>Ga0335078_10000041_pt1 | contig 242307 bp, 226 predicted proteins | sample Lox_Sample_32_FD_206711 | JGI IMG/M metagenome (GOLD analysis project Ga0335078, IMG submission 206711) | Soil microbial communities from Loxahatchee National Wildlife Refuge, Florida, United States - Lox_Sample_3.2 | ecosystem: Environmental > Terrestrial > Soil > Wetlands | place: USA... | reverse complement strand
GGCCCGGAGCACCGCCTCCGCCGCCTCCAGGCCGGCACCCTCGCAGCCCAGGGCTCGCGTGGCCTCGCCCGCGAGCCTGCCTAGCTCGGCGGCCTTCTCTTGCGCGAGCGCCGCCCGGACCCCCCTTTTTCCCCTCCCTGACCGGGAGAGGCATCCTCCTCTGTGCCGCCCGGAACGGCCGGGCGGGCGGAGCAGATCGCCTCGTTCACCTCCGTGACCTGCCCGATCAGGTCCCGGAACCGCTCGTATTCCGCCACCTCCCGCCGCACCTTCTCCAGCCCCTGTCCCGGCCTCAGGTGAACCGTCCGCGTCCTCCCGTCTGCCTTCCGCGTCAGGTTCCACTGCGGCCGTGCCCGGGGTGCCCCGGAGCCGCGCACGCGCAGTTCGGCTTGCCGCACTTGCGGCGGACCTGGTTCAGCGACCCCCGGCGGAAGTCCCCGACCTGCCCCAGCTCCCGGTAAAGCTCCGCACGCCGGCGCTCAAGTCCGGCCAGCTCATCAGGCCCGTCAGACACGGCATCCCCCATCTGAGAGTATTAGCACTCTCAGATTAAGCCCGCAGCCAGCCGCAATCCAGAACCCCTACGAATCTGACGTGCACCCCGAGCCCGGCCAGCGGCCCGGAAATGACGGACCGCCGCATTAAGGTAGGCCCGATGTCCGCAGTGGCCGACGACGCGCCCGCACCGGACCGGCTCCAGCCGACGGCCCGGCTGCTCACCGCGTGCCAGGTGCCAGAACGGCTGGCCGGCCCGGCGGTGGCTGTGCTGGGCGCGACCGCGGACCAGCAGCTGCGCGCCGACCCGTGGCGGCTGCTGCTGCTGCCGCAGATCCGGCCGGACCAGGCCGACTGGTTCGCCCGCCGGATGCTCGGCGCCGAGGCCGGCCCGCAGGACCCGCGGCGTGGCCGGGCGCTGACCGGCTACCTGCTGCGCCGGGCGGCCCGGGACGGGCACACGGCGGTGCCCGCCGGGGTGATCGCCGCCGCGCTGGCCCGGCTCCGCATCGCGGACCCGGCGCAGGCCGTGGAAGCGGCCGTGGACGAGGGCGCCGTACTGCCGTTCGAGGCGCCGGACAGCGAGGCCGAGGCGGGTGTGCTGCTCGCGCTGGCCCGGTACGCCATGGCCGAGGAGGCGGTGGCCGAGGGCGTGCAGCGGCTGACCGCGCTGGCCGGGCCGGTTCCCGGGGCCGCGGACGCGCTGGTGGGCGACGAGGACAACCCGATCGACGAGGCACAGCAGGACGCGGTGCGCGCGGCCGCGGGGCACGGCGTGACCGTGCTGTGCGGCGGCCCGGGCACCGGCAAGAGCCGGACCATCGCCGCGGTGGCCGCCATGGCCGCCGGCTGCGGCCTGCGGCTGGCCCTGGCCGCGCCGACCGGCCGGGCGGCCAGGCGGCTGGCGGAACTGGCCGGCGCGCCCGCCAGCACCGTGCACCGGCTGCTCGGTGCGCAGGGCGGCGAGGGCCGCTGGGTGTTCACCCGCACCGAGGAGGAGCCCCTGGACGCCGATCTGGTCGTGGTGGACGAGGCGTCCATGCTGGACGCGGAACTGGCCGCCGCGCTGGTCGAGGCATGCGCCGACGGCACCCGGCTGCTGCTGGTCGGCGACCCGGCGCAGCTGCCCTCGATCGGGCCCGGCCGGGTGCTGGCCGACCTGATCGACTCCGGTGCGGTCCCGGTGACCGAGCTGGCCCGGCTCTACCGGCAGCGCCGCGGCGGGGTAATCGCACGGATGGCCACCGCGGTGCGCGGCGGCCAGCTGCCCCCGGTCGAGTCAGCGGACCGCGAGGTCGTGGTGGTGCCGGTGACCAGCAGCCAGAGCGCCTGCCACCGGGTACTGCAACTGGTCACCGACTCGATCCCGCGCGCGCTCGGGATTCAGCCGGCCGACATCCAGGTGATCACGCCGGTGCACCAGGGCGCGGCGGGCACGGTCGAGCTGAACCGGGCCCTCAAGGAGCGGCTCAACCCGGGGCCGGGCGAGCACGCCGGGTTCGACCCCGGCGACCGGGTGGTGGCCGTGGCGAACCACCCAGCCGAGGGGTTCAGCAACGGCGAGACCGGCACCGTGACCGGCCCAGGCGACGGTGGCCTGGTCATCGAGTTCCCGGCCGGGGCGGTGTGCGTGCCGCACCGGCTGCTGGCCGGCGTGCGGCACGGCTGGGCGCTCACCGTGCACCGGGCCCAGGGCTCGGAGTGGCCGGCCGTGGTGGCGGTGTTCCCGGCCGAAGCCACCGGGATGCTGTCCCGGCCACTGGCCTACACGGCGATCACCCGGGCCCAGCGGCATCTGTCGGTGGTGCACGGGACCGGCCCGGCGCTGGCCGCCGCGGTGGCCGAGATCGGCGAGCAGCCGCGGGTGACCAGGCTGGCCAGCCTGCTTACTTGAAGATGACCGTGCGGCGGCCGTGCAGCAGGATGCGGTGCTCGGCGTGCCAGCGCACCGCCCGGGCCAGCGCCACCCGCTCGGTGTCCCGGCCCAGCGCGACCAGCTGGGCGGGCGAGGCGTTGTGCTCCACCCGGGCCACCTCCTGCTCGATGACCGGGCCCTCGTCCAGTTCCGCCGTGACGTAGTGCGCGGTCGCGCCAATCACCTTGACCCCGTACTCCCACGCCTGCTGGTAGGGCCGCGCGCCGCGGAAGCTGGGCAGGAACGAGTGATGGATGTTGATGATCCGCCCGGCCAGCTTCGCGCACACGTCCGGGGACAAGATCCGCATGTACCGGGCCAGCACCACGAAGTCGATGCGGTGCGCGCTCACCAGGCCGAGCAGGGTGGCCTCGGCCTCGGCCCGGGCCGCCGGGCCGGGGCCCACCGGCACGTGCTCGAACGGCACCCCGTGGCCGGCGGCCAGCCGGGCCAGGTCCGGGTGGTTGCCGACGACCACCGGCACGTCGATGGCCAGCGCCTCGGCCTCCCGCCGGTACAGCAGGTCGTTGAGGCAGTGCCCCTCCCTGGACACCATGATCAGCACGCGCGGCCGGATGCCCAGGTCGTGCAGGTCCCAGTCCATGCCGAACTCGCCCGCGATGGGCAGGAAGCCGGCCCGCAGCGCGGCCGCGTCCGGCGGGGTGCGGCCCAGCGCCTCCACCTGGACCCGCATGAAGAAGTAGTTGGAGATCACGTCGGCGAACTGCTGGCTGTCCAGGATGTTGCTGCCCGAGCCGTGCAGGTATGCGGCCACCGCGTGCACGATGCCGGGCCGGTCCGGGCAGGCCAGGGTGAGCACGAACTGCCGGGCCGCCGGGCCCGCGGGCTGGTCAGCCACCGACCGCGTGCACGCCGCCGTCCACGTGCACGATCTCGCCGGTGGTGGCCGGGAACCAGTCCGACAGCAGCGCGGCACAGGCCCGGGCGGCGGGCCCCGGATCGGAGATGTCCCAGCCGAGCGGGGCGCGGCGGTCCCAGATGTCCTCGAACGCGCTGAACCCCGGGATGCTCTTGGCCGCCATGGTGCGCAGCGGGCCGGCCGAGACCAGGTTGACCCGGATGCCCTGGGGACCCAGGTCGCGGGCCAGGTACCGGGCACACGACTCCAGGCCGGCCTTGGCTACGCCCATCCAGTCGTAGGCGGGCCAGGCGCGCGAGGCGTCGAAGTCCAGGCCGACCACGGCGCCGCCGCCCCCCATCAGCGGGAGTGCGGCCACCGCCAGCGACTTCAGCGAGTACGTGGACACCTGTACCGCGGTGGCCACGTCGGCCCATTCGGTGTGCAGGAAGTTGCCGCCCATCGCGGTCTGCGGCGCGAAGCCGATCGCGTGGACCACCCCGTCCAGCCCGTCCAGGTGCCCGGACACCCGGCCGGCCAGCGAGTCCAGCTGGGCCTGGTCGGTCACGTCCAGCTCGATCACCGGTGCCGGGTCGGGCAGCCGCCTGGCGATCCGCTCGACCAGGCTGAGCCGTCCGAAGCCGGTCAGCACCAGCCTGGCCCCCTCCAGCTGGGCGGTCCGGGCCACGTGGAACGCGATCGATGCGTCGGTCAGCACCCCAGTGACCAGGATGCGCTTGCCGTCCAGGATTCCCATGTCAGTGCCCCATGCCCAGGCCGCCATCCACCGGGATGACCGCACCAGTGATGTAGCCGGCGTCGGGGCCAGCCAGGAACGCGACCGTGGCGGCCACCTCGTCGGCCGCGGCCAGCCGGCCCAGCGGGACCTGGGCCAGGATGGCCGCCTTGCGGTCCTCGGGCAGCACCGCGGTCATGTCGGTGTCCACGAAGCCCGGCGCCACCACGTTGGCCGTGATGTTCCGGGAGGCGAGCTCCCGGGCCAGCGAGCGGGCCAGCCCGACCAGGCCGGCCTTGGACGCCGCGTAGTTGGCCTGGCCCGCCGAGCCGAGCAGGCCCACCACCGACGAGATGAACACCAGCCGGCCGCGGCGCAGCCGCATCATGCCGCGCACCGCGCGCCGGGCCACCCGGTACGCGCCACCCAGGTTGGTGTCGACGACCGCGGCGAAGTCGTCCTCGCTCATCAGCGCGAGCAGCTGGTCCCTGGTGATGCCGGCGTTGGCCACCAGCACCTCCACCGGGCCCTGCCCGGCCTCCACCGCCGCGAACGCCTCGTCCACCGACGTCGCGTCCTGGACGTCGCAGGGCACCACGGTCAGCCCCTCGACCTTCTCGCCGGACCTGGACGTCACGGTGACCTGGTCACCGCCGGCCGCGAGGCGGCGGGCGATGGCCAGCCCGATGCCCCGGTTGCCCCCGGTGACGAGGACAGATCGGTTCATCGGCGCGCCTTCCTCACGTTGGCCGGTGGTATGCGGCAGCCTCCGCGAGCGTACCTGGCCGGGCCGGGATAGGTTGCCACTCGTGGAGCACAGTACTCAGCACTCTCATCCCATCGACCAGGAGTTCACCGCTTACCCGCTGCGCGAGCTGGCCGCGGCCGCGCTGCAGCGGGCGGGCGAGCTCGGCGCGGAGCACGCGGACTTCCGCGCGGAACGCATCCGCGGCCAGCAGATCGGGCTGTCCGATGGTCACCTGGAGACCCTGCTCGACGCGGACGAGCTGGGCCTGGCCGTGCGGGTGGTGGTGGACGGCACCTGGGGTTTCGCGGCCATGGTCGACCTGACCACGCAGGCCGCGGCGCGCGCCGCCGAGGAGGCGGTGGCCGTGGCCCGGGTGGCCACGGCCATGAACACCGAGCGCATCGAGCTGGCCGCTGAGCCCGGCTACGGCGACGTGACCTGGGTGTCGGCCTACGACGTGGACCCGTTCAGCGTCCCGGTCGCGGACAAGCTGGCGCTGCTCGGCGAGTGGAGCGGCCAGCTGCTGGCCAGGCCCGGCATCGACCACGTGGACGCCTCGCTGATGCAGGTGCGGGAATGCAAGTTCTACGCTGACGGGGCCACCACCGCCACCCAGCAGCGGGTCCGGCTGTACCCGGTGCTGACCGCGGTGGCGGTGCAGGCCAGCGGCCAGTTCGAGACCATGCGCACGCTGGCCCCGCCAGCCGGCCGGGGCTATGAGTACCTGACCGGCACCGGCTGGGACTTCGCCGCCGAGCTGGCCCAGCTGCCCGAGCTGCTGGCCGCCAAGGAGGCCGCCCCGGCGGTCCAGGCCGGCCGGTACGACCTGGTCATCGCCCCGTCCAATCTGTGGCTGGTCATCCACGAGTCGATCGGCCACGCCACCGAGCTGGACCGCGCGCTCGGCTACGAGGCGGCGTACGCGGGCACGTCGTTCGCCACCCCGGACAAGCTGGGTCACCTGCAGTACGGGTCGCGGGTGATGCACGTGACCGGTGACCGGACGGTGCCGCATGGGCTGTCCACGGTCGGCTACGACGACGAGGGGGTGGCCGCCCAGTCCTGGGATCTCATCTCCGGCGGGGTGCTGGCCGGCTACCAGCTGGACCGGCGGATGGCCCGGCTCACCGGGTCCGGCCGGTCCAACGGCTGCGCGTTCGCGGACTCCCCCGGGCACATGCCCATCCAGCGGATGGCCAACGTGTCGCTGCAGCCCGCCGAGGGCGGCCCGGACACCGGTGAGCTGATCGCCGCGGTGACCGACGGCATTTACATCGAGGGCGACAAGAGCTGGTCCATCGACATGCAGCGGTACAACTTCCAGTTCACCGGGCAGCGGTTCTACCGGATCAGGAACGGCCGGCTGGACGGCCAGCTGCGCGACGTGGCCTACCAGGCCACCACGACCGACTTCTGGAACTCGATGGAGGCCATCGGTGGCCCGCAGACCTACCAGCTGGGCGGCGCGTTCAACTGCGGCAAGGGCCAGCCGGGCCAGGTGGCCCCGGTCAGCCACGGCTGTCCCGCCGTGCTGATGCGCGGGGTCCGGGTGCTGAACACCACGGAGGAGGGGGCCTGATGGCACCGGGTAAGGGCGGACCGCAGGACACCGTGGAGCGGGCGCTGGCCGTGGCCCGCTGCGATGACTGCATCGTGCTCGCGGACGAGGCGGCCACGGCCAACCTGCGCTGGGCGGGTAACACGCTGACCACGAACGGGGTGGCGCGGTCCCGCCAGCTCACCGTGATTGCGATCAGCCGCGGCCCGGCCGGCGCCTCGGCCGGCGTGGTGTCCCGGGCTGGGGTCCGGGACGACCAGGTCGAGGACGTCGTCCGGGCGGCCGAGCAGGCGGCCAGCGAGGGTTCACCCGCGGAGGACGCGGCACCACTGCTCGGCGCCGGCCAGGCCGGCCCGTTCACCCCGGCCGGCCCGGGGTGGGACGACCCGGCGACCGGGACCCAGATCGGGGTGTTCGGCCGGTTCGCCAACGAGCTGGGCGGTGCGTTCGCCGCCGCGCAGTCGGCCGGACGGAAGCTGTACGGCTTCGCCGAGCACACCGTAACCAGCACGTTCCTGGGCACCTCGACCGGCCTGCGGCTGCGGCACGACCAGCCCACCGGCAAGGTGGACATGAACGCCAAGTCGGCCGACCTGGCCCGGTCGGCGTGGGCCGGGCAGGGCACCCGGGACTTCACCGACGTGGACGTGGCCGTCATGGACGCCGGCCTGGCCCAGCGGCTGGACTGGCAGAAGCGGACCGCCGAGCTGCCGGCCGGCCGGTACGAGACCCTGCTCCCCCCGAGTGCCGTGGCTGACCTGCTCGTCTACCTGTACTGGTCCGCCGGGGCGAAGGATGCGCTGGACGGGCGGAGCGTGTTCAGCAAGCCGGGCGGTGGCACCCGGGTGGGTGAGCGGCTGGCCGACCTGGCGCTGACCCTGCACAGCGATCCGGGCCTGCCCGCGCTGGCCTGCACACCGTTCGTGGTCGCGCACGCTTCGCGCCGCGAGTCCTCGGTGTTCGACAACGGCCTGGGCCTGGCGCGGACCGACTGGATCAGGGCGGGCGAACTGGCCGCGCTCATCCAGACCCGGCATACCGCGGCGCTGTCCGGGCTGCCGGTCACCCCGGCCATCGACAACCTGGTGCTGGACGGCCCGGCGGGCAGCACGGCCACGCTCGATGAGATGGTGGCCGAGACCAGCCGCGGCCTGCTGCTCACCTGCCTGTGGTACATCCGCGAGGTGGACCCGCAGACGCTGCTGCTCACCGGGCTGACCCGGGACGGCATCTACCTGGTTGAGAACGGTGAGGTGACCGGCGCAGTGAACAACTTCCGGTTCAACGAGAGCCCGGTGGGCATGCTCAGCCGGCTGACCGAAGTCGGCGTCACCGGGCCCGCCCTGCCCCGCGAGTGGGGTGACTACTTCACCCGGTGCGAGATGCCCCCGGTGCGCGTCGAGGGCTTCAACATGTCGTCGGTAAGCCAGGCCAGCTGACGCGCCGGCGAGGCGGGGCCCGCCGCAGGCGGGTGCCCGCCGAGCCGGCGCTCGGCGCGCAGCGGCGGCCGGGGGTCGTCCTCCCGGGTATCAGGAATCTTCCAGGCGGAAGCCCACTTTCAGGCCGACCTGGAAGTGGGCCACCTCACCGTCCTGGATCTGGCCGCGGACCTCGGTGACCTCGAACCAGTCCAGGTGGCGCAGGTTCTGCGAGGCCCGCCGGATCGCGTTGCGGATGGCGGGTTCCATGCCGTCCGGCGACGTGCCCACGATCTCGGTCACCCGGTAGCTGCGTTCGGTCATCTGAGCCTCCACTGTGCGGTCCCGGGCCGCTGGCCCCGGGCCTGGCGTTCCGGCAAGGTATCTCAGTGTGAATCCTGATGTCACCCAGCTCGAGCGGCGGGCCAGGGAACTGCTCAGCCCCGGCGTGTACGACTTCTACGCGGGCGGCGCCGGGCGGGAGGTGACCCGGCGGGCTAACCAGAAGGCCTGGCGCCGGGTCCGGTTCCTGCCCCGGGTACTCCGCGACGTCTCAGCCGTGGACACCAGCGTAGCGCTGGGCAGCCCGCTGGACCTGCACGTGCGCACCCCGCTGGCGATCGCGCCCACCGCGTTCCACCGGCTGGCCCACCCGGACGCCGAGATCGCGTCGGCCGGTGCGGCGGCCCGGGCCGGGGCGCTGTTCGTGCTGTCCACCCGGAGCACCTGCCGGATCGAGGACGTCGGTGCGGCGGTGGCCGCGGCCGGGGGCAGCTGGTGGTTCCAGGTCTACCTGATGCACGGCCTGGACATCACCGCCGGGCTGGTCCGGCGGGCCGCGGCGGCCGGGGCGCAGGCCCTGGTGCTGACCGGCGACACCCCGTACGTCGGCCGGAAGGCCCGGACCGTGGACGCTCCCGTTTCCGACCATGACTTCCTGGTCAACATCGGCCCGCTGGCTGACCTGGCCCCAACCAGGCTGGCCGCCTCGGTCACCCCGGCCCACATCGGCTGGCTCAGTGAGATCAGCGGTGGCCTGCCGGTGCTGGTCAAGGGTGTGCTGCGGGCCGACGACGCGGCAGCCTGCCTGGGCGCCGGGGCGGCGGGGGTGATCGTGTCCAACCACGGCGGCCGGCAGCTCGACCGGGCCGTGCCGACCGCCGTGGCCCTGCCCGCCGTGGCGGCCCGGGTGGCGGCTGAGCCGGTGCTGGTGGACGGCGGGATCCGGCGGGCCGAGGACGCGGCGGCCGCGCTGGCTCTCGGTGCCCGGCTGGTATTCCTCGGCCGGCCGGTGCTGTGGGCCCTGGCCTGCGGCGGAGCGGACGGCGTGCGGGCCCTGCTGGACGGCCTCACCGACGACCTGGCGCACGTCATGGCGCTGGCCGGAGCACCCTCGGTGGACGGCCTGGCGGGCATCGCGGTTCCTGGCTGAACCGGTAGTGGCGGGCACGGTCCGGCCGGCATACGTTGGGAGTGTGAAACCCGCCGCCAAGGGCCGCCGGCCTCCGGTGCCGCTGGTCACCGAGGCCCAGCCGTCGCTGTCAGCCGACATTGCCGCCCGGCAGCGCCGCTACCTGATCATGATGGGTATCCGTGTCGCCTGTTTTGCCCTCACGATTGCCCTGTTCGCCGCGGGCGCCGGCTGGTTCGCTGCGATTCCGGCGGTAGGTGCTATAGCCATCCCGTATTTCGCCGTGGTCATCGCCAACGGCGGCCGTGAACTGGCCAGCACCCGGGGCTTCCGGGAGTACCAGCCACCGCTGCCCGCGCGGTATACCCGGCCGGCCGAGGCCGGCTGGCCAGCGGGAACCCAGCCGCCCGGTCAGGCCGAGCCGGGGGCCCAGCCGCCCCAGGGGTTTACCGGGGAAACAACGCCGGAAAATCAGCCGGGAAAGGGCTGAGGAGGCCGTCTCACTGTGCAGCCTGACCAGATCTGCTTCTAATCCGGTCTTGATGCACAAGGGGGGGTTTCGGTGTAACATGCATAGCGGTGCTCTGGTCCCCCGTCGGAGCACCTGCCGGCGTTCCGGGCCCCCGTCGGAACGCCGATGAATGCGACGCCGGGTGGTTTGCCCCCGTAGCCACCCGGCGTCGCCCTATGCTCAGGGGCTTCGGCTGGGCCGGCTGGCCGGGCACCGGCGCCGGGAACGTCACCCGGACATCCAGGCCGCCGGCCAGCCGCGTGTTCGCGGTCAGCGCGGCCTGGTGCGCGGCGGCGATGGCGGCCACAATGGCCAGGCCCAGGCCGTAACCGCCGCCATGCCGGACCCGTTCGGCGCCATGCTGGCGGAACGGCTCGAACAGGCCTGCCACCTCGTCCGGCGGAATTGCCGGGCCGGTGTTGGCCACCGATAGCAGCGCGCCCGCCGCAGCCGGGCCGGCCGCGGGTGCCGGGCCGGCCGTCACCTCCACCCGGCCGCCCGGCCGGTTGTGCCGGATAGCGTTGTCGACCAGGTTGGCGACCAGGCTTTCGGCCAGGCTGGGGTCGCCGGTGGCGGGCGCCGGGGAGAGCACCGCGCTGACCTGGATGCCCCGGCGCTCGGCGTCCGGCTGGCGGGCCAGCAGCACGCCCTGGGTGATCTCGGCCAGGTCCAGCGGCCTGGCCCGGGCCAGCCCGCGCTGGCTGGTGGCCAGGGTGAGCAGCGCCGCGATCAGACGTTCCTGCTGATCGCCCAGGGCCAGCACTTCCTGGCCTGTGGCGCGGAGCGAATCCACTGTGGCACCGGGGTCAGCGCACGCGACCTGGAGCAGGGCGCGCCCGGCGCTCAGCGGGGTGCGCAGCTCGTGCGACGCGTTGGCCACGAACCGGCGCTGCGACTCGAACGACGCCTCCAGCCTGCCGAACAGGCCGTTGAGGGTCGCCCCGAGCTCAGCGAACTCGTTGTCGCGGGGGCCGGGGTCCAGGCGCTGGCTCAGGTTGCTGGCCGAGATGTCCCGGGCGGTCGCGGTAATGGTGCGCAGCGGGCGCAGGAACCGGCCGGCGATCAGCCAGCCCACCGCGAGTGAGGCGGCGGCGAGGACCGCGAGTGTGCCCGCAGCCCGCAGCTCCTGCGCGCGGGCACCCGCGTGCAGCACCGCGATGGTATGCGCGGACGCGCCGGCCGGCAGCGAGGTCCGGATGGTGAAGATCGGGACGGCCAGCACCGCGACGCCCGCGGCCACGAAGAATCCCGCGTACAGCAACGTGAGCTGCACGCGCAGGGTCAGCCGCGGGATACGCACCGGCTGCCCCCGGCCTGGTGTCGCGCCGTCACCCATGACCCAGTTGTCCTTCCGCCGCTGCCTGGCCTCCCGTCCAGCATGCCAGGCCGCCAGTCTCAGCCAGGTCTCAGCGGCGCGCACCGTGCTGAGACCGCCTGCCGCGTAGAACCAGCGGTGAAACGGCTTTCACCGACTGCGGAAGGACGACCGGATGAGCGGGGCGGCAATCGAAGTCGCCGGGCTGCGCAAGCGGTTCGGCGGCACGCTGGCCTTGGACGGGATGTCGTTTACCGTCTGGCCCGGGCAGGTGACCGGGTTCGTCGGCCCGAACGGGGCGGGCAAGTCCACCACGATGCGGGTCATTCTCGGCCTGGATGCGCCGGATGCGGGCACCGCGCTGATCGGCGGGCGGCGCTACACCAGCCTGGGCCGGCCGCTGCGGCACGTCGGGTCACTGCTGGACGCGGGCGCGGTGCAGCCCAGCCGGACGGCGCGTAACCACCTGCTGTGGCTGGCCCGTTCCCAGGGGCTTTCCGCCCGCCGGGTGGATGAGGTGATCAGCCAGGCCGGGCTGAGCGCGGTGGCCCGGCGCCGGGCGGGCGGGTTCTCCCTCGGCATGCGGCAGCGGCTGGGTATCGCCGCGGCGCTGCTCGGCGACCCGGCGGCGATCATGCTGGACGAGCCGTTCAACGGCCTGGACCCCGAGGGCATCGCCTGGATGCGCGGGTTCCTGCGCGGGCTGGCCGAGGCGGGCCGCGCGGTGCTGGTGTCCAGCCACCTGATGAGCGAACTGCAGGACACCGCCGGTCATCTGGTGGTGGTGGGCCGCGGCCGGGTCATCGCCGACACCACGGTCGCGGACCTGGTCGCGGCGGCGTCCGGGGACCGGGTCTGGCTGCGCACGCCGGCGGCCCCGGGCGCGGCGGCGGTGCTGGCCGCCGCGGGCGCCACGGTAAGCACCCAGGCCCCGGACCAGCTGACCATCTCCGGGCTGCCCGCCGAGCAGGTGGTCACGCTGCTGGCGGCCCGGGCGGTGCCGTTCTCCGAGGTGTCCGCGCACCGGGCCACGCTGGAGCAGGCCTACCTGGAGCTCACCCGGGACGCGACCGAGTACCGCGCCGAGCCCGCCCGCGAGAGCATCCGGTGAGCCCCACCAGCACGGCCCCGCGCCGCCTAACGCCCGCCAGGCCGGCTGGCTTCGCGCCGGCACTCCGGGCCGAGTGGACCAAGTTCCGCACCGTCCGCGGCTGGGTCACCGGAATGATCACCGCGGCCCTGGTCATGGTGGGCATCGCGCTGCTGGATCACAGCGAGTGCGGTGGCCAGCCCGGGCCGGGCGGCCCGGTGATCGTGGGCTATGGCTGCGCGGCCCCGATCGGGCCGGGCGGCGAGGCGGTGACCGACAGCTTCTACTTCGCGCACCGGCCGCTGGCCGGCGACGGCAGCATCACCGCCCGGGTGACCGCGCTGACCCTGCCGGGCGGGAGCGGCCCAGCCCGGCTGCAGCCGTGGTCCAAGACCGGGATCATCATCGAGGCCAGCACCCGGCCCGGGTCGGCGTACGCGGCCATGCTGGTCACCCCGGGGCACGGGGTGCGGATGCAGTACGACTACACCGGGGACATCGCCGGGCTGCCCGGCGCCGTCACCCCCGCCACGCCGCGCTGGCTGCGGCTGGCCCGGGCCGGCGGCACGGTCACCGGCTACGATTCCACCGACGGCACGCACTGGGCCACGGTGGGCACCGTGCACCTGGCCGGGCTGCCCGGCACCGCGCCGGCCGGGCTGTTCGCCGCGGCCCCGGGCAGCACGACGGCCACGTCCCAGTCCATCACCGGGTCCAGTTCGGCCGGCGCGCTCACGCTGGCCACCGGGCACTTCGACCACGTCACGCTCAGCGGGAGCTCGCCCAGCCACGGCTGGGCCGGCACCAGCGTCGGCGGTGGCCCCGGTGACGGCGCGCCAGGGGCCGGGCTCCGCCAGGCCGGCCGCGCGTTCACCGTGACCGGGACCGGCGACATCGCCCCGGGCGTGGGCGGCCAGGCCGGCACGCCCATCGAGCGGACGCTGACCGGCGTGTTCGGCGCGCTGATCGCGGTGACCGTCGTGGCCGCGCTGTTCATCACGGCGGAATACCGCCGCGGCCTGATCCGGGTTACGTTCGCGGCCTGCCCGGCGCGGGCCCGGGTGCTGGCGGCCAAGGCCGTCGTGATCGGGGCGGTCACGTCCGCCGCCGGGCTGGCCGGCGGGGCCGCCGCGGTGACGCTCGGCGCGGCGCTGCTCCGCGCCAACGGCAACTTCATCCTGCCGGTGAGCGCGCTGACCGAGATCCGGGTGGTGGCCGGCACGGCCGCGCTGCTCGCGGTGACCGCCGTGGCGGCCCTGGGGGTGGGCACCATCCTGCGGCACGGCGCGGCCGCGGTGGCCGTGCTCATCGTGGCCATCGTGCTGCCGTACGTGCTGGCCGTGGCACTGCCGGTGCTGCCGGTGCGCGCGGCGGACTGGCTGCTCCGGGTCACTCCGGTGGCTGGCTTCGCCACCCAGCAGACGGTCCAGCGGTATGCGCAGGTCGCGGCCAGCTACACGCCCGCGAACGGCTATTACCCGCTGCCGCCGTGGGCCGGCTTCGCCGTGCTGTGCGGCTGGGCCGCCCTCGCCCTGGCCGGGGCGGTCTTCGTGCTCCGCAGGCGGGACGCATGACAGCGCCACACACGCGCGCCCTGAGCGCGGAGTGGGCGAAGCTGCGTACCTCGCCGGGCACGATCTGGCTGCTGCTGGGCGTGGTCGCGCTGACCGCCGGGCTGGGCACCGTGGCGGACGCCGCGACGAAATGCCCGGCCAGCGCCTGTCACCTCGATCCGGCCAGGACCAGCCTGATCGGTGTGGACCTCAGCCAGGCGGTGGTGGCCATCCTGGCCGCGGGCGTGATCAGCACCGAGTACAGCACCGGGATGATCCGCGTCACGCTGGCCGCCATGCCGGGCCGGCTCGGCGTGCTGGCCGCCAAAGCCGCCGCGGTCACCGGCGTGGTGCTGGTGGCGGGCGCCGTGGCCGTGGCCGGCTCGGTGCTGGCCGGGCGGCTGATCCTGCCCGGCCACGGCCTCGGCTATCCCCCCCTCTCCCTGGCCGGCGGGCCGGTGCTGCGCGCCGCGGCCGGGTCGGTGCTCTACCTGGCCCTGATCGCGCTGCTCAGCCTCGGTATCGGCACCGCCGTGCGGGACGCCGCGGCGGCCATGGGCATCGTGCTCGGCCTGCTCTACCTCATCCCGATCGTCGCCACCACGGTGACCGACGCCGGCTGGCACCAGCATCTCGAGCAGATCGCGCCGATGACGGCCGGCCTGGCCATCCAGGCCACCACCGGCCTGCCTGGCCTGCCGCTCAGCCCCTGGGCGGGGCTCGGCGTGCTCGCCGCCTGGGCGGCCGGCGCGCTGCTGCTGGGCGGGCTGCTGCTGCGGCTGCGCGACGCCTGACAACGGAAAGGACAACTGTCATGAAACAGCTGCCATACCTGCCCCGCCAGGCCCGGTGGGCGGTGCCCGCCGCGATCGTGGCGGCCGCGGGCGGGCTGCTGGCCGCCCCGGTGATCCCCGGCGCGGCGGCCGCGCCCCGGCTGCCCGCCCGCTCGGCGGGCCAGCTCCTGGCCGCGGTGACCGGAACCGGCACCACGCCCCCGCTGACTGGCACGATCACCGAGACGGCGGCCCTGGGCCTGCCCGCCCTGCCGGGCGCCGGCGCCCTGGGCTCGGCTTCCCCGGTCTCGGCCGCATCCCTGATGGCCGGTCCGACCACCGTCCAGGTCTGGTACTCCGGTCCGGAGCACTTCCGGCTCGCGCTGCCGCGGAGCATGAGCGAGGACGACCTGGTCCGCAACGGCACCAGCGCCTGGCTGTGGGACAGCGCCGCCAACACCGTGACCCACCTCACGCTGCCCGCCACCGCACCGGTGCCACCAGGGCCGGCCGTCCCGCTGACCCCGCAGCAGGCCGCCCAGCAGGCCCTCGCCGCGGCCGGCCCGGCCACCACGGTCCGGGTCGACCCCACCGTGACCGTGGCCGGCCAGGCCGCCTACCAGCTCGTGCTCGCGCCGGAGAGCCACCGCTCGCTGATCGGACAGGTGCGCATCGCCATCGACAGCCAGCACCGCGTGCCGCTGCGGGTGCAGGTGTTCGCCCGGGGCTCGGCCAGCCCGGCGGCCGAGGTCGGGTTCACCGCGATCTCGTTCAGCCCGCCGCCCGCCGGGGACTACGCGTTCACCCCGCCCGCCGGGGCGGCGGTCACCCAGCAGCGCATCGGGGCGGCCGGCCCGGGCCGTGCCGGGCGGCAGGCCAGCGGGACGGCCAGTGGCCTGCGGATGATCGGCACCGGCTGGCTGGCCGTAGCCGCCCTGCCCGAGTCGTCGCTGGCCACGCTGACCGGCGTCGCGCTGCCGGGCGGCCCAGGCGGTGACCCGATCCCGTTCCGCTCGTCGGGCAGGGCCGCAGCCCCGGGCCACAGCCGTCCCCCGGGCGGCCGGCCGGGATCCCCGGCTGATCCTCCCGGCCCGCTGCCCGGCGCCCTGCTCGGCTCCGCTCAGCACGTGAGCGGATCGTGGGGCAGCGGCCGGCTGATCCGCACCAGCCTGGTGTCGGTCCTGGTCACCAGCACCGGCCGGGTGCTGGTTGGGGCCGTGACGCCCGCGGTTCTCTACCACGCCGCTACGCAGCCCGGCCGCCCGCTGCCCGCCCGGGCGCAGCCCACCTCCAGCCGGGCCAGGCCGAAGTGAGCGGCGCGCTCGCCGTGGCCAGCAGCGGCCTGAGCAAACGGTTCCGCGGCGGCCAGCTGGCCGTGGACCAGGTCAGCCTGGCCGTGCCCCGGGGCACCGTGTACGGCTTCCTCGGCCCGAACGGGTCGGGGAAGACGACCACGATCCGGCTGCTGCTGGGCCTGGCCTGCCCGACCAGCGGCCAGGCCGAGCTGCTCGGCGTGCCCATGCCAGCCGGGGCGGTGACCGTGCTGCCCCGGGTCGGCGCCCTGGTCGAAGCGCCGGCGTTCTACCCGTTCCTGTCCGGGCAGGACAACCTGGCCCGCTGCGACGCCGCCGACCGGACGGCCGACCCGCGGACCGCGCGGGCCCGGATCGGCGCGGCCCTGGACCGGGTCGGCCTGCTCGGGGCGGCCCGGAAGCGGTACCGGCACTACTCCCTGGGCATGAGGCAGCGGCTGGCCATCGCGGCCAGCCTGCTGCGGCCGCGCGACCTGCTCGTGCTGGACGAGCCCAGCAACGGGCTCGACCCGCAGGGCACCCGCGAGGTGCGGGCGCTGATCCAGCAGATCGCCGCCGGCGGCACCACCGTGTTCATGTCCTCGCACCTGCTGGCCGAGGTGGAGCAGGTGTGCTCGCACGTCGGCGTCATGCGGGCCGGGCGCCTGGTGTTCCAGGGCCCGCTGGGCCAGCTGCGCAGCACCGGCGCGACCCGGATCCGGGTGCAAACGGCCGACCCGGAGGGGGCCGCGGCGGTGCTGAAGCGGCTCGGCCTGGCCGGCCCGCAGGTGACCGGCACCGAGGTGTCGGCGCCGCTGGCCGGCGGGCAGCCCGAGCGGATCTGCGCCGAGCTGGTCGGCGCCGGGGTCGGCGTGCGCGGCTTCGGCGTGGCCGGGCCCACCCTGGAAGAGCTGTTCGTCACCCTGACCGGGGAAGGATTCGACCTCGGTGCCTGATCTCACCCGGCCCCAGGCGTGGCCGCGTTTCTTCCGGTCCGAGCTGCGGATCGTGTTCGGCCGCCGCCGTAACCAGGCCCTGCTGGCCGTGGTCGGGCTGTTCCCGGTGCTGCTCGGGATCGCGCTGCGCGCCGCGGATCAGCCCGGCCGGACCGGCGGCCCGAGTGTGGCGTTCATCAGCCAGCTGGCCGGCAACGGGTTCTTCCTCACGTTCATCGCGCTGACTCTGCTGCTCACCCTGGTGCTGCCGCTGGCCATGGCGGTGATCGCCGGGGACTCGATGGCGGGCGAGGCCGGGTACGGCACGCTGCGCCACCTGCTGACCATCCCGGCCGGGCGGGCCCGGGTGCTCACCGTGAAGTACGCGGCCATCGTGGTGTTCGCGCTGGCGGCCACGTTCCTGGTCACCGCGGTGGCCCTGGCCACCGGCGCGGTGCTGTTCCCGGTCGGCCCGGTGACCCTGCTGTCCGGGACCACCGTGCCGCTGGCCGGGGGCATCGCCCGGCTGCTGCTCGTAACGCTGTATGTGGCCGCCGCGATGGCCTCGCTCGGTGCGATCGGCCTGGCCGTATCCACCCTCACCGAGCACCCGGTCGGCGCGATCGCCGCCCTCGTGGTCCTCGTCGTGGCCAGCGAGGTGGCCGACAACGTGCCCGAGTTCGGCTCGATCCACCCGTACCTGCCCACGCACTGGTGGACCTCGTTCGATGCGCTGCTCCGGGTCCCGGTCGACACCGGCCCGCTGCTGCACGGGCTGCTGTCGTTCGGGGTGTACCTGCTGCTGTTCGGCTCGGTCGCCTGGGCCCGGCTGGCCGCGGCCGATATCACGTGCTGAGCGGCGCGGCCAGCGGCGCTACTCGTTCTTGCTGAACTCGGCGATGGCCACACCGAGCATGCCCAGGCCCATCGCGGCCACGATGGTCAGCGACAGCCAGATCGGCACCGGCCAGCCCAGCCAGGTGATGCTGGGCGACAGGTGCGAGAAGAACAGCGGGTTGATGCTCAGGTGCTCGAACACCGCGTGCCGCATCGGGCCGACCACGTAGGTGAGCGGGTCGATCCGGGTCAGCACGGACAGCCAGCCGGGCAGCCCGTTCAGCGGGTAGAGCGCGCCGGACAGGAAGAACAGCGGCATGACCAGCATCTGGGTCAGCGCCATGAACGCCTGGAACTGGGTGATCCGGGCCGCCATCATGACGCCGAACGCGGTGATGGTGAACGACAGCAGCAGCAGCTCGCCGATCAGGGTGAGGAACAGCACCGGGTTGTACGGCACGTGGGCCAGCCCGGCCAGGGCCAGGATGACCACGCCCTGCAGCGTGGCGATGGTGGCGCCGCCCAGGCACTTGCCGATCACGATGGCGGCCCGGCTGACCGGGGCGACGAGCATCTCGCGCAGGAAGCCGAATTCCCGGTCCCAGACGATCGACGCGGCCGAGAAGATCGCGGTGAACAGCACCGACATGGCCAGCACGCCGGGGTAGATGAACGTCCTGAAGTCCACCCCGGACGGCAGGCTGTGCCGGGCCAGCGAGGACAGCCCGGTGCCCAGCACGAGCAGGAACAGCAGCGGCTGGATGAGCGAGGTCACCGCGCGCAGCCGGTCCCGGCGGAACCGGATCATCTCCCGGCGCCATACGATGCTCACCGCGCGCAGGTCCGAGCGCAGGCTCCGCTCCGGGACGGCCACCCGGATCTGCTGGGCCAGCGCATCCTGCGCGGCGGCCGGGGCGGCGGTCTGGGTTGCCATGGTTATCGCCTTCCCCGGATGCGGGTGACCATGGCCCGCATGTGGTCGGTGGCGGACGCCTCGGCGTCCCGGATCGTCTTCCCGGTATAGGACATGAACACGTCGTCCAGGGACGGCCGGGACACGCTGACCGAGCGGATCGGCACGCTCAGCCGGCCGAACAGCTGCGGCACGAACTCACCGCCGCCCTCGACCGCGAACGTGACCGCGCCCTCGTGCATGGCCGCCTCGAGGGCCATCGTCTCGCGCAGTTCCCGGATCGCGGCCTCGTCATCATCGGTCTGGATCTGCACCCGGTCCTTGCCCACGCTGGCCTTGAGCTGCTCTGGCGTGTCGATGGCCACGATCTTCCCGTGGTCGATGATGGCGATCCGGTCGCAGTGCTCGGCCTCGTCCATGTAGTGCGTGGTCAGGAAGATGGTGATGTCCTCCCGGCCCTTCAGCTCGTTGATGTACTGCCAGATCGACGAGCGGGTCTGCGGGTCCAGGCCCACGGTGGGCTCGTCCAGGAACAGCACCCGGGGCGCGTGCAGCAGGCCACGGGCGATCTCCAGCCGCCGCTGCATGCCGCCCGAGTAGGTTTGCACCAGGCTGTCCCGCCGGTCCCACAGCCCGACCATGTCGAGCACCTGGCGCATCCGGGGCTCCACCGCCGCCGCTGGCACCGCGTACAGCTCGGCGTGGAAGCGCAGGTTCTGCGCGCCGGTCAGGTAGTTGTCCAGCGTGGTGTCCTGGAACACCAGGCCGATGTTCCGGCGCACCGCGTCCCGCTCGGTCACCACGTCGTGCCCGGCCACGCTGGCCCGCCCGGCGGTCGGCCGGGCCAGCGTGCACAAGATCTTGATCGTGGTCGACTTGCCCGCCCCGTTCGGGCCCAGGAAGCCGAACGTCTCACCGCGCGCCACCCCGAAATCGATGCCCCGGACGGCCTCGATGTCCCCGTACGTCTTGGTCAGCCCGGACACCGCCACGGCCGGTGGCCGGTGCCCGGCTTCGGCCAGGGCGCCGCCATCCATACCCGGGCCTGTCTGTGTCGTCACGTCTGCGCGCCTCCAACTCGGTCCAGACCTGAGCGTAGCCGCGAAAGCCAGCCGGCTCATCGCGGCTACGCTCAGCCGGGACTTGGGTTATGCCTCATCGTCCTCGGGCTCGGCCGCGGCCGCGTCGTCGTCCTCGGCGGCCAGGATCTGGTACAGCTTCCGGCGGGTGTCGGTGAGGATCTGCCGGGCCTGCTCGACCTGGGCCCGGGTGCCGACCCGGGACACCTGCATGCCGGCCATGGCCACTGTGCCGAACAGCCGGCGCATCTCGATCGCGTCGTCCCCGACGGACTTGGCGACCACGTCCCAGGGCGCCTGCAGCTCCTCCGGGTGCGCCGCGACATACGCCCGGCCCTCCTCGGTGAGCTGGTACGCCCGGCGGCCGCCCTCGCCGGTGGTGGCCGTGATCAGGCCCTCGTCCTCGAGCTGCTGCAGCGCCGGGTAGACCGAGCCCGGGCTGGGCCGCCAGACTCCCCCGCTGCGCTCGCTGATCTGCTGGATGATCTGGTAGCCGTTGCGCGGCTCGTCGGCCAGCAGGGCCAGCGCGGCGGCCCGCACGTCACCCCGCTTGACCCGCGGGCCACGGTGCCGCGGGCCACGGAACCACGGACCGGTGTCCCAGTCCCCGGGCGGCCCGCCGGGGAACGGCTCACGGAACGGCGGGCCAGCCCAGCGCTGGCCGGGCCCGGCCGGCCGGGCCCGGCGCGCGCCGCGCGGCCCGTGCCGGTGCCGCCACACTTCCTCGTCTTCGTCGCCTGGGCCAGGCCAGGCCTCGTTGTGTCGCATCTGCGTTCACTCCCTTTAGTCTTTGATCCTTCTGGATAGCTCAACGATATATCGGAACACATCGAAGATGCAAGCCTGAACAGAACTCATCGAGATGACCGATACGTGACCGAGGATCTTGGCATTGGACCTATGGGTAGTGACTGCCTAGCGTGGGGCCATGCCTGCTGCTACCCATGCCACCACGCCCCCCGCCCCGCCCAGCCGCTGCCCGGCCGGGCTGACCGCGGCCATCCGCCAGGCCGTCCGTGCGCACAGCGACTGGGGCCAGACCGCACAGCTCGTGGCCGGGGCGCTGGGCCGGGAGCGGCCCGGCCCGGAGATCCTCACCGCCGCGGAACGGGCCGGCCATCCGGGCGGCTACCAGACCCACCTGATGCACGCCGAGCCGGACGGCTCGTTCTCCATCGTGGCCGTGGTGTGGCGGCCCGGCCAGCTGACCCCGGTGCATGACCACGTCACCTGGTGCGTGGCGGGCGTGCTGCAGGGCGCCGAGGACGAGGAGCTGTTCGCGCTGGTGGGCGGCGGCACCGCGCTGCGGCCGGCCGGCCGGGCCCTGACCCGGGCCGGCTCGGTCACCGGGTTCGCCCCGCCCGGCGACATCCACCGGGTGCGCAACCCCGGCCCGGGGATGACGGTGTCCCTGCATGTCTACGGGGCCGACATCACCCGGCTCGGGTCCAGCGTGCGGCGCGTCTACGAGCTCCCGGTACGCGCCTAGGCGCGCGCCGCCGACTGGGCTGAAAGCGCGCCGCCGGCGCCAACAAGCGCTAGCCGCCGATGGCCGACATGGGCCGGGCCGGCTGCAGGAAGCCGGGGTCGTTGATGCCGTGGCCGGGCAGCTTGGCCGCGACTGCCCGGCGCCAGATCCCGGCCAGCTCTTCGTCACTGGCCCCGCGGCGCATCGGGTCGCGCAGGTTGCTCTCGTCCCGGGCGAACAGGCAGTTCCGGATCTGCCCGTCGGCGGTCAGCCGGACCCGGTCGCAGGTCCCGCAGAACGGGCGGGTGACCGAGCCGATCACACCGACCCGGGCCGGGCCGCCGTCCACCAGGAAGATCTCCGCGGGCGCCGAGCCGCGGGCGGCCGGGTCGTCCGGGGTCAGCTTGAAGTGCGGCGCCAGCGAGTCCAGGATCTCGTCCGCGCTCACCATGTTGCCCCGCCGCCAGCCATGCTGGGCGTCCAGCGGCATCTGCTCGATAAACCGCAGCTGGTAGCCGCGGTCCAGGCAGTACCGGAGCAGGCCGGGCGCCTCATCGTCGTTGCGCCCGCGCATCAGCACCGCGTTGACCTTGACCGGGGTGATGCCCGCCTGGGCCGCGGCGGCCAGCCCGGCCAGCACGTCGTCCAGCCGGTCCCGCTTGGCCAGCTCGCGGAACGTGGCCGGGCGCAGCGTGTCCAGCGACACGTTGACCCGGTCCAGGCCGGCCGCGCGCAGCGGGGCGGCCAGCCGGGCCAGCCCGATCGCGTTGGTGGTCAGTGAGATCTCCGGGCGGGGCCGCAGCGCGGCGGTGCGGGCCACGATGCTGGCCAGCCCGCGGCGCAGCAGCGGCTCGCCGCCGGTATACCGGATCTCGGTGATGCCGAGCTGCTGCACGCCGATCCGGGCCAGCCGGACTACCTCGTCGTCTGTCAGCCGCGCCGGGCTGGGCAGCCAGTCCAGGCCCTCCGGGGGCATGCAGTACGCGCAGCGCAGGTTGCACCGGTCGGTCAGCGATATCCGCAGATCGGTGGCGGTGCGCCCGTAGGCGTCGGTGAGCAGGGGCACCACCTCACGCTACCGCAGGCTGATCACAGCAAACCGGGATCAGCCGGGCGGGCCCATTGTCGTCTTATCAGGCTGCCAAAGTAGGAGTTATGTCCCACCGGGGCCGGCGGCGATAGGGTCATGGTCGTGGAGACTGCTATCTGGCTCGACCAGCTCACCGCGGCCGAGCGCGGCGAACTGGTCCGCAGCGGCGGCGTCGTTCAGCAGCCGCACCCTGATCTGCTGGTGGTCGGCGGCGGAATCCTCGGGGTCGCCACCGCGGCCGCCTGCCACCAGGCCGGCCTGGGCACCGTTCAGCTCATCGAGGCCGGCCATCTCGGCTCGGGGGCGACCGGGGGCGCCACCGGCCTGCTCACCCCGGAGATCCACGAGTGGAGCGACCCTGAGCCGTTCGTCGACCTGGCCCGGGCCAGCCTGGCCCAGTGGCATGAGCTGGAGCACACCTGGCCCGGCGGGGTTGGCCTGGTCGACGTGGACTGGATCGGGCTGTCCCCCGATCCAAGCGGCCTGGCCCCGCACCAGTCCCCGGCGGTGCAGTGGCTGGATCCGGACGACGTGGCCGAGCTCATCCCCGGCCTGTCGCTGCCGATGGCCGGCGCCCGGATCCACCACCAGGGCCGGGTCAACCCGCTCCGCTCGGTGGCCCGGCTGTCCGCCGGGCTGCCCGCGGTGTGCACCGGCGTCGCCGCCACCGGCGTGACCGTTCACGGCGACCGGATCGTGACCGTGGACACCACCGCCGGGGAGATCCAGCCGGGTGCGGTCGTATTCACCACCGGCCTGCCGCCCACCCTGGACGGGCTGGACCTGGTCGTGCCGTGGGAACGGGTCAAGGGGCATCTGCTGGTCACCGAGCCGACGCCGCTGCGGCTGCCCGGGATCGTGGCCCCGGTGGCCACCCAGCTGGAGGAGGGCCGGCTGCTGGTGGGCGGGACGTTCGACACCGGCGACGAGAGCCCGGCGGTCCGGCCGGAGATCATCGAGGGCATCCTGGCCGGGCTCTACGCCACCCTGCCTGAGCTGCGCGGGCTGCGCGCCGGCTACCAGTGGTGCTGTTTCCGGCCCCGCCATCCCGACGGGCTGCCGGTCATCGACCGGCTGCCCGGGCTGGGCAACGCGTGGCTGACCTCCGGTCACTTCCGGACCGGGATCCTGCTCGCCCCCGTCACGGCGCAGGCCCTGGCCCGCTGGATCAGCTCGGATGAGCCGCCCGCCGAAGCCCCCGCCTGGAGCAGCGACCGGTTCGCCGGCCGCGGCCTGCACGGCTAGCCCAGGCTGACCTGGTTCAGCAGCCGCCGGCCGTCGGGCAGCCGCCGGGTGCGGCCCCGCCGGTCCAGGTATTCCAGCAGCGGGATGGCGACCCGGCGGGTGGTCCCCAGCACCTGGCGGGCTTGCGCCGCGGTGAACGGCTGCGGCAGCTGGGCCAGCAGGCGGACGGCGTCCTGGTCCGCCCCGGGGGTCAGGACGATCTGCTCGGTGATCCGGAGCAGCAGCCCGGCCCGGGCCGCGGCCGCCACCGCCCGGCTGTCCAGGCCGAGCTCGCGTAGCCGGCCCGCCTCCGGCGCGGCGAACGGCTGCCGCGCCAGGTCGGCGCGCAGCGTGGCCACAGCCGTCCGTACCGGCTCCGGCAGCGGCGTTTCCGGGCGGCCGGCCGGCCGCAGGCTCCCGCCGCGCAGCACCAGGGCCGGCCCGGCCAGCGCCTCGGCCAGCTGCCGGGTGGGCAGGCCAAGCTGGGCCCGGGCCGCCTCCACCGGCAGGCCCGCCGACAGCGGCACGGCGGCCAGGTGGGCGCTGACCAGGCCGGCCAGCCGGCCGCGCAGCTCGGCCCAGTAGCCCGGGTCGGCCAGCCAGTCCCCGCTGACCGGAGCGGGCAGGCTGGTTACCCCCATCGCGCGCAGCGTGGCGGCCCGGACCAGCCGGTGCCGCCGGATCAGTTCGGCCGCGCCCGGCACCGGCGGCCAGCCGGCCAGCTCGGCGGCGGCCGCGGCCGCCGCCCCCCGGCGGCTCAGCCCGGGCGGGGCCAGGTCCAGCACGGTCGCGCCCGCCATGCCGGTCCCGCTGGCGGCTCCCGGGTCACGGACCAGCAGCCGGTCGCCCACGTGCAGCGGCAGCGCATCGCGCAGCGTGAGCCGGGCGAACCGGCCGCCCAGCGGGCGCACCCGGGCCACCGTCCGGGCCGCGCCGATATGCACGGTGAACTGCCGTGGCGGCTGCTCCCCGGCCACGGCCAGCCGCACGTCAGCCACGGTGGCCAGCGCCCACCGGCCCGGTTCCACCAGCGCCATGCCGCGGGCCGGGACCACCCGGCCGTCCGCGCGCAGGTTGACCGCCACCCGGGCCACCCCGGTCACCGCCTGGGCCCGTTGCTTGAGCGTCTCGATGCCGCGCACCCGCACCGCGGTCAGCGCCGGGGTGAGCTGCAGCTCCTGCCGCTCCCGGATGGTGCCCGCGGCTAGCGTGCCGGTCACCACCTGGCCGGCGCCCCTGATACTGAACGCCCGGTCCACCCACAGCCGGACCGGCGCACCCGCGGCCGGACCGGGCAGGCGGCTAACCAGCCGGTCCAGGGCGGCGGTCAGTTCCGGCAGCCCAGCGCCGCTGACCGCGCTGACCGGGACCGCCTCGACCTGGCCCAGACTGGTCGCGGCGATCCGCTCCCGGGCCTGGCGCATCGCGTCCGCCGGGTCGGCCAGGTCGGCCCGGGTCACCGCGAGCAGGCCATGCCGGATGCCGAGGGCGTGCACCGCGGCCAGGTGCTCCTCGGACTGTGGCATCCAGCCCTCGTCGGCGGCCACGGTGAACAGCACGGCCGGCACCGGGCCGACCCCGGCCAGCATGTTCGGAACGAAGCGCTCATGCCCCGGCACGTCGACGAACGCGAGCCGCTCCCCGGACGGCAGGGTCAGCCAGCAGAACCCGAGGTCGATGGTCAGCCCCCGGCGCCGCTCCTCGGCCCACCGGTCCGGCTCCATCCCGGTCAGCGCGCGGACCAGGGTGGACTTGCCGTGGTCCACGTGCCCGGCGGTGGCGATCACCTGCATGACGTGAGGTCCCCGGCGGAGGGCAGCGGCTGGCCCGCGGCGGCCAGCACCGCGGCGGCCAGCACGTCGTCCTCGGCCGGGGCGACCGCCCGAAGGTCGAGCAGCAGCCGGCCGCCCTCGGTCCGGCCGATCACGGCCGGGACCTGCCCGCGGTACACCGGCTGGCCGGCCCGGAGCGGGCCGGCCAGCCCGGCGGGCAGGCTGACCGCCGCGCTGGGCAGCGGCACACCGGGGGCGCCGCCGCCACCGACCACAGCTGTGCTGGCCGCCGCCCGGGCATCCAGCCCGGCCCCGGCCAGCCGGCTGGCCAGCTGCCGGGCCCGCCGGGCCAGCGACGGCTGGTCCGCGGCCAGCGCCACCGCGAGCGGGGCCGGCGGCCCGGTCAGGGTGGCTTCCAGCGCCGCGGCCGTGGTCTTGTCCACTCGCAGCGCCCGGGCCAGCGGATGCCGGGCCAGCTGGCGCACCAGGGTGGCCTGGCCGAAGATCAGGCCGGCCTGCGGCCCGCCGAGCAGTTTGTCCCCGCTGGCCGTGACCAGTGCGGCCCCCGCCTGCAGCCACGACCCGGCGTCCGGCTCGTCCGGCAGCAGCGGGTGCCGGTGCAGCAGCCCGGAGCCGATGTCGGCCACCACCGGGACGCCGAGCGTGGCCAGCTCGGCCACCGGGACCTGGGCGGTGAAGCCCTCGACCCGGAAGTTCGACGGGTGCACCTTGAGCACGAACCCGGTGTCCGGGCCGCAGCCAAGCCGGTAGTCGGCCAGCGCGGTGCGGTTGGTGGTGCCAACCTCGCGGATCCGGGCCCCGGTGGACTCCATCAGCTCGGGCAGCCGGAAGCCGTCGCCGATCTCGATCAGCTCACCCCGGCTGACCACGATCTCCCGGCCTGCGGCCAGCGCGGTCGCGGCCAGCACCAGCGCGGCGGCGTTGTTGTTCACCACGTGCACCGCCTCGGCGGCGGGCACCGCCGTGGCCAGCGCCGCCAGCGCGCTCCGGCCCCGGCGGCCCCGGGTGCCGGTGGCGAGGTCGAACTCCAGGTCGGTGTAGCCGGCCGCGGCGGCCATCGCGGCCACCGCCGCAGCCGACAGCGGAGCCCGGCCCAGGTTGGTGTGCAGCAGCACGCCGGTGGCGTTCAGCACCGGGAGCAGCGAGGTAGCCGCCCGGGGCAGCCCGGCTACGGCCACGTCGGCCACCGCGTCCGGGCTGATCTCGCCGGACCGGGCCTGCTGCTGGGCGCGGGCCACCGCCTCCTTGACCCGGGCCCGGCCGAGCCGCTGGACAGCGGCGGCCAGCCGCGGGTCGGCGAGCACCGTGTCGGTGCGTGGCACGAACCGGCGGCCATCCACGAGGTGAGGCTACTGGGTTATTCCGGGGGGCGACCCCCCTGGACCCCCCCGGTCGCCGCCGCGCGCCGAACGCCGGCTCGGCGGGCACCGCCTGCGGCGGGCCCCGCCTCGGCGGCGAGCTGGCGCGCTTGCACCGGCCATTGCGCGCCTTTGGGCCCGGTCACACCGTCTTCGATTAATACATCCCGGCGTGGGTAGCTCAGGGCGGCTGGGGATTTCCCCGCGCTTGAGGTACGTGTTCCTCCGAAGGAGTGATCGTTATGGCCGGGATGCTGCGAGTTCCCCGGAGCCGTGGTGCCCTAAGCGGATTTCTGCTGGTCCTGCTCGGCCTGTGGGGCGGGCTGATCGCATTCGTCGGACCCTACTTCCATTTCGCCTACACCCCCGGGGTGGCCTGGACCTACACGTCAGGGCGGCTCTGGCTGGAGATCCTGCCCGGCGCGGGCACCCTGCTCGGCGGGCTCATCCTGCTGGCCAGCCGGACCCGGCCGGTGGCCATGTTCGGCGCCTGGCTGGCCGCGGTCAGTGGCGCGTGGTTCGTGCTGGGCCGGTCGCTGAGCCCGCTGTGGAACCCGGCCGGCGCGGTAATCATCGGCTCGCCGGTCGGCAGCAGCACGCTGACCCGGGTGCTGGAGGAAGCCAGCTACTTCACTGGCCTCGGCGTGGTCATCGTGTTCCTGGCCGCCCTGTCCCTCGGCCGGCTGTCGGTGATCGGCGTCCGGGATGCCCGGCTCGCCGAGCGTGCGGTCATCGTGCCGGGGACCGAGGCACCGGCCACGGAGCCGACCGAGCCGGTCCTGCCGCGGCGGACGCCGGCCGAGCCGGCCACCGCTGTTAGCACCGACAGCGGTGCAGCTGACCAGTAGGATCCCTGAACCGGGGAAGGGGACCGGGCTGGTCACCGCTTCTCGTGCCCAAGGGCCCGCAGGGGGGACGCACGCATGAGGATGACTCCTGCCGCCGAGCTTGCCGCAGCTCGCATCCGGTGGCCGCTATGGTCGATCCGCCCGGTCGGGGCGGGCAAGGGAACTGGTTTCACCGCCCGCCGGCACGGTCAGTCCAGGCGCGGCGCGCTGAGATTACGTGACGTGTGGGCGCCCAGCCTGACCGCCCTGGAGGACCTGCTCCGCGAGTACCGCCCAGGGCCGCCCCCCTCGCTGTAGCGAGGGGGGCGGCCCGCGTTAGGAGGTGCGGCGCTCCGGATGGGTCGCGGTGAAGTGCAGCGGGAAATGCGGGTCCCGGCAGCGGTGATAGCGCAGCGCCCCGCACACCGGGCAGCTGCGGGCGCGGACCGCGGGATCGAGGTGTGCCCGGTCGTCGGCGCTCAGCCGGGCCTCGGCCGGCTGCTCCGGGTCGCGCCGCCGGGCGAACCGCCAGGCCAGCTCGCGCAGGAAACTCTGCCCGCTGGCGTCACACTGGTCGCACCGGCAACCCTGGTACCAGGCCAGGAACGTCCCGTGTGACGGCGGCGCGGGTGGCAGGTCACGCCAGCGCCCCGGCTCCCCAGGCAGTTGCGGCACGCTACGACAGTACCGGGCCGGGTGGCGCCGCCCGGCCGTCCCAGGTCCGCAGTGGCCGGTAATGGCCACCGCCCTTTCCGGTTCACCCGGCCGGTTAATTGCCGGGATCATCCCGGTCTGTGGGGTCTGTGAAATGACCTGTTAACGGACGGGACAGTCGACCGGGCAAAGCCGGATATTTCCCAGTCCTTTGCTATCGCTTCGGTCTGGAATGCCGGTTATGATCGCGCGGTGACCAACCGAGAGGAATCCCGATGACGGAGCAGCCTGCCACTGTTGTGGGCATCCCGCCCGCCCCGCCCGCCCGGCTCGAGCCCAACGCGATTGGCGTGGCCCAAGACACGGTCATCGGCCTGGCCTCGTCCGCCCCGGCGGCCACCGTGGGCCTGTCGCTGTACCTGCTCGCGTCCGCGACCGCGTACGGCAGCGGGCCGATCCTGATCCTCACCGCGATCCCCATGCTGATCATCGCCAACGCCTACCGGCGGCTCAACATGTGGAACGCCAACTGCGGCGCCTCGTTCGAGTGGGTCGGCCGGGCCATCAACCCGTATCTCGGCTTCCTCACCGGCTGGCTGATGATCGTGGCCTACATCATCGGCACGGTCAGCGGGGTCGAGGTGCTCGGCCCGTCGGTGCTGGCCGTGTTCGGCACCGGCTCGGCCGGCAACTGGGCCTACGTCGGCATCGGCACCGCGGTCGTGCTGGTCATGCTGGTGATCGCGATCGTCGGCATCCGGATCACCGCGCGCACCCAGGTCGGCCTGGCCCTGGTCGAGTACCTGATCGTGATCGGCTTCGCCATCGCGGGCCTGATCTACGTGTTCGGTCACCACCACGTGGGGACGACGGTGCCGGTCACCCGGGGCTGGCTGAGCCCGAGCGGGATCGCCGGGAAGGGCAGCGCGGTGTCGGGCTTCCTGGTCGCCGTGTTCATCTACGGCGGCTGGGACGGCACCCTGTACGTCAACGAGGAGGTCAAGCACCGCCGGATCAACCCGGGCCGGGCGGCCATCATCGCGGTTGCGTTCCTCACCGTGTTCTATACGCTGGCCCAGGTCGGCCTGCAGGGTGTCGTCTCGCCCAAGGCGCTGGCCGCCAACTCGTCCTCCGCGCCGGTGTACATCGCCGGGGTACTCGGCGGCAGCGGCGGGGCCAAGACGATGGCCCTGGCCATCGCGCTGTCAGTGATCGCCACCACCGGCACCGGGATCGTGCTCACGGCCCGGATCATCTACGGCATGGCCAGCTACCGGGTACTGCCCGAGTTCCTCAGCAACGTGTCCCGCCGGTTCGCCACCCCGGTGGCGGCCAGCGCCCTCGTCGGCCTGCTGCTCATCGCCATCACCGCGGTCTACCTGCTCACCACGTCGGTGCAGAACGCGTTCGACGACGTGATCGCGGTGACCGGCCTGCTGTTCTCGATCTTCTACATCCTGACCGCGCTGGCCATGATCGTCTACTACCGGCGGCGGGTGCTGCGCACCGTGTGGGACTCGGTCGCGCTCGGTATCCTGCCGCTCGGCGCAGCCGGCTTCCTGGGCTGGGTGCTGGCCAAGTCGGTGGCGGCCGCGCCCTGGACGCAGAAGTGGTCGCTGATCGGCATCATCCTGCTCGGCGTGGCGCTGATGCTGTCCGCGCGGTTCATCCAGCGCTCACCGTTCTTCCAGCTCCAGCGGGAGAGCGACACCAGCCAGGCCAAGCACGCCTGAGCTGGCCCGGGCCAGCTCAGCGCAGGGCCAGCGCGGGCCGGGCCTCCCACGTGGTCCACAGCGGCCGGTAGCCCTGCTGGCTCCAGAACGGCCCGGACAGCGGGTTCATCTGCTCGTAGTGCAGCAGCGTGACCGCGATGCCGGCGTCGTCCGCGGCGGCGTGGTACGTCCCGGCCAGCGCCGCGCCCACGCCGGCCCCACGCGACCCGGGCCGCACGGCCATCAGCTCCAGGTAGGCCACCGGCGCCAGGCGGGCCAGCGGGGCGATCCACGCCGCGGCGCCCGGGGGCTGGGCGTACAGCAGGCCGACCGGGGTGCCGTCGCGCTCGGCCAGCCAGGTCCACGGCTCGGCTCCGCCCAGCCGGGCCGCGGCCTCGCGGCGCAGCGCGGCCGCGCTGTCCGGCCGCTCGATCACCGTGCCGAAGTGGGCGTCGTAGCGGATCGTCTCCATGCCCAGCGCCACCACGCTGTCCAGGTCGGCGGGACCAGCCCCCCTGATCCGCACTCCCGGGCCGGCCGCGGCGGGCCGGCTACCGCGGCCCGCTGGGCGCGCCGCGATGACGGCCAGCGGGATCAGCCCGTGGTCCAGCAGCACCCGGGCCCCGGCGATGTCCCGGCTCGGCCACGTCAGCACGGCGGCCGTGCCGTCCTCCGCGGTGCCTGGCAGGCCAGCCAGGTGCCCGCGCCACCGGGTCAGCAGCCGGTCCAGCCCGGCACGCACGTCCGGGCCGGCCACCAGCGGGTCGAGCCGGAACTGGCGGGCCGCCCCCCAGGCCAGGTCCAGTGACCCGGGCTCCCCGGCCCAGTGCGCACAGCGGCCCGCCGCCCCGGGCACGGCCAGCAGGTCGCCGTCCGGCTGGACCGGCGGCGCCGGCAGTAACGGGTCGATGCCCGCCCAGCGCTGGGCGACCAGGCTGGTAACGCCGCTCAGCTCGAGCCCAGCCCGCACCGGCATGCGTATCCTCCTGAGCGGTGGTGGCGGAGGCGGACGGGAATCGAACCCGCCAGCGGCGCTGCGCGCCGCTCACCGGTTTTGAAGACCGGGGGGGCCACCAGGCACCCGGACGCCTCCGGCACCGACCCTATCCGGCGTACAGCGTGTCGATGTCGTCGGCGTACTTCGCGTGCACCACCCGCCGCTTCAGCTTCAGCGTCGGGGTGAGCTCCCCGCTCTCCGCGGTCCACTCCACCGGCAGCAGCCGCCACCGCTTGACCTGCTCCACCCGGGACAGCTGCCGGTTGGCCTGCGCCACCGCCTCGCCGACCGCGGCCAGCACCGCGGGATGCGCGGCCAGCGCGGCCAGCGAATCGGCGTCGATGCCGCGGGCCCGGGCCCAGGCCGGGGCGACCTCGCCGTCCAGGGTGAGCAGCGCGACCACGTACGGCCGGCGGTCACCGTAGGCCAGCGCCTGGCCCACCAGCGGATGCGCGACCAGCAGGTTCTCGACCGCCGCGGGCGGCACGTTCGCACCGCCCGCGGTGATGATCAGTTCCTTCTTCCGGTCCACCACGGACAGGAAGCCGTCCTCGTCCAGCCGGCCGATGTCCCCGGTGTGCAGCCAGCCGTCGGCGTCGATGAGGCTGGCCGTCAGGTCCGGCCGGTTCAGGTATCCCGGGGTGTTCAGCGGGCTGCGGGTGCAGATCTCGCCGTCCTCGTCGATCCGCACCTCGACACCCAGCAGCGGCCGGCCCACCGTGCCCATCTTGAACCCGTCCGCCGTGTTGTACGCGAACGCCCCGGTGGTCTCCGTCATCCCGTAGATGTCCAGGATCTTCAGGCCCAGCCCGGCGAAGAACTCGGCCACATCGGGCGGCAGCGGGGCGGCCGCGCTGGACACGGTCTGCGCCTCACCCAGCCCGAGCAGCGCGCGGACCGGCCCCAGCACCTCCCGGTCGGCCTGCTCGAACGCGGCCTGCAGCTCGGGCGGGGTGGTCTGGCCGAACTGGCCGCTCTGCACGTACCGCCGCCCGGTGTCCATGGCCTGGGCTATGGCCGCCCGCTTGGCCTCGTCCGGCTCGGCGGCGAGCAGCGCCTGGATGCCGGCCTGGATCTTCCCCCAGACCCGGGGCACGCCGAAGAACGCGGTCGGCCGGACCCCGCCGACCGCGCCGACGAGCTGCCTGGCGTCCGGGCAGAAGTGCACGTGCCCGGCCGCGGCGACCGGGAGGTAGATGCTGAACATGCGCTCGGCGATGTGCGCCAGCGGCAGGTAGGACACCCAGCGCACCCCCCGCGTGATGCTGCCGGTCCGCTCCCCCACGGCCACCTCGTACAGCACGCCGCGGTGGGTGAGCAGCACCCCCTTGGGGTTGCCGGTGGTGCCCGAGGTGTACAGCAGGGTGACCGGGTCATCCGGGCCGATGGCCGCGACCCGCGCCTCGACCTCAGCGGCCAGCGCGGCGAACCGGTCCCGGCCCAGGGCCACGAAGTCGGCCCAGGGCAGGTACGGCTCACCGGGCGGGCAGGCGGCGCCGTCCAGCACGATGATCTTCGCCAGGCCGGGCAGCTGGTCCAGCACCGGCGCCCACCGGGCCAGCTGGTCCGCGCCGTCCAGGACGGCGATCCTGGCGTCGCAGTCCCCGGCCACGAAGCCCACCTGCTCGGCGGCCAGCGTGGCGTACAGCGTGACCGGGATCCCGCCGGCGTGCACCGCGCCGAGGTCGGCCAGCACATGCTCGGACCGGTTGGGCAGCATCAGCGCCACCCGCTCCCCCGGCGCCAGGCCGAGCGCGACGAAACCCGCGGCCAGCTCCAGCGCCTGCCGCCGGGCCTGCGCCCAGGTCAGCGTCTGCCAGCCAGCCCCGGCGCGGTCCGACAGGGCCGGCTCGCCGGCTGAGTCCGCCGCGGTGCGGCGCAGCGCGTCGCACACCGTCTGGCCCCGGATCGCTTCCTCGAGCTCTGCCCGCTGCCGCAGTACCTCGCTGGTCACCGCTCACCTCCGCGTGGCCGGGCCCCGCTGGGCCCGGGTTTCCCTGGAATGCCACCATGCCTTAGCCGCCGTCGCAAGACGGCCGCCGAATACAGTGCTGCCATGACCGTGTCACAGCGGACCAGGCTGACCCAGTACGCCAGCGGCGGGGGCTGTGCCTGCAAGATCCCGCCCGGTGAGCTGGAGGACGTGGTGGCCCGGATGCTGGCCGCGCCGGGCGGCGCGCCGGGGCCCGGCCCCGGGCTGCTGATCGGCCTGGAGCACGGCGACGACGCCGCCGTGGTGCGGATCAGCGACGGCCGGGCGGTGGTGCTGACCGCGGACTTCTTCGGCCCGGTGGTGGACGACGCCTACACGTTCGGCCGGATCGCCGGCACCAACGCGCTGTCCGATGTATACGCGGTGGGCGGCGAGCCGCTGGTCGCGGTCAACCTGCTCGGCTGGCCGCGCACCAGGCTGCCCGCCGAGCTGGCCGGCGAGGTGCTGCGCGGCGGGCTGGACGCCGCCCGGCTGGCCGGCTGCCTGCTGGCCGGCGGGCACAGTATCGACGACCCGGAGCCCAAATACGGGATGGCGGTCACCGGGCTGGCCAGCCCGGACGCGCTGCTGCGCATCGACGCCGGGCAGGCCGGGCTGCCGCTCAGCCTGACCAAGCCGCTGGGCAGCGGGGTGCTGAACAGCAGGCACAAGGCGACCGGGGCCGTGTTCCCCCAGGCCATCGACGTGATGACCACGCTGAACGCCGAGGCCAGCCGGGCGGCACTGGCCGCCGGGGTGCGTTGCGCTACTGATGTGACCGGGTTCGGGCTGCTCGGGCACCTGTTCAAGCTGGCCCGGGCCAGCGGGGTCGCGGCGGTGCTGGACCACGCCGCGGTCCCGCTGATCGAGGGCGCGCGGGACGCGGTGCGCGCCGGGTACGTGCCCGGCGGCAGCCGGCGCAACCTGGACTGGGTGGCCCCGTACACCGACACCGGCGGTCTCGGCCAGGAGGACCTGCTGCTGCTGGCCGACGCGCAGACGTCCGGCGGGCTGCTCATCGCGGGCGAGATCCCCGGCGCTCCGGTGGTCGGGGAACTGGTGCCAGCCGGGGCGCAGACGCTCATCCTGCGTTAGCAGCGGGAGGCCCAGGTGACCGGGCGGACAGCCAGGCGGCGGGTGCTGCGGGTGTCGGTGCCGGGCCGCACCCCGCCGGACGCCCGGGCGGACCTGCTGGCCGTGGAAGAGCCGCTGGAGATCCGGGTGGCCGGGCAGCCGCTCAGCGTGACCATGCGCACCCCGGGTGACGACCTCGACCTCACGGCCGGCTTCCTGGCCGCCGAGGGCATCATCGCCGGGCCGGCCGAGCTGGCCGGGATCACCATGTGCGCGGGCAACGTGGCCGAGGTCCTCCTGGCCGGCGGACTGCCGCTGCCCCTGGAACGGCTGCGCCGGCACTTCCTGACCAGCAGCGCCTGCGGGGTGTGCGGCCAGGACAGTATCGAGTCCATCCGGCTGCGGTCCCGCTACGACGTGTCGGGCGACCCGCTGCGGATCACGCCGGGCACGCTGGCCGCCCTGCCGGACCGGCTGCGGGCCGCGCAGCGGGTGTTCGCCAGCACCGGTGGCCTGCATGCCGCCGGGGTGTTCAGCCCCGGCGGCACGCTGCTGGTCATGCGCGAGGACGTGGGCCGGCCCAACGCGGTGGACAAGGTGATCGGCTGGGCGGTGCGCCGTGACCGGCTGCCGCTGGCCGGCTGCGTGCTGCTGGTCAGCGGCCGGGCGTCGTTCGAGCTCACCCAGAAGGCGCTGATGGCCGGCCTGCCCGTGCTGGCCGCGGTGTCCGCGCCGTCCTCGCTGGCCGCTGAGCTGGCCGCGGAGTCCGGGATGACCCTGGTCGGCTTCTTGCGCGGTGCGTCGATGAACGTGTACGCCGGGGCGGAGCGGGTGGCCGCCGGAGCGGCTTCCCCCGCCCCGGGTGGCTAGGCCGCGTTCTCGGCCACGCCGTAGCGCCGCCGGACCCGCCCGTTGACCAGGTTGAACAGCATGTCCACCACGATGCCGATGACCAGGATCACGATGATGATCGAGATGGCCCCGGGCATGTCGGTCTGGTCCTGGTCGCCGGTCAGCAGCACGCCCAGCGACGGCTGGCCGATGATGATCACCACGATCTCGGCCGCGATCAGGCCGTGCCAGCCGAACGCCCAACCCTGCTTGAGCCCGCCCAGGAAGGCCGGCAGGGTGGCCGGCATGATCAGGTGGCGGTACAGCGACAGGCGGCGCAGCCCCATCGTCTTGCCCGCCCGCAGCAGCAGCGGCGGCAGGTAGTCGGCCGCGGCGATCAGGCCGTTGGCGATGGCCGGCGCCGCGGTCATCACGATCACGAACAGGATCGCGCTGGAGCTGGCGCCGAACAGGATGATGGCGAACGGGACCCAGACGATCGAGGGCAGCGTCTGCAGCGCGGTGATCAGAGATCCGACCGCGGCCCGCAGCGGCTTGATCCGGGACACCAGCGCGCCCACCACGGTGCCGATGACCAGGGCCAGCGCGAAGCCGATCACCGCCCGGCGCAGTGTGGTGCCGAGGGCCTGCCAGAGCAGCGCGTGGTGCAGCTGCCCCCACAGGTCGCTGAATGTGGCGGCCGGGCCGGGCAGCACATCGTGCTTGAACCCGCTGAGGTACACCAGCTGCCAGATGGCCAGGGCGAGCACCAGGGCCAGCAGCTTGGGCCACGACGCCGCCCAGGCCTTCTCCCCGAGGTGCCGCTTGGCCTGCGGCGGCGCTGCCACCTCCAGCCTGTCCAGCCCGGCGATCGCGGCGGCCGGCGGCGGGGTGGCCGGTGTCTCAGTTGCCATGACGGATGACCTCCTCGCGGAGCCGTGCCTTGATCTTGATGGCGAGGTCGACGGTCTGCGCCGAGTCCATCCCGCGCGGCCGGTCGAACTCGACCGGGAACTCGCCGATGACCCGTCCGGGCCGGCTGCTCAGCAGCACCACCCGGTCGCCGAGCCGGACCGCTTCCCGGACCTCGTGGGTGACGAACAGGATGCTCAGCCTGCGCCGCCGCCAGATGCCTTCCAGCACCTCGTGCAGCAGGTCCCGGGTCATCGCGTCGAGCGCACCGAACGGCTCGTCCATGAGCAGGATCTCAGCGTCCTGGGCCAGCGCCCGGGCCAGCGCGACCCGCTGCCGCATGCCGCCGGACAGCTGGTGCGGCCGCTTGCCCGCGAACGCGCTCAGGTGCACCAGGTCGAGCAGGTCAGCCACCCGCTCCCGGCGCTCGGCCGTGGGCACCCCGTTGGCCCGCAGCGGAAGCTCCACGTTGCCCGCCGCGGTCAGCCACGGGAACAGCGCCGACTCCTGGAACATCAGCGACACCCGGCGGCCCCCGGTGGACACCTGGCCCGCGGTCGGTGCGTCCAGGCCGGCGACCAGCGACAGCAGGGTGCTCTTGCCGCACCCGGACGCGCCGATCAGGCAGACGAACTCACCCGGGGCGACCGACAGCGAGACCCGGTCCAGGGCCAGCAGCGCGGTATCGCCGCGGCCGAACGTCTTGGACACATCGCTGATCGCAACCGCGGAACCCGCGGCGGTCAGCGGGGTGACCGCCGCGGGCGCCGTCCGTCGGGCGTCAATGCTCATGGGCTCACCTGTGCTTGTCCGTCGGCTTTGAGCAGGGCGTTGAGCGGGCCAAGGTCGTAGATGCCGTTGAGGCTGACCGGCTTGAGCAGCCCCACCGCCTCGGCGTGCTTGGCGTCGGTGGCCAGCGAGGAGGCGATCGGGTCGTTGGTGAACGTGATCTGCTGGAAGGCCAGCGGCAGCACCGAAGACTTGAGCGCCTTGCCGGTCAGCGACGTCAGCTCGGCGTTGGCCGCCGCCGCCGCGGCCGAAGGGCTCTGGTGGATGAGGTTGTTCGCCTGGATCTGGGCCTTGAGCAGGCCGGTCACCACGCTGGGGTGGGCGGCCAGGAACGGCTGCGTGACCACGATGTTGGTGGTGACGAACTTGCCGCCGGGCCACAGGCTGGCCTCATTCACCAGGACCTTGCCGCCGTCCTGCTGCATCTCGATGTCATAGGGGGCCGGCTCCCAGCCGCCCGCGATCTGGCCGGACTTGAACTCCAGCACCGCGTCCGAGTTCGGGGCGATCGGGGTGATCGGCACGTCGCCGCCGCTGGTCGCTGACGTGGTCAGCCCGTGCTGCTTCAGGTAGTAGCGCAGCGCCACGTCCTGCGTGTTGCCGAGCGACGGGGTGGCCAGCTTCTGCCCCCTGAGCTGGCTGACGCTGCTGATGCCCGGCTTGACCACGAGCGCCGCACCGCCGGACGCCGCACCCGAGATGATCTTGATGGCCTTGCCGCCGGACTTCTGCCACGCGTTGATGGCCGGGTTGGGGCCGACGTAAGCCGCGTCCAGCTGGCCGGCCAGCAGCGCGGTGGTCTCCTGGGTGCCCGAGCTGAACACCGACGTCTTGAGCGTGACGTTCTGGCCCAGGTCCTTGGTGAAGAAGCCTTCCTTGAGCGCGACCAGCGCGGAGGCGTGCGTGATGTTGGCCAGGAAGCCCAGCCGCAGGGTGACCGGCGCGGAGCTGCTGCCGCTGCTGGTCGTGGACGAACTGTTCGTGGCCGGGGATGACGAGCATCCAGCGGCCAGTGCGGTCACGGCTGCGGCGGTTCCGGCCGCCAGGAGGACTCGTCTCATTGTTAACCACCTTGTCTATCAGCTTAGTATGTCGATCTGTTTGATAGGCAATGGCGATTAAACCATACCCCGGGCCGGGCTGCGCAAATCCTCTGCCACCAGGCCAGCCGCCAGCGGCCCAGGGCCCCGGCGCACCGCAGGGCCGTTAGCGCCCGTCCCAGGGGATCGAGATAACAAACAGCAATCTTTTCGTTACCGTCTGTTCACCCAGGCCACACCTCGCTGACCAGCGGTGCTTACCCGTTCTTAGCGATTCGCTGCCTACGGTCAGCAGGTGAGCGATACGACCTCGCCAGCCTCCGGGGCAGGGCTGCTGCAGACGCTGGACGACTCCAAGATCAGCAGATTCCAGATCAAGACCATGTTCGTCTCGGGCATGGGCTTCTTCACCGACGCCTATGACCTGTTCGTCATCGGCATCGTGGTGTCACTGCTGAAGACCCAGTGGAGCCTGTCGACCAACCAGGTGTCCTGGCTGAACTCGGCTACCTTGCTGGCCTCGGCATTCGGCGCGATCATCTTTGGCCGGGTCGCCGACATGCTCGGGCGCAAACGGATCTACGGCTATGAGGTGCTGATCCTGGCGGCCGGCGCGATCGCGTCGGCGTTCGCGCCGAACTACACGTTCCTGCTGGTATCCCGGATAGTCCTCGGCATTGGCATCGGCGGCGACTACCCCGTGTCGGCGACGATCATGAGCGAGTACTCGGGGAAAGGGTCCCGCGGCCGGATGGTCGGCCTGGTGTTCGCCATGCAGGGCGCCGGCCTGGTCGTCGGCCCGCTGGTCGCCTCGATCTTGCTGAGCTCCGGGGTGCCCAGCAACCTGACCTGGCGGCTGCTGCTCGGCTTGGGCGCGATACCGGGCCTGGCCGTGTACTACCTGCGCCGCCAGATCCACGAGACGCCACGGTTCGCCCTGGCGGGCGGCGCCACCGAAGAGGCCGAGGCGGCCGTGGCCGACGCCACCGGGCGGGGATCCGGGAAGGTGGCCCCCGGCGAGTCCACCGCGAGGGTCCCGCACGGCGTGGCCGATGGCTTCCTCGAACTGGTCCGTAACCGGCGGCTGCTGGTCTGGCTGATCGGTGCCGCGGGCGCCTGGATGCTGCTCGACTTCTGCTACTACGGCAACACCATCTCCCAGCCGGAGATCATCAAGCTGGCCAACCCGCACGCCAGCGAGCTGACCACCATCCTGCTCCAGCTGGCCATCGTCGCGGTGTTCGCGATACCCGGGTACATCGTGGCCATCCTGCTGCTGGACAAGGTGGGGCGCAAGAGCATCCAGCTCCTCGGCTTCGCCATGATGGCGCTGATGTTCCTGCTCATCGGCCTCATCCCGGGAGTGTCGAGCACGCTCGCGCCGTTCCTGATCCTGTACGGTGTCAGCTACTTCTTCACCGAGTTCGGGCCGAACATGACGACGTTCATCTACCCGGCCGAGCTGTTCCCGACCCACGTCCGAACCACCGGCCACGGCATCTCCGCCGGGGCGGGCAAGCTGGGCGCGTTTGTCGGCGCGTTCCTGTTCCCCGACATCCTCGCCTCTCACCTGGGCCTGCGCGGCGCGATGGTCATCTCCGGGGCGGTGGCCGCCGTGGGCCTGCTGATGACTGGGTTCTTGCTGCCCGAGACGCGGGGTAAGAGCCTGGAAGAGCTGGAGGAGAGCGCCTACGCGCCCCCTGTGGTCAGGCAGGAGGCCACCGCATGACGTACCGCATCGTGGTGGGGGTGGACGGCTCGGCCTACAGCGAGGCAGCGCTCCGCTGGGCGCTGGACGAGGCCGCGGCCCGCAATGGCTCGGTCAGCGCGCTGTTCTGCTGGCAGATCCCGTTCCTGTCCATCCCGGGCGCGTTCGACCGCGGGGAACTCGAGCAGACGTACAAGAACTACGTCAACGAGATCGTCAGCAAGGTCGCCCCGTCGCCGCCGGTGCCGCTGGCCACCCTGGTGGCCGAGGGCGACCCGGCCGAGTCGCTGATCACCGCGGCGGCCCAGGCCGAGCTGCTGGTCGTCGGCACCCGGGGCCGGTCCCCGTTCGCCGGCCTGGTGCTCGGCTCGGTCAGCCAGCGCTGCGCGGCCGCGTCGCCGTGCCCGGTGGTCCTGGTCAAGGCGAGGGACCGGGCCCGCTAGCTGTCCCCCGGCGTCTGGATGTCAATACCCAGCACCGACGGGTACTTTTGCAGGCACTGCTCGAGCTCGGCGATCTGCGCGTTGCTCGCATTGTCCACCCGGTAGATGACGTCATACAGAAGATCTGAGGCCTTGTGATCGGTCGGCAGCGCCTCGGGCGTGGCCTGCGGGATGTGCGAGCACGCCGCCCGGACCTGCAGCCGGGCCGCGTTGGGCGTGCCGTCCCTGAACTGGACCACGGCCTCCTGCTGGCCGAGCGCGGCGTCGAACTTGGCACACCCGCTGACCGCGGCCAGCAGCCCGCCGCTGAGCAGCAGCACGGCCGCGGCACGGCCCCGGGAAGATCGGTGCACGGTGCACAGCTTACGGGGGCACGCCTTACGATCGGGCCGTGCAGCCCCAGCCTGGAGGTACCGTGCCTGCCCTGATCGAGGATTACGCGCTCATCGGCGATATGCAGTCGGCGGCACTGGTCAGCCGGGACGGCTCGGTGGACTGGCTGTGCCTGCCCCGGTTCGACTCGCCGGCCTGCTTCGCCGCGCTGCTCGGCGCGGAGCGCAACGGGCACTGGCGTATCGCGCCATCAGCCGTCCGTGACGCGCGGGCTACCCGGCGCTATCAGCCGGACTCGCTGATCCTGGAGACCGACTGGCAGACCCCAACCGGCACGGTCCGGGTCACCGACTTCATGCCCCCGCGGGACGGCCGGCCGCCTACCCTGATCCGCGTGGCCGAGGGCCTGGCCGGCTCGGTCGACCTGGACTGCGTGCTGGTCGTCCGGTTCGGCTACGGCCAGGTGATGCCGTGGATGCGCCGGGCCGAGGGCCAGCTGCTCGGGGTGGCCGGCCCGGACGCGGTCTGGCTCGCCACCCCGGTCGGCCTGACCGGGCACGGCTTCACCCACCAGGCCACGTTCACCGTGCAGGCCGGCCAGCGGGTGCCGTTCGTGCTCAGCTACATGCCCTCGCACGAGGGCGCGCCGGACCCGCTGGACCCGCACCAGGCCCAAGCCAGCACGGCCCGGTACTGGGCCGACTGGGTGTCCCGGTGCACCTACCAGGGCAGCTACCGGGACGCCGTGGTCCGCTCGCTGATCACCCTGAAGGCGCTCACCTACCAGCCCACCGGCGGCATCGTGGCCGCCGCCACCACGTCGCTGCCGGAAGATCTGGGTGGCGTGCGGAACTGGGACTACCGGTACTGCTGGCTGCGCGATGCCACCATCACCCTGGAGGCCCTGCTGCGCACCGGGTACACCGAGGAGGCGCTCGGCTGGCGGGCCTGGCTGGCCCGGGCGGTCGCCGGTGACCCGGGCGACGTGCAGATCATGTACGGGGTGGCGGGCGAGCGGCGGCTGGCCGAGTGGGAGGCCGGCTGGCTGTCCGGCTACCAGGACTCGGCCCCGGTGCGGATCGGCAACGCCGCGGTGAACCAGCGCCAGCTGGACGTGTACGGCGAGGTCATCGACGCGCTGACACTCGGCCGGCAGGCCGGCATCGCGGTCGACCGGCACGGCTGGGCGCTGCAGCGGGCGCTGCTCGGTTTCCTGGAGAAGCACTGGAACGAGCCGGACGAGGGCATCTGGGAGGTACGCGGCCCGCGGCGGCACTTCGTGCACTCCAAGGTGATGGCCTGGGTCGCGTTCGACCGCGCGGTGCGCAGCGCGGATGCGGGCCTGCCCGGCCCGGCCGCGCACTGGCGGGAGATCCGGGACGAGATCCACCAGCAGATCTGCGAGCAGGGGTACAGCGCCGAGCGCGGCGCGTTCACCCAGTACTACGGCTCGGCCCAGCTCGACGCGGCGGTGCTGCTCATCCCCGAGGTGGGCTTCCTGCCGCCGGACGACCCGCGGGTCATCTCCACCGTGGAGGCCATCCAGCGCGAGCTGCTCAGCGACGGCCTGGTCCGCCGCTATCAGCTGACCGCCCAGGGCGGTGGCCAGGCCAGCCCGGACGGCCTGCCAGGCAGCGAAGGCGCGTTCCTGGCCTGCAGCTTCTGGCTGGCCAACGCGCTGCACATGATCGGCCGCGACAGCGAGGCGGCCGAGCTGTTCGAGCGGTTGCTCGCGCTGCGCAACGACGTCGGCCTGCTCAGCGAGGAGTACGACCCCCGGTACCGCCGGCTGGTCGGCAACACCCCGCAGGCATTCAGCCACGTACCCCTCATCCAGACGGCGCTCAACCTGGAACGGCACACGGGCGCGCACTGCCGCTCGGCGGGGGCGGACAGCCGGCCGGCCGGCCAGCGGCACGGCCACCCGTGACGGCCGGCCCCCAGCACATCCTGGTCGTCAACGGGCGGAAGGTGCGCCAGCCGGTGTTCGTCATCGGCGCGCCCTGCTCCGGGGCCGGCCTGCTGGCCCGCTCGCTGAAGCGGTCCGGCGGGTTCCACGTCACGCTGGGCCAGCGCTGGGTCGTCCCGGTGGTGCAGGCGTTCGCCCGGCGGCCGTCGATCCCCCGCGGCCGGCCGGAGGCCGCCGCCACCGTGCTCCGCGACGCGTTCGCGCAGGCCTGGCAGGTCACCGCGGACTGCTGCCTGGGCTGCACCCAGCAGTGCCGGGAGGCCGGCCGGCTGAATGGTGTCGGCCCGTGTGTCAGCCAGCCGGGCGTGCTCCGCTACGGTGACGCCAGCCCTGAGCTGATGTACTGCGTGGACCCGCTGCTCGACGCGTTTCCCGACGCCCGGGTGCTGCAGGTCATCCGGGATGGCCGGGACGCAGTGGCCGCGATGCTGGCCGACCCGGCTGTGCTGGCCTGGTTCAGGCCGGGCTTCGTGGACTCCGGCGCGGAGTTCCCGCACCCGCTGCTCGGCCTGGAGCAGGAGGCCGACCGGGCCGCCTGGCCCGGGCTGTCCCCCGTGGCCAAGTGCGCGATGCGCTGGCGGGGCGCGGTCCGGCAGATGGCCCGGCTGCGCGCCCGGCTGCCCGCGGAACAGCTGGTCACGTTCCGCTACGAGGACGTCGTCCGGCAGCCCGCCAGCACCGCGGCGGTCATCTCCGGCTTCCTGGCCACCCCGGTGCAGGCCGTGGAGCCGTCCGCGCCGGGCTGCCCGCCGCTGGCCGAGCCCGGGTGCTGGCGCCGGGCGCTGCTCCCGGCGCAGGCCGCCGAGGTCGACGCGGTGGCCGGCGAGGAGCTGCGCCGGGTCGGCTACTCCTGTTAGCCCGGGGGGACGGCCCCCCGGAACCCCCCGCCAGTCGCCGTCTCGGCGGGAACACGCCTACGGCGCGCCCCGCCTCGCCAGCGAGGGTTCCGCCTGGGCCTGGACCGCGAACTGGGTGTGGTACAGCTCGGCGTACAGGCCGCCCGCGGACAGCAGCCCGGCGTGCGTGCCGCGCTCGGCGACCCGGCCCTCCTCGATGACCAGAATCTGGTCCGCCTCCCGGATGGTGGACAGCCGGTGCGCGATAACCAGCGAGGTCCGCCCGGTCAGCGCGGTCTTGAGCGCGGCCTGCACGGCCGCCTCGGACTCCGAGTCCAGGTGCGCGGTGGCCTCGTCCAGGACCACCACCGACGGCGCCTTGAGCAGCAGCCGGGCGATAGCCAGCCGCTGCTTCTCACCGCCGGACAGCCGGTAGCCGCGGTCCCCCACCACGGTGTCCAGCCCGTCGGGCAGGCCGGACACCAGGTCCCAGATCTGGGCTGCCCGGCAGGCCTCGACCAGCTCCGGCTCGGTGGCCTGCGGCCGCGCGTACAGCAGGTTGGCCCGGACCGTGTCGTGGAACATGTGCGCGTCCTGGGTGACCACCCCCACCGCGTCGTGCAGCGACTGGAGCGTGACGTCCCGCACGTCCTGGCCGCCGACCCGGACCGCGCCGGAGTCCGGGTCATACATCCGGGACACCAGGTGGGTGATCGTGGTCTTGCCCGCCCCGGACGGCCCGACCAGCGCGGTGAGCTGACCCGGCGGCGCGGTGAAGCTGACCTCACGCAGCACCGGCTGGCCCGGCCCGTCCTGCTCGGGGACCGGCAGCGCGATCGACTCCAGCGACGCCAGCGACACGTCGCTGGCCCGCGGGTAGCGGAACGACACCCGGTCGAACTCGATGGCCGGCGCGGCCGCCCGCGGCCCGCCGGGTTCCGCGGCCCGCAGCGGGACCGCGTCCGGCTTGTCCGCGACGAGCGGCTTCAGGTCGAGCACCTCGAACACCCGGTCGAAGCTGACCAGCGCGGTCATCACGTCCACCTGCACGTTGGACAGCGCGGTGATCGGGCCGTACAGCCGGGCCAGCAGCGCGGTCAGCGCGACCAGCGTGCCGAGCTGGAACGCGCCGTGGATGACCAGCACCCCGCCCACCCCGTACGTGGCCGCGGTGGCCATCGACGCAAGCAGGGACAGCGCGATGAACAGCGTGCTGCCGTACATCGCCGTGACCACGCCGATGTCCCGGACCCGGGCCGCCCGGCCGGCGTACGCCTCGCTCTCCCGCCGCGGGTTGCCGAACAGCTTGACCAGCATGGCGCCCGCCACGTTGAACCGCTCGGTCATGGTCGACCCGAGCTCCGCGTCCAGCTGCATGGACTCTCGGGTGTACCGCTGCAGCCGGCGGCCGACCAGCCGGGCCGGGATGACGAACACCGGCAGCAGCACCAGCGAGATCACGGTGACCAGCCAGGACAGGCTGAACATGGTGATCAGCACCAGGATCAGGGTCAGCGCGTTGGACACGATCGAGGACAGCGTCGAGGTGATGGCCGACTGGGCGCCGATCACGTCGCTGTTCAGCCGGCTGACCAGCGAGCCGGTCTGGGCCCGGGTGAAGAACGCGATCGGCTGCTGCTGCACGTGCCCGAACACCTCGGTGCGCAGGTCGTAGATCAGCCCCTCACCGACCCGCGCGGAGAACCAGCGCTGGCTGAACGCGAGCAGCGCGCTGAACAGGGCGATACCGGCGGTGATCCCGGCCACCTCGACCACCAGCGTGGTGTTCCGGGCCAGGACGCCGTCGACGATGACCTTGAGCAGCAGCGGCACGGCCACGGTGGCCACCGCGGCCAGCGCCGCCATGACCAGGAAGACGGTCAGGTGCAGCCGGTAGGGCCGGGCGTAGCGGGCGATCCGGCGCACGGTCCCGGGCTTGATCCGCTGCTGGGTGACCGACCGGTCCCGGGAGAACCCGTGCATCGCGTGCCAGTTCGCTGCGTACATGAGCGGAGCAACCCTTCACGCCCGGAGGAACTTCCCTAGTCAGCTAACAGCGAACGGCTACCCGCTGGCCAGCCGTTTCCGCTGCAGCGCGGCCTGGATCCGGCGCTCGGCGGCCGCCTGCTGGGCGGCGTCGTGGCCGGGCGCCTGACTGAGCAGTTCCTTGGTCGCCCGGGCCACGGCGGGCTCCACCGTGAGCAGCGCGGCCACCAGGTCGGCTACCGCGCCGTCCAGTTCCGGGCCGGGCACGACCAGCTCGGCCAGCCGCAGCCGGGCCGCTTCCGCGGCGGCCACGGTCCGGCCGGTCAGGCACAGCTCCAGCGCCCGCGGCAGGCCGACGATGTCCACCAGCGGCTTGGTCCCAGTGAGATCGGGCACCAGGCCGAGCTGGGGTTCCTTCATGCACAGCTGTGCGTCGCCGGCCAGGACGCGCAGGTCGCAGGCCAGCGCGAGCTGGAAGCCAGCCCCGATGGCGTGCCCGTGCACCGCGGCCACCGAGGTGATGCCCGGGCTGCGCAGCCAGCGGTAACCCTCCTGCAGGGACGCGATCCACTCCTCGAAGCCCGGGCTGGCCGCGCTGGGCGGCGGATCTTCACCGGGCACGCCGTCCGGGGAGAACAGGCGCAGGTCGATGCCGGCCGAGAACGATGGGCCGGCCCCGCGCACCACGACCACCCGCACCTCGGGTGGCAGCGAGCGGCCGACCGCGGCCAGCCCGTGCCACATGGCCGGGGTCATCGCGTTGCGCCGGGCGGGCCGGTCCAGCGTGATGGTGACCGCGCCCGGCGCTGGCACACCGACCCCGACCCCGAGCCCGGCGCGGGTGAGGTCCGTGCCCGGCCAGGTCAGCGCTTGGCCCGTGCCTTGCCCCGGGTGGCCCCGCCACGGCCGCGCAGCGAGACGCCGTTCTCGGACAGGATACGGTGCACGAATCCGTAGGACCGGCCGGTCGAAGCCGCGAGAGACCGGATACTCTCGCCCGCGTCGTACCTCTTCTTCAGGTCAGACGCCAGCTTGGTGCGGTCGGCACCGGTGACCCTGGTGCCTTTCTTGAGGGTCTCGGTCACGCGTACCTCCCGTGAGCTGAAGTGACCGCTGCGTTACGCCTCCCGCCATGATCACTCATCGGGACACGATCGGCTACCTACATCCAGGTAAGTGATCACTTCTTTTTCGCCCAGCCCCGCGTGGCCGGTTACGCTAGGGTCACCAGGTCGGCCAGCCCCTCGTTCCAGGTGTCCTCCACGCCGTCCGGCAGCAGGATGACCCGCTCCGGGGACAGCGCCCCGACCGCCCCCTCGTCGTGGGTGACCAGCACGATCGCCCCCTGATAGCGGCGCAGCGCGGCCAGGATCTCGTCCCGGCTGGCCGGGTCGAGGTTGTTGGTCGGCTCGTCCAGCAGCAGCACGTTGGCCCCGGACACCACGAGCAGGGCCAGCGCCAGCCGGGTCTTCTCCCCGCCGGACAGCACGCCGGCCGGCTTGTCCACCGCATCACCGGGGAACAGGAACGAGCCCAGCACGCGGCGCTGCTCGGCGTCGAGCAGGTCCGGCGCGGCGGTGCGCATGTTCTCCAGCACGGTGCGCCCGGTGTCGAGCGTGTCGTGCTCCTGTGCGTAGTAGCCCAGCCGGAGCCCGTGCCCGGGCCGTACCTCGCCGGTGTCCGGCTTCTCCAGGGTGGCCAGCAGGCGGAGCAGCGTCGTCTTGCCCGCCCCGTTCAGCCCGAGCACCACGATCCGGGCGCCCCGGTCCACGGCCAGGCTGACGTCGGTGAACACTTCGAGCGAGCCGTACGACTTGGACAGGCCGGCCGCGCTCAGCGGGACCCGGCCGCACGGTGCCGGGTCGGGGAAGCGCAGCCGGGCCACCCGCTGCGGGGCCCGCTCGGCGGTCACCCCGGCCAGCAGCCGCTCGGCCCGCCGCTGCATGCCCTGGGCGGCCCGGGCCTTGGTCGCCTTGGCCCGCATCTTGTCCGCCTGCGCCTGCAGCGCGGCGGCCTGGCGGGACGCGCTGGCGTGCTCCCGGCGGCGCCGCCGTGCGTCGGTCTCACGCTGCTGCAGGTAGGCCTGCCAGCCGACGTTGTAGATGTCCAGCTGGTGGCTGTCCGCGTCGAGATGGAACACCTTGCTGACCACCGAGTCGAGCAGCGCGGTGTCGTGGCTGATCACGACGAGCCCGCCGCGGAACGCCCGCAGGTGGTCACGGAGCCAGGCCACCGAGTCGGCGTCCAGGTGGTTGGTGGGCTCGTCGAGCAGCAGGGTCTGCGCATCGGCGAACAGGATCCGGGCCAGCTCGATCCGGCGCCGCTGGCCACCGGACAGCGTGGCCAGCGGCTGGGCCAGCACCCGGTCCGGCAGGCCCAGGCTGGACGCGATCGACGACGCCTCCGCCTCGGCCGCGTAGCCGCCCAGCATGGCCAGCCGCTCCTCGAGCTGCCCGTACCGGCGCACCGCGGCGTCCCGGCGGCTGGGCACGGCGTCGGACATCTGCTGTTCCGCGGCCCGCATCCCGGCCCGCAGCTCATCCAGGCCCCGGCCGGACAGCACCCGGTCCAGGGCCAGCCCGGCCAGGTCGCCGGACCGGGTGTCCTGCGGCAGGTAGCCGATGCTGTTCCCGCGGCGGACCGTGCCCGCGGCCGGCATGGCTTGCCCGGCCAGCACCCGGGCCAGCGTGGTCTTGCCCGCACCGTTCCGGCCGACCAGGCCGACCTTGTCCCCCGGGCCGATCTGGAAACTGGCCTCAGCCAGCAGCAGCTGCGCACCCGCGCGCAGCTCCAGCCCGGACGCGGCGATCACCAGGAACCACTCCAACGGGACGAACGGGAAAGCGGCGAGGCCGCGGGCCGGACGCAGTTTACCTGCCGGGCCAGCGCACTGTTGGCCGCCAGCTCGGTGCCGGGCGGCTAGGCTGGGCCCGGCTTACCGGCTCAGCATGGCCAGGCGGGATTATGAGCGAGTTAATGGCGGTGCCACTGGACGGCGGTGGCACGGTAGTGGTGGAGTGCGGCGGCGGGCCCAGCCCGGGCGGGGTGGTCAAGGCGGGCCGCGGTGTGACCTCCCCGCCGGAGGTGGCGGTCCGGGCGGCCCAGACCCTCGAGCTGGCGCTGGAGCCGGTGACCGCGGCGGCCCGGGTCACGCTGGCCAAGCTGCGTGAAGCCGGCCCCGACGAGGTCCTGCTGGAGTTCGGTCTCCGGCTCACCGCCGAGGTCGGTGCGGTTATCACCAGGACCGCGGGCGAATGCAACCTGAAGGTAACCCTGCGCTGGGAACGGGCTGGTGGCGATGACCGAGGGTGAGCTGGCCCGGAGCGTGGTGCGCGTGCTGGACAGCGCGGGCCGGCCAGCCGGGACTGGCTTCCTCGTCGCCCAGCAGCTGCTGGCCACGTGTGCCCACGTAGTAGCGGGCCGCGACGGGAGCATGCCGTCCGTACCGGTCGCGGTGGAGTTCACCGGCCCGCCGGGCGCGCCGGGGCAGGCCCGGCTGGGCCAGGTGGACCCGGGCCTGTGGCGCGGCCCGGGCCAGGGCGATATCGCGTTCCTGCGGCTACCGGAACCGCCGCCGCCCGCGGCCAGCCCGCTGCTGTTAGGCCCGGCCCGCGGCATCCGGTCGCACCAGGTCAAGACGTTCGGCTTCGCGGCCAACGCGCCCGGGGGCGGGAGCTATGGCTATGCCACCGCCGGGGACATCATCGCCGCTGACGGCCGGGAACTGCTGCAGCTCACCGGCTGCACCGAGGTGACCGAGGGGTTCAGCGGCGGCCCGGTGCTCGATGAGCGCACCGGCCTGGTGGTGGGCATGGTGGACTCGGTCGCCGCCCCGGACCGGCTCGGCCGGGGCCGTGCCACCGCGTTCGTCACGCCCGCCGAAACGCTCCGCGCGGCCTGCGCCGAGCTGTCCCTGTCCGAAGCCTGCCCCTACGCCGGCCTGCGGCCGTTCGGCCCGGCCGACGCGGCCCTGTTCCGGGGCCGGGACCGGGCGGTGGTGGCGGTGCTGCGCAGCATCCGGGCCAGTCCCGGGTTCGTGGCCCTGCTCGGCCCGTCCGGCAGTGGTAAATCCTCGCTCATCCAGGCCGGCGTGCTGCCCGCGCTGGCCGGTGCCGCGCTGCCGGGCAGCGACCACTGGGGGGCGCTCACCGTCGAGCCGGGTACCGATCCGTACGCGCAGCTCGGCCGGGCCGGCCTGCCCGGGGTGGCGGATGGGCTGGACGTCGCGGCCCGCCGCTGGCTGGACGCCCATCCTGGTCATGACCGGCTGGTCCTGGTGCTCGACCAGGCCGAGGAACTGCTGGTCGCGACCCCGGCGCAGGCGCGGGCCGCGCTGCTGGCGCAGCTGGCGGGCAGCGGGCAGCACGATCCTCCGGTCACCGTGATCATGGTCCTGCGGGACGACTTCTACGCCCCGCTGGCTGCCGCCGCCCCGGCCCTCATGCCGCGGCTGGAACGCGGCCTGGTCAACGTGCCCGCGCTGCTCGACCCAGCCGAACTCACCGCCATCATCACCGAGCCCGCGGCCCGCACCGGGGTGGCCCTGGAAGCCAACCTGGCCGAGCGCATAGCCGGCGATGCGGCGCGGGTGACGAACCCGGCCGGGGCCGCGGCGGGCGGCGCCGCGGTGACCGTGCTGCCGCTGCTGTCCTCGGCCCTGCGCGAACTGTGGGAGCGCCGCACCGACGGCCGCCTGACCCACGCGGCCTACGACCGGATGGGCGGGGTGATCGGCTGGCTGGACCGGTGGTGTGACCGCGGCTACGCCGCGGCCTGCGGGACGCTGCCGCCCGGCGGCCGGCCGCTGGCCCGGCAGGTGCTCACCGCCCTGGTCCGCCCGGGCGACGAGGCAGCGGGCATCCCGCCGACCCGGCAGCGCCGCCCGCTGGCTGAACTGGCGGGCGGCGGCACCGGGCCGGACGCCGCGGTGGTGCCGGCGCTGGCCGGCCAGCGGCTCATCACCACCGGACGGGACCCGGCCACCGGCGCGCCCACGGCGGAACTCGCGCACGAGTCACTGATCCACGAGTGGGCGCTGCTGCGCGGCTGGCTGGCCGAGGACCGGGAGTTCTTCACCTGGCGGCGGGAGGCCGAAGGGGACTACGGGCAGTGGCAGGCCACGGCCGGCGGCGGGGCGGCTGACCCGGAACTGCTGCTGCGCGGCACCGCGCTGCAGGCCGCCCGGCGCTGGCAGCAGGAACGGCCCGGCGAGCTGGCCGCGGGCCTGGCTGATTTCATCCGGCGCAGCGACCGCGCCGAGCGCCGCCGGCTGAGCCGGGACCGGCGCCGGGCCGCCATCCTGGCCGCGGTCACGGTCGTGGCCGTGCTGGCGGCGGCCCTGGCCACCGGGCTGTTCACCGACGCCAACCGGCAGGCGGCCCACGCCCGGGCCGGGGAGCGGCTGGCGGTCCAGGGGGAACGCGCGGCCCGGGCCGGCCAGCTGGCCGCGGAGGCGACCGGGCTGGCCAGCACCCGGCCCGACGTCGCGGCGCTGCTCAGCCTGGAGAGCCTGCACACCGACGCCACCCAGGCCGCCCGGGCGAGCGTCCAGACGGCGCTGTCCCAGCCGACCGAGGTGTCCCGGGTACTGCGCGGGCCCGGCGGGCCGCTCGACGCGGTGGCGGTCAGCCCGGGCGGGACGCTGCTGGCCGCGGTCACCCAGGCCGGGCAGGTGCAGATCTGGAACGAGGCGTCCGGCCGCCCGGCGGGCGCGCCGTTCCCGGCGGAGCCGACGTATTCACTGACAAGCCCGGACGTCGCGTTCAGCCCGGACGGGAAGCTGCTGGCCACGATAGGGGTCGGGGGCGGCCTCCGGCTGTGGAACGTGGCTACCCATACCGAGATCGGAGCACCGCTGACCCGCCGGGTCCCGTCTTTCCTCGGCTACGTGGCGTTCAGCCCGGACGGCAGGCTGCTGGCCGAGGCCTACGAGGACCAGATCAGGGTGTGGAACGTGGCCACCCGGCAGCCGGCCGGCCCGGCTATCGACACCCGGGCGGGCGAAATCGCGAGCCTGGCGTTCGGCCCCGGCGGCAGCACCCTGGTCATCGGCAGTGATGTGGGCTTCGTGCAGCGCTGGGCGGTAGCCAGCCACCACGAGCTGACCGACGTGCGGGTGCCGGAGTCGGTCTACCAGCTGGCGGTCAGCCCGGACGGCCGGGAACTGGCCGTGGCCGGCAGCGCGGACACCGGCTACCTGCTCGACGCGGCGACCGGGCGGCTGATCCGGCAGCTGGGCACGGGGTCCGCGCTGACCACCTCGGTCGCGTTCGGGCCGGGCGGCCGGACGCTGGCCGTGGGTGACTCCCAGGGGGTGATCCGGCTGTGGGACGTCCGCACCGGCCAGCAGATCGGGGTCCCGTTCCTCGGCCACACCGGCGGCATCAGCGGGCTCGCGTTCGCCCGGCGGGGCACCGTGCTCGTCTCGGCGTCGGGCGACGGCACCGTCCGGGTGTGGCCCTTCGTCCAGCGCCAGCCACTCGGCGACCCGCTGGTCACCGGCCAGCAGAGCGTCGAGTCGGTCGCGTTCAGCCCGGACGGCCGGTCGCTCGCGACCGGCGGCTTCGATACCACGATCCGGCTGTGGAGCCTGGCCACCCGGCGGCAGACCGCCGTCCTGGGCACACCCAATGCGAACGTGCTGCACGAAGTGCTCAGCCCGGCCCCGGTCGACGGCCTGGCCTTCAGCCCGGCCGGCGGGCTGCTCGCGGCGGCGGACGGCGGCGCCAGCACGGTGCAGCTCTGGGACCCCGGCCGCGGGAAGCTGGCCGGGGCGCTGCGCAGCGGCCTCCAGGAGTCCGCGGTCGCAATCAGCCCGGACGGGAAGCTGCTCGCGGTCTCCGGGCCGAACGATCACGTCAAGCAGCCCGCTGAAGTGCAGGTGTGGAACCTGGCCACGCGCACCCTGGACGCGGTGATCCGCAACCAGGGCGCTGAGGGCATCGCGTTCAGCCCGGACGGGAAGCTGCTCGCGGTCGGCACCGGCCGCGGGGTGCTGCTGTGGGACACGGTCACCCGCACCCGGGTGGCCGGGCTCACGCTCCCCCCGACGTCCACCGCCGACATCTCGGTCGTGGCATTCAGCCCGGACGGGACGCGGCTGGCCACCGCGGGATCGGGGATCGGCGGCACGCCGGTCGAGTTGTGGGACGTGGCCACCTGGAAACCCGCCGGAACGTTCCCTTATAGCGGCGCGGTGAACGGGCTGGCGTTCAGCCCGGACGGCCGGCTGCTCGCGTCGGCGGACGCAGACGACAGCGTCCGGCTGTGGGACGTGGCCACCCGGGCCGAGTTCGGCGTCCCGCTGGACCTGCACACGGCCGCGGTCAACGCGGTGGCGTTCAGCCCGGATGGGGCGCTGCTGGCCAGCGGCTCGGCGGACGGCACGGCCCGGCTGTGGGCGGCCCCGCGGACCTGGGTGCAGCAGGCCTGCCAGCTCGCCGGGCGTAACCTGACCCGCGCCGAATGGGCCCAGTATGTGGGCCGCCACGTCCGCTACCTCCGCAACTGCGCGCAGTACCCGGCCGGCCGCGGCGAGCCCCGGTCCGCCCCGGCCGCCGCCTATCCACCGGAACCGTGACGGCCCGGCGCAGCGGGGGCGGCGGGCTCGGTGAGCTGGATGCGGATGGCGCGGAACAGCCGGGGGGTGTCCTGCAGCACCACCAGCCGCGGGTCGGGCACGGTGAGGAACCGGTCCACCGCCAGCGCGAAGTAGCGGCGCAGCCGCGGGTCCGCGCGCAGCCCGGCCATGGCGCGCCGGTCCCCGCCCAGCACCACCGCGTCCAGCTCGCCTGGGTACCGGCCGAACACCCGGGCCGCCGTGCTGGCCGCCGCGTCCAGCGCCTCGGCGGACTGCTTTTCCCGGCGCCGGGCGAACCGGTGCTGCGACCGGCCGCCCGCCGCGCTGCGCCCGTGCACCAGGCGCGAGCCGACCTTGGAGTCGGCCAGCCGCGGCGGGGCACCGGTGAACACGCCCGCCGCGTAACCGCCCAGCCGGACCAGCAGCACACCGATGGTGCGGTCCGCTTCGGCGTGCGCCGCGATCCGGTGCGCCTGCCGGACCACGGCCCGCTCCGTGCCGGGCGGCGGATCGGTGCCCGGCCGGCCCGCGGGCAGCGGCGGGAACGGCGGGTAGCAGGCCGCGGCCGCCCCGTCCGCGGCACGGAACAGCACCACGTCCGGCGCCGCCTCGACGCTGAGCGGGCGGCCGTGCCGGTCAGCGAACCCCGCCACCCAGCCGGCGAACCGCTCCGGGCTCACCTCGATCCAGCGCGGCCTCGCCTCCTCTGGCATGGAACTTTACAATAGCTGACCAACAACAACCCCAGTCTTAACTATCGGACGGCGGCCCATGACGCTGAACCAGCTGCGCACGTTCCTGGCCGTGGCCGAGACCGGCTCGGTCCGCGCGGCCGCCGAGCAGCTGGTGGTGACGCAGGCCGCGGTGTCCGCGTCGCTGGCCGCGCTGCAGAAATCCCTCGGCCTGCCGCTGCTCCAGCCGGACGGGCGGGGGCTGCGGCTGACCGGGGCGGGCCGGGCCTACGCGGATTACGTCCGGCGCATCCTGGGCCTGCTGGACGAGGCCGGCCTGGCGGCCCGGGCGGCCGCCGACCCGGAGCGCGGCGAGCTGCGCATCGCCGCCGTCACCACGGCGGCCGAGCAGATCGTGCCCGGTCTGCTGGGCGGCTTCCGGTCCCGGCACCCACGGATGGGCGTTCGGCTGGAGGCGGGGAACCGGGAGCGGGTCCGCGCCCTGCTGGACCGGCATCAGGTGGACCTGGTGCTCGGCGGCCGCCCGGCACCGGGCTGGGACGTGCAGGTGCTGGCCGTCCGCCCGCACCAGCTGATCGTGGTGGCGTCCCCGGCCCTGGCCGAAGAGGCGGTTCCGGTGGGCGGCGGGGGGCCGCCCTCCCGGATAGACCGGGCCTGGCTGGCCCGGCAGCCCTGGCTGCTGCGTGAGCCCGGCTCCGGCACCCGGGCGGCCACCGACGCGCTGCTCACCGAGCTGGACATCACGCCGCCCACGCTGGTGGTGGGCTCCAACGGGGCCATCCGCGAGTCGGCCGGCGTAGGGCTGGGCGTCACCCTGGTGTCCCGGGACGCGGTGGCCGCCGAGCTGGCCGATGGCCGGCTCTGCGAGCTGCCGGTGCCGGGCACCCCGCTGCACCGCGACTGGTACCTGGTCGCCCACCCAGGCCAGCTGCCCCCGGCCGGGGAGAGGCTGCTTGAGCACGTGCTCAGCCAGGGCGGCTTCCGGGCCCCTACTATTAATCCTGACATTTAGAGACATCGGAAAACTTTCAATAGACGTTTGGGATTCCGCCTGGCAGGGTGAAGGAAGAGGGTGAAGACGGCGGCACCGGCCGCCGCTCACGGCGCCGGAGGGAACCATGGAACGCTGGAACGCGGGTGTGATCCCGTACGCCCAGATGGGCTACTACGCACCGGACTACGTGCCCAAGGACACCGACGTGCTGTGCGCGTTCCGCATCACGCCGCAGCCCGGGGTGCCGCCCGAGGAGGCCGGCGCCGCGGTGGCGGGTGAGTCGTCCACCGCCACGTGGACCGTGGTGTGGACCGACCGGCTTACCGCCTACGAGCACTACCAGGCCAAGTGCTACCGGGTCGACCCGGTGCCCGGCCGGGACGGCGAGTACATCGCCTACATCGCCTACGACATCGACCTGTTCGAGGAAGGCTCGATCGCCAACCTGACCTCCTCGATCATCGGCAACGTGTTCGGGTTCAAGGCGCTGAAGGCGCTGCGCCTGGAGGACATGCGGATCCCGCTGGCCTACGTGAAGACGTTCCAGGGCCCGCCGCACGGCATCGTGATGGAGCGCGAGTACCTGAACAAGTACGGCCGCCCGCTGCTCGGCGCGACCACCAAGCCCAAGCTGGGGCTGTCCGCGCGGAACTACGGCCGGGTGGTGTACGAGGCGCTGCGCGGCGGGCTCGACTTCACCAAGGACGACGAGAACATCAACTCCCAGCCGTTCATGCGCTGGCGGGACCGGTACCTGTTCACCATGGAGGCGGTCAACCGGGCCGTGGAGCGGACCGGGGAGATCAAGGGCCACTACCTGAACGTGACCGCGGCCACCATGGAGGACATGTACGAGCGCGCCGAGTTCGCCAAGGAACTGGGCAGCGTGATCATCATGGCCGACCTGACCGTGGGCTACACCGCGCTGCAGTCGATGTCCCGGTGGGCCCGCAACAACGGGGTCATCCTGCACCTGCACCGGGCCGGCCACGGCACGTACACCCGGCAGAAGACGCACGGGGTGAGCTTCCGGGTCATCGCTAAGTGGTGCCGGCTGATCGGGGTGGACCACATCCACGCCGGGACCGTGGTCGGCAAGCTGGAGGGTGACCCGTCCATGGTGCGCGGTTACTACGACAGCCTGCGCGGCGCGCAGGTGCCGGCCAACCTGGCCCACGGGCTGTACTTCGACCAGGACTGGGGCTCGATGCCGGGCACCATGCCGGTCGCGTCGGGCGGCATCCACGCGGGCCAGATGCACCAGCTGCTGCACTACCTCGGCGAGGACGTGGTGCTCCAGTTCGGCGGCGGCACCATCGGCCACCCGATGGGCATCGCGGCCGGCGCCACCGCCAACCGGGTGGCCGTGGAGGCGATGATCAAGGCCAGGAACGAGGGCCGTGACTTCCTCGGCGAGGGCGAGCGGATCCTGGCCGAGGCGGCCAAGCACTGCCAGCCGCTGCAGCAGGCCCTGGATACCTGGGGTGACATCACGTTCAACTACGAGTCCACCGACACGCCCGACGTCGTCGCCACCCCGACCGCCTGAGGAGCACCAGATGCGGATCACCCAGGGCACGTTCTCCTACCTGCCCGACCTGACCGACGACGAGATCGCCGCGCAGATTCAGTACGCGATATCCCAGGGCTGGGCGGTGGCGGTCGAGTTCACCGACGACCCGCACCCGCGCAACGTGCTGTGGGAGATGTGGGGCCTGCCCATGTTCGACATCGCCGACGCGGCCGCAGGCCTGCACGAGGTCGCCGCGTGCCGGCTGGCCTACCCGGAGCACTACATCCGGGTCACCGCCTACGACGCCAGCCTGGGCCGGCAGACCACCGCGCTGAGCTTCATCGTGAACCGGCCGGCCAGCGAGCCGGGCTTCCGGCTGGACCGGCAGGAGGCCGCCGACCGGCGGATCCGCTACTCCCTGCACTCCTATGCCGCCGAACGCCCGGCCGGTGAACGGTACGCCGGCAACGGGCTGGGCCACGGGGGATGAGCAAGCCCGCTCCGCGCGGCTTCGGGATGCCCCGCCCGGACACGGGCGCGGCGGCGGACGGCCTGTCCTCCCCGGACCCCAGCCCCGGGGAGGACGGGCCCGCCCCGCTCGCGGCGGACGCCACCGTGGAGCTGTCCGGCGAGGAGCAGGCCCAGCGGGTCACCCAGATGCTGGACAGTTTTGACGCGGGTTTCATCGGCCTGGCGCCGGTCAAGGCCCGGGTCCGGGAGATCGCCGCGCTGCTGCTGGTGGACCGGCTCCGGCAGCGGTACGGGCTGACCTCGTCACGGCCCAGCCTGCACATGTGCTTCACCGGCAGCCCGGGCACCGGCAAGACCACGGTGGCCACGCACATGGGCGCGCTGCTGCGCGAGCTCGGCTACCTGCGCAAAGGCCAGCTGGTCAGCGTGACCCGGGACGACCTGGTCGGGCAGTACGTCGGGCACACGGCGCCGAAGACCAAGGAGGTGCTGAAGCGGGCCATGGGCGGCGTGCTGCTCATCGACGAGGCCTACTACCTGTACCGGCCCGAGAACGAGCGGGACTACGGCCAGGAGGCCATCGAGATCCTGCTCCAGTTCATGGAGGCCAACCGGGAGGACCTGGTGGTCATCCTGGCCGGCTACGCGGACCGGATGGACGTGTTCTTCCGGTCCAACCCCGGGATGGCCTCACGGGTGGCGCACCACATCGACTTCCCCGACTTCACCCTGGACGAGCTGATGCGGATCGCGGCCCTGATGCTGGACCGCGAGCAGTACCAGCTGTCCCCGGCCGCCGAGACCGCGTTCCGCGAGTACGTCGAGCTGCGCATGCAGCAGCCCCGGTTCGCCAACGCGCGCAGCATCCGGAACGCCATCGACCGGATGCGGCTGCGCCAGGCCCGCCGGCTGGTCGCCGCGGGCGGGCAGATCGGCCGGGACGACCTGATGTCGATCAGCGACGTGGACGTACGGGCCAGCCGGGTGTTCGGCAACGCTAGCTCCGCGCCGGGCGGTGCCACAGCCGCCACGGCTGGCCCACCTGACCAGGCTGGATAACGCCCCGGGCGCGGCTCGGTTCTCCCCGCATGATGGGCCGGAAGAGAACCGTGCCGCGTCACCGTGTGACGTCCCGGGTGACCGGCTCGTCGAGCGCGGCGAACAGCAGCCCGCCGATCAGGGCCATGTTCTTGTGAAAGTGGATCCGCTGCTGCTTGCGTTCCACTGGGTCCTCGATCGTCCAGTACGGATGACCGGCCAGCGTGGTGGGCACCAGCGAGGCGGCCAGCGCCACGGCGGACAGCCGCGGGACCAGGCCCAGCGCCAGGCTGGCGCCCGCGGCCACCTGAACGGCGGCGTTGGCCCGCACCGCCAGCTCGTCGTCGCCGGGCAGCGCGACCCGGCTGCGGATCGCGGCCAGCACCGGGCCGGCCAGCTCGACCCGGGCGCCGGGTGCCCGCAGCGCGTCGAAGCCGAGCAGGACATACGTCGAGCCGGTGAGCGCGCGGGCCGCCGGGCGCAACGGGGCCAGCACGCGGTGGAGGGAAGTCATAGCCGCCTCGCTACAGGTCCGGGAAGTTCCGCTCGGCAGGACTGTACGCCCTCCGGCTCGGCGCGGCCGTCGCGGTCTAAGGTGACGTCATGGGGCGGCGGGCACGGATCGTGGCATTGTCCGCGATGACGGTCATAGCGGGCGGCACCGCGGCGTGCGGGGTCACGGCCGCGGCACCGGTGCCGCCGGGCACGTCCCGGCCGGCGGCGGCCGCCACGGCGCAGCCGCGGCCCACCCCGACGCCGTCCCGCCCGGCTGGCCCCGCGCTGCGTGTGACAGGCGCACCGGCCAGGGTCCGGGCCAGGGGCGCCATCCTGGCCGACGCGGCCACCGGGCAGGTGCTGTGGAGCCGCGACGCGGATACCCGGCGGCCGATGGCCAGCGTGACCAAGGTGATGACCGCGCTGCTGGTGCTGGAAAGCGGCCGGCCCGACCGGAAGATCCGGGTGCCCAGGGCGGCGTTCGACTACGCGTGGAAGTACGGCGGCGAGACGGCGGGCCTGCACCCGGGCGACGTGCTCACCACCCGGGAACTGCTGGCCGCGCTGCTGCTGCCCTCGGGAGCGGACGCGGCCTACACCCTGGCCAGCAGCTACGGTCCCGGGCTGGGCACGTTCGTGGCCCGGATGAACGCGGCCGCGGCCCAGCTGGGCATGACGCACACCCACTTCGCCTCACCGGACAGGCTGCCCTACCCCACCGGGACCTCGACCTATTCCACACCATCCGACCTGCTCCGGCTGGGCCAGGCCGCGATGCGCTACCGGGTCTTCCGTTCGATCGTGGACCTGGACTTCTACCACCTGGCCAAGGGGCCCGGGCATCACCAGTACTGGTGGGACAACACCGACGCGCTGATCGGCTCCTACCCGGGTGCGACCGGCATCAAGGACGGCTACACCGACGCTGCCGGGCACTGCCTGCTGTTCGAGGCCAGCCGGCCCGGCCGGACCCTGATCGGGGTGGTGCTGCACAGCCCGGCCACCGGCGTGGCGGCCGGCGCCCAGGCCGCTGAGCAGATGCTGAACTGGGGCTTCGCCCTGCGCCGCGCCCGCTGACCGGTCAGCCGCCGGCCTGCGCGGCGGGCAGGAACGGGATGGTCAGCCGGACCGTGGTGCCGCGGCCCGGGGCCGCGGCCAGGTCGAGGTGGCCGCCGAGCAGCTCGGCCCGCTCCCGCATCCCGGACAGGCCGAACCCGGTCGGCCCGCCGCCGCCCGGCGCGCCGGGGTCGAACCCGGCCCCGTCGTCGGACACCTCCAGCACGGCCCGGTCGCCGTGCCGGAACAGCCGGACCCGCACCGCGCTGGCGTCGGCGTGCTTGGCCACGTTCTGCAGCGCCTCCTGGGCGGTCCGGTACACGGCCGTCTCGGCCCGGCTGGCCATGCTCAGCTCGGCCGCCTCCACCTGCACGTCCAGGGTCGGGAACGAGTGCGCCAGGCTGTCCAGGCTGGCCGCCAGGCCCAGGTCGTCGAGCACCGTCGGGCGCAGCCCGGCGATGGCCGAACGGGCCTCGTCCAGCGCGGCCGCGGCCAGTTCCTGGGCCCGGGCCACCTGCTCGGCGGCCACCTCCGGATGGGCCGCGATAGCGTCGGCCGCCGCGGACAGGTGGAAGAACAGGCTCACGATGCGCTGGCTGATGCCGTCGTGGATCTCCCCGGCCAGCCGCCGCCGCTCGTGCTCGGACCACTCCACCATCCGCTCGGCGAACCGTTCCAGCGCCTCCTCCCGGTCGGCCAGCCGCCGGTGCAGCCGGGCGTTCTCGATCGCCCCGGCGACCAGGCCAGCCACCGAGCGGAGCAGGTCCACATCGGCCTGGGTGAACTCGCGGCGCTCCCGGGTGTGCACGTTCAGCACGCCCACCAGATGGCCGGACGGTGTCACCACCGGCACGGACAGCATGGAGGTGAAGTCCTCACCGCGCAGCGCCGGGATGTACCGGTACCGCGGGTCCGCCGTCTTGTTGTCCACGATCACCGCCGGCTCGCCATGGTCCGCCACCCAGCCTGCCACCCCCTCCCCCACGGCCAGCTCGATGCTGCCCACCGTGGTGTCGAACGGCGGGGTGGCGCCGCGCAGCTGCAAGGTGCGGGCCTGCTCATCCAGCAGGTGCACGAAGCACACGTCGGTCTCGGTGGTGTCGGTGACCAGCTGGGCGATGCCCTGCAGGATCCGGTCCAGATCCAGGCCGGCCGAGATGGTGTCCACGACCCGGGACAGCAGCCGCGCCTCGCGCTCGGCGTCCGCGCCGCTACCGGCGCCCAGGCCCGGGATCAATGGAACACACCCTCGCGCAGCGCGACCGCGACCGCGCCGGCCCGGTCGGACACGCCCAGCTTGCGGTAGATGCCCCGGGAATGCGTCTTGACCGTCTCCTCGCTGACCACCAGCTTGATCGCGATGGCCCGGTTGGACAGCCCGGCGACCAGCAGCGACAGCACCTCGCTCTCCCGCTGGGTCAGGCCCAGGTGGGCGCCGGGCCAGAACTCGCCGCTGCGCAGCCGGGCCGCGGACAGCGCCACCCGGCCGGCCAGGCTCGGGTCGATGAGCACTTCCCCGTCGCAGATCCGGCGCAGGTAGTCGACCAGCTCGGCGCCCCTGATCCGCTTCAGCAGGAAGCCGGCCGCGCCCACCCGGAGCGCCTGGTACAGGTACTGCTCGTCGTCATACACGGTGAGGAACACGACCTTGCAGGCCGGCTGGCCCCGGAGGATCTCGCCGCACAGGTCGAGCCCGCTGGCCCCGCGCAGCCGCACATCGAGCAGCACGGCGTCCGGCTTCAGGTCGCTGACCAGACCGGCCGCGGCGGCCGGCTCGCTCGCCTCGCCGATGATCCGCACCTGGTCGTGGTACGGCTCGAGCATGGCCTTGAGGCCGTCCAGCACCATCTGGTGATCGTCGATGATCACCACCGTGATCGGGGTCGCGCGGCCCATGCCGGGAACCGTACCCAATCAGGAACACGCTTCGAGCAGATGCCAGAGCAGCAGCAGCTGGGCGATGGCCAGCGGCTCGCTGCGCTGGCCCGGGGCGTACTCGCCCAGCTTGTCGGGCAGGCTGCGGCCGCTGGACAGCTGCTCCCAGATCGCCTTTTCCACGATCCGGCTGTCCTCCCGCGGCGCGTACCCGTGCACGTGCAGCTCGTCCACCGGCCGGCCGTCGCAGTCCCTGATCAGCTTGAGGTGCACGGTGCGCCGGTCGTCGTCGGTCAGCACGTGGGTCAGGTCCGGGTGCTGGATGGTCGGCCGGAGCATGATCTCGGCCGACAGCGGGGTGCCACCGGGGGCCTGGTGCCCGGCCACCGGGGCGAACCGGACCGAGATGTCCGCCCACTGCCGCTGCGGCCGGATGTAGGCGGCCGACTCCGGCTCCCGCCGGGCCAGCTCGGCGAGCACCTGATCCGGGGTGTAGCCGCGCTCCGCGCAGTCCCGCCTGAGCTTCCATTCCCGGCGGATCTCCTCCGGCGGGTTCAGGTACACCGCGATGTCGAAGCAGGCCCGGGCCAGCTTGGTCTGCAGCGGCAGCAGCCCCTCCACGATTACGAACTCGCGCGGCTCGACCAGCACGGGCCGGGCCAGCTGGCCGGTGGAGTGGTCGTAGACCGGTTTCAGGATGGGCCGCCCGAGCGCGAGCAGCTGCAGGTGCTGCTCCATGATGTCGATGTAGTTGCACGCCGGGTTCAGCACGGTGAACGGCACGGAGCGCCGCTCGGCGCGGTCGTAGCGGTGGTAGTCGTCCACGCACAGCGCGGTGGCCCGGTCCGCGCCCAGCGCCTCGGCGATGCCCCGGGTCAGCGTGGTCTTGCCGGCCGCGCTGTCACCGGCGATGGCCAGCATGACCGGGCGCCGCGGCGCCGCCGCCTCGCTGCGGCGGAGCCGCATAAGCTTGTCCGGCATCAGCCTCATCGCCCGTCAACTCAGCTGAATCCAGCCTAAGCAGGGACGACTCAGCTTGCCTCCCCCCAGGAGGGGATGCGTGGGGGGGCTTTGCGGCTCGCCGCGCAATAACCCGCCTTTGCGCGCGGTGACGCCGGTATTGGGGCCCGGACCGGCCCTGGTTTAGCCCCCGGTGGCGCCGCCCGGCCCAGCACCACACCGCCAACCCCCCGGGCTGGGCCTGTGCGGTGCATTTTTCCCATATACGTGGAAGTTCGCACCACATTGCGGCGGCCGCGGGTTCCTGGCCGTCACCTGAGTCACTTCAGTCCCGGCAACCGCAGGCAAACAGCGCGCTGATCACCGGCCAGCCCTTAGGTCAGACGTTGAAGCCGAGCGCGCGCAGCTGCTCGCGGCCGTCCTCGGTGATCTTCTCCGGGCCCCACGGCGGCAGCCACACCCAGTTGATCTTGAAGTCACTGACCAGCCCGTCCAGCGCGGCCCGGGCCTGATCCTCGATCACGTCGGTGAGCGGGCAGGCCGCACTGGTCAGCGTCATGTCGATGACCGCGATCTTGTCCTCGGCCATGGTCACGCCATAGACCAGCCCCAGGTCGACCACGTTCACGCCCAGCTCTGGGTCCACCACGTCGCGGAGCGCTTCCAGCAGGTCCTCGGTCTCCTCGGTCTCCTGGGTCTGCTCGGTGGCCGGCAGGCCGGTGGTCGGCTCGTCACTCATCTGCTGCTCCTTCAATCGCCTGTGCTTGGATGACCTGTGCGGTGGCGTCTTTCCAGGCCATCCAGCCGAGCAGGGCGCACTTGATCCGGGCCGGGTACTTGGCCACCCCGGCGAACGCCACCCCGTCGCCCAGCACGGCCTCGTCCGGCTCCAGCTCACCCTTGGACTGCATCAGCCGGAGGAACTCCTCGGCCAGCGTCATCGCCTCGGGCACGGTCTTGCCAATGACCAGCTCGCTCATCACCGACGCGCTGGCCTGGCTGATCGAGCAGCCCAGGCTCTCGTAGGACACGTCGCCGACGACCGGCTCGCCACCGGCGTCCTTGAGCGCGACCCGCAGCGTCACCTCGTCCCCGCACAGCGGGTTAACGTGGTGCACCTCGGCGTCGTACGGCTCGCGCAGGCCCTTGTGGTGCGGGTGCCGGTAGTGGTCCAGGATGACCTCCTGGTACAGCGACTCAAGCTGCATCAGGGCCCGCCGAAGAAGCGCTGCGCCTGCCGGATCGCCTCGACCATCGTGTCCACCTCAGCCGTCGTGTTGTACAGGTAGAACGACGCACGGGTGCTGGCCTGTATTCCGTACCGGCGGTGCAGCGGCCAGGCGCAGTGATGCCCGGCCCGCACCGCCACCCCGTGCTCGTCCAGCACCTGGCTGATGTCGTGCGGGTGCACCCCGTCCACCGTGAACGAGACGGCCGCGCCGCGGTGGTCCGGGTCGGCCGGGCCGAGCACCCGCAGCCCGCCCACCGCGCCCAGCGCGTCCAGCGCGTACCCGGTCAGCTCGCGCTCGTGCCCCCGGATCGCGTCCGGGCCGATCTCGCCCAGGTAGTCGATGGCCGCGGCCAGCCCGGCCGCCTCGGCGATCGGCATGGTGCCGGCCTCGAACTTGTGCGGCGGCGGGGCGAACGTCGAGTGGTCCATCCAGACGCTCTCGATCATCTCGCCGCCGCCCAGGAACGGCGGCAGCTCCTCGAGCAGCTCGCGGCGGCCCCACAGCACCCCGATCCCGGTCGGGCCGCACATCTTGTGGCCGGTGAAGCCGAGGAAGTCGGCGCCCAGCTCGTGCACGTCGACCGGCATGTGCGGCACCGACTGGGCCGCATCCACCAGGACCAGTGCCCCGGCCTGGTGCGCCCGGTCAGCGATCAGCCGGACCGGGTTGATGGTGCCGAGCACGTTGGACTGGTGCGCCAGCGCGACCAGCCTGGTCCGCTCGGTGATCAGGTCGTCGAGCCCGGAAAGGTCCAGCTGGCCGCCGTCGGTCACCCCGAACCAGCGCAGCGTGGCACCGGTCCGCTCGCAGAGCAGCTGCCACGGGACGATGTTCGAGTGGTGCTCCATCTCGGTGATGACGATCTCGTCGCCCGGCCCGGGCCGGAGGCGGCCGGTGGCGTTGCCCATCGCGTAGGCGACCAGGTTGATGCCTTCCGAGACGTTCTTGGTGAACACCACCTCGGCCTCGTCGCGGGCGCCGATGAACCCGGCCGCCTTGACCCGGGCGCCCTCGTACGCGGCGGTCGCCTCCTCGCCGAGCTGATGGCTAGCCCGGTGGATGTTGGCGTTGTGCCGCTCGTAGAACTCGTCCAGCGCCTCGATCACCTGACGGGGCTTCTGCGACGTGTTCGCGCTGTCCAGGTACACCAGCGGCCGCCCGTCGCGGACCTGCCGGTCGAGGATCGGGAAGTCCTTCCGGATGCGCGCCACGTCCAGGGTCATGCGACTGCCCCAGTGTTCAGGAACTTCTCATACCCTTCGGCCTCCAGCGTCTCGGCCAGCTCGGGGCCACCTTCCTCGACGATCCGGCCCCCCACGAACACGTGCACGAAGTCTGGGGTCACGTAGCGCAGGATCCGGGTGTAGTGGGTGATCAGCAGCACGCCGTGGCCTTCCCCGGCGCGGAACCGGTTGATCCCCTCGGACACCACCCGCAGCGCGTCGATGTCCAGCCCGGAGTCGGTCTCGTCCAGCACGGCGATCTTCGGGTTGAGCAGCTCGAGCTGGAGGATCTCGTGCCGCTTCTTCTCGCCGCCGGAGAAGCCCTCGTTGAGGTTCCGCTCGGCGAAGGCCGGCTCGACCGACAGCGCCGCCATCGCCTCGCGCATCTCCTTGAGGAACACCCGCAGCTTCGGCGGCTCGCCGCGGACCGCGGTGACCGCGGTGCGCAGGAAGTTGGACACCGTAACGCCGGGCACCTCGACCGGGTACTGCATGGCCAGGAACAGCCCGGCCCGGGCCCGCTGGTCCACCGTCATGGCCAGCACGTCCTCGCCGTCCAGCGTCACCGAGCCCTGGGTGACGTGGTACTTGGGGTGGCCGGCGATCGCGTAGGCCAGGGTGGACTTGCCGGAGCCGTTCGGCCCCATGATGGCGTGGGTCTGCCCGGCCGCCACGGTCAGGTCGACGCCGCGCAGGATCTCCCGCGCGCTGCCTGCGCCCTGCTCGCCGGCTGGCGCGTCCACGCTGACGTGCAGATCGCGGATCTCAAGTGTCGCCATCAGAAATTTCTCCAGGTCATGGTTATCAGTCGTCAGTTGGCTGCGGCGCCGGGCGGGACGGCGACGTACACGTTGTCGCCGTCCACCTTCACCGGGTAGACCGGCACCGGCTCAGTGGCCGGCGGGCCGGTGGACGCGCCAGTGCGCAGGTCGAAGCAGGAGCCGTGCAGCCAGCACTCCACGGTGTGGTCATACACGTCGCCCTCGGACAGCGGTACTTCCTCGTGCGAGCACTCGTCGCGCAGCGCATACACGTCCCCCTGGGCCCGGACCACGGCGATGGGCAGGTCGCCGACCTGCACGCCGATGGCCCCCTCGGGGGGCAGCTCGCTCAGCGAGCAGACCCGCACGAACGTCCCGGCCACGTCGCTCATGGCAGCTTGGCCAGCTCGTTCTCGATGGCGGCGGTAACGCGCGCCCGCACCTCAGCCACCTCGATCTTGGCCACCAGCTCGCCGAAGAAGCCACGGATGACCAGGCGGCGGGCCTCGTTCTCCGGGATGCCCCGGGCCATCAGGTAGAACAGGTGCTGGTCTTCCAGCCGCCCGCTGGTACTGGCGTGCCCGGCGCCGACCACCTCACCGGTCAGGATCTCCAGGTTCGGCACCGAGTCGGCGCGGGCGCCGTCCGTGAGCAGCAGGTTGCGGTTCCGCTCGTAGGTGTCGGTCCCGGTCGCCTCCGGCCGGATCAGCACGTCGCCGATCCATACCGAGTGCGCCGACTCGCCCTGCAGGGCGCCCCGGTAGTCCACCCGGCTGCGGCAGCGCGGCTGGCCGTGATCCACGAACAGCCGGTGCTCCAGGTGCTGGCCGGCGTCGGCGAAGTACAGCCCGAGCAGCTGGGCGTCCCCGCCCGGCCCGGCGTAGCTGACCGACGGGGCCAGCCGCACCACGCCGCCGCCGAACGTGACCACCGCGTGGCTGAGCTGGGCGTCCCGCCCGACGTTCGCGTAGTGCTGCGACAGGTGCACGGCGTCGTCGGCCCAGTCCTGCAGGCTGACCACGGACAGTGAGGCGCCGTCACCGACCACGAACTCGACGTTGTCCGCATACGTGGCCGAGCCACCGTGGTCCAGCACCACCACGGCCCGGGCGTTATGCCCGATCTCGACCACGGTGTGACCGAACGCGGCACCTTCCGCGTGCTCGCCGCGAACGGAAACCACCGTGGGTTCCGGCACATCGGTATCCGGCGGCACCGAGATGACGGTCGCCTCGTCGAACGACGCGAATGCCCGGGCGCTCACCCGGTCGGCCGGGACAAACGAGGTGCCCAGCCGGGAGTCACCGCGCTGTGCCAGCACAGCGGAGACTCCCGGTGCGGCGTCGAAGTCCACGCTGACCTTGCCCGCGGGCAGCGCCGTGTCCGTGTGCAGCGAGCGGAGCCGGCGCAGCGGGGTGAACCGCCACTCCTCCTCGCGCCCGGCCGGCACGCCGAACTCGGCCACGTCGAACGACCGGTGCTCGTGCAACCGGGAAACCGGGGCGGTGGATTCCACCGCCCCCTGGAGCGATGCCATCAGCCGACCGCCCCCTCCATCTGGAGCTCGATCAGCCGGTTCAGCTCGAGCGCGTACTCCATCGGCAGCTCGCGGGCGATCGGCTCGACGAACCCGCGCACGATCGTGGCCATCGCCTCGTCCTCGGTCATCCCGCGGCTCATCAGGTAGAACAGCTGGTCCTCGGAGATCTTGGACACGCTGGCCTCGTGGCCCATCTCGACGTCGTCCTCCCGGACGTCCACGTACGGGTAGGTGTCCGACCGGCTCACCGTGTCCACCAGCAGCGCGTCGCACTTGACCGTGGACCTGGAATGGGCCGCGCCCTCCTGGACCTGGACCAGGCCCCGGTAGGAGGTGCGGCCACCGGCCCGGGCCACCGACTTGGACACGATGGTGGACGACGTGTTCGGCGCGCAGTGCACCATCTTGGCCCCGGCGTCCTGGTGCTGGCCCTCGCCCGCGAACGCCACCGACAGGGTCTCGCCCCGGGCGTGCTCACCCATCAGGTAGACGGCCGGGTACTTCATCGTGACCTTGGACCCGATGTTCCCGTCGATCCACTCCATGGTCGCGCCGGCCTGGGCCACGGCGCGCTTGGTGACCAGGTTGTAGACGTTGGCCGACCAGTTCTGGATGGTGGTGTACCGGCAGCGGGCGCCCTTCTTGACGATGATCTCCACCACGGCTGAGTGCAGCGAGTCCGACTTGTAGATCGGCGCGGTGCAGCCCTCGACGTAGTGCACGTAGGCGTCCTCGTCCACGATGATCAGGGTCCGCTCGAACTGGCCCATGTTCTCGGTGTTGATCCGGAAGTAGGCCTGCAGCGGGATCTCCACGTGCACGCCCTTCGGCACGTAGATGAAGCTGCCACCGGACCACACGGCCGTGTTCAGCGCGGCGAACTTGTTGTCGCCCGGCGGGATCACGGTGGCGAAGTACTCCCGGAACAGGTCCGGGTGCTCACGCAGCGCCGTGTCAGTGTCCAGGAAGATGACGCCCTTCTCCTCCAGGTCCTCGCGGATCTTGTGGTAGACCACCTCGGACTCGTACTGGGCGGCCACCCCGGCGATCAGCCGCTGCTTCTCGGCCTCCGGGATACCCAGCTTGTCGTACGTGTTCTTGATGTCGGCCGGCAGCTCGTCCCAGCTCGCAGCCTGCTTCTCGGTGGACCGGACGAAGTACTTGATGTGCTCGAAGTCGATGTCGGTCAGATCCGCGCCCCAGCTGGGCAGTGGCTTGCGGCCGAACAGCTTCAGGCCCTTGAGGCGCAGGTCCAGCATCCAGTCCGGCTCGTTCTTCTTGGCCGAGATGTCGCGGACTACGTCCTCGGACAGCCCGCGGCGGGCTGCCGCCCCGGCCACGTCCGAGTCGGCCCAGCCGAACTTGTAGCGGTCCAGCCCGTCAAGCTCCGGATGTGCGGTCGTGGTCATACGGAGATGCCTCCGGTTGCGGTGTCATGGTGTTGGGTGGTGCGGGTGCTGAGCAGTGCCGGGGCGGTCACGTGCGTGGTGCAGATCCCGTCCCCGTGCGCGATCGTGGCCAGCCGCTGCACCGGCGTGCCGAGCAGCCGGGCGAACGCCTCGGTCTCCGCCTCGCACAGCTGGGGGAACTCGGCGGCCACGTGGGCCACCGGGCAGTGGTGCTGGCAGAGCTGCTGGCCGGCCGCCTGCGGCTGGTCGCCATCGGGCTCACCGGCCACCGGCGAGCACGTCGCGGACGCCGCGTAACCGTCGGCGGACAGCGCCTCAGCCAGGATCTTCACCCGGTCGGCCGGCGCCGCCTCGGCCAGCACCGGCCGGTACCGGTTCTCCAGGTCGGCCAGCTGCCTGCGGGCGAACTCGGCCACCGCACCGGGGCCGGCCACTTCGGCCAGGAAGCGCAGCGCGCTGGTGGCCAGGTCGTCGTAGGCGTGCTCGAACACGCTCCGCCCGACGTCCGTAATGACGAATACCTTGGCCGGGCGGCCGCGGCCGCGGCTGGCGGGCCGCCGCGCGGTCCGCGTCTCGATCATGCCGTCGGCGAGCAGGTTGTCCAGGTGCCGCCGGACGGCGGCGGGCGTAAGGTTCAGCCGGGTGCTCAGCCCGGCCGCGGTGACCGGGCCGTTCTCCAGGATCAGCCGGGCGATCCGGGCCCGGGTGCCGGGCTCGGACCCAGCCTGGGCCAGGGCTGCCGCCTGGGCAGCACCGAACGCGGCGCCGCGCGCCGTGCTCAGCTCACCGGTCGGCTGGTCCACGCTTTTCACAACATCATTGTGCCGTAAATGCTTCCAGGGCCGCAATCGGGGTGGCGGGAAGCTGGCGTTTGGCCCCGGGAACGCCGGGTACTCGGGTACTTACGGAAAGTTACCAACTGTGCGCGTACCGGGGGTTTCGGTGAGCCTTGTCACGCGCGTTCTGCTCGGCGGGGCCGTGCTGTGCGCGGTGATGGCGGCGGGACTGGCTGCCCCGGCACCCACGGCCGGGGCGAGTTCCTCGCCTTCCTCAGCGGTGGATATCACGCCCGACCCGTCGGCCGCCGGGACCTCGACGACGTTCGCGGTGAATTGCAGCTCACAGACGGCGGCCGGGCCGGCCACGTCGGCCATCCTCATCGGGACCACGCTGGGGCTGCCCGAGCACATCCCGATGCGGGCGAGCACCCACAGCAACGAGTTCGTGACCACGGTGGTGCTGCCGTCCAGTATCCGGGCCGCGACGTACCAGCCGGACATCGACTGCTCCAACGGGGTGACCGCGAGCGCCACGCTCACGGTGAGCCCGGGCGGCGCGCCGGCCACGGGGGACGGCGCCACCGCGACCACGACAGACGGCCCGCTGACCGCGGCCGGGCTCGGGCTGGCCGGTTCCGGGGCACTGGCCGGCCTGGCGCTGGCCGACCTGGCGCTAAGGGGCCGGCGCCGCCGCGCCCGGCGCGGCTGACCTGGCCCTGGCCCGTGCTGCGCCGGCTGGCCGTAGCGCTCATCGTGGCCTCGATGGCGGCCGGCATCATCCTGGCCGTGGCCGGCAGCCACACGCTGCGCTGGTCACCGCCGCCCATCCCGCCCCGCTCGATGGCCTGGCCGGCCCCTGAGCCAGCCCGGGAGCCAGCCCGGGAGCGGGCCCGGCGGAGCCAGCGGGCCGTGCTGCCGCGGCCGATGGCCCGGTCGCGCCCGGTCGCGCTGGCCATCCCGGCCATTCACGTGCGGGCCCGGGTCATCGCGCTCGGCCAGGCGCCGGACGGTTCCCCGGCCGTGCCGTCGCTCAGCACACCGTTCCTGACCAGCTGGTATGACCGGGGGCCGACCCCGGGCGCGGCCGGCACGGCGGTCATCTTCGGGCATGTGGACTCGGCCGCGGTGGGGCCGGCCGTGTTCTACCGCCTGGGCTGGCTGCGCCGCGGCGACCTGGTTTACGTCACGCTGGCCGACCGGCGGACCGGGATATTCCGGGTCTACGCGGCCGAGCTGTACCCCAAAGCCGCCTTCCCGGCGGCCATCTACGGCGCGACCTGGTGGCCCACGCTGCGGCTGGTCACCTGTGGCGGCCGGTTCGACCGGGCCACCGGGCACTACGTGGCCAACACCGTGGTGTTCGCGGAGTACGCCGGCCAGCGCGGCTGAGCCGGGACCAGTGAGCCGGGACCAGTGAGCCGGCCGGGCCGCCTCAGGCGTTGAGGTAGGCCAGCACGGCTAGCACGCGGCGGTTGCCGTCGTCACTGGGATACAGGTCGAGCTTGGTGAAGATGTTACTGATGTGCTTGTTGACCGCTTTCTCAGTGACCACCAGCCGGGCGGCGATGCCTGCGTTGGTGCGCCCCTCGGCCATCAGCGCGAGCACCTCGCGTTCTCTCGGGGTGAGATAGCCCAGCGGCTCGTCCCGGGCATGCCGGGCCAGCAGCTGTGACACCACCTCGGGATCCATGGCGGTACCCCCGCCGGCCACGGCCCGCACCGCCTCGATGAACCGGCGCACGTCCGAAACCCGGTCCTTGAGCAGGTATCCGAGACCACCTCCCGGCGTGCACAGCAGCTCCTTGGCATAGAGCGGCTCGACGTGCTGGGACAGGACGAGCACCGGCAGGCCCGGTACCTGGGCCCGCGCCTCGATCGCCGCTTTGAGGCCCTCGTCGGTGAAGCTCGGCGGGAGCCGCACGTCCACCACGGCCACGTCGGGGCGGTGCATGACCAGCGCGCGCACCAGCTCGGGCCCGTTGTCCACGGCCGCCACGACGTCCATGCCGTACGCGGTGAGCAGCCGGATCAGGCCGTCCCGCAACAGGGTCAGGTCCTCGCCAAGGACAATTCGCACGGCAGCTCCATGGTGACGAGGGTTGGCCCCCCGGCCGGGCTGGTCACGGCGAGCACGCCGTCGAAGGCAGCCAGCCGCCGCTCAACCCCGCGGAGCCCGCCGCCGGGCCGCAGCGTGGCACCGCCGGTTCCGTTGTCGCCGACGATCGCGACCAGCTTCCCGGCATTGAACTCGAGCTGGATCCAGGCCCGGTTCGCGCCGCTGTGCTTGACCACGTTGGCGAGCGCCTCGGCGATGGCGAAGTAGAACGCCGACTCCACCGGCGCGGAAGCCCGGCCGGCCAGGTCGATGTGCAGGTCCACCGGCAGCGGCAGGCTGAGCGCGAGCGCCCGCACGGCCCCGTCGAGACCGCGTTCGGCCAGCACTGGCGGGTGGATACCGCGGACCAGGGTGCGCAGCTCGGATAGGGCCTGCCCGCTCGATGCGCGGGCCTCGGCGAGCAGGGACAGGGCCAGATCAGGGTTGTCCCGGAGCACCTGCTCGGCGAACCCGATGCTCATGCCCAGCGAGACCAGCCGGGCCTGCGCCCCGTCGTGCAGGTCCCGCTCGATCCGGCGCAGCTCGGCGGCGGAAGCGTCCACCGCCTGGGAGCGGGACTGAGCGAGCTGGCCCACCTGCGCGGCCATCGCCTCCCGGGTCGGGGCCAGCAGCGATGCGGCGGCCCAGGCGTGGGTTCTCAGCACCAGCGGCCCAGTCAGCACAGCCAGTGGCAGCAGGCTCAGGAAGAACACCTGTTCCCAGAACCCCGGCGGGGCCGTACCCCACCAGCCGAACAGCAAGGTCCCGAGATCGGCCACCAGGACCCACGTGCCGGCGACGACCATGAACACGGGCAGCAGCCCGAGGACCACGCTCACCGGCACGCCGGCCAGCGTCCAGAGCAGGTCCCGCCAGGTGGCCGGATCGGTCAGCAGCCACTTGCAGCGCTGCAGCCGCCCGATCAGCCCATTGGTGATCTCGACCGGCCGGGGACGGTAGGGCGTCGCGATCGTGACCCCGGACCAGTGCCGCGCCCAGCTGCGCTGCATGCTGGCCAGCCCCCGCACGGCCAGCAGGCTCCGCGGCGCGAGCAGGATCCCGATGCCCGCGGCCAGGGAGAGCAGGGAGAGCAGCGAGGCGGCGAACAGCAGCAGGCCGGCCAGCGAAACCACCGCCTGGACCAGCCCGCGGACGCAGGTCACCAGGGTCAGCCGGGCGAGCCGGCCGAAGACGCCGGTGCGATGACTCATCCGTGCCTCCCGCTCCAGATCTGCCTGCGCCTCCATCATCCGGGTCGCCGGCCCTCATCTCGGTGGTGCTAACTCCACCTTCGGCCGGGCCCAGATCAGCGTGCCGCGCTTGGTGAGCCGGGCCGGGACGGGCCCCCGGCCGGCCGTGTTCTCCGCATCGAACGTGAGTGGCCGGCCCCAGCCCGGCAGCACCGGCGCCAGCTCAGGATCGTTGAACCGGCTCGGCGCGCAGGTCACCGCGCACCCGCCCGGCCGCAGCAGCCGGCCGGCCTCGCGCAGCGCCAGCGCCGGATCCGGCAGGTGATTCAGCATCCACAACGCCGCTACCGTGCCGAATGACCCGTCCCGGAACCCGGCTACCGTCCCGGCGATGACCGGCCCGGCCACCAGGCCGGACACGTCGCCGCCCGGCCGGAAGGCCTGGCTGGCCGCGAACCGCCCTGGGTCGGTGCCGTAGTCACACGGCACCGCCCTGGGCGGTTGGGAAGCCTCCGGCATACCGGCACGCTAACCTGGGCCCGGTGCCGCGGCGGCGCATTTGCTGGCCCGGGCCAGCCGCCTGCCGCCGCCGTCGGCTGTCCACGCATACTGATAATGGCTCTCGCGTGAGCCCCTGCCCTTTGCCCTCGGGTGCGTCGCCAGTATGGGAGCGGATCATGCCAGCAGCGGTTCCCGTAGTCGATCTCGCTCCGTGGTTCGGCCCCGACCCGGCCGCCCGGGCCGGCGTCGCGGCGCAGGTGGACGCGGCCCTGCGTGACGTGGGTTTCTTCCTCATCGCCGGGCACGGCGTCCCCGACGAGCTGCGCACCCGGGTCCGGGCCGAGGCCCGGACGTTCTTCGCGCTGCCCAGCGCGGCCAAGCAGCGGTACGCCGTGACCGTGGCCGGGCGCGGCTGGCTGCCGACTGGCGTTGAGGGAAATGGGTACGCGGAGGGCACGCAGACCCCGCCGGACCTGAAGGAATCGTTCGCGGTCGGCGCCGACCAGCCTACCGGCGATCCGGCCGCCGACCGGTACTGGTTCCAGCCCAACGTGTACCCGGCCGAGGTGCCGGGGCTGCAGCCCGCCGTGGTCAGGTACCTGGCACGGATGCGCGGGCTGGCCGACGAGCTGCTGGTGGTCTGCGCGGCGGCGCTGGGGCTGGACCACGATTTCTTCACCCGGCACACCGGGCACGCCACGCACACCATGAACATCAACTGGTACCCGCCGATGACGGTGGCGGGCCAGCCGGAGCCGGGCCAGTTCCGGATCGGCCCGCACACCGACTTCGGCACCGTGACCATCCTCGACCGCGAACCGGGCCGCGGCGGCCTGCAGGTGTGGACCGCGGCGGGCGGCTGGGAGTACGTGCCCTACCTGCCCGGCACGTTGACCATCAACGCCGGCGACCTGCTGGCCTGCTGGAGCGGCGGCCGGTGGAAGTCCAACCGGCACCGGGTGCTGCCACCCCAGGCCGGGGCGCCGGACGAGGATCTCGTCTCGCTGGTCTACTTCTACGAGGCCGACCACGACGCGGTGATCGAGCCGCTGCGCCCGCCGATCGGGGCGCGCAGCGACTTCCCGCCGGTCGTGTCGGGCCAGTTCATCAAGGAACGCCTGGACGCCATCACGCTTGGCTAACCCGAAGTTACGGCTAACCCGGTGCGCGCCAGACGCTGGCCACTGGCTGGACCTTGGAGCCGGCGTACGCCCGGCGACAGCCCGCCCTGACCTGATGGTTACATTATCGAATACCTGTCTGAATGATTGGGCCGTCGCGCATTCAGCCGGGCTGAGTGGCGTCGCTGGGACCCGGCTGGATTGGGCTGGCTCGCAGCCTAGGTCATGAGCCCAGTTCGCCCGGGGCGACGGCCAGCCCTGCCGCGCTCGCGCCGGCGCGCAGACGGCGGTCCCAGGCGGCGATGATCAGACCAGGGTCGCTGAGCGCGAGCGCGCTGGCCAGGTGGACGGCATCCGCTCCGCGCAGTGCGTACTGTGCGGCGAGCTGGCCGGCATGCCGTTCTACCGGCCAGGTCAGTTCCACCGGGCGGGTGGCTGGCCAGTACTCCTCCCATGCCTGCTCGGCAGCGGCCAGTCCGTCGCTGTCCAGGTCGTGGTTACGCCCCGCGGCGGCCAGGGCGGCCCGGACCTCGGGATAGGCCAGTCGGCTGGCCACCACCGCGTCGCACCCATCCCACAGCTCGGCGGCCAGGTCGCTGCCCACTTCCTGGACGAGCAGTTTCACCAGGGCGCTGGAGTCAAAGTAGATGACCACCACGGGGTCAGTCCCGCTGCTCGCTGACGAGGTCGGCGACCGGACGGCGGGGACGAGGGCGCTGCCGTCCAGACGCGGCAGGACGCTGGGCCAGATCGGGCCGTCCAATGACACCTTCGTTGGTCAGGCGCTCGATCACGGTGGTCGTTTCGAGCCCGAGCAACCGGGCGACCGGGAGGCCACGGTCAGTAATGATGATCTCGGTCCCTTCACGGGCTCGTTCTAGCCAGTCGCTCAGGTGCGCCCGCAGGTCAGTGATCGCGACATCCATACCATAAACTGTACAACAAGAACCTCGCCGACTTGTACGGCTAGTGTGGATGCTCTCACAATCCCTCGTGCAAGCGATAACCACACAGGTTGTCGGCCGCGTAGCTTCAATACTGCTGCCGTGATAGCCCTATCCGTCGTCCTACCCAGCACGGCGCGAGGACTGGTGCCGGTAGAGCGCCGGCAGGACGCGCAGGTCTTTCGGGCGGCCGGCCGACTCCTTAGACCGGATCACATCGGCGAGGTCAGCGACGACGACTTCCACCTCTCCTACGCGCAAGCGGTGCGCGTTGATCACAAGCTGGGCGTAGCCGCCGGCGAAGCCGGACGGATAGAAGGAGATGTCGAACTCACCGTCAGCGCAGATCAGATTCCACACCTCGGCCGCTGCCAAGGACGTGGCATCGTGGCTGAAGGGCAGCCCGTCCGGTTCCCCCTCGGTCCGGATCCGCGCGCCAAGCTCCTTTAGCGCCAGCGACAGACGGGCCAGGTTCTCGTGACTTGCCTCCGGCGTGAGATCGACGTCTCTAGTCGCTGGTACCGGGGCCTGCTGCGCGATGGCGGCGAAGGCCCCGATGACGACATAACGCACCTGGTGCCGGTTAAGCGCAGAGACTATGGCCGCAGCGTTCAGTTCCCGCTCACCGGCACCCTCTTGCTCGCTCACGCCACCTCCTCTGCTGGGGTGGCCTGGCGCCAGGTCTGAAGTTGCCGGTCACGGCGGAGCCGCTCAGCTTCGGAGCGGTTTTCCTCCAGTTCGGCCAGTATGTCGTCATGCGGGTCGTAGGCGGCCAGATGCAGGCGGAGGTCGAACCCGGCGGCGTGCAGCAGCCTCAGAAGGGTAGCCAAAGTGGGCTGCCGCTGGTCGCGCTCATACGCCGAGATCATGCTGACCGGGACTCCAGCCCGTTCGGCCAGTTCCCGCTGGCTCATACCGGTCTTGAGCCGAGCCAGCTGCAGAAGCGCCGAGGACGGCGACGGCAGCTCTTCCGCGTCATACGCTTGTGTCATAACACGATCGTATGACTCGACATGCTGCAGTCCTAACCAGGATCGCAGGATGGCGGGTCAACGCAATCACCGTGAGAAGTCCGGCTATGAGCACCCATGAGTTAAGCCCTGAACACGAAGAACAACTTATTAGCGAGGTGCTTCGCGAGCGAGGTGGCATCGATCCCAGCAGGCTTGGGCCGGTCATTGACCTGGCGGCGCTGGGCCTGGTGAACAGCGCCTGGCGGAACACGTGTGTTGAGGACTGGCACGCCGAAGGCCGTATTCACGACGGCGACATGATGCGGATCAACAGCCACATGACCTGGCGTTCCCGCAGCATCATGCAGCGCTGGATGACTGAGACCCGGCTCATGGCAGATGGGCCACTTTCGGCTCTTGAGGGTGTCCCTGCTGAGTCCGTTGAATGGCTCGCGATCCGGGTGTTCCGGTGGCTGGTGAATCCGGCCCGAAAGCTGGCTACTGGAGCAACGCTGGCCGAGCTCGCTATTGAGGACCTGAGACAGTACGAAGATGACGCCGATCTGCGGCTAGGAGGATTCGCCAAGCAGATCGCCGACCGGGGAGCCCAGTTTGGCTTTGCGCGGACCGCTGCCCACGGCGCAGTCGCCTGCTCGCACTGGTGGGGTCATCCGCGCTGGCCGCGCCTCGTGGACAGGCTGCTGCATGCCCTGGACGATCCAGCCGACGATCACTGGGGACAGGGCGGAGAGTTCAGGAGCCGCCTACTGCCCGAGCCGCCCATCGTGGCGGATCGAAAGCTGCTTCGTCAGGTCTTGCGTTCGCATCCCTGGGACCTCAGCCCGGAGTCGGCGGCGTGGCTGGTCAGTGCCGGTATCGGCTATCTCCGATCATAGAGAGCTTCCGCGTCTCGCGCGGACAGAACAAATCCGTTGTGAAGCAGAGGCGAACCACGGCGTGAGCATGCCGGGGAGCAGCATGTGGCGAGTCGGCGCGGGTGCGGGTGGACGCGTAGTCCCTGGATGAGCCGGGAGAGCGTCGACTGTCCAAACCACGCTGGGGCGCCGCGGATCAATCAACAAGGCGATGGCAGCTCGACGGCCGGGCCGCGGGCAGCTCGGGCGCTTTCAACCTTGAAAGCCGCCACGCGATTGGATGACGGCCCTCCGCTGATGGTGTGGTCAGACGCGGTGCCAGCCCGAAACATTGTCCCAGGCATACTTCGTGCCGCCCACCTTCATGTTGCCGAAGTACTTGTGCTTACCCAGGCCGATATCAGGGTTGTAAACCCTGATATCGGCGTTGTGGTGTGAACCGTTCTGGTAATGCACAGTTCCGCGCCCGGTGATGGAGTAAGGCTTTGTGCTTGTCCAGCGGATGTGGTTGATGTATTCCTTGATCACAGTACGGATGCCTGTTCTGATGTTGATCCTGGTTGGCTTCACGCTGGCAGTGAGCAGCTCCGCGCAGTAGAGGACTTCTATCCCCTGACCCCGGGCCCGGCGACCCAGTGGCACGTCCTCGGTCAGCATGGCGCACCCCTCGAACTGAGCGGTGATCGCGACCAGCGCGTCCCTGTTGTGGCGGTTGCTCTTGACCTGCATCGCACTGATCGCGGCGGCCTGGGCTTCGCTGCACAGCCGACCTCACCGAATCGGGACGTCCCGGCGATATGACCGGCGGCGAGGACCGGCCTGGCCGTTTCTCCAGCTCAACTGGGCATGTATGAGCGCGTCTGCATTGGCCGCTCTGCCGCTGCCACCACCAGGCCAAGCAGACCGAGGGCTGGTGGCTGGACCAGCCCGAGCCCGGGATCCTGGTCTGGACGCTGCCGCACGGCCGCCGCTACCGGGTTGAACCGGACTGCTATCCGGTCGGCTAAGTGCCCCTTCCTCCGCTCAGAACGGTGCCGGGATATACCGCAACCGCAGGTCCGGCTCGACGTAGTCACCCGCCCGCAGCCGCTTGGGCAGCGTAATGTCGCGGTCCGGCAGCGGCTTGTAAGCGACCTGGCTGAGCAGGTGGCTGATGATGTTGAGCCGGGCCCGCCGTTTGTCGTCGCTGTCGGCCAGGTACCACGGCGCCCAGGCGGTGTCCGTGGCGGCGAACATCGCGTCCCGGGCCCGGGAGTAGTCGTACCAGCACCGGTAGGACTTCAGGTCCATGTCAGACAGTTTCCAGACTTTCCGCGGGTCGTGGATGCGGCTTTCGAGCCGGCGGGTCTGCTCGTCCTGGCTGACTTCGAGCCAGTACTTCAGCAGCAGGATCCCTGAGTCGGTCATGGCCTTCTCGACCCCGGGCACCAGGGCCAGGAACCGGTCGGTCTCGTCCGGGGTGCAGAAGCCCATCACCCGCTCCACGCCGGGCCGGTTGTACCAGCTCCGGTCGAAGATCACGACCTCGCCGGCCGCCGGGAGGTGCGGCATGTACCGCTGGATGTACATCTGCGACCGTTCCCGCTCGGTCGGGGCGGGCAGCGCCACCACCCGGAACACCCGCGGGCTGACCCGCTCGGTGATCCGCTTGATGGTGCCGCCCTTCCCAGCGGTGTCCCGGCCCTCGAACACGGTGCAGATCTTGGCTCCGGACGCCTTGACCCACTCCTGCATGGCGACCAGCTCACCATGCAGGACCCGCATGTGCCGCTCGTACTCCTTCCGCTTCAGCTTCTTCGTGACGGCTCAGCTGGCGGGCGTGCCGTGCAGCTCTTCCTGCAGGGCCTGCTCGTCTTCCTTGGACAGCGAGGTCTTCAGAACCGTGCCGCCGTACTTGCTCATCGCGTCGATAGCCTTGTCCGGGGTGACCTTCTCGACCATGAGGAACAGCGCCGAGGTGCCCGGCTGAATCATGCCGCGGACCTGTTCCTGGAACTGCTTGTCGATGCTGGTCTTGGCGAACTTGCCCATGAGCGCGCCCATCCCAGCTCCCACGGCCATGCCGAACACCGGGATGAAGAACAGCAGGCCGAACAGCAGGCCCCAGAACATCCCCCAGCTGGCACCGGCGCCGACCGGGTGGTGGTTGGTGTGCACGTGGTAGCTGCCGTCCTTGTCGCGGACGATGACCGCGATCGCGTCCGGCTGGATGATCAGGTCGCGGGACAGCCGGATCGCTTCGTCGGCCGCTTCGGTGGCGGTCGCCTCGTCCGGGTACCCAATGGCGATCAAGGTGGCCATGGTCTTTCCTTTCTCGTGAGGTTTCCCTGCTAGCCGAGAGTGGCCACGAGCACGGCCTTGATGGTGTGCACGCGGTTCTCGGCCTGGTCGAACACGGTCGCCGAACAGCAGCTCCGCGGCGTTCGAAGCGCGACCGCGCTGCCGATCGAGGCGATCGCATCCAGCTTGAACAGCTCGGCCAGGACCAGGCAGGCCGCCGCCTCGATCAGCAGCCCGGCCGAGGCCCGGCCGCCCACCTTCCGCGCCATCAGCGGCGGGAACCGCCCGGTTGCCGTGAACGTGATGATGCCGAAGCCGAGGAAGGCGAGCTCCGCGGCCAGCGGCGCGATCGCTTCGGCGGCCGTCCGGATGTTCCGCCGCTGGACCGCCGTGGTCATCGGATCCGAGCGGCGAAGCAATGCGTTCCCGCCGAGGGCGATCACGATCCGCATGTGCTGCCTCCTGGGCTGGGTCCAGATTCGGCCTGCAAAGCCCGCCTGTCGTCACCCATCCGAGGGTGAACACGGCGGGTCACCGGTAGGCGGGTACCGGGCCCGGCTCGGCCAGGTGGCGGCGCTGGGCCAGGTAGACCGGGATGGAGAACGCGTACGGGATGGCTGCGGTGATGCCGGTCATCAGCACCAGCGTGGTGAACACGGTGGCGCCGCTCGACCCGAGGTAGTTGATGATCATCGCGATCGAGGCCAGCACGGTCGAGGCCACGATCCCGTAGGCGGGCACACCGGATTTGGAGATGCGCTTGAACCGTCCCGTCGTGGGGCCGGCTGCGGCGGTCCCGGGCCGGGGTCGACACCCGGTGCCGGGTGATATGTGCCGTAATGGCCGCTTGAAATGATTCAGAGCAGGCCCAGGTCGACGGCCCGCTCGAGGGCTTCGGATCGCGATGCGACGCCGAGCTTCTGGTAGATGGACCTGAGCTGCGTCTTCACCGTGTTCCTGGAGATGTACAGGGTGGCCGCGATCTGCAGATACGTACTGGTCGGCAGCAATTTCAGGATGCGCAGCTCGGCCGGGGTCAATGGCCCGGCGAGCAGCTGGTGGTGCCCGGCGCGGTCCGGCTCGGTGGCCCGCACGTCGAGCGCCGCGCTGACGACCTGTTCCAGGTACGGGTCGGGCCGCAGCCTGGGCCCGTGCTCGACCAGGTAACACGTCACCTGGGAGGCCGTGCTGACCAGCGTGTCGACGAAGCCCTCCTCGCGGGCCCGCTGCAACGCGCCGCCCACCATGCCGTCGGCGGCGGGATCGCCGCGCTCGATGGCCGCCGCGGCCAGCAGGATCTGCCGGACCAGCCGGTCCCGTGGGGTCAGGCTGCCCAGCGCTGGCCGCCGCAGGTGTTCCTCAGCGGCCTGGTGGCTGCCCGAGGCCAGCGCGATCCGGGCCAGCAGCAGGCCGCGGCGTGTGGCCGGCACCCCGGCGGCCAGTCCGGCCGCCGCCCGGGCGTCACCGAGCAGCAGCCGCACCCGGGCTTCGAGCTCATCGGCCTGGGCCCGCAGCGCCGCGCCGGGCTCGGCCAGCACCCGGCGCGCGGCCGCCACCGTGGTCAGCGCCTCGCGGATGTGCCCGCGAGCGGCCCAGATCCGGGCCCGGTCGAGCAGCGTGAGGAACTCGAAGATGGGCCGCCCGGATTCAGTGATCGCGACGGCCCGCTCGGCGAGCCGCTCCGCGGCGTTCAGGTCGCGCCGCTCCAGCGCCAGGCCGGCCAGCACCCGCAGGTAGTCCACGGCGAAGAAGTGCCGGTCGAAGCCCAGCCGCCGGGCTTCCCGCTCCGCGGCCGTGGCCGCGTCGTCGGCGTCGGCCAGCCGGCCGGCCAGGAACCAGGCCAGCGCCCGGGCACTGGGCACCAGGATCAGCCGGGCTGGTTCGGCCAGATCGGGCTGGGCCAGCGCGATGGCGGCCTCGCGTTCCACGGCGGCGAAATCGGCCAGGCACGGGTAGAGCCGGAGCAGGATCAGCGGGACCACGCTGCTCCATTCGTCGCCGTGCTGGGCCTGCTGCTGGATGTCCCGGGCACGGTGCGCCGCGGCCACCGCCTCGGTCAGCCGGCCGGCCTGGCCGTACTGGAACGCCCGCATCACGGCGAACCGGGCGGCCAGTCTCGACCCGGCTGGGATCGGTGGCTGGGCTCGCTCCATCGCGTCGAGGTAGTCGCCGCCGCGCATGATGTCCCCGGACAGCAGCAGGTCGGCGGCCAGCCCGAGCATCCGCTCCGGCGCACCGGCCAGCAGCGCCGGATCCACCATGGTCATGTCCAGATGGCTCGGCGCGATCGGGTCGCGCAGGAAGTCGGGGACCACCCGGTCCTGGAGCAGGGCCAGCGCCCGGTCGGTCTGCCGGGCAGCCAGGAAATGCCGGGTGGCCCGCCGGGTGTCACCGGTGGCTTCAAACCATTCACCGGCCCGGATCTGCAGGGCCTGCTCGCGATCCGGGCCCCGGGCCCGCAGCTCGGCCCGCAGCACCTGGCGGACCAGATGGTGGTACCGGAAGACGGTCCGCTCGTCATCGAGCGGGACCAGGAACAGGTTGGCCGTGTCGATGTCGCGCAGCAGAGCCGCGGCGTCCGGCCGCCTGCTGACCGTGGCGCATGAGGCCGCGGTCAGCTCACCCAGGATCGACGTGTCCAGCAGGAACCACGCCACCTCGGGTGGCTGCTGATCGAGCACCTCGGCGATGAAGTAGTCCGCGATCAGGTGGCTGCGCACGTCGAGCGCCCGGGCCACCTGCGCCGGATCACCGGCGGCCCGCAACGACAACGCCGCCATCTGGACGGCGGCCACCCAGCCTTCGCTGCGCTCGTGCAGCAGGGCCAGCTCGGCCGTGCCCATCCCGACGCCGAAATTGGCCAGCAGGTCGCGGGTTTCGGGCAGTGACAGGGACAGGTCATCGTCGCGCAGCTCGCACAGCTGGCCGGCCATCCGCAGCCGGTGCAGCCGGATCGGCGGGTCGTTCCGGCTGGCCAGCACCAGCTGGGCATTCTCGGCCGGCCAGCGTTCCACCAGGTCGGTCATGTCGCCGGCCACGTTGGTGGCGGCGGTGTGGAAGTCGTCCACGATGACCGCCGTGCCTTCAGGCAGCTTCATGGCATCGTTGGCCAGCAGCGCCGGGACGTCGGCCGACACCGCGCCGTCCATGGCCAGCAGTTCGGCGGCATCCGCGCCGAACTCCGGCAGCACGGCCCGGGACGCCGCGATGAAACCGGACCAGAACCGGACCGGGTCGGCGTCGGCCTTGTCGCAGGACAGCCAGGACGTGACGCCGGGCGGCCTGGTCGCCGCCCAGCTGGACAACAGCACGCTCTTGCCTGATCCTGCCGAGCCGACCACCACGGTGAGGCGTCTGCCCGCTCCCGCGGTGAGCCGGTCGTGCAGCGCGGATCTGGCGATCAGCGTGCTAGGAAGGGTTGTTGGCCGGAACTTGGTGAGCGCGAAGCCACAGGCCCGGTGAGATGCCGCGCTGTACCGTGGGGCCCTCTGCCGAGGCATCTCTTTACAATCTCCCTCGCCTCCCAGGTGGTGAGCCCAGGATCAGGACACCCGCCCAGTTAAGCATGCCGCATTCCCAGCCACCGCGCACCACCCGCGACGGGCGGACAAATGACAACCGGACGGTGAACGGATACCTGGCCTGGTCACCCCCGGGTGGGTGATGACGCTGGCCCCCTCACCAGGCACGATGGCCGTGAGATGGAACCGCGATCGATGAGAGCTAACGCCGTGCGACCACGAACCTACGAGATCACCTTCGTGGGCCGGGCCGGTGCCGCGCTACGCGCGGAGTTCGACGACTGCGAAGTGACCGTGGGGGCCGACACGACCACGCTGCGGGCCCAGGTACCCGATCAGGCCGCCCTCTGGGGCCTGGTGCAGCGGATCACCGGGCTGCGCCTCGACGTGATCGAGATGCGCCTCGTGGCACCGCCACCCTTGCGGTAGCGATATCCCCCGCAGCCGCCTGGCCCGGCCCCCGGGTTCACCCCTGCGCGGGTGATGCGCTCGCGCCCCTGGGGCGGCACACTACAGCCGTGCCATCCGTGTTGCGCGTGGTACCGGGGTTGCGCGCGGTCTCGTCCTACCAGCGCGAGTGGCTGGCCAGGGACATAGTGGCCGGGGTCGTGCTCACCACCCTGCTGGTCCCGCAGGGCATGGCGTACGCGGAACTGGCCGGGCTGCCGCCGATCACCGGCCTGTACACGTCGATCCTGTGCCTGCTCGGCTACGCGGCGTTCGGCCCGTCGCGGATCCTGGTCCTGGGCCCGGATTCCTCGCTCGGCCCGATGATCGCCGCGACGATCCTGCCGCTCATCGCGGCCAAGGGCGACGAGAAGCGGGCCATCGCGCTGGCCTCGATGCTGGCCATCATGGTCGGAGCGATCATGATCCTAGGGTCCGTGGCCAAGCTCGGCTTCATCGCCGACCTGATCTCCAAGCCAACCATGATCGGCTACATGAACGGGCTGGCGCTGACCATCCTGGTTGGGCAGCTGCCCAAGCTGTTCGGGTTCAAGACCGACGCCGAGGGCCTGGTCCGCGAGACGGCCGCCGTCATCAGCGGGCTGGCCGACGGCAAGGCGGTGACCGCCGCGGCCGCGGTCGGCATCGCCGGGATCGCGGTCATCGTGGTGCTGCAGCGCTGGCTGCCCAAGGTTCCCGCGGTGCTGATCATGGTGGTGCTGGCCATCGCCGCGACGTCGGTGTTCAGCCTCGCGGACCACGGCGTCAGCCTGGTCGGCGTGCTGCCCAAGGGCTTCCCGCCGCTGACCATACCGCGGGTCCGCCTGTCCGACCTGGGGCCGTTGTTCGGCGGGGCGCTGGGCATCGCGCTGGTCTCGCTGGCCGACACCATCTCCACCGCGTCGGCGTTCGCGGCCCGCACCGGGCAGGAGATCCGCGGCAACCAGGAAATGGTCGGCATCGGCGCGGCCAACCTGCTGGCCGGCCTGTTCCAGGGATTCCCGGTCAGCACCAGCGGCTCACGCACCGCGGTGGCCGAGCGGTCCGGGGCCAAGACCCAGCTGACCGGTGTCGTCGGGGCGGCCCTGATCATCCTCATGATCGTGTTTCTGCCCGGCCTGTTCCGGAACCTGCCCCAGCCCGCGCTGGCCGCGGTGGTGATCACCGCGTCGCTGTCGCTGGCCGACATCCCGGGCACGGCGCGGCTGTGGCGGCAGCGCAAGGCGGAGTTCGCGCTGTCGGTCACCGCGTTCCTGGGCGTCGCCCTGCTCGGCGTGCTGCCCGGGATCGCGATCGCGGTCGCGCTGTCCATCCTCAACGTGTTCCGCCGGGCCTGGCGGCCCTACGACACCGAACTGGGCCGGGTCGAGGGCCTGGCCGGCTACCACGACGTGCACACCCATCCGGACGCGGAGCAGCTGCCCGGGCTGGTCATCTACCGGTTCGACGCGCCGCTGTTCTTCGCCAACGCCACGACGTTCCGGGACCAGATCAGGCGGCTAGCCGCCGCCGACCCGCCGCCGCGGTGGATCCTGATCGCCGCCGAGCCGGTGACCGACGTGGACACCACCGCCGCCGACGTGCTGGCCGACCTGGACGAGGCGCTGAACGCCCGTGGCATCAGCCTGGTGTTCGCCGAACTGAAAGACCCGGTCCGGGAGAAGATCGAGCGCTACGGGCTGACTCGCACCATCGATCCTGGGCACTTCTTCCCAACCGTTGGCGCGGCTGTGCGGGCATTTCAGGGCGAACCGGCCCGGCCGCTGAAATCACCCTCCGAGGGGTGAGGACATACCAGCCCAGCGGAATCAGGATCGTCACAGAAGCCGGTATTAGGAGGGACGATGACATCCACAACTATGCGGCCGGCCAGCGGCGCCGGGCACCGCATTCAAGGCCACGGCCTGCTCATCTTCGCGTCGGTCCTGCTCATGGTGATCGGCTTGTTCAACCTGCTCGACGGCATCGCCGCAGTGGCCAGGTCGCACGTGTTCATCGCCAACGCGCACTACGTGGTGGGCGACCTGCGCGCCTGGGGCTGGGTCGCGCTGATCTGCGGTGTGCTCCAGGTGCTGGCCGGCATCGGCGTGCTGACCGGCAACCAGCTCGCGCGCTGGTTCGGCGTGGCGGTGGTCGGGCTGAACGCGCTCGGGCAGTTCTTCTTTGTCCCGGCCTACCCGTTCTGGTCGCTGACCATCATCGCGATCGACATGATCGCGCTGTACGCGCTGTGCGTGTACGGCAGCCGGGCCAACGTGACCGCGTAACGGGTACCGGCAGCAGAGCGCTCTGGGGACGGCGGCCATGACGCAGACCCCGGTGGCGGCGGCCGAAGCCGCCGCCACCGCGCCGGAGCCCCGGAAAGCCAGGAAGCTGCTTTATGTCACGCTTCCGGCTGCTGGGGCGGGCTCATTTTCGGCTGCCTGTCGTTCAGCCCGTCGCTGCTGCCGCGCGGCGGTCTCATCCAGGGCATTATCTGCGGCATTACCGCGGCCATTGGTTACGGGCTCGGGGTGCTCGCCGCGGCCATCTGGCGCGCTTTCCCGGACCGGCCGCCCCGACAGCCGCGCCGCTGGGCCTGGACCGTCTTCTTCATCGCCGGGCCGGCCCTGTTCGCGGCGTCGTTCGGGCTCGGCCAGTACTGGCAGTACGAGATCCGCAAGCTGATGGGGGTGACGGACTACAACCTCCCCCTGGTGGTGGCCGCGCCGTTCGCCGCAGCGGTGGTGTTCGGCCTGCTGCTGCTCATCGGCCCACCGCGAACACCACCGCCACGACGCCGATGGCGGCCAGCGCCCAGCGCAGCCCGCGGCGCCACGTGCCCCGGCCCAGGCCCAGCTCAGCCCAGCTCAGCCTGGCCACCGGGCCAGCGCCAGCAATCCCGCCGCACCAACCGGGCCGAGCACCAGCGAGGCGTGCGCGACCATGTTGCCGATCACGTTGGCGGCGGCCAGAAAGGCGATGACGATCGCCACGGCCCAATCGACGCGTTCCCAGTGAACTCGCCACAGCCGCGGCATGCAGGCCCCCCTGCTGGCCATCGCGGGCGGGGCTCAGGTCACCGCCGATAGTAGTGGGCGGGCCGGGTCGAGCTGCTCCAGCGCGGCCCGCAGCACGTCATCCAGGGCGGCCTGGCTGCGCCGGCTGTACACCGGGCCGGTGGCGTCGGTGAGCAGCATGCGGGCCGCGGCCACGCCCTGGGCCGGTACCGGCAGTGCAGCCCGCAGGCACCGGATCAGGTCCCGGATCGCGGGCTCGGCCGCAGCGATGCGGTCGTGGCAGAGCGGCACCGCGGGCGCCGGGCCCCGGCCGGCCACGGCCAGCAGATGCTCCCAGTTCCGGGCCAGCGCGCGGCGCCTGGGCAGCGACACGATGTGCCGCGCCCGGGCGGCCAGCAGCCGGTCCGACTCGGGCGCGTGCCCCGCGGCCAGCCGCCGGTCCAGGGATGCGCCGAACACCCGGGCCAGCACCTGGTCGGCGGCGCCCGGCGGTGCGGCCCCCCACGGTGTGCTGATCGTCTCGGTGCGATGCATATCTCCAGCTTCCGCCTGGCCAGCCCGCACCGGAAGTGGCATCATTGACATAGTGCGCGACAAAACTGCCAATCACCCGGGGACCCCGCCGCCGCACCCGGTCGCGGTCGTGGTCTACGACGGGGTGGCGCTCATGGAACTGGGCGTGGCCTGCGACATCTTCGGCGGCGACGCGGAGACCGGCGGGGTGCCGCTGTACCGGCTGAGCGTCTGCGGCACCGGGCCTTCGGTCAGCACCGACGCCGGGGTCCGGATCCAGGTCCCGGACCGGCTGGACGCGCTGCGGGCCGCGCGGACCGTGGTCGTGCCGCCGACCGACCGGCCGGATCAGGTGCCCGCGGCCGTGCTGGACGCGCTGCGCCAGGCCCGAGCCCGGAACTGCCGCCTCCTGTCGCTGTGCACCGGCGCGTTCGTGCTGGCCGCGGCGGGGATACTGGACGGGCATCCGGCGACCACGCACTGGGCCGAGTGCGCCGGGCTGGCCCGCCGGTACCCGCGGGTCCGGGTCGATCCCGGCGTGCTGTACACCGACCAGGACGGGCTGCTCACCTCGGCGGGCAGCGCGGCCAGCCTGGACCTGTGCCTGCACGTGGTGCAGCGCGACTACGGCACCGAGATCGCCACCCAGGTCGCCCGGGACCTGGTCGTGCCGCTGCACCGCGACGGCGGCCAGGCGCAGTACATCGACACGCCGCTGCCCGAACTGGACCGCGGCAGCCTGTTCGCCGATACGATCAGCTGGCTGCAGGCCCACCTGGACGAGGCCGTGACGGTCAGCGACCTGGCCGCCCGCGCGGCCATGAGCCCCCGCACGTTCGCCCGCCGGTTCCTGGCCAGCACCGGGACCACGCCCTACCAGTGGATCCTGCGGGAGCGGATCCGGCTGGCCCAGCGGCTGCTGGAGACCAGTGACCTGCCCATCGACTCGGTGGCCGGGAAGAGCGGCCTGCGCACGGCCAGCAACCTGCGCAAGCACTTCGGCCGGGTGTTGCGCACCACGCCGCACGCCTACCGGCGCACGTTCCAGGCCGTGTCCTAACGGGCCTGCTCACTCCAGGAAACCACGCAGCAGGGCGGCCGTGCCGTCCAGGTGCTCGGCCACCGCCTGCTGGGCCCGGGCCGGGTCGCCGTCCAGGATCGCGGCCACGATTGCGCCGTGCTGCGCGGCGGTGTGGTCGATGTTGCGCTGCAGCACCGGGATCGCGTTCAGCAGGTCGTTGAGCCGCATCCGGGCGTCCGCGCAGGCCGCGGCGAGCAGGGTGGACCCGGTGAGTTCCGCGAGGGACAGGTGGAACAGGGTGTCCATCCGCCGGTAGTCCCCCGGGCCGGCCTGGTTGACCGCGGCCAGCCGGGCCGGCAGCACGGTGTCCACCCCAGGGGGCGCCCCCCCGGAGCCCCCCGATCGCCGCTCCGCGCCGAGGCCGCTCCCGCGACCGGTTCGCACCCGCTGAGCCAGCACCTGGGCCGCGCCGCTCTCCACGGCCAGCCGGAACGTGAGCGCGTCGTTGATCTTGTCCGCGTCCTCGACCGCGATCCGGCGCAGCTCGGCCCGGCTGGGCGCGGGCGGGGTGGCGATGACGAACGTGCCGCCGAACCGGCCGCGGCGCGATTCCACGTAGCCGGCCAGCTGCAGCGCCCGGATGGCCTCCCGGAGCGTGATCCGGCTGACCCCGAGCAGCGCGGCCAGCTCACGTTCCGCCGGGAACCGCTCGCCGGGGGCCACCACGCCCAGCTTGATCACGGTCAGCAGCCGCTCGACCGTCTCCTCGAACGCGTTCTGCGCCCGGACCGGCCCCAGCACAGCCGTCAGCTCCAGCCCGGAGGACCCGCCCGTGGGCGGCGGAATTCCGGCTGGGGGTCTTGACATCGCCGCTGCTCTATCCATCAATGGTCGGATAATAAACCATTCGCTCCCGGTGGCAGATCAGCGTCCGCTCGGCTCCCGGCCCGACCCCTACCCGCAGCCCTGGACATCCCTAACGTGCAAGGAGCAGTGATGGCGGTCAACGAGCAAGCTGCATCGCTCAGTGAGGACGAGAAAACCCTGCACGGGCTGGGCTACGCGCAGGAACTGCGCCGCCGGATGTCTGGCTTCTCCAACTTCGCGGTCTCGTTCACGATCATCTCGATCCTGTCCGGCTGCCTCACCTTGTACGGGTTTGGCATGCTCACCGGCGGGCCAGTCGTGATCGTCTGGGGCTGGCCGTTCGTCGGGATCATGACCCTGTTCGTCGGCCTCTCGATGGCCGAGGTGTGCTCCAGCTTCCCCACCGCGGGCGGGCTGTATTACTGGTCGGCCAAGCTGGCCCGCCGCAACGGGGCGGCCTGGTCGTGGTTCACCGGCTGGTTCAACTTCCTGGGCCAGGTCGCGATCACCGCGGGCATCGACTTCGGTGCGTCGCTCTTCATCCACGCGTTCCTCACGCTGACGTTCAACCTGAGCGCGGCGCACTGGATCACGGTGCTCATCTATGCGGTCGTGCTGGCCGTGCACGGCATGCTGAACCAGTTCGGCATCCGGCTGGTCGCGCTGCTCAACGACATCAGTGTCTGGTGGCACCTCCTCGGCGTGCTGATCATCGTCGCCGTGCTGATCTTCGTGCCGTCGCACCACCAGTCGGCCAGCTTTGTGTTCGGGCACTTCAACAACGGGACTGGCCTGGCTGTCCCCTCGTTCTACATCGTCTTGATCGGCCTGCTCCTGGCGCAGTACACGTTCACCGGCTACGACGCCTCGGCGCACATGACCGAGGAAACGCACAAGGCCGCCACCGCGGGCCCGCGTGGCATCGTGATGTCGATCGTGGTCTCGCTGTTCGCCGGGTGGGTGCTGCTGATCGGCGTCACGTTCGCCATCCAGCACTACGCTCCTGAGTCGCTCGCCTCGGTGCCAGCGGCCCAGGTCATCATCGACGCGATCGGCAAGACCGGCGCCGAGCTGCTGCTGCTGATCGTCATCGGTGCCCAGCTGTTCTGCGGGATGTCGTCGGTCACCGCCAACTCCCGGATGATCTACGCGTTCTCCCGGGACGGCGCGCTGCCTGGCTCGGCCTTCTGGCACCGGGTGAACCACCGCACCCGGACCCCGACCAACGCGATCTGGCTGGCCGCGGCGGGCGCGTTCATCCTCGGGCTTCCCTACCTGTGGAACTACGCCGCCTACGCGGCCGTCACCTCCATCGCGACGATCGGCCTGTACATCGCCTACGTGACGCCGACCTACCTGCGGCTGCGCCGGGGCCAGAGCTTCCAGCGCGGGCCCTGGCACCTGGGCCGGTGGAGCTATGTGGTCGGCTGGATCGCCGTCACCTGGGTGGTGATCATCACCATCCTGTTCATGCTGCCGCAGGTCGGCCCGATCAACTTCACCACCTTCAACTACGCCGTGTTCGCGGTGCTCGCCGTCATCGGCTTCGCCGGCATTTACTGGCTGGTGTCGGCGCGCAAGTGGTTCACCGGACCGCGGGTCCAGGGCACACCGGAAGAACTGGCCGCCATCGAGCAGGAACTGGCCAGCTGACCGCGTCCGGCCCGCCGGGTGTGGCTTTCCCGGCGGGCCGGGTAGCACGATAAGCAGGACAGCGGCGGAGACTGGAGGCCCATGGAAAAGCAGCGCGGAGCGGTCCCGCACAGCAGGCGGCGCGGGATGCTCACCCTGGAGCAGCTCCGCGTCGAGGTGGGCGAGGGCAACATCGACACGGTGGTGGTCGCGTTCACCGACATGCAGGGCCGGCTGGCCGGCAAGCGGCTCGCGGCCGACTACTTCCTGGACGAGGTGGTCGGGCACGTCATCGAAGGGTGCAACTACCTGCTCGCGGTGGACGTGGAGATGAACACCGTGGACGGGTACGCGATGTCGTCGTGGAGCAGCGGCTACGGCGACTTCGTGATGGTGCCGGACATGTCCACGCTGCGCCGGGTGCCCTGGCACGAGGCCACGGTCATGGTGCTAGCCGACCTGACCTGGCACGACAGCACGCCGGTGGTGGCCTCGCCGCGGCAGATCCTGCAGGCGCAGACCGCCCGGCTGGCCCAGCGCGGGCTGACCGCGCTGGCCGGCACCGAGCTCGAGTTCATCGTGTACACCGACACGTTCGCCCAGGCGCAGGCGGCCGGTTACCGCCAGCTGACCCCGGCCAACACCTACAACGTGGACTACTCGATCCTCGGCACCGCGCAGATCGAGCCGCTGCTGCGGCGGCTGCGGAACGGGATGGCGGGGGCCGGCCTCCAGGTGGAATCGGCCAAGGGCGAGTGCAACCTTGGCCAGCACGAGATCGCGTTCCGCTACGCCGACGCGCTGACCACGTGCGACAACCACTCCATCTACAAGACTGGCGCCAAGGAGATCGCCGGGCAGGAGGGCATGAGCCTGACGTTCATGGCTAAGCCGAACGCCCGCGAGGGCAACTCGTGTCACATCCACCTCTCGGTCCGCGAGGCCGACGGCAAGCCGGCCATGGCCGGCGACGGGCCGCACGGGCTGTCCCGGTTCGGCGAGCACTTCATCGCCGGGCAGCTGGCCGTGCTGCGTGAGCTGTCGCTGTGCTACGCGCCGAACATCAACTCCTACAAGCGCTACACGCCGGGCAGTTTCGCCCCCACCGCGGTGCGCTGGGGGGTGGACAACCGCACCTGCGCGCTCCGCCTGGTCGGGCACGGCCCCTCGCTCCGGGTGGAGAACCGGGTGCCAGGCGGCGATGTGAACCCGTACCTGGCCGTGGCGGCGATGATCGCGGCCGGGCTGTACGGGGTGGACCACGAGCTGCCGCTGGAACCGGCGTTCGCCGGGAACGCGTACACCGACGAGGGCAGCCACGTCCCCACCACGCTGCGCGACGCACTCGAGCTGTGGCGCAAATCCGAGCTGGCCCAGGCGGCGTTCGGCAACGACGTCGTGGAGCATTACGCGAATGCCGCGCGGGTGGAGCTCGACGCGTTCGATGCCGCGGTCACCGACTGGGAGCTGCAGCGCAGCTTCGAGCGGATGTGAGCACGGCGAGGCAGGAGTGAGCCACAGCATGTCCACGTTCACGGTGCTGAACCCGGCCACCGAGCAGCCGGTGGCCACCGTGCCGCAGGCCACGGCGGAGCAGGCCGACGAGGCGGTCAGCCGGGCCGCGGCGGCGCAGCCCGGCTGGCGGGCGGTGGCCCCCGGTGACCGGGCCGCGCTGCTGCGCCGGTTCGCCGACGTAGTGGACGCGCACATCGAGGAACTGGCCCAGCTCGAGGTGGCCGGGTCCGGGCACCCGGTCGGGCAGGCCCGCTGGGAGGCGGGCAACGTCCGGGACGTGCTGCGCTACTACTCGGCCGCGCCGGAACGGCTGTGTGGCCGGCAGATCCCGGTGCCGGGCGGGCTGGACGTGACGTTCAAGGAGCCGGTCGGCATCGTCGGGCTCATCGTGCCGTGGAACTTCCCGATGCCCATCCTGGGCTGGGGGCTGGGCCCGGCGCTGGCCGCGGGCAACCCGGTCATCGCCAAGCCGGCCGAGCGGACCCCGCTGACCGCGATCCGGATCGGCGAGCTGGCCCTGGCGGCCGGGCTGCCCGAGGGCGTGTTCCAGGTGCTGCCGGGCAAGGGCTCGGTGGTGGGCCAGCGGCTGGTCGAGCACCCGGCCGTCCGCAAGATCGTCTTCACCGGGTCGACCGAGGTGGGCAGCCAGCTGATGGCCGACTGTGCCCGCCAGGTCAAGCGGGTCACCCTGGAGCTGGGCGGCAAGAGCGCCAATATCGTGTTCGCCGACGCGGACCTGGACCGGGCGGCGCTCACCGCGCCGTACGCGGTGTTCGACAACGCCGGCCAGGACTGCTGCGCCCGGTCCCGGATCCTGGTCCAGGCCAGCGTGTTCGACCGGTTCATGGAGCTGCTGGAAGGCGCGGTGAAAAACGTCGTGGTCGGCGACCCGGCCGACCCCGGCACCGAGATGGGCCCGCTGATCTCGGCCGGGCACCGGGCCAAGGTCGCCTCGTACGTGCCGGACACCGCCCCGGTGGCGTTCCGCGGCAGCGCCCCGGACGGGCCCGGGTACTGGTTCCCGCCCACCGTGCTGGCCCCGGTCAGCGCAGCCGACCCGGCGTTCACCGAGGAGGTGTTCGGGCCAGTGGTGACCGTGCTGCCGTTCGGCGGCGAGGCGGACGCGGTGCGCATCGCCAACGACACCCGGTACGGGCTGTCCGGCTCGATCTGGACCCGGGACGTGGGGCGGGCGCTCCGGGTGGCCCGCGCGGTGGAGACCGGCAACCTGTCGGTCAACTCGCACAGCTCGGTCCGGTACTGGACGCCGTTCGGCGGGTTCAAGGCCTCTGGTCTCGGCCGCGAGCTCGGCCCGGACGCGCTGGACAGTTTCACCGAGGTGAAGAACGTGTTTATCGCCACCGACGATGAGGAGCCGCAGTGAGCACACCCCCGCAGCGGCTGGCCGGCCGGGTCGCCGTCATCACTGGCGCGGCCAGCGGCATCGGGCTGGCCAGCGCCCGCCGGCTGGCCGCCGAGGGCGCCACCGTGGTGGTCGCGGACATCGAGGAAGACTCCGGCAAGCTGGCCGCCGACGAGATCGGCGGCCTGTTCGTGCAGGCGGACGTGACCAGCGAGGACGCGGTCCGCGACCTGTACCAGCAGGTGGTCGCGCAGTGCGGGGGCGTGCACGTCGCGGTCAACAACGCCGGGATCTCCCCGCCCGACGACGACTCCATCCTGACCACCGGGCTGGACGCCTGGCGGCGCGTCCAGGAGGTCAACCTGACCTCGGTGTACCTGTGCTGCAAGTACGCGATCCCGCACATGCAGCGGCAGCACGCGGCGGGCCAGGGCGGCGGCTCGATCATCAACATCGCCTCGTTCGTGGCCGTGATGGGCGCGGCCACCTCGCAGATCTCCTACACCGCGTCCAAGGGCGGCGTGCTGGCCATGAGCCGGGAACTCGGCGTGCAGTTCGCCCGGGAGGGCATCCGGGTGAACGCGCTGTGCCCCGGGCCGGTGAACACCCCGCTGCTGCGCGACCTGTTCGCCGCCGACCCGGAGCGGGCCGAGCGGCGGCTGGTGCACGTGCCGATGGGCCGGTTCGCCGAGCCCGCGGAGATCGCCGCCGCGATCGCGTTCCTGGCCAGCGACGACGCATCGTTCATCACCGCGGCCCAGTTCCTGGTGGACGGCGGGATCTCCGGCGCGTACGTGACCCCGCAGTGAGCCCCGTCCAGGAAGCACGGTGAGCGGGCCCCTGGTCGGGATCTCCGCGTACGCGGAGCAGGCGCGCTGGGGGCCGTGGGACCAGCCGGCCGCGCTGCTCCCGCTCAGCTACGCCGAGCAGGTGGCCACCGCGGGCGGCGTGCCGGTGCTGCTGCCGCCGCTGCCCACGGTGCCCGCCGCGGTAGGCCGGCTGGACGCGCTGGTGCTGTCCGGCGGCGGCGACCTCGACCCGGCCGGCTACGGCGCGCCGCCGCACCCGCGGACCAGCCGGGTGCAGCCGGGCCGGGACCGGGCCGAGCTGGCCGTGCTGGCCGCCGCGCTCGCGGCGGGCCTGCCGGTGCTGGCCATCTGCCGTGGGCTGCAGGTCCTCAACGTGGCCCGGGGCGGCACCCTGGCCCAGCACCTGCCCGAGGTGACCGGGCACGACGGGCACCAGGCCAGCCCGGGCACGTTCGGCCAGCACCCGGTGCGGATCGCGCCGGGCAGCCGGCTGGCCGGCCTGCTCGGGCCGCCCGACCCGGCCCGCGGCGGGCTGTGGCTCGACGTGCCCACCGCCCACCATCAGGCCATCGACCGGCTCGGTAGCGGGCTGCTGGCCACCGCGTGGGCCGAGGACGGCACCATCGAGGCGGTGGAGTTCGCCGATCGGGACGAATTCCTTATCGCGGTGCAGTGGCATCCCGAGGCGGGCACGGATCCCCGGCTGTTCCGCGCGCTCCTCCGCTCGGCGCAGGCCGGGGCGAACGGGAAGCCCGGGCCTGCCGAGCATCTAGACTCGCTCGCGTGAGCGACGGACCCGCGGTCGAGATTCACCATCTGGTCAAGCGCTACGGCCGCACCACGGCGGTGAACGGGCTGTCGCTGCTGGCCCGCCGGGCCGCGGTGACCGCGATCCTGGGCCCGAACGGGGCCGGCAAGACCACCACGATCGAGATCTGCGAGGGCTACCGGCGGCCGGACGATGGCGCGGTCCGGGTGCTCGGCCTGGACCCGGGCCAGGACGCGGACCAGCTCCGGCCCCGGGTCGGCGTCATGCTGCAGTCCGGCGGCATCCCGCCCGCCGCGCGGCCGGGCGAGTACCTGCGCACGCTGGCCGCGTTCTACACCGCGCCCATCGACCCCGCGGTGCTGCTCGACCGGCTCGGCCTGGCCGGCCGCCTGCGCACCCCGTTCCGCCGGCTGTCCGGCGGCCAGCAGCAGCGGCTATCCCTGGCCGCCGCGCTGATCGGCCGGCCCGAGCTGCTGTTCCTGGACGAGCCCACGGCGGGCATGGACCCGCAGGCCCGGCACGCCACCTGGGACGTGATCCGCGGGCTGCGCGCGTCCGGCGCGGCGGTGATCCTGACCACGCACTACATGGACGAGGCGCAGCGGCTGGCCGACCAGGTCTGCGTGGTGGACCACGGCCGGGTGGTGGCCGAGGGCAGCCCGGCCGAGCTGACCGGGACGGCCGGCCAGCTCCGGTTCCGCGCCGAGCCCGGGCTGGACACCGACGGGCTGATCTGCGCCCTGCCGCCGGGCAGCGCGGCCAAGGAGTCCCCGGCCGGGCATTACATCGTCGAGGTGCCGGACCAGGTCGACCCGCAGCTGCTGGCCGCGGTCACCGCCTGGTGCGCGGAACGCGGCGTGCTGGCCCAGGACCTGCGCATCGAGAGCCGCACCCTCGAGGACGTGTTCCTCGAGCTGACCGGGCGGGAGCTGCGCTCGTGACCGGGCAGGCGCAGGCCCCGGCCGTGACGGGCTGGCCGGCCCCCGCGCCAGGCGCGGGCCGGCGGCCGCGGATGATCGCCGCCCAGGCCGGGCTGGAGCTGCGCGCGCTGCTGCGCAACGGCGAGCAGCTGCTGCTCACCCTGATCATCCCGGTGGTGCTGCTGGTCGGCTTCAGCCTGGAGCACCTGATCAGCGGCAGCAAAGTGGACTTCCTCGTCCCGGGCATCATCGCGCTGGGCATCATGTCCACCGCGTTCACCAGCCAGGCCATCGCGACCGGGTTCGAGCGGCAGTACGGCGTGCTGAAACGGCTCGGCGCCACCCCGCTGCGGCGCAGCGGCCTGATCGCGGCCAAGACCAGCACCGTGCTCGTGGTCGAGCTGGGCCAGACCGCGGTGATCGTCGTGGTGGGCCTGCTGCTCGGCTGGTCGCCGGACGCCACCCCCGCGGCCGTCATCGGGGTGCCGCTGCTCATCCTGGCCGGCACGGCCGCGTTCAGCGGGCTGGCCCTGCTGCTCGCGGGCACGCTGCGGCCCGAGGCCACGCTGGCCGCGGCCAACTTGATCTACCTGTTGCTGCTCGGGGTGGGCGGGGTGATCTTCTCGCTGGACAAGTTCCCGGCCAGCGCCCGGCCGGCGCTGCGGCTGCTGCCCACCGGGGCCCTGTCCGACGGGCTGCACGCGATGCTCCAGCACGGCTCCGGGCTGCCGCTGCGGGATCTGGCCGTGCTGCTGGCCTGGGCGGTGCTCGGGATCGGCGTGACGACCCGGGTGTTCCGCTGGGAGTAGCGGCCCAGCCCTCGGCCCGCCGGATCGACGCCCTGTTCGGCGCGGTGCCGCCGCCCGCCCTCGTGCTCACCGGCATCGTCTCGGTCCAGGTCGGCGCCGGCCTGGCCGACCGGCTGTTCACCGAGGTGCCGCCCGCCGCGGTAACCGGCCTGCGGCTCTGGACGGCGGCCGTGCTGCTGGCCGTGGCCGGTGCCCGCGGGCTGGCCCGGGAGGTCCGCACCATATGGCGCGGCCGGGCCTGGGGCGACGGCGCGGTGGTGGTGGCGTTCGGGCTCGTCCTCGCGGTCATGAACTTCTCCATCTACCAGGCGTTCGCCCGGATCCCGCTGGGCATCGCGGTGACGGTGGAATTCCTCGGCCCGCTCGGCGTGGCCGTGGCCACGTCCCGGCGCTGGCTGGACGCCGTCTGGGTGCTGCTGGCCGGGTCCGGGGTGGCCCTGCTGACCCGGGGCACCGGCAGCCACCTGAACCTGGCCGGGCTGGGCTGGGCGCTGCTGGCCGCGGCGTGCTGGGCCACCTACATCCTGCTCAGCGCGGCCACTGGGCGGCGCTTCCCGGGCACCTCCGGGCTCACCGTCGCGATGTGCGTGGCCGCACTGGCGGTGGCCCCGGCCGGGCTGCTGGCCGGCGGCCGGGCCCTGCTCCGCCCGGCCGTGGCCGGCACCGGGGTGGCCATCGGGCTGCTGTCCTCGATCATCCCGTACTCGCTGGAGCTGGAAGCGCTGCGCCGCACCCCGGCCAAGGTGTTCGGCATCTGGATGAGCCTGGAACCCGCGGTCGCCGCGCTGGTCGGGCTGGCCCTGCTGGGCCAGGGGCTGCGCTGGTACGAGTGGGCCGCGATCGGCTGCGTGGTGGTGGCCAGCGCGGGCGCCGCGCGTACCGGGAACTGACCGGGAGCCGGGCGTCTACGATGGGGTCCGTGCCAGCCGACCTGACCCGCAGCGTGCGCCGCCTGGCGGCGCCGGTGCTGTTCCCCACGGTGACCGCGATGCGCCGGGTCGCCCTGGCCGGGGTGGTGGCCAACGCCGGGCTGATCATGACCGGGGCCGCGGTCCGGCTCAGCGCGTCCGGGCTGGGCTGCCCGGACTGGCCCAGCTGCACGTCGGGCAGCCTGGTCGCGGCGCACACCCGTGGCGATCCGATGATCCACACCTGGATCGAGTTCACCAACCGGGTGCTGACCGGGGTGCTCATGGTGGTCGCCGTGGTGGTACTGGTCACCGCGTGGCGGTTCCGGCCGGGCGGTGCCCGGCGGCGCGGCATCGTCTGGCTGGCCGCGGCCCAGCCCCTCGGCGTGCTGGCCCAGGCCGTGCTGGGCGGCATCGTGGTGCTCACCGATCTCAACCCGGCCGCGGTGTCGCTGCACTTCCTGCTGTCCAGCACCATCCTGGCGCTGGCCGTGACGCTGTACGTGCGGTGCGCCGAGAGCGACGCGCCGCCCACCCGGCTGGTCCGCCGCGAGGTCCGGGTGTTCGCCGTGGCCGTGGCCGGCGTCACCGCGCTGATGCTGGCCGCGGGCACCGTGGTGACCGGCACCGGGCCGCTGGCCGGGTCCACGTTCGTGCCCCGCTCCGGTGGCGGCCCGGCCTACGTGCCGCGCTACCACCTGCCGCTGGAAGGAGTGACCCAGCTGCACGCCGACATCGGCTGGATGCTCGGCACCCTGGTCGCCGTGACCGCGGTCAGCCTGCAGCTCACCGGCGCGCCAGCGCGGGCCCGGCGGCTGGGCTGGGTGCTGGCCGGCCTGGTCGCCCTGCAGGGCGTGATCGGCTATAGCCAGTACTTCAGCGGGCTGCCGGCTGGCCTGGTCTGGGTGCACGTGGCCGGGTCCGTGCTGATCTGGATCGCGGCCCTGCTGCTGATGTTCGCCACCCGGGACCGCGGCCCGGTGCCCGGCCCGGCCGGGGCCGCGGGCGCGCCGCTAGCCGAGCCGGTGCCGGCCGAATCCTGACGCTGCCGCGCGGGCCCAGGGTGGCTCGGGTGGTTCCGGCTGGCGGTGGAAGAACGCGCTGCGCGCCATGGCCATCAGCTGGAGCAGGTCGCGGCGGCGCTCCCCGAAGTGCTCCGGGCGGATGATGCCGCGCTGCAGCCGCAGGTGCACCAGGGCCAGCTCGGTCGCGGCCAGCTGGTAGTCCGCCATGGCCTGGCTGGCCGCCGGGCCGCCGGTCAGCCGGGCCCAGCGCCGGGCCGCGTGCCGCTCGCGCAGCGTGCTGAGCATCCGCAAATCGGCCTCGGTGACCAGGCCGGCCGGCTCGTAGACGGGCAGGAACCGCCAGATCAGCCGGACGATCCGGCGGCGGTCCGCGACGATCACCCCGGCCAGGCCGGCCAGCACGCAGGCCAGGATGGCGTAGGCCAGCGCCAGCCCGTCGATGCCGCGCGCGCTCAGCCCGTTCCACAGCCCATGCAGCAGCATCGCCGCCAGCAGGCCGGCCGGCACCGCCCACCGGCCATTCTTGTGCGTGGCCGCGTAGGCCACACCGAGCCCGGTCATCGACGTGAAGATGGGGTGGGCCAGCGGGGACAGCACGCCGCGCAGCACGAACGTGACGCCGAGCAGCTCCGCCCCGCCGACCCTGGGGCGGACCAGGGCGCCGATGTAGTAGCCGATGTTTTCCATCATGGCGAAGCCCAGCCCGACCATGGCCGCGTAGATGATGCCGTCGGTCGGGCCGTCCAGCTCCTGCCGCCGCCGCCACAGCAGGATGATCAGGATCAGGCCCTTGAGTGACTCCTCCACCACCGGGGCGCCGAACGTGGCCGAGACGAACTCCCCCGTGTTGTTGCCCAGTGCGGGCTGGGTGATGAACAGCAGCCCGGCCGTGTTGATCACGGCGGCCAGCAGCGCGGCCACGCCGGCCCCCCAGGCGAACGCCAGCACCAGGTTGACCCGGGGCTCCGGCTCCAGCCGGTCGATCAGCAGCACACAGCCGGCCAGCAGCGGCACCGGGAGCAGGGCCAGCGGAAGCGCGATGAGGAATGGCGCCACGCTGTGCCCGGCCGAGTTGACGCTCTGCACCGCGTCCGCGCCGAGCACCACGATCGCGCAGCCGATGGCGGCCACGATGGCGAGGATGACACCGGCCCGGGGACGGCCGGGGGCCCGGCCCTCGATCACCGCGCGCGGGTCGAAGCCCGGGTTGGTCGCCATGCTGGGAGCGTACGCGCTTCGGGGTCAGCCACTGGGGTAGGCGAAACTGAGGATAGGGTCATGCACGTGATCCACGTTCCCGCGCCTTGCCAGCCGGGCGACGCGGGCCAGAGAGGAGCCCTGATCCCACGGTGAGCAGCCCAACGACTTCCACGCTGGACTGGACGGCTGCCGACCAGCGGGCCGTCGATCTGATCCGGGTCCTGGCCATGGACGCGGTGCAGCAAGTCGGCAACGGCCACCCGGGCACGGCGATGAGCCTGGCGCCCGCGGCCTACCTCCTTTACCAGCGCATCTTGCGGCACGACCCGGCCGACCCGGCCTGGCGCGGCCGGGACCGGTTCGTGCTGTCCTGCGGGCATTCCAGCCTGACCCTGTACATCCAGCTCTACCTGTCCGGGTACGGGCTGACCCTGGACGACCTCGAGCACTACCGGGTGTGGGGCAGCCTCACCCCGGGCCACCCCGAGCACGGCCTTACCCCAGGGGTGGAGACCACCACCGGGCCGCTCGGCCAGGGCCTGGCCAACGCGGTCGGGATGGCCATGGCCGCGCGCCGCGAGCGCGGCCTGCTCGACCCGGACGCGGCCCCCGGGACCAGCCCGTTCGATCAGCACATCTACGCGTTCTGCTCGGACGGCGACATCGAGGAAGGGATCACGCACGAGGCCTCCGCGCTGGCCGCGGTCCAGGAGCTGGGCAACCTCACCGTGCTCTACGACGACAACCACATCTCGATCGAGGACGACACCAAGATCGCCAAGTCGGAGGACGTCGCGGCCCGGTACGAGGCGTACGGCTGGCACGTGCAGCGGGTGGACTGGCTGCAACCGGGCGGTTACCACGAGGACCCGCAGGCGCTGTACCAGGCCTACCTGAACGCCCAGGCCGAGACCACGCAGCCGTCGCTGATCGTGCTGCGCACCATCATCGCCTGGCCCGCCCCGGACGCGCAGAACACCGGTGAGGCGCACGGCGCCGCGCTCGGCGCGGAGGAAGTGGCCAAGACCAAGCGGGTGCTTGGCTTCGATCCCGGGGTAACGTTCCCGGCCGCGGACGAGACCGTGACGCACGCCCGCCAGGTGGCCGACCGGGGCAAGCAGCGGCACGCCGAGTGGGACGCGGCGCTGGCCGCCTGGGCCGCGGCCAACCCGGGCCGGGCCGCGCTGCTGGACCGGCTGGCCGCGCGCCGGCTGCCCGACGGCTGGGCCAGCGCGCTGCCCAGCTTCCCGCCCGACGCCAAGGGACAGGCCACGAGGCGGGCCTCGGGACAGGTACTTAACGCCCTTGCCCCGGTACTGCCGGAGCTCTGGGGTGGCTCGGCCGACCTGGCCGGGAGTAACAACACCACGATGCAGGGCGAGCCCTCGTTCCTGCCCCCGGACCGGCAGAGCGCGATGTTCCCCGGCGGCTGGTACGGCCGCACGCTGCACTTCGGGATCCGCGAGCACGCCATGGGCGGCATCATGAACGGCATCGCGCTGCACGGCCTGACCCGGCCCTACGGCGGCACGTTCCTGGTCTTCAGCGACTACATGCGGGGCTCGGTGCGGCTGGCCGCGCTGATGGGCCTGCCGGTCACGTACGTGTGGACGCACGACTCGATCGGGCTGGGCGAGGACGGGCCGACCCACCAGCCGGTGGAGCACCTGGCCGCGCTGCGCGCCATCCCCGGCCTGGACGTGGTCCGGCCGGCCGACGCCAACGAGACCAGCGTGGCCTGGCGGGCCATCCTGGAACACGCCGACCGGCCTACCGGGCTGTGCCTGAGCAGGCAGAACGTACCGGTGTTCGACCGGTCCGAGGGCAACGAGCAGGGCATCACCAGTGCCGAGGGCACCGCCCGCGGCGGGTATGTGCTGGCCGACGGCACCGGGGGCGACCCGGCGGTGCTCATCATCGGCACCGGCAGCGAGGTGCAGATCGCGCTGGCCGCCCGGGACATCCTGCAGCGCGAGGGCATTCCGACACGTGTTGTTTCCATGCCGTGCGTGGAATGGTTCACCAGCCAGGATGCTTCCTATCAGGAGGAGGTGCTGCCGCCGCACGTCCGCGCCCGGGTCAGCGTCGAGGCCGGGGTGGCCCAGCCCTGGCGGGCATTCACCGGGGATGCCGGGGAATGCGTGAGCCTGGAGCATTTCGGGGCATCAGCCTCGTATACGAAGCTCTACCAGGAGTACGGGTTCACCGCGGAGAAGGTGGCGGCAGCCGCCCGGGCCAGCCTGGGCCGGCTGGCCTAAGGACGCGACAGACGCGAGGGCAAGGAGCAGTCATGACCGCCCAGCAGCACACCAACCCCAACCTCAGCCAGCTGACCGCGGAAGGCGTGTCCATCTGGCTCGACGACATCAACCGGGACCGGCTGCGCACCGGCAACCTCGCCGACCTGATGGCCAACTGGGAGGTCCGCGGGGTCACCTCGAACCCCACCATCTTCGCGCACGCGGTGAGCCAGGGCCACGCCTACGACCAGCAGCTGGCCGACCTGGCCATCCGCGGGGTGAGCGCCGGAGAGGCGTCCCGCCTGATCACCAGCTACGACATCCGGTGGGGCTGCGACGTGCTCGGCCCGGTGGACGAGGAGAGCGACGGGGTGGACGGCCGGGTGTCCCTGGAGGTGGACCCGCGGCTGGCCCGGGACACAGCCAGGACCATCGCCGAGGCCCGGGCGCTGTGGTGGGCGGTGGACCGGCCCAACCTGTTCATCAAGATCCCGGCCACCCTGGAGGGCCTGCCCGCCATCACCGCGTGCCTGGCCGAGGGGATCAGCGTGAACGTCACGCTGATCTTCTCGCTGGAGCGCTACGGCCAGGTCATCGACGCCTTCATGACCGGGCTGGAGCGGGCGGTGGAAGCCGGCCGGGACATCTCCCGGCTCGCCTCGGTGGCGTCCTTCTTCGTCAGCCGGGTGGACACCGAGGTGGACCGCAGGCTGGACAAGATCGGCACGCCGGAGGCGGCCGCGCTGCGCGGCAAGGCCGCGATCGCCAACGCCCGGCTCGCCTACGAGCTGTACGAGCAGCGCATCGCCACCCCGCGCTGGCAGGCGCTGCTGGCCGCCGGGGCCAAGGTGCAGCGCCCGCTGTGGGCCTCGACCAGCACCAAGGACCCGGCCTTCGACGACACCATGTACGTGGTCGAGCTGGTCGCGCCGGACACGGTGAACACGATGCCCGAGGCCACCCTGCACGCCACCGCCGACCACGCCAAGCTGCGCGGGGACACCATCCACGGCACGTATGACCAGTCCCGGCAGGTGTTCGCCGACCTGGCTGGGCTCGGCATCAGCTACGACGACGTGGTCAAGGTGCTCGAGGACGAGGGCGTGGACAAGTTCGCCGTGTCGTGGAATGAGTTCCTCGGCACCATCGAGGCCCATATGGCGGCTGTGGAGAAGCCATGACCAGTGCGGATACCGAGGCTGCCGCACCGGCCCAGGCCGGGGACGGGGCTGAGGTACACCCGGGTTCGGTGGCGCCGCTCATCACCGGGCCGGTGGCCAACCCGCTGCGTGACCCGCGGGACCGGCGCATCCCGCGGGTGGCCGGCCCGTGCGTCCTGGTCATCTTCGGGGTGACCGGGGACCTGGCCCGCAAGAAGCTGATGCCGGCCATCTACGACCTGGCCAACCGGGGCCTGCTCCCGCCCGGCTTCTCGCTGGTCGGGTTCGCCCGGCGGGACTGGGAGGACGAGGACTTCGCCCAGGTGACCTACCAGGCGGTCAAGGAGCACGCCCGGACCCCGTTCCGCGACACGGTGTGGGAGCAGCTTTCCGAGGGCGTCCGGTTCGTGCCCGGCGAGTTCACCGACGACGGGGCGTTCGACAAGCTCGCCGAGACCGTCGGCGAGCTTGACCGGGAGCGCGGCACGGGCGGGAACTACGCGTTCTACCTGTCGGTGCCGCCCAAGTTCTTCCCGCTGGTGGTCAACCAGCTGAAGCGGTCCGGGCTGGCCGACCCGCCGCCCCCGGCCCCGGATCACCCGGCGCCCTGGCGCCGGGTGGTCATCGAGAAGCCGTTCGGCCACGACCTGGCCAGTGCCCGGGCGCTGAACGAGACGCTGAGCGAGGTGTTCCCGCCGCACGCGGTGTTCCGCATCGATCACTACCTGGGCAAGGAGACGGTCCAGAACATCCTGGCCCTGCGCTTCGCGAACACGATGTACGAGCCGATCTGGAACCGCGGCTACGTGGACCACGTGCAGATCACCATGGCCGAGGACATCGGCATCGGCGGCCGGGCCGGCTACTACGACGGCATCGGCGCGGCCCGGGACGTGATCCAGAACCACCTGATCCAGCTGCTGGCGCTGACCGCCATGGAGGAGCCGGTCTCGTTCGACGCGGACTCGCTGCGGGCTGAGAAGGAGAAGGTGCTGTCCGCTATCCGGCTGCCCGGTGACCTGCTGGACAGCACGGCGCGCGGGCAGTACGCGGCGGGCTGGCAGGGCGGCATCCCGGTCCGCGGCTACCTGGAGGAGGACGGCATCTCGCCGAGCTCGCGGACCGAGACCTACGCTGCGATCAAGCTGCACGTGGACACCCGGCGGTGGGCCGGTGTGCCGTTCTACCTGCGCACCGGGAAGCGGCTGCCGCGCCGGATGACCGAGATCGCGATGATGTTCCAGCGCGCCCCGCACCTGCCGTTCGCCGCCACCGATACCCAGGAACTCGGGCAGAACGCCCTGGTCGTCCGGGTCCAGCCGGATGAGGGGGTGACGGTCCGGTTCGGCTCCAAGGTGCCCGACACGGCCATGGAAGTTCGCGACGTGAACATGGACTTCGCCTATGGCGAGTCGTTCACCGAGAGCAGCCCGGAGGCTTATGAGCGGCTGCTGCTCGACGTGCTGATCGGCGATCCCCCGCTGTTCCCGCGGCACCGTGAGGTCGAGCTGTCCTGGATGGTGCTCGACCCGATCGAGGAGTTCTGGGCCGAGCACGGCCAGCCGGAGCCCTACCCAGCCGGGTCGGCGGGGCCGCCGTCCGCCGACGAGCTGATGGCCCGGGACGGCCGGGCCTGGCGGCGGCTTTGACACGCGGGCTGGCCGCGGGAAAGGACAGCTCCTCATGATGATCGACCTGGCCGAGACGACCACCGACCGCATCCACGAGGCCATCCGGCAGGCCCGGCAGCGGCTCGGCGGCCCGGCCAGCGGCATGGTGCTGACCCTGGTCATCGTGACCGACGAGGCAGCCCAGTACGACGCGGTCCGGGCGGCCAGCGAGGCGGCCCGGGAGCACCCGATGCGGGTACTCGCGGTGATCACCCGGCGGCCGCAGGCCACGTCACGGCTCGACGCGGAGATCCGGGTCGGCGAGTCCGGGCCGGGCGAGGTCGTCCTGCTGCGGATGTACGGGGCGCTCGGCGAGCATGCCGACTCGGTGGTCACCCCGCTGCTGATGCCGGACACCCCCGTGGTGACGTGGTGGCCGGGAACCCCGCCCGACGTCCCGTCGGGAAACCCGCTGGGCGCGCTGGCCCAGCGCCGGATCACCGACGCGGCCGCGGCCAGTGAGCCGCACGCCTGCCTGGCCACCCTGGCCGCGCACTACCGGCCCGGGGACACCGACCTGAGCTGGACCCGGGCCACGCCGTGGCGGACCCTGCTGGCCGCCATCATGGACCAGCCGCACGGCCACGTCGGTGGCGGCCGGGTGGAGGCCGAGGTGGGCAATCCGAGCGCCGACCTGATCGCCTCCTGGCTGGCTACCCGGCTCGGCGTGCCGGTCGAGAACACGGTGTCGGCCGGGCCCGGGGTCACCGCGGTGACGTTCGGCACCAGCGACGGCACGATATCGGTGACCCGCCCGGACGGCCGGGTGGCCCTGCTGCAGCTGCCCGGCCAGCCGGAGCGCAAGGTGGCCCTGCACCGCCGGGACACGGCGGAGCTGCTGGCCGAGGAACTGCGCCGGCTCGACCCGGACGAGGTGTACGCGGAGACCATCGCGCCGTTCCTGACCATGGCCGCGGCAGGGACGGGTGGCAGCCTGGACGGCAGCGGCAGCCGCCCGTGAGTACCCCCGAGGTGCTGGTGCACCACGACGCGGACCAGCTGGCCCGGGCGGCGGCCGCCCGGCTGGCCACCAAGCTGGTCGATGCCCAGGCCAGCGGCGGGACCGGGTCCCTGGTGCTGACCGGTGGCGGTATCGGCACCGCGGTGCTGGCCGAGCTGGCCGCGGCGCCGGCCGTCGGCGCGGTGGACTGGCGGCGGCTGGACTTCTGGTGGGGCGACGAACGGTTCCTGCCGTCCGGCGACCCGGAGCGCAACGAGGTCCAGGCCGATCAGGCCCTGTTCCGGCACATCGACCCGGACCCGGCCCGGGTGCACCGGATGCCGGCCAGCGACGGCCCGGACGGTGCCGACCCGGAGGCGGCGGCCGAGCGGTACGCCGCCGAGCTGCGCCAGGCGTCCCAGCCGGAGGATCACGGGCCGGCTCCCGCGTTCGACGTCCTGCTGCTCGGCATCGGCCCGGAAGGCCACGTCGCGTCGCTGTTCCCGGGCATGCCCGCGCTGTACGACGAGCGGCCGGTGGTCGCGGTGCGCGGCGCGCCGAAGCCGCCCCCGGTCCGGCTGACCATGACCCTGCCGTCCATCCGGCAGGCCCGCGAGGTGTGGATCCTGGCCGCCGGGACGGAGAAGGCCGGCGCGGTCCGGCTGGCGCTGTCCGGGGCCGGGCCGGTCCAGGTGCCCGCGGCCGGGGCCCGCGGCCAGCAGCGCACGCTGTTCCTGCTGGACCGGGCGGCGGCGGGTGCACTCCCGCCCGGGCTGAGCCGGATCGCGTCGCCCTGACCGGCGCCGCGGGCTAGCGGCGCCGGTGGCCACCGCCACTGGCCAGCCGGACCAGGACCAGCAGGATGATGAGCACGGGGACGAACGCGGACGGGTCCCGGGTGGTCAGCGCCACGGTGAGCCAGATCATCAGGATCGGCAGCATCGGGCTGAGCCGCCGCCGGGACCGGCCAGCGGGCAGCGGCGGGCGTGGCGGGCTGGGTGCCGCGTCGCGCTCGGGGGCCGGGTGGGCCAGCTCCAGCTTGGCCTGCTGCGGCAGGTCGGTGGTCAGCTTCCGGAGCTCACCCCAGGTCCGGGCGGCGAACGCGGCGGTGGTCCGCTCGTCGAACTCGGCCATGGTCAGCCGGCCGGTGCTGTAGGCGTCCCGCAGGATCTCGACGACGTTCTCGCGATCGGAATCCGAAGCGCGGATACCGCCGTCGTCGGTCATGGCTGGACCTCCCCGGAACACTTCGCCCCTTTCATCCGGAGAATACCCCGGCCGGCGGGCGGTGACGCCGGCCCGGCCGGCCGGCCACCGGGTTGGCCGCAGTTGCCCGGCTATGGTTAGATCCCGTCGTGTCTCCCGCCCGCCACCCGGCTACCGAGGACACGGATCACCTCATCGTGTGCGGGGACGACGCCCTGGCCTACCGGGTGGTCGAGGAACTGGCCGCCAACTACGGGGAGCAGGTCACCGTCCTGCTCAGCTCGGTCAGCCACGGTCACGGCCCGCGCATCGCCCAGCTGCCCGGTGTCCGGGTCATCGAGCGGCCGGACCTGGACGGCGCCGCGTTCAGCGCGGCCCAGGCGCACTCGGCCCGGGCCATGGCCCTGATGGGCCGCGATGACCTGGCCAATTTTCACGCCGGGCTGCGGGCCCAGGACCTGAACCCGGATCTGCGCATGGTGATGCGGATCTTCAACACCGGGCTGGGCGAGCGGATGCGCGCGTTCTTCCCGGACTGCGCGGTGCTGTCCAGCTCGGCCATGGCCGCACCGTCGTTCGTGGCCGCCGCATTAGGCGAGCCCGCCCCGAGCCACGTCCGGCTGGCTGGCCGCACGCTGTACGTGGCCCGCCCCGGCCAGGCCGGGAACATGCACGTGCTGTGCGGTGTGGCCAGCCCCGGCGGCCAGTCCGCCCCCGGGCTGCTGCCGCCGGACCCGGCCGCTGCTGACCTGGTGCTGGCGGTGGCCGACGGCACCCCGCGTAATCCGCTGACCCAGCCGCCCCGCCGCCCGCTCCGGGTCCTGGCCGGGATGACCGGGCGGCTGCTGCGCAGCAAGCTCGGCACGATCTTTGCGGGCCTGTTCGCCGTTCTGGTGGTGGGTTTCATCGTGCTGGCCACGGCAGGCCGGTACACCGTGCCCAACGCGCTGTACCTGACCGCGCTGGACGCAGCGGGCGCGGCGGTGACCAACCCGCAGCTGGGCGCGCCGGAAAAGCTGGCCCAGTTCCTGCTCACGTTCGACGGGATGGCCTTCCTCCCGGTGGTGACCGCCGCGGTGGTGGGCGCCCGGCTCACCGGATCGCTGCGCGGCCAGCAGCGCCCGCTCAGCGGGCACGTGATCGTGGCCGGCCTGGGCAACATGGGCAGCCGGATCTCCGGCCAGCTGCACGACCTGGGCGTGGACGTGGTCTGCGTGGACAAGGACGAGCATGCGGCGGGGGTCCGGCTGGCCCGGCGGCTGGGACTGCGGGTGGTGATCGGCGAGACACACCGGGAGGAGACGCTGCGGGCCGCGGGCATCGACACCAGCCAGGCCCTGGTCTCAGTGACCGACAGTGACATCGTCAACCTGGAAACGGCCCTGCATGCCCGGGCCCTCGCCCCCGAGCTGCGCCTCGTGCTCCGGCTGTCCGACGACGACCTGGCCGAGCGGGTGCAGAAGACGGTGGGCAACACGATCTCGCGCAGCGTGCCCTACCTGGCCGCGCCCGCGTTCGCCGCGGCCATGCTGGACCATCAGGTGCTGCGCACCATCCCGGTCGGCCGGCATGTGCTGCTGATCGCGGATGTTGGGGTGAGCGCGGGGTCCAGTTTGTCCGGAACGCCGGTACAGCGCGTGTTCCGGCCCGGGGCGGTCCGGGTCATCGCGGTGCGCCCGGCGGGGACCAGCCGGGTGGACTGGGCCCCGGAGCCGGGTTACCTGATCGGGCCGCAGGACCGGATCTACGTGCTGGCCACCCGGACCGGGCTGAGCGACGTGCTGGCCAGCAGCAGGCGGGGCCCAGGCTGACAGCCACGTCAGCCTGAGGAAAACCTGGGTCTCCCCCCGGCGGGTCTGCGGGGTTACGCTCAGGGCAGATCTTCCATGTGGTTCTGCTGAGCCATCTGTGAAGAGGGCCTTCAGTCAGCCCGCACGCCGACCCGGCCCACGTGGATCCCACGGGCCGGGCAGCACTCGCCTCATCAGGAGGAATCACTTGAGCGTCAACGAGGACCTTCAGACCAGACCGGTGGCCGCCCCGGTCTCCGGCATAGCCGATCCAGCGCCACTGGGGCTGGGCGCGTTCGCGCTGACCACATTCCTGCTCTCGGCCTTCAACGCCGGCTGGATGACTCACTCCAGCGGGCTGGCCTGGGTTGGCTACGCGTTCGCCTATGGCGGGCTGGCCCAGCTCCTGGCCGGCATGTGGGAATTCCGCAACCGGAACGTATTCGGCGCGACCGCGTTCTCCACCTACGGTGGCTTCTGGATCGGCCTGTTCTTCTACTTCCAGCTCTACGGGGCCAAGCTGGCCACCCACCCGCTCACGGCCGGCCTGTTCGCCAAGGACGTGGGCTGGATCTTGCTGGCCTTCGCCATCTTCAACACCTACATGCTGCTCTGGAGCACCCAGGTCAACCTGGCCGTGTTCGGGGTCTTCCTGACCCTGGAAGCGACCGAGATCCTCCTGTTCGCCGGGAACTTCGCGGGCAACGCCAACGTCGTGAAGGCCGGCGGCTACGTGGGCGTGCTGACCGCGCTGGTGGCCTGGTACACGTCCGCGGCCGGCGTGGCCAACGGGATGGGCGGCCGGCTCACCCTGCCGGTCGGCCGGGCGCTGCTGGCGCCGCGGGCCTGAGCTGGCGGTCCTGATCCCGGGGAGCCGTTTGCTGGCCCCCCGGGATCACATTTTCACCCAGCCCGGGCAGGATGGGGCGGGTGGATCTACACGAAAAGCGCCAGCTCGACCGGGCGGAGCGGATGGCGCGGGCACACGAGCACGTGGCCAGGGCCAAGGCGCACGCCCGCCCGTGGCGCTCGATCATCGCCCTGGTGCTGGCCATCATCGCCTACTCGGTCGCTGCCACCGCCGACGGGCTGTTCAAGGACTGGACCGGCCCGGCCAACGTCACACCAAAGATCATCTCGGCCGCGTCGATCGCCGCGTTCTGTGTTTTCGGGGCGACCGCGGTGCTCGGCCTGGCAGCCAAGACCCGGAATGTGCTGTCCCCCGCGGTCGGCTCGTCACACGCCGCCGTGGTCCGCTACGCCATCCTGCTGGTCGGCGGGCTGGCCCTGCTGTTCCTGGCCGTGAGCCTGGCCAAGGTGCCGATCGGGCAGCTGCTGGTCGGCGGGGCAGTGACCACGATCCTGCTCGGCATCGCGGGCCAGCAGTCGCTGGCCAACATTTTCGCGGGCCTGGTCCTGCTGCTGTCCCGGCCGTTCGTGGTGGGCGACTACATCCGGGTCAAATCCGGCGCCCTGGGCGGCGTGACCGACGGCCTGGTGACCGAGATCGGCATTACCTACTTGCGGATGGACACCGAGGACGGCGCGCTGAGCCTGCCCAATTCCCAGGTGCTGGCCGCCGCGACCGGGCCCATTCCGCGGCCGGGGGGTACCGCACCGCTGCCGCCCGGGGCCGGTCACGGCGCGCCGGCCCAGGCCCTGCCCGCCCAGCCGCCGCCGGGCCAGCCAGCGCCGGGCCAGCCAGCGCCGGATCAGGTCGCGGCGGCCCGGATCGCCGAGCCTGCCCCGGGCCGTGACGAGCAGCCGCCCGGGCCACCGGGACCGGCCTGATGCCCGGCGTCAGGCGTGCTTGGCCTCGTAGCGTGCCACCACGTCAGCCGGGATCCGGCCGCGGTCACTGACCGCTATCCCCGTTTCCTTGGCCCAGCTGCGGATGGCCGCGCTGTGCTGGCGGTGCGCCGTGGTCCGCCGTTTGGTCTTCGCCGCGCGCGCGGCGGCGCGGCGGGCCCGCTGGGCGTACCGGCTCACGACATCGTCAAACTTTTGGCCGTGCTTGGCACACAGATCGATCTCATAGTCCCGGCCGTCCAGGCTGAACCGGCGGATCTGATGCTGGCCCTCAGGAATCGCTTTCTGGTCGTAGTCACAGGCAAATGTGACGGACACCTTCTGTGCCACTTGAGGCCCCCCTTCCTCTGGAGGCAAATATATCCTCCCAGGGGCGGCCCAACCATAACGACACCCAAAGACGGCGCCGGGTACCGTCAATGACGGCCGGGATAGCGTCCCCGTTCCCGGGGTTCACGATTGCCGCCGCGGCGGCCATAGGGGAACGATTCCTCGGGCGGCTCACCGCCGTAGCTGCCCAGCGACTGGTCGGCGGTGTCCTCTCCCCAGTCGTCCCCCTGCTGGCCATAATCGGGGCCGGCCGGATAAGGACCGGAACCGGCGGCGGGCGGCTCGCCAGGATAATCCGCAATGTCCGGCTGGCGGGAATAGCCACGGAAGCCCGGATCTGCCGGATAGGCCCGATCATCGGGGTAGCCAGGCGTATCCCGCCGGTGGCTGCCCGACGGCCCGCCCCGGTAATGTGCGGGCGCGGCGGGATATCCACCGGAATCCCGGCGGTGGCTGCCGGACGACCTGTCCCGGTACTCCTCCGGGAAGCCGCCCCGCTGGTACGGGCCACTGGCCGCCTCGTCCGGGTAGGCCGGCTGCGGGCCGGTCCGCCGGTAGTCGCCGGTGGCCGGCACATCCGGGTAGCCCGCGTCGGACACGGCCCGGAACTCGCCCGAGCCCGCCCCGGTGCGGTAGTCCGCCAGCTGCCCGGCCGGGTAGTCCGGGCTGAGCGGATCGGGGTACCCGGCCGGGTCCCGGCGGTACGTGCGGGCCGGGCTGTCCCCCTCCGGCCGCCGCATGGCCACGGTGGCCTGGCCGGGATCCTGGCTGGCCGCCGCCTCGCGGGACGGCGGGACGCCGTCCCGGGCGGCCTGCTGGCCACCCTGCGGGCCACGGCGCAGCGCCTCGATCATCCGGGCCAGGTCGTCCATGGGCAGCCGGAACGTCCCCGTGCAGGTGCCGCCCTGCCAGATGCTGAAAACGGCCACGCCGGTATCTGCGTACCAGCTCAGCCGCATGCTTCGGGAGTTGCCCCGTACGTCGAAGAACACCTCACCGAGCCGGGGCAACGGGGCTGCGTCCGACGCTGACATGCTGCCCATGGTGGCGCTCCGCTGATGGGTTTGTCTAATAAACGCGGAGATCCGGGCCGGCCCCGGGGGCCTGACCGGGACGCCGAACATCTCTGCCCCGGATTCGCAATCCGGCCTGCGGAACCGGCCCCGCTGATGGCATCATTGATCATCGGTCCGCTGGACAGGACTGGTTTCGACGGGGCGGCTGGCGCTCGGCTGACTGCTCATCCGGCCGGGTTGCTCCACTCGTGCACTCCGGTGGGGGTTCACGGGTGCCCCGCGGCTGCCCATTGCCCCGGGAACACGCAGGTGCTGCAGTACGTTGCATACCTACGACGGGGCAAAAGCCGCATCGCGCGGGACCAGAAGTCCGACACAACCAGAGGGTCGGCCGAACGGAACGCACCACCACTGAGCTTGCTGAGGAGATCTAGTCATGTCTGAGGTACGGCGGCAGGTTACCCTGCCTCCCCGGCCGAACTGGGGCTGGCAAGATGCCGCCGCGTGCCGCGGCACAGATGTCGTGCTCTTCTTCGGCCCGGACGGGGAACGGCAGCCGGAGCGCGACATCCGTGAGCGCAAGGCGAAGGCGCTGTGCGCGTCCTGCCCGGTGCGCACGGAATGCCTGGACTACGCCATTTCCCGGCCAGAGAAGTACGGCACCTGGGGCGGCCTGAACGAGGACGAGCGCGCCTCGGAGCGCCGCCGCCGGATGCGCCGCGCCAACGCCGCCTGATTCGCACTGCCCCCATACCTCCATGGTAACCCGAGGGAACGAGCCCACCGTCCCGCCAGCGAGGCGGGGCGCGGCGCAGCTGTGTGCCCGCCGGGAACACGTTCGGCGCGACGCGGCGATCGGGGGGTTCCGGGGGGTCGTCCCCCCGGGCCAGCACCGCGACGCGGCGATCGGGGGGGCCCGCCGGGTCGTCCCCCCGGACTAACATGGTCTGCCTGCACTGCCGTAAGCAGCAGCACACCCGGTGCCCGGGGGGCACGTGGTGTGACTGCCAGCATCTTCCCCTGTCCGCCCTGCCGCAGCCCCCGCAGCGCGAGTCGCTGAACTGGGTGCGGCAGGGCTGAGTGGAGCCAGCGTGCGGACTGGAATAGCTGGGGCACCGGGGCAGTTGCCCAGTGTCGTGGGCACTCTCAGCCTGGTACGGACCGGGCGCCAGAGACACGGAAGTACTTCGGTACGCGAACCTGTCTCGACAGGAAGCGCCGAACCGTGTGATCCTCGATACGTGAGCGCTGCCGATCCCCTTCTCGTCGCCCGCAGGCACGTCGACCTGCTCCGGGTGCGCAGCGCAATCTGTCGGCACGGCCGCTGACCACCGCCCGAACCACGGGCGCGTGCCGCGGCCGGTGCCCTGATGCCTGGCGGCAACCCCAGTGTGCCGCCCGCCAGCAGGACAACCGGTGCAGCCGGTGACGGCTGCCCTGGCCGTGGCGCGCTCCCCCGGACACAGAAGGGACGCGCCAGATGCCGCCAGCCCCCCGCCTGAGAGGGCACGGCCGTAAGGGCCAGGGCCAGTGGGCGCTCGGTTATCGCGAGCCGCTGAACAAGAACGAGGAAACCAAGAAGAACGACGACGGGCTGAACGTCCGCCAGCGGATCATCGACGTCTACGCCAAGCAGGGCTTCGACTCCATCGACCCGGCTGACCTGCGGGGCCGGTTCCGCTGGTATGGCCTGTACACGCAGCGCCGCCCCGGTATCGACGGCGGGAAGACCGGGTCCCTGGAGCCGGAGGAACTCGACGACCGGTACTTCATGCTCCGGGTGCGGATCGACGGTGGCCAGCTCAGCACCGGCCAGTTGCGGGCCGTGGCGGAGGTCTCGGACCGCTACGCCCGGGGCACCGCCGACCTCACCGACCGGCAGAACGTGCAGTACCACTGGATCCGCATCGAGGACGTCCCGGCCATCTGGGACACCCTGGAAGCGGTCGGCCTGTCCAGCACCGAGGCCTGCGGCGACACGCCCCGGGTGGTGCTCGGCTGCCCGCTGGCCGGCATCGATGCTGGTGAGGTGATCGACGCCACGCCGGAGATCGAGGCGACCACATCGCGCTGGGTCGGCGACCCGGCATTCTCGAACCTGCCGCGGAAGTTCAAGTCGGTGATGAGCGGGTGTGCCGCGCAGTGCACCGTGCACGAGATCAACGACGTCGCGTTCGTCGGCGTTACCGGCCCGTACGGCGAGCCCGGCTACGACCTGTGGGTCGGTGGCGGGCTGTCCACCAACCCCATGATCGCCAAGCGGGTCGGCGCGTTCGTCCAGCCCGGCCAGGTCGCCGAGGTGTGGGCCGGGGTGACGTCGGTGTTCCGGGACTACGGCTACCGGCGGCTGCGGCACCGGGCCCGGCTCAAGTTCCTGATCGCGGACTGGGGCCCGGAGAAGTTCCTCGAGGTGCTGGAGAAGGATTACCTGGGCTACGCGCTGCCGGAGAGTGCGCCGCCGCCACCGCCGCGGGACGGCCGCCGGGACCACGTGGGGGTGCACGAGCAGCGGGACGGCCGCTATTACGTGGGCTTCGCGCCCCGGGTCGGCCGGCTGTCCGGCAGCGCGCTAGCCCAGGTCGCCGACCTGGCCGCCCGGTACGGCAGCGGCCGGGTGCGCACCACCACCGAGCAGAAGATGGTCATCCTCGACGTGCCCGAGGGCAACGTGGCGGAGCTGACCGCGGCGCTGGACGCGGCCGACCTGCCCGCCTTGCCCAGCGTGTTCCGGCGGCACACCATGGCCTGTACCGGCATCGAGTTCTGCAAGCTGGCCATCGTGGAGACCAAGGCGCGGGCCAGCCAGGTCATCGCCGAGCTGGAACGCCGGTTGCCCGGCTTCACCGAGCCGGTCACGATCAACGTGAACGGCTGCCCAAACTCCTGCGCCCGGATCCAGACCGCCGACATCGGCCTCAAGGGCTCGCTGGTCACCGCGGCGGACGGGACGCAGACGGAGGGATTCCAGATCCACCTGGGCGGCAGCCTGGGCGGCGGCGACGGGTCCAGCTCCGGTTTCGGCCGGAAGATCCGCGGGCTGAAGACCACGAGCGACGACCTGCCGGACTACCTGGAGCGGGTGCTCCGCCGGTTCCAGGCCGCGCGGGAGCCGGACGAGACATTCGCCGCGTGGGCCAGCCGGGCCAGCGAGGAGGACTTCGCATGACATCCCCGGCCTCCCCGGCAGAACGGGCAATTCCGTTCTATTGCCCCTACTGTGGGGAAGAAGACCTAGAACCACAGGAACAGGACGGGGAGTGGCGCTGCCGGAGCTGTATCCGCTCGTTCCGGCTACGATTTGCTGGATCGGGGGTCATCCCGTGAGCAGCGCCGTGACTCAGCGCAAGAGCCCAGTCCGCACACCGCCGCACGCCGTGGAGGAACCAGTCCGGATGGATATGGAGAGGCTCGCAGCCCAGGCCGCGGACGAGCTGGCCGACGCGCCCGCCGAGGAGATCATCCGGTGGGCGGTGCAGACGTTCGCCGGCCGGCTGTGCATCACATCCTCGATGACCGACGCGGTCATCATCCACCTGGCCTCGCAGGTGCACGAGGGCCTGGACGTGATCTTCCTGGACACCGGGTACCACTTCCCGGAGACGATCGGCACCCGGGACGCGGTGACCGCCATCTATCCAGTGAACGTGGTCAACGTCACCCCGTCCCGGACGGTCGAAGAACAGGAGGCCGCGCTCGGCCCCCGGCTCTACGGGCGCAACCCTGACCTGTGCTGCTACCTGCGCAAGGTGGTTCCGCTGGAGCGCGCACTCGACCCGTACGACGCCTGGATCACCGGCGTGCGCCGGGAAGAGACCGCGGCCCGCAGTGACACCAAGGCCGTGCAGTGGGATCCCCGGCGCCAGATGGTGAAGGTCAACCCCATCGTGGCCTGGACCCAGGACCAGGTGGACCAGTACATCGCGGACAACGGCGTGCTGGTCAACCCGCTCGTCTACGACGGGTACCCGTCGATCGGCTGCGCCACCTGCACGATGAAGGTGGCGCCCGGCGCCGACCCGCGCAGCGGCCGGTGGACCGGCACGGGCAAGACCGAATGCGGTATCCACACCTGACCCACCCCCCGCTGGTAGCGATCGCGCACGGCAGCCGTGACCCGCAGGCCGGGGCGACGGTGACCAGGCTGCTGGACGTGGCGCGGCAGCGGGCGGCCGGGCACGGGCTGGCCGGGCTGGACATCCGGGCCGCGTTCCTCGATCACGCCGCGCCCGCCCCGGTGCAGGTGCTGTCGGCGCTCAGGGACGGCCCGGTGCTGGTGCTGCCGTTGCTGCTCACGGCGGCGTACCACAGCGGGACCGATATTCCCGGGCTGCTGTCCGCGGCCCAGGCCGCGCGGCCCGGGCTGCGGATCCGGTACGGCGCGCCGCTGGGCCCGCACCCGGGGCTGCTGCGGGCGCTGGAGCGGCGGCTGGCCGGGGCGGGCCAGGATCTGGCCCAGGCCAGGCAGACCGCGGTGGTGCTCGCCGCGGCCGGGTCCAGCGACCCGGCGGCCAACGCGGTGATCGCCGGTCTGGCCGCCCGCTGGCAGGCGTCCCGCGGCTGGCTCGCGGTGCGGCCGGCCTATGCGTCCGCGACCGCGCCGGCCCCGGAGCAGGTGGTGGCTGGGCTGATCCGTGACGGTGCACGGCGCGTCGTGGTGGCCAGCTACCTGCTCGCCCCGGGGCGGTTCGCGGACCAGGTCCGGGATCTGTCGCTGGCGGCCGGCGCGGCGGCGGTGGCCGCCCCGCTCGGCGCCGCGCCGGAGGTCGCGGACGTGCTGCTCGGGCGTTATCTGCTGGCCAGGTGGGGCCCGCCGCAAGCGTGTCCCACCGAGCCAGCGATCGCGGGGTTCCGGGGGCCGCCCCCCGGGCCAGCCGGGCCTGCCGGATGGCGCAGGGACGATGAGGCAGTCGCCTGGACGGCAGTTTCCGCCCGGTAACTGACCGGATATCGTCGCTGCATGAGGACTGTCCCGGCGGCCCGGCCGCACACCACGCACGAGGTGCTCAACCAGGTCCCGCCGCTGGCCGGATATGACGTCGCCGACGACCCGGCGCTGCTCGAGGCGGCCGGCCGGGAAGGGGCAGGCTGGGACCAGCCGCGGCTGCACGAGCTCGGCCGGCTGGCCGGGGCGGCGGCGACCCAGGAGCATGCCCGGCTGGCCAACGAGCACCCGCCGGTACTGCGCAGCCACGATGGCCGCGGCCACCGGATCGACGAGGTCGAGTTCCATCCGTCCTGGCACGTGCTGCTCGGCACCGCGGTCGGCCAGGGCCTGCACGCCACGCCGTGGGCCGCGCAGCGGGCCGGCGCGCATGTGGCCCGGGCCGCGGCGTTCTACGTGTGGTCACAGGCCGAAGCGGGGCATGGCTGCCCCGTCTCGATGACTTACGCCGCGGTGCCTGCCCTGCGGCAGGCCCCGGACCTGGCCCGCCAGTTCGAGCCGCTGCTGGCCGCGCCGGTCTACCAGCCGGGCCTGCAACCGCCCGCCGGGAAAGCGGGCCTGCTGGCGGGCATGGCGATGACCGAAAAGCAGGGCGGCTCGGACGTCCGGGCCGGTACCACCCGGGCCGAGCCGGTGCCGGGCTACGGCGACGGCGCGCACCTGATCACCGGGCACAAGTGGTTCTGCTCGGCGCCGATGAGCGACCTGTTCCTGATCCTGGCCCAGGGCCCGGGCGGGCTGAGCTGCTTCCTGCTCCCCCGGGTGCTGCCCGACGGCACGCATAACGCGATGCGCCTGCAGCGGCTCAAGGACAAGCTGGGCAACCGGTCCAACGCGTCGGCCGAGGTGGAGTTCGACGGCGCGCTGGCCTGGGCGGTCGGGCCACCGGGGCGCGGTGTGGCGAGCATCATCGAGATGGTCAGCGCGACCCGGCTGGACTGCGTGCTGGGCAGCGCGGCGGGCATGCGCCGGGGGGTCGTGGCGGCGGCCTACTACACCGCCCACCGGCAGGCGTTCGGGAAAGATCTCATTGCCTGGCCGCTGATGACCTCGGTGCTCGCCGACCTGACCCTGGAGTCGGAAGCGGCGACCACGCTGGCCCTCCGGCTGGCCGGCGCGGCCGGCCGGGCCGCCGGTGGCGACACCGCCGAGGCGGCGCTGCTCCGGGCCGCGCTGCCCGCGGCCAAGCACTGGATCTGCAAGCGCGCCCCGCTGCACGCGGCGGAGGCGCTGGAGTGCCTGGGCGGCAACGGGTACATCGAGGAGTCCGGCATGCCACGGCTGTACCGGGACAGCCCGCTGAACTCGATCTGGGAGGGCTCGGGTAACGTGACCGCCCTGGACCTGCTGCGCGCGCTGCGGCGGCAGCCAGCGGCGGCTGAGGCACTGACCGCCGAGCTGGCCCTGGCGGCCGGTGCCGACCGCCGGCTGGATGAGGCGGCCCGGCGGCTGGCCGCCAGCCTGGCCGGGCTGGCCGGTGCGGCTGGCCCGGACGCCGAGTACGCGGCCCGGCGGCTGGCCGGCCAGATCACCGTCACACTGCAGGCCGCCCTGCTGGTCCGGCATGCCCCGGCCGCGGTGGCGGACAGTTTCTGCGCGTCCCGGCTGGGCACCGCGGCCGGCCCGGGCGGGCCGGGGGTCCCGTTCGGCACGCTGCCCGACGGGCTGCCCGTGACCGAGATTCTGGACCGGGCGCGGCTAGTACCCAGGTAAGGTCACATGGTGCGCGTGTGGCCGGGAGCGCCCTATCCGCTGGGCGCAACATGGGACGGCACTGGGACCAACTTCGCGTTGTTCTCCGAGGTCGCCGAGCAGGTTGAGCTGTGCCTGCTGAACGGCGAGGAAGCGGTCCAGCTCACCGAGACGCGGATCCCGCTGACCGAGGTGGACGGCTTCGTCTGGCACTGCTACCTGCCCGACGTGGGCCCCGGCCAGCGCTACGGATACCGGGTGCACGGCCCCCATGACCCGGGCCGCGGGCACCGGTGCAACCCGGCCAAGCTGCTGCTCGACCCGTACGGGAAGGCGGTCAGCGGGGACGTCCGCTGGCATGAGGCCCTGTTCGGCTACCGGTTCGCCGACCCGGCCGCGGTCAACACCGCGGACAGCGCGCCGTACATGCCGAAGAACGTGGTCATCAACCCGTTCTTCGACTGGGCCGACGACCGGGCACCGCGCATCCCGTACCACGAGACGGTGATCTACGAGGCGCACGTGCGGGGCCTGACCCTGCGCCACCCCGGCGTGCCGGCCGGCCAGCGCGGCACGTACGCCGGGCTGGCCCACCCGGTGGTGATCGACCACCTGACCCGGCTCGGCGTCACCGCGGTGGAGCTGATGCCGGTGCACCAGTTCGTGTCCGAGCACAGCCTGCAGGCCCGCGGGCTGACCAACTACTGGGGCTACAACACGATCGGGTTCCTGGCCCCGCACCGCGGCTACTCCTCGTCCACCCAGCTCGGCGGCCAGGTCGGCGAGTTCAAGGCGATGGTCCGCGACCTGCACACGGCGGGCATCGAGGTCATCCTGGACGTGGTATACAACCACACCGCGGAAGCCGACCAGCGCGGCCCGACGCTGTCCTTCCGGGGCATCGACAACGCCGCCTACTACCGGCTGCGCGACGACGACCACCGCTACTACGTGGACTACACCGGCTGCGGCAACAGCCTGAACGTCCGGCACCCGCACGCGCTGCAGCTGATCCTGGACTCGCTGCGGTACTGGATCCTGGAGATGCACGTCGACGGGTTCCGGTTCGACCTCGCCTCGGCGCTGGCCCGGGAACTGCACGACGTGGACCGGCTGTCCGCGTTCTTCGACCTGGTCCAGCAGGACCCGGTGGTGTCGCAGGTCAAGCTGATCGCCGAGCCGTGGGATGTCGGCGAGGGCGGCTATCAGGTGGGTAACTTCCCGCCGTTGTGGTCGGAGTGGAACGGCCAGTACCGGGACTCGGTGCGCAACTTCTGGCGCGGCCAGCCAGACACGCTGCCCGAGTTCGCCTCCCGGCTGACCGGGTCCAGCGACCTGTACGAGACCAGCGGCCGGCGGCCGGTCGCCTCGATCAACTTCGCCACCTGCCACGACGGGTTCCCGCTGACCGACCTGGTGTCGTACAACCGCAAGCACAACCAGGCCAACGGCGAGGACAACGCGGACGGCAGCAACGACAACCGGTCCTGGAACTGCGGCACCGAGGGGCCGACCACCGACCCCGGGATCAACGAGCTGCGGGGCCGCCAGCAGCGCAACTTCCTGGCCACGCTGCTCTGCTCGCAGGGGGTGCCGATGCTGCTGGCCGGGGACGAGCTGGGCCGCACCCAGCGCGGCAACAACAACGCCTACTGCCAGGACAACGAGACGTCCTGGGTGGACTGGCAGGCGGCGGCCGGCGAGACCGGCCTGCTCGAGTTCGCCCGGGCCGTGGCCCAGCTCCGCCGCGACCACCCGGTGTTCCGGCGGCGCCGGTTCTTCCGCGGGCCGGACCCCCGGCATGGGGACGGCGTCGGCGACATCGCCTGGTTCACCCCGTCCGGCCGGGAGATGCGGGACGCGGACTGGAAGACCGGGTACGCCAAGGCGCTCGGGGTGTTCCTCAACGGCGAAGCGATCAGCGAGCCTGACCCGCGCGGCGAGCAGATCCGCGACGACTCGTTCCTGCTGCTGTTCAGCGCGGACAGCCAGGCGTGCCGGTTCACCGTGCCCCGGCCGGCGTTCGGCGCCCGCTGGGCGGTGATACTGGACACCAGCCAGCCGGGCGCGCCGGCCAGTGGCGCGGCGCCCGAGTACGGCCCCGGCGCGCACGTCGTGGTGGCGCCGCGGGCCATGGTGGTGCTGCGCCGGCTCGCCGGGCCGGGCGGGCGCTGAGCCGTGCGCCAGCTCTGCCCACCCGGCGGCCCGCCCGATCTGGCCGCCCTGTACGGCTACCCCACCGGGCTGAACCGGGCCTGGGTACGGGCCAACATGATCGAGAGTATCGACGGCGCCGCCGCGGTGGACGGACGGTCCGGCGGCCTGTCCGGGCCCGCGGACCGGGAGGTGTTCGGCCTGCTCCGTGCCCTGGCCGACGTGATCCTGGTCGGCGCGGGCACGGCCCGGGCCGAAAAGTACCGGCCGGCCCGGATCCGGCCGCAGTGGGCCGGGCTGCGGGCCGGCCGCCCGGCGGCCCCCCCGATCGCGGTGCTGTCCGGGCGCCTGGACCTGGACCTGGACGGCCCGCTGCTGACCGCGGCGGCGCCGGGCGCCCGCACCATCGTGATCACCTCGGCCGCGGCCCCGGCGGACCGGCGGGCCGCGGCCGCGGCCCACGCCGAGGTGATCCTCGCGGGCGACCGGCAGGTGGACGTGGCCGCCGCAGTCGGCGCGCTGGCCCACCGCGGCCAGCACCGGATCCTGGCCGAAGGCGGCCCGCACCTGCTCGGCCAGCTGGCTCGGACGGGCCTGCTCGACGAGCTGTGCGTCACGGTCAGCCCGGTGCTGGCCGGTGGCCCGGCGGGCCGGATCATCCAGGGACCAGACGGCGGTGCTGCCCCGGCCCGGGCCGAGCTGGCCCACGTGCTGGCCGACCGGAGCTACCTGTTCTGCCGCTACCTGATCAGCGCCGGGCCAGGATCTCGGCCAGATTGAAGTTGACCGGCTCTTCCAGCTGGTCGTACGTGCACGAGGCCGGGTCCCGGTCCGGGCGCCACCGGACGAACTGGGTGGTGTGCCGGAACCTGGTGCCCTCCATGTGGTCGTAGCGGACCTCCACCACCCGTTCCGGGCGGAGCGGCACGAACGACAGGTCCTTGCCCGCGTTCCACCGGCTGTGCTCCGAGGAGCGGGGATTGCGCACCGCGGCCTCGGCGGCGGCCCAGTTCCACGGGTGGCCCTCGAACGTGGTGACCAGCGGCTGCAGCTCGCGCAGCAGCTCCCGGCGGATGGCCATCGGGAACGCACCCACCACCCCGACGCTGGCCAGGCGGCCGTCCGCGGTGTACAGGCCGAGCAGCAGCGAGCCGATCGCGTCCGGGCCGCTCTTGTGCGGCCGGTAGCCGGCCACCACGCAGTCCGCGGTCCGCTCGTGCTTGACCTTGAACATGACCCGCTTGTCCGGCTGGTAGGTGCCGTTCAGCGGCTTGGCGATGAGCCCGTCCAGCCCGGCCCCCTCGAACTGGCCGAACCAGCGCCCGGCCAGGTCACGGTCCACGGTGGCGGGCGTCAGGTGCACCGGCGGCCGGGCCTGGCCCAGGGCCTGCTCCAGCGTGGCCCGGCGCTGCTCGAACGGCTGCCCGCACACGTCGGCGTCGCCGAGCGCGAGCAGGTCGAACGCTACGAAGTGGGCCGGGGTCTGCTTGGCCAGCAGCGCGACCCGGCTGGCCGCCGGGTGGATCCGCTGCAGCAGCGCCTCGAAGTCCAGCCGGCGGCCCGCCGCGTCCGGGATCACGATCTCGCCGTCGATCACGCACCGGTCCGGGAACTGGGCCCGTGCCGCCTCGACCAGTTCCGGGAAGTACCGGGTCATCGGCCGTTCGTTGCGGCTGCCGATCTCCACCTCAGCGCGGTCCCGGAAGATGATCGAGCGGAAGCCGTCCCACTTCGGCTCGAAACTGTACCGCCCGTCCGGGATCTTCGGCACGGGCTTGGCCAGCATCGGCGCGACGGGCGGGTTGACCGGCAGCTGCATGCCCCTATCCTGCATGAACGCGCGGCGGGCCGGTTCGGCCGACACCCCGGCAAGGGCAATGCCCGCCGGTTTGCGCAGTAATGAATTATCCTTGCCGCCCGTACCGCGGTTCCGCGTTTCCCGGCAGGAGGTGGCGGTGAGCCTGGTGCCACCGGCCGTGCAGCCGCCCCGGGTCGCCGACGGCTGGCGGCCGCGCGCCGCGGCCGCCACCAGCTGGCTCATCGTGGCCTGCTACCTGGCCGCCGCGCTCGCCCTGACCTGGCGGTTGTGGGCCGATCCGGCGTCCCGGGCGCAGACCGGGGATATGCACGACGTGGACCTGTTCGCCTGGTTCATCCGCTACTCGGCCACCGCGGTCACGCATGGCAAGCTGCCCGCCCTGGTCACGACGGCGATGAACGCGCCGCGCGGCATCAACCTGATGTGGAACACGTCGCTGCTGGCGCCGTCGGTCCTGCTCACCCCGGTGACCGTGCTGGCCGGCCCGCAGGCCAGCCTGACCGTCCTGCTCACCGTGGGCTTTGCCGGCTCGGCGGCCAGTCTGTACTGGGTGCTCCGGCAGTGGTCGGCCAGCCAGTTCGCGGCCGCCCTGGGCGGCGCGGTCTACGGCTTCTCCCCGGCCCTGGTGGCGGCCGGTACCGGGCACTACCACCTGCAGTTCGCGGTGCTGCCGCCGCTGCTGATCCATCTGCTGCTCCGGCTGGCAACCGGGCGCGGCGGACCGGTGCGCAACGGTGCCGGGCTCGGCCTGCTGGCCGCGGTCCAGCTGCTCACCGCGGAGGAGCTGCTGGCCGAGACGGCGCTGGCCGCCGCGGTGATGCTGCTGGTCATGGCCATCTGCTGGCCCCGGCAGGCCCGGGACCGGCTGGCCGGCACCGCGGCCGGCCTGGCCACCGCGGCCGGCCTGGTCGCGGTGACATGCGGCTACCCGTTGTGGGTGCAGTTCCACGGCCCGCTGGCCGAGCACGGCAGCCCGTTTCCAGCCGGGCCGTTCCGGGCCCACCCGGCCACGTTCGTCACCCCGTCCGGCCAGCTGCTGCTGCACACCCAGGCCAGCGCGGCCGCCGCGGCCAGCTACCCGGCCCGGCTGCCCGAGTACCTCGCCTACCTGGGCTGGCCGCTGCTGGTGGTGCTGGCCGCGGCGGCGGCCGGGTACTGGCGGGTGCCCCAGGTCCGGGTGACCGCCGTCACGTTCGCCGTGCTGGAGATCTTCTCCCTGGGCGGCCAGCGGGCCTGGCTGCCCTGGCACTGGCTGGCGCACCTCCCGGTGCTCAGCGAGATGCTGCCCAACCGGTTCGCCCTGCTGGCCGACGGCGCGGCGGCCGCCCTGCTTGCGTTCGGCCTGGACCAGGCCCGGGCCACGGTGCGGGACCGGGGCAGCGCGGGCTGGCTGAGCTGGCTGCCGGCCGCGGTGGCGGTGCTGGCCGTGCTGCCGCTCGTTCCGCTGCCACTGCCGGTCACCACGGCCGCGCCGGTGCCGCGCGGCTGGCAGACGGCGTTCACCCGGCTGCAGCTGGCCGCCAGCGCCCCGGTGCTGGTCGTGCCGGTGCCGTATGAGGAGGCCCCGCAGGCGCTGCGCTGGCAGGCGGACACCGGCCAGCCCGGCTCGCTGATCGGCGGCTGGTTCATCGGCCCGGACGCCACCGGTCACGCGGCGCTGTACGGCGGCAGCACGGTCAAGCGGGCGGGCAAGCAGCTCAACGCGCTGCTGGCGCCGGCCTCCCGGGTGCCCGCGCCGTCCGCGGCGCAGGTCCGGGCCGAGCTGGCCGCGTGGCGGCCCGCCGCGGTGGTCGCGGTCACCCAGCCCTCGTCCCGGCTGGCCCGGCTGCTGGCCAGGCTGCTCGGGCCGCCCGCGGTCCAGGCCGGCCAGGTGCTGGGCTGGCGCCGTTAGGCGGCCAGGCCGGCCAGCGCGTGACCGCCTGGCCGCCGCGCCTGCCAGGCACCCGTGATGCACAGCGCCAGCACGGCGAGCAGGGTGACCAGCCGGGCCGCGGGCATGATGGCGGTGACTTCGGCGGTGTGCAGGCCGCTGGTCCAGTGCGGAAACCGGCCCGGCACGCCCGGCAGGTAGAAGATCGAGGTCAGCGTGAGCTGGAACAGCAGCGGCCAGTCCAGCCGGGTCATCGGGTACAGCGCGAACAGGGCCAGCACCATCGCGTCGTACCACGGGCGCTGGTAGGGCCAGGCCAGCATCCAGGCCAGGCTGACCGCGAACGCCGGGTGGATAGCCGGCCGGGCCGGGAAGCCGTCCGGCAGCCGGCTCAGCACGGCCCCCGTGGTGATGATCACGACCGGCACGATGACCAGCCCGATCTCGGCCGGGGTGGGGTGCAGCAGGGCCCGGCTGAACAGCCGGTACAGGGTGTCGTTGGTGGCGTCCCGGTGCGTGGTCAGCACGGACAGCGCGGGCCGGCCGAACCACAGGTAGGGCAGCAGCAGCACGGCCAGCGCGGCGGCGGCCGCGGTGGCCAGCCCAGCCAGGGACCGGCGCAGCGCCCAGGCAATGCCGAGGCCGTACAGCGCGAACGTGATCTTAACGTCGGCGGCCACGCCGACCAGGGCCGCGGCCGCGGCCACCCGGGCCAGGCTGGGCCGGTCCCCCGGCCGGGCCGCGCGGAGCAGGATCAGCCCGCAGAAGCCGATCGCGGCGCCGAGCCCGTCCACGTGGCCGCCGGCTACCAGTCCCCACAGCAGCAGCGGGTTCAGCGTCCACCACAGATGCGCCCGGGCCCGCCGGGCCGGGTCACCGCGCAGCAGCCGGTCCAGCAGCAGCGCGACCCCGCCGAACGCGACCGCGCTGGCCAGCTTGAGCCAGAAGATGATGCTGGCCGCGGACCGGCCGCCCAGCCCGGCCGCCGCGGCCTGCTCGATCGAGGCGGCCGGGCCATAGTCCGAGACCGCGCCGATCCAGGCGTGCGGGGCGGCCCGGCCCACCGGGTCGCCGGTACGGCGCAACTGGTACGGCGTCATCTGGTACGGGTTGTGGCCGAGCAGCACGATCCGCCCGTACGCGGCGTAGTCGTACGGGTCGGTCGAGCCCGCCGCGGGCAGCACGGTGAGGGCCGCGATGGCCACGAACGCGGCCCCGCCCAGCAGCCGGAACGACGGCCGGGCGCCGCGGGCCACCGCCACCAGCCCGGCGGCCACGCCGGCCGCGCCGATCAGCGCCGCGAACCAGAGCGCCAGCGCGACGAACGTAACCGACAGGTGCAGTGGCACCCACCACGGCGGCCCGGCGGGCGGATGGGCCACGCCCACTTCGGCCCGGCTGCGGCCCGCCGCGCACACGAAGATCATGATGGCGATGGCCAGGCCGATGCAGGCCGCGGACAGCACACTCAGGGCCCGGGTCCGCCGCGGCGGCGAACCGAGCGCGGTCCCGTCCTTATGGGGAACGCTTAGCTCAGGAGGGGACACGGCGGCCAAGCTAGCCGATACATCACCAAAGGCAGGTAATGGGCTCTCCACATCTTCGGTCTGGCCAGGGCCGGCGGCCTCCCCGGCCCCCGGCCAGGGCGGATAGCCTGGCCAGGCCGGCCGACCCGCAGCACAGCCTCCAGGAGCAGCCCGTGTCCATCCACCGGGGAATTCAGGACAGTGGCGATGACGCCGAGCTGGAGATCAACCCGGTCTACGTGCGCGCCGCGCATATGTCCGTGCCGCGGCACCGGCTGGCCGAGCACGGCCTGCTGCCGGACACCGCGCTGCAGACGGTGCGCGACGAGCTGGTGCTGGACGGCAACGCCCGGCTCAACCTGGCCACGTTCGTGACCACCTGGATGGAGCCGCAAGCCACCCAGCTGATGACGGACTGCCTGCCCAAGAACATGATCGACAAGGATGAGTACCCGCAGACCGCGGAACTCGAAGCGCGCTGCGTCAGCATCCTGGCCGATCTATGGCACGCGCCACCGGAGCAGACGGCCACCGGCACCTCGACCACCGGGTCGAGCGAGGCGTGCATGCTGGGTGGCATGGCGCTGCTGTGGCGCTGGCGGCAGCGCCGGAAGCAGGCTGGCCTGGACACCACCCGGCCCAACCTGGTGATGGGCTCGAACGTCCAGGTGTGCTGGGACAAGTTCTGCCGGTACTGGCAGGTAGAGCCGCGGCAGGTGCCGATGGAGGAGGGCCGGCTGCACCTGCGCGGGGCGCAGGCCGCGGCCAGCTGCGACGAGAACACCATCGGCGTGGTGGCGATCATGGGCTCGACCATGGACGGCAGTTACGAGCCGGTCGCCGAGATCAGCGCGGACCTGGACAAGCTGGCTGCCCAGGGCGGCCCGGACGTCCCGGTGCACGTGGACGCGGCTTCCGGCGGGTTCGTGGCGCCGTTCCTGCAGCCCGCCGTGTCCTGGGACTTCCGGGTCTCCCGGGTGGCCTCGATCAACGCCTCCGGGCACAAGTACGGCCTGGTCTACCCGGGGGTTGGCTGGGTGGTCTGGCGGGACGCCAGCGCGCTGCCCGAGGACCTGGTGTTCAAGGTGAACTACCTGGGCGGGGAGATGCCCACGTTCGCGCTGAACTTCTCCCGGTCAGGCGCCAACGTGGCCGCGCAGTACTACAACTTCCTGCGGCTTGGGCACGAGGGCTACCGGGAGGTGCACCAGGTGTGCCAGGACGTGGCCCTGCACCTGTCCGGGAAGATCGGCCAGATGGGCCCGTTCGAGCTGCTCACCGACGGCAGTGACCTGCCGGTATTCGCGTTCCGGGTGAGCGACCCGCAGGCCGGCTTCACCGTGTTCGACCTGTCCGAGCGGCTGCGCTCGCGGGGCTGGCTGCTCCCGGCCTACACGTTCCCGGCCAACCTGCAGGACACGGCGGTGCTCCGCATCGTGGTGCGCAACGGGCTCAGCAAGGACCTAGCCGACGTGCTGCTGTCCGACGTGCAGCACCACGTCAAGGCGCTGACCGCCCACCCGGGCAGCCACATCCCGCTGGCCCCGGCGGGCAAGCGCCAGTCGTTCGCCCACTAGCTTTCAGCTTGGCCCGGCGGCGACCCCCTGGACCCCCGCTCGCCGCTGCGCGCACGCTATGAGCTCTTGCGCAACCGGTCCAGCGCCTCGGCCAGGATCGCGGCACCGTCCGTGTCGGTGCGCCGTTCCTTCACGTAAGCCAGGTGGGTCTTGTACGGCTCGTTCTGCGGGGGGCCAGGGGGGTTGCGCTCGTCCCGGCCGGCCGGGTAACCGCACCGGGGGCAATCCCACGTTTCCGGGACGGCCGCGTCGCTGGCAAAGCTCGGCCGGGTCTCGTGCCTGTTCGCACACCAGAACGAGATCCGGATCCGGGGTGCCGCCTCGCCACGCTCCGCCTCGCCCATCGGGCCGGCGCCGACACGGCTGCCCCTGATGGCATTGCCACTACTCACTGCTCACCCCTTGCTGTGTCCGCATAATGGCATGGGTCTGCTGAATGGGCAGTCAGGTCAGCGATTCAGCAGCAGATTGAGCGCGATGATGCACAGAAACCAGACGATGCCGGTGAAGATCGTCAGCCGGTCCAGGTTCCGCTCGACCACCGAGGACGAGCCCAGGGTCGACGTCACCCCGCCGCCGAACAGGTCGGACAGGCCGCCACCCTTGCCCTTGTGCAGCAGCACCAGCAGAACCATCAGCAGACTGGTGATGATCAGGACGACCGAAATACCGATAACCACTGCAGTGCCTTAACCCTCCGGGTGCCTGCCCCTGCGTACCTGGCTGCGGAGCCGGATCAGGCACCCATGGCCAGTTTCCGGTACCGGCATATGGTGGCGAACTCGCCTGCGTCCAGGCTGGCGCCACCTACCAGCGCGCCGTCAATATCGGGCTGCGTCATTATCGCAGCGATGTTGTCGGCCTTCACCGACCCGCCATACAGAATACGCACACTTGCGGCCACTTCGTCGCCGCGACCGTCGGAAATCCTGCCCCGGATCGCGGCGCACACTTCTTGCGCGTCTTCCGGCGATGCCACTTCACCGGTCCCGATGGCCCAAACCGGCTCATACGCGATGACCAGGCCGGCCACCTGCTCGGCGGGCAGGCCGGCCAGCCCGCCGTCGAGCTGGCTCATGCACACCGGCAGGTGCTCCCCCGCCTGGCGCGCGTCCAGCCGCTCGCCGATGCACATGATGGGGGTCAGCTGGTTGCGCAGCGCGGCCTGTACCTTCGCGTTGACCAGGGCGTCGTCCTCATGGTGGTACTGGCGGCGCTCGGAGTGCCCGGCCAGCACGTACACGCAGCCCAGCTTGGCCAGCATCGGCCCGGACACGTCGCCGGTGTACGCACCCTTGTCGTGCTGGGACAGGTCCTGCGCCCCGTAGCCGATCCGCAGCTTGTCCCCGGCCACCAGGGTCTGCACGCTGCGCAGCGCGGTGAACGGGGGCAGCACCACCACGTCGGCCGCGTCGTAGTCCTCGTTGTTCAGCGTGAAAGCCAGCTTCTGGACCAGGGTCAGCGCCTCGAACTGGTTGTTGTTCATCTTCCAGTTGCCGGCCATGAGCGGCTTGCGCCCGGACGCGGTGGCCATCTCAGCCGCCCGCCTGCAGTGCGCTCAGCCCGGGCAGCGTGCGGCCCTCCAGGTACTCCAGGCTGGCGCCGCCCCCGGTGGAAATGTGCGTGAAACTGTCGGCCGGGAAGCCGAGCTGGCGCACCGCCGCGGCCGAGTCACCGCCGCCGACCACGGTCAGCCCGTGCACCGCGCTGATGGCCCCGGCCAGCGCCCTGGTGCCGGCCGCGAACGCGGGGAACTCGAACACACCGGCCGGCCCGTTCCAGAACACGGTCTTCGCGTCGGCCAGCTTCTGCGCGAACTGGGCCCGGGTCTCCGGGCCCATGTCCAGGCTCTCCTGGTCCGGCGGGAACTCACCGACGCGCACCACCCGGTGGTCGGCGTCCGGCGCGAACCGGTCGGCGGCCACCAGGTCCACCGGCAGGACCACCTCCACGCCGCGCCGGGCGGCCTCGGCCAGCACGTCGGCCACCTGCGGGATGAGGTCCGCCTCCAGCAGCGAGTGGCCCACCTCGTAGCCCTGCGCGGCCAGGAACGTGTAGGACATGCCGCCTACGATGATCAGCCGGTCGGCCACCGACAGCATGTTCCCGATGACCGCGAGCTTGTCCGACGGCTTGGCCCCGCCGAGCACGACCACGTACGGCCGGGCCGGGTCGCTGGTCAGCTGGCGCAGCACCCCGATCTCCGCGATGACCAGCTCACCGGCCGCGTGCGGGAGCAGCGCGGGCACGTCGTACACGCTGGCGTGCTTGCGGTGCAGCGCACCGAACCCGTCCCCCACGTACAGCGTGGCCAGCGCGGCCAGCCGGCCGGCCAGCTCACCCCGTACCGCGTCGTCCTTGCTGGTCTCGGCCGGCTCGAAGCGCACGTTCTCCAGCAGCGCGACCTCGCCGTCGGCCAGCCCGGCCGCGGCCGCGGCGGCCGACTCCCCGGCCACGTCGGTGGCGAACGCCACCGGCTGGCCGAGCAGCTCGCCGAGCCGGGCCGCGACCGGCCGCAGCGACGGGCCGCCCGCGGCGCGGTCGGCGTACCCGTCGCCCTTGGGCCGGCCCAGGTGCGCGCAGATGATCACCCGCGCGCCGCGGCCGGTCAGCTTCCTGACCGTGGGCAGGGTGGCCTGGATCCGGTTGTCATCGGTGATCCGGTCGCCGTCCAGCGGGACGTTCAGGTCGGCGCGGAGCAGGACCCGCTGGCCGGCTACGTCCAGGTCGTCGACGCGCTTCATCCGAGCTGTCCGCCGACCAGCACGGTCAGGTCAACCAGCCGGTTGGAGTAGCCCCACTCGTTGTCGTACCAGCCGATCACCTTGACCTGGTCGCCGAACGTCATGGTGAGCGCGGAGTCGAACGTGCACGACCACGGCGTGCCCACGATGTCCGACGACACGATGGGGTCGGTCATGTAGTACAGGTAGCCCTTGAGCGCGCCCTCGGCGGCCGCCTTGTAGGCCGCGTTGACCTCGTCCTTGGTGACTTCCCTGGGCAGCTGGACGACCAGGTCGGTGACCGAGCCGTCCGGCACCGGGACCCGCATGGCCATCCCGTCCAGCTTGCCCTTGAGCTCGGGCAGCACCAGGGCGGTGGCCTTGGCCGCGCCGGTACTGGTCGGGATGATGTTCGCCGCGGCGGCCCGGGCCCGGCGCAGGTCCTTGTGCGGGAAGTCCAGCACCACCTGGTCGTTGGTGTACGCGTGGATCGTGGTCATCAGGCCCTTGACGATGCCAAAGCTGTCCAGCAGCACCTTGGCCAGCGGGGCCACGCAGTTCGTGGTGCACGACGCGTTGGAGATGATGTGGTGGCTGGCCGGGTCGTAGTCGCCGTCGTTGACACCCATCACGATCGTGATGTCCTCACCCTTGGCGGGTGCGGAGACGATCACCTTCTTGGCCCCGGCCCCGAGGTGCTGGCCCGCATCCGCCGCCTGGGTGAACCGGCCGGTGGACTCGATGACCACGTCCACGCCCAGGTCGCGCCACGGCAGCGCGGCCGGGTCGCGCTCGGCCAGCACCTTGACGGCCTGGTCACCGACCCGGATCGCGTCACCGTCCACGGCCACGTCCTCGCTCAGCGTGCCCAGCACGGTGTCGTACTTCAGCAGGTGTGCCAGCGTCTTCGTGTCAGTCAGGTCGTTCGCGGCGACGATCTCGATGCCCTCGGCATCCCCCGCGTTCACCGCGCGCCAGTAGTTGCGCCCGATGCGGCCGAATCCATTGATGCCCACGCGAATAGTCACGGCGGCCCGTCTCCTCAGTAGCTAACTCAGAACTTGCTAAGTGTGCCCGGCACCGACCCTATCGGACTAGGGCCGAAAGACCGCCGTGCGGCACGGGTGAGCCCGCCCAGCGGGCGTTAAGCATCATGGGGGCGCTACTGGGTGAGCATGTCCGGGGTCAGGCTGGACTCGGTGTCCGGCACCCCCAGGTCCCGGGCCCGCTTGTCGGCCATGGCCAGCAGCCGCCGGATCCGCCCGGCGATCGCGTCCTTGGTCAGCGGCGGGCTGGCCAGCTGGCCGAGTTCCTCCAGGCTGGCCTGCCGGTGCTCGATGCGCAGCCGCCCGGCCACGGTCAGGTGGTCGGGCGCTTCGCGGCCCAGGATTTCCAGGGCCCGCTCCACCCGGGCGCCCGCCGCGACCGCGGCCCGGGCGCTGCGCCGCAGGTTCGCGTCGTCGAAGTTGGCCAGCCGGTTGGCGGTCGCCCTGACCTCGCGGCGCATCCGCCGTTCCTCCCAGGCCAGCACGCTGTCGTGGGCGCCCAGCCGGGTGAGCAGCGCGCTGATCGCGTCGCCGTCCCGCACCACCACCCGGTCCACACCGCGCACCTCGCGCGCCTTGGCGTGGATCTTCAGCCGGCGGGCCGCACCGACCAGGGCCAGCGCCGCCTCCGGCCCGGGGCAGGTGACCTCCAGCGACATCGACCGGCCCGGCCCGGTCAGCGAGCCGTGGGCCAGGAACGCGCCGCGCCAGGCCGCTTCGCAGTCGCACGCGGTGCCGGACACCACCTGCCGGGGCAGGCCACGGACCGGCCGGCCGTAGTTGTCCACCAGGCCGGTCTGCCGGGCCAGGCTGTCGCCGTCCTGGCGGACCCGGACCACATACCGGTTGCCCTTGCGCAGCCCGCTGGGCGCCAGCACGATCAAATCCGAGGAGTGCCCGAACACCTCGGCGATGTCCTTGCGCAGCCGCCGGGCCGCCGCGCCGGTGTCCAGCTCGGCCTCGACCACGATGCGCCCGCTGGCCAGGTGCAGGCCCCCGGCGAACCGCAGCAGCGCGGACACCTCGGCCTTGCGGCAGCATGGCCTGAGCACCGTAACCCGGCTCAGCTCGTCCTTGACCAGGCTGGTCATCGCCACTGGCATCACTCCCCCTCGAAGATTTCCGCGAACGCCCCGGCCAGCTGGCGTGGATCATGACGCGGTGTCCCATCGCGCATGGCCAGGTCGGCCAGGACAAGCTTGCCGCCGAGCACGCCCGCCGCCTTGTCCAGTTCGGCCACCGCGCCGCCCGCGGCGCCGCGGTCCGCGAGCACGATGTCGATCTTGAGCTGTGGCGCGTGCCCGGCCAGCACTTCCAGGTGGGTCTGCGGGGCGAAACCATCGGTCTCCCCCGGCTGGGCGACCAGGTTGAGCGCCACGATCCGGCGGGCGCGGGTACTGACCAGCGCCGCAGCCAGGTCGGGCACCAGCAGGTGCGGGAGGACGCTGGTGAACCACGAACCGGGCCCGAGCACGACCCAGTCGGCGTCCAGGATCGCGGTGACCGCCTCCGGGCAGGCAGGCGGGTCCTCCGGGATCAGGGACACCGACCGCACCCGCCCGGTGGTGGACGCACAGGCCACCTGGCCGCGCACCGTGCTCACCGCGTAGGGCCGGCCCGGGTCGGCGCCCTCCACTTCGGCCAGCAGGTCGATCGGCACCGACGCCATGGGCAGTACCCGGCCGTAGGCGCCGAGCAGCCGGCCCACCCAGTCCAGGCCCTGCACGGTGTCGCCGAGCAGTTCCCACAGCGCCACGATCAGCAGGTTGCCGACCGAGTGCCCGCCCAGCTCGGCGTCGCCGGTGAACCGGTGCTGCACGACCCGGCTCCACGTCGTCCCCCAGGCGTCGTCGCCGCACAGCGCGGCCAGCGCCATCCGCAGGTCGCCGGGCGGCAGCACGCCATACTGGCGGCGCAGCCGGCCGCTGGACCCGCCGTCGTCGGCCACCGTCACGATCGCGCTGAGCTGCCGGGTCACCCGGCGCAGCGCGGACAGCGACGCGAACAGCCCGTGCCCGCCGCCGAGTGCGGCGACCTTCGGGTTGAGCGGCCGCACCGCGGGCACCGGCCCGCCTGGGGGGAACGGCTGGGCCAGGTGGGACGGCTGGGCCGGGGGGGACGGCTGGGCCGGGGGCGCCGGCTGGGCCGCGGGCGGCAGGCCAGGAGACTCCCCCGGCTTCACTCGCGCCCCAGGTCCCGGTGTAGTACCTGGACCGCTGGCCCCTTGACGCTCAGCTGGCTGGCGATGTGCTCGGCGATGGCGACGCTGCGGTGCTTGCCCCCGGTGCAGCCGATGGCCAGCGTGGCGAACCGCTTGCCCTCCCGCTCGTACCCGGCCAGCACCACCCGGAGCGCGGCCAGGTAGCAGTCCAGGAAGCTGGCCGCACCGGGCTGGCTGAGCACGTAGTCCCGGACCCGCGGGTCCTGCCCGGTCAGCGGGGCCAGGTCGGGGACCCAGCGTGGGTTGGGCAGGAACCGGCAGTCGGCCACGATGTCGGCGTCCACCGGGAGCCCGTACTTGTAGCCGAAGGACACGACGTTCACCTGCAGCGCGGCCGGCTCCTCGGCGCCGAACGCGTCGTGCATCCGGGCCCGCAGCTCGTGCACGTTGAGCGCCGAGGTGTCGATGACCAGATCGGCTTCCTCGCGCACACCGCGGAGCAGGGCCCGCTCGGCGGCGATGCCGTCGACCACCCGGCCGTCCTCCTGGAGCGGGTGCGGGCGGCGGACGCCCTCGAACCGGCGGACCAGGGTCTCGTCACTGGCCTCGAGGAACACCACCCGGGGCCGCATGCCGCGCTCGTCCAGCTCACCGATGGCCGACTGCAGGTCGGTGGAGAACGCCCGGCTGCGCACGTCCAGCACCGCCGCGACCCGTGGCACCGCGCCCATCGCCCGGCTGGCCAGCTCGATCATGGTGGGCAGCAGGCCGGGCGGCAGGTTGTCGGCTACGAACCAGTCCAGGTCCTCCAGCGACTTGGCCGCCGTGCTCCGGCCGGCCCCGGACATGCCGGTGATGATCACCACGTCCGGTGCGGCCGCCGGGTCCCCGTGCCCCTCCGGCCGGTGCCCTTCCGGCACCGGCCGGTGCCCGTCCGGCCGGTGCGCGTCAGTTCCAGTCACCGCGGTCCCGCCCGCTCACGACGCCCCCCTGTCCGCGGCGTGACCGTCCCCCCGGCCGCCGTCCAGCTCGCTATCCGTGCCATTCTGCGCGCCGCCGTCGCCCCGGTCCAGCTCAACCGCGCTGGGCCGGAGGGCCGCGAGCACCGCCTCGGCCACGCGCGGGCCGATGCCGGGCAGCCCGGCGATCTCCGGCTCGGTCGCGTCAGCCAGCCTGCGCACCGAACCGAAGTGCCGTAGCAGCGTAGCCCGCCGGGCCGGGCCGAGTCCCGGTACCGAGTCAAGCTCGCTGACGGCCAGGGCCTTTGACCGTTTCGCCCGGTGGTACGTGATGGCGAAGCGGTGCGCCTCGTCCCGGACCCGCTGCAGCAGGTACAGGCCCTCGCTGCTCCGCGGCATGATCACCGGCGAGTCCTCCCCCGGCAGCCAGACCTCCTCGAGCCGCTTGGCCAGGCCGCATACGGCCACGTCGTCGATGCCCAGCTCGGCCAGCGCCCGGGCGGCCGCGGCCACCTGGGGCTGGCCGCCGTCGATGACCACCAGGTTGGGCGGGTAGGCGAACTTGCGCGGCTGCCCGGTCACCTCGGTGTCGCCGAGCGTGTCCAGCTCCCCGGTCTCCTCCCGTTCTTCCAGGTAGCGCCGGAACCGGCGGGTGATGACCTCGTGGATGGACGCGACGTCGTCGGTGCCCCCGGTGCCCTTGATGCTGAACCGCCGGTACTCCGACTTGCGGGCCAGCCCGTCCTCGAACACCACCATGGACGCGACCACGTGCGTGCCCTGCAGGTTGGACACGTCGTAGCACTCGATGCGCAGCGGGGCCTCGTCCAGCCCGAGCGCCTCCTGGATCTCGTGCAGCGCCCGGCTCCGTGTGGTCAGGTCGCTGGCCCGCCGCGTCTTGTGCAGGGCCAGCGCCTCCCGGGCGTTCCGGGTCACGGTGTCCAGCAGCGCCCTCTTGTCGCCGCGCCGTGGCACCCGGAGCCGGACCCGGCTGCCCCGCCGGGCGCTGAGCCACTCCTCGACCGCGGCCGCGTCTGGTGGCAGCACCGGGACCAGCACCTCGCGGGGCACGCTGGACTGGCCGGGGGCCGGGCGGGTCAGGTGCTTCGGGTCCAGCGGCCCGCCCGCGTCGCCACGCCGCCCGCGGCCCGCTGGCCCCGGGGCACGACCCCCGGCACCCCCCGGCCGGGGCGGGGCCACGGCCTGGTCGCTGGCCACACTGTCGTCGCCGTACACCTGGCCGAGGAACTGCTCCACCAGCTCGCCGTCGGTCACGTCCTCGACCTTGTCCACCACCCAGCCACGCTGCCCGCGGACCCGGCCGCCGCGCACGTAGAACACCTGGACCGCGGCTTCCAGCTGGTCCTCGGCCAGCGCGATCACGTCACAGTCGGTGCCGTCGCCGAGCACCACGGTCTGCTTCTCCAGGGCCCGCTGCAGCGCCTTGATGTCGTCCCGCAGCCGGGCCGCCCGCTCGTACTCCTCGGCCCGGGCCGCCTCGCGCATCCCGGCTTCCAGCCGCCGGATGAACCGGTCGGTCTGGCCGGCCATGAAGTCGCAGAACTCCTCGGCCAGCACCCGGTGCTCGGCCGCGCTGACCCGCTGCACACACGGCGCGGAGCACTTGCCGATGTAGCCGAGCAGGCAGGGCCGGCCGATCTGGCCGGCCCGCTTGAACACCCCGGCCGAGCAGGTGCGCACCGGGAACACCCGGAGCAGCGCGTCCACCGTCTCGCGGATGGCCCAGGCGTGCGAGTAAGGCCCGAAGTAGCGCACCCCGCGCCGCTTGGCGCCCCGCATCACCATGACCCGGGGGTATTCCTCGTTCATGGTGACGGCCAGGTACGGGTAGCTCTTGTCGTCCCGGTACCGCACGTTGAACTTGGGGTCGAACTCCTTGATCCAGGAGTACTCGAGCTGGAGCGCCTCCACCTCGGTGGCCACCACGATCCAGCCGACCTCAGCGGCGGACCGCAGCATGGTCTGGGTCCGCGGGTGCAGGCTGGCGAAGTCGGCGAAGTAGGAATTCAGCCGGGACCGCAGGTTCTTGGCCTTCCCGACGTAGATGACCCGGCCTCGGTCGTCACGGAACCGGTACACACCGGGCGACTCCGGGATCGAGCCCGGCGCGGGCCGGTAGGACTGCGGATCTGCCACGCAGCAACTCTATGCGTGCCCGGCGACGGCCGAGCGGGCCGCGAGAGCCGCGCCCCGCGCACCCGCCATGTCCAGGTCCGGGACGAGCGCGAATTCCACCACCCGCCGCTGCTCCTCGCGCAGTGTCGTGTGCGCCTGCACCTGGCCCAGAAACCATTGGCTGAACTCCGGCCCGGCCTCGACGACGCCACCGCCGACGAAGTATGTGCCGGGGTCGGTGAACATCGCCGCCGTGGAGAACGTCCGTCCCAGCGCCATCGCCTGCTGCCCGAAAATGCGCAGCGCCATGGGGTCACCGGCCGCGCCGAAGCCGCGGACCAGCCTGGCCGCCTTGGCCAGCGGCCGCACCGCACCCAGCTCGTGCCCGGGGAACTGGGTCAGCCAGAACGGCAGCAGGTTCCGCTCGATCCCGGTCAGCGACGCGATGCTCTCCGCGTCGCCGGCCAGCCCGCAGTTGCACGATGGCACCGGCTGCGCGGCGGCGAGCAGCCCGTCCATCGGGATCTGCACGTGGCCGAGCTCGCCGGCCATGCCGGCCGCGCCGCTGACCACCCGGCCGGATTCGACCAGGCCGCCGCCGAGCCCGGTGCCGACGATGGCCGCCACCGACGAGTGCTCCACCGCGGCGGCGCCGAACCGCCGGTGGTGCGCGTAGAGGGCGGCCGCGTTGGCGTCGTTGGTGTACACCACGCGCAGGCCGAGCCGGTCCTCCAGCGCGACCCGGATGTTGAAGCCGGCCCACCCGGTATGGCCGAAGTTGGTCCCGCCCCGGGAGGACAGCACGCCGTCCGCGCTGGCCGGCCCGGGGGTGTCCAGCCCCACCGCGCGCACCTCAGCCCGGCCGAGGCCGGTGACGTCGAGGACCTGCTCGAACGAGGCGGCCAGCGCGGCGATAGCCGCCTCCGGTCCTTCCCGCACCCGGCTCGGCAGCTCCAGCAGCTGGCCGACCAGGAAACGGCCGCCGGAATCCAGCACCGTGGCGTTGTTCATCGTGCCGCCATTGTCCAGACCGACAACGACCGAACCGGCCAAGTGTGCCATGCCGTGCCTTTCCCGCCACATCACTGGCTGGCAGCGTAGCGCCTGGGCGCCGCGCGGATAAGCGCACTGCCTCAGTCTTCGAACGCCGCCGCGGGCGGGCAGGCGCAGACCAGGTTGCGGTCGCCGTAGGCCTGGTCGATGCGGCGGACCGGGGGCCAGTACTTGGACCGCCGGTCACCGGCCTGCGGGTAGGCCGCCTCCGCCCGCTCGTAGCCGTGCTTCCAGTCCGCCGCGAGCAGCATGGACGCGGTGTGCGGGGCGTTTCGCAGCGGGTTGTCCTGGCTGTCGTACTCGCCGGAGCCGATCCGGTTGATCTCCTGCCGGATCGCGATCATGGCAGCACAGAACCGGTCCAGCGTAGCCAGGTCCTCGCTCTCGGTGGGCTCGATCATCAGCGTGCCGGCCACCGGGAACGACATCGTCGGGGCGTGAAATCCGTAGTCGATGAGCCGCTTGGCCACGTCCTCCACGGTCACCCCGGTCTGCCGGGTGACCGGCCGGATGTCCACGATGCACTCGTGTGCCACCAGGCCACCGCGCCCGGTGTAGAGGACCGGGTAGTGCGGGGCCAGCCGGGCGGCCACGTAGTTGGCGGCCAGCACGGCCACCTGGGTGGCCTGGCGCAGCCCGTCCGGTCCCATCATCCGGATGTAGGCCCAGGAGATGGGCAGGATGCCCGCCGAGCCGTACCGGGCCGCGGCCACCGGGCCCGATTCCCGTCCCGGCAGGTACGGGGCGAGGTGGGCGCGGACGGCTACCGGGCCGACGCCGGGGCCGCCGCCGCCGTGCGGGATGCAGAACGTCTTGTGCAGGTTGAGGTGCGACACGTCGGCGCCGAACCGGCCCGGCCGGGCCAGGCCGACCAGCGCGTTCAGGTTGGCGCCGTCCACGTAGACCTGGCCGCCCGCGTCGTGCACCGCCGCGCACACGGCGGTCACCGCCTCCTCGAACACGCCGTTGGTCGACGGGTAGGTCAGCATGACCGCGGCCACCTGGGGGCCGCGGGACTCCAGCTTGGCGGCCAGGTCGCCCTGGTCGATGGCGCCATCGGGACCGCACTTGACCACCACCACCCGCAGCCCGGCCAGCACCGCGCTGGCCGCGTTGGTGCCGTGCGCGGACTCCGGGATCAGGCAGATGTCCCGGCCGGAGTCGCCGCGCCCGAGGTGATAAGCGCGGATGGCCAGCAGCCCGGCCAGCTCACCCTGTGAGCCGGCGTTCGGCTGCACGGACACCGCGTCGTACCCGGTGATCTCGGCCAGCCAGCGTTCCAGGTCGCCGATCAGCTCGGTGTACCCGCGGGCCTGGCCGGCCGGCGCGAACGGGTGCAGGTTGGCGAACTCCGGCCAGGTCACCGCCTCCATCTCGGCGGCCGCGTTGAGCTTCATCGTGCACGAACCGAGCGGGATCATCGACCGGTCCAGCGCGATGTCGAAGTCGGCCAAGCGGCGCAGGTAGCGCAGCATCGCCGTCTCGCTGCGGTGCTCGTGGAACACCGGGTGATCCAGGTAGGCCGAGCGGCGCAGCAGGCCGTCCGGGAGCACCCCCTCGGCCAGCTCTGGCCCGGGGGCGGCCAGCGGCAGTGGCTGGGCGGCCCCGGCCACGGCCCCGGCCACCTCAGCCAGGTGCGCGCCGGTGGTGGTCTCGTCGCAGGCGATCTGCACCGTGTCCGGGCCGGCCAGGTACAGGTTGTAGCCAGCCTGCCGGGCCCGGTCGGCCGCGGCCGCGGCCGCCCCGGGCAGGCTGACCTGAACCGTGTCGAAGAACCCGGCCTCGCTGGCGGCCACCCCGTGCGCCCGCAGCGTGGCGGCCAGCCGGGCCGCCTTGTGGTGCACGTCCCGGGCGATGGCGGCCAGCCCGTCCGGGCCGTGGTAGACCGCGTACATGGCGGCCATCACGGCCAGCAGCACCTGCGCCGTGCAGATGTTGCTGGTCGCCTTCTCCCGGCGGATGTGCTGCTCCCGGGCCTGCAGGGCGAGCCGGTAGGCAGGCTTGCCGTCGGCGTCCAGGGACACGCCGACCAGCCGCCCGGGCAGCTGCCGGCGCAGCTGGTCGCGGACCGCGATGTAGGCCGCGTGCGGGCCGCCGTAGCCCATCGGCACGCCGAACCGCTGGGTGCTGCCCACCGCGATGTCCGCGCCCTGCTCGCCCGGGGGGACCAGCAGGGTCAGCGCGAGCAGGTCGGCCGCGACCGCGGCCAGCGCGCCCTGCCGGTGGGCCGCCGCGATGACCGGGGCCAGCTCACGGACCCGGCCGCTGGCCCCCGGGTACTGCAGCAGCACGCCGAACAGCTCCCCGGCCGGCTGTGCCTCGATCAGCTCCGCGGTCACCGGGCCCGTGACCAGCTCGATGCCCAGCGGCTCGGCCCGGGTGGCCAGCACGGCCAGGGTCTGCGGCAGGCAGTCCGTGTCGGCCAGGAAGACCCGGCCCTTCCCCGCCGCCCGCCGGGCCAGCGTCATCGCCTCGGCCGCCGCGGTCGCCTCGTCCAGCAGCGAGGCCCCGGCCACCGGCAGCGCGGTCAGGTCCTCGACCAGGGTCTGGAACGTCAGCAGCGCCTCGAGGCGGCCCTGCGAGATCTCCGGCTGATACGGCGTGTACGCGGTGTACCAGGCCGGGTTCTCCAGCACGTTGCGGCGGATCACCGCCGGCGTGATGGTGCCGTAGTAGCCCAGCCCGATCATCGACTGGGCGACGGTGTTCCGCGCGGCCAGCCTGCGCAGCTCGGCCAGGGCTTCCGCCTCGGTGAGCGCGGGCGGCAGGTCCAGCCGGGCCGGGTCGGCCAGGCCGGGAGGCAGCGCCGCCGTGGTCAGCTCGTCCAGCGAGCCGTACCCGGTCGCCGCGAGCATGCGCTGCTGCTCAGCTTGGGCCGGGCCAATGTGTCGTGCCGCGAAGTCCATCGAGCCTCCAGAGGGAGCCGCCTGGCACCGCCGTGCCTGCCTGGTCCTCCCCCTCTGTCGCCAGCCGATGACGCATGACTCCAGAGACGCCTGTCCCGTCCGGTCCTTGCTGCCTGAGAGGTTCCGGGGAGGTTGCCCCTTCGGCGCCCCGCGCTGGCGGCGCAGGGACTCTCCCGGACGGTGTGGTCAGCTAACCCCTAGCCTACCCCGTGCGGCGGGCCCGCCGCCGGGCTAGCTCGTCGGCGTGTGCCGCGGCACCAGCCGCCCCGGGCCCGCCGTCAGCGGCGCTCTCGGCCTGCTCCGCGGGAAGTTCGGCCAGGGTCCCGTCCACCTCCTGCCAGATCCGGCCGAGCGCGATGCCGAACACGCCCTGCCCGCCCTGCAGCAGGTCCACCACCTCGCCGGGGGACGTGCACTCGTACACGCTGACCCCGTCGCTCATCAGGGTGACCTGGGCCAGGTCGCTGGCCCCCCGGCTGTGCAGGTGGGTCACCGCGGCCCGGATCTGCTGCAGCGAGATCCCGGTGTCCAGCAGCCGCTTGACCACCTTGAGCACCAGAATGTCCCGGAAGCTGTACAGCCGGGCCGACCCCGAGCCCTGCGCGGCCCGCACGCTCGGCTCGACCAGGCCGGTCCGGGCCCAGTAGTCCAGCTGGCGGTAGGTGATCCCGGCCGCGGCGCACGCGGTCGGCCCGCGGTAGCCAATGCCCTCTGGCCGGGTGGCGAGATCCTCGCCGAACAGCAGCCCCTGCTCACCGGCCTGCTGCATGGCCGCGCCACGCTCGGCAGAGCCAGCCGCCGGATCGTGCGCGCCTGACGCCTGCTTGCTGCCCTTGCTTACCGCCACGCCTGCCTCCACCCGGAGCTGACCACCCTGGGTACTCGTCTCGCACGGTAGGCCGCCAGCGCTGGCCGAGTCAACGATCGGCAGCGGCGCGTCGCTACCAGTCCCGGGGGGACGACCCCCCGATTGGCGCTCCGCGCCGAACGCCGGCTCGGCGAGCACCCGCCTGCGGCGCCCGGCAAAAGCTTTACGTAGCCCGGCCGAAGTCCTCGGGCGTGATCGTGTCCAGGAACTCGCGGAACTTCTCGACCTCGTCTTCCTGCTCGTCGGGAATGGCCACGCCGGCCTCGTCGAGCACTTCGTCGCTGGCGTAGATCGCCGCGCCGGTGCGCAGCGCTAGCGCGATGGAGTCGGACGGCCGGGCGCTGACCTCTTTACCGTTCGAGAAGATCAGGTCGGCGAAGAAGATGCCGTCCCGCAGCGCGGTGATGTTCACCGTCTGCAGCTGCACCTCCAGCGCCTCCAGCACATCGCGGAACAGGTCATGGGTCAGTGGCCGGGCGGGCACCATGCCCTGCTGGGCGAACGCGATCGCGGTTGCCTCGACCGGCCCGATCCAGATCGGCAGGTACCTGTCCCCCTGCGTCTCCTTCAGCAGGACGATGGGCTGGTTCGTGGGCATCTCGACCCGGACGCCGACGACCTCCATCTTCCTCACGGCGGCTCCGTCCTCACGTGCGCCTGACGCGCTGCCTCAGGCATGACCTGCTCGGCACTCCCTTGCCAACGTACACCCCATCAGGCACCGGACCCGGCGGCGGCTGGGCCGGCAAATCCGTTCCCGCCGTATCCGCGGCCGGCCCGCCCGGGTTCCGGCCGCCGGGCGGGCGGAGGCCCGGCCGCATCCGGCCCGGCCGCGTCCAGCCCGGCCGCGTCCAGCCCGGCCTCGGCCAGGGAACTGCCCATCAGCGACGCGTGCAGCCGCAGCGAGAGCGCGGCCACCTCGCGGGCCGTCTGGCCGGCCCGTTCCCGGGAGCCCAGGCTGCGCTGCCGCAGGGTGGGCGCCACCACCTGCTCGATGAGCGCCGTCTCCCGCTCCACCGCGGCCCGGACCGCGCGCAGGTGGCGGGCCTGCACGCCGTACTTGCCCAGCGCCACGATGATCCGCGCCGCGTCCAGCGCTTCCGGTTCGAACTGCCGCCCGGACGCCCGGACCAGCCCGAAGTCTTCCAGTTCGGTCAGGTAGCTCTCGTCGATCCCGGCCGCGTCGAGCAGTTCCCGCCGGCTCAGCGGGCGGCGGCCGGGCGGCCGGGCGGCGGCGTCCCCGTCCGGCCCGGCGTCCGCCTCGCCGTCCGCCTCAGCCAGCCGGTCCTTGATCACCCGCAGCGGCAGGTACTCGTCCCGCTGGGCGGTCAGGATGTAACGCAGCCGGGCCACGTCGGCGGGCCCGAACCGGCGGTAGTTGGACGGCGACCGGGCCGGCCGGATCAGCCCCTCGGACTCCAGGAAGCGGATCTTGGACACGCTGACGTCGGGGAACTCGCCCCGGAGCTGGGCAAGCACCTCACCGATGCCGAAGCCGGCCCGGGCGCTCATGCCCCGACCTGCGCGCCTCCGCCACCACGCTCCACCTGCGGCCGCCGCCCGGTCAGGAAGACCAGCCGGAATTTGCCGATCTGCACCTCGTCGCCACCGATCAGGGCGGCCTCTTCGATCCGCTCCTGGTTGACGTAGGTGCCGTTCAGGCTGCCGACATCGCGCACGGTGAACCGGTCCCCGCGCCGGTAGAATTCAGCATGCCGGCGGGACACGGTCACGTCGTCCAGGAAGATGTGACTGTCCCGGTGCCGGCCGGCGGTGGTGATGTCACTGTCGAGCAGGAACCGGCTGCCCGCGTTGGGACCCCGCTTGACCACCAGCAGGGCCACCCCGGGCGGGAGCGACTCCAGCGACGGGTCGGCGAACGGGTCGTCGCCGAATTCGGGCTCGGCCGCCGCGTCCCCGCCCATCGAGATGATGGAGGTCGTCTCACCCGGGCGGTCAGCACCGGGCCGCGCGAGCATCGTGCCGCAATGCAGGCAGAAGCGCGCGTCGTCCGGATTAGCCTGACCGCACCGGGTGCAGTAGATGCTCGGCATGTCGTGGCCCAGCCTCTCCTCTGCTGGCCATGGGCTCTGGACGGGAACCACGTCGGGCGCGGCCCGTTCCCCGTACCGGGCTGAACTCTGCTCGCTCAACTTCTGCTCGCTGAAGCCCTGCTCGCTAGGGCCCTGCTCGGCTGATGACGTCCACGCTACCTGGGCCGCACCCGGCCGGTCCATGCGCCACGCGCGTCGCCCGCCGGGGCGCAGCCGGGCCCGCCAGCCCCGGCGCCGGCCCGGGCCAGGGGATGAATCACCGCCCCGGGATCCGCCCGGGGCGTTATCGTGCCGCCGCCGCCACATTTTGGCCGCACCTCCGACGCATGCACCCCTCCGCTGCGGACTCTCTCAGGGGGGGCGGTTGCCCCGCTGGACACTGAGCTGGCCAGCTTACCGGCTGCCGCGACCCGGCCGCTCGGCTATGGCTCAGCTGCCGGCCCGCTCGGCGACCGCGGCCCACTCGTCGAGCAGCGCCTGGGCGCTGTCCGGGTCCGGGCCCTCGGCCCACAGGTGGGTCACCGCGTCGGCCGGGTCCGGGAGGACCAGCACCCAGCCCCCGCCCGGCTCCACGATCCGCACCCCGTCGGTGGTGTCGATAGCCCGGTCGCCGGCCGCTTCCACCACGGTGCGCATCACGCTGCCCTTGACCGCCCACGGCGTGGGCATGGACCGCCTGAGCAGGTGTGCGGCCGGGATCCGGGCGTCGATCTGGCTCAGCGTGAGCCGGGTCCGGGCGACCAGGCCGAGCAGCCGGGCGAACGCCGCGATGCCGTCCAGGGTCCGGCTGAACTCGGGGACCACGAACCCGCCCCGGCCATCGCCGCCGAAAATTACATCGTCCCCGGCCGTGGCCTCGGTCAGCCCGTGCAGCGACGTCGGTGTCCAGTCCACGTGCACGCCGTGGAACCGGCACACCTGCTCGGCCACCCGGGTCGTGGTGACCGGCAGCGCCACCCGGCCGGACCGGCGTTCCGCGGCGATGAGATCGAGCACGACCAGCAGGGCCCGGTCGTCGCTGATCATGGCGCCCTTGTCGTCCACCAGCATGATCCGCTCGCCGACCTGGTCGAAGCGGACCCCGAACGCGGCCCGGGACGAGGCCACCAGCTCGGACAGCCGCTGCATGCCCGCCCGGACCTGGGCCAGGCCCTGCGTCGGGGTGCCCTCGTCGAGCCGGTTGTTCACCGTGAGCACGTCCACGCCGAGCCGGCCAAGCAGGGCGGGCAGCACCAGCGAGACGGTGCCGCCCGCGCAGTCCACCACCACCTTGAGCCCGGCTTCGCCCACCCCGGTCATGTCCACGCTGCGCACCAGTTCGTGGGCGTAGGACTCGACGACCCGGGACGGGTAGGTGAGCTCGGCGATCTCGCCCGGGAAGGCCCGCCGGTACTCCTGCCGGGAGAACACCCGTTCCAGCTTGCGCGCCGCGGCCTGGGACAGTTCCGCACCGCGGTCGTCCAGGAACACGATGTCGATCGACTGCTGGTCGCCGGGTGTGGTGCGCAGCGCGATGCCGCCCGCGCAGGAGCTGCGCGCGGTCTGGAACCGGGCCACCGGCAGCGGCTGCGCCTCCAGGTCGACCACGTTGATGGCGCTGGCGTTCAGCGCGCACTGCACCGCACGCTTGAGCGCCCGCGCGGCCCGGGACACGTCACGCGAGGTGGTGACCACCGAGCCCTTGCGCAGCGTGGTGGCGTACGCGCTGCACAGCCGGACGCACAGCTCCGGGGTGATCTCGACGTTGACCAGGCCGGACACACCGCGCGGGCCGAACAGGGTGCGCTGCCCGCGGGACTCCCAGATGACGCTGGTGTTGACCACCGCGCCGGCCTCGATGGTCTTGAACGGGTAGACCTTGACCCCGGCGGACAGGTAGGCCTCCGGCTCGATGACGCACTCGTCGCCGACCACGGCACCTTCCTCGATCCGCGCGGACGGCATCACGTCGGTGTTCTTGCCGATCACGCAGCCGCGCAGGGTGACGCCCTGGCCGACGTAGACGTTGCTGTGCACCACGGCGCGGTGCAGGAACGCGCCCTCCTTGACCACCACGTTGCCGCCCAGCACGGTGAACTCGCGCAGTTCGGCACCCGCCTCGACCTTGGCGTAGTCACCGACGCACAGCGGCCCGGACAAGATGGCCTCGGGGTCCACCTCAGCGCCCTCGGCCACCCACACCCCGGGCGACACCTCGAAGCCGTCGATCTCGGTGTCCACCCGGCCGGACAGCACGTCGGCCTGGGCCTTGAGGTAGCTCTCGTGGGTGCCGACGTCCTCCCAGTAGCCGTCGGCGATCCAGCCGAACAGGGGCGCGTCCCGCTTGAGCAGGGCCGGGAACACGTCCGCGGCCCAGTCCACCGACTCCCCGGGCCGGACCTCGGCCAGCACTTCGGGCTCCATGACATAGATCCCGGTGTTCACCGTGTCCGAGAACACCTGGCCCCAGGTGGGCTTCTCCAGGAAGCGCTGGATCCGGCCGTCCTCGCCGACGATGATGATGCCGAACTCGAGCGGGTTGGGCACCCGGGTCAGCCCTACCGTGACCAGGGCGCCGTTCTCCTTGTGCGCCCGGACCATGGCGGTCAGGTCGATGTCGGTCAGCGCGTCCCCGGAAATGACCAGGAACGGCTCGTCGCGCAGCGCGTCCTCGGCGTTCTTCACGCTGCCCGCGGTGCCCAGCGGGGCTTCCTCGGTGGCGTACTGCAGGCGCATGCCCACGTCCTCGCCGTCCCCGAAGTAGTTGCGCACCAGCGAGGCCAGGAACGCCGCGGTGACGACGGTCTCGTCAAAGCCGTGCCGCTTGAGCAGCCGCAGCACGTGTTCCATGATTGGCTTGTTGCAGACGGGCAGCAGTGGTTTGGGCTGGTTGGCGGTCATTGGCCGCAGCCGGGTGCCCTCTCCGCCGGCCATCACGACGGCCTTCACCGGTGCCAGGTCTCCTTCCAGGTCATCCGTGCCGTCTGCCCATTCTCCCCGGTTGCATGCTGGGCCGGGCACTCGCTATCGGGTCCTTCCATCATGACTGGCCAGGCCCGGGCCGGCCATCACCGGCCCGGCCAGGGCCAGGCCGGCTTGCGGTGAGCCGCCCGGCCTGGGCCAGGTACAGACCCGCCGCCCACCAGTACAGCGCGGTGCCCCACAGCCCGAACGCCCAGCCGGCCACCTTGGCCACCTCCGCGGCTGGCCCGCCGTACACGCCCAGCAGCAGCAGCGGGAACGCGTACAGCAGGCACAGCGTGGCCGCCTTGCCCACGAAACTGACCTGGAGCGGCTCCCAGCCGCGGGAGCGCAGCCGGAGCAGGGCCACGCCGAGCACCAGTTCCCGCGCGGCCAGCACGCCGACCAGCCACCACGGGATGATGGCCCGGATGGCCAGCGCGATGAGCATGGCCCCGATGTAGAGCCGGTCGGCGGCCGGGTCGAGCACCTGCCCGAGGCGGCTCTCCTGGTGCCAGGCCCGGGCGATCTTCCCGTCCAGCCAGTCGGTGGCCGCGGCGGCGATGAGCAAGCCCACCGCCCAGCCGTCCGCCTTCGGCCCGAGCACCAGCCAGACGAACACCGGAACGCCGGCCAGCCGGGCCATGCTGAGCAGGTTGGGCACGGTCCAGATCCGGTCCGGCAGCCTGCCGCCGGCCGGCCGGGGCTCAGCCAGCTGGCCTGGCACGCTGCTGCCTGCGTCCAACGGAGCGGCCCCCTTGCTCGCGGTACCCGCCGCCGACCCTACCCGGGGCCGGGGCGCGCAGCGACCTGGGCCGCTTTGGTGATCAGGTACTGCTGTTCGCGGACGTTGGTGGCCCGGGCCGCCGCGGCCTGGAAGCCGGCCCGGGCCCCGTCCCGGTCGCCCGCCTGTTCCAGCAGGTGGGCGCGCACCGAGTGGTACCGGTGATGCTCGCCGAGCTGGCCGGCCACGGTGTCCAGGATGGCCAGCCCGGCCGTGGGCCCCTCGGCCATGGCCGCCGCGCCGGCCCGGTTGAGCGTCACTACCGGGTTGCCGGTCATCTGCTCCAGCACGGTGTACAGGGCCAGGATCTTCGCCCAGTCGGTGTCCTGTGCCCGGGCCGCCTGGTCGTGCACGGCCGCGATGGCCGCCTGCAGCTGGTACTCACCGGCCTGCCCGGGCCCGTGCCGCAGCGCCTCGGTGATCAGGGCCAGTCCGCCGCCGATGAGAGAGCGGTCCCAGCGGGCGCGGTCCTGGCTGGCCAGCGGGATCAGCTCGCCGGCCGGCCCGGTGCGGGCCGGGCGGCGGGCCTCGGTGAGCAGCATCAGGGCCAGCAGCCCGGCCACCTCGGGGTCGCCGGGCAGGCTGGCCCGCAGCATCCGGGCCAGCCGGATGGCTTCCCCGGACAGGTCGGCGCGGGCCAGGTCCGGGCCGCTGCTGGTCGTGTACCCCTCGTTGAACAGCAGGTAGAGCACGTGCCGCAGCGAGCGCAGCCGCGGTTCCCGCTGGTCCGGCGGAGGCAGCCGGAACGGCTCGGCGGCCGCCTTGAGCGTGGCCTTGGCCCGGCTGATCCGCTGGCCCATGGTCGGCTCCGGGACCAGGAACGCGGCGGCGATCTGCCCGGTGGTCAGGCCGCCGACCGCGCGCAGCGTGAGCGGGATGGCCGAGCCCGGGGCCAGCGCCGGGTTACAGCACAGCAGCATCAGGATGAGGGTGTCGTCCCGGCTGGGTGCCGGGCCGGGGTCAGTGAAGGGGGATGGGGAGGCGGGTAGGGACCACGAGGCGGCCAGCAGCTCGCGGCGCCGCCTCGTGCTGTCGCTGCGGAACTGGTCGGTCATCCGGCGGCCGGCCACCCGGATCAGCCAGCCCAGCGGGTTGCCTGGCGTCCCCTCAGCGGGCCAGCTGACCGCCGCGGCCAGCAGCGCTTCCTGCACCGCGTCCTCGGCGCTGGCGAAGTCGCCGTACCGGCGGGTGATCACCCCGAGGGCCTGCGGCGCCAGCTCACGGAGCAGATCCTCGGGACTGGCCATGGCGGGGCTCAGAGCTCCGGGTCGGGTGCGCTGAGCACCTGGCGGACCTCGATGGGCTGACGGACCGGCACACCCGCCGGGCCGGGGGCGGCCGAGGCCTGGGCCGCGATCTCAACTGCCCGGGCCGCCGAGTCGACGTCCACCAGCCGGTAGCCGGCCAGCAGCTCCTTGGACTCCGGGTAGGGCCCGTCGGTGATGACCGGGGCGGTGACCCCGTCGGAGACCACGAACCGGGCCTGCTCCGGCCCGGCCAGCCCCTGCGCGTCGACCAGCTCACCGCGCTGCGCCAGTTCCTGGTTGAGTGCCTGCTGGAACGCGATGTGCGCGGTGATGTCCTGCGGCGCCCATTCGGCCATCGGCGCGCAGCCCGATCCCACCGGTCCGTAGCTCTGCAGCAGCATGAATCGCATGGCTCCATCCTCCCTGGTCACCCGGCACCCTGGTAGCGCCTTCAGCCCTGGTGTCGGAGCCACCGGATGATTTTCGACGGGTGAGCCGGCTCAGATGGGGTAGGGGCGGCCCAACTGCACATGCCGATATACCGACAGGAGCAGCCCGATGCTTACCTTGACCGACAGTGCCGTTACGGCCATCCGTTCCCTTACCTCGCAGCCCGAACTGCCCGAGGACACCGGCCTGCGCATCATGTCGCAGGATGAGGGGGGCCCGGCGTTCCAGGTGACGCTGGCGGAGAGCCCGCTGGCCGGTGACCAGGTCATCGAGACGTCCGGGGCACGTGTGTTCCTGGAGCCCGGTGCCGCCGTGGCACTGGATGACAAGTCCCTGGACGCGCAGGTGGACGACGAGGGAACGGTGGCCTTCACGCTGGCCGACCAGGCCGGCTGAACCGGGCGCCAGCGCCCAGCCGGGCTGGGCGGCCGCCCGCTGGCGGTCAGTGCTGGCCGGTCCATTCCGGCCCGACCGAGGTCCAGCCCTCTTCCCAGCCCGCTAGCCGCCGCCGGTCCATGTGGCGGCAGATGACCAGCATGACCATCACCAGCACCGCTATCAGCAGCAGGGCCGTGCCCACGGCGGCCAGCACCGCGCCGCTGGACAGCTGGCCCGGGTTGACCCGGGCGCTGGTCAGCCGGCCGGAGCCGTCGGTCCACTCGCGGAGCACGGTGCCCGCCTTGGTCCCCGCGGTGACCAGCACCGTGGCGATATGCCGCACTCCCGCCGGGCTGGTCCACCAGGCCGGTTCCTGGACCAGGTAGGACGACGGGTTGGCCGGCCCGGCCGGGGCCGGGGCGGAATGCAGCACATGCGCGCTGACCGGCCGCTGGGCGGCCGCCGCCACCCGGGCCGCGCGCACCGCGCCGGTGCCAGCCCACTGGGCCACGGCCACCGCGGCCGCCGGGATACCGGTGGCGAACAGCGCGAACAGCACGACCAGCAGGGCCCGCTCGGCGCGGTCCGCGGCCCGGCGCAGCGGGTTGCGGTCCGGCCACACCCGCCACAGCGCGCGCCGCGCCGGGCCCAGCCCGGGCGGCCCGTCCGAGGCGGCCATCACGTGCCGCCGCTCCGCCGCCATCAGGCCGCCTGCCACAGCGTGGCGATGCCCTGGCCGACCCCGATGCACATGCTGGCCGCGGCGCGGGACGCACCGCGCCGGGTGAGCTCATGCAGCAGGGTGGTGGTGATGCGGGCCCCGGAGCAGCCCAGCGGGTGACCGATGGCGATGGCGCCGCCGTTCACGTTGACCCGGTCCGGGTCCAGCTTCAGCTCGTCGCACACCGCCACCGCCTGAGCCGCGAACGCCTCGTTGACCTCGATCAGGTCCAGGCTGGCAATGTCCCAGCCCGCGCGGCGGGCCGCTTTGCCCAGCGCCGGCACCGGGCCGATGCCCATGTAATCCGGATGCACGCCAGCCGCCGCGGTGCCCGCGTAGCGGGCCAGCGGGGTCACCCCGGCCACGGCCAGCGCCCGCTCGGACAGCAGCACCAGGCCAGCCGCGCCGTCGTTGAGCGGGGAGGAGTTGCCGCCGGTCACCGTGCCGCCGGCCCGGAACACGGGCCGCTTTCCGGCCAGCTCGGCCAGGGTGAGGTCGCCCCGGATGCCTTCGTCCTGGGTCACCGGCCCGGCCGGCACCCCGACCGGGACGATCTCGGCGCCGAACCGGCCGGCCTGCTGGGCGCTGGCCGCCCGCTGATGGCTGCGCAGCGCGAACTCGTCCTGGCGCGGCCGGCTGATCCCGTACCGCTCGGCCACGTTCTCCGCCGTCTCGCCCAGGGTGACCGGCGGGTACAGCTGCTGCATCAGCGGGCTGACCAGCCGCCAGCCCAGCCGGGTGTCGGCCACGCCCGCCTCGCGCGGGAACGGGCTGGCCGCGCGGGGCAGCACGAACGGCGCCCGGGTCATCGACTCGGCCCCGCCGGCCAGGATGATGTCCGCCTCGCCCGCCGCGATGGCCCGGGCCGCGCTGGCGATGGCCTCCATGCCGGAGCCGCACAACCGGTTCACCGTGGCGCCGGGCACCTCCACCGGCAGGCCGGCCAGCAGCACGCCCATCCGGGCCACGTTCCGGTTGTCCTCGCCGGCCTGGTTGGCCGCGCCCCAGTACACGTCGTCGATCTGGCCCGGGTCGAGCCACTCGTTGCGGGCCAGCAGGGCCTTGATCACCTCGGCGGTCAGATGGTCCGGCCGTACCTCGGCCAGCCCGCCCTTGATCCTGCCTACCGGCGTACGGCATGCGTCCGCCGCGAAGACCGCCGTCATGTCCGCCTCCTGCTCCCAGCCCCCGGCCTGCCCCGAGGCTACCCGGGGCGGGTACAGCCGATCGCAGCGCGCACTGTTACGGGAAAGTGATTTAGCGCACAGGATCGCGGTGGCTGAGCCGCCGGGCGGCCGTAGCCCACGGGGCCCGGATGGCCAGCCGGATGCCGCTGGCCGGGCCGGCCAGCGCGAGCGCGGCCTGATAGCCCCCCGGGGCGGGCAGCGAGATGAGTGAGCAGCCGTGCGCCGGGGTGGCCGCCACCAGCCGGTCCGGGCCGCCGGGCACGGCCGGGCCGACCGGCCCGTCCGGGCTGCCCAGCACCGGGAAGGTGCCGATGCCGTGCCCGATACCCTCGCCGGTGCACTTGAGCACCGCCTCGGACCGCACCCACCAGCGGATGACCAGGTCGTGCCGGGCGGCCTCGCCCAGCGGGCGGCCCCACTCGGCGTCCGCCGCGTTCATGTCGGCGGACAGCGCGCACACGCAGCCGGACGGCTGGTGCTCCACGTCCACGCCGACCTGCTGGCCGGCCACCGCGATGACCACCGCGTCGCCGCTGTGCGCGAGCGAGAAGTGCAGCCCGTAGCCGAACGGGAGGGCCGGCCGCCCGGCCGGCTTGCCGCACCGGGGGCACGGCTCACGGCGGAAGATCAGGCTGGACGGCGGGATGTCCACGTACCCGGACAGCACCCGGCGCAGCATCACGTGCGCGGCCGTGTACCGGCGGCGGTCGGCCCGGAACGCGAACGACGCGGCCCGTTTGTGCTCCTCGAGGCTGAGCTCGGCCAGCTCCGGGCGGCCCACGGTGACCGTGCTGATGTCCAGCCACCAGACGTCGGCGCACCCCGCGGGCGGGACCGGCAGCATCAGCAGGCACCCCCCTGTGTTAGCCCGGGGCGGCGGCCCCCCGGAACCCCCCGATCGCGCTCTGCTAACCCGGGGGCGCGGCCCCCCGGAACCCCCCGATCGCCGCTGCGCACCGGAGGCGGGCTCGGCGGGCACCCGCCTGCGCCGGGCCCCGCCCCGCCGGCCAGAGCGGCCCGCGCAGCGACAAACTCGGCCAGTGTCCTGACCGTGGCCAGGGAGTCCAGGTTGAGGTCCTCGGCGGCCACGTCCACCCCGAACCGCTGCCGGACCTGGCGCAGCAGCAGCGTCCCGGTCAGCGAATCCAGCCCTACCCGGTCGCCGAACAGCGGGGTGTCCAGGGTGAGCCGGGCCAGTTCCGGCCGGCCGGTCGCGGCGGCCAGCACCCGGCGCAGTTCATCGGCGATGGCCGCCGGTGCGGGCCGGGCCGGGCTCATCACGCCTCACCTGGCGCGGTCACCCAGCCGGGCCGGGCCGGCCGCGGCGCACCGAGGTCAGTGCGGAACACCACCCGGCCGGGCCCGGCCGCCTGGTCCGGGCAGGCCCGGAAGCCCGCGCCGGCCAGGGCCAGCCGGAGCGGCACGCCGCGCTCGGAGACCGGGCACGGCACCTCGACCGCGGCCGCCCCGTGGCCCGCCGCGCGGCGGGCCAGCCACGTCAGCACGCTGTCGATCACCCCGCGGCCGATGGCCCGGCAGGACATCATGAGCAGCGGGACGGTCCATACCTGTTCGTCGCGCCGGTCGATCACGCACCCGCCGACCAGCCCGTCGTCGGCGAACCGGTCCCGGAGCCGGACGGTCAGCACGTCGTGGGCCGGGGCGCCGATCAGGGCCTGGATCGACGCCGCGGGCAGCGGCTGGCCGGCCGAGTTGAACTGGCTGGTCCGCTCGGACAGCTCACGCAGCCGCGGCACGTCGGCCGGGCGGGCCGGGGCGATGGTGACCTGGGTCTGGCAGGCGCGCAGGAAGTCCTCGTGCGACCCGGTGAAGGCCTGCTCCGCCGCCTGCCGGTGCCGCCGCTGCTGGTACAGCGCGGCCCGGCGGCGGCCCTCCTCGGTCACCTCGGCCGGGCTGAACTCGGGCCAGCCCACGGCCTCGGCGGCGTCCTCCGGGGACAGCACCCGGACCCCGGGCAGCGCCGCGCCGACCTCGGCCCGCTCGTAGGGATCGTCGTCCACGAACGCCAGCGCGTCCACCGCGATGCCCAGGCCGGCCGCGATCCTGGTCAGCGCTTCGGACTTGCGCCCCCAGCCGCACTCGGCGGCGGCGAACGCGCACCCGGTGGCCTGGGCCGCGTACTCGGCCGCTTCCGGGGGATTGCGGCTGGCGATGGCGTGCACGATGCCACGGCGGCCCAGTTCGGCCAGCAGGCTGGCGAGGGCCGGGTCGGCCGGCGGCCGGCCCGGCAGCGATTCCAGGTAGGTGCCCAGCAGCAGCGTGTTGTCCAGATCCCAGACCACGCACTTGACCAGCCCGGACGTGCTCATGACTGTTCCCGGCACAGGTCCCGTTTCTCCATGGTGATGTGCGTCGCCTCGAATCCGAACTTCCGGTACACCGCGCGCATGCCGAGGTTCCTGGCGTGCACCTTACCGGTGAGCTGAGTGAAACCAGCCTCCTCCGCCGCACTGAGCACAGCTGTCATCAAGATTTCGGCCACCTGCGCGCGCTGCGGTATGTCGGCTACGGCCAGCGAGCGGAAGTTGCCGTACCGGGCGCCGGTCAGCGAGTTGGTCCGGCCGGACAGCCAGGCCCAGCCGGCCGGCACCCCGGGCGCGCCGGCCGCCGCGGCGACCAGGGTCACCTCGCCCGGCTTGCCCAGCGCGGCGGCCACCCGCTTGCGGTGCAGTGCCGGGTCCGTGATGGCCTCGTTACCGAACGAGACCTGGGCGATCTCCACCTCGAACGCGGCCAGCGCGTCCAGGTCCCCCGCCACCGCCGGCCGGATCACGTATTCCCCGGTCACCGTCGCTCCAGCGGCATCGGCCGGAATACCGTGCCGGCGCAGCCCGGGCAGCCCGCCGCCTTGAGCGCGGCGATCCGCGGCCAGCTGGTGCCCGGGCCGACCAGGTGCACCGCGGCACAGCCGCGGCACCGGTACCGCCGGGTGATCACCCGCCCGTCGGCGGTGTACAGCGGGCCGTCATACCGCCCGGTGATCAGCGGGGCGGACCCGGCTGTGCTGCGCAGGTGGAACAGGTTGCTGGTGCCGCCCAGCACACCGGCCCCGAGGTACTCGTTGAAGCCGGGCAGCAGCGCCCGCACGGCCAGCCCCAGCTGCGCCATGAGTTCCTGGGTCAGCAGGCTCTCGTCCGGGCGGCGGGCGCCGAAGGAGAAGAACACGTGCTGGCCCGGCTCGCTGCTCAGCGCGGCCACCGCGCGGGACAGGAACAGCTCCGCGCCGGGCACCGTGTAGGGCGGGTCGGTGAACACCACGTCGAACTGGCCGTGCAGCCCGGGCGGCAGCGGGTCGCGCAGGTCGTGCTGGCACAGATCCACCGGGAACGTGGCCCCGGCCAGCTGGCCGCCGAGGAAACCGAGCAGGCCGGCGTCGGTGTCCAGCACGGTCAGCCGCTGGATCCGGGCCGGGCGGCCGGGCAGCGCGCAGAACGCGGCCAGCGCGGCCGAGGTCAGGTCGTCGTCACCGAGCAGCAGGATGGACTTCCCGTCCACCGCGCCCGCCTGGTGCATGTACAGCACCCGGCGGATCTTGGTGGGCACGGTGCAGTGCGTCTGGTCCAGCTCCAGCCGGGCCCCGGGTACCCCGGCCGACCGCTGCTCCAGCTCGGTGACCAGCGCGGCCACCGCGTCCGGGATGATCACGCCACGCCCGGCACAGGCCGGGCAGCACCCGGACACCTCGCGGTGCCCGCCCGGCGGGCTCAGCGCGGCCCGCCCGGCCTCGGTCAGCCGGACCGGCCGGCCCCGGTCCACCACCCCCCGCTTGCGCAGTTCGTTGCACACCGCGGTGACCAGGGGGATAGGCAGCTCGGCCAGCCGGCTCACCTCGCGGGTGGCCACCGGCTCGCTGCGCGCGATGGCGCGCATCACGTCCCTGACTCCCGACCGGCCCTCAGCCAGCCCGACCGCCGAGGCGACCTCGGTGACGACTGCGTCAACATCCATGCGGTACGTTCTCCGGCTCCATGCCCACCGCGGCGGCGCCCCGGTCAGCCCGTCACGACAGCCCCGGCCGGACCGGGAACAGGTACGGTATTCTCCCACATCATGCCGGGCAACGGAGCACTCAGCGCGCAGCCGGCGACGGCCCCGCAGCAGCCGCGGCCGGGCAAGGTGCTGCACGCCATCGACGCGGTCAGCTCAGCCTGCTCTCCCGTCTGCGACCTGGGCGAACTGACCACTGCCGCGCTCCGGGCGGTGGCCGCCGGCCGGGGTCACGTGCTGGGCACCAGCCACGTGGTGTTCCCCAACGGCGCGATCACCCTGGTGCTCATCCTGGCCGAGTCGCACCTGAGCATCCACACCTGGCCGGAGGAGAACCTGGTCGCGGTGGACCTGTTCAGCTGCGGCGCGATCGACGCGGACCGGGTGATCAGCGAGCTGGCCGGCCTGCTCCGGCTGGACCAGGTCTCGGTGCGCGCCGTGCCCCGCGGCCGGCCCGGCTGACCGGGATCAGGCGGGCCCGGACAGGGACAGCGCGAAGCGGTCCCGGTGATCGGTCTGCCAGGAGCGCAGCGCGAAACCCGCGGCGGCCAGTTCCGCCTCCACCCCGGCCCGGCGGAATTTGGCCGACACCTCGGTGCGCCACTGCTCCCCGGCCGCGAACCGCACGGTCAGCCCGATGCCGGGCAGCCGGACCGTCTGGTCCTCGGCCGAGCGGAGCCGCATCTCGATCCACTCGTTCTGCGGGTCCCACACCGCCAGGTGGTCGAACAGCTCCGCGTCGAAGTCCGCACCCAGCTCGGTGTTCAGCACGGACAGCACGTTCTTGTTGAACGCCGCGGTCACCCCGGCCGCGTCGTCGTAGGCGGCCAGCAGCACGGCCGGGTCCTTGACCAGGTCGGTGCCGAGCAGCAGCGTGTCACCCGGGCGCAGCCCGGCCCGCAGCCGGGCCAGGAACGCGGCCCGCTGGGCTGGCAGCAGGTTGCCGATGGTGCTGCCCAGGAACGCCACCAGCCGCGGCCCGGGCACGTCCGGCAGGCCCAGGTGCTCCTCGAAGTCGGACAGCACGGCCCGGACACGAAGCCCCGGGTACTCGGCCAGCACCCGGCGCGCGGCCGCGACCAGCGCGGTCTCGCTGACATCGACCGGCACGTAGCTGCGCAGCGTGCCGGCGTCGCGCAGTGCGTCGAGCAGCAGCCAGGTCTTCTCCGACGATCCCGAGCCCAGCTCGACCAGCACGGCGGCCCCGGTGGCGGCGGCGATGCCGGGCGCGGCGGCGGCCAGGATGGACCGCTCGGCCCGGGTCGGGTAGTACTCCGGCAGCAGTGTGATCTTCTCGAACAGCTCGCTGCCCCGCTCGTCATAGAACCACTTGGGCGGCAGGAACTTGGGCGTGGCGGTGAGGCCGGTGCGCGCGTCCGCGCGCAGCGCCGCGTCCAGGAAACCGTCCGGCAGGCACCGGTCGATCTGCAGCTCGGTCATGAATCCGCGGTCCTTCCCTCGGTCCCTCGTCCGGCTGGGCTGGGTCAGCCAGCCGGTCTGAGCGGGCTCACGTCCACCGCGCCGGGCCGTGCGGTCAGTACCGAGCGGTCCGGCACCGCGGCCCAGCCCGGCTGGTCGTCAGTTGGTTCGGAGGCCACCACGACCTGGGTGGCCGGGGCCCGGTAATAGAGCGTGTCGCCGGCCGCGGTGGCCGCGATCACCTCGCCGTCGGTGAGCAGGAAGTTGAACCGGCCCGCGATCCGGTGGCGGTCCAGGTCGGCCACCGTGCCGGCCAGTGCGCCGGCCAGCCCGTCCCCAGCCCGCAGCCGGTGCAGCACCAGCGCCCAGGCCAGGGCGGAGTCGGTGCGCGCTTCCAGCGTGAGGAGTTCCCCGGGCGGCAGCGTCCCGGCCAGCGTGGCCGCGGCCCCAGGCCAGGCGTTCAGCCTGCCGTTGTGGCTGAATAGCCAGCGGTCAGCGGCGAACGGCGCGGCCGCGGCGGCCCCGGGGGCGGTGCCGTCGGTGGCCGACCGGACCGCGGCCAGCAGCGCCCGGGACCGGGTCACCCTGGTGATGTCCGGGAACGAGGCGTCGGCCCAGATCGGCCCGGCGCGCCGGTAACGGGCCGGCACCGGGTCGCCGTCGGCGTACCAGCCGACGCCGAAGCCGTCCGCGTTGACCGTCCCGTACCGCTGCTCGCGCGGCGCCCAGGACTGCCGGACCAGCCCGTGCGGCGGGTCGCTGAGCACCGCGGCCAGCGTGGCCGGCGGGCCCAGGTAAGCCAGGTGGCGGCACATCCGGCCCGGTCACCTGCCGGCCACGGCTGTGCTGGGCGCGGTGCCGTCGCAGGCGCCGTCGCGGGCGGTCCGGAAGCCGGCGAAGATCTGCCGCCGGATGGGGTAGTCCCAGTTGCGGAACGTGCCCCGGCAGGCCACCGGGCCGACCGCGAACGAGCCGCCGCGGAGCACCTTGTAGCCGCCGCCGAAGAACACCTCCGAGTACTCCCGGTACGGCCAGGCGGCGAAACCGGGGTAGGGCAGGAAATCGCCGCTGGTCCACTCCCACACGTCGCCGATGAGCTGCCGGGCGCCGGACGGTGCCGCGCCGGCCGGGTAGCTGCCCGCCGCGGCGGGCTGCAGGTGGTGCTGGCCCAGGTTGGCCCGGTCCGGCGTGGGATCCTCGTCGCCCCACGGGAACCGCCGGGAGCGGCCGGTGGCCGGGTCGTACCGGGCCGCCTTCTCCCACTCCGCCTCGGTGGGCAGGCGGCGCCCGGCCCACCTGGCGTAGGCCTGCGCCTCGTGGAAGCACACGTGCATGACCGGCTCGGCGGGCGGCACCGGCTCGGTGACGCCAAACCGGCGGCGCACCCAGCCGGGCCCCTCGCGGCGCCAGAACAGCGGCGCCTCCAGGCCGGCCCGCTGCCGGTGCGCCCAGCCGCCCGCCGTCCACCAGCGCTGGTCGGCGTACCCGCCGTCGGCGATGAACGCCTGGTACGCGCTGTTGGTCACCGGGGTGGTGTCGATGTAGAAGGACGGCACGGCCAGGGGGTGCGCGGGCCGCTCGTTGTCCAGCGCCCATGGCTCGTCCGACGTGCCCATGGTGAACGGGCCGGCCGGCACCTCGACCTCGGCGGGCAGGTGCAGCGCGTCCGCGGGCGGCGGGCCAGGCGGCGGCGCGGACAGCGCGGCCGCACCGCGGCGGAGCTGGTGGGTGGCCAGCATGGTCTCGTCGTGCTGCTGCTCGTGCTGGGCCACCATGCCGAACGCGAAGCCCCCGGTGACCAGCCGGGAACCGGTGAACGCGGCCGAGCCGAGCACGTCCAGCACCCGGCCGCGGACCTCGTGCGCGTAGGCCCGCGCCTCGGCCGGCGGGAGCAGGGGCAGCACCGGCCGCTCGGCCCGCGGGTGCTCGAACGCGTCGTACAGCGGGTCGATCTCCGGGTGCATCGGCTCCCGGCCGCCGACCGCGCGGAGCAGCCACAGCTCTTCCTGGTTGGCGATGTGCGCCAGGTCCCAGACCAGCGGCGACATGAGCGGTGAGTGCTGCCGGACCAGGTCCGCGTCGTCCACCGCGTCGGTCAGCAGCCGGGTGCGCTCGCGCGCGGTGAGCAGGTTTCCCGCGATCAGTTCGCGGAGCTGGCCGGCTCCGCTGTCCGCCGCCGGGCGGGTCGCGTCCGGGGTCGGCGTGGCTGTCATCTGTGCTCCTCCAGGTTGACGTCGGGCAGCCGGATGTCGTGCAGGCAGCGGACGGTCCGCGCCGGGCTTCCCGCCCCGCGCGCGTCATCGAGCAGGTCGTCGGCCGGGCACCGGCCGGGCAGCACGTAACGGTTGGCGAACGCGGCCACCGCGCCCCGCACCGCGGCCGGGGCGCCGAGCCGGCCCAGCGCCTGGTCGGCGGCGGCGAAGCAGTTGCGGCTGGCTGCGGCCAGCTGCGGGTCGCCGAGGCCGAACCGGGCCGCGCGCTGCCACAGCTCGTCCGGGCGGCCGCACAGCAGCGCGGTGGCGGCCATCGCGTCCTGCGCGGCGGCCGGGTCGTCGAGCAGCGCGGACACCACCGCGGTGGGCACGACCCAGCCGTCACCGGGCTGCGCGTCGATGACCCGCAGCTCCAGGTGCCCGCGCGGCCGGACCGGGGGGAACAGGGTGGACATGTGGTAGCTGAGGTCGTCAGCGGTCGGCCGGGGGCTGGCCGCGCCGCGGATCCAGTCCCGGAACGTCAGCCCGGACGGCGCGGTCCACCGGCTCGACCCGGGATCGCGCAGGCACATGACGTCGGCGTCCAGCACGTAGCGGGCCCATGCGGCCCGCGGGTCGCCGTCCTCCGGCCTGCCGTTTCCGCTGCTCAGTGCGGGTTCGGCATTGGCCGGGGCACGGGTCCGGCCCGGGTCGAGGCGGGACCAGACGGCCTGCCGGGTCGACTTCCAGCCGGACGGGCGGCCGCTGCGGAACGGTGAGTTGGCGAACGTGGCCACCAGGACCGGGCCGAGCGCGTGCAGCAGGTGCCAGCGCCAGCGGAAACCCGCGGGCCCGCTCCGCTCCTCCCCCGCGTCCACGCATACCTGGACCGACGCGGTGCTGCACATCATCACGCGGCCCCACGGGCCGCTGCGGTCGAAGAACTCCTCCATGGCCGCGTAGCGCGGCTGATCCAGCACGCGCCGGGGGGGCCGGAGCGGGTCGAGGCCGTGCCCGGCGAGGCTCAGCCCAGCCGGCGCGATAGCCTGCCGCACCGCGGCCAGGTCCGTGTGCGCCGCGGCCACACAGCCGCCCAGCCCGGACGCGGGCGCGGAGCTCAGCTCAACCTGGCCGCCGGGCTCGGTGGTCAGCCGGCCCCGGCCAGGGAGCGCTCCGGGCGTGTCCAGGCGGGCCAGGGCCCGCGCCACCCGCTGCTGGTCAACGGGAAGAGCCGGGTCGCGGCCGTCGCAGACCAGCCACTCCAGCTCGACCCCGACCTGGCTGGGTGGGCCGGTCTTGAAGCAGATCCCGTGCACGTGCTGCTCGGCCTGGCGCTCAGTGAGCGCCGGGCCAGCCAAGCGGGCATCCTTACCGCGCTCAGAGGTCATCGAGGTACCCCGTCCGGGTCGGGTGCGCCGGCCACGCTGTAGGGAACCAACTCCCGGCCGCTGCCATTCCGCTCCGATTCCACCCTGCCATACCCTGGGACCCGCAACGGATGCGCCCCACGGGGAGGCTGGTGTGGCTGATCTGGACGTGGATGTCGTGGTTCTCGGGATGGGGCCGGGCGGCGAGGATGCCGCCGAGCGGCTGGCCGAGGCGGGCCTGTCGGTGGTGGGCGTGGACGGCCGGCTGGTCGGCGGCGAGTGCCCGTACTGGGGCTGCATCCCGTCCAAGATGATGATCCGGGCGGCCAACCTGCTGGCCGGGTCCCGGCGTGTGCCGGGCATGGCCGGGACGGCGGCGGTGCAGCCGGACTGGGCGCCGGTAGCCCGCCGGATCCGGGTCGAAGCCACCGATGACTGGGACGACAAGGTGGCCGTGGACCGGTTCACCGGCAAGGGCGGCACGTTCTTCCGCGGGCACGGCCGGATCACCGCCCCGGGTGAGGTCACCGTGGCCGGCCAGGTGCTGCGGGCCCGCCGGGGCATCGTGCTCAACCCGGGCACCGAGCCGTTCGTGCCGCCCATCGGTGGCCTGGCCGGCACCCCGTACTGGACCAACCGGGAGGCGATCGAGGCCACCGAGGTGCCCGGGTCGCTGGTGATCGTGGGCGGCGGCGCGATCGGGGTGGAACTCGGCCAGGTGTTCGCCCGGTTCGGCGCCCGGGTGACGGTGCTCGAGGGCACCCGGCACCTGGTGCCGGCCGAGGAGCCCGAGGCGTGCGAGCTGCTCCAGGACGTCTTCACGCGTGAGGGCATCGAGGTGCGCACCGGGGCCACCGCGGCCGCGGTGCACCATGACGGCACCCGGTTCACGGTGACCGTGTCCGGCGGGGCGGGCGGGACGGCCACCGGGAGCGCGCTGCTGGTGGCCACCGGACGGCACACCGACCTGGCCGGGCTGGGCGTCGGTGCGATCGGGGTGGACGAGGCGCTGCACGCCATCCCGGCCGACGATCACCTGCGGGTGGCACCCGGGGTGTGGGCCATCGGCGACGTGACCGGGCACGGCGCGTTCACCCACATGTCCATGTACCAGGCCGACATCGTGGTCCGGGACATCCTCGGCCAGGACGTGGCGCCCGCCGAGTACCACGCGGTGCCCAGGGTCACGTTCACCGACCCCGAGATCGGCTCGGTCGGGCTGACCGAGGCGCAGGCCCATGACCAGGGCATCAGCGTCCGGACCAGCTTCTCCAAGCTGCCTGTGTCGGCCCGCGGCTGGATCCACAAGGTGGGCAACGACGGGTTCATCAAGCTGGTCGCCGACGCCGACCGCGGCATCCTGGTCGGCGCCACCTCGGTCGGGCCGGCCGGCGGCGAGGTGCTGAGCATGCTCACGCTGGCCGTGCATGCCCGGATCCCGGTGCGCCGGCTGGGCGAGATGATCTACGCATACCCCACGTTCCACCGGGCTATCGAGCCAGCGGTTCGGGCGCTGGCTCAGTAGCGGCCGGCCGGGCCCTGAACGGCCAGAAACTGGGCCGGGCCAGGCAGACCACGCCGACCGCAGCCGCGCAGAGCAGCCCGCCGGAGGCGGCCGCGAAGCGGGGTGTGGTCACGCTGGCCACCCCGCCCGCCCGTAGCTGCCCGGCCGGGGGCCCCACGCTGTAGCTGAGCATCTCCACCCCGGCCAGCCGGCCGCGCAGCCCGTCCGGGATGGTCTGGTTCCACAGCGTGTCCCGGAAGATGCCGCTCAGCATGTCGGCCGCGCCCGCCACGGCCAGGCACCCGAGCGCCACGGCCAGGTCCGGGGCCAGGCCGAACCCGGCGATGGCCACGCCCCAGCCGGCCGCGGCCAGCGCGATGGCCCGGCCGTACCGGCGCACCCGGCCCAGCCAGCCGCCGGTCGCCGATACGGCCAGCGAGCCGGCTGACGGGGCGGCGAACATCAGCCCGACCGCCCACGTCGCGTGCAGGCTGGTGGCGATGAACGGGATCAGCGCGTTGGGGTAGGACAGCGTCATCGCGGCCAGGTCGGCCAGGTAGGAGCCGAGCAGGTCGGGCCGGCCGCGGGCGTAGCGCAGGCCGGCCAGGATGGCGCGCAGCCCGGGGCCGGGCGCATGCTCCCCGGCGGCCGGCGGCGCCAGCGGCCGGAGCCCGAGCAGCAGCAGGAACGACACCGCGAAACTCACCGTGTCAAAGCCGTACACCCACGCCGCACCGGGCCCGGCGGCGATCGCGCCGCCCACCGTGGCCCCGGCGATGGCGCCCGCGTTGCCGGCCACGGACAGCAGCGCGGCGGCCGCGGCCAGCTGGTTCCGGGGCACGGTGCGCGGGATGGCCGCCTCCAGCGACGGGCGCTGCAGCGCGGTCAGCACGCTCATCGCGGCGGCCAGCGCGTACAGCGGCCACACCGCCGGATGGGGTGCCACCGCGTTGCCGGCCAGCCCCGCGGCCAGCAGGCCCAGGCCGGCCTCACACCAGCGCAGCAGCCGGCGCCGGTCCAGCCGGTCTGCGAGCACGCCGCCGTACAGGCCGAACACCACCAGCGGGACCAGTTCGGCCACGCCCAGCAGGCCGACCGCGAACACCGACCCGGTGAGCTGCTTGGCCTGCACCAGCAGGGCCACGTCGGTGGCCTGGGTGCCGAACAGGGTGACGCTGCGGCTGGCGTACAGGATCCGGAAGCTGGCGCGGCCACGGCCCCGGAGCGGGGAAACGTCCATCCGCAGCAGGCTGCGGCTCATCCAGCGCGTCTCCCCGGCTCGGCTGCCCGCACGCTAACACCGGGCTCCCGCGCCAGTCACCGCATTATTCCGGCGCGGGCGGCCGGCCGCGCCCGCCACCGCGTGGGCTGTTGCGTTCATGTGCGCCGGTACGAATGAACGCAACAGTCACGTCGTTGCCGGCGGATCGCCGGGGCCGTGCGGCGGGAAGCCGGGCAGGCTGCCCGGGCGCAGCCCCTGGCCGGCCGCCAGGCGGCGCAGCAGGCTGGTCAGCTGGCCGCGTTCCGCGCTGGTCAGCCCCGCGCTCATCTGCTGCTCATGGTCGGCGGCGACCGCCCGGACCTGGTCCAGCGCGGCCCGGCCCGCCGCGGTCAGGTACAGCGCGTGCGAGCGCCGGTCGCCCGGGTTGCGCCTGCGTTGCACCAGGCCGAGCTTCTCCAGCTCATCGACCAGGAAGACCATCCGGGTGGCGTTGACCCCGATCATCGCGGCGATGGCCTGCTGCGACTGGCCTTCGTTGGCGCCCAGCCGGACCAGCATCCCGGCCTGCCGCTGCTCCAGACCCAGCGGCTTGAGCCGCTCGCCGAACTGGCGGGCGCCGTACATGCCCAGCTGGACCAGGAGGAACGCCAGGCTGCCCTCGGGCTCCAGGACGGTGTCGTCCACCTGCCGATACTATCATCTCCAAAAATACTTGTGCATTGAAATCATCTCTGTTAGAAACTATATTAGTTGTCTAGATATCGGCTGAAGCTCCCGGCCGGGAGGAGGCACGGAATGTCTGGCATCTCGGTCGCGTCCCGCCCCGCCGCGGGCCCGCGTCCCAGCACTGACGAGATCTTCCGGCGGGCCAGCCTGGGCACCGCGATAACCCTGCTCGTCCAGTACGGGCTCGGCATGTGGGTGAACCTGTACGCCACCGTGCCCGCGGCCGACCACGGCGGCGGTGAGCTCGCCGCCATCGGCCGGGCCCTGTCGCACGGGCCGGCCGGGCTGGCCGCGCACGCCAGCCTCGGCCTGCTGCTGCTGGCCGGCTCGGTCGTCCCGCTGGTCCGCGCGGTGACCGCGCGGCGGCCCGCGTTCATCGTGACGTCGGGCCTCAGCCTGCTCGCCATCCTGGGCGCGGCGGGCAGCGGGGCGGCATTCGTCAACGCCGGCGCCGACGGCGCGTCCCTGGGCATGGCCCTGCTCACCGCGGTGGCGCTGGGCGGCCAGGTGGTGAATTTGTTCCTGCTGGCCGGGGGCCGGCCCGCGCGCGGCTGAGCCACTCACCCGAACCCTGGAGCCGGGTCCCCTCCCCCGGCCATGACACCGCTGCTGCGGGCGGTAGCTTGGTGCCCGACAGGAGGCGCGCGGATGAGTGGTGTGCAGCATCTGGTCCAGTCCGGGCCGCTCATCCTGGCTGCCCCGGTGGCGGCGGCGGCCGGCGCGATCACGTTCCTGTCGCCGTGCTGCCTGCCCCTGGTGCCGGGCTACCTGTCCTATGTCACCGGCATGTCCGGGACCGATGCGCAGCGGGCCGCCGCGGCCGACGGGCCGCCAGCCAGCGTGGCCGCGGCGCCGGCGGCCGGCGCCGCGGCGGCCGACGGCAGCGGCGGCGTCAGCGTGGCCGCGCCGGCCGCGGGTGTGCGGACCGGCGGCCCGGCGGCCGGCCCGGCCCGCGGCCGGACCGTGCTCGGCACGCTGCTGTTCGTGCTCGGCTTCTCGCTGGTGTTCGCGACCGAGGGGCTCGCGTTCGGCAGCCTGGGGCTGGTGCTGCAACGGCACTCGGCCGGGGTGACCCAGGTGCTCGGGGCGCTGACCATCGTGCTCGGCCTGCTGTTCGCCGGGGTGTTCGACCGGTTCCCGGTCACCGGGCGGATCGCCCGGCCGTCGTTCCGGCCGCGGGCCGGGCTGGCCGGCGCGCCGCTGCTCGGCGTGCTGTTCGCGCTGAGCTGGACGCCGTGCGTCGGCCCCACGCTGAGCGTGGTGCTGACCATGTCCTTCACGTCCGGCACCGCGCTGCGCGGCGCCGTGCTGGCGTTCATCTACGGGCTGGGGCTCGGCATCCCGTTCCTCATCGTGGCGTTCGCGTTCCAGCGCGGGATGACCGCGTTCGGGTGGGCCAGGCGGCACGCCAGGCTGATCGCCCGGATCGGCGGCGGGCTGCTGGTGCTGGTCGGCGTGCTCGAAGTGACCGGCGCCTGGACGGCCGCGCTCACCTGGCTCAAGGTGCACTGGATCGGCAGCTACCAGGCGCCGCTCTAACCCCTGCGCGGGCTAGCCACGGAGGTCACGCACGAGCCTGGGTGGACGGGCCCAACCGTGCTCACCCCACCAGCCCGTGCTGCATCGCCCACAGCGCCGCCGCGCCTCGCGTCGATACCCCGATCTTCGTATACGTGTTCTGGATGTGCCGGTCCGCGGTCTTCGGAGAGATGAAGAGCCGCTGGGCGATCTCCCGGGTCAGCAAGCCCTTGGCCGCGAGGCCGAGCACCTCGGCCTCGCGGCCGCTGAGCCCGCCGGGGTATTTCGGCCGTGTTCTTTCTGGGCATGGTGTTCCACATGACCGGCTGCGGCCAGCACCGCGCCGGTCGCCCGGCGGTCGATCTGGCCTTCCGCCGCCAGCCGGCGAAGCTCGCCCGCGGCGGACTGATCGGAAAGAGCGGGACGATCAGCCCGGTCCGTCGTCATCCCCGCATAGACGTCGGCGGCGGCCAGGATGCCAGCACCGAGATCGATAGCATCAGCTGGCACCCGCTTGTGGTAGCCGGAACCGTCCCCCCGCTCGTGGTGGGCAGCCGCGACCGGGTTCAGCTCCGCGAGGGCCGGCGAGCGGCGCAGCATCTGCTCGGTGAGCATCGGGTGCAGCTCGACCCGGTCGAACTCGGCCCGGGTCAGGGGACTGGGCTTGTCCCAGATCGAGTTCGGGATGGCAGTGGTTCCGAAATCGTGCACCAGCGCGGCCCGCCGCAGGGTCGTCCTGGCGTCATCGGTGAAGCCGAGCACTATGGCCGCGTCGTGGCACAGCCTGGCGCAGCGCCGGCTGTGGCCGGCCATGTAAGGCGATTTCAGATCGATGAAATCAGCCACGACCGTGACCGCGTTCTCGAGCTGATCGCCCGCAAGGGTCCAGTGCGGCGCTGGTTCGAGATCGAGGACCGCATCCCACGGGTCGGTCTTGGCGAGCTCGTCAAACCAGTCCGCACCGTGGGCGGCGAAAACGTCAGCCAGCGCTGGATCGTACGTCCGGTCTCGCCGGTCGCCGGCGGCGCTGATGGCGGCGCCCGGTGACTGGAGGCGGCCGATCGCCTCCATGTCGTGGCTGAGATGAACGATACGCATGGCCAGCGGGATGTCCGCGCCGCTCGCACCGTCCGGGAAGCCCTGCCCGTTCCAGCGCTCGAACGTGAAGCGCAGCGCGTCCCGGACGTCCCGGGAGAATCCGAGCCGCTGCGCCAGCATGTCAGCCACCTCACAACCCGAGGCGAAGTTGTTCACCGCCCATTCCCTGGCCCCGGCGTGGATCGCCGCAATCACCTGATCGCGCTCCTCGGCGGGCCGGCTGGCGGTGGCGAACGCCACCACGTCGCGCATGACCTCAGCCGGATTGGCGGCGTCGTGGACCAGCGTCTGGGCGCGGATGGCGATCTCATCACCGAACAGGGCCGCCACCTCGTGGGCGTGGCCCGTGCAGCCCAGGTAACGGAGCAGGGCGACCCAGTAGACCGTGGCGCGCAGGTCGGCGTCGAGGCCCATCTCCCCGGCCAGGCGGGCCGCGAGCAGGCATGACCGTAGCTGGGATTCGAGTGGCTGCCCGAAGGCGTTGTCCTGGGCCAGCGCCAGCGTCGCCGCCAGTTCGCCCATCCGCAGCGCAGGCGCAGGCAACTAGAAGCCCCCCCCCCGGAGGCGCGAACCCGGTGTCCGCGCCTCGACATTACCGCCCGGCCGCGGGGCGGGTCCAGGAAGGTGCGGGCACGTCCGCTGACGTGCCCGCACCTTCGGCAGGCCGGGCTAGGCCGCCCGGCTACTGGACCTTCTCGCGCCACTCCATGGCCTGGAGCTCGACCGCGACCGCGTCCATAACGTCGATCACGGGCTCGAGCTGGAACGTGAACCCAGCCAGGGCGGTGCTCAGGAAGTGGATGTCGGCGAGGTTGTCGGTCTCGAAGACCAGGTACCCTCCCCAGTCGCCGACCCGGATGACGAACTGGTGCACCGTGAGCCCCTCGGGCATGCTCCACTCGCGGAACACCTGGAGGATGCGGGACTGAGTTGCCTCGTACTCGGGCGTTCCGGCGGCCGGGCGCTCGTCCCAGCGCAGGACGTACTTCCGGTACCCGGGTGACTGGACTGCAGGGCTGCTCATGACTGACTCCTTAGCTGTGGGTGAATCGGCGGTGACGTCCGGCGCGATGGCGCTAGGCGTCGTAGCTGCCGCCGAGCTCCGCGATCTGCGGCCGGCCAACGTGCCCCGCCTCCTGCAGGATCGCGGGAACCGCGGGGTCGGAAACGAAGCTCTGCCAGCCGTCGAGGTCCCAGTCGAAGAGCGCCCAGACGCGGTCGCCCTCGTTCGGATCCCGGAAGACTGTCACGCCCTGGGAGCCGTGCTGCTGGCGCTTCTCGGCGCCCTTGGTCGAGAAGATGGCCAGAAACCGCTCGTAGTCCTCGACTCTCGTGGTGGCCAGAATCATGTCTATCCCTCCCCTGTGAACGCGGCGATCTGCCGTATTAGGAAGGTACGAAGCCGGGGCCGGGCGCTGCATCGGGAGAATTCCCCATCCCAGCTGGTCACGCCGGCGCACGAACGTTCAAGACCGCCGTCGCACGCATCGCCCAGGCTGGGGGCATAGCTCGAGGCTACGGAGTGACGGCATGGAAGTCTGGCCCGGCACCGCCCAGGTGATCGCGTTCGTGACGTTCTCGGCGGTGGCCGCCGGAACTCCCGGCCCCGGCAACGCGCTGCTGGCCGCCGTGGGTGCGAACGCCGGCGTCCGGCGGGGCCTGCCCAGCCTGCTCGGGCAGGTGACCGGGATGGGCGCGATGCTGTTCGCTGTCACCCTGGGACTGGGCCGCCTGCTGCTCAGGCATCCCTGGGTCCTTCAGGACCTGAGGTGGGGCGGAGCAGCTTTGCTCGGCTGGATGGCCTGGCGGATCGCGACCGCCGGACCTGCCGACGGGGCCGCCGATGCACCGGCCGGGTTCGGCCGGATGGCCGCCTTCCAGTGGGCCAACCCCAAGGGATGGCTGGTCAGCGTCGCGGCCGCCGCCACATTCATGAACCAGCACACCGGCGATGCCCTGGGCCAAGCGGCCTTCCTGGCCATCCTGTTCACGCTGGTCGCGCTGCCCAGCTGCGTCCCCTGGCTGGCGTTCGGCGCCGCGCTCCAGCGCTTCCTCCGGACGCCACGCGCCTGGGCCACGTTCCGCTGGGCCATGGCTGGCCTGCTAGCGGCATCCGTCATCCTCTTCGTCTGGCCGGCCAGCTGACCTTGAGTGTCTTCAGTCCCGGGGCGGCAGCGGCGGCCGGGCCCGGGACGGGCGGCCGGAGTAGTCGGGCGGGCGGGCGGCCGGGCTGGCCGCCAGCCGCTCCATGGCCAGCCGGACCGCCGTCTCCAGCTGGGGGTCCCGGCCCGCGGCCCAGTCGGCCGGCGAGATGAGCACCTCGACGTCCGGGTCCACGCCGTAATTCTCCACGCTCCAGCCGAACCCGTTGAGCCAGATCGCGTAGCGCGGCACGGTCATCCCGGTGCCATCGATGAGCCAGAACGGCTCGCCGATGCCGATTACCCCGCCCCAGGTGCGCGCGCCCACCACCGGGCCGAGACCGAGGATCTTGATGGCCGCGGTGACCATGTCGCCGTCCGAGCCGGCGTTCTCGTCGGCCAGCGCGACCACCGGCCCGCGCGGGGTGTCCCGCGGGTAGGTGACCGGTTCCTGCCCGCGCGGCATGTCCCAGCCCATGATGCGCCGGGCCAGCTTCTCCACCACCAGCTCGGACACGTGGCCGCCGCGGTTCATCCGGATGTCCATGATCAGCGTGTCCCGGGCCATCTCGACCCGCAGGTCACGGTGGAAGTGCGCCCATCCCTCCCCCATCATGTCCGGGATGTGCAGGTACCCGGCCCGGCCACCGGACAGCTCCCGGACCAGCCGGCGCTTGGCCACCACCCAGTCCTGGTAGCGCAGCCGGCGGTCGCTGCCCAGCGGCGTCACCGCGAACCGGCGCACCGCCCCGTCCGGGCTGGCCCCGTCCGGGCCGGCCACGGTCAGCTCCACCGGCTTGCCCGCGGCGCCGACCAGCAGCGGGCCGGGCCCGGCTAGCGGGTCCACCGGCTGGCCGTCCACGGCCAGCAGGATGTCGCCGTCCCGGACCGGCGCTCCCGGGGTGGCCAGCGGCGACCGGGCGCGGGGGTCGGAAGACTCGCCAGGCAGTACCCGGGTGATCCGCCAGCGGCCGTCCGGGTCCCGGGCCAGGTCGGCGCCGAGCAGCCCGGGCTGGCCGTCCCCATCCTCGCCCGGCTGGTGGGCGGGCCGGATGTAGGCGTGCGAGCTGCCCAGCTCGCCGGCCACCTCCCAGAGCAGGTCCACGAACTCGCCGGGGGTGCCGACCCGCTGCAGCACCGGCCGGTACTCCTCGGACACCCCGTCCCAGTCCACGCCGGCCATGTCCGGCACCCAGAAGTCGTGACGCATGTACCGGTTGGCCTCGGCGTAGGCGTGCCGCCACTGGGCGGCCGGGTCGGCCATGAACCGGGCCCGGGACAGGTCGACGTCGACCGTGTCGCCGCCGTCCGGGTCCGCCTTGCGCTGGGCCGGGACCACCTTCAGATCACTGCCGTCCCGCACCACCAGCCACTCGCCGTCGCCGCTGACCTCGAACCAGTCCAGCCCGGTGACCAGATCGGTGGCCTTGCGCTTGGCCAGGTCGAAACGCTCCAGGACGGCCCGCGGCTTGCTGCCGTCGGGCACCGCGGCACCCTCGCCGAGCACCCCGATGACCGGCTCCCGGAGCCAGGCCAGCCCGCCTGCCACGGCGCGCAGCGACTCGTACCGCGACTCGGCCACCGGGACGCTGAGCACCCGCCCGGCCAGCCCGTCCACGTCGACCGGCACGGGCGGCGGACCGTCCGCGCCCTGGTCTCCCGCATCACCGCCGCCCTTATCACCGCCGGCCGGGCCGCCCCGGTCCGTGTCGCCGTCGCCGTTGTCCTGGCCGGCCCGCTTGTCCGGCCCGTCGCCGGGCGGCCGGCCGGCGGTGAGCGGGGCGAACGGCGACGGCGTGCCGGCCGCCAGCGGGACCAGGTAGGGCCGCGAACCGTACGGGAACGACAGGTCGAAGAAGTGCGCGTCATACACCGGGTCGAAGATCCGCGCGGACAGGAAGGCCAGGTATTTCCCGTCCCCGGTGAACGCGGGCTCGGTGTCGGTGAACCGGCCCTCGGTCGCGTCCACCACCAGCCCGTCGGCCAGCCGGGCCAGCTTGATCCGGCTCAGCGGCTGCGGGCCCGGGTGGGCCCAGGCCAGCCAGGCCGAGTCGGGCGTGTAGGCCAGCCCGGACACCGTGCCGTCCGCGGACTCGGCCAGCTGGGTGACCGCGCCGCTGGGCACGTCGACCAGCAGCAACCGCCCGTCCCGGGCCGCCACGGCCAGGCTGGACCCGTCGAGCGCCGCGGCCAGCTCGCTGACCAGGCCGAGCTGGCCCTGGGCCAGGCGGCGCGGGCCGGGCGGGGCGGTGCCCGCGGTCAGCGGGCCGGGGGCCAGCTCCGGGCCTGCGGCCGGGGCGATCTCGATCGCGTCGGCTCCCCCGGCATCGCTGATCCAGGCGACCTGGCCGGTGCGGCCGAGCACCTGGGGCAGCCGGGCCCGCGCGCCCGCGGACACGGCCAGCGCCCGGGCCGGCCCGTCCCGGTGGGTCAGCCAGTGCACCGTGCCGCGGACCACCACCGCGCTGGCCCGCCCGGTGTAGTCGCAGGACAGGCCGCCGAGGTGGTCCTCGGCCGAGATCAGCCGGGGAACCAGCGCGGTGGACGCCGAGCCTAGGCTGACCGGTATCCGGTGCGGCTCGCTGTCCGGGCTGAGCTCGTCGAGCAGCCACAGCTCGCCACGGCACTGGTACACCACCCGGCGCCCGTCGGTCGCGGCCTGCCGGGCGTAACCGCCGTCGTGGTCGGTGTGCCGCCGCAGGTCCGAGCCGTCCAGCAGGCACGAGTACACGTTCCCGGTGCCCTCGTGGTCGGACAGGAACGCCAGCCGGCCACCGACCAGCATGGGATTGGCGAACTGCCCGTTCAGCCCGGCCAGGATGCGCTGGAACGGGGCGCCCGCGGCGGCCGTCCACAGCCGCCCCGCGGTACCGCCCCGGTACCGCTTCCAGTACGCCGGATCCCGGCCCCAGCAGCCGTTGAGCAGCGCCTGGGCGGTGTCCTCGATCGCCGCCCAGGCCACCGGGCCGAACGGCAGCACCCGGGACGGGCCGCCGTCGGGCGGCACGGCGTGGGCCCAGAACTGCCGCTCGAACGGCTGGCCGGTGGCGGTCAGCGCGATGACCTCGCCGTCCGGTGTCCAGCCGCACACCGTGGCGGCCGGCTCGCCCCAGTAGGTGAGCCGGCGGCCGGGGGCCGCCCCGTCCGTCCCGGCCAGGTAGACCTCGGCCGGCCCGTCCCGCCAGCTGACCCAGGCGACTGAGGCGCCATCCCGGGCGAACCGGGGATGCGCGGCCTCGGCCTGGTCGGCGGACAGCCGCCAGGCCCGGCCGCCGCTGACTGGGGCCAGCCACACATCGTCCTCGGCGATGAACGCGAGGAGGTCACCGTGAACATGCGGAAAGCGGAGGTACCCAGCGGAGGTCATCGCATCATCGTAGGACCGGGTGGCCCGGCGCAGCTCAGACCTTCCGGTACTGCGGAATCCAGGCCCCGTCCCGGACCTCGTAGTCGCCGAACAGCAGCGGCGCCTCGGCCCGCATCAGCTCGGCGATCCTGCCGAAGACCAGGCGGATCTCCTCCTCGGCCCCGGGATCGGTGCGCGCCTCGATGGTGTGCCGCAGGGTCCGGATGTTGGCCGTCCAGACGATGCCGGTGGCCACCCCGTCCGGGGCCAGCCGCCGCATGAACGACGTCTTGTGTTTCTTCTCGTGGAACGGCACGCCCTCGTCGTCCAGCCCGAAGTGGGCCGCCATCCAGCGCTGCAGTTCCTCCATCTGGTCCAGCAGCGCGGTGGCCCGCTTCATCAGCTCCGGGTCCTGCCGGGCCCAGCCCGGGAACCAGAACGGGATGTCGTCCAGCCGGACGAAGCGCAGCGACTCCTGCGACACCGCCGTCCCCGGCCGGTGCCTGACCAGCTCGTGAGTGTTGCCGGAGACCACCGGCTTCCCGTTGCGCCGGACGAACAGCAGGCCATTAGGGACCTTCACGCAGTGAATACGGCCGTCGTAATGCTCCAGACCGTCGTGATAGCCGTCACTGTTCCAGTACCGGCTTCGAGCTGCGCTGCTGCGGTTGTGGTTGACCAGCGGCGTCAGGCGGCGGGTGAGGAGGGAGACCACGTAGCACGGACGCAGGTTTCGGAACCGGTGGCCGTTGGCCATGATTCGTTCAAGGCCGGTCCGGTCATCGACGCAGACGTTGGCGGACCAGCCCGCCTTGATGGCTAGCACTTGCAGGTCGTCGGCCATCTCTCTGGACGCGGTATAGATCACTCGGTGATTGAAGCTGCGGTGCGTCGTGCCGTCGCCCTCGATCATGGCGTCGAGGAAGATCCTGATTGTGCTGGGGTTCCAGTGCCCGACCATGGCTGGCACGCGCTTGTCATGGCCATGCCCGAGCCCAGCGAGGAAATCGCGTAGGGCCAGGCATTGTGTGCGGACACAGCCATTACCGGTCACCGGCAGGTAGGCGGGCAGGCCCATCGCGCGGATGGTGTCGGCCATTTTCTCCAGAACTGGGCCGCGGCTTCGGGCCAGGACGATCTGGTGACCGTTGATGCAGCCTTCCGAGAGGTAGTAGCCAAGGAACCTGGCCAAGGGCTCGATGGGAAATGATGCGCCGGGGTGGAAACGGGTCGTTGGCTTGTCCCGATCCGCGCGCTGCCAGGTCCGGTGTGTTGCCGGGATCGATATGCGATCGGGCGAGCATCCCGCCCACTTCGCATGCTTCTGGTATTTGACCCGCTTGTGCAGGATGTCCGTGGCCGTCTCGATCGCAAACGCCTGCTGACCACGCTCCGCTCGCGGCGTGTCGTGCCGCTGGATCCACATCCGATGATTCGGTGTGACCAGCAAGTCGACCTGCCCGGACCGGACACGGTACATCGGTCCTACATAGTCGGCGTGGAAGACTTCGGTGGCCCGCTGATACTCCAGCTCGTGACTAACTGGGTTGAGCGTGCCGAACACCTCGCTGCCGTCGACTTTGGGCCACGGTTTCCAGCCCTCGCTGGTCAGTACCTCGGTGTCGTCGTCGTAGCAGAACACCCGGCTGACATTGTGCAGCACGAACGTGAAGCTGGCGTGCTCCAGCACCGAACCGTGCGCCGACTTGAGGATGTTCGTCAGGTACGCCGCGTGGTCGTTGCGCACCTTGCTCACGTTCGGGTTAAGCCCGGGCTCCCAGGCCCGGTAGCAAGTCTTGCCCGCAAACTCGGCCAGGTTCTGCGCGTCATCCAGCTCGCCGCGGTCCAGCCGTGCCAGCCAGTTCTCCCCGCCCACCTCGCGCAGGTAGGCGGCCATCTGCTCGTAGTCGATGGCGGGCCGGGCGACCAGGAACACCTCGGGCTGAACAGGTCTCATGCCACGGCACCCTACCGGGGGGCGCGGACATCAGCGCTGCCCGGCGTGGTCCGGGCCCGGCACAGCCGGAGCACGTTGCCGATGACCTGATGCCCGGCCCGGCCGGTGGCGGTCAGGATCGACTCCGGGTGGAACTGGACCGCCCAGCGCCCGGCAGCGTCGTCCTCGATGGCCATCACCACCCCGTCCGGGGTCACCGCGGTCACCCGGTAACCGCCCTTGACCTGCTCCGGGACCGCGTACAACGAGTGGTAACGGGCCGCGGTGAACTCGGCGGGCAGCCCGGCCAGCAGCCCGCGATGCGCGCCGTTCCCGCTATCCAGCCGGCGCACCTGCCCCGGCTTGCCGTGCGCGGGCTCGGCCAGCAGGGCCAGCTCCCCGCCGGCCTGCTCAACCATGGCCTGCAGCCCGAGGCACACGCCGAACACCGGCAGGCCGCGTTCGGCCACCATGCCGAGCAGGGCGGCACAGTCGAAGTCGGACGGCCGGCCCGGCCCGGGTGAGAGCACCACCAGGTCCGGCGCGTAGTCATCGATGGCCGAGCCGGGCAGCCCGGCGCGGAGCGTCAGCACCTCGGCGCCGTGCTCGCGGAAGTACCCGGCCAGCGTGTGCACGAACGAGTCCTGGTGGTCCACCAGCAGCACCCGCAGCCCGTCGCCGGGCCGGCCCGCGGCCGGGGTACCGTCCTGGGCGGCACCCGGGCCGGGCCGCTGCGCCCCGGCCAGCGTCTCCAGCAGCGCCCGCGCCTTGAGCTCGGTCTCCCGCTCCTCGGCCGTCGGGTCGGACTCGAACAGCAGGGTGGCGCCGGCCCGGACCGCGGCCACCCCGCCGGTGATGTGCGCGGTGCGCAGGGTCAGCCCGGTGTTCATGCTGCCGTCGAAGCCGATCACCCCGACTGCCCCGCCGTACCAGCGCCGCGGGCCGCCCTCGTGGTCCTCGATGAACTGCATGGCCCAGGTCTTGGGCGCGCCGGTCACCGTGACCGCCCACATGTGGGTCAGGAACGCGTCCAGGGCGTCCAGCCCGGGCCGCAGCCGCCCCTCGATGTGGTCCACGGTGTGGATCAGCCGGCTGTACATCTCGATCTGCCGCCGGCCGATCACCCGCACGCTGCCCGGCACGCAGACCCGGGACTTGTCGTTACGGTCCACGTCGGTGCACATAGTCAGCTCGGATTCGTCCTTGGCCGAGTTGAGCAGGACCCGGATGTTCTCCGCGTCGGCCAGGGGATCGGCGCCCCGCCGGATAGTGCCGGAGATCGGGCAGGTCTCCACCCGGTCTCCGCTGACCCGCACGTACATCTCCGGCGAGGCGCCGACCAGGCACTCCTCTTCCCCCAGGTTGAAGAAAAACTCATACGGCGCCGGGTTTCTCCGGCGTAGCTGCTCATAGAACGCGGCCGGCGAAGCGCACCGGCCACGGAACACATGACTGGGCACCACCTCGAACAGGTCACCCCGGGCGAACCGCTGCCTGGCCTGCTGCACGATGCGCGCATACGAGCCGGGCTCGGGCTGGCCCGCGGTCCCATCCTGCGCAACGCCGCCGGCGGCCGGCTGACCCCGGGCCGGCGCGCGGGGCGTGGTGCGGGACAACCCCACGGTGCTGATCCCGCCCACCTCGAACTCATACCGGTAGACAGCGGCGAACTCGCGCTTGCGGTCCACCACGTACAGCTCGTCGGGCAGATGCAGGACCAGGTCACGCTGGCCGGCCGGGCGGTCCGCGCGGAGCCGGACCGGCTCGAACTGGAAGGCCAGGTCGTAGCCGAACGCGCCGTACAGGCCGAGGTGCGGATCGTCCCCGGCGAACGCGGCGGTGATCTCGCGGAGGGCGGAGAACACGGTCGGCCGGCGGCTGCGGTCCTCCTCGGCCACCAGGCCGGCCGGCTCGGGGATGACCACCTCTAGCTGGCCCGGCGGGCCAGCCACCGGCGCACCGGCCCGGAGCAGGGCCTCGCCCAGCACCGGCAGCAGGACCGCGCCCCGCTCGTTCAGCGCGCGGGCCGCGATCCGCCGCCCGCGCGCCACGATCTCCGCGCACGGGTCGATGTAGGCCAGGTGCCACCGGCTGTACCGGCCCGGGTACTCCATCCCGGAGCTGAGCACGCCACCGCGCCGGTCATCGGCCTGCCGGGTGATGCCGTCGAGGACTTCCGGGCGCAGCGGCTCGGCGGTGCGGGTAACCCGCACGCCACCGGCCGTGACGAATTCTGTCCGCTGGATCACCTGCGGGTCCACCTGGTCCCTGCCTTCTGCCAGCCCTGGGCGGACGCGAAGAAGCGACCGCCATAGCCGGACGGTCGCTTCTGGATGGCCTGACTGCGCGAACCAGCAACCGCCTAACGGCGGCGCCACCACTGGCTGAGAGGTGTGCTAACGCGCATGGGCCGAGCTTAGTGGTTCCGGCGAGGCCGCGCCAGCAGGTCAGGACGGCTTGGGCGGCTCCCGCTTCGGCGGGCTGGCCGCGTGCGCCGGCACGGCCGGCACGCCGACCCGGGCCGGGGCGATCTGCTGCTGCTGCTCCGGGCGGTGCTCCGGCACCGGCCGGCCGAGCAGCCGGTACACCTCGTCGCCGTCTACCGTCTCCTTCTCGATGAGCAGGCCGGCCAGCGCGCACAGCTCGTCGTGGTGGTCGCGGAGCAGCTCGACGGCGTGCTGCTCGGCCTCGCGGAGCAGCCGGGACACCTCGGCGTCGATGACCGCCTGGGTGGACTCGGCGAACGGCCGGCTGGACAGCCCGGGACCGCCGCCGCCGAGGAACATCGACCCGCCCTCCGGGTAGCCGACCGGGCCGAGCTTGCTGGACAGGCCGAACTCACGGACCATCTTGATGGCCAGCTCGGTGGCGGAGGCCAGGTCGTTGGCCGCGCCGGTGGACCCCTGGCCCAGCTCGACCAGCTCGGCGGCCCGCCCGCCCAGCCGGACCGCGAGCGACTCGGTGAGGTAGTCCTCGCCGTACATGTGCCGTTCCACCAGCGGCAGCTGCTCGGTGACGCCGAGCGCCTGGCCGGCGGGCAGGATGGTCACCTTGGCCACCGGATCGGCATGCTCGGACAGCGCCGCGACCAGAGCGTGCCCGGACTCGTGCACCGCGACGTTGCGTTTCTCCTCGGGCAGCAGCAGGTTGGGGTCGGCCCGGCTGCCGAGCAGGATCCGGTCCCGGGCGTCGTTGAAGTCGGCCATCGTGATCCGCTCGTGCCCGGCCCGGACGGCATGGATGGCCGCCTCGTTGACCAGGTTGGCCAGGTCGGCGCCGGAGAAGCCGGGCGTGCCGCGGGCCACCGCGTCCAGGTCCACATCCGGCGCGAGCTGCTTGCCCCGGGCGTGCACGGCCAGGATGGCGGCGCGCTCGGACAGGTTGGGCAGCGGGATCGTGATCTGCCGGTCGAACCGGCCCGGGCGGAGCAGCGCCGGGTCGAGCACCTCGGGGCGGTTGGTGGCGCCGAGCACCACGATGCCCTGGGTCACGTCGAATCCGTCCATCTCGGACAGCAGCTGGTTGAGCGTCTGCTCCCGCTCGTCGTTGGAGACCACCGCGCCCGCGCCCGCCCGGCGCTGGCCGATCGCGTCGATCTCATCGATGAAGATGATGGCCGGCGCCCGCTTGCGGGCCTCGGTGAACAGGTCACGAACCCGGGCCGCGCCCACCCCGACGAACAGTTCCACGAAACTGGACCCGGTGACCGAGATGAACGGCACCCCGGCCTCGCCCGCCACCGCCCGGGCCAGCAGCGTCTTGCCGGTGCCCGGCGGCCCGACCATCAGCACGCCGCGCGGCGGCACGGCGCCGAGCCGCTGATAGCGCTCCGGGTTCTTCAGGAAGTCGACGACCTCGCTGATCTCGCTTTTGGCCGAGTCGTAGCCCGCCACGTCGCTGAACTTGGTGTCCGGCCGCTCGGCGTCGAACACCCGGGCCCGGGCCCGGCCGACGCCCATGATGCCGCCCAGCGGGCCGGCCGCGGCCCCGGCCCGCGACATCCGCCGGACCAGCCAGAAGACCAGGATGAACGGGGCCAGCAGGATGAGCCAGTAGAGCAGCTCGGTGCCCAGCCCGCTGCTCGGGGCGGCCGCGCTGACGTCGACGTTGGCCTTGTCCAGTGAGGTCTGCAGCGGGGTGCCGGCGAACGGCAGCGGGATGACCGTGGTGTAGCTGTCCCCGTTGGTCAGCGTGCCGGTCGCGGGCGCGGTCGACCCGGTGGCGTTGTCCAGCGTGAACGTCTTGACCTTGTGCGCGCTGACGTCGCTCAGGAAGCCCGAGTAACTCAGGCTGACCGGCGGTGCGCTGACCCGGGGCAGGAACAGGAACAGCACCAGGGCGGCCAGCAGCGCGATCGGCCACAGCCAGTGCCGCCAGCCGGGCGGCGGGGGCGGCGCCGGGCGGTTGGGAGTATTCCCCGGCGGCGGCGGTACTGGCTGCTTGCTCATGTCTTATTCTTACGCGGCGGCCGGTCAACTCGCGCAATCGGTGCAGTCGAGGGCCGGCCCGCCCACCCGGGCCAGGGCCCGGTCCCGGACCGGGGCCGCGGTCTCGGCGGCCACGATCGACGAGCGGCTCAGCACGAAGATGCCGGTCACGGCTAGCGCCCCGCCGCCGAGCTGCACGCCGAGCTGCCAGGCCGAGCCGGCCAGCTGCTCCCCGAACACGGTGGACCCGATGAGCACCGCGGTGATCGGCGACAGCGTGCCGATGACCGGCAGGCTGAGTGACAGTGCGCCGGAGCTGAACGCGCTCTGCCCCAGCAGCGCCCCGGTGATCCCGGCCGCCAGCAGCGCCCACGGCTCCCAGCTGGCCAGCACCCCCAGCCCGTGCTGGGCCAGCATGTCCACAGTGGCCTTGGCCAGTGAGTCGAGCACGCCGTACACGGCGCCCGCCGCGACCGCGAACCAGATGACCCGGGCCTTCCCGGTGACCCGCAGCCCAGCCATCGCGGCCAGCCCGCTGAGCAGGGCCGCGCCCAGGAAAACTGGCATCCACGCCATCAGGCCGGGCACCGCGGCGCCGCCGCTGGGGGTGGCGATGGCCAGGAAGATGGCGATCCCGCCCGCCACCGCGGCCACCCCGATCCCATCCCCGAGGGTGAGCCGGCGCTGCTGCCTGCGGGCGATCAGCGGCAGCACGAACAGCACGTCGAGCGAGGCCAGCGGCTGGACCAGGGCCAGCGGGCCGAACGCCAGGGCCAGGGCCAGGATGAAGAAGGACATCGCATCCAGCCCGATCCCGGCCAGCCAGCGTGGCCGCCGGGCCAGGTCGATCAGCAGCCGGAGGCGCAGCACCTCGTCCGCGCCGGACGCCCGGGCCACGGTCTGCTGAACCAGGGACGCCTCGGCGAAGCAGAACGCCGCCGTCAGCGCGGCAACGACGGCAATCAACGTTGTCACCAGGCGTCCCCCGATCAGCGGCGTGCCTACCTTGGGGCAACCTGAAGCCCGGCCAAAAACATCCCGTAGCCGGGAAAAAACGGATGGATCCTCCGGTCCGCTCCGGGCTAGGCGCCCGGGCTGAGCCACCGGCCGGGAGGGCTGCCGGCCGCTTCCGGCTGCGCGGGCTGGTGCGGATAGCCCGAGATGCGGGCCATCAGCGCGGCGTCCTCCCGGATCTCCGCGTCGGTCGGGGACAGTGAGATGACCACGGTCAGGATGAACGCCAGCACGCTGATCCCGATGATGAGCGGCAGCAGGAACGCCTGCGCGCTGACCCCGCCCTGCATGCCGGCCATCAGGCCGGGGCCCCGGCTGGCGGATACGCGCATCGCGGCGATGCCCGTGTAGTGCATGCCGCTCACCGCCACGCCCATGATCAGTGATGCGGCCAGGGTGGACCACACCGCGCTCAGCCGCAGCGCGGCCCACAGCGCGGCCGTGCCGGCCACCACCGCGATGACGATGGACAGTGCCACCAGGGCGGTGCTGTAGCGGACGGCGTCGGGCATGACCATGGCCGCCATGCCGATGTAGTGCATGCTGGCCACGCCGAGCCCGATGATGATCCCGCCGAGCAGCAGCGGGCGCCGCCCGGAACCGCCGAAGCCCACGATGAGCAGCCCGGTCCCGACCACCAGCACGGCGATGACCATGGGCAGGATAGTGACGGGCACGTTGTAGGTGATGGTCTGGCCCGGGATGGTGAAGCCGAGCATGGCGACGAAGTGCATGACCCAGATCCCGGTGGTCGCGATGGACACCGTGGCCAGCAGCAGCCAGCGGGCCCGCTGAGCGCCCCGGGTGGCCCGGGCCCGGGTGGTGCAGCGCAGCCCCAGGAAGCAGCCCAGGCAGGACATCACGTAGCCGAGCACCGGCGTGACCGGGCCGTAGGTAAAGTTGTTGACGTGCACCACTGCTGCTGCCCCCCAAGCTCCACCGCAGCACAGCCGACCAGGCAGCCATTCACCCTGCCATATCGGGGCACGCTTGGTGATGTTCTCCCCGGGTGAGGCTGACGGACAGTGATATCTGTCACGCTGAGTTTTAGTAACTAAGCAGTATGAGAACTGCGCCGGGCGGTCACCCGGCCAGCGACGCGGCCAGCGTGATCTCCGGGACGGCGGCCAGCGCCCGGCTCACCGGGCAGTTCTTCTTGGCGTCCTCGGCCGCCGCGGCGAAGGCGGCCGCGTCGAGGCCCGGCACCCGCCCGGTGGTGACCAGGTCGATCTTGCTGATGGTGGGGGCCCCGTCCACCAGCCGGAGCGTCACCGTGGCGTCCGTCTGGACCGACTCCGGCGGCGTCCCGGCCTCGGCCAGCGCGCCGGACAGCGCCATCGAGAAGCAGGCCGCGTGGGCCGCGGCGATCAGCTGCTCGGGATTGGAACCGGGGCCATCCTCGAACCGGGACTTGAACGTGTACCCACCGGTGATGCTGTCCCCCGCGGTGAAGGTGCCGCTTCCCCCGCGCAGGTCGCCTTTCCATTCCGCGCTTCCCTTAGCCGGCATGATGCCTCCGTTGGTCTCGGTCGGACATGGCGAACGTACCAGCCGCCCGGTCAGCCCAGACCGTAGACCCGGCGGGCGTTCCCGCCGCCGATCATGGCTGCGACCCGGAATGCCTCGGCCTCGTCCCACTCGCCGCCGGCCACCCACCCGCCGAGCACCCGGGCCGTGGCCCGGCGCCACAGCAGCGCGCCCAGGTAGTGCAGTTCCGGCGGCCCCCAGGCGTCGGAGGAGAACAGCACCTTGCCGAACGGCGCGAGCTCCAGCGACTCGGCCACCACCGCGGTGGCCCGCGCGCCCAGGTAGTTGGCCGCCAGCCCGACGTCCAGGTACACGTGCGGGTACGCCATGGCCAGGTAGCCAGCCCCGCGGTGGAACGGGTAGCAGTGCAGCAGCATGATGGGCACCTCGGTGGCCTCGGCCCGCTCGATGAAGCCGCGCAGCAGCAGCGGGTCGCAGCGGCGCAGGTCGGCGTCCGGGTCACCGAACCCGGTGTGCAGCTGCAGGGGCAGCCGGTGGGACAGCCCGGCCCACAGCACATGCCGGAGCAGCACCGGGTCGGTCACCCGGACCTGGCCGGTGACCTCGATCTGGTGCAGCCATCGCCCGGCCGCCGCGGTCACCTCGACCCGGGTCGGCGGGACCGGGTCGAAGTCGAGACCGTACCGGTAGCCGACAATGCTCTTCAGTCCCACCGCGCCGGGGACCAGCTCGGCCAGCGCCTCGGCGAACCGGCCGGCGAACCCGCCCGCGCTGCCGTCCCCGGCCAGCACCGCCTGCTCGGCCACGGTCTCCAGCCGGACGATCTCGTCGGCCCGGGCCCCCGCCACCTCGGCCAGGCCGTCCAGGCCGAGCATGCCCGCCCGCAGGTAACCGGTGTCCACCAGGAAGTGGCTGGTCCCGCTGGCCCGGAGCAGCCGCCGGGTCACCTCCGCGCCGCCCAGCGCGGCCCGCTGGGCCAGGTAGCCGGCCGCCGGGGCGAACGGCTCCAGGCCGAGCACCGGCGCGCACCAGCGGCGGATGGCCATGCCGAGCTGGGAGTCGAACTGGGTCATCCCGGCCGGGACCGGGCGGTCGGACTCGGTGATCAGCTCCTCGAACTGGGCCGCGTCCAGGTCGGTGGCCAGCGCCGGATGCACATGGTGATCCACCAGCCCGAGCTCGCTGATCCCGTACTCCATGCCCCGCTGCCCGGTCTGCCGCATGGTCCTAGGGGTAGCACGTCTCGTTGACACTGCCCAGCCTGGTCCCCTAGATTCGCAATGTTCGAGTTCAGAACTCGTGTTCGTTCAGCGAACAGGCTTTCCCACGGCCGCGCGCGGTGACCAAGGAGCATTCCGTGGCATTTCTCGATGAGGCGACGTGGCGCGGCCGGGTGTTCAGCGGCGGGTGGCGGGCCACCACGGGTGGCGAGGCCCCGGTGACCGAGCCGGCCACCGGCCGGGAACTGGGCCGCACCGGCATCGGCGCCCCCGCCGACATCACGGCCGCGGCGGCCGCGGCGGCCGCGGCCCAGCCCGGCTGGGCCGCGCTGCCGCACACCGAGCGGTCGGCGGTCCTGCGCCGGGCCGGTGACATCTGGCGGGCCCACGTGGCCGAGATCGAGCAGTGGAGCATCCGGGAGGGCGGCAAGATCGGCCCGGCCGCGCAGTTCGAGACGCACGTTGCCACCGAGGAAATCTTCGAGGCGGCCACCCTGCCGTCCCGGCCCTACGGTGAGCTGCTGCCGTCCGAGTCACCGCACCTGAGCTGGGCTGAGCGGGTGCCGGCCGGGGTGGTCGGGGTGATCTCGCCGTTCAACTTCCCGCAGATCCTGGCCATCCGCTCGGTGGCCCCGGCGCTGGCGCTGGGCAATGCGGTGGTGCTGAAGCCGGACCCGCGGACCGCGGTGTGCGGCGGGGTGGTGCTGGCCCGGGTGTTCGAGGAGGCCGGCCTGCCCGACGGCGTGCTGCACGTGCTGCCCGGCGGCCCGGATGCGGGTGAGACGCTGATCACCGACCCCGTGGTGCGGATCATCTCGTTCACCGGATCGACCGCGGCCGGCCGGCGCGTCGGCGCGCTGGCCGGCCAGCAGCTCAAGCGGGTGCACCTGGAACTGGGCGGCAACTCGGCCCTGATCGTGCTGGACGACGCCGACGTGGCCGCGGCCGCCTCGGCTGGTGCGTGGGGCTCGTTCCTGCACCAGGGCCAGATCTGCATGACCACCGGGCGGCATCTGGTGCACGAGGCGGTCTACGACGACTACGTGGCCGCGCTGGCCGAGAAGGCAGGCCACCTCCCGGTCGGCGACCCGGCCAGCGGCCAGGTGGCGCTCGGCCCGATCATCGACGAGCGGCAGCGGGACAAGGTGCACGCCCTGGTCACCGGCAGCGTGGGCGCCGGGGCCCGGCTGGCCGCGGGCGGCACGTACCAGGGGCTGTTCTACCAGCCGACGGTGCTGGCCGACGTCGCCCCGGCCATGCCGGCCTACGCCAGCGAGGTGTTCGGCCCGGTGGCCCCGGTGATCCGGTTCTCCACCGCCGCGGAGGCGGCCAAGCTGGCCGCCGACACCGAGTACGGGCTGTCCCTGGGCATCCTGACCCGGGACCCGCTGCGCGGCCTGGACCTGGCCCGGCAGATCCCGACCGGCATCGTGCACATCAACGACCAGACCGTGGACGACGCGCCGAACACCCCGTTCGGTGGCACCGGGGCCTCAGGCACCGGGGCCCGGTTCGGCGGCACGGCCAACCTGGAGGCGTTCACCGAGACCCGCTGGGTCACCATGCGCAGTGAGATCGCCCCGTATCCGTTCTGATGACCACCCCCACCACCACGCGCACCCAGGTTGGCATCATCGGGGCTGGCCCGGCCGGGCTGCTGCTGTCCCATCTGCTCGCGCTGCGCGGGGTCGACTCGGTGCTGGTGGAGGACCGCAGCCGCGGCCACTGCGAGGCGCGGCAGCGGGCCGGGCTGCTCGAGGACGGCAGCGTGAGCCTGCTCCGGCGGGCCGGCCTGGCCGGCCGGCTGGACCGGGAGGGCCTGCAGCACGGCGGCATCTACCTCCAGTTCGCCGGGCAGCGGCACCACATCGACTTCCGCGAGCTGACCGGCCGGGCCGTCACCGTGTACGCGCAGACCGAGATCGTCAAGGACCTGATCGCGGCCCGGCTGGCGGCCGGGGCCTGGCTGGAGTTCGAGGTGTCCGGTACCCAGGTGGCGGATCTGGGCACGAGCCGGCCGCTGCTCCGCTACACCAGCGCGGACGGCACCCGCCGCGTGGTGCGCTGTGACGTGATCGCGGGCTGCGACGGATTCCACGGCATCAGCCGGGCCGCCATCCCGGACCGGCAGCTGACTACGTGGCAGCGCGACTACCCGTACGCCTGGCTGGGGGTGCTGGCCGACGTCCCGCCGTCCACCGATGAGCTCATCTACGCCCGCCATCCCCGCGGCTTCGCCCTGCACAGCCTGCGCAGCCCGCAGCTCAGCCGGCTGTACCTGCAGGTCCCGGTGGACGAGGACCTCGCCGGGTGGCCCGACGGGCGGATCTGGGCCGAGCTGCAGACCCGGTTCGGCCTGCCCGGCTGGGAGCTCAAGGAGGGCCCCATCCTGGACAAGGCCATCACCCCGATGCGCAGCTTCGTCAGCGCCCCGATGCGCTACGGGCGGCTGTTCCTGGCCGGCGACGCCGCGCACATCGTGCCGCCCACCGGGGCCAAGGGCCTCAACCTGGCCCTGGCCGACGTGGCCCTGCTGGCGGACGCGCTCGGCGCGCTGCTGCACGGCGACCCGGCGCTGGCCGACACGTACTCGGCCAGCTGCCTGGACCGGGTCTGGCGGCGGACCCACTTCTCCTGGTGGATGACGACCATGCTGCACACCACGCCGGGCGGCGACCCGATGGAGACCGAGCTGCAGCTCGCCCAGCTCCGCTACGTGACCACGTCACGGGCCGCGGCCACCTCGCTGGCCGAGAACTACACCGGCTACCAGGCCAGCACCGGCTACTCCCGGGCTGACCGGGCCTAGGGCGTGGCCTTGCGGGCGTACAGCGAGTCGTGCCCGCCATGCTGGAAGACCAGCACGAAGTTGTCCTTGAAGTAGGCCCGCAGCGCGGGGTACCAGGCCACCCGGCGGTAGGAGTTATAGGACAGCCAGATGAACCTGGCCTTGGTGAACTCGTCCCACCACAGCGCCTGCACGACCTTGACGTTGCCTGCGCCGGTCGATGGCTTGAGCCCGTTGGAGAAGGCCAGGTCGCTGCCCAGGCCGTCGAGCATGTGCGGGCAGTTGGCCTGGACCGGGCTGAACCGGTTGGCCATCAGCAGATAGGAGACCTGATCGCTGCCGACGCAGGCGCCCTTCGGGACGATCCGGTCGACCCGGGCCGGGACCGTCCCGAGCGGCAGCTGGAGGTGCGCTTCATGGCTGCCCTGGGCCATGGCCAGCAGCACAATGGCCAGCGAGGCCAGCGCCGTGGCTGGTTTCCACAGCTCGCTGGCCCGCTGCTCCGGCAGCCACGACGTGCCGGTGCCGAGCACGTCGAGCAGCCGGCCCACCGGCAGCGCGATGGACAGCGCGAAGAACGGGGCCAGGAACGCGGCGAAGTGGTAGTGGAACTGGTCCGGCCACAGGAACATGACCACCACCACGGACGTGGTGACCAGCGCGAACCAGTCCAGCTGCGGCGGTGGCCGGCGGCTGAGCAGCCAGGCCGCCGCGATCACCAGGGCCACGGCCACGATGAGCACAACCGTGAGTACCTCGATGAGCACCCTCGGGTGCGCACCAAGGTGCAGGTTGATGACGCCCATCATGTTGCTCAGCCGGACGCCGAGCGGGACGCGGGCCGAGCCGGCCCGCGGCGCGACCTGAGCCACATACAGGCTGTCGTAGAACCGTTTCGGGGCCAGCGCGGCGAACGGCAGCGTGGGCACCAGGAAGCCAGCCGCCAGCCCGCCCGCGAACACGGCCAGCCGCCGCAGCCGCGGCAGCAGCATGCAGCCCAGCACGATGACCGGGAAGATGGCCCAGACCTCCACGCAGCCCGCGAAGCCGAACGCCGCGCCGCCCCAGAAAAGCCGTTTCCGGCTGCTGGTCAGCCGGTCGCCGTCGAACAGGGCCAGCGCGCCGAGCAGGCAGAACAGCACCAGCCACGGCTCGACCAGGATGGTCCGGGCGGTATACACGCTGTCCGGGTAGACGCCGATGATCCCGCAGGTCACGATGACCACGACCAGGCCGCGGTGCCGGACCAGCAGGCCGGTCAGCGCCACCCCGGCCGTACTGGCCAGCGTGGTCAGTACCCGCCCCGAGGCCATCGCGGTCGCGGTGCCAGTGATCTTGGACAGCAGCGCCGACGGGACCATGAGCAGGGTGATGCCGGGCGGCTGGACCAGGATGAACTCCTTGTACGGCAGCAGCCCGTGCACCAGCATGACCGCGCTGCCGAAGTACGGGCCGTCGTCATACTCGGTCACGCCCAGCAGGTAGCCAGGGCGGCTGAGCAGCAGCAGCCGCAGGCCCAGGGCCAGCAACGTGCAGATGGCGATGGCCAGATTCACCGGTGCCCGCCAGCCGGCCCGCGGCCCGGGCGGCGCCACCGGCTCGCTCGGTGACCCTCCGGGCGCCCCGTCCGGGGCTGGCCTGGCAATCGTTCCGCTCACAGCTGGTTTGCTCCCTCAGCCCTTCTCGCCGGTAGGACACGGTGCCGCGCTGCCGCGCGGCACCGTGTCAGATGACCACACTGCAAGTGATGAATCGCACTGGAATTGTGAAGCGCACGAGGCCGTGCACTGCAGGGCCGGGATCGGGGGCCCCCGGGCGAGAGTCAGCGTGCGCGGGGCAGCCGCGTGGCGACCGCCACCAGATATTACCGGAACACCAAGCCGCGCAAGAGCGCCGCTAAACCTTTCATATCGTGCTCATCGCTCCTAACCCCGGCATTCCTGGGCCATCCGGGCGCCGCGCCGCGGCGCTATCCGGGTCCGCACCCGCGTTCCGGCCGCACCGGAAACACACTGGTCACGACGTGATCAGCGGAGCACCGCCGGATCGGCGCCGCTGCCTTCCCGGTCGGCCAGGGCCCTGCTGGCCGGGCAGAACGGCGGTTTAGTGAAGTTTCCGTAACAACCGCCCCGCGGTGCCATCCCGGGCGTGCCGGCCAGCGGCACCGTTCCATGCTGGCCTGCCCGCGGGCGCCGCGCTATGGGGCGGTGCCCACCTTGCTGTGGGCCTGGGCCTACCCGCGCCGGGTACCGTTCACCGTCGGCCCAGGTCACAGCTTGCTAACAGGAAATCTTCCGAAAAGCCCGGGGGGCCCGGTGGGCGGTAGCCGTCCTATCGTGGGGACCGTGCGCTTGCTCCGGGGGTCCATCACGGTGCGCCGGATGAGCGCGTACCGGCTGGTCCTGGCGGCCGCCGCAGTGACCGTGTTCGTCACCGCCGCCCTGGTCTCCGCGCTGGCGTCGTTCTCCGGGGCGGCCCTCCCCCAGGCCGCGCACCATCAGCTGGCCACCGCGCCCGGCACGGCCCTGGACATCAGCGGCTCGGTGTCGGCTGGGCAGGCGGGGGCCTACCGGGCCGGCGTGCGGGCCGCCATCCGGGCCCGGCTGCCCGGCCTGCCCGTCACCGTGCACCAGGCGGTGTGGTCGGACCCACTCCGGCTGGCCGCGGCCACCCCGGCCCTGGCCCGGCTGGCCGGCAAGGGCAATGTGCTGCTCACCCAGGCGGCCGCGTTCGGCGCCATCCGGTCGCACGCGGTGCTGGTGGCCGGGCACTGGCCCGCGCCGCCCCGGCCCGGCCAGCCGGTCGAGGCGGTGCTGCCGCAGGCCGCGGCGCTGCTCGCGCACCTGGCTCCCGGCGCGGCGCTGCAGACCAGGGACCAGGTATCCGGACGGCCGGCCCGCTTCCTGGTCACCGGGATCTTCCGGCCCGAGACCGGCCCGGCGGCCGCGGCCGGGTACTGGGCGCTCAACACCATCGCGGCCAGCGGCACCAGCACGGCGGGCGGGTTCACCACGGTCGGCCCGCTGGCCGTCAGCCCGGCCGCGTTCAGCGGCCCGCTGGCCGTCAACGCGGCCAGCTGGGTCGCCCAGCCGGACACCTGGCGGATCCCGGTCGGCGAGCTCACCGCGACCGCAGCCCGGGCCAGCGCGCTGCGCCAGGCCCTGGCGAACTCCAGCACGCTGCCCAGCCTGCAGGTCAGCACGAACCTGCCGGCCGTGCTCCAGGCAACCGCGGCCAGCCTGGCGGTGGCCCGCTCGCTGCTGGTGATCGGCGCCCTCGAGCTCGCGCTGGTCGCCGCGGCGGCGCTCGCGGCTGCCGCGGCCTACCTGTCTGACCAGCGTGAAGGCGAGTCGGCGCTGCTGGCCTCGCGCGGCACCGCGCGGGCTCAGCTGGCCCGGCTCAACGCGGCCGAGGCGGTGCTCCTGTGCCTGGCCGCGACCGCCGCCGGCGGGCTGGCCGGGACCCGGCTGGCCAGCCTGCTGGCCACGGCCGGGCCGCTGCACACGGCCGGGCTCCGGCTGCCGGCACTCCCGTCCGGCGCCTGGCTGGCGCTGGCCGTCACCGCGGCCGGGGCCACGCTCGTGCTGCTCTGGCCTTCGCTGCGCACCCTGGCCCCGGGCGCGGCGCGGCAGCGCCGCGGCCGGCAGGCGGCCATCTCCGGGATCGCCCGGGCCGGCGCCGACCTGGCCCTGATCGCGCTGGCCGTGCTGGCCGGCTGGCAGCTCCGGCACTATTCGGCCGTGGTCACCTCGGCCAGCGGCCCCGGCGGCGTAGACCCGGTGCTGGTTCTGGCCCCGGCCCTGGCGCTGGCCGGCGGCACCGCGCTGACGCTGCGCCTGCTGCCGCCCGCTGCCCGGGCCGCCGACCGGCTGGCCTCCCGGGGCCGGCGGCTGTCCCCCGCGATGAGCTGCTGGCAGCTGAGCCGGCGGCCGCGCAGCCAGTCGGCTGGCGCGCTGCTGATCGTGCTGGCCGTGGCGACCGGGACGCTGGCGCTGTCCCAGCACCAGAGCTGGGCCCGCTCGGCCGCCGACCAGGCCGCGTTCAGCGCGGGCGCGGACACCCGCATCGACCTGGCCAGCCCGCTGACGGCCGGCGCGGCGGGCCGGCTGACCGCGGCTCCGGGGGTGCGCGGGGCCACCCCGGTCGCGGCGCTCACCGAGGGCGGCACCGGGGAAACCCTGGCCCTGAACGCGGCCAGCGCGGCCGGTGTCGTGCAGCTGCGCAGTGACCAGTCGCCGCTGCCCGCCCCGGCACTGTTCCGGGCTATCGAGCCGGCCGGCCGCCAGCCCGGCATCGTGCTGCCCGGCCACCCGGCCACGGTGCAGCTCGAAGCCAGCCTCGGGCCCGCGTCACTGCACCTGGCCGCGGCGCCGGTGACGCTGTCGGTGGCGGACGCCGACGGGGACGTGTACCAGGTGAACGCGGGCACGCTGCCCGCGGACGGGCGCCCGCACATCCTCGCCGCCCGGCTCGGCAGCGGATCCCGCCCGGGCCAGGTCATCGCCCCGCTGCGGCTGACCGCGATTACGGCCAGCTACCAGCTGCCCGGCCGCGGCCCGGCGCCCGACGCGTATTTCACCGTGCTGCGCGTCGGCGCGGCCGCCGGGCCGGCCGCCCGGCCCGCGTTCCTGCCGGGCCGCCTGCTCGGCCGCTGGGCGGCCGCGGTGTCCGCCCCCGAGCTGGCCGCGCTCAGGTCTGAGCCGGACGGCCTGGCCGGGCCGGCCAGCCTGCCGAAGCAGCTGGCCTGGCTGCCCGCCAGCGGCACCGGCAGCCCCGGGAGCACGGGCCGCCCCGGGAGCACGGGCCGCCCCGGGAGCACGGGCCGCCCCGGGAGCACGGGCCGCCCCGGGAGCACGGGCCGGGCGGCGCAGCAGCTGGAGTTCACCCCCGGCTACGGGCAGGCGACGGCGGCCAGCCCGGGCCAGCCGCCGCTGCCGGTCTTCGGCCAGCTGACGCTGACCAGCGCGGCGCCCAGCGCCGCGGCCATCCCGGCTATCGCCACCCGGGGGTTCCTGGCCGCCACCAACACCGGGGTGGGGGCCACCGTCGATGACAGCGTGAGCGGGCTGACCCTGGCCGTGCACATCGTCGCGGCGGTCCGGTCGTTCCCCACCGTAACGTCGGGCAGCGCGCTCATCGTGGACCTGTCCGCGGTGCAGCAGGCCCTGCTCAGCCGCGGACTGGCGCCGGTCCCGGCCACCAGCTGGTGGCTGGCCACCGGCGGCGGCAGCCCGCCCGGGCTGGCCGCGCTGCTGCCCCCCGGCTCGTCGGTGACCAGCCGGCAGCAGCAGACCGCCAGCCTGCTCGGCAACCCGCTGTCCGCAGCCCCGCAGCAGGCCGTGCTGGCCGTGGCCATCGCGGCCGCGCTGCTGGCCATCGCCGGTTTCTTCGTCAGCATCGCGGCCAGCGTGGCCCAGCGGCGGCAGGAGAGCGCGCTGCTGGCCGCGCTCGGGGTGACCCAGCAGTCCCAGGCCAGCCAGCTGTGCACCCAGGAGCTCATGCTCAGCCTGCCCGCGGCCCTGGCCGGGCTGGTGCTGGGCAGTGTGCTGACCATCCTGCTCGTGCCCGCGGTCACGCTCACCCCGGCGGCCACCGCGCCGGTGCCAGCCGCGCTGGTCTCGTTCGCCTGGGCCGAGGTGCTCGGGCTGGCCGCGCTGGTGGTGCTGCTGCCGGTGCTGATCGCCGCGGCCACCGCGGCCCGCATCCCCGATCCGGCCGCCACGCTGCGCACCGCGGAGTCGGCATGAGGCGCAACCGGGTACGGGCCGCGGTACGGGCGCTCTGCGGCACGGCGGCGGCCAGCTACCTCACGCTGGCCGTGCTGGTGCTCGGCGGGACGTTCATCGCGGTGGCCGGGCCCCGGCAGAGCCTGCACGCCCAGACCCAGGCCCTGCAGGCCCAGCTGGCCGCGGCCCCGCAGCTGGACAGGGCGGTGCTGGCCACCGCCGACTGGGACGGCTTCACCTCGTCGCTGGCGGGCCCCAGCGGGGTCGCCCCCACCCTCGGCTCAGCCCAGATCGCCAGCGTGACCAGCCAGCTGGCTGGCGGCTTCACCGGGCTCGGCCTGCCGCTTGGGCCGGCCGCGGCCAACTGGGCCAGCCTGACCAGCCACATCCAGCCGCTGACCGCCGTGCCGCGCGGGCCCAACTCGACCGTGCTGCAGAAGCTGGAGCTGATCTACCGCGACCCGCTGACCCGGTACGCGGGCCTGGTGGCGGGCCACTACCCGGGGCGGTCCCTGGCCAGGCCGGGCCCGCTCGGCATCGCGCTGAGCCAGCAGACGGCCGCGGAACTGAACGCACATGTCGGCACCCGGCTGGTGGTCAGCACGCCCAGCGTCCCGGTCCGGCTGGTGGTGACCGGGATCGTCCGTGAGCGGCAGCCCGGCTCGGCGTTCTGGACCGCCGACCCCACGGCCGGCCAGCCGGTCCTCGAGCACCCGTTCAACGCGGCGCCGTACTGGGTGACAGGCGCGTTCGTCGGGCCCAGCGAGCTGGGCCAGCTGCAGAACCTGTTCGGCGCGCTGGGCATGACGTTCCAGTGGGCGTTCCCGCTGGTCCTGACCGGGGTGCGGGCCGACCAGGCGGGGACACTGGCCCAGCGGCTGGGCCAGGTGAGTGCGCAGGCACCCGCGCTGCACGGCCCGCTGGCCCCGGCCGCCACCACGGTCGTGGTGGGCAGCGCGCTGGGCCCCATCCTGGACGGCTTCCTCGGCACCGCGGCTCAGGTCAACTCGGTGCTGTCGCTGCTGTTCTCCAGCCTGGCCGCGATCGGGGTGGTGGTCATCGTGCTGGCCGGCTGGATGCTGGCCGAGCGCCGATCCGGTGAGTTCACCGTGCTGCGCGCCCGCGGCGCCACCGTCCGCCAGCTCAGCGGGCGGACGTTGCGCGGCACCGCGGCGGCCTGCGTCCCGGCCGCGCTGGCCGGGGCCGGGCTGGGCATCCTGGCCACCCCGGGCGAGCCGGCCCGGGCCAGCTGGTGGCTGGCCGGGCTGGCCCTGGTCACCGCCGTCATCGCAGCGCCGCTCGCGGTGGCCTGGCAGCACCGGGTGGTCCGGCCCGAGCACCCCGGTCACGCGGCCCGGGCCGGCCGGCCCAGCCCGACCCGGCGCGGCCGCCGGGCCCGCCGCCTGGTGGCCGAGGTGGCGCTGAGCGCCGCGGCCGTGGGCGGCCTGGTCGTGCTCCGTGCGCAGGGCTCCGCCGCCGGGGCGGCCCCGGGCCGCGGCGGCCTCGACCTGTACACCAGCCTGGCCCCGGTCCTGGTCGCGGTGCCCGCCGTGCTACTGGCCATGCGGCTGGGCCCGCTCGCGGTGCGCGGCCTGCTCCGGATGTCCGCCCGCCGGGCCGGCCCGGTCCGCTTCCTGGGGCTGGCCCAGGCGGCCCGCGCCCCGGCGGCCACCGTGCTGCCGTTGTTCGCGGTGGTGCTAGCGCTCACCCTGGCCGCGTTCACCGGCATGCTCCGGGACGCGGTCAGCCGGAGCGAGACGGCCGCTTCGTGGCGGGTGACCGGGGCCGACGCCGTGATCGACGCCGAGCTGGCCGACGCCCCGGTCACGCCGGCCGCGCAGCGGGCGGCCACGGCTGTGCCCGGCGTCCGGCAGGCCACGGCCGTCCAGGTCACCCGGTGGACGCTGGCTGGGCACGGCGAGCTCACCGTGGTAGCCGTCAACCCGGCCAGCTACGCCACGCTGCTGGCCAGCACGCCCTGGCCGCCGTTGCGGCCCGCGCAGCGGGCCGTGCTGGCCAGCCCGCGGCCCGGGCCCGGCCGGCCGGTGCCGGTGCTCGCGTCACCGGCCGCGGCCGCCGCGCTGCGCGGCACCCCGGGCCGCCTCGGCACGATCCAGGGCACGTCCAGCCTCGGCCGGCTGTCCGTGCGGGTGGCCGGGCTGATCTCCGGCACCCCGGCGCTGCCCGGCGGCGGCGCGTTCGTCATGCTGCCGCTGCGCGCCGCACCGGGCGGGACGGCCGCGGCCGCGGCCCCGGCCAACCTCATGCTGCTCGGTGGCGGCGGGATCGACGGGCCGGCCCTGCGCGGGGTAGCCAGGCGGCTGGTCCCGGGCGCGGCCGTGACCCTGCGCTCGGACGTGCTGGCCAGCCTGGCCGGGGCACCGCTGCAGCACGGCGCGTACGTCATGTTTGCCGTGGTCCTGGCGGCCGCCGCCGCGTTCGGCCTGGCCGCGCTGCTGGCCGACCTGGCCCTCGGCGCGGCCGACCGGCACCAGACGCTGGCCCGGCTGGCCACCATGGGTGTCGACGCCGGGCAGGCCAGGCGGCTGGTCCTGGTGGAGAAGGCGCCGGCGCTGCTGGCCGCGGCGGTGGCCGGGACCGCGTGCGCGCTGGTGCTGCCCGTGCTGACCGCCCAGGCCCTCAACCTGTCCGTGTTCACCGGCACCGGGTATCCCGTCCCGGTCCGCGCGGACTGGGGCGCCCTGGTCATCCCGGTGGCCGCGCTGCTGCTGGTAGCCGGGGTGGCCGCCACGTTGGCTGCGTGGGGCTGGCGGGGCGGTGGCGTGGCCCGGGCGTTGCGAATAGAAGGCTGACGAAGCCGTGGAGAGGAGCTGGCTATGACCGCGGCCACCACCGCCGGCCCGCTGATCACGTGTGACCGGCTGGTCCGCATCTACACGGCGGAGGGCATCGAGGTGCAGGCGCTGCAGGGCCTCGACCTGGCGGTGGCCCGGGGTGAGCTGACCGCGATGGTGGGCGCGTCCGGCAGCGGCAAGTCGACGCTGATGAACATCCTGGCCGGGCTGGACACGCCGACCGCGGGATCGGTGCGGGTGGCCGGGCACGACCTGGGCTCGATGAACGGCCGCCAGCGGCTGTCTTACCGGCGCACCGTGGTCGGCTTCGTCTGGCAGCAGACGTCGCGGAACCTGCTGCCCTACCTGACCGCGGCGCAGAACGTGGACCTGCCCATGAGGCTGGCCGGGGCCGCCCGCCGGCCACGGCGGGCCCGGTCCGGCGAGCTGCTCAGCGTGCTCGGGGTGGCGCGCTGCGCGGACCGCACCCCGAGCCAGATGTCCGGTGGCGAGCAGCAGCGGACCGCCATCGCGGTGGCGCTGGCCAACGAGCCCGAGGTGCTGCTGGCTGACGAGCCGACCGGCGAGCTGGACAGCGCGACCGCGGAAGACGTGTTCGGCGCGCTGCAGACGGCCAACACCGGGCTCGGGGTGACCGTACTGGTGGTCACGCACGACCCGGCGGTGTCCTCGATGGTGCGCCGCGTCGTTGCCATCCGGGACGGCCGGACCAGCACCGAGACGCTGCGGCAGGAGACCACCGACGCCGAGGGGCGGCGGTTCGAGCACGCGGTGGAGTACGCCGTGCTGGACCGGGCCGGCCGGCTCCAGCTGCCCCGGGACATGACCGAGCCGCTCGGCATGCGGGACCGGGTCCGGCTGGAGGCGCTGACCGGGCACATCGGTGTCTGGCCCGACCAGCCGGGCGGCGAGCGGCCCAGCGCGGGCCAGCCGGATACCGATTAATCCGCACGGCAGCAGCATTCAATGGATGAGCACCCGGCGCGCAGCACTGGGGAGGTTAAGCCGTTCTGCTCCGGATCGTGATCGATCCGGCCGGGGATGCCCCCGGTGACCAGGGCCCGTGGCAGTCGGTGCGGGTCATGTCTAACGGACGTCCAGTCCGGTGACCGCGCGGCCGATGATCATGCGCTGGATCTCCGAGGTGCCCTCGAAGATGGTGAAGATCTTGGCGTCCCGGTGCCAGCGCTCGACGGGGAAGTCCCGGGTGTAGCCGTTGCCGCCCAGGATCTGGATGGCCTGCTCGGTCACCCGGACCGCGGTCTCCCCCGCGACCAGCTTGGCGACCGATCCCTCGGCGTGGTCCAGGACCACTCCCTGGCGGGCCATCCAGGCCGCCCGCCAGGTCAGCAGGCGGGCCGCGTCCACGGCCGCCTGCATATCGGCCAGCATGAACCCGACGGCCTGGTTCTGCCCGATCGGGCGGCCGAACTGAACCCGCTGGGTGGCGTAGTCGCGGGCGTATTCCAGCGCGGCCCGGGCCACGCCCACCGCCATCGCGGCCACGCTGGGCCGGGACGCCTCGAACGTCTTCATCGCGGCCTGCTCGCCGCCACGGCCGCCGCCGCGGACCCGGGCCAGCCGTGCGTCCAGCCGGTCCTTGCCGCCCACCAGGCAGCGGCCGGGCACCCGGACGTCGTCCAGCACCACCTCGGCCGTATGCGAGGCCCGGACGCCGTGCTTGCGGAACTTCTGGCCCTGGCTCAGCCCGGCCGAGCCGGGCGGGATGATGAAGCTGGCCTGGCCCCGGGGGCCAAGGTCCGGCTCGACCGCCGCCACGACCACGTGCACATTGGCGATGCCGCCGTTAGTGGCCCAGGCCTTGGTCCCGGTGAGCGCCCACTCGTCGGTGGCCTGCTGGTAGGTGGCCCGGGTCCGGATCGAGCCGACGTCGCTGCCCGCGCCGGGCTCGGACGCGCAGAACGCGCCCAGCTTGACGTCACCGGGCCCGCCGAACATCTCCGGCAGCCACTCGCCGGCCTGCTCGCTGGTGCCGTTGCTGGCCAGCGCGACCGCGGCCAGGGTGCCGCCGACCAGGGACAGCGCGATGCCCGCGTCGCCCCAGAACAGCTCCTCGAACGCGATCGGGATGCCCAGCCCGCTGGGTTCTAGCCACTGCGTGGTGAAGAAGTCGAGCGAGTACAGCCCGACCTTGGCCGCCTGCTCCAGGATGGGCCAGGGCGTCTCTTCCCGCTCGTCCCACTCGGCCGCGGCGGGCCGGATCACCTCGTCCGCGAACCCGTGCACCCAGCGCTGCATCTCGCGCAGGTCAGGGCCGGGTTCCAGGGAGAATCCGGGCGGGGCGTCGGGGGCGCTGCTCATGCTGCTCCTCGGGAAATCACCGGGGACGGCCCGAACGTATGTTACCGAAGAGTAGCACGCTTGGTTACCGATGAGCAGGCCGTCGCGGGGGAACCTAGTCGCTGTCGTGCCGGTCCAGGAACTCGTACACGTCGGACTCGTCCACGCCCGGGAAGCTGCCGGTGGGCAGCGCGGACAGGATGTGCGAATGGGCCCGGGCCGACGGCCAGGCCATCCCCTCCCAGCGGGCCGCCAGGGTGGCCGGCGGGCGCTGGCAGCAGTCCCCGTCCGGGCACCGGGACACCATCCGCTTGCCGGTGTCCCGGCCGCGGAACCACCGCGAGTTCTCATACGGCGTGCCCAGCGTGATGGCCATCCCCTGCTCCCGGCCCGGGTCGATGTACGCCACGCACCAGAACGTGCCGCCCGGCGTGTCGGAGTACTGATGGTGCGGGGAGAACCGGTCGGCCGAGCTGAACACCTGGCGGCCGGACCACTTCCGGCACATCCGCTGCCCCTCGATCGCCCCGGTGGAGTCGGCGGGCAGCACCAGGCCGTCGTTCTCGTACGCCTTGTAGATGATGCCGCTCTCGTCGTTCTTCACGAAATGGCAGGTCAGGCCCAGGTGATGAGTGGCCAGGTTGGTGAACCGGTGAGCCGCCATCTCGTAGGAGACGGCGAAGACGTCGCGCAGGTCCTCGACCGACAGGTCGCGCGCCTCCTTGGCCTCGGCCAGGAACCGGGCGGCTGGCCGTTCCGGGACCAGCACCGCGGCCGCGAAGTAGTTCGCCTCCACCCGCTGCCGGAGGAAGTCGGCGAAGTCCCGCGGCGCAGCGTGGCCGAGCACGAAGTGCCCGAGCGTCTGCAGCAGGATGGTCCGCGGCGAGTGCATGCCCATGGATTCCTGCTTCAGGTAGATCCGCCGGTGCCGCAGGTCGGTGACCGAGCGGACCGAGCGCGGCAGGTCCTGGGCGTACCGCACGCCGAAACCGTGGTGGCTCACGATGGCCAGCAGCGCGCCCTGGGACAGCGCGCCGCCCCGGTAGCTGACCGCGGCCAGCGCCTGGGCCGCCGCCTGCTCGATGTGCGCGAAGTAGTTGCCCCGCTCGCGCATGGCGTCGCGCAGCCCGGCGTTGGCCACCCGGGCCTCCTCCGGGGTGGCGGTCGGCCGGGTCCGCTGCCGGCGCAGCTCGGTGTACAGCGCGACCAGGTGCTCCAGCACATCGGTGGGCACCCTGGCCCCCACCCGGAGCGGCGGCAGGCCCAGCTCGGCGTAGACCGGGTCGCGCTGCGCCTCGTCCAGCGCGATCTCCAGCTGGGCCCGGCGGCTCGGTGGCTGATGCCGGAGCAGTTCCTCGGCGGGCACCGAGAGCGCCCGGGCCAGCGCGTCGATGAGCGACAGCTTGGGCTCCCGGTGGCCGTTCTCCAGCAGCGATAGCGCCGACGGCGCACGGCCGACCCGGTCACCCAGCTCGGCCAGGGTGACGCCACGAGCGCGCCGCAGATGCCGGAGCCGCTGGCCGAACGTTGCTAGGTCTAGACCACTAAGCGTCAACGCTGGCGGTTCTTTCTCCAAGAAGTCCGTCACATCTTCAGCTTAGATGAAAATTTTCGATTCTTCAGGACCTACGTCCCTGGTTTTGCCGGCCCATTGCCCGCAGGCTCGGAATATCACCCAGGGGACGGCAGACGTCAGGAGGACCAGTGAGCGAGCGTCGCCTCGAGGGCACAGCGAACGGGACCAGCAACGGGCAGGCCGCGGCCGGACCAAGCCCCGCCGCGCAGCAGGCCACCGCGCTCCGGCGGCAGTGGGCCACTGATTCGCGGTGGCGCGGCACGGAACGCACGTACACCGCCGATGACGTGGTACGGCTGCGTGGCTCGGTGCAGGAAGACCGGACGCTGGCCCGGCTGGGCGCGCAGCGGCTGTGGACCCTGCTGCACGAGGAAGACTTCGTCGCCACCCTGGGCGCGCTGACCGGCAACCAGGCCGTGCAGCAGGTCCGGGCCGGGCTGCAGGCCATCTACCTGTCCGGCTGGCAGGTGGCGGCGGATGCCAACCTGGCCGCCGAGACCTATCCCGACCAGAGCCTGTACCCCGTCAACTCGGTCCCCCAGGTGGTCCGCCGGATCAACAACGCGCTGCTCCGCGCGGACCAGATCAGCTGGGCCGAGTCGGGCGGCAGTGACGGCCGGTACTGGCTGGCCCCGATTGTGGCTGACGCGGAAGCCGGCTTCGGCGGCGTGCTCAACGCGTTTGAGCTGATGAAGTCGATGATCGCCGCGGGCGCCGCCGGGGTGCACTGGGAGGACCAGCTGGCCTCTGAGAAGAAGTGCGGTCACCTGGGTGGGAAGGTGCTGATCCCGACCGGCCAGCACATCCGGACGCTGAACGCGGCCCGGCTGGCCGCCGACGTCTGCGACGTGCCGAGCCTGGTCATCGCGCGGACTGACGCGCACGCCGCCACGCTGATCACCAGCGACGTGGACGAGCGCGACCGGCCGTTCATCACCGGCGAGCGGACCGCCGAGGGCTTCTACCGGGTGCGCAACGGGATGGCCGCGTGCGTGGCCCGCGGCCTGGCCTACGCGCCGTATTCGGACCTGCTCTGGATGGAGACATCCACCCCGGACCTGGACGAGGCACGGGAGTTCGCGGAGGCGATCAAGGCCGAGTACCCGGACCAGATGCTGGCTTACAACTGCTCGCCGTCGTTCAACTGGCACCGGCACCTGGATGACGGGACGATCGAGAAGTTCCAGCGCGAGCTGGGCCAGATGGGCTACAAGTTCCAGTTCATCACGCTGGCCGGGTTCCATGCGCTGAACTACTCGATGTTTGACCTGGCCCAGGGCTACGCGGCCGAGGGCATGCCGGCCTACGTGCGGCTGCAGGACGCCGAGTTCGGCGCCGAGGCGCGCGGCTACACCGCCACCCGGCACCAGCGCGAGGTCGGCACCGGCTACTTCGACCTGGTCACGTCGGCCATCAGCCCGCAGGCGTCCACCGTGGCGCTGTCCGGTTCCACGGAGAGCGAGCAGTTCACCGCGGCACACTGAGCAACCTGAGCTGGCTGTCCTGGCCCGGTCGGCGCCGACCGGGTCAGGACAGCAGCCGGGTCAGGACAGCAGCCGGGTCAGGACAGCAGCCGGGTCGGGGCAGGCAGCCCGGGCGCCTCGTCGCCGCCGCCGCTGCCGTGATCCAGGCCGAGATCGGCGGCGCTAGCCGGCCGCCACCGCGAGGGCACGAACGCCGGGCAGATCATCACCACGCCGAGCAGCGCCAGCACCCCGTCGGCCAGCATCTGGCGGAACCCGCTGGCGGCCATGCCGGCCCCGGCCGGGATGCCCCGGGCGGCCAGGTGGGCGTCCAGCCCGAGCAGCCCGGTCCAGACCAGCAGGCCCAGGCCAGGCAGCGCGGTGCTCACTGGTGAGACCGGCGCCACCAGCAGGACGCCGAGATACAGCCCGGCGAGCAGCAGCACGCCGAGCGCGCTGAGCCCGGTAATGCTGGTCACACTGGTGCCCTGGGCGGCCAGCGCGGACATCCGGGCCACCCCCCAGCCGCCGGCGAAGAAGATCATCACTGCCAGACCGGTGGCCAGGCCGAGCCCAATCAGGTGTCGCAGCATGTGATCACCGACCTCCAGCTGCCCGTTAGCTGCGGATCACGGCGACCGACTCTACTTGACCATCTCGTGACCAGCGTCCCGGACAGGCTATTCCCAGCGGCCACGGCCGCCCCGCCGGCTGACACCGGCCCGGGCAGGCGCTCCCCGTCCCAGCGGCGGGGAAACCTCAGCCGCCTGAAATCCCAGTGCCCCTCAGTGCCCCCTCAGTGCCGCTCACGTACCCTGGCCCGCGTGCACATGGACATGGACAGGATCTTCCGGGGGATCGGCTCCTTCTCGGTAAAATTCCGCTGGTTCATCATCGCCGCCTGGGTGGTCGCGGCCGTGGCCGTGCCACGCTTCCTGCCCTCGCTGGCCAGCGTGACCCAGGGCAATAACGCCAACTTCCTGCCCGCGAGCGCGCCCAGCGAGCACGCCGCGACGCTGGCCAAGCCGTTCGGCGGCTCGAACGAGGTACCGGTGCTCGTGCTGGCCGCGCGCGGCAGCGGGGCCCTGACCGCGGCCGACCAGACCTGGCTGGCCGGCCTGCAGAAAGACCTGGGCCAGGTGAAGACCGTCACCCTGGTCCGCGATCTCGGGGTGTCCACGGACGGGCGCGCGGCCCAGCTCGAGGTGCTGTCCAATGTCGCGCAGGGCAACTCCCCCGCGGTGACCAACCTGGTCGACGGGCTGCGCTCGGCCATCAGCCGGGCCAGCCCGCCGTCCGGGATGTCCGTGCATCTGGCCGGGGCCATCCCGATCGCCGTCGACCAGCAGAAGCAGACGGGGAACACCGGCAACCAGATCCAGGATCTGTCCGTGCTGTTCATCATCGTCCTGCTGCTGCTGATCTTCCGGGCCGCGCTGGCCCCCCTGATCACGCTCATCCCGGCGTTCCTGGCTATCACCATCGCCGGCCCGCTGGTCGCCGAGGCGGCCCAGGCCGGGCTGAAGGTCTCCCAGCTGGCCCAGATCCTGCTGATCGTGCTGGTCCTGGGCGCGGGCACGGATTACGGGCTGTTCCTCGTGTTCCGGGTCCGCGAGCAGCTGCGGGCTGGGCTGGAGCCCAGGGAAGCGGTGATCACCTCGCTGACCCGGGTCGGTGAGTCGATCACCTTCTCCGCGGCCACGGTGATCGCCGCGCTGCTGTCGCTGCTGGTCGCCACGTTCCAGATCTACTCGACGCTGGGCATCCCGCTGGCCATCGGCATCGGCGTCATGCTGCTGGCCGGGCTGACCCTGCTGCCCGCCCTGCTGGCCACGTTCGGCCGGGCCGCGTTCTGGCCGAGCAAGACCAGGGAGGGCGCCGGCAAGATCGGCGTGTGGGGCCGGGTGGCCGGGCGGATCACCCAGCATCCCGCGTTGATCCTCAGCATCGGGCTGCTCGTCTTCGGCGGGCTGGCGGTGGTGTCGCTCGGCTACCGGGGAGCGGGCTTCGGCGGCGAGACCAACGCGCCCGCGCACAGCGACTCCGCCGCCGGGCAGGCGCTGCTGACCAAGTACTTCCCCAGCAGCACGGCCAACCCGACGAACATCCTCTTCACGCTGAAGCAGCCCGCCTGGGCCGACCCGGCCGTGCTGGCCAGGGCGGAGTCGGAACTGTCCGGCAGCGGGCTGTTCACCAAGATCGCCGGGCCGCTCAACCCGACCGGGTACCCGCTGACCCCGGCGCAGTATGCCGCGCTGCACCGGCTGCTCGGGCCGGCCAAGGCGCTGCCGCCGGTGCCGCCCGCCTCGGTGAAGATCCCGGCCGCCGGCTACCAGCTGTACCGGGCGACGGCCGAGTTCGTCAGCCCGGATGGGCATACCGTGCAGTTCGCTACCGGGCTGAAGGCCGGCGACGCGGCCAGCACGTCGGCCCTGGACGCGGTGCCGTCCATCCGGGCCGAGACCACCCGGGTGCAGCACGACATCGGCGCGGCCGACTCCGGGGTGGGAGGCGAGGCGCCCGCGCTGTACGACGTGAGCAGCATCTCGGACAGCGACCTGGCCCGGGTCATCCCAGTGGCGATCCTGGTCATCGGCGTGCTGCTGGCCCTGGTCATGCGCAGCCTGGTCGCCCCGCTGTACCTGATCGCCTCGGTTGGCCTGTCCTACCTGGCCGCACTCGGCCTGGCCGTGCTGCTGTTCATCGACATCGGCGGGTCAGCCGGGCTGACGTTCATCCTGCCGTTCCTGATGTTTATCTTCCTGCTGGCCCTGGGCGAGGACTACAACATCCTGGTCATGACCCGGATCCGGGAGGAAGCCAGGCAGCTGACGCTGCGCGAGGCGGTGCAGCGGGCGCTGAACGCCACCGGGACCACGGTCACCTCGGCGGGACTGGTGCTGGCCGGCACGTTCGGCGTGTTCGCCCTGGTCGGCGCCCGCACCTCGGGTGGCAGCCAGTTCGTGAACCTGGCCGTCGGCCTGGCCCTGGGCATCCTGATGGACACGTTCCTGGTCCGCACCCTGCTGGTGCCCTCGACCGTGCTCCTGCTCGGCCGGTGGAACTGGTGGCCGTCCCGGATGAGCCGGGCACAGCGCAGCGTGCCCGCCAGCCCGCCGCGCCGGGAACCCGACGAGGCACCGGTCTAGGAAGCGGCCTGCGCTGCTTCGGCCGGCTCGTCGGCCAGCGCGTCGACCGCCCCGGCCAGGCCGGCCAGCGCGGGCAGCGCGTCCTCCAGCGCGCTCCGGCTGGTCTCGGGCAAGCTGCCCAGGGCCAGGCTGAGCAGCCGCTCGTTCACCGTCTTCCAGCGCAGCACGGCTGTCTCGCCGGCCGAAGTGAGATGCAGCGACGCGGTGCGCCGGTCGCGGGCGCCGCCGGTCCTGGTGACCAGTTCAGCCTGGCGCAGTGAGTTAGCCAGTGTCGCCACCGAGCTCGGGGCCAGCCGCAGCTGGGTCGCCAGCTGCCCGGGCCGGGAACCCGGGTTCTCCCCGATGCAGGACAGCATCTCCAGCTGGGCCACGGACAGCCCGGAGGATGGATCGGCTGCCCGGGCTGCGCGCCGCATGGCCCGGCGCAGCCGGGATACCGCATCGGCAAGGTCAGCTGAGTGCACCGTAGGCCCTTTCGTCGTTCGTGCGCTGCCACTCGGCGGCTAAAGACTAGTATAGCTACTGGCAAAGTAGAGATGAACGCTAGACCCGGACGGAATTTCTGTTACCGAACGTAACTGGGTCGATGCTAGCCCACCTGGCCCGCGGCGGACTATCCACGTTCCGCTCACCTGCCCGGCCGACGGCAAATAGTGTGCGGTGATCTGCGGGACATGCCGGCCCGGTACTGGCCAGGAGTCCTCGCGACCGACAGACTCGTCCCCGGGGGAAGTCCGAGCTACGCCCTCGCACGGCAGCACACCGGGCAGCCCGCTGGCCGGTGCAGAAGGGACGCCGATGCAGGAACTGCGCATCGTCGCGGTGAGCGAGGACGGCAGTTATGCCGTCCTCGCGGTGCCGGGGCGTGGCGGGCGCTTTTCGCTGCCGATCGACGACCGGTTGCGGATCGTGGCCCGGGGGCAGTTCTCCCGGCTCGCGCAGTACGAGATCGAAGTGGAGAGTCCCTTGCGACCCAAGGAGATCCAGGACCGGATTCGTGCCGGAGAGACCGCGGAGGAGATAGCCGACGCTGCAGGCGTTCCGATCGAGCGTGTGCGCCGGTTCGAGGGGCCGGTCCTGGCGGAACGGGCCTACCGGGCGCAGGAAGCGCAGGGCGCGACCATCCGGCGGCCCGGGGACTCAGGTCCTGGGCCACGGCTCGGCGACATCGTCACCGAGCGGCTCGCGGAACTCGGCGTGCCGGCCGAGGAGGCGCAGTGGGACTCACGCAAGCAGGGCGACAGCACCTGGCAGGTCCAGCTGATGTTCACCGGCGGCGGGCGGCCGCAGATGGCCGAGTGGTCGTTCGACCCGCGCCGCCGGCACGTCACGGCGGCCGACGATAACGCAGCCCGGCTCTCGCTGCCGGAAGCCGACCTGCCCGCGCTGGGTCCATCACCAGTGGCGCCGATGCGGGCGACCGTGACCCCGATCGGAAGCCGGCTGGCGGCGCAGGCCCCGGCCCAGGCCGTCGAGCCGTCACCGTCACCGCCCGCTGCGGCGCCAGCCGGGGCGCCAGCCGGGGCGGCTGGGACACCGGCGAGCACCGTACCGGCCAGCACCGCACCGGCCAGCACCGCACCGGCCAGCACCGTACCGGCCAGCACCGGGCCAGCCACGGCCGGGCCGGCCGACCCCCGGACGCCGGAACAAGGTGAGCCAGCCGCTGCCGCAGCCGCCGATTCCCAGGAGCCCGCCGTGCCGCAGCGCGGCCGGGCCCGCAAGGCGGCTGGCGGCCGTTCCCGGCGTTCATCCGTGCCGTCCTGGGACGAAATTATGTTTGGCACCTCACGGCAGCCTGACTAGCCGGGGTGGTCAAGTGCGACACCCAATCGGATTTCCGGGCCCGGTTTACCCGCGGCCCCGGAAATCCGGTCCGCAATAGGCGGGCCCGGCCCGCTGGCCGGGGCCGTGGCCGTACCGGCCGGCGGGGCGGCCACGATGCTGGCCACCGGCATTGTGCCGGCGATATCCGGAGTTGGCCATGGCCACTCATGACTGGCCGGGTGGCAAACCTCACGCCAGGGGCCCGGCCTTTGCCCGGCTGCCCGGTGAATGAGCGAGGCGGAATTACCAGCCACTCCCCCGGCGGCAGTAACCGGCCCACGGCCGGTACCAGCCACGGGCTAGCGGCCCGGGAACTGCCCGGGACCGCGTACGATCAGCCAGCGTGGGCCAGACGGCGAGCGATGGCGGTGGCGGCGCGTGAGCCGGCCGGGTAACCGGGCAGGGCGCCGGCGGCTGGCCAGCCGGCCCGTCCGGGCCGCGCTGGCGGGGCTGGTCCTGGTGACTGGGCTCAGCGGGTGCGGGCTGGTAGGCCGGGCCAAGACGGTCCGCGCCTTCGTGCCTGCCAGCATGACGGTGACCAGCCAGGCGTTCAGCCCGGCCATCCCGATCCCGGCCCGGTACACGTGTCACGGCGCCGGGCTGAGCCCGTCCATCCACTGGACCGGCGCGCCCACAGCTACTAAATCACTTGCCCTTATCGTAGACGATTCGTCGGCGCCGATTACCCCGTATATCTACTGGATCGTGTTCGATATCGGGCCGCAGACAAGTGGCACGCTGATCGGGCACGTGCCCACCGGGGCCAGGGTGGCTGACAACAGCAAGGGAACGGCCGGGTACGACCCGCCCTGCCCGGTCAATAGCAGGCACATGTACCGCTTTACTGTTTACGCGCTGAACAGACAGCTTTCGCTGCCCAGCGGCGTAGCCATGAAAACCGCGTGGATGGCTATCGCACAAGCGACGATAGCGCGTGGCCGGCTGACCGCAACGGCCAACCCGTAATCTCACGATCGCGCTAAGTAAACTGGCCTGGCAAAAAAATCCCTAAACGCATGACAGAGTCCTTACGGTCCGCCAGACTGACTGACCAGTAGCTCTGCCTTATGGGGATTCGAGGGCACCAGCGACACAGGGGAAGGCCCGCGTGATGGCCGCGTGTGCCTCGCTGGGGCCACCACATGGCTATCGCGCGTTGGGTGGTGCGATGTTTCTGCTCGTGATCGGCCTCGTTGCCGTGATCGTCGCGTTCCTCGTAGCAGCTTTCTTCAGCATGCGGCGTCGGCATGATGACGAGGACGAGCCAGGCCGTCGGCTGGGCGTCCGGGACCGGCTGCCCGGCCGCGGCCAGGAGGCCGGCGGCGCCCGGTGGGATCCCGGCGCTGCCCCGCAGGCCCGGCCCGGCCGCCGCCCCGGGGGCCGTGTCCCGGCGCCGTCCCGCCGTCCAGGCCGGGACAGCCGCGGTTTCGGCCACGCGGACCACTACGAGGGGGCCACGTACGACCAGTCCCGCGGCTATGAGCCGTCGCCCCGTGGCTACGGCGAGCGCACCCCGGTCCGCGGCTACAACGGGCAGGGTGGCGAGCGCACCCCGAGCGCCCGCCACGGCTCTCGTTACGACGATGCCACCGAGACCGTTGTGCAGTCAGCGGCCCGGCCCGCCCGGCGCGGCCAGGCCACCCCGTCCGCGCCCAACGGCGGCGACAGCTTCGGCACCGGGCCGGTGGCTGCGCTGTACGACACCGGCCCGGTCGCGGCGGCGCCGGGCGGCTACGCCACGGCGCAGGCCGACACCGATCCCGACCTGGCCGATTCCGACGTGTTCCCGCGGGTCCGCGGCGATGACCCCCCGCCGGCCGGCCAGGCCCGGCCGCGCAACCAGCCGAAGCTGCGCGGCGGCCGGCCGTCGCGCAGCAAGCACGACGACGATGACTGGCCCAGCACCGAGTGGGACAAGCTGTCCGACGAGCAGTACTGGGCCGAACTGTCCGCCGACAAGCCGCTGGCCACCACCGCGCGCAGCGCACAGTCCAGCAGCCCGGCACCGGCCGCCGGGCAGCCGGCCCGGACCGCGGCAGCTCGGCCCGCCCGCCCGCGGCCCGCCCGCGGCCGCGCGGCTGCTGCTGACGACCGCACGGCCAGCCGGCGTGGCCACGACCGGGCTGGGCAGGAGGATGCCACCCAGCAGCTCGATGCCGCTTCAGCCAGCTGGTCCGGTGGCCGGCCGCCCGCCACCCGGCCGCGGGGCACCCGGCCGCCGGAGGCCCCGGACCGCGACGGCCGGGCAGCCGGCCCGCGCCCGGGCGGCCGTACCGGGCGGTCCGGCAGCGGCCACGACTACGATGCGGCCCAGCGGATGCCGGCCCGGGACTGGCAGCGCGCCGCGGCCAGCCTGCCATCCGCCCCGGTTCCGGCCCAGGCCAGCTCGGTCAGCACCGGGCCGATCGGTACCGGACCGGTCAGCCCGGCTGACCCCGCCCCGCGCCGGTCCACGGCCCGCCGGGCAGCCGACGACGACCCGCTGACCAGCCCGGCGTTCGCCCGCGACACCTCCCCGGCCCGGGACAGCCGGGCGTACCGCGGCCCGGGGCACCCGGCCCGCCGCGAGCCCGCCCGGGGCAGCGGTCCGGAGACCCGGGGCTACCAGGGCGGCCCGGACCGTGCCGCTTACCCAGCACCAGCGGACCCGGGCAGCTACCCGGGCCAGGCGGACCGGCCGCACGAGTACCGTAGCCCGGCCAGCAGGCATGGCTACCCGGCCGCCGGTGAGCGGACCGACCCGAACGCGATCCGGCCGACCTGGGACGATGAACCGAACCCGGCCGAGACCACGTCACCGCAGGCCGGGGCGGGGAACCCGTACGGCAGTTTCGTAGACAGCACCCCGCTGGAAACCACTGGGCCGTCCTACCCGCTGGCTCCGCAGGCCGCCAGCGTCCCGTCCGGCTATGGCCCCGGCCCGGCCGGGGAGCACGGGCCGGGCAGTGGGTACCCGGACCCCTACGCGCCCGGCCGGGACGGCTACCCGGTGGCCGCCAGCCAGCGTAGCCACGGCCGCCACGACCAGGGCACGACCTGGTATTCGGCGCCGCCGGCAGCCACCAGCCAGCCGCCGGCCGCCCACCCGTACCCGGCCGCGCCCGGCGGGTACCCGGACGGCGCCGGCTACCGGAATGGCAGCGCGCTCCCGGACCGTGGGCCGTACCCGCGCGGCACGGCCCGCCATGGCGGCGGTAGCTATCCGGAAGGCACCAGCTACCCGCCCAGTACCGGCTACTCAGCGAGCCACAGCCAGCACGCCCGGCCAGGCGACGCTGGCTACGGCACCGGATACGGCAGAGACCGCCAGTCGGCCCCGCGGTACCCGGGTGGCCCGGGCACCGATCCCTACGGCCCGGGCGGGTATGGCGGCTATCACTCCGGTCAGGGTTGACAAACCCACCCCGCCCGCCGCGACAATGTGGCCGACCGACGCAAGGCAGGGGAGATGCTGGACGGAACCCGCGATCACGCTCGCAGCTACCATTTGCACCGGCTCGCGACCGCCCTTGACACCAGGGGACTGCACGCCTCGGTGAAAACCACCTACCCTGCGATGCTGCACATCTTCATCCCCGGGGCGACCATGCTGGCCGAGAGCATCGACTGCACTCCTGGTACCGACGGGATGGGCCGGCTCCGCTGGTATTACCGGTGGTCGTGGGGCGAGCTGCTGCATGACGCCGATGACCCGTCGGCGGCCGCGGCGAAGATAGCTGAGGTGCTGTCCTCGCGGTAGATCCCTGTTTTCCCCAGGGGCGCGTCACGCCCGCCTCCGCATCCGGTCTGGATTGTGCAAAACCAGCCGATGACCCGTTAACCCTCAGCTGACCTGGCCATACGCTGCTCGGCGTGGGCGACTCTGCACCATCCGCGGCGCAACTCGACGCGGCCCCGCCCATCGCCGCGGAGCCGTCCGCCGCGCCGCCCCCGCCCACACCGGACCTCGCGGCCGCCGGGCCGGCTCCCGCACCCGGGCCGGCCCGCTGGGCGTCCTGGCTGGTGCCGGCCTGCGTCACGCTGGTCACCCTGGCCGTCATGCTGGACCGGATCGGGGTGCCGTCGTTCTGGCGGGACGAGGGCGCCACGCTGTCCGCAGTGCACCGCACTTTCCCCCAGCTGATCCGGATGCTCGGCCAGATGGACGCGGTACACGGGATGTACTACGTGCTCATGTGGCTGCAGGTGCGGCTGGCCGGCGGCGGCGAGCTGGCCATGCGGCTGCCCTCGGCGCTGGCCATGGCGGCCGCCGCAGGCCTGCTGGCCGCGCTCGGGCGGCGCCTGGTATCCACGCCGGCCGGGCTGGCCGCCGGGCTCAGCTTCGCCGCCATCCCGGCGGTCAGCTGGTTCGGCCAGGACGCCCGGCCGTTCGCCGTGGAGACCGCGTTCGCCACCGCCGCCACCTACTGCTTCGCCAGGCTCCTCGAGGCCAGTGCAAGCCCGTCGCCGGCCGGGGCGGGGCCCGCCGCAGGCGGGTGCCCGCCTAGCCGGCGTTCGGCGCGCAGCGGCCATCGGGGGGTTCCGGGGGGTCGCCCTCCCGGGCAGATACTCTGCTGGTACGGCGCCAGCCTGGTCGCGCTCGGGCTGGCCAACATCTTCGGCCTGCTGCTCATCGCGGCGCACGGGGTGACCCTGCTGGCCCTGCGTGGCCGCACCAGCGGCCAGGTGGGGCGGCGGTGGCTGGCCGCGGTCCTGGTGGCGGTCACGGCGCTGCTCCCGCTGGAGGCGCTGGCGTGGGCGCAGCGGGGCCAGGTGGGCTGGCTGCGCACCCCGCTGGCTGGCTCGCTGGCCGGCACCGGGCGGCTGGTCGGTACCCCGGGGGCACTGCTCGCCGTCGCGGCCGTGATGGCGGCCGCGACGGCCGTGGCCGCACTGGGCGGGCGGTCCCGGTTCCAGGCCGCCTGGCCGGCCCGGCTGGCCGCGCTCGGCCTGCCCTGGCTGGCCGTGCCACCCGCCCTGCTGATCCTGGGCTCGCAGCTGCAGCCGGTCTACGCGTTCCGCTACATCGTGTTCTGCGAGCCCGCCGCGGCCCTGCTGATCGGCGCCGGGCTGGCCGCGCTGGGCCGGGTGGCCGGGCCGGCCGCGCTGGCGCTGATCGTGCTGGCCGGCCTGCCCGCCCAGCTCGGAGAGCGCGGGCCGGACGGCCGCGTGGACAACATCCGGGCCATGGACCAGATCATCGCCCGGTATGCCCGCCCGGGTGACGCGGTGCTCTACCCACAGGGCCCGGGCATGGTCTCGTTCGCGGCCGCCTACCCGTACGGGCTGGCCGGGCTGCGCGACCTCACGGCGGGCCAGTCACCGGTCCAGGCGGGCACGATCTCCGGCACGAACGCCCCGCTGGGGGTGGTGCGCACCCGGCTCAGCCGGGTCAGCCGGGTCTGGGTGGCCGAAGCGGACGCGCCACAGCCAGGCCGTCCCCTGGTCCTGCGCGGGGAGCCGTTCCAGCTCATCCACCGGTGGCAGGTAAGCGACATCTGGCTGTGGCTCTACCACCGGGCGGGCCGGCCTGACCCGGATTAGCAGAGCGAGGGCCCGGCGGTGCCGTGGCCGCCGGGCCCTCGCAGCTATCGGCCGCTACCAGTAGTGGCGACGCGGGCCCACCGCGTGCCCGAGCGATCCGAGCAGCAGCAGGATCAGGCCCACCACCAGCACGATGATGCCGAGCGTCCAGAGGATCGCGACCTTGAGCAGGAAGCCGAGCAGCAGCAGGACGATACCGATGATGATCATTGTCGTCTCCTAGACGAGCAGGGACAGTTTCTTCTGGGTGAGGAGCCGGGTGCTGCCGGGAGGAGCGACCCCGACACAGTGCCGGAGCCGCGCGATGACGAGCATCGACCTTATGGCCAGCCGCAGGGGTCTCGGCGGTTTCGTCACGGCTATTCCGTTATGACCAGAATGGCCGCGCGCGGGCAACTTCATTGGCTCGCAGCTTTCCGCACAACGTCCGCTGAAACAGCGGCCAGCTTGCGGCGTTCCGAGCGGGCCTGGTCGCGCAGCTGCCGGTATGCCTCGTGCGGGGACAGCCCGTGCTGGGCGACCAGTACACCTTTGGCCTGCTCGATCACGGCCCGGGTGTTCAGCGCCAGCTGGAGCTGGGCGGCCAGCCTGGACTGCTGCTCGCCCTGCATCATGCTCGCGATGAGCAGCGCGGCCAGGTCGGTCAGCGCCAGCAGGGCCAGCTCGCCCTCGGGCGACCAGGGGTGCCGCTGCTCGGACAGCACCGCCACCACGCCCACCGCGTTCTGGTTGTAGGGCAGCGGGCTGGCCAGCACGGCCCGGACCCCGCGCGCCGTGGCGGCCGCGGTGAACTGGGGCCAGCGGTGATCCTGGGTCAGGTCCTCCGCACCAGTAAGCTCCTGCTCCTCGAAGGCCGTGATACACGGGCCCTCCTGGTGATATATCTGCAGGTCCTCCAGGTGCCGTAGCCGGTCGTCGGACACCGCGACGTTGCGCAGGTGATGTTCGCCGTCGGCCAGCATCAGGCCGGCCCCATCCACGCCGAAAATGGTGTGCGTAGTCTGCGCGATGTCCCGCATCGCGTCCTCGACGCGCATTTCACCGAACCGCAGCCGGCTCAGCTCAGCCAGGGCGGTGCCAAATTCCTGCAGGTCGACAGCCATCTGCTCGGTCCCTTCGGGCGCGGCGGCTACCAGGAGCCCCAGCGCAGCGCGGGCGGGGGCAGGTCGGGCGGCTGCGCGAAGGCGGGCGGGCGGCTGAAATCCAGCGCGTCCAGCGGGGCGTGGGCGGCCGCGTCCCGGGCGGTCAGCGCGGGCAGGTTCCACTTCACCTCGAGCAGCTTGAGCAGCGAGGTGTGGTCGAACGTCTCACTGGTCAGGTAGCCCGGCCGGGCGTACGGCGAGACCAGTACCGCGGGCACCCGGAAGCCGTACCGGTCGTAGCGCTGCGGGCCGGAGTCCAGCTTGGCCACGCTGCGCACGTAGCCGGGGGCGACCAGCCGGAGCACCGCGTGCAGCCAGGACCGGCTGATGACCACGCTGCGGCCGGGCACGTCGTCCGGCGCCGGGGCAGCCGGCGGCGAGACATGGTCGTAGTAGCCGCCGTGCTCGTCGTAGACCCAGATGAGCAGGGTGTTCGGCCAGCCCTGGCCGCGCATCACCGCGTTGATCACGGCCGACGCGAAGCCCTCGCCCTTGCGGATGTCCTGCGGGTTCTCCTCGGAGTAGGCCGAGAAGTCGGGGTCCACGATGCTGAACGCGGGCAGCGTGCCGGCCGCCGCGTCGCTGAAGAACTCATCCGTGCTGCGCACGTGCAGCATGTACCGGGCGATGCCCAGCGGGTAGATGTCCGCGGTGAACTGGATGTCCTTCTGCAGCCCGGTCAGCGAGCCGGGAGCCACCCGGCGCAGCGTGCGCAGCCTGCGCCGCAGGGCCTTGGTCCGGTGCCGCAGCGCCCGGCCGTACCTGGTCCGGCTGCCCGCCACCGGGTGATAGTTGGCCCACGGGATGCCGTGCCTGGTCAGCACGTCGAAGATGGTCCCGTTGGCCGGGTAGTCGGCCAGGTTGACCGGCAAGTCGTCGATCAGCCCGTTGGCCGTGCCGGAGATCAGGAACCGGCGGTTCGGGAACGTCGGTCCCAGGCAGGACGAGAACCACCGGTCGGCCAGCGGGAAGGTGCGCGCCAGGCCGTGGTAGAAGGGCAGGTCGCGTTCGGTCCAGTAGCCCATGGCGGCGGTGGCGTCCCGGTCCGGCATGATCTGCTGGGTGGCGCTGACGAACCCGTCGAGCTTGCCTTCGTCCCACTGCAGGTGGGTGGCATGCCAGCTCTGCGAGGGCGAGTCGGGCACCTGGACGGTGCTCATCAGGTGGTGCGCCGGGACGGATTCGCCTTCCGCCCCGGTGTTGGACACCTCCGGCTGGCCGTCCGGGCCGAGCGGGAACCCATCCCCCCGGCCGCCCAGCATGCCCAGGTAGTTGTCGTAGGAGTGGTTCTCCATCATCAGCACGACGATGTGCTTGATCTGCGGCAGCAGGTCGGTCCCGGCGGGCCGGTCCGGGGCGGGGAGTTCGCCCGGAGCGCCGGTCACCCGCCGGGCCAGCCGGTTCAGCTCACGCTGTTCGAGCCGGTTCCACACGTTGGGGCCGCCTTCGGGGGTCGGTGGCTAGGTCAGCCCGCCACCAGTACCCCCGAGTAGCCGAACCATGCAGAGCGCACCGGGGGTGGGCCCCCCGGGGCTAACCCGGCCGGGCGGGCACCCGGACCAGGAGGGCGCCGGGCCGGACCGACACCCGCAGCTGGCGGGTGTTGCCGATGACCTCACCGTCGAGTTCCCACAGTTGCGGGCGGTCCAGCACCACGTGCAGGTCACGGAACGCGATCCGGGCCAGGTGACTGGTCCGGCGGCGGCGGAGCAGCACGTCGGTGGCCAGGGCCAGCCAGCCCACCAGCCCCCGGGCGGTCAGCACCAGCAGGTCGAGTACCCCGTCGTCCGGCTCGGCGCCGGGCAGCAGCGTGACCCCGCCCTGCAGCGCGCCTACGTTGCCGATCAGCACGCTGCTGGCCCGGCGGCGCAGCACCGGGCCGTCATCGGCGCGCAGGCTGGCCCGCACTGGCCGTTCCCCCAGGTGGCGCACCCCGGACACGGCGTAGGCGACCCAGCCCAGCCGCCGCTTGAGCGGCTCGCCGGTACTGTCCAGCAGCTCGGCGTCGAAACCCAGGCCGGCCATGGCCACGAACGTGCGGCCGTTCGCGGTGCCCACATCGAGCCGCCGGTCGGCGCCGCCGATGCCGACCACCAGCGCCTCATCCAGGCTGAGCGGCAGCCCGAGGTTACGGGCCAGCAGGTTGCCGGTGCCGGCCGGCAGCACCCCCAGCGGGACGCCGCTGCCGGCCAGCCCGTCGGCGCACGCGGTGACGGTTCCGTCGCCGCCGCTGGCCAGCACCAGGTCCACCTGGGCAGCGACCGCGGCGTGGGCCAGGCCCCGGCCGGTCTCCTCGGGCGTCGTTTCCAGCCACAGCGGGTCGGCCCAGCCATGCCGCGCCATGGTGGCGTGCACCATAGCGTGGAACGCGGCCAGATTCCCGTGCTTGGTGGGGTTGACGATCACGGCCGCTTTCACGGCTGGCCCCTGGCCGGGGGAAGCATGGCGCAGAGCATATTGGCCGGCCCGTGTCACGGCTCCGGCCGGCCCGCTTGATACCAGGCCGCCCACCACCCTGGCGTAGGCTTCGTGCCGGTGCCAGTGCAGGCGCCAGGGCCAGTACAGGCGCCAGACACGCCGGCGAGGCGAGGCGCGCCGCAGGCGTGTGCTCGCCGACCCGGCGTTCGGCGCGAAGCGGCGAGCGGGGGGTCCAGGGGGGTCGTCCCCCCGGACAGATACAGCGGTCCAGGGGGGTCGTCCCCCGGAAAGAAAGGGACATGACAGCAGCGACAACGACCGGGCCCCGGCTGCGCAGGCAGGGACCGCTGGACGTGCTGGCGTGGCCGTCTCTCGATGCCCTGGACATGGACGCGCTGGTGACCACGCGGCACGGCGGGGTGTCCACGGGCAGCTACGGTTCGCTCAACCTGGCCCTGCACGTCGGTGATGACCCGGCCGCGGTGCTGGAGAACCGGCACCGGCTGGCCGGCGCGCTCGGCGCGGAGCTGGGCGACTTCGTGTTCTGCGAGCAGTCCCACGGCAACCACGTAGCCACCGTGACGGCCGCCGACCGGGGCCGGGGCACGCTGCGCCGGGCCGACGCGATCGGGCAGACCGACGCCGTGGTGACCCGCGACCCCGGCACGGTGCTGGTGGTGCTGGTCGCGGACTGCGTGCCGATCATCCTGATCGACCCGCAGGCCCAGGTGCTGGGCTGCGTGCACGCGGGCTGGCGGGGCACGGTGGCCGGGGTGACCGGGGCGGCGCTGCACGCCATGCGGTCGCTGGGCGCCCAGCCGGAGCGGATCCTGGCCGCCGTCGGCCCGGCCATAGCCGCGGACCGCTACCAGGTTGGCGACGACGTGGCGGCCGCTGCGCACAGCTACTTCACCGGCCAGCTGGACGGCATCCTGCGCCCGGACGGGACGGGCCGGTGGCTGTTCGACCTGCCCGCGGCCAACCGCCGCATCCTGCGGCAGTCCGGGCTGCCGGACCGGCAGATCCTCGGCCCGGGCCTGGCCACCGGGGGCATGGACGGGCTGTTCTTCAGCGACCGGGAGGCCCGCCCGTGCGGGCGGTTCGCCGCGCTGGCCCGGCTCCGGCCCCGGGAGGACGGGTGAGCGTGGCCCCGGCGTTCCGCTACGACGGTTACCGGCTCGACCCCAGCCGCGGACTACTGACCTGCCGCTATTCCCTCGGTGAGTACCGCTTCGCGGAGCGGGTCAGCTTTCCGGGCGGCGGGGACTGGGGCCGCCCCGCGGTGACCGCCGCCGCGCGGCTGGTGTTCCTGCTGGCCGGGGTGTCCTACTACAAGACAGCCGCGCCAGACGTGATCGACCTGGGTGACACCGCGGTCACTGACGCCGAGCGCGAGTTCCTGGCCGGCTTCTACGCCGGCGGGCTAGGTGAGTTCGCCTACCGCAACGGCCTGGACCTGTCCGGGCTGCGCATCGAGGGCCCGCGGCTCGGCCGGCACCCGGAGCAGGCCGGCTCCCCGGGCCGGCCCCTCCCGCTGATCCCGTTCGGCGGCGGCATCGACTCGATCGTCACTGTGGAGCTGGTCCGGCAGCACACCCAGCCGGCGTTGTTCATCGTGGGCCGTCCCGGGGACCGGTTCGCGGCCATCGAGGCGCCCGCGGCGGTCACCGGGCTGCCCATCGTGCGCGCCGGGCGCGAGATCGACGCCCAGCTGCTCCGGTCCGCCGAGCTGGGCTTCCGTAACGGGCACGTCCCGGTGACCGGGATCATCTCGGCCATCGCGGTCACCGCCGCGGCGCTGCACGGCCGGGACGCGGTGGTGATGTCCAACGAGTGGTCCGCGTCCATCCCGACCCTGGAGGCCGGCGGCCGGGCCATCAACCATCAGTACTCGAAGAGCGCGGCCTTCGAGGCGGCCTTCCGGTCGGTGCTGGCCCAGGCCGGCCCCGGGCTACCGGACTACTTCTCCGTGCTGCGCCCGTTCAGCGAGCTGTGGGTGGCCCAGCGGTTCGCCGGGCTGACCCAGTACCACAGCACGTTCCGCAGCTGTAACCGCGCGTTCCACATCGACCCGGCCCGCCGCCTCGGCCACTGGTGCGGCCGGTGCGACAAGTGCGCGTTCATCGACCTGATCCTGGCCCCGTTCCTGCCCGCGGCCGACCTGGAGCGGATCTTCGCCGGCCGGGAGCCGCTGGCCGACCCGGACCCGCACGGTGAGCTGGCCCGCCGGTTCCGCACCCTGCTCGGCACCTCGGCCGCCAGCAAGCCGTTCGAGTGTGTCGGCGAGGTCAGCGAGTGCCGGGCGGCCGCGGTGCTGGCGGCAGCGCGACCGGACCGGGGCGGCAGCAAGCTGCTCCAGGCGCTGGCCGGTGAGCTGGCCGGGCTGCCCGGGCTGGTTCCCGCGGCGGACCTGCTCGAGCCGCTCAGCGAGCACTTCATCCCGGATGCGTATGCGCCCGATGATCGCCTGGTCTGAGCTGCGCGGCGCCTCGGTTGGCGTGTGGGGCCTCGGTGTCGAGGGCCTGGCCAGCGTGCGCAAGCTGGACTCACTGGGGGTCTCCCCGCTGCTGGTGGACGACCAGCCGCCGGCCGGCGCCGTGGCGGGCCGGCCAGTGCTGGCCACCGCGGCCGGCGGGCTCAGCGCGCTGGCCCGGTGCGACGTGATAGTCAAGTCACCCGGCATCAGCCGGTACCGGGACGACGTGCGGCAGTTGGAGGCGCTCGGCATCCCGGTGACCGGTGGTCTGGGCCTGTGGCTGCAGGAAGCGCCACGGGAGCGGGTGGTCTGCGTCACCGGGACCAAGGGCAAGAGCAGCACCACCGCCGTCGCCGGGCACCTGCTGACCCGTCTCGGCTATCAGTGCATGATCGGCGGCAACATCGGCCAGCCGCCCTGGGAACCGGCCCAGGAGGGCACCGCGTGGGACTACTGGGTCATCGAGACATCCAGCTACCAGGCCATCGATCTGGCCTGCTCGCCCCCGGTCGTCGCGGTCACCTCGCTGCATCCCGATCATCTGCCCTGGCACGGTGGCGACGTCGAGGCGTATTACCGGGACAAGCTGTCCGCCTGCAGCCAGCCCGGCGCCGACCTGACCGTGGCCAACGGGGACAGCGGCCTGCTCCGTGATCGGCGGGCGCTGCTCGGCCCGCGGGTGGAGTGGGTCCGGGCCAGCGATGACCCGGCCGCGGACTGGATGCGGCCGCTCGGCCTGCTCGGCGCGCACAGCCGGCGCAACGCGCTGATCGCCCGGTCCTGCCTGTGCGCGCTCGGCGTGCCGGAGGCAGCTGACGAGGCCGCGCTCCGTGCCGCGGCGGCCGGCTTCCAGCCCCTGGGCAGCCGGCTCCAGGTGATCGGCACGGTCGGCGGGGTCACGTTCGTGGACGACAGCCTGTCCACCAACGTGCTGCCCACCCTGGCCGCGCTGGACGCGTTTCCCGGCCGCCGGGTCGCGCTGATCGCGGGCGGTCAGGACCGGGGCATCGACTACCAGCCGCTGGCGGCCGGCCTGGGCGGCCGGGCCGCGGCCACGCTGGTGCTGGCGGTACCGGACAGCGGCCCGCGCATCCAGGCCGCGATCGAGGAACAGCGGCTGCCGGACGTCAGCGTAACCGCGTGTCCCGACCTGGACCACGCGGTCAGCCAGGGCTTCCGCTGGGCCCAGCCGGACGGGGTGGTGCTGCTCTCCCCGGCCGCGCCGAGCTTCGGCCACTTCCGTGACTACCGCGACCGGGGCGACGCCTTCGCCCGCGCGATGAAAGCGTGCGCGGAACTCCCCCCACGGCCATGATCGTGGCGGTCACGCCGCCGGCCGCCAGCGGCCAGCCCGGGTAAGCCACCGTCTGGGGACTGGCCGGTCCAGGATCAGCGCGAGCCCGCAGACCGTTCCGGTGCCGACCGCAGCGCCGGCCACGGTATCAGTGAAGTAGTGGTACTGCAGGCCGATGACCGCGACGGCGACGACGATTCCCAGCACGCACGCCGCGGCCGGGATCAGCCCGGGCAGCACGCCGCCCCGGGCCGGCCGCGGCGGGACGAGAAGCAGGACCGTGGCCGTCGCGGCCAGCGCGAACACAGCCGCGGTATGCCCGCTCGGGTAGCTCAGATCACCCCGGTAGGTGCGGTGGAACAGATGCTTGAGCAGGCCGTCGTTCAGCCCGACGGTGACCGGGACGGCCGCCGCGCCGAGCACGGCGCCGTTCAGCCGCCCGGCGACCAGGCAGGCGGCGACGATGATCGCGGACAGCACGGCCGCTGGCAGATATGAGCCCGGCGCGGCGAGCCACAACAGCACACCTTGATGGCCGCCGAGCGAGCTGATGACCGGCGAGTCAACGGCACGGTCGAACCGGTCCGCCGTGGTCTGGTGCGCGAAAACCGCACCGAGCACGGCGACGAGAATCGCGCAGCCAGCCAGCAGCGCGCCCGCCCAAGGACGGATGGAGGCCGCCAGCAGCGGCAGGCCGGGCCGCAATTGCCCACCGCCCGCCCCGCCCCGCCCGGGCGATGGTTCGCGCGAGCCGTCCGCAGCTGTGCCGTCCGCCATTCCGGGCCGGCGCCCAGCCGCGGCGGGTACCGCCCCCTCGCCCGGCGGGCTCATCGATTCGCCTCTAGCCATAGCTTTCACTTGTCAGGTGAGTCATGCACGGCAGTCGGTGCCCAGACTAGCCTTCAACAGGTCTATCCGGTGCAGTTGATCATCCCCGGGCCAGCATCCTATGACGCCCCGCACTGACCACGGTCAAGAAGCCCACCGTCCCCCGGACGTTCCCGCCAGCTGGCTGAGGTCACTGGCCAGGGTCGTGGGCGGCGCTCACGTGCTCACCGGCGGCCCCGCGGCCGGATATGGCGTGGACTGGACCGGCCGGTTCCGTGGCCAGCCGGCCGCCGTGCTCCGGCCCCGGGACACCGAACAGGTGGCCGCGGTGCTCGCGCTGTGCACCGCGGCCGGGCTGCCGGTGGTGCCGCAGGGCGGCAACACCGGCCTGGTCGGCGGCGGCGTGCCGCAGCACGGCGAGCTCGTGCTCAGCCTGGCCCGGCTCACCGGCCTCGGCCCGGCTGACCTGGGCGCGGCCCAGGTCACCGCCGGGGCTGGCGTCACCCTGCAGCAGGTGTCGGACGCCGCGCCCGGCCTGGACCTGGGCGTCCTGATCGCCAGCCGGGGCAGCGCGACGGTAGGCGGCGCGGTCGCGACCAACGCGGGCGGGCTCCGGGTGCTGCGCTACGGGCCGATGCGAACCCAGCTCCGCGGCGTCGAGGCGGTGCTGGCCGACGGCACCGTGCTGTCCCATCTGGCCGGGCTGGCCAAGGACAACACGGGCTATGACTACCCGGGACTGCTGGCCGGCTCGGAAGGCACCCTGGCCGTGCTCACCCAGGCCCGGTTGCGGCTGGTGCCGCGGCCCACCGGCCTGGTCACCGTGCTGGCCGGGCTGGCCGGGCTGGCCGAGGTGCACAGCCTGGCCCGCCGCGCCGTGGCCGGCGTCCCCGGCCTGCTGTCGGCGGAGTTCTTCACCGCCGCCGGCCTGGACATCCTGGTCAGCCGGGCCGGGCTGGCCCCGCCGCTGGCCCGCCCCGCGCCCGCCTACCTGCTGCTGGAGGCGGCCGGCCCGGGCGCGCTCGACGACCTGGCCCAGGCGGCCGGGAACCGGGACGCCGCGGTGGCCGAGTCGGCGGCGGGCCGGGCCCGGCTGTGGGCCTACCGGGACCGCCAGCCGGAGGCGGCCGGCTTCCTCGGCACCCCACTCAAGCTGGACGTGGCCGTGCCCGCCGCGCGCTGGACCCAGCTGGCTACCGAGGTGGCTGGGGTGGTGATGGGGGCCGACCCGGCCGCCCAGGTCATCACGTTCGGCCACGTGGCGGACGGCAGCGTGCACGTCAACATCGTCCCGGCGGCCCCGGCCGACGGCCGTCACGAGGACGCGGTGTTCTCCTTCATAGCGTCGCTGGGCGGCTCGATCTCGGCTGAGCACGGCATCGGCACGCTCAAGGCCCGGTGGCTGCCGCTGGCCCGGTCAGCCGCTGAGCGGGCCCTGTTCGCCCGGGTCCGGGCCGCGTTCGACCCGGCCGGCACGCTGAACCCGCACGTCCTGCCGCGCTGAGCCGCGGTCCCGCAGCCAGCGCGCGCCGAGCAGCCGGTTCAGCCCGGCGATCTGGTAGTAGATATTGGTCACGATCTGGATGACCACGAACGTAACCAGGTACAGCGCCCCGCCCAGGCCGGGCACCACGTCGACTGGCAGCGTGTAGGAGATCAGCACCCGGATGGCCGCGTCGGCCAGCAGGGCCAGCCCCCAGATCACCGAGGACACCCGCCAGATCCGGCGGAACCGCGGCTCGGCGTCCCACAGCGCGTCCCAGTCCCGGACCGCAAACGCGCGCCGCCCCTCCAGCAGCGGCCGGGCGAACAGGAACGCGGCCGGCCGGCGGGCCCACACGCTGGTCAGGAACCAGATCCCCCACACCCCGGTGAGCAGGCCGTCCTTGGCCAGCAGGAAGCGCGGGCTGGCCGAGATCAGCGAGATGAACAGGGACACCACGATGGTGCCCAGCACCAGCAGGGCAACCATGTTGGCCCGGCGCTGCCGGACCAGGGTCCAGGTCGCGCTGGCCGCCGGGATGACCGCCCCGGCGGCCAGCGCCTGCAGGCTGGTCAGGCCGGCCGCACGCAGCCCGTAGTACAGCCCGATGGGCGCGGCGATGTCGAAGACCAGGGCCCCGAGCTGACGGCCCAGGCTGGCCGGGGCCGGGGCCGCCGTGTCTGGCGCGGCCCGCGTGCCCGGCCTGGTCACGGCGTGGCCCGGGTGGCCAGCTCGAACGTGGTCACCACTTCGGCGGCGTAGGCCGTAACATCCAGGCCTGGCCGGGCGGCCAGCAGGAACGGCAGGCCGTCCACGGCCCGCTGGATGAGGGTGGCCATCACCGTCGGGTCGAAGCCGCGGAACTCGCCGGTGCGCTGCCCGGCCCGGAGGATCTCCTCGAGCGGCGACAGTGCGGCCTGCTCGTCGGCGGCGCCGTAGTGCAGCCCGCCGTTCAGGAAGATCTCCAGCAGGGCCTTCATGTCGGCCCGGTGCGCCGCGGTGAACTCGGCGTTGCCCTCGATGTAGGCGCGCAGCGCCGCGGCCGGCCCGGTGGCCCCGGCCATCCGCTGGGCCATGAACGCGCCGATGTCCGCGATCACTTTGGCCACCACCTCACCGATCAGCTCGTCCCGGCCCGCGAAGTGGTACGAGATGAGCCCGGTACTGGACAGCCCGGCGTGCCTGGCGATCCGGGCGAACGTGGCCCCCTGGTAACCCGCCTCGGCGATGGTCTCGATGGCGGCCTGCACGATCTGCGCCCGCCGCGCGCCTTCGGTGAAGGAACGCCGCACCCCGCTCGTTCTTGCTCCCATAAGCAGATTCTAGCTTATGCAAGCAAGACAGCCTAACGGGTAAGGTTACTGCGCGTCATGCCAGCTTCCCCGCCTGCCCAGTCCCTGGCCGCCGTGGCCGCCCGGCTCCGGTCGGCCGGGTGCGTATTCGCCGAGGACGAGGCGCGGCTGCTCATCGCGGCCGCGCGGACCCCGGCCGAGCTGGCGGCCATGGAACGTCAGCGGGCCGCGGGCCAGCCACTCGAGCACGTGCTGGGCTGGGCCGAGTTCTGCGGGCTGCGGATCGAGGTGGACCCCGGCGTGTTCGTGCCGCGGCGCCGGACCGAGTTCCTGGTCGGCCAGGCGGCCGCCCTGCTCGGCCCGGGCCCGCGGCCGGTGATCGTGGACCTGTGCTGCGGCTCGGGTGCGCTGGGGGTGGCGCTGGCCGCGGCGGCCGGCCGCCCGGTCGAGCTGCACGCCGCCGACATCGACCCGGCCGCGGTGCGCTGCGCCCGGCGTAACGTGCAGGCCGCTAGCGGCCAGGTGCACGCGGGTGATCTGGATGAGCCGCTGCCCGGAGGGCTGCGCGGCCGGGTCGGCGTGCTGCTGGCCAACGTGCCCTACGTGCCGACCGGCGAGGTCGCGCTGCTGCCCGCCGAGGCCCGCCAGCACGAGGCGCCGGTAGCCCTGGACGGCGGCCCGGACGGCCTGGACGTGCTCCGCCGGGTGGCCGCGGCGGCGCCGGGCTGGCTCGCCCCGGGCGGCCACCTGCTCACCGAGATCAGTGACCGCCAGCAGGCAGCGGCCACGGCCGCGGTGGCCGCCGCCGGGCTGTCGCCGCGGCTGGCCCGGTCGGCCGGGCTGGGCGCCACCGTGCTGATCGCCGCCCGCTAGAGCTGTGCCGGCCCACGACGTGGCCGGCCGCCCGGCGTCCCAGGTCTGGATGCGTTTTGCCTAGGCTTCCATGGTGGACTGGAGCTGGCCCACATCTGCTGCGAGATGGCGGCCGCCGAATGAGCAGCCCGGCGCCGGGACAGGTCTCGTTCGCGTTCGCCGGCACTGGTCGCGCACATCACCGGCGGGTGGCCGCGGATGGCTGATCCCGTTAATCCCACCGATCACGGGTGGCACACCAGCACCAGGACCAGGGGTGGCCAGGCAGCTCTTCACGGCTGCGGTACGCCAGATGCCCGTTTCATCCCGGTTAGCGCGGGCCAGATCCGTGAAAACAACTCGCCCGCCACCCGGCCCGCGCGCGCCGCGGTACCCCGGGCCCGGCTGCGACGGCAGGGGCGGGAGTGCCCGGCGGGGTAGTCGGCTGGGCACGTCTCACGGTGGGTCTAGGTACACCCCGCGCTCCGGGGTTCAGTGGCACTGCGCGGGGCCGGCCGGCCGGCCAGACTGGAGGGGTCAGCCCGGCAAAGGAGACTGTGATGAGCAGCGGGACAACACCCTGGGGCGGTCCGGCCCCGCGCGGCCGGCGCCGGTCCTGGCTGGCCGCGGGTATCGCCGCCACCGTTCGGTTGCTGGCGCTGTACCTGCTGCTGCTGGCCGGGGCGGCGCTGCTGCTGGCCCTGATCGCGCCGCTGGCCATCAGTGCCGCGCTGGTCGCGCGAGTGCTGCTCCGGCCGGGGCAGGGCCGGGCGGCGGTGACGGCCATTACGGCCAAGCCCGGCCCGGGCGGCGGCACCACCATCCACCCCGTGGTTCTCCCCGTCGTCACCGGCCCGAACATGCTGGCCCGGGGGGCCGTCTCGGTGGTCATCCTGCTGGCCGGCCTGGCGGTCACCCTGGTCCTGCTGCCATGCCTGCTGCTGGCCGTCCGGCGGCTGGCCTGGCTGACCAGGCGGGTGGCGGCGGCCCTGACCGGCGTGCCAGCGGCCGGCCAGGAACTGCCGCTGCCCGGCACGTACGGTGCCCCGGTGCGGTACTGGCGGCGGGCCGGCTGGCTGTTCAGCGACCCGGCCACGGCGCGGGATCTGCGCTGGACGGTGCTGAACAGCGTGCTGGGCTGGATACCGACGTTGCTGCCGGCCGGGCTGGTGGCGCTGGGCCTGATCGGCTTCATCGGGCCGGTGGCCGGGTTCGCGGTGCCACCGCCCGCCTTCTCGGGGAACAGCCCGCCGGTGCTGGTCATCATGGGCGTGGCGCTGATCCTGGCCGGGCTGGCCTCGGCCCCGTGGCTGCTCCGCGGGTACGGCCTGGCGGCCGGGATGCTGCTGGCCCCGGCCGGCCAGGCCGAGCTGACCCAGCGGGTCCAGCACCTGGCCCAGACCCGGTCCGAGGCGATCGACACCGGGGCGGCCGAGATGCGCCGGATCGAGCGGGACCTGCACGACGGTGCGCAGGCCCGGCTGGTGGCGATGGGCATGACGCTGGACGCGGCCGGCCAGCTCATCGACGACAACCCGGCGGCGGCCCGGGCGCTGCTGCTGGAGGCCCGGGACGCGTCGGTGCGCGCGCTCACCGAGCTGCGCGACCTGGTCCGTGGCATCCACCCGCCGGTGCTGGCCGACCGCGGCCTGGCCGACGCGGTCCGGGCCCTGGTGCTGGACGCCCCCGTGCGCGCCCGGCTGGCGGCTGACCTGCCGGGCCGGCTTCCGGCCCCGGTGGAGTCGGCCGCCTACTTCGCGGTCAGCGAGCTGCTGGCCAACGTGGCCAAGCACGCCGGGGCCAGCCAGGCCTGGGTGGACATCCGGCACGCGGACGGGACACTGCGGATCGGGGTCAGCGACAATGGGCAGGGGGGTGCCGACCCGGCCCGGGGCACCGGGCTGCGCGGCATCGAGCGCCGGCTGGCCGCCTTCGACGGCGTCCTGGCGGTGAGCAGCCCGCCCGGCGGGCCGACCGCTGTCACCATGGAGATCCCGTGCGCGTTGTCATCGCCGAAGACCTCTTTCTGCTGAGGGACGGCCTGGCCCGGATGCTCGAGGCGCACGGCCTGGAAATCACCGGGTCGGTGGACAACGGGGCCGACCTGCTGACCGCGGTGCGCGCGGACCCGCCGGACGTGGCCGTGGTGGACGTGCGGCTGCCACCGACGTTCACCGACGAAGGGCTGCGCGCGGCGCTGGCCGCCCGGCGCGCGGCCCCCGGCCTGCCGGTCCTGGTACTGTCCCAGTACGTCGAGCAGCTGTACGCCCGCGAGCTGCTGGCCGAGGGCAGCGGCGGGATCGGGTACCTGCTCAAAGACCGGGTGATGGACAGCGCCCAGTTCGTTGACGCGGTGCGCCGGGTGGCCGCGGGCGGCACCGCCATGGATCCGGAGGTGATCAGCCGGCTGCTGGCCCGCAGCTCCGGGGACGGGACGCTGGCCGCGATCAGCCGCCGGGAACGCGAGGTGCTCGGCCTGATGGCCGAGGGCCGGTCCAACGCGGCCATCGCGCAGCGCCTGGTGATCACCGAACGGGCGGTGGCCAAGCACACCGCCTCGATCTTCCTGAAGCTCGGCCTGCAGCCCTCCGACGACGACAACCGGCGGGTGCTGGCCGTGCTCGCCTACCTGTCCGCCGAGCAGCCCGGCCAGCCCGACCGGCCAGGACTGTCAGACCTGGGGGGGAGCATGTTGACCTGACCCCGGAAGGTCAGGAGGCGGCAGATGCGACCCGAATCGTTCACCATCACCCCGAGCGGGCCATTCTCGCTCGCCGAGGCGGCCACGTTCGGTTTCGGCCAGCGCTCCGCGGCGGCCTGGGACGGGGTCATGCGGCTGGCGTTCTGCCTGGACTCCTACGCCGGGCAGGCCGGCGCCGAGCTGCGCCAGGACGCGGCGGGCGGGGTGCGCTGCACCGTGCACGGGCCGCCCGGCGCCGACCTGGACGCGGTGTGCGGCCAGATCATGCGGGTGCTGTCGCTCGATCACGACGGCACCGGGTTCGCCCAGGTCGGCCAGCGCGACCCGGTGATCGGCCGGCTCCAGGCCGCGGCGCCGGGACTGCGGCCGCCGCTGTTCTACTCCCCGTACGAGGCGGCCGCCTGGGCGGTGCTCAGCACGCGCCGGCCCACCCGGCAGATGATGCAGGTCCGGGACCGGCTGAGCCGGGCCCACGGAATGTGCTTCGAGCTGGCCGGCCAGCCGGTGACCGCGCTGCCCACACCGGCCCAGCTGCTCGCCGTGCGCTCGTTCCCCGGCATCCCGGGCGACCGGATGAGCCGGCTGCACGGGGTGGCGCGGGCCGCGCTGGACGGCCAGCTCGACGTGACCCTGCTGCACCGGCAGGGACCGGAGCGGGCCATGACCGGGCTGCAGGCCATCCCGGGCATCGGGCCGTTCTACAGCGCCCTCATCGTGATCCGCGGCACCGGGTTCACCGACGTGCTGCCGGCCGGCGAGCCCCGGCTGCGGGCGCTGGCCACCCAGCTCTACGGGCTGCCGGCCGAGCCTGACGAGGCAGGCCTCCGCGCGCTGGCCGAGCCGTGGCGGCCGTTCCGCACCTGGGCAGCGGTGCTCATCCGGGCCGCGGCGGCCGGGGTGCTGGCCGGGCCGGCCGCGCCCCGGCCGGGCCGGGCACCGGCTGCGGTTCGCTAGCCTGGGGCGCGGCCCCGGGAACGTCCCGGCCTGGGGGGCCCAGCGGTGCGAAGGGGGCCGTGGTGGCTTTCGCAGCCCTGGTCGTCTGGCTGGTGACGGCTGCCGCCGGCCTGGCCCTGCTCGTCCGCGGCAACATGGCCCGGCGCGACGCGGCCGCGGCCGCCGCGCGCAGCGCACCGGCCCGCCCGGTCCCCGGGCCGGTAACCGTGCCCGGCCGCGGGCCGGATGGCGAAATGCCCGACATTCCCCGGGTCAAGGTGCACGCCACCCCGGGTGAGCACCCACTGCTGGAGTTCAGCCATCCAGCGCTGGGCATCGTCGGGTTCGGCCTGTGGTTCATCTACGTCGGGACCCACCATCAGCCGCTGGCCTGGGTGTCGTTCGGGGTGCTGGTGCTGGCTATCGTGGCCGGGCTGAGCTGGCTGGCCCGCTCCGCGGTGGCGAGGCGGGGAAACAGCGGCCGCGGCCCGCGCCGGGTGTTCCCGGCCCGGATGGTCATCCTGCACGGGCTGCTGGCCACCGCGACGCTGGCCCTGGCTGCGCTCACCGCCCTGGCGGCCAGTCACGGCTGAGCGGCCGGCCCGCCGGCGGCCCTGGTCAGAGCCGGAGGCCAGCCGGCTGGTTACCGAACAGCGACATGGCCAGCGCGGCCACGGCCACCGCGGCGACCGCCAGCGCGATCAGCAGCAGGCGCCGCGGCCGGCTCAGCACGGTGGCCGGCATCCCGGTCAGGCGGCCGGTGGCCCAGACCAGCCCGCCCAGCGCCAGGACCACCAGGCCGGCCGGCACGTCCCGCTTCAGGATGACCCCGCCGATGGCGGCGAACGCGATGGCCGTCCGCAGCCAGGCCAGGCTGGTCCGGGCCCGGGCCAGCCCGGGATCGGGGTCGGGCCGCCGGGCCTGGCCAGCGTCCCTGGTCACTTGGCCAGCACCGCCAGCACGGCCGCGATCAAACCGACCGCGGTGATGGTGCAGGCCAGCACCAGCGGCAGCCACGACCGGGGCAGAGGCTCATCACGGCGCATCGCCCGCTGGTTGGCCGTCCACTCCCGGTAGCTGAGCAGGGCGATGCTGCCGCCGAGCACGATCAGCGGGATGCCGATGGCGCGGCGGCCCCAGTGGATGCCGTGGAACGGCGGCAGCAGCTGGATGACCGCCAGCCCGGCCGCCACCAGAGCCAGTGCGGTGCGGATCCAGGCCAGGAACGTCCGCTCGTTGGCGTACGTGTAGCGGGCATCAGGCTCGTGCTCGGCCGGCGTCGGCACTGGCCCGGGCGGCCCAGCACTGGCGGGCCGCGCGGCCCCGGCCGGCTCCGCGCGCGCGGGCTGTCCCGGTCCCGGCGGGCCTGCCCGGCCGCTGGCGTCCGTCGCTGCCTCCTCCCCCGGGCCGGCCGCTGCGCCGGCTGTCGCCACGCTCACATCATCCCCCGTGCAGGTGGCTTCCGCGGCCCGCGGGCGCCAGGATGGCCGGAAAACCAGGGCACCCGGCACCGCCCGGCCCGCGGCGCGCCGCCTGACACGGGGGTCAGCTCCAGGGTCGCGTGTGCCTGCGGAAAGTTGGAAGATGGCCGTATGAAGGCTTATCGAACTCTCCAGCTCCTCGTGCTGGCGGGTGTGCTAGCCGCGGGCGTAGCCGCCTGCGGGAGCAGCAATAATTCGGGTGCCAGCGCATCGCCGAGCACCTCCAAGCCGGCCACGTCAGCGCCGGCCACCTCCGCGAGCGCCGCTGCCAGCGGGTCCGCCGCGGCCCTCATCACCAAGAACTGGGAAGCGTTCTTCAGCGCCAAGACCCCGGTGGCCAAGCGGGTGGCCCTGCTCCAGAACGGGCAGGTCTTCGCGGCCGTCATCCGGGCCCAGGCCGGGTCCAGCCTGGCCTCGTCGGCGAGCGCCAAGGTCACCAAGGTCACGGTGACGTCACCCACCCACGCCAAAGTCACCTACTCGATCCTGGTCGGCGGCTCGCCGGCCCTGCCCAACCAGTCCGGCGTGGCCATCCTGCAGGGCGGCACGTGGAAAGTCGGGCTGGCCAGTTTCTGCAGCCTGCTGACCCTGGAGAACAACGGGAAGACATCCGGGCTTCCGGCACTGTGCAAGTCCGCCGGCTAGTCGCGTGGTCCGCTCGGTAGACACGGCCGCCGGCCAGCCGGCGGCCGTACTCCGGGGCAGCCGTTCGCTCGCCCTGGCCGTGCTGGCCGCGGTGCTGTTCCTCACGTTCCTCGACAACACGATCGTGAGCGTGGCGCTGGGCAGCGTGCAGGCCGAGCTGCACGCCGGCGTCAGCGCCCTGCAGTGGGTGGTCAGCGCGTACGCGCTGACGTTCGCCGGCGCCATGCTCGCGTTCGGCATGGTCGGGGATGAGTTCGGCCGCAAGCGGGTGATGCTGATCGGGGTCGGCATCTTCTGCGCTGGTTCGGTGCTGGCCGCGCTGGCCCCGAATATCGGGGTGCTGATCGCGGCCCGTGCGGTGATGGGGCTGGGCGCGGCGGCCAGCGAGCCCGGCACCCTGTCCATGCTGCGGCACATCTACACCGAGGAGCGCAGCCGGGCCGAGGCGATCGGCGTGTGGACCGCGGTGTCCGCGCTGGCCCTGGCGCTCGGCCCGGTCATCGGCGGCGCGCTGGTCGGCCTGTGGGACTGGCGCGGGATCTTCTGGTTCAACCTGGCCTTCGGCCTGGCCGCGCTGGTGGCCACCGCCCTGGTGCTGCCGGAGAGCGCCGACCCGGACGCGCACCGGGTAGACATCGCGGGCACGGTGCTCGGCGCGGCCGCGCTGACCGCGTTTGTCTTCGCGATCATCGGCGGGGAGAGCGCGGGCTTCGGCTCGCCCAGCGTGATCCTGCTGCTCGGCCTGAGCGCGGTGGCCGCGGCGGCGTTCTTCTGGCGGGAGAGCCGGGCCGCCCACCCGCTGCTCGACCTGCACTTCCTCCGCGTCCCCGCGTTCCTGACCGCGAACATCGTGGCGTTCTGCGCCTACTTCGCCACGTTCGCGGTGTTCTTCTTCAGCGCGCTCTACCTGCAGGAGGTGGCTGGTTACACCGGTTACCAGATCGCGCTGGTGTTCCTGCCCATGACCACGCTGGTGATCGTGACCTCGGTGCTGGCCGGCCGGTGGACCGACCCGTCCGTGCCGCGCTGGTCGATCTTCATCGGCTGCCTGCTGTTCGGTGCGGGCCTGCTGCTGACCACGCTCACGCTCAACCCGGACCCGGCCTACCTGCCGCTCGCCTCGGCGCTCGCGCTGACCGGCATCGGCATCGGCGCCACCGTGGTGCCGATCACCACGGCCGCGCTGTCCGCGGTGCCGCCCGCCCGCTCGGGCATGGCCGCGTCCGCCACCAACACCAGCCGGGAGATCGGCGCGCTGACCGGGGTGGCCATCCTGGGCGCGCTGGTCAATGCGCAACTGCGGTCCAGCCTCACCAGCCGCCTGCACCACCTGGGCATCCCGGACACGTTCCAGAGCATCGTCATCAAGGCGGTGGAGACCGGCGGGGTGCCGTCCAGCGGGCACACCAAGGGCGCCGGGGGGGCCGCCGGGGCCGGGCAGGGCACCCTGGTCCAGGAGGTTATCCACGCCGCCTACAACGCCTTTTACACCGGGCTGCGCGCCGCCCTGGTGCTGGCCGCGATCCTCGTGCTGGCCGCCGGGATATTCACGTTTGCCTGGCTGACCGGGCACCGCCCGCGGCCACCTGAACCGGGTCAGTAAAGATTTACCTTTTCGAGGCCTGAGCAGCGGAACTTCCACCCCGGCCAGAGGCGTTTCCTGGGCGGCGGTAACCGTCATGCTCGCAGTCCGGACCCGGACCGGGGCATGGCGGGGCCACCGGGATCGCCAGGCCGGGCAATTCATCCGCTGATCCGGAGGCCTTCTTGCCAGAACCGCAGAGCACAGTGCTTTTCGTGTTGCTCATCGTGGTTTTCGGCGCGCTGGCGTGGTGGATGGTGGCCCTGGCCGTGCAGCGGGCCGCGGGCCGGCGCTCCAGCTGAGCTGGCTGCCGTGCCCTGGCGTAGCGGCCGCAGCTGTGGGTAGCTGCGGTGCCCGGGGTAGCGGCCGTGGCCCCGGGTCAGCCGGCGGGCGGCTTCCGCACCGCGGGCCAGGGGGCTAGTCTCGACATCCAGGCCTCCGCGACGAACACGGGCAGATTGGCAGGTGCTCATGATGCCTGCTGCAGCCGCCTCCCTGCACGACCCGGCGCTCGCCGTGGGCACGCTGCTGTGCTGGCTGTTCACGGCCAGCCTGGGCGGGTTCATGCTGCGCTCACTGATCGGGCATGACGGGCTGCGCAAGCAGCTGACGGTCCGGGACGGGCTGCATCCGGGGGTGCTGGTCGGGCACTTCAGCCTGGCCCTGATTGGGCTGGTGACCTGGGCCTGCTACGTGATCACGGCCGCGGAACCGGTCGCCTGGCTGGCCGTCGGCCTGCTCATGCCCGGGATCGGCCTGGGCATCGCCACGGTGACGCTGTGGACTCCTTACCCCCGCTCCCCCAGCGCGGCCCAGCCTGACCCGGGATGGCCCGGGCCGGCGGCGCCCGGGCAGCCGCGGCCGCCCGGGCAGGTGCCGCCGGTGCTGGCCCCGCCCGCCGAGAACGCGGTCGGCGGCCGGCTCAGCGACGACATGCTGGCCCGGACGCTGGCTGATGAGGCGCTGACCAGGAAGCTCATCGACGAGATGATCGCCAGCCTGCCCGCCGAGGCGGCCCGGGAGGCGGCCCGGAAGGCCGGGAAGAAGCCGAAGGCCTACCCGGCGGGCCTCATCCCGCTGGTGCATGGGCTGGGCGCCGTGGTCACGTTCGTGCTGGCCGTGGTGACGGCGACCGGCATGCGGTGACGGGGCCGCGGCTCACCGCAGCGCGTGGCTCAGCGCACTGCGAGCAGGTGGAACTGCCACGGCTCCAGGACCACGTACAGCCCAGGCCAGGCCAGTTCGGCACCGGCCCGCTGGAACACCTCCGGGCCGAGGATGCTGGCCAGTTCCCAGTCCCGGCCGGGCAGGTCCGGCCAGCCCAGCGGGACCAGCCCCTGAGCGGGCTGCCCGGATAGGTTGACCACCACCAGGTGCCGGTCACCGCCCTGGTCACCGTCCCACGCCCAGGCGAGCAGGTTGCGGCCGGACTGGTTGTCCGGCCAGCCGCTGGGCTCGATCAGCCGCCAGCCGCCCGCCCGCACGTGGCCGGCCTGCACCCCGGCCAGCAGCTGCCGGTACCAGCCGGCCAGCCGGGCGTCGAGCGGCTCGCTAAGCCGGCGGGCGAGCTGCACCGGCGGCCGCACCCGGCGGCCCTCGAACTGCCCCTCGTGCCACAGCGTCGCGCCCGGCAGCGTAGCCATGGTTACCGCGGCGGCCCGTTCCGCGTCCGTGGCCATCAGGGTGGCGATCCGCGGCTCGTCGTGGTTTTCCACGAAGCGCAGCAGCCGCGACTGGTAGCTCAGCCCGGCGCGCAGGTGATCGCGGACCGCGGTGGCGTCCCCGCTGACGATCCGGTCGTACAGGCCCTTGTCGTAGCAGAAGTCAAACCCCTGCTCCAGGAGCAGCGGCTCCATGTCCCAGTACGCCTCGGCGATCAGCACCACAGACGGGTGCGTAGCGCGCAGCGCGGTGAGCACCCCGGGCCAGAACTCCTGATCGGGCCGGGGCCCGGCGTGCCGGCCCCAGGTCCGGGCGAACACGTCGCTGGCCAGCAGCATGGCCATGTCGCAGCGGATCCCGTCGCACTGGGCCGCGATGCTGGCCAGCGTGTCCGCGGCGGCGGCGCGCAGCGCCGGGGCGAACGCGTTGAGCTGCACCACGTCAGTCCAGGGCGGGAAGTACGGGTCGCGGCCGTGGGCCAGCACATGGCCGCCGATGGCCAGCCAGCCCGCCGGGTCGGCCGCGACGTCGTCCGGGCCGCCCTGGACGAAGTAGTCCGGCCGCCGGCTCACCCACGGATGGTCGGCGGCGACGTGGTTGGGCACGTAGTCGAGGACGAGCCGGATTCCCCGGGCGGCCAGCGCGTCCCGCGCCGCGGCCAGGCCGCCGGAACCCCCGAAGGCCGCGTCGGCCACGTAGCGGCGCACCGAGTATGGGGAGCCGATGACATCCGCCCGCCCCAGGTCCGGGAGAGCAGCCCGGAACGACTCGGCCAGCCGGCGGTCGGCGCGGGCCAGCGCCCGGCCGGCCGGGCTGCGTTCCCACACCCCCATCAGCCAGACCGCGTCGACGCCGGCCGGGGTGATCTCGTCCCAGTCGGCGCCCGGCACGTCGGCCAGGGTGATCCGCCGCCCGGCCGCCCGGGACAGTGCGTCCAGCCACACCGCGGTATTGATCTCATAGATCACCGGCTGGGCTGGCCACCCGGTCACCATGCTGGCAGCCTATCCGCGCGGCGGCAGCGGCCCGAATCACCCGGACCGGGTGAGGCCGCGCCCGGCCGGGACGGGCAGCGTCAGGGACCGTGACCTCCGGCCCCCGGGACTCCCGGGCGATGATCCTCCCCCTGGCGCTGGCCCAGTTCATCGCCAGTTACGCGGCCACCAACATGAACGTGGCCATCACCGCGATCGCCAAGGACCTCGGCACGACGGTGGCCGGGGTGCAGACGGCCATCACGCTGTTCACGCTGACCATGGCCGCGCTGATGATCCCGGGCAGCAAGCTGACCGACATCTGGGGCCGCAAGCGGTGCTTCATCATCGGGCTGGCCGTGTACGCGGTCGGCGGGCTGCTGGCCCTGCTGTCGTTCGGGCTGCCGCAGCTGATCATCGGCTACTCGCTGCTGGAGGGGGCCGGCTCGGCGCTGATGATCCCGCCCATCTACATCCTGGTCACGGTCAGCTTCCCGGACGTCAAGTCGCGGGCCCGGTACTTCGGCGTGGTCAGCGGCGCGGGCGGGCTGGGCGCCGCGGCCGGCCCGCTGATCGGCGGCCTGATCACCAGCGCGATCAGCTGGCGGGCGTCATTCGGCCTGCAGGTGCTGGTGGTGGGGTGGATCATCCTGCTGGCCCGCAAGATCTCCGACCCGGCGCCCACCGGCGCCCGGCCCCGTTTCGACGTGACCGGCGCGGTGCTGTCCGCCGCCGGGCTGTTCTTCGTGGTGCTCGGGCTGCTGCAGTCCCGGACGTACGGCTTCTTCGCCTCCCGGCAGAACTGGACGGTCAACGGCACGGTGGTGATCCCCAAGGGCGGGGTCTCCCCGGTGTGGCTGTGGGTCGGCATCGGCGCGCTGTTCCTGCTCTGGTTCTTCCTGTCCACCCACCGGAAGGAGAAGCACGGCCGGGAGGTGCTGCTGCCGCTGCGGCTGTTCCGCAACAAGGTCTCGAACCTGGGCCTGGGCACCCAGACCATCCAGTGGCTGGTGCTGCAGGGCTCGTTCTTCGTGGTCTCGGTGTACCTGCAGGAAGTCGACCACAAGAGCGCGATCCAGACCGGGCTGATCCTCACCCCGGCCACCATCGGCATCCTGCTCACCTCGGCGGGCGCGGACCGGTTCGCCCGGCGGCACCCGCAGCGCTGGCTGATCATCGCCGGGTTCGCCGTCACCGCGCTCGGCATGATCCTGCTGCTGGCCCTGGTCCGCGCCCACTCCGGGTTCGCAACCTGGATCCCGGGCCTGTTCCTGTTCGGCGCCGGGATCGGCGTGATGCTGACCTCCTCGGTCAACATCGTCCAGTCCGCGTTCCCCGACCGGGACCAGGGTGAGATCTCCGGCCTGTCCCGCAGCGTGTCCAACCTGGGCTCCTCGCTCGGCACCGCGCTCGTCGGCTCGGTACTGGTAGCAGTCAAGCTGCCGGCCGGGAAGCCGTTCGCGGTCGCGCTCGGCGTGATGCTGGCCGTCACGCTGGCCGGGCTGGTCATCGGGGTGCTCATCCCCCGCCAGCCAGCGGGCGAGCCGTCGCCCGGGGCGCCGGGCGCCGCCACCGCGGCCTGACCCGCTGCGGCTACACGCCGGTGGCCAGCCCGGCCACGGCCACGCTGATCCCGCCGCCGTACCCGGCCGCCGCGGCGGCCTGTGCGGCCCGCGGGTCGGTGCCCGGCCACAGGTGGGTCAGCATGAGCCGCGCCACCCCGGCCTGGGCGGCCTGCTGCCCGGCCTGCCGGGCACAGCTGAGAAACGGCTGGTCGGCCGCTGGCACCTGGTCAACGTACGTGGCCTCGGCCAGCAGCAGGTCGGCCCGCTCGGCCAGGGCGGTGATCCCCGCGCCGTCCCCGCTGTCGCCCGTATAGGCCAGTGCCCGGCCGCCGCCCACCAGCCGCAGCCCGGCGTTAGGCAGCCAATGCGGCAGCAGCCGGGTCTCGGCGCGGAACGGGCCGATGCCCAGCCGGTCGCCCGGCCGGAACTCGGTCACCGTGCACGCGCCGGCCAGCATGCCCGGGCGGTCCAGGGCCAGCACCGCGTCCAGCGCGCCCGGCGGCGCGAAGACCGGCAGCGGCGCCACCGGCGCCCCGCCCAGCGCCCGGGCCCGGAGCAGCGGGTTCAGGTCCGCGCAGTGGTCAGGATGGCCGTGGCTGATGAACACCGCGTCCACCTGCGCCGCGCTGACCAGCCCGAGCAGGCGCGGCAGGGTGGCGTACCCGGCCTCCAGCAGCAGCCGGAACCCGTCCTGCTCGACGAGGAACCCGCTGCACGCCTGGCCCGCTTCCGGCCACGCGCCGCAGCCGCCGAGGACGGTCAGCCGCACTGTCCCGGCCCTGGCCCCGGCCAGCCGGTCAGCGCCAGCGCGGGTGCCAGTCCGGGCCGTCCGCCCACGGCGGCCGGTAACCGCGGTGCCAGTCCCGGCGCGCCCGGCGCCGCAGCCGCCCGGCGACCAGCACCCCGGCCAGCACCGCCAGCAGCCAGAAGATCAGGGCCATTTTGAAGAACGCCAGCACGAGCCAGCCGCCCGGCGGCAGCAGCACGGCCGCCAGGAGCAGGAGAACGAACACCGGGGCCAGCCGGGGCCGGTGCCGCCGGGCCGGCCACGGCCGTCCCGCGGGCTGCGGCGGTGCCGCGGCCCGGGGTACCAGGGCCGCCTCCGGCAGGTCAGCCAGCGGGCCGCGCAGGTCGCCGAACGTGCGGGCGTGCAGGGCCGCCGTCACCCGCTCGTCCAGCTCGTCGCGGGTCAGCCTGCCTTCCGCGAAATGCTCGCGCAGCCGGGCGGTGACCCTGTCCCGGTCGGCGTCCGAAGCGCGGATGTGCTCATCCATGGCCAGTCCCCTCGTCTTCCGCTGATCCGCCGGGCCGCCCGCCCGGCCCGGTCCTGTGCTCGCCCGCGTCCACGTTCCCGCCGTCCAGGCCGGCGCCGGGCTCCCGCTCGCTGCCGACGCCGCCGCGGCCGCGGTCGCCGTCGCCCTCGCCCTCGCCGTCGCCCTCGCCAAAGCCGTCGCCCTCGCCGTCGCCAAAGCCGCCGCCCGCGCCCTGGCCGCCGCCGTCACCAAAGCCGTCGCCGTCACCAAAGCCGTCGCCGTCGCCGGCCAGGATCTGGTAGATGCCGCGCCGGGTCCCGGCCAGCAGGTCACCGGCCGCGCGGATCTGTTCCCGGGAGCCTGCGTGCGCGATCTGCACGATGCTGGCACCCAGCCGGGCGGCCTGCACAAACAGGCCGCGGACCTCCCCCGGCGGGGCCTCGGCCATCGCCTCCCAGGCGGGCCGGGCCGCCTCCGGGTCGTCCTCGACGTGCCGCTGGCCGGCCTCGGTGAGCCGGAACGTGCGCCGACCACCCGCCTCCGCGCCGGTGATCAGGCCCTCGTCGGCGAGTTGCTGCAGCGCCGGGTAGACCGCGCCAGGGCTGGGGCGCCAGGCGCCGCCGCTGCGCTCCTCGATCTCGGACATGATCTGGTACCCGTTGCGCGGGCCCTCGCGGAGCAGGGCCAGGATCGCGGCGCGCACATCACCCCGGCTGGCCTTCGGCCCCCGGACCGCCCCGGGCGGCCCGGGCCACCAGCCGCCGAAATCCCGGCCGCCGGACCAGCCGTGCGGACCAGGCGGCCCCCAGGCGCCCTGGTCCCAGGGGCCGCCCCGGCGGCCGCCGCTGCGGGCGCGGCCCCGGCCGGCTGGGCGGCTGCTGGCCAGCACACCGAGGTGGCCGGCCAGGTCAGCCAGGCAGCGGCCCACCCCGGGCCGGCCCGGGCTGAACTCCCCCGTCGCGCCCCATGCTGCGGGCATCCTGACCTCCAGCGCGTTCGCTGTGCGCTCACGACACAATCACGATATATCGACAGCGTACGTCTCGGTGAGCCGGGTGGCAACCGGGACCCGGGACGGGGCCCGGCACTGGGGTGCCGGGCCCCGCTGGGCACCCCGCCGGGTCACTCGATGGGCTGGCGGGACATCGCGTCCGGCTGCCGGCCCGCCAGCAGCCAGCCCGCCACCGCGGCCAGTACCGGCATGCCGGCCAGGATCAGCAGCAGGTTGGTGACGGGCACGTTGGTCAGCTCGGACAGGCCGTCGAGCTGGTTGTCCCACGAGTAGCCGATGACGGCGGCGTACGCCGCCACCGTGCCGAGCACCGCCCCGGCCAGCGCCAGCGAACCGGCGGTGACCGCGGTGATGGTCCGCCGGGTCCAGCTGCTCGCCCCGGTGGCGGCCAGGGTGCGCAGGTCGCTGGCGGTCTCGCTGCGGATCAGGCCGACCGACATGGCCAGGATGCCCAGCGCCAGCACGATGCCGAACACGGTGGCCCAGTTGATGATGCTGGCCGACGTCGGGATGCTGTTCTTGGTCTCGATGGACATCCCGGCGGCGGTGGCGGTGGCCCGGGCGTTGGTGATCTGCGCCGCGGTGGGCGGGTTCGGCGTCTGGATGAACCAGCCCGCCGTGTTCCCGGTGCCGGTGATGTGCAGGGTGCGGATGGCGTGCTCGGTGAGCACCGTGTTGGGCGCCGACGTGCCCGGCGGTAGCGCGCTCTCTTCCTGGATCACCGGGCCGGCGACGCAGCTGGACTTCGGGCACGGGATGTTGTTGCTGTTGGGCCCGCCCGGCCCCGGGCTGCCCGGGCCGCTGTTGGCCTGGCCACCCTTGGCGCCCGCGCCGCTGGAATAGTGCAGCTGCATCTTGCTCAGCCCGGCCAGCCCGGGCCGCATGGACAGGATGTCCGCGTCCGGATCGACCTGGCTGGCCGGGATGCCGAACGCGTGCAGCAGCTGCGGCGTGGCCAGGTAGATCGTCCCGGTCCACTGCCGGCCAGACGCCGCGTGGTCCAGGTTCGCGTTCGGCGCGATCAGCTGCACGACCTCGTGCGAGCCGAGCGCGGCCGCGATGGCGTGCGCGGTCCTGTCCCACGATTGCGGCGTGCCCTTGACCACCGGGATGCCGGTACCGCCCGGCCCGCCTGGGCCGCCCTGGCCGTTGGGCGTGTACACGATGAGCTGGTTGGACGCCACGTTGGGCCCGGCCCAGTCGAGCACGTTGCCGAACCGCTGCGCGGACAGCACGACGACCATCACGGCGATCAGGATGCCGAGCGTGATGGCGGCCAGCGCCGAGCCGGAGCGGGCCCGGTAGCGGTTCAGGTCGCGCAGGGCCAGCCGGGCCGCGATCGGCGCCCGGCGGCCGGCCCGGGCCAGCACGGTCAGGCAGAACGGGGCGAGCAGGATGACCGCCGCGATCAGCGCGACGAAGCCGAGCACCAGCTCCAGCGCGCCGCCGTTGCCGTTGCCGTTGCTTGCGCCGGTGTAGGCGAACAGGACCACGGCCACGGCCAGCACGATCAGGCCCGGGAGCGCGGTGCGGTGCACCTGCCTGGGCGGGGCGGGCCGCCCTTCCAGCGCGGTCACCACCGGGATCCGGGTGACGGCCCGGGCCGGCCGGGACGCGGCGAGGTAGGTGGCCAGCACGGCCAGCGCCAGCGCCGGGCCGATCACTACCCAGGGCAGCTGGAACGGGCCGATCAGGTGATGCGCGTCCGATTCGACGATCGGCCGGTAAGCCAGCCAGGCGGCCAGGCCCAGCACCAGGCCCAGCACCGCACCGGTCACGCCGACCAGCACGCCGTTGACCCGGACCACCAGCCGGATGTTCCGGTCGGTGGCACCGAGCGCGCCCAGCATGCCCAGCGAGCGCAGCCGGCGCTGGGCCAGCACGGTGAAGCCGCCTACCGAGACCAGCGCGATGAGCAGCATGCCCACCGTGGCCAGGGCGAGCACGATCGTGGTCGGGTTGAGCGGGTTGCTGGTCTGGGACGACGCGACGCTCTGCAGCGTCGACACGTTCGGGCCGATACGGTGCGCGGGTATCCCGGGCGCGTCGAACAGCACGGTGACCTGGCCTGGCGCCGTCACCTGGCCCGGCACCACCAGGGCGAACTCGTCCAGCAGGCTCTGCGGGTTCTGCACCATGCCGACCACCCGCCGGGACGTGCCGGCGGACCGCAGCGTGCTGCCGATCGTCAGGTGCAGCGCCGAGGCCACCCCGCTGGTCACCGCGACCTGGCCCGGGCCGGCCGGGTAGTGCCCGGAGACCAGGGACAGCAGCGGCTGGCCGTACCGGCCGTGCGGGTTCTGGGCACGCAGGTCGTAGGTGCTGATCGAGCCCGGGATGGCCACGGTCTGGTTCTCAATCACGTCGACCGTGCCGAACCGGTGCTGCAGCGCGGCGATCTGGCTGGCCAGGTGGGGATCGGGAGCCTGGAACGTGGCCATGTCGGTGGCCGTGCCGAACCCGGCATTGGCCGCCGGCGGCGTGTCATGGGCCACCGCCGAGCCGACCACGATGGCGGCCACCGCGACCACGATCAGTCCCAGCACCAGCAGTTGCTGGCGCCACTCGCGGCGGAACATCCGCCACGCCCAGCGGATCACGGCCCGGCGCGCGGGAACGCCCCCGTTACTGGTTCCCGCCGAGGCCGGCCGCTCCAGCAGTCCGGTGCTCACTGGTTCGGTCCCGGGGTGAGCAGCGACTCCGGGCCGGGCAGCGGCGCGGTCTGGTCCACCACCCGGCCGTCGCGCAGGAACACCACCCGGTCGGCCCAGGACGCCAGCTGCGCGTCGTGGGTGACGACCACGGCGGCCACACCACGCTTGCACGCATCGTGGATCAGCCGCATGACCGCCTCGCCGTTGGCCGAGTCCAGCGCCCCCGACGGCTCGTCGGCCAGCAGCAGGCGGCGGTCCCCGGCCACGGCGCGGGCGATCGCCACCCGCTGCCGCTCGCCGCCAGACAGCTCGTCCGGGTACCGGCCGGCCCGCTCGCTCAGCCCGAGCCCGTCCAGCGCGCGCAGCCCCTCCGCGCGGGCCCTGCCCGCCGAACGGCCGTCCAGTTCCAGCGGCAGCGCCACATTCTCCGCCGCGGTCAGCCCGGGCAGCAGGTTGAACTCCTGGAACACGTAACCGACCGTGCGCCGGCGCAGCCGGGCCTTGTCGTTGCGCGACATCCGGGACAGCGGCGCGCCGGCCACCAGCACCTCGCCAGCGCTCGGGTCCTCCAGGCTGCCCGCGATGGTCAGCAGCGTGGACTTGCCGGAGCCGCTGGGCCCCATCACCGCCACCATCTCCCCGGCCGTCACCGACAGGCTGATGCCGACGAGCGCGTGCACTTCGCCGGCACCCGCGCCGTAGGTCTTGGCGACGTTCTGCAGCTCTAGCACGTTCATCCCTGTAGTACCTCGGCTTTCCGGTCCGGGAACTGCGCCACTCACGGCTGCACTCCCACCCTGCGGCGCAGCCGGGGCAGCGCGGCGGGAACAGGCTGGGCCGCCCCGGCGCCGGCCCGCTTGAGGCGGCCATCCGCCGCGTCCAGCCACCGGATGACCGCATCCAGCCGGAACAGCTCGGCGTCCACCACCAGCGCCAGGCCCAGGTCGGACTCGGCTTCTTCCTCTTTGATCCGGGTCCACTGCTGCATCAGCTGCACCAGGTAGCGGCGGTGCGCCTGGATCACCTCACGCATGTCGGTGCCCGGCACCCGCACCGCCACCAGCACCTTCATCACCAGCTCGTCACGCGGCGGGGCGGCCAGGTCGGGCGGGGTGCGCAGCCACCGGCCCAGCTCGTCCACACCGTCCTGGGTGATCCGGAACCCCTTCTGCGGGCCGGCGTCCCCGGCGTCGTCCGACTCCACCAGCCCGTCCCGTTCCAGCCGCTGCAGCGTGGTGTACACCTGGCCCACGTTCAGCGGCCACACCTCGCCGGTCCGGGCCTCGAATTCCTCGCGGAGCTGGAGGCCGTACTTGGGGCCCTCACTCAGCAGCGCGAGCAGCGCGTGCCGGACGCTCATGGCACCTCCCAGACGGTCAGCATGCCGAGAATAATACCGGGTATACATGGGCCGGCGGCTGACCCTCGCGACACGGTTTGGTCACGGAACCCGGAGCAGAACCTGAACCGCCGCGGCACCGCCGTCCGGCCCGCTCCCGGCGCGGCCGGATCGCCGGGCCGGAGCTGCAGCCAGATCAGCAGCCGCTCGTCCGGGTCGGCCAGGCTGAAGCCGAACACCCGCTCGGCCCGGGCCAGCCGGTACGGCACGTGTTGGGATGCACGTTCAGGCGGCGGGCCGCCGCCGCGATGTCGCCGTCCGCGTCCACCTGCCGTCCTGGTGGGACGTGGCCGCGATCTCGGTGTTCAGCCTGATCGTCTTCTACTATGCGGTGCACAGCCGGCTCAGCCCGCAGCACGTGGCGGTCAACGTGCGCGACGCCGTGACCGAGGCGGAGCAGGAGGACATCGCACTGGAGGTCGAGCCCGCATGACGATGGCAACGGGGAGCCCGGCCGGGCTGCTCGGGCTGTTCCCGCCCGGCTCCCGGGTGGGCGCCGACGGCGAGCTGGTGGTGGGCGGCTGCCGGCTGGCCGACCTGGCGGCCAGGTGGGGCACCCCGCTGTACGTCGTGGACGAGGCCGCGGTCCGCGCCCGCGTCCGCCGGTTCCGGCGGGCGCTGGACGCGGCCTGGCCGAACTCGCGGATGGTGTTCGCGTCCAAGGCCTTCCCCAGTACCGCCATGTACCGGCTGATGGCCGGGGAGGGCATCGGGGTCGACGTGGCCGGGCCGGGTGAGCTGGCCATGGCGCTGGCCGGCGGGGTCGACCCGGCCCGGATCGTGCTGCACGGGAACGCCAAGACCAGGGCGGAACTGCAGCTGGCGCTCGGCGCCGGGGTCGGGCTGATCGTCATCGACAGCACCGACGACATCGACCGGCTGGACGGCCTCGTCTCCAGCGAGCAGGCCGTGCTGCTCCGGGTGCAGCCCGGGGTGCGGCCGGACACCTACGATGCGGTGGCCACCGGCCAGGCCGGGTCCAAGTTCGGCCTCCCGCTGCCCGCGGCGCGGAAGGCGATCGGCCGCCTGCGCGGCGGCAAGCTCCGGCTGGACGGGCTGCACCTGCACATCGGGTCGCAGATCCTGTCGGCCGAGCCGTACACCCGCGCCGTGCAGGCGGTCGCCGGGCTGGGTGAGTTCCCGATCTACAACCTGGGTGGCGGGCTGGGCGTCCGGTACACCTACGCCGACCGGCCACCCAGCCCGGAAGAGTGGGTTGGCGCCCTGGCCGCCGCGGCCCGGCGCTGGCTGCCGGCCGGCGCTCAGCTCATCATCGAGCCGGGGCGCAGCCTGGTCGCGCCGTTCGGGGTGACCGTGTACCGGGTCGTCTCGGTCAAGGACGGTGACCCCCCGTTCGTGGCCGTGGACGGCGGGATGGCCGACAACATGGAGGTGGCACTGTACGGCCAGCGCTTCGAGGCCACCGTGACCAGCCGGGTCGGCGGGGGCAGCCTGGCCGAGCTGGTGGGGCGGCATTGCGAGTCCGGCGACCGGCTGGTCAGCGGGGTGCCGCTGCGTGACCCCCGGCCCGGGGACCTGGTGGCCATGCCGGTGACCGGCGCCTACTGCTTCACCATGGCCAACAACTACAACGGCGCGCTCCGCCCGCCAGTGCTGTTCGTCCGCGACGGCCAGCCACGCGAGGTGGTACGCCGGGAGACCCTCGCCGACCTGATGTCCCGGGACCTGCCGCCAGCCTGATGTCATCCTGGTCCTAGTGACCCCCGGAGGTGACGGCGAATGACCGGCGATACTATCCGCGACCTGCTCCACCCGCTCATCGGGAAGTCCGGGTCGATCTCCATGCTGGTGAGCCGGATCGGGCAGGTCTCCTTCCCGACCGCGCAGGACAAGAAGCTGACCGGCGTCCAGGTGCGCCCGGACGGCCTGGTCCGGCTGGAGCGCGAGACGGGATGGACGGTCATCGACCCGAACGAGGTCATCGCGGTCACCTGGCGCGGCGATCCGGAGGACTCACCTGGCCAGTTCCTCTGAGTCCCGCCCCGGCGGTCAGCCGGCCCGGAGCCGGGCGGTCAGCTCGATCTCCACCGCGATGCCGGTCGGCAGCTCGGCCAGGCCGACGGCGCTGCGGGCGTGCCGCCCGGCGTCGCCGAACACCGCGGCCAGCAGATCAGAGCAGCCATCGATGACCGCCGGGGTCTGGGTGAATCCAGGTGCGGTGTTGACCATGCCGAACACTTTCACGATCCGGGCGATGCGGTCCAGGCTGCCGAGTTCGGCCCGCAGGGTGGCCAGGATGGACAGGGCGGTGAGCCGCGCGGCCGCCCGGCCCTGGTCCAGGGACAGGTCGGCGCCGACCTTGCCCCGGATGATGGTGCCGCCGTTGACCGGGCCGTGCCCGCTGACGTGGACCAGCCCGCCGTCGATCACACAGCCGGCGTAGTTGCCCGCCGGTGGGAACACCGGAGGCAGCACGATGCCGAGTTCCTGAAGCCGCTCATCGATCATCTGGGGAGCGTACGTCCCCGGACCCGGCGCGCTGGTGGCCGGCCGGCCCGGTTCGGCTCCCGGGCGGTTAGGTTCGGTACATGCGCAGGATGGACCTCAGGCCATGACCGAGCCAGCCGCCGCCCGGCCGTACATGCCCGGCTACGGCACGCTGCCCGCCGCGGCGGGCAGCGGCCTGCTGCCGTGGTCGTGGGCCGAGCAGCGGCTGATCCGCTCGCACGACTTCTGGCTGGCCACGGTCACCCCGGACGGGACGCCGCACCTGATGCCGGTCTGGGCGGTATGGGATGCGGGCCGGCTCTGGTTCAGCAGCTCCAACGGGTCCCGCAAGGCCCGCAACCTGGCCGCGCAGCCGCGCTGCTCGCTGGCCACGGACGACCCGCTCGAGCCGGTGGTGGTGCAGGGGGTGGCCCGGCGGGTGACCGATCCCGGCGAGCTGGCCGGGATGCTCGCCGCGGAGAACGCCAAGTATGGCACCAGCTACGGCCCGGAGATGGTGGACCCCGCATCGAGCAGCGTGTTCAGCCTCCGGCCGGACTGGGTGTTCGCACTGGACTCCAGGGACTTCGCCGGCTCACCGACCCGGTTCACGTTCCGCGGCCGGGCCTGACCGGAATTGGGCTGGCTCCGGGCCGGGACCGCGGCTGGGGCCCATCGAGCCGGTCAACGCCAGGCCGGCCCGCCCGGTCACCAGCTGAGCGCGGACGGCGTGCCGTGCCCGGCGCCGGCGTCCTCCTCGGCCGGATCCTGTTCCCCGATACCGTAGTGGGACAGGCCGAACAGGTAGCCGAGGCCGGCCACGGCGAGAATGGCGGCGTACGGCCACCACGTCTTCCCGGCCGCCACCGCGACCGACATGGCCACGAACGCCGCCCCGATAATGGCGTACAGCAGAGGCTTGCGCAGTCTCGGGGAGATGGCTTTCAGCATGGTCACGCCTCCTCGTCAGCCGGATCGAACATCTTGTCCACCGGCACGTCGAAATACCGCGCGATCCGGAACGCCAGTGGCAGTGACGGCAGGTAGCGGCCGCTCTCGATGGAGATGACCGTCTGGCGCGACACTTCCAGCGCGGCCGCTAGCTCGGCCTGGGACAGCCCGCGCAGCCTGCGCTGCTCCCTGACCCGGTTCCGCATGATGTAAAGGCAGCTTTACCTCAGCTCCGATGTCAAGGAACCTTTACAAGGAGCAGCCAGCCGGGCGGCCAGGCCAGCCGGCCGCACGGTCAGCCCTCCAGGCAGAACTCGTTGCCTTCCGGGTCAGCCAGGATGACCCAGGCCGCCCCGGGTGGCTGGCCGCCGGTGACCCGGGCGCCGAGGCCGGCCAGCCGGGCCAGCTCGGCCTGCTGGCCGTGGCTGGGCGGGAGCAGGTCCAGGTGGACCCGGTTCTTGACCTGTTTCGGTTCCGGCACGGTGGTGAAGTACAGCCGTGGCGTGCCCTCGGCGGCAGGCAGGACCACGTACTCGACGTGCCCGGGCGCGCCGTCCCGCTGCTGCGCGGTCCCGCCGGTCACCGCGGCCCAGAACGTGGCCTGCGCCTGGGCATCGGCGCAGTCGAACGTGATGTTGAGAATGCTCGCGTGCATGTCAGGCCCAGCTTTCGCGGTGGACTTCGGGCCGACTATGCCATGACTGGCATCCGTGCGCCCAGCGGTTATGTTCGCGCGCGAGCTCCAGCCGGCACCATCCCGGTCAGGACCGGATCCAGTAGCCTGCCGGGGGCACGCGGGGCTGAGGCCGTCCCGGGACCGGGGGCCTGCGGCTAACCGCCGTGTGCCGGGACGGCCTCGGCCTCGTACTGGGCCGCGATCCCGGCCGGGATGCGGCCGCGCTCGCTGAGCTGGATGCCCCGTTCCTGGGCCCAGGCCCGGATGTCGCGGCTGCGCCGCCGGCTGGCCGCGGTGCGCACCGGCCGCCGCGGCTGGCTGTCCGCCCGGCGGGCGTGCTCGACGAACGGCGCCAGCTGCCCGCGGAGCCGGGCGGCGTTCGTCTCACTCAGGTCGATCTCATACTCCGAGCCGCCCACCCCGAACCGCACGGTCTCATCCGCCGGACCGCCATCAAGATCGTCTTCTAGTGCGACGATTGTCCTGCGTGCCATCCCTACCCCCGTCACTGCGCTGAGCTTTCTGGACCCGGTCAGGTCAGCCTGTCCTCTCCTTACAAATGATCTACCCGCCTGCCCGGCACATGTGGCCGGGGTGACCGGGTGATATCTGGCCCACGGTGATGCCAATACCGGACCCATGCCCCGGACACGCGGCGCCCATCCCGGTGCCCAGCAACCGCACATCGACTCCTGCTCCGGGTGGTTTGGCACTAGATGCCACGTATGGGTTTGCGCCCGCCTGATGGGGATGCACAGCCACCGTCCGCTGCCCGCTGAGGCCCTCTGCAATCGGCCGTTCGGCCGGCCTCACCACCAGCCAGCCTGGCGGCCCGCTGAACGGCGTTCCGGAATGGCCGCAACGGCGAACCGGCGGCGCACGCCCTGGCCCGCGGCGGTGGCCGCTGATACCTGGCTGAGACCGGCGGCCTGACATCCTGGGAAGCCAGACCGGGAACGCGCCGAAAGACATCCCAGGAGCTTAAGTGTCAAGCCGCGACGGAAGATTGAGGGAGATTTTGCCGGTGTCCCCAGGCGATTGCCTCGTCGTAGAGGGTGCGGGTCTTCAGGCATCCGTGCAGGATGCCGA
>Ga0335078_10000040_pt1 | contig 243870 bp, 205 predicted proteins | sample Lox_Sample_32_FD_206711 | JGI IMG/M metagenome (GOLD analysis project Ga0335078, IMG submission 206711) | Soil microbial communities from Loxahatchee National Wildlife Refuge, Florida, United States - Lox_Sample_3.2 | ecosystem: Environmental > Terrestrial > Soil > Wetlands | place: USA... | reverse complement strand
GCACATCATTTTCGCTCCGGCAATCCCTGAGCGATCTCGTTTTGCAACAGACAACCCGCGAGGGGTGGCGCGCACGGAAAGTAAAGATTTATGTGGACGATGTCTTCGGCCATGGGAAACCAGTATTAGTGACGATTACCTCGGATGACTCGGGCACGACGGTTTACGCGGACGGTGTTCTGCGTTGCGCTTAGCGTATTTACAGTTATCTTGCTGTTTCAGTATTGGCGCGTTGTTTGGCATGCGCGACTAGCGCTGCAAATCGTGGATCGCCGTGAAGCGAGGAGAGCAGAGCATCCTTTTCGATGTTCAGGGCATACAGAGGCGGCAGTCCGTGATCAATTGCTTGGGATAGCAGAGAAAGCGCCTGCTTAACTTGTCCCTCCCGCACCAGGACTGTTGCCAAGTCATATTTCGTCACCGCTATTTCCGGCTGATCGGACCCCAGGACACGTCCTTCCAGCTCGAGCGCCTGGTTAAGCTGCTGTTTCGAATCCTCGAATCGACCCAGGTCTCGTTGAAACTCCCCGAGATTCATCATTGCGGCGATGGTTGACAAATTCTCCGGACCGAACACTCGGAGATGAATTGCCAATGACTGCTCTTGCAGCTTCTCTGCTTCGGCGAGCCGATGATCTCCCGCCAGCATGATAGCCAGGTTGTCCATCGTCACCAATGTATAGTGGTGCTCGGGACCGAGAAGGTGCTTTTGCTTCTCCAGTACGTCTTGATTCAGTTTCACGCCTTCTGCACAATTACCCTCCTGACAATCGATGTATCCCAACTCACTCTCCGTCGCGATGGTGTCGGCGTGGTCAGCCCCAAGCACTCGCTTCTGCATATCCAGTAGTTTGCGAGCCAGGGCTTCCGCATCTGCCGCATGACCTTCCTGGAGCAAAGTCCAGGCCAAATCGTGCATGGTGTTCATCGCCTCGCGGCTTTCCCGCAGGCCGGCCGATGCACTGGCCTTAATTCCACGTTCGAAGACGGATTGCGCACGAATAAAAAGCCCCTGATACATGTATGCCCTTCCAATATCATGCATCATGCTCGCCTGGAGCTCGGGGTCTTTCGAGAGTCCGGTGTCGATGTCTTTTGCTGCTTTGTCGAGAAGTTCCTGGGCAGTGATCGAGCCAAGCTTTTCGTTCGGATCAGAAGCCTGGAAAATCCCGGTCATGAACTCTGCAATGCGGTCTGCACGGTCGCGCTCGCGCGTGGTCTTTCGCAATTGCGCGTTTTGGACAACAGCGAAAGCAACAAGTAGGGCAACAAGCACACCCGAGCCTGCGACAATGTACCGGTGTCGCCGCAAATACTTCCGAATACGGTACGACACACTCGCCGGGCGCGCTGCTACAGGTTCATGGTTCAAATAACGTCTGATATCGGCCGCTAGTTCGGAGGGTGTCTCGTACCTGCGCGTCCGATCCTTCTCGACTGCTTTCATGGTGATCCAGTCAAGATCGCCACGAAGCGCAGCTATGAGTCGCTTCGGCTCCGTTGCGCGAGCCTCAGCAGTGGCGGCGGTTATCTCCCGTTCCCTGCTGACCTTTGCGCTGGGTCGCGGCGGGTCTTCCTCTCGCAAACGGCGCAACATTTCATCTACCGGCCTGTTCCTCAATTGCTTGTCGTCAAAGGGCAAACTTCCGGCAAGCAGCACGTACAGAATCACGCCCAGCGCATACACATCAGTCCGAGTGTCCACATCGTGCGCAGCTGGGTCACACTGCTCCGGGCTCATATAGCCAGGCGTTCCAACAAGTCCTCCCACCCGCGTATGAAGTGTCTGCTCGGACCTCTCGAGATTAATGGCTTTTGCAAGACCGAAATCGATAATCCGCGGCATCGGGTTGCCGTCGACTTCCACTACAAGAATGTTGGCCGGTTTCAGATCACGATGAATAATGGCCTTCTGGTGTGCGTGCTGGACTCCCTCGCAAACCTTGATGAACAACTCAAGACGGTCACGGATCCTTAGTTTCTTCTGGTCGCAGTAGTCGGTAATAGGCACGCCCGCGACGTACTCCATTACGAAGTAAGGTTGCCCCTCCTCGGTCGTGCCCGCGTCGAAAGCCTTTGCGATCGCGGGATGATCCATTACCGCCAAGGACTGTCGCTCCGCCAGGAACCGATGAAGTAAGGTGTCGTCGTACATCCCCCAGCGAATCAGTTTCAATGCCACTTGTCGCTGGAACGGAGTCGTCTGCCGGGCGTGCCATACCTGCCCCATGCCGCCTTCGCCGATTCGCTTTATGAGCTGGTAGGGGCCGATCGATCGAAGTGGCGAGCTCTCGAAGGCTCGAATATCGAAGGGCTGCTCTAGTGGATCGCCTTGGGAATCGTGCGCTTGGAGCAAAGACTCGATTTCTTCTCGCAAGGACACGTCCTGCCCGCATGCCTGCTTTAGAAACGCAGCACGCTGGCTAGGATCGCGGTCGAGCGCGGCCCCGAACAGCTCCTTAATCTTTTCCCATTGGTGCTCTGTTTCCACTCTCGCCCCTTTTTATTTCTCTCGCCAACCAGGCCCGCGCCATGCTCCAATCACGCTTTACCGTCGCTGGCGAAATGTCGAGAATTGCCGCTGTCTCTTCCACCGTCAGTCCTGCGAAAAAGCGCAATTCCACAATCCGGTTTTGCTGAGGGTCACGCTCCGCCAATTGTTTTAGGGCATCGTCAAGCGCGAGCACATCAATCTCCTGATTCTTAGCTGCGTCTATGTCATCAATCACTTGTACCCTGCAGTCGTTACCGCGTTTGGCAGCTCGATGGCGCCTTGCGTAATCCACCAGAATCTGGCGCATCAAGGTTGCCGCCACAGCGACGAACTGCGCGCGGCTTTGAGTCTGGAAAGGACCTTGTGCCACGAGTCGAAGATAGGCTTCGTTGATCAAGGCGGTGGTTTGGAGAGTGTGGTCCGGACGTTCTCGTCGAAGGTAATGGTGCGCCAAACCGTGGAGCTCGTTGTAAACCAGAGGCACTAAAGCTTCGAGAGCCTTCTGGTCCCCAGCTTGCCAGTTAGCAAGCAGATTGTGGAGAGTTTGAGCAGGAGATTCGGGCACCGCCACTCCTCCCATATTGATGTACACAATAGCTTTCCTCAAACCGGCAGTCAACCTGGGTAGTGGGTCAGTTTCAAACTGACCCACTACCTCAACCTGGGAGGCCTTGGCATTTCTCTCGAATTCTCCGACTTTTTTGAGCCCGTTTGCACTGGCATTTCGCTTTTACTAGTAGGGCTCGTTAGAAGGCGATTGCCTCATGAGGAGGGTGGTATGTCTTTCGTCGTGAAATTGATGATCCTGGGATGGGCTAGCACGCTGGGGATGATTGCAGTGTGTGCTCTCAACGAATCTGGGAAGCTGTTCAGCATCCGCAAACGAATCGCGGCCTGGCTGGAGCCTTCGCCTTCAGAAGATGCCCGTGTGAACGGGAGCGAAGTCACCGGCACCGTGCAAGCGGATTGAATGTGCGGGGACCCGCATGGGAGAGCTTTTCCCTGTCTAGGTCTAATGCTGGGCGGGCGCCGATGCAATACCTAGTTAGCGAACAGAAAGGGTTGGAATCGTTGTTGGACTTTCGTTCGTTTCCGCGCTGATAGAGACAGAGACGTGCCAGACAGACCTGAGAAGAGCGAGATGTGTTAACTCATGGTTCGCCAATCCGAAGTCCAGAACCTTTGCCTGTCCCCGGTTCGTCACGAAGATGTTCGCGGGCTTAATGTCCCGGTGAATGATTCCTTTAGAATGCGCTGCATCCAAGGCATCCGCAATCTCGATGCCGACATCGAGCACTGTCTCAATCTCTAGGGGTTTACCCGCGATCATGTGGCGTAGGGTTTGTCCCTCAAGCAATTCCATCGCGATGAAGGTTCGCCCTTCAGCTTCGTCGATCTCATAGATTATGCAAATGTTTCAGTGGTTCAGAGACGACGCAGCTTTGGCTTCGCGCTGGAACCGGCTGAGAGCTTGTGTATCGTTAGCAAGATCATCGGGAAGAAACTTTAGCGCAACTCGGCGACCGAGCTTCAGGTCTTCCGCCTCATACACTACGCCCATGCCCCTGCCTCCGAGCTTGCTGAGGATGCGGTAATGGGAAACGGTCTGCCCAACGGGTTGGGACGGTGTAGCCATTGGCGGAAATGTTATGCCGCTGCATTAGGCGGGGTCAACGCTGCGGCTATCTCTGGCAATATGACTTCCTGTGGAACAATCGAAAGATGAACGACGGCGACCGGACGGTATTGGCGATTCAGTCAGCCGAAGGGAAACGGATGATGTCAAAGCGCTCCACTCCCGGCCCCAAGCCCGCTGTTCTAAAGATTCGGGGCAACTGGAAGAATGCGGTGAGGCAATCGCTGCAAAAGAAGAAGCCAGCGGAAGGCTGGCCGAAAGAAAAGCGCAATGGCAACACCAGGAGCGGTTAACTCAGGCTCGAACTATTGCCGCGATTGTGGCGGTCGGACTACAAGTAAAGGCGGCTTTCAATGGTGTGAAAATGTCACACCGAAGGCAGCCTGCGAATTGCTTCCACGAACAAGACGACAGTTTTGTGAATGGTGCGGTAAAGCTGTAACGTCGCCCGTATGCTATAGCACAATCTGCAGTGGCAAGGCTGCCTCGGTGCCCTGATTGCGTAAAGTACATACTTCCGACAGGCGATTACACTCAAAACCCCCTCGGGCCGTGTCAATGAGTGCTATCGAGATTTGTTGCAGCTCAGCGCACAATTGCTACCGAATAACAGCCCCTTATCCAATTATCAGGATTGAATCCGCTCGGAAGTGATTGACGCGCTGTAGGCGCGTGTCAGAGCAGCCTTTTAAAAGGGCATTGCTCTACCACCTGAGCTACGCGCCCACATCTCGAATCTAACACAGTCGAAAGCACGTCAATGAGGGCGGGCGGGAAGCGCACGCAATAAAACGCTCATGGGCCGAGGCGCTGCTCCTTCTACCCTCCGAGCACTGCCCCATGAATCCTGGAACCGATTGTTATGTTTAGTTCCCGGGAAGGTCCCGAGGCTCGCTCGGCGATCTTAAAGTATTGACAATCCACACAAGGGGGAACATACTTCCAATGCTCGGACCCGCCTACTCCTGCGCTCCCCTGGGGAACGGCCCAGCCTTCAGTTCGAAGAGTCGAGGTTGCACGAGTCGAAACGTTTACTGTGGCTGGAAAGACCATCGAGGTGCATCATGACTCGTCATCGCCATTCGTCGGAACATCTGCCAAATCAGATCCTGTCGGCGGTCCTGGTTGCCGCTTGCGTGCTCACCCCCGTCATCAGCGTGGCGCAACGTTCCGGCTCCGGGTCATCCGGACAGAGCGGAGGATTTCAGACTACCAGTAATCCCAGGGATCCGATGTATACCGGCGATCCGACTCAGAACATCCAGCGGGAGCAGAACGCCAGCCTCGTTGTCCGTGTTGTCAGCGATGACAAGGAACGGCTGGACCGGCAGGCGGTTGTGAAGCTCACCAGCGAAGCTCACCAGAGCACGACCTGGCAGACCACCTCGCGCCGCTCCGAAGCTGACTTCATCGACCTGACCGTTGGGAAATACGATGTCGAAGTCAGCGCAGTCGGATACTTCACCGGCCATGGAGTGGCAGATATCAAAGATCTGGTTAACACGGTGACAGTTGAGGTGGCGCTGCAGCGCGATCCCTCTGCTGTGGACCTGGACGCGCCCGATGCTTTGATGTCGCCCAAGGCCACCAAAGAAATGAAGCAGGCGGTCAAGGCGCTTAAGTCGGGCAATTTGAAAGAAGGAGAGAAGCGCCTGGAGGCCACGGAAACGCTGGCCCCTTCGAGCGCGCAATTGCAATTTCTGTTCGGCTACCTCTATTTCCAGAAGAAAGACTTCGAAAAGGCCCAGACCTATCTCGCCAAGGCGGCCGCGCTCAACCCGCACTATAGCCAGGCCGCGACTCTGCTGGGCAGAGTACAGCTTTTGCGGAATCAATACACCGAGGCGGTGCAATCGCTCGAAAAGGCGGTCGAGTCTGATTCCGACAATTGGATGGCCCACAATCTTTTGGCCGACGCTTATCTGGAACAGCACGAATACGAAAAAGCCAGGCAACAGGCGCAGTTGGCCATTGACAAGGGCAGACGAGATGGGGCTGCGGCACAATTGGTGCTGGGGGAAGCGCTGGCGAATCTTGGGAAGGTCCCCGAGGGCATCGCCGCTTTGAGGGCATTCATCGAAGCGCAGCCCAAAAGCGCCGCAACGCCGCAGGCGCAGTCTCTGCTCAAACAACTGGAGCAGCGCCAGGCCATCGCAAAGGCAGGATCCACGGTGGCGGCTTCAGAAGTAACCGCCTCTGAGACCTTGACCTTCACGCCCATGCATGACCTGGACCTGGCGTCCAAGCTGCCCGATACGGCATGGCAGCCTCCGGGGATCGATCGCGCCACGCCTCCGGTTGCCTCCGGCGTAGCTTGTCCGGTTGACCGGGTGATTGAGGGAGCCGGTCAGCGCGTCGAACAGTTTGTAAGCGATGTCGCAAAATTTGCCGCCATCGAAGACCTGCTGCATGAACGCCTGGATGAAATGGGCAATCCCACCAGCCGGGAAACGCGCAAGTTCGACTATGCGGCCGCCATCACCCAAACCAAGCCGGGGGTGGTTCTGGTGGATGAATACCGCACCGAGCATTACGGCATGGATAATCTTCCCGACCAGTTTGCGGACAGGGGTTTTGCCGCACTCGCGCTGGTCTTCCATCCGGCCATGCGCGGCGATTTCGAGATGAGCTGCGAAGGCCTCGGCGACTGGCACGGCCAGGCGACCTGGCTGGTCCGCTTCCGCCAGAGGGATGACCGGATCAACCACATTCAGGGATATCTGGTCGGAACTGCCACCTATCCGGTGAATCTGAAGGGCCGGGCCTGGATTACAGCCGACAAATACCAGATTATGCGTATTGAGTCGGAGATGATCAGCCCGCTGCCGGAAATCCAGCTTCTGGCGGAGCATCAAATTACTGAGTACGGGCCGGTGCCGTTCCGCAAGAAGAACACCGAGCTCTGGCTGCCCAAGAGCGCGGAAGTGTACATGCACTTCCGCGGTCACCGCTACTACCGCAAGCACAGCTTCGAGAAGTACATGTTGTTCTCCGTGGATGAGACGCAGAAGGATAAGGAGGCCAAGAGCAATCCCGGCCCCGGTTCGACCACGCCGAAAAAGCGGAGATGGTGGCAGGTGTAGCGCGCGCGTCAATGTTCGGCTAGCGCGTGTCCGATCCTTGTTGGGGTCTCAGAGCCATCCTTTGGTGCGGGCCACACGTGCCGCTTCCACGCGGTTACTCGCGCCCAGCTTGCTGATGGCTTCCGAGAGATAATTCCGCACTGTGCCTTCGGAAAGCTGAAGCCGGGCAGCGATGTCGCTGCTGGCCATGCCATCCCCGGCAAGTCGGAGCACCTGCCGCTCGCGTTCGGTGAGAGGATCGGGTTCGGTCCAGGCTTCGGTGGCAAGCTCCGGATCAATCACGCGCAGACCTTGCTGCACGCGGCGGACGGCGTCGGCGAGTTCCTCCGCGCGCATGTCTTTCAGGAGATATCCCGAAGCACCCGATTCCAAAGCGCGGCGAAGATACCCCGCGCGGGCGAACGTCGTAAGAATGATGACTCGCGTGGGGACGCGGCGACGCTTGAGTTCGGCGGCGACATCGAGACCGGTCATCTCCGGCATTTCGATGTCAGTAATGAAGACATCGGGCTTGTGGGCGAAAACCGCCGCGAGAGCTTCTTTGCCGTTGCGTGAGCGGGCGACGACGGAGATATCGCCTTCAATTTCAAGCAGGGCGGCCAGCGCGCCCAGCACCATACCTTGATCTTCCGCGATCACAACGCGGATGGTTTTGGCGCCGGTCTTTGTAGGTGGGTTCAAGAAGTTGAGCCTGCACTCGCGCTGGGGGTGAGCGGAAATTCGATGGTCAGGTGGGTCCCGGAGTGAGTGTCGCGGACCAAGGTACCGCCGAGCGCTTCGATACGTTCTCGCATGCCGCGCAGACCGTTGCCTTCAACCTGAAATCCGCCCAAGCCATCGTCTGCGATTTCGAGCCGGCAGCTTCCATTCCTGGGAACGAGCCGCAAGCTGCAATTCCGCGCTTTGGCGTGCCGCACAACGTTGGTCACGGCTTCGCGAACGACCATCACCAGAACGCTTTCCTGCGCCGCACTCAGGCGAACCGGAGAAGACTCAGAGCAGACCTGGACACCGGCAGTTTCGAGCGCGGCCGTCGCCTGCTTGATTTCGGTATCGAGGCTGAAAGCGCGGTAGCCGCGGATGGTGTTGCGAACCTCGGCCAGGGCCTCGCGCGACGTTTGTTCCACTTCCGCAATTTCTGCTTTCGCGCGCTCCGGATCCCGGTCTACGAGTTTCTTGGCGAGTTCCGACTTCAAAATAATTACCGAGAGCGTATGACCAAGAATGTCATGCAAATCGCGCGCGATGCGCTCGCGCTCGGCGACTTTTGCCAGATGCTCGATTTCTTCGTTGGCCATGCGCAGCTTCTTGAACATGCGGTTGCGCTGCGCGAAGTAAATATTGCTGCCGCCGACGACGACCGAGAGCCCGCCGGCATAGAAGAGGAACCATCCCGAGAGGTGCAGCAGCCAGGTTTCGAGAGCGGCGCAGATCAGCAGAGTAGAGAGGCACCGGACCGCGCCGATTTCAGTTTCAACCACAAACGGGATCAGGGCTGCGGTAAAAACGAAGAAGGTCGAAGCGCCGCTGTTGAACGGGGCAAATGCCATGCCCGTAAGCATCATCAGCGCGAGATCCAACAAGGCCAGGAACTTGCTTTTGATCCAGAATGCCGAGAAGTATAGGACTAAGAAGATGACGGTTCCCAGGGCGGTGAATAACCATTGCTTGAGGCTGGCATGAGAAAAGATGGGATCAAGAAAGAAGAAGCAGAAATAGGCCAGCCAGGTGTAGGGTGCCCACCCATGTTCCATCGATTTAGGAACCAGCCTCATATCAGTAAGTCTAGGCTACCCAGCCCAATGCTCAAAGTATCGAGCGTCATTGCCTATGTGTAAGTCTTTCCTTCGGTGTTCCGTTCGCCGATACGGGCTACGCCCAGGCAAACCAGCGTGAATCCAATCAAAACTTCCCAATGGGTGGCAGCTGAACCGTGCATGCCCGCTCCTACCGTTCCCAAAGCCAATTGCGCAAGATGATAGGGCGGGAGAAAAAGCGCAATCTTCTGAATGAAATGGGGCAGGAACATGAAGGGGAACCACAGCCCGGAGCAGAAAGAGAGTGGAAGATAAATCACATTAATAATGGCAGGAGCCGAATTTGGGCCGAGAAAATAGCCCAGGGCCAGTCCCATAGCGCAGAAGGGAAGAGATCCGGCCACTAGCGTCACGACCAGCTTCGCGCCTTCGGCGAACGGCATCGTGACGCCGCCGAACGCGACCCCCAGCGCGAGCAGTATCAGAACGACGGCCGCGCTGAAAATCATGCTCTTGACGAATTTGGCCACAAAATAAGCCGTCGGAGGCATTGGGCTGGCCCGCTTGACCTGGAGCCATCCCAGGCCGCGCTCGGCGGCCAAGGCCCCGGCGGTGCCGAACAACGACGCGCCCATGATGCCGAAGGTGCCGTAGCTGGCCAGAAGGTAGGTTGCGGCATGCCAGCCGGAGATCGTTCCCTGGCGGTTCATCACCAATCCGAAGAGCGTGTAGAACATCACCGGGAAGCCGATCACCGAAAATGAGTAAGCGCGCAGGCGCAGGGACCGCAGAAATTCGTACTTGGTTTCCCTCCAGTAAATCGCAAGGGCATTGGGGATGGCCGGTGTGTGCGTACGGTCAAAGGTTGTAGCTGATGCTGCCATGTTGGTCCTCACTTTTGTAATGCGGCTGACGCCGCGCGATTGTCGTCTGCGGTCAGGGCTAGAAATGCTTCTTCCAGGCCGGCACTCAAGACTTCAAGATGAGAGAGCGCCGGGTCGAGCATCAGCAGTTCGCGCAAGACAGGTTCTGCCGATGAGACCCGGATTTCCAGAGCTTCACGATCACGAAGAACTTCAATTACTCCAGGCAGACGGCGGACCGTATCCGCTTCCAGCCGGCTCACGCAACGGATCTTGCGGCCTGCAGTCCTGGCCTTGATTTCCGCGGGAGTTCCCTCCGCGATGATCTCGCCGCGATTGATGACCGCAACCCGGTCGGCCAGTGCATCGGCCTCTTCGAGGTAGTGGGTGGTCAGCAGAACGGTTTTGCCGCGGGCGACGAGTGTGCGAATTTGCCGCCACAACAGCCGCCGTGCTTCCACGTCCAAACCGACGGTCGGTTCATCAAGAAAGAGAAGATCGGGATCGCCACACACGGCGAGAGCGAACAGCGTGCGCTGACGCTGGCCTCCAGAAAGTTCTCCGAAAAGGCGATTCTTGACATCGTCAAGTCCCGCGAGAGCCAACGTTTCCGCCACGGGCAGAGGCCTTGGGTAATACGATGAGAACAGCTCGATGTGCTCGCGGACCCGCAAGGTTTCCGGCACGGTAGCCACTTGCAACATGGCGCCAATTCGGGTGCGGACCTGCGAGTGAATCGGATTTCCGCCGAACACGCTTACTGTGCCGGCAGCCGGCGACGCCAGACCGAGGAACAACCGGACAGCAGTCGTCTTGCCCGCGCCGTTCGGGCCTAGCAATGCGACCAACTCGCCCACCCGTATGGTGAAATCCACATTGCGCAGTGCCTTTACTTCCCCATAATTCTTGCTTACGCCACGCAGGCACGCCACCGCGGCAGGTAAGAGCGGAGGGCTGATTTCGGAGTGGTCGGCGGTTGCGTTTCCCAAAGCGGCAATCGTCAAAGTCGCAATCGTTGTCGCGTCAATCATGGTCGGCCTCGGTCCTTCGATGTGTCGATTGTGATCATGACCTGCCCGGTGTTCCGACGCCAGTGGAGATCATCACCACGGACTCATGACAAATGTCATGACGGTTTCCGTACAGGAGCCGGCTGATAGCAAAGAAGGACGCGCGGTTGGGTATAATCCCTGTTCGCGGCGGAAACAAGGCGAACGGGAAACAGGGCCGCGCGAGGCGCGATGCGGATACGGAACGACATTGCAATGGCGAGCCTGACGGACGTGGGCTGCCAGCGCCAGGACAACCAGGACTATGATTTGTACTGGGAGCCGGAGAGCCCTGAGCTGTTCGCGCGAAAGGGAAGGCTGGCAATCGTTGCCGACGGCATGGGCGGACACGAGGGCGGGCAGGAGGCCAGCCGCATTGCTGCCGAGACCGTCCGCGATATCTACGCTGCAGCATCGGAGGGAGGTCCGCAAACATGGCTCAATGCGGGCTTCGACGCAGCGCACACGCGCATCCTTCAGTACGCTACAGAGCATCCCGAGCTGCATGGTATGGGAACGACCTGCACGGCGGCTGCGCTCGTCGGAGGTGCTCTTTATTACGCGCATGTGGGGGACAGCCGTCTCTACCTGGTTCGCAAGCATCAGATATCTCGTCTCACCCACGATCATTCCTACGTCGGCAGGCTGGTCGAAAATGGAGCCATTACCGCCGAGCAGGCGGAAAGCCATCCTCAGCGGCACATTCTTACCGCGGCCCTGGGAGCGGGCGCCAGCATTTCGCCCGACTACCCTCTAAGGCAGACATGGCTGGAAAAAGGCGACCAACTGGTGCTTTGCACAGATGGTTTGTGGGGCCAGGTAAGCGAGGAAGAGATCAGAAGCGCGGTCGCCGCGGAACCAACCATTGCCTGCAACCAGCTAGTCACTTTGGCGAAGGAACGAGGCGGGCCCGATAACATCACAGTGCAGATCATCGTCGTGCAAGCCATTGTCGCAAACGGTTGACTGGCCCCGTTCGTGGACCGACAGCCAGGGCGGAACATTGGTCACGGTTCTCTCGCCGCGACGAGCCGGCAATGGTTCGAGGCAATGAAAGCTGGCATCAGGATTGCCATCCAAAACCTGGGAATAAACTCTATCAGAACCATCGAGTTTGTGGCACAATTCCCACGAGACTATGAAGATATCGCAAAAGGGGCTGTACGCATTGCAGGCCATGATGATGCTGAGCCGGCACTATAACCAGGGGGCGATCCGAATCCGCGACGTCGCGTATGAAGAGGGATTGCCGGAAAAATTTCTGGAACTGATTTTGTTGGAACTCAAGAATGCACGCATTGTGGAAAGCGTGCGCGGAGCGAAGGGCGGTTATCAGCTTCGGCGGGCGCCAGCCGAGATTCGGTTAAGCGAGATTATTCGCCTGATTGACGGTCCCCTGGCGCCTTTTGGAGATGCGGAGCAATTGCGGAGCCTGATTGACCGGGATGACGAACATCGGACCTTGTACAAAGTGTTCCTGGATGTGCGCGATGCGGCCGCCAAAATTTTGGATAACACTACACTGGCGGACATCGTGGGGGTCAGGCCGGAAGCGAAGCCAAAAAAAGGACAGCGCAGAAAAAAGAGCGAGGACGGAGATGCTTTGCCGATGGCAGTTCACGCAAACTCGAGTCGAGGAAAAGAGCAATAAAGCTCGTTTTGCTGCTTCCGGCTCGTTGCCGCAAAGCCAAACAATCCAGGAAATTTTGTGTCCGGCGAAGGACCTTTCCCGCAGCGAAAATAGGGTAAAGGCCTGCTAAACTGGGCCACTGGCGCCTCCTTTCAAACCGCGGCTAGTTAGCCGCCTTCACAAAAAAGGCAATCTGTTGCGCTGTGGAACATCCGGACTGTCTAAGAAAAGCCTCTGATCAGCCCATTGTCGAAATGAGCTATTGAAAATACATGGGTTAGCGTCTGCGACATTCCATGGGAAGGTAACAGTTACCATGGCCCCGAAAGTGCCACCTAGAAGGCCGCGTAGGATTTCATGCCAGTCTCCCCCAATGGTGTCGCTTCGCTATTCGTTCGCGCCGACTCTGCCAGGAGCATCTGCGGTCGCGGGCAAGCAACCACGTTCTTTTCGCCAACCCCACTCGACCATTTTTCGTCATCGCGCTTCACTTCCGATTCAGATGATTGTTCGGGGCAAGACTTTATCCCATTCAGCGTCTGGCCTTTTTGGGGAAACAACAGCCGCTTGAGTCTCGTGCACTGGGCGCGCCAGAAACCAGCCACGTCCCCGCCCGCATCATTTCGGCTCTTTGGATTCGAATTTCGTTGCTGAAGTTTATTTCCTAGCGTCAGAGTTGTGCGAGGTTTTCCGTCAACCCGCGTTTTGTACAACATGTTGGAGGATTGAGAAATGGAAGTGAAACGGCTTCATACAGTTCGTCGAGAGCTCAGAGTGATGGGTGTTTTTCTCTTCTTTGTTGCGTCGAGCATCGCTACGGAGGCCCAGACCTATATATTCAATATCGCCAAATTCACAACCGGGAACCAACCCAAGGGAGTGGCGATCGCCGACTTCAATAAGGATGGCAAACCAGACCTGGCGATTGCCAATACCACTGACGGCACCGTTTCGGTGCTTCTGGGCGGTTCGGGCGGTGCGTTCCAAAAGCAGGTGCCGTACCTTGTGGGCCCGGATCCTGTTGCGGTCGCTACGGGGGATTTCAACGCAGACGGCAAACTGGACTTGCTGGTGGTAAATCAGAATTGCCCGACCGTGCCTTGTACCGGACCCGGTTCAGTGTCTTTGCTTCTGGGAAATGGCGACGGCACGTTCCAGACGCAGACGACGACCACCGTGGAAACCGCTCCTACAGCCATTGTGGTCGGTGATTTTAATAACAACGGCAAGTTGGATGCCGCAGTGACGAACGCGCAAAGCAATGATGTTTCGATCCTGAAAAATAACGGCAAAGGCGTCTTCACGGTTACAAGCTACGCTGCCGGCGGCAACGACCAGTCATTGACTGTCGGGGACTTCAACAACGACGGCAAGCTGGACCTGGCGGTGAGCAACAAGGAAGCCAGCAACATCAGTATTCTTCTGGGCAATGGAGACGGGACCTTCGCTTCCCAGACGCCGGTCGTGACCGGAACGTTTCCAGTCTCCATTGTCACGGCTGACTTTAATAAAGACGGCAAGCTGGATTTAGCCACGGCCGACAGTTTTCTGGGTCAAATCTCCGTGGTTCTCGGAAACGGCGATGGAACGTTCCAGAAATATCAGAATTATTCCGTGATCGCTCCCGCCTTGGCAATTGCCACTATGGACCTCAACAACGACGGCATTCCCGATCTGGCAGTGACTTCGAATTCGACCCGCTCGGTGGGAGTCCTATTGGGCAAGGGTGACGGAACCTTTCCAATTCATGTGGATTATCTTTCTGGCATGAACCCGGATTCGCTCGTCCTGGCGGATATTAACGGTGACGGCTATGCTGACATGGTCGTGACCAATGCTGGCGATAACACCGTTACGGTCCTGCCGGGAACGGGCAAAGGCGCTTTTCAGGTCAACTCCGCCTTATCCACCGGAACCAGCACCGAACCCAGCGCGATTACGACTGGCAAATTTACCGGGGGTACTGCTCTGGATGTGGCCGTGGCCAATTATGCGGCGGGAACCGTGAACCTGTACACGAACAATGGCGCCGGAGTGCTGACGCTCAAGAGCACATCCAACGTTGGCCCGAAACCGCTTGGAATTGCGGCGGCAGATCTCAATGGAAATGGCGTAGTGGATCTCGCGACCGCAGATTCGGGTGCGCAAAGCAACAACGTTTCGGTTTTGATCGGTCTGGGCAACGGTACCTTCGATGGTGCGACAAACTATTCAGCGGGCAATAAACCGGTGGCTGTCCTGATTGATGACTTCAATGACGATGGCAAGCCTGATTTGCTAGTGGTGGACGAGAACAGCTCGGAGGTTTCCGTCCTGGTGGGCAACGGGGATAGCACGTTTCAACCCGCCCGTAACTTCTCAACCGGCGGAGGTACGACGCCTTTGGGGGCTGCGGCGGGCGCATTCGTCGAAGGATCCACAGCTTTGGATTTGGCGGTTGCGGATCCCAAGACCAACTCAGTCATCGTTATGCTGAACTCCGGCAATGGTAAGTTCGGGCCACCTACGCCTTTCCCGGTCGGCAACGGCGCGGCGGCAGTAGCTACTGCCGACTTCAGCAATGACGGAATACTGGATCTCGCGGTTGTCAATAACATCGACAACACCGTGTCGATCCTGTTAGGCGAGGGCAATGGTTCCTTCAAAACCGCGGTTGCGTTCCCAACCGCCAATGGACCGGTATCCATTATTGCTGCCGATGTTAACGATGACAATAAGATCGATCTGGAAATCGGCTACAGCAACCCCGGGGGGAACGGCATCAGCATCCTTACAGGAAATGGCGACGGCACCTTTAATGCTCACCTTGACCGCACCACGACGTGGGGAGCAAAAGGTACTGTGGCAGTGAGCGAGGGAATCGCCGCTGCTGATTTGAACGGCGATGGTTTCCCTGATTTGCTGGTGGCAGACATGACCACCAACCTGTTGACCGAATTCCTCAACTCATCGCTGGCCAGCCCGGTGCCGAGTACGTTGAATTTCGGCACGGTGAAGGAAGGGACTACGAGCCAAGCCAAGACGATCACCGTGGACAACACCGGAAGCGCCGCCTTGACCGTCACGTCTGTCAGCACCAGCGGCGACTACAGCCAGACCAATACCTGCACACGCCCGATTCCGCCGGGGAAAGGCTGCAGCGTCAGTGTCACCTTTACGCCGGAGAAAACCGGATCTGATCCGGGCACGCTTACCATCACCGACAGCTCGCCCACGGCTACGCAGAAGGTTGCGTTAAGCGGATCCGGAAATTAGAACTGTATTGGCTGATGCGAAAGCCAGAGCGCCCTCGGCGCTCTGGCTTTTTATTCAGCAGGTCCTGCCAGCAACCTGTTCCCCGGTTTGAAAATCCTTCAGAGTTCTTCGATGGTGACCTTGTCGTTGGTGTAGATGCACATTCTGCCCGCGATTTTCATTGCTTCTTCCACGATTCGGCGGGCCGGCAACTGAGTATGTTCAGCCAGCGCCTGCGCGGCTGAAAGTGCATACGGCCCGCCGCTGCCGATAGCCGCAATGCCGGTATCAGGCTCAATCACATCGCCCTGGCCACTCAGCAAGAAAGTCTGCTCTTTATCGGAGACGAGTAGCAACGCCTCCAGGTGGCGCAGAAACTTGTCAGTCCGCCAGTCTTTGGCCAACTCGACCGCGGCGCGCCCAAGATTGCCGTGATACTGTTCGAGCTTGGATTCGAACCGGCTGAATAATGAAAAGGCATCGGCAGTTGAGCCGGCAAATCCGGCCAGAATCTTCTCCTGGTAGAGCCGGCGGATTTTCCGGGCATTGTGCTTGACCACGCTTTCACCGAGAGTGACCTGTCCGTCTCCAGCCATTACCACGTTGCCGTCGCGGCGCACACAAAGAACCGTAGTTGATCGGATTAAGCGCTTTGCAGCCATAAGAGTAAGGGTTGATTATATCGTGGACGGTTCAGCATAGCTGACTGCAACGGCGCGTCGCTTCGTTCTACGGTCAGCCCCGAACGACTGGTATTCCCAGACTGCACTTTCAGTGCAACTTGAGCGACATCATAGCTGGTCTTCCTGGAATCCAGAGCGTTCTCGAGTGGCTGCTTAGTGCAGGGACGTGGCAAGTTCGAACCGTGTATCATCCATCATTACAATCACTTGCAAGAGTCCACGAAAGTGCCATATCACGCCCTGACGAGAAGAAAAGTCGGACTTGAGCGTTGGGGGAATGTGCAAGACATTGCACTTCCTGGTTAACCATGGTTCGTAAGTTACTGAAAACCATGCTTCCGTTTTGTTGCAAGTTTGGAGAGCAAGCTGCACCAGTGGTAGGGAACCTCCCTCCTTGACGGGATGAACGGGCCGTCCACTTTCAAACTCTTGGGAGTTACCATGATGCGGTTACGTTTTGGGCTTAGCCTGATAGCGATTCTGGCGTGTGCGGCGATTTTGACCGGTTGCGGAGGAGGCAGCGCGAGTTCCAGCAGCTCTTCCAACCCGACGGTCGGCTTGAAGTCCATTGCAGTCAGCGGTCCGGCGACCGCTTATTCCGGGCAAACAGGTTTGCAGTACACCGCCACCGGCAGCTACGACGACGGAAGCACGAAGAATATCACCACCACCGTTACCTGGAGTTCCAACGTCAATGTGGTGACGGTCAATACCTCAGGCGTGGCGACGGCGGTTTCGTCAACTAAAGGCGGAGTAGCTCCGGGAGCAACTCATCAGGTAGTCACACTAACTGCGACTCTAGGATCGGTGAAGGGCGTGCTGACCGGTGGGCTTACGGTAAGCGACGATCTCTCCTCGATTGTTGTAACGCCAGCTGGCCAGACCGTCACAGGCGGCAGCTCCCAGCAATACACCGCGACCGGAACGTTTCAAGACGGCACGACTGAGAACATTGGATCCGATGTCACGTGGAGCGCATCGCCATCAGGTACGGCCACGATTTCCAGCACTGGGTTAGCGACCGGATCCTCGACCATTACGATTCCCAGCGAGGCGACGATCAAAGCCACATCCAATGGGACTCTGCAAGCCGTAAGCGCTCTGGCTGCCGGATCCACCAGTCTTACAGTTGACCCCTGCGCGTTGGTGAGCATTGTCGTAAACTCGCCCGCAAGCAGCCTCACCGCGCTCACCGTGGATCAACTCACGGCAACAGGCACATACCAATGCGGCGGGTCGCAGGTCATAACCAAAACTGCGACCTGGTCGGTCACCGCCACGAACGGCGGTACCGTCAGCATGAATTGGAACAACAGTCCCGGGGCCGCCTATGCAACATATAGCGGCGTGAACCAGAACTCCATAGCGACAATTCAAGCGCAGGTCGGCTCGGTCGTTGGCTCGGTTCAACTTCCGATCGTTCCGGTGCTGGACGAGCTGACAATCGGTCCGGTCAGTCCTGGGATGTTGGGTGGTGGGACGCAACAGTTTGGTGCCACGGGAGTCTACAATGACGGAACGACGAATCCGAACCTGGGTCCGACCGCGACGTGGAGCTCTGTAGCCAACAACATCGTCAGCTTCGGCGCCGGAATGAATGGCATGGCAACCGCAGGCACTCAGGGGGTAACTACGGTTTCGGCCAGTATGGCCAACGTTAATGGGGCCAGCATTAGCGGCTCTACAGTGGTAAACGTGGTCAACTCTACGAATGGCTCAAGCACTTTGGCCGACGGAAATTACGCGTTCACGCTGCTGGGGGCGAACAACGGCCCGGTGATGTATGCCGGCAGCTTTACCGCCCAGGGCAGCAGCGGGTGTTCCCTTGGCAACAGCGCCGCCACCTGCGGGAACATAATCGGCGGCGAGATGGACGTGAACACTCCGGGACAAGCACCCATATACTTGCCTTCGGGTCTCACCGGCTCCTATGTCACCTTTCCCGATGGCCGCGGCCTGCTGACTTTCAACCAGAGCGAAGTGTTCAACGTCCCTGGCGGCGTCACCTTCCGGTTCATCCTTTCCAACTCCGGAACGCTAGGGAAATTGATGGAATTCGACGGGCAAGGGACCATGAAGGGAACCATGTGGCAGCAGACGGGTCCCGTCACCGCCGCGTTGAACGGAAACTACGTTTTCCGGGCGTCAGGGGTTGACGGCTCAGGCAATCCGCTGGGCGAGATCGGCTACTTCAATACCGATGGCACGGGCATTACCGGCGGCACGATTGATATCGATGACTACAGCATTGTCTCAACGAACGTAGCTCTCAGCGCTTCGACTGTGGTCTCGACCGATCAAAATGGAAGGGGCAAGTTTTACCTCACTCAAGGTTCGACCACTAGTGAGTACGCCTTTTATGTGATTACCGCTCCGACCGGGGCACAACCGTCGCTGGCGACATTTGTCGAAATTGATTCCCCCGGCACCGGCGTCACCGCGCTGGCCGGCACCATGGCGCTCCAGCAAGGCGTCGCTGGCGGCTATTCTGCCGACACCTTGCAGAACAGCGGCGGGGACGGCTATGGCTTCCTGCTCGACCGGCCGATCGTTTCCGGAAACTGTGTAACCACATGCCTCGCTGACGAATTCGCGCAGGCAGGCGAGTACACCTTCACCGCGAGCAGTAAGTTTCAGGGAACGCTCGCCGGGGTTCGCGACGACACTAACCCGCCCGGCAACAATCCATTCAATCTCGTCCCCGGCACGACCGTCTGCAATGGTGGCAGTGGCACGGGCAGCAACAACTACAGCTTTGGCGGGAACATTGGTCGTGGCGTTATCCAGACCTGCGGAGAAAATACGTCGGGCATCATTGATAGCAACCGTAGCTATGTGATCTACATGGTTTCTTCAAGCCAGGCGTACGTTCTCCAGAACTACACTACAAACTACCCGATCACCGCTGGCAGCTACAACGCGCCAACCGGCGAGATGGACCTCCAGTCCGGCAACTTCAGCCTGAGCACCCTGAATGGCGCATACGCCCTTGACGCCTCAGGCGTAGTCGTCCCGGGCCTTACTACGGAAGTTATGTGGCTGTATTTTGATGGGACCGGCAACATCAACGGCGTCATTGATCAATCTACGGGTGCGAGCGGGACCAACAAAACGTCCCTGGCAAGCACGATTGTTGCTGTGAACGATTTCACCGGACCTGATCCAACCCACCCGAATTCCGGGCGTACACCGGTTGATCTCACGGCCGACGGAACAAATGATCTGGTGCTTTACCTGGTCTCTCCGCAGTTGGCAGTGGTGATGAACGGCAGTCCGGCTAAAGACGGTATGCTGAACTCGCAGTGATCGGATCATCGCGGCACCTACGGCCTCCGCGCTCTGCGCGGAGGCTTTTATTTTCTGACCTGCCGTAATGTCGGGCTTTGTGCGCTGAATCACACCAACCATCCCTGCCTTAAGCCTATAATTTGTTAAAAAATCTCCCTCGTCAGGAATTCACTTTAGGAGAAACTTTTGCTTATCAAGAAGCTTGTCGTCTTCCTTGTTCTCATGGCAGGATGCGCGATCGCACAATCTGACCCGCAACCGCAGTCACAACCCGCCGGCCATGGAGGCTGGACCCTGGAGCGCGCCACCAAAGATTCCCAGGGCTGTATCTTCGTCAATGATGCCGGCGATATGTACGACACGTGGTGGGGGAACAGTTGTCCGCAGCCAATGCAGTTCACTATCCAATGGTCGGGGCACCATGCGCCGCAAAACACGACATACCGTACCAATGGCCGTCCCTTCATACGTCACGTCACGCGTGCTGACGAGAAAGGCGTGCTGATTTCCGAAGCGCCAATCGAGGCTGGCCTGGGGCGCAAGGTGGAAGACGTCACGATTGAAAAGAACGACCTTAGCCTGGGGCAGACCCAAATCTTCCTGCGGAATCCCGAGGAGACTCCCGTCTTTGTGACCGGCTACATCTCGATTGAGAAAAACGGCAAGGAAGTCCGGCGCTGCGAACTGAACATGGATATCGCCAATTCAGAGCGGATGCCGGCCTGCGTTTATTTCAGCGGAGAAAGCTTCACGCCAAAATTCACCGCAGAAAAAGATCCGCTGTAGCAAAAAAAGCGGCACGCGCACGGCGTGCCGCTCGATCAATGACAACATTTTTTACTGCACGTTCTTACTGCACTGTCACGGTGACGGTCATGGTGTGGATGAGCTTTCCGTCACTGGCGATGAGGGTAATGGGATAGCTTCCCGGCGGTGTCGCAGTGGTGGTGTTCACTGTGAACGTCGGGGATCCGGTGGTATTAACAGTCGCAGTGCTCCAGGCCCCCGTCATGCCGGCGATGCCCTGCAACCCGTCGGAATCAAGTGTGACCGTTCCATCGAACGCGAACGGAACGATATACGTGGTATAGGTGTAGGACTGTCCGGCGGTCACGGTCTGGTAGCCTGACTTCGCTTCCATAACGAACCAAAAGTCCCGCTGCGGGGTAATATTGCACGCGCTTCCCGGATTGCCAGGCTGCGCCCACGTCGAGTGAACGTCCTGCCCGGTGTCGCCCTGCCAGCCGGAGAGGTTGGTTCGCGTCCAACTGGCGGGGACGGGCACGCTGTACTGGTTAGGCGTGCTGCTATTCCACCAGGTGTTGTAATCGGATACCAATGTGGTTTGGAAATCGGTCCAGTCCGAGCCGCCCAGACTGCCGTCGCTCAGCAGTTCCTGGGTCGCGCCCGCATCGAAGATGTTGTTGGTGAGAGTGGTGTTTTCGGTGATGGTGTTGTAGGTTTCACCATTCTCCCAGTTGACGATCGGGATCCCGCCGGCCTGGCCCGTGATGAACAGTCCAACCAGGTCGTTGAGCAAGGTGTCGGCCGTCAAGGTTACCAGGGCCGCGTTGCGCAACTCGATGCCCACGTTGTTAGGGCCCACGTAGGGATTGCCGGCGCAAAACGAGCTGTTGCTGATGGTGACCGGTCCTTCCGTCTGCTCAACGAAACCTCCAGCCAGTAGGTTTTCATTGGAGACGATGCTGTCGGCTGTGTCGTTCTGGTTGTCGGTATCCCAGTGAAAGCCGAAGGTCTGGTTGAAGGCGCTGACGATGTTCTTGACCGTTTGATTATGCGCCGTAGCGAAATGGGTTCCGGCGCTTCCCCAGTTGTAGTACACGCCCTGCGCCCCGCGCCAACCATTATAGAGGGTGCGGTTGTTCTGCCAGAGAGCGTACGAAGTGTGGAAGTCTTCCGTCCCCGTCACTCCGTTGTGATTGGCCACGCTGTTCTGGACTGTAGTGTTGGTCGTGTCCATCAGCCGGATGCCGGAGGAATTGTTCCACCGGAAGAAGTCGGTATCAACCAGCACGTTGGTGGTACTGTTGTCGGATTCCACGTGGACGGCGCCATCGCCACGGCAGGTGTTGGCATATTCAAAAATCAGCCCTCGCAGCACGACGTCATTCATGCGCTGAATCCAGAACAGTGACGGACGGGTTGCGACTTCGATGGTGGCCGTGCTCATGTTGGTTGAGGAAGGCGGCCAGATGTACACGGTGGCATGCGTCTCATCCACGTAGAAAGTGGACTGCCGCATCGCCGTCGAGGTCATAACCTGGGTCAGCGAGTAGCCATTCACGAAGATCATTTCCTCACGGCGGGCGATGTCTTCTTCGGCGTTTGGGTTGCCGACATCCGCCGGGCACAGGCCCCAGGTGTAAGGCCAGGAATTCGTGTACTGGCCACTGGTGCCGTAGGCCTTCCAGCCGGTCCAGACGTCAGCGCCGGAAATGATGACGGTGCCTGCCGTTGCCGCCTGGAAAGTCATGGGCAGAGTGGTGGTCTTGTTCGGCGTGCCAGTCAGATTGACAGCTTCCCGGTAAGTGCCGGGATTAATGATCACCTTGGTGCCAATGCTGGCGAGGTTGTTGGACTGGGCGATCGCAGCGGCCGCGCCAATCGTTTTCAGCGGAAGTTTTTGCGTGCCGGGATTGGAATCGTTTCCCTTGGTGGTATCGACGTAGATGTGAGCGGTTTCAAGACTTTCGTTGACGGTGGCCTGGCTCCAGGCGAGTGTGCTCCAAACAGCTACTGCGAGCAAGAGCAAGATTGTTGTCTTCACGGGGGCTGTTTTCTCCTTCCAAATCTAGCGGCAGGGGAATCATCGAAACCCGTGCCACTCAAGCGTTCTGGGTGATGCCAGAGTACGAAGCGAAGGCCAGGCGGGCAACGTAACTGAGGGTCTAGCATTACTGGCGTGCTATTGGACACTGGCCCAAAGGTGGTTACTCCAGGAGCGCTTCGGTATTGGCGAACCGGCTGGTAATGGCGCACAAAGAAATGGCCGCGGCAGAAGCCGCGGCCTGGGTGATAACGTTTTGTAGAACGCCTACTTGATAGTCAGTTGAATGAACGGCATGACCGCAGGCACACCGGAGCTGTTGACTATCGCGATCATGTAGTATCCCGGAGGCGCCATGTTCGCCGTAGTGGGAGCGGTCGCGGTGATGATCCCGCCGCCCGCAGTGAAGTTCAAGGTTACATAGCGCTGCTCATAATCCTGGGCGTGAGTGGTGGCGCTGGGCCGGATCAGAGCGACCGTCTTAATGGTCGAAGCGTCCGGTGTGCTGATGGTGAACTGCGCCCCATATTTCACTGACGCGGGAGAAGAAGTGATGGTCGGACGAGCCCCGGCGAAAAGATACGGCGGACTGAAAATCTCAACCGTCTCGGCGTAGGTGGTTTTGCCGGTGGGGAAGTAGTCAGCGCCGGCTGAAAGCACACGGCCATCGGGCAACAACGCTGCGGTGGAGTGATATCCTCGAGCGCCTATCTGCGAGGCCATAGTTGTCCATTGACCGGTCGAAGGGTTGTAGATCTCGGCCGGAAAGACGGCCTGGTCGTATCTGAGAACCTGGTTCCCGCCGACAGCGATGAAGGTGCCGTCTGGGAGCACTTCCAGATTGGCATTTTGCCGGGCATAAGCCATGGAGCCCGTGTAGGTCCAGGTCTTAGTGGTGAGATCGAAAATTTCCGCAGTGTTGGTCACGCAGGTCGTCCAGTCTTCCTTGGTGCATAGCGTAGAGCTGGTGCGGCCGCCGATGGTCAGAATCTGGTTCAGCCCGGGCATAAGAGCCGCGCTGCCGTACACACGGTTACCCTGGAAGTTCCAGGAGCCGAGAATGCTCCATGTGTTGGTGCCGGGGTCGAACTGCCGCGTAGTCTGCAACTGGCCGGCCATGACGATCTTTCCCGCTGTGGTGATAAACATGCGCGGATAAGTCTCCACGTTGGCGGGAAGGTTCGCGCTGGTTCGCAGAATCGTCCAGGTATTCTTGGTCTCGTTGTATTCTTCAATTGGCGCCACAGTGTCTGTACCCTGGGCGTTGATGCCGGAGAGCGCCATGGTGACGCCATTCGGCAAGGTCACGTTTGTGGGATACCAGCGCGCGAAATTCATGTTCGCGGCATAGGACCATGTGGAACTACCCGGATCGAAAATCACGGCTTCCGGAATGCCCAGGTCCTCCGATGGTGGAATTCCCGAGAGGCCCCCCGTCACCAGAACTTTGCCATCCTGCATGATGCTCTCGCCGGCGCAGAAGAATTCGTTCACCAGGCCATTCTGAACACTGACCGGAATGTCCACATTGGTGATGGCGTTGGTCACGGGATTGAACAGAATAGCCGGCTCGGTTGTAGAAGTGGCGGTCGGCGGGTACCACCACATCAGAACATTGCCCGTGTACAACATGGCGGTGTGAATTGCGACCACGCCGACATTGAAGGGCGCGGTCCACGAGCCTTGAGACTGCGGTGTTTTCGCCAGCGGTTTATCGGCGGCTGAAACCATCGAGGCTGTGAAAAGGATGGCCGCTGCAACAGCCAGAAACCGGAGAGAACGCGGGGATGGATTGCGGCCCTGTTTGTGGTCCCCTACTTCGGACGCCGGGCGGTAATGCATATTGCCTCCTAACCTGGTAAGAAAAATCAAAAACTGAAGCCGCATTCATTAATCTGCCTCGTGCATTGACAGCTGATCAGGGCGGCCTGCCGAATGAAAACTGGAGTCAACCAAGCGATAAACCCGAGAGAACTCCGCAACCAAAAGCCACGTCAACCACGCTTGGACAGCGGGCGGTGAAGGCCCTCAGTCTAAAGCCATTCATCAAATATAACCTTTTTTTGCCATCGGTCAATCTGAAAGAATTTGCACTTTTTTGCCCCGAGAGTGCCATGTCAGAGTGTGATTTTTATCACAAAATCCGGAGGTAGAATGTGATCCCGATCACAAAATCAGGGAAAAGAGCCGGGAAATTTGCTGTTTTCGAGCTGTGAGGCTGTAGCAAAGGGCAAAAAAATTGGGCCGCGCGGCGCGGCCCAATCACTGCGTTTCAGGTATCGGCGCTACTTGCCGAGGTTGGTCAGGTTGATGAACGGCATGACCGCGGGAACTCCCGACGTGTTCACTAATGCAATCATGTAATAACCCGGTGGCGCAGAGTTCGCCGAAGCCGGCGCGGTTGCGGTGATGACTCCATTGCTGGAGGTGAAGGTCAGTGCCAGGTAGCGCTGGTCCCAGTCCTCCGCATGCGTCGAAGCGCCAGGCCGAATAAGCGCTACGGTTTTGATTGTGGAAGCATCCGGAGTAGTGACCGTGAACTTGGCCCCGTACTTCACCGAGGTCGGCGATGAGGTAATGGTGGGACGCGCACCCGCAAACAGATAAGGCGGGCTGAACATCTCCACGGTCTCCGAATAATCGGGCTTGGCGAAATCATCCGAACCCGCAGAGAGCACGCGGCCATCCGGCAGCAGCACCGCGGTGGAATGATAGCCCCGGCGCGCGGTCTGGGAAGCCATCGTCGTCCACTTGCCGGTCGAAGGATTGTAAAGCTCGGCGGCTTCGACAGGGTCGTTGTACTTGTGGTACTGATTGCCGCCTACCGCCAGCAGAGTTCCGTCAGTCAGCAGCGAAAGGTTGGCGTTGTAACGCGGGTTTGCCATGGAGCCGGTGTAGCTCCAGGTGTTGGTCGTGAGGTTGAAAATTTCGGCAGTGTTGGTAGCCGGGCTTGTGGTCGAATCGTGCCCGCCGACGGCCAGAATCTCGTTCAGCCCCGAAAGCATGGCATAGCTTCCATATACCCGATTGCCGAAAAGCATGGAGCCAATGATGGACCAGGTGTTGGTGGACGGAGTGAACTGCCGGGTCGTCTGCTGCGTCCCGGTCATGACCAGACTGCCGGAAGTGGTGACGAACATCCGCGGATAGGTTTCCACCGAACCCGGAATATTGGCGGTGGTTTTCAGGATGGTCCATTTGTTGGTGGCGGCGTTGTATTCCTCCACCGGCGCGACCAGGCCTGTGGCCGTGGCATTGCTGCCCGAGAGAACCATGACGATGCCGTTTGGAAGTTCCACATTGGTGGGATACCAGCGGGCATACGTCATGGGAGCCGCTGAGGTCCAGGTGGATGTCGCAGGATCAAAAATCTCGACCGCAGAGATGCCGTAGTCAGGAGCAGGAGGAATTCCGTTCAAACCGCCGGTGACCAGCACGCGTCCGTCCGACATGACATTCATGCCGGCGCAGAAGAAGTCCGACGTGCTGGGAATGTTTACCGACGTTATGCTGTTGGTCGTTGGATTGAAGACTACCGCCGGCGGGTTTCCGCCCACCGTGGCCGGATAATACCAGAGCAGAACCTTGCCGTTGTTGAGCACCACCGAGTGAATCCCGACGACGCCAACATTCAGCGGGCTGGTCCACGAGCCAACTTCAGTAGCGGGCTTTCCCTTGGTTTCCGCGGACGCTGTCATGGAGAAGCAGATCAAACATGCGGCAAGCGCTGCGAGAGAGCGGCACAGGATTGATGTGCGGTGGCTCGCGATATTTGTGTTGAGAGACGGCTGAAGTTGCATTTTTCCTCCGAATGCCAAACCCAGTTGAAGATCCGGTTACGCAAGTCGTAAGCCTGTGGTTGACACGACCCTGACTTTAGCTTTTCACTTGTTACTTGCTGTTAATAAAGGGGATAGACACCGAAGGGGAATGCGGTGATTAGCATCAATTATTACAAACGCCGTAGGCTCTGTCAACAAAAGAAGCTGGCCACGGATCGCAGTAACTATATGATAATAAAATACTTACTTCCGTCTAATAGTCGCTCGCGCTCAGCAGTTCCAGCGGGAAGGCCGGACAGGCCCCGGCAGGTTGACTCGCGCCTGCCGCCAGATTCTGGCAATCCGACAATTGCGGCAGTGCAGGCGGGGCCTTGAAGGTCGGACCCTTGTTCAATAGTCCTGGAGCACCGGTGATGGGTTGAAAGTTGATCGGAGAAGCGAGGGCTGGAGATCCCGCCTGAAGAGTGAAGTCGCTGCCCGGACTTACGAACATGGGATCAGCGCTGATGGAATGAGTGTCCTCGCCCAATCCCTGCCATTGGCTGAGATTGTAGTTCGACGACGGCGAGGTGCCGTTATTGGTGGTGGTGTAAAACTGCGGGGAACCGGAGAGGTCCCAATAATCGTTGAAGTCGAAAAAGAACTGATTGGTACACGATCCGTGGGGGCAATACCAATGACCGCCCTGTACCGTGCCCATATCGTAGTATGCGATGTTGCGGACGAACGAGAACGAATAGGGGATATTCCCGCCACGCTGCACCACAAACTGGCGGGTGTACGCCATGATGTTGTTCAACACCACGTTGTTTAACACGGAAACGTTCGCGATCGGCGCAGTGGTCAGATTGTCGAAAACCGCCGACTCACCGATGCGGTACATGATGTTGTCGTGAGCCACGGATTGCGCCTCTGACTGATCAAGATAAGCTCCGTGCGAACCGTAGCCATCCGGATCGAGGTAGTTGTGCTGCACATCGTGAACGATATTGTTCACCATCATGTTGCCGAACCCGCCCGACCCGGCCGCGGCAAAATGCACGCCCCCCATATCGCTGGTCACGCCCTGCCCAAGGTTGAATAGCTGGTTATAGGCGACGACGTTGTCGTGAGCGAAAACCGGGTTGGTGCCGGCGGTAAATCCGAGACCGATGGCCCCGTTGTAGAAGTCTGAGATTTCGTTATAGGCGATTACATTGTTGTGGGCATTTCCAACCCAGACTCCAGTGCCCAGACCGCTGGGCTGTACGCGTCCGCCCGCCTGAATGATGTTGTTCTCAATCAGGTTGTATTGCGGCACGGTGGCATCGCTGTCAGAGCCGGTGGGATATTGGCCAATGCGTAGCGCGCCTGCGCCAATATCGTAGAACGCGCTGTTGATCACCTCGTTGCCGCTGCTGGAGCCTTCGAACTCCAATCCCCATCCCTGCGTGTGGGCAAAGGTGCAGCCGTTGAAGATGACGCCTTGTGCATTGGTGAAGCTTACGGCAGCAGGTACGCCCGGAATTCCCGAGTTATCTCCCAGTCCGCAAACCCCGGTGCAGGTGCCCCCATTAGCGCCCGAAATATTGGACGGGTACCAGTCATCGTTGGAGAAACTTAAACCCTGAAACACGATATTGCTGGCGCTAGTGGCAACGATCAGCTGCGCTTGCTGGGGAGCGATGATGGTATCCGCTGGCGGGTTTTCTCCCGGCTGCGAATAGTACGTCAAGGTCCACGTGGTTGCCGGCGTGGTTGCAGTGCTGGCGCAGCCCGGGCAGCGGTCAAGATACCATTGGCCCGGTACCTGCTGCTGGCACGTCGGATCGCGTCCGATGTTAGGATCGCAGTTTTCGATCAGGTAGCGGTGGTTGGGGAAAAAACCATATTCCGATGCCCGCAAAGTCGGGCTGGTCAAAGTGACAGTGTCGGTGGAAGCATTGACTGACAATATCCGCAACCGGCTCATCGTCCATTTTTCAAAGTCCAGGATTTCGACATCTCCCAGACCCTCGCCATGATAGCTCGCGGCTACGTCCCCGCTGTTGAAGTAGAACTGGTCATAGCACTGGAATCCGTTGCTGACCTGCACGCTGCAATTCGGAGTGGATTGGCTAACCACCACAGGGTTGTTGCTGGCAAGATACAGATAGCTGCTGGGGCACGGATATGTAGTGCAGGGAGCATTGACGGTTGTGCGCGGACGGAAACGGCGCTCCATGTCGCTTGCCCCCGCCGGCTGGTAATGAAGCCCTTCAAAATTCTGGCGGCCGGTGACACTTGCGGTCCAGGTTTTTCCATCGCCTGAAGAATTTGTCCAGCCCGTGATTTGGATCCCTCCCGAGATTACCGGATGCGCTCCCGGCGCGGCCTCATAAATGATCGGGTTTGAGGCGGTGCCGGAATCGGAAGAGGAAAACGTGGTACTGGAGGAGTAATAAATCCCATCGGCAAATTGCACCACGCTCCCGGCGCGGCCTGCGACCGCGCGGCGGGCTCGGTCTAGCGTCGCGAACGGCGCGCTGGACGAAGTGCCGGAATTGTTGTCATTTCCCGACGGAGATACATAGAAACTTACAGTCCCACTGCTCGGAGGCGCTCCGACCGAGAGCATAGTGAAGCCGGTTACGGAATTTGAAGTTGCGCTGATATAGGTCGTCCCGGAGGTGCTGCCGCCGGTAGCCAGCCCTGAGCTGTTCACCGTCACAATGCTGGTGTTATTCGAACTCCAGTTCGCGCCGGTGGAAAAATCCTGGGTAGTGCCGTCGCTGAAGATGCCTGTGGCCGACAACTGCACCGTACTGCCGGCGCTGAGCGTGGGCGCGGCTGGCTGGACCTCGATGGCGACTACGAAGGGAGTTTCCGTCGTGCCTCCGCCGCCCCCTCCGCCCGTAGTTGATTTCTGACTGCTGGTGCCGCCGCAGCCGGCAAAAAGCAACATCAACCCGCAAGCGGCCAACGGGGCCAGCACGGTCTGCGCAAGTCTTGCGAAGCTTCGCGCAAATGTCATCGCCACTTACAACCCGGCCGCACTAGGAAAGTTGCGGCCGCCTCCGTTCCTAAAGAAGCAATAGAAGATTTCGGGTGATTCATAACATTAACAGCAATCGCAAACTGATGCACGGGCGCGTTTTCGATGGCGCGTACGGAACCAAATGCATCATGGGTTAGAATCCAAAAGATGGGTCTTAAAACGAGTCAAGTGAGGGCCAGTGTCCGTTCTCGTCGTCGGAGGATCAGGTTATATCGGCAGTCATGCGGCGCACGCTTTGAAGCGAAGGGGTTATGAAGCAATCATTTATGACAACTTGTGTACCGGGCACGCCGAGCTGGCGCAAGGCTTTGAATTCATCGTCGGCGACATTTCCGATACCGCGAAGCTGAAGCCGCTGTTGCAGCGCGTGGATGCGATCATGCATTTTGCCGCTCACGCCTACGTTGGCGAGTCGGTGCAGGAGCCGCGAAAATATTTTCAGAATAACTTTGTAGCCGCGTTCTCGCTGCTCAACTCTGCCCTGGATGGCAAGGTGAAGAAGTTTATCTTTTCTTCCACTTGTGCTACCTATGGCACGCCGCAAAAGATGCCGATCACCGAGGATATGCCACAGCTGCCGGTGAATCCCTATGGCGCGTCGAAGTTGGCTTTCGAGCAGGCGCTTCGAGCCTACGATCGGGCATATGGGGTGTGCTCGGTTTCGTTTCGATATTTCAACGCGGCTGGAGCAGAGGAAGGCGGCTCAATCGGGGAAATTCACCAGCCGGAAACTCACCTGATTCCCTCTGCATTCGAAGCCATTCACGGCGTCCGTCCGGCCCTGGAGATTTACGGCAACGATTACCCCACGCCCGACGGCACTTGCATCCGCGACTACATTCACGTCAGCGACCTTGCCGAAGCACACGTGCTGGGGCTGGAATATCTGGAGCGCGGGTCCACAACGGCGCTGAATCTGGGGACCGGCAAGGGCAACTCGGTAAAAGAAGTCATCACGATGATTGAGCGCGTTACCGGAAAAGAGGTTCCGAAGCGAATCGCCGCCAGGAGAGCGGGAGATCCGCCGGAGTTAGTGGCCGATCCCTCGCGAGCCGAAAAGGTCCTGAACTGGAAGGCGAAGCGATCGCTGGAAGAAATTGTTTCAACAGCGTGGAAGTGGGACCAGAACTGGCGGGCAAAGCAGAGGGGATAGCGTCCTGTCAGACGCCGCAAACAAAAACAGAGGCCCGTCAGGGCCTCTGTTTTCGTTGCAACGATTGCTCGAGGTCTTGATTATTGACAGCCACCGCCACCGGTGCATCCGGTGCCGCTCAGCGGCACCATTTGTGGGCTGCCGCCGCCGTTATCTGCAATCGAGATGTCCGCAGAGAAGGTCGCGGCGGAAGAGGGCGTGAAGGTCACCGAGACCGTACAGTTCGCGCCGCCGGCCAGCGTCGTACTGCACGTATTGGCCGTTATTGCGAAATCAACCGCATCGGTCAGGGTGATTGGATTCGGCTGGGTGAAGGTCAATGGCTTGATGCTCTTATTGGTGATGGTGGCAGTCAGCGGGGTGCTGGTCGTTCCCACCCGCCAGTTTCCGAAAGCCAGGCCGCTCACCGGGCTGATGGACACAATCGTTCCCACTCCCGTGAGTGAAACCGTTTGCGGGCTGTCGGGAGCATTGTCGTTAATGGTCAAAATTCCCGTCTGCGTCCCGATAGACTTCGGCTGAAACGTTACGGTAATGGAACAGCTGGAATTGGGTGGCAGGGTGGTCCCGCATCCGGAGGCGAACTTGTACTGTCCCGTAATCGTGATCGGGTTCGGTTGGGTGAAGGTCAGCGTCTGATTGCAACTATTCGTAATGGTAACGACCTGACCGAAGCTGCTGGTTCCGACCACGGTCGTCGGAAATGTCATGCTGGTCGTGCTCAGGGTGGCAGTTACGCCGTTTCCAATGCCGAGCACATTGAGGCTTTGCGGACCGCCAGGAGCGTTGTCGTTGTAGGCCAGCGTGGTGTTGTACGTCCCGCAGACCGTCGGCGCGAAAGTCACTGAAGTAGAGCAGTTGGCGCCGACCGCAAGACTCGATCCGCACGAGGTGGAGTCGGTATAGCCGTTTCCAACCGAGACGGTGAGATCGCTCACCGGCGCCGTGCCGACGTTGGTCGAGGTTGTGCTCAATGTGGTGTTACTTCCGAGATTTTGCGCCCCGAAGTTAAGCGTAACGCCCGGGGTGAAGGTCACCATCGGCAGGTTCATGTACACAGTAGCATTGTCCGTGATCTGGTCGGCCGTGGCGATGTCCATCATCTGATCATTATCGAAATCGGCGATGGCCAGCGCCTGGCTGGTGGCCTTGCCCGAGAAGATGCTGTTGTGGTCGGTATGCGTTTGCAGTGTGCCATCGCCATTCCCCAGCATGATCGAGATGCGGTCTGAGGTCGTGCTGGCCGCGCTGACTACGAGGTCCTGCTTGCCGTCACCGTTGAAATCGGCGGCATAGGCGAAGAACGGAGTGGTCGCCGTGAGGAAGTCAGTATTCGTCCCGAACGTTCCAGTGCCGGTGCCCAACAGAATGGAAACCGTGCTGGCCGTATTGTTAGCGGTCGCGATGTCGAGATTGCCGTCGCCATTGAAATCGGCGATCGCGATGCCGGTGGGATTGGTTCCGGTTGCATAGGAAACACCTGCCTGGAAGCCCCCGCCATTCAATCCGATGAAGACGGAAACGTTGTTGCTGGCGCCATTGGCTACGGCGATGTCAAAAAATCCGCGGCCGTTAAAAGAGTTGGCGATTGCCAACTGATTGGGGATCGAGCCGGTGGCAGTCTTGTAGGACTTCTGCGCGGTGAACGTGCCATCCCCGTTGCCAAAGAAGATTTCCATCGAAGGGTCGTTCTGGTTGACCACAGCCAGGTCGGCCTTGCCGTCGCCGTTAAAGTCTGCAACCCCAATACAGACGGGTTTCTTGCCGGTATTGACAGTGGTGCCGGTGTTGAATGTTCCAGTACCGGTGCCAAGGAAGACGGAAAGCGTGTTGGCGGCGGAATTTGCCGTGACCATATCCTGAACGCCGTCGCCGTTGAAGTCTCCGGTTGCGACCCAAACCGGGCTGAGGCCGGTACCGGGCAGCGAGCCGGAAGCCGGCGTAAAGGTGCCGTTACCGTTGCCGAGCAGCACGAGGACATCATTATCGCCGCGATCCGCGATCGCCATATCCTTGAAGCCATCGCCGTTGAAATCAGCGATGCCGATCCCGGCGGGCTGATTCCCAGTCGCGGTAAAGTTGGGGAACTGGAATCCGGTGACGATAATTGGCGGGCTGGACTTGAGCGTCCAGGTGAGCGAGCCGGGGAAAACCTCAAGCGTGTTGTCCACCGCGTTCACCACGGCAAGGCCCGGCGAGAGAGAACCGGTGAAGGTGGGAGTGCCCGCCGGAGTGGTGGCCAGGGCCGAAGGGCTGAAGCCGGCGGCATAATCAACATGCGGCTGAAAGGTTGCGTTGCCCGCCCCCAGGAACACGGAAAATTCGTTGGCAGTCGGGGAAACCGCGGCAATGTCGGCATTGCCGTCATTGTTGAAATCGCTCACCACTACTTGAGTCGTGGGCCCCGGGGCCGCCAGATTGATGGCTGCCTGGAATCCCTTGACTGCCGGCAGGCTGTTAACCAGCACCGAGACGCTCGAGCCACTGGCATTCGCTGTCACGATGCTGGGGGCAGGGTTATTGTTGCTGCTGGTATTGAAGAAGCCCACTGCCATAGCCACCGGGTTGTTGGGCGTCGGACAGCCGGTGACGCCACCGGTGCAATCATTGAAGGGCAGACCTGGTCCGAAAGTTCCGAAACCTGTTCCGCGGAACAGCTCAATGGTTGAATCCGCTTCATTGGCCACCACAATGTCAATGAAGCCATCCTGATCGAAATCAGCGGCAACAACGGAGAGCGGATTGTTGCCGGCTGCCAGCGTGCTCCCGGTTGAAAAGACTCCTGTGTTCTTTCCGAGAAGGATCTGTACCGTGTTGTCAGCGCTGTTGGTGACTGCCAGATCCTGGTTGCTGTTTTTCTTGTTAGCGAACTGTGCGACCGCGACAGAAGTCGGCGCATTACCCACATTAGTCGTGATTTGAGCCTGGAAGGTCCCGTCGCCATTGCCCAGCAGAACAGAAACACTGCCCGTAGCCGCGCAAGGCTTAGTCGGGCAGTTGTTGTTTACCACGGCCAGGTCCTGCTTGCCATCGCTGTTGAAGTCGCCGACGGCGATCGCCACCGGTTCGGACCCTACCGCATACGAAACCCCGGGGGCATAACTCGCGAGCGATGTGCCCAGAAAGACGGAGATCGTATTGTCGTTGTAGTTAGCCACTACAAGATCGGGAATTCCATCGCCGTTGAAATCGCCATTGGCTATGGCCTGCGGATTGTGGCCTGTCGGGAACTGGGTCGCGTTGAAGACATAAGTCTGGCCCAGCGAAATGCAGGCTAAACCGGCAAGAACCACGCACAGCGCGACGCCGCGCCAAAGGATGTACCAGCTCAATTTCTGGGAATGCATGACTATACTCCTACTAGGAGAAATACGTTCTCGAACCAACCGTCCACTCTCACGAACGTGAAGAAGGGAGGGAAGTGGACGCTCTAAGTCTTTCACCGCGGCTTATTGGGTCGCGGTGTTCAGCATAACCGTCACAGTGGCCGGGTTAAGCAGGGAGTTGGCCGTTGCCACGTCGAGCCAGCCGTCATTATTGAAGTCGGCTGCCACCAAGCCAGCCGGACCCTCACCCGTCCAGTAATCAACGTGGGTTTGAAATGTCCCATCGCCATTGCCTTGTAACTGACTGACCAGCCCGGTATAGAAGGTGTACTCCATGATGCTGCGGTTGCCGGTGTCAGCTACGGCAAGGTCCGGAATACCGTCCCGATTCAAGTCGGCAATGACTACACCGGATGGCAATGGTGCTGTCGGATAGTCAACGTGGGGCTGGAAAGTCCCGTCGCCATTCCCGATCAGAACGCTGACGCTACCAGCGTTCGGACTGCTGGGGGTGTTATTGGCGACCACCAGGTCAGCCACCTGACTGCCGCTGACGATCGCCCCGATGGCGACAGACACCGGCTCGCTTCCTGTGGAATACACAACCTGCGGCTGGAAGGTGCCATTCCCATTGCCGAGGAGAACGCTGACGGTATCATCTTTCTGGTTCGTAACTACCAGAGCTTGGTTGGTTCCGGTGAGGACGCCGACGGCGACCGAAGAAGGCGCGTTGCCCACCGCGTAGTTAACTGGCTTCTGGAATGTGCCATCGCCGTTGCCCAGCAAGATACTGACAGCCCCGCTCTTGCCCGATGCGCTGCTGGTGTTGGCGGTTACCAGATCGGGCTTGCCATCGTTGTTGAAATCCCCGAATGCGATCGCCATCGGCTGCTTGCCGGTGGTGTAGTTCTTTGCTGTCTGAAACGTTCCATCGCCGTTGCCCAGCAATATGCTCACCTGGTTGCTGCCGTTGTCCGCAACTGCCGCGTCCAGTTTTCCATCCAGATTGAAATCGGCGAGCACGACCGATACAGGAGTCTTTGCGGTTGCGTAATTCTTGGGCGTCGAAAAAGAGCCATGTCCATTGCCCATGAGCACGCTCATGTTGTTGGACGTCGAATTCGCGGTCACCAGGCTCTGATCGCCATAGCTGGAAAGAATTCCCGATGCAATGCCGCGCGGAGTGGAGCCCGCGCCATACTCCATGTTGGCGACAAAGCTGGTGGTCTGGTTGATTAGCACACTTACCGTCGAATTGCCGTTGTTGCCCGCGACCAGATCAGTCAAGCCGTCGTTGTTGAAGTCGCCGGCTTCCACCGCGACAGGAAGAGATCCGGTGCCGTATTCGACTTGCCGTTGAAAAGTCCCGTCGCCATTTCCGAGAAGCACGCTGATTGCGTTGCCACCCATGTCTGACGCGATGATGTCCAGGATTGCTCCGCCTTTGAGATATGCAACGGTCAAGCCCTTGGGATGATCGCCGGCGGGATAAGCCACTGCGGTCTTGAGCGTCCCGTCACCGTTGCCCAGCAATACGCTCACCGAAGCGCTGCCATTGTTTGCGACTGCGACATCCATAAAGCCATCGCCGTTGAAGTCCCCGATTGCCTCGCCTTTGGGATCCGATCCAATCGCATAGTTGGTCCCACCGTGTTGAAAGGTTCCATCCCCGTTGCCGAGATATATCGTTACGTTGCCCCTCGTCCCGGCTGCGATTACCAGGTCCTGCTTGCCGTCGCCATTGAAATCGGCGGTCTGGATAGCGGCCGGAGCCTGTTGCGAGGGATAGTCCACGTGGCTCTGGAAGGTTCCGTCGCCGTTGCCCAGCAGTATGCTGAACGTGCTGCCGTTGCGGTCGGCCACGGCGAGGTCGAGGTTCTTATCGCTGTTGAAAAATCCCGCGGCGACCCCGACTGGACCGGCTGCTACCGCATAGGAACCTGCCGTCTGAAAGGTTCCATCTCCTTTTCCCAGCAGAATGCTTATAGTGTTACTCGCGGTGTTGGCCACGGCCAGATCAGGAATGCTGTCATTATTGAAGTCGCCGGACACGACCGCTTCCGGCTGCTTCCCCACGGTGTAAGGCGCCGCGTTCTGGAACGTGCCGTCGCCGTTGCCCAGAAGGACGTCAACTGTGCCGTCGCTTGCTTTCGAACCCCCGTTGGAATTGGTGATTGCCAGGTCGAGCTTGCCGTCGTTGTTCAAATCGGCCACTGCGACCGAGGCAGGACCCTCCGGCGTGCCGGTGGCGTACCCGGGCGCGACGACAAACTGAGGTTGCGCCGCCGCCATTCCCACACAGGCGGCGAACACCGAGACGAATAGCGCGCATTTCGACATAATCTTTCTGCCCTCTTTCGCGATGGTTCGAGAAGCAAGACGAATCCGAGCGGGGTTCTCCGCTGCTGGAACCTGAGACAAAAAATCAGTTACACCAAGATTGCATTCGAGGGGGAAAAGTAAAGTGAGTGCGGTAAGATGTGCTTGCCCGCCTGCCTTTATGATCTTGTAATCTTGCGCCAAGCTTGCCCTCTGCGTCAATGCCTTTCGTTTCGATTTGAACCCGCATCCGACTATGTTTCGCAAACCCAATCTTTTCTTCCTGCTACGGTGTGCCTGACTGCGCTACATCGTCGAAGCGTGATCGGCGGCACGAGCGGCGGTAAAGACCGTGCTGGCCGCCCCCTTCGACAACAGGAAATTATCAATCAACAGAGCATCGATTCCCGAGCAGAAATAACTGCGCACCGCGTCTCGGGGTTTGACGACCAACGGTTCGCCGAACAAGTTAAATGACGTATTCACCAGCAGAGGAGCCGGAGCATGCTCCCCGAACCGCTTGAGAAGGCGCCAGAACAGAGGATTGCTCTGCTGCCGCACCACTTGTAATCGCACCAGCCCACCGGGGAGCACAAAGCCTTCCGGTAAAACCTCAGCTGCCGGCCGGGCCCAGGCCAGAGAATTCATGGACTGACAAAGACTGGAGGATTGGAAATACTGGGCACAATCTTCTTCCGGCACCGCCAGCGCGAAGGGACGAAACCACTCCCGGTGCTTGATGTAGTCATTGAGATTTTCCCGCACGTACGAAGCCCAGGGAGAAGCCAGCAGGCTGCGATTGCCGAGCGCGCGCGGTCCAAACTCGGCGCGGCCCTGAAACCACCCGACAATTTTTCCGCCTTCGAGAAGCTGCAGGGCGGCATCCAGCTTGCGCTCTTCGGTGGTGTGAAGGGAATAACGCGCTTTGCAGTTGTCGAGCACTTCCTTGAGTTCGGAGCGGCCCGAAGCCGGGCCGCCATAGACTGCGTACACTGCTTCGTGCCGTGGTTTGTTCAGGGTGTGATGCCAGACCAGCAGGCCTGCCCCCAGAGCACCACCGGAATTGCCCGGTGCCGGTGGCACGTACACCTGGTCGAGTCCGAGCCGTTTTTCCAGTGCCGCCACCAGCAGCGTGTTCTGGAACAGGCCGCCGGCGAAGCAGACGTTCTTTACACCAAGCTGGGCGCGATATCGTTCCGCCAAAGTGCCCACGATTTCTGCACAGGCCGCCTGAATGCTGCTGGCCAGCGCGCGCCGCTGGTCCTCCGTCAGTTCGGACTTTGAATCTGCAACCCCGACGGCGCGGTAGAACTTTTCAGAAAAGGTCAGCCTTCCTGCGAGATTAATATAGCTGCTGTTCAAGCGGGGCAGCCGCGTTTTGGAATCCTGCAACATCTCGAGGAAGACGCTCTTAAAAGCGGGTTCACCCTCGAGGCTGAGCCATTGGGTCTTGTGTTCATCCTTGTGGGGCGTGAACCCCAGCAGGCGAGTGACGTGCGAATAAATCCAGGCCGCGGAGTGCGGGAAGGGAATTCTCTTCAGGACCCGAATCTGCGTCCCCTCTCCCAGGCTGACGGTGACGGATATCCCGTCCCCCTCCTGGTCGAAGGTCAGGATCAAGGCCCGTTCAAAGGGAGACAGGAAAAAGGCGCTCGCGGCGTGAGACAGATGGTGATCGAAAGTCCTGACCCTGGACGGCTCTCCGCAGGTTAGCCGGAGCATCCGGATTTGGTTCATTTCCCGGGCCAGGCCCCCAGCTTCATTGGCTTCGTGATACGCGCTGGCGACGGGAGAGAACGGAAACCGGCGGGCGCGAAACAGCGAGCGCCGCATCCACCCGTGAAACGGCTCGGTGGCGGCACTGATGGCGTCAAGATCCTGCCAGCGCGCACCGCTTTTCTCCAGACAGAAGCGGATGGCGTCATCGGGGACCCCCGATGTCTGGGAGCGGGCCAACTTGTCGTTCTCGACCGCAGCTTTGACCACGCCATCTTCAAACAGCGCGGCCGCCGTGTCGTGCCGGAACGATGATAGGGCAAGGATCAACATAACGGGTAATCGTGTGCGTTAGTCGTCGTCTCCGCCATCACTGGCGATGGGGTCGAGGTCGCTGAGCAGTGGACTCTCCTTGGACAGAAATTCGACGTGCCCGCACTTCGGGCAAACCAGCATGGCGTGCGCGCGGCTGATGCCGTAAGGCAGAAATGTGAAGCGCGTCGGGCGGTAATCGGTGAGTTCCGTATTGCACCGCAAGCATGAGACCGTCGGCTTGCTCTTCACGGCCAGGATGCCTTCGGAGACAGAATCGTGCGTGGCTGGCTGGGTTTTCATTTGGTCCTCAAACTAGGGATGAAAATCTCCTTGGCGGGAGGCGATCGGCGCCGGGCTTTGTCCGGGCGAAGTCAGGAAATCGGCCAGGCCCTGCGCGAATTTGTGCGTGCCAATTTCCTTCATGTGGCACTGGTCCTGAAAGTATTTCTGGAGATCGCTTCCGTCGGAGTTTCCGCTCAACACCTGCTTGCTGAGAACCAGCGGAACGCTGTGGCTCTCGGCGAATTCACGGAATTTGACTTGAAATGGACCCTGGTTGTCGTATTGTCCGGTGCGGCCGTCGTAACCGGTAAACAGGACAAACACCGGCGTCACATGATGCTGGGTCAGGGTATCGTACATCTGTTGCAATGAGTTCTGATACTGGGTCTGCACGTCCTCAATGGAGAGCGTCCGGCTGTTGGTGCCGGGAACCATGTACTTCTTCATGCGGTTGTAAGAAGACCGCGCCCAGCGCTCGACGATGATGTTATAAAGGGCGATGCTGCGCATCTTGTTTTTCATGCGTACGCGGGAGGCAAAAATATCTTTTGTCTTCTCGTCAGCGTACGCGAACTTGCCCAGTCCGCCCTCATTGAAGCTGTAGCCCACCACCACCACGTCGGGGTGAATTCCACGGTCCCACAAGTAAAGGAACTTCTCGCGCATGAATGCCGTCGGATATCCGTCCACCCCGCCGTTGAGCACCGCGTAGCGGCCGGGAAATCTCTGATCGAGAGTCTTTTGCAATTCTGCCGGATAAGTATGGCCGTCATCCACGCCATAGCCATAGGTCACAGAGTCGCCCAGGCAAAGCACGGCATGCTTGCCGCTGGTGGCGGCGTCAGGGCCGCGCAAGCCATCGTGATTTATCTGGGACAGGGTGAGAGAAATCTTCTCGAGATACTCCTGGTTTGGAATAGGCGTATAGAGCAGATTACCCTGGCGTTCGTACGACTCCGACCGCTGGTAGCTCATGCAGCGGAACCCGAATTCGGCGACTATTACCAGCAGCGGCAGCAGCAGCATGGAGCGCAGCCAGGGCGAAAACAAAAATGCGCCAAACGGCTTGCGAACCTTGGGATCTTCAGAAATGCAGCGGGCGATATAGTTGAAGTTGCCGCAGGTCTTGTCGAGCGCAATCAGCGCATAGGCCACATAAAGCGTGGCCAGCAGCGGGACGATGTTCAGAATGTCGTAATGAATGTTGGGGATGTAGAGACGATTCAAAACGATGGCGAGGACGGCAAACACGAAGATGACAAACGGAGCCCATGACCCCTTTTGCGGCCGAGCAGCGGAGATCTGGGGTTCGTTCCGGGTCTCAATCACAGCCATGGTGTCACCATTCATTGCGCGTTTGCCAACTGCTGCTCCGGCGCTTGCCGGACCACATCTTTCCAGCTCGGATATCCCATGCGCGCCAGTGTTTTTCCGGCGTATTGCTCGAACCGTTCCAACTGGGGCTCGGTGTACTTGTCGCGCCAGCCCATAATTGCGCCCTGCCGCACGAATCGTCCTTCCTGGGAACCGCTCTTATGCAGCTTCTGCGCTTTGTTTTCCCGCTCGCGCATTCTCTCGAGAGTATTGTCGGCGATAGCGTCGGCAATCAACTGGCGGTCAATCTGGAAGCCAAGGTAGTCGAGGATGATCTCCAGTTTTTCCTGCGGGTTCTTGCGCATCTGCTCGAACGGCACCACAAGCAGGTCCCCCCTTTTTGCCAGGGGAGAATCAAGCCAGTTTGGAATATGTTCCTGCCAGCAGCCAAAGCCGTTAATGGTCCCTTTCAGAAACGCTTCGATGTAGGCGTCGAAATCTCCCCACCACGCCAGGCCCAGCTCTTTCTCGCGCGAGTACTGGGAGAGCAGGCAATCGCGCCCGTCCCGCACCAGGTAAATGGCCCGGTGATATGCGGGCCGGTATAGTTCATGGGTCTTGATCAGGCGCCCTTGTCCGGGAAGCAGGGGCAACGCGTCCTTGTGAATGCCGACTTCGGCAATCACGCTGTTCACATTGTCGAAGCCTGCAGACCTCCCGGTGAGGATTCGGGTCAACATGAAGCGCAGCCAGGTATTGCCGGAACGGGGATACGAGGCCACCATCACATCGTTGCCGTCAATGCCCCGGTCACGCAGCCAGATGATGGGTGCGCGCAAAAGAGTCTTGGAAGCCTTGTGTCTGATTTTGCGGTATGTAGAAACGGTCCTCATAATCCTTAATTCTTAGGAAAGACTTTCAGCAGGCGCCTGTGCCCCACAGCACGGCAGGCAGCGTAGCCAGCAGGATCCTGATGTCCAGCCACAGGGTGTAATTCAGCAGATAGTCCATGTCATGCGGCATCATGCCGATCACGCTGGTATTGTTCTCGCGCTCGCGAATCTGCCACAGGCCGCTGATCCCAGGCCGCACCATGCAGCGGAGACGGCGGATCTTGGGATAAGGCTGCATCATGTGGAGCACCAGCGGTCGCGGGCCCACCAGGCTCATATCGCCCTTGAGCACATTGAACAACTGCGGCAATTCGTCAATGCTTGTCTTGCGAATGAACAGGCCGATCGAGGTAAGGCGGGGGTCTTTTTCCAACTTGAACAAAATGCCGCTTTTCTGCATTTCTTCCAGCTGCTTGACGTTCAAGACCTTGTCTTGATCGGTGCGCATGGAGCGGAACTTCATGCACATGAAGTGTCCCTGGTCCAAGGCCCACCGTTTGTGCGTGAACATCACCGGGCCGGGCGAGGTCAGCTTGATCGCCAGCGTGGTTGCCAGCAGAACCGGAGACAGGACGACAATCAGGCAAAAGCTCCCGACGATATCGAACAGCCGCTTCAGAGCCAGCTGGAGTTGAATGCTCGGCTGCGCAAATCTCGTGCGCACCTCGGCTTCTACACGGTCCAGGTCCCGCATGACCCAGCGGTAGCGGTCGCTTTCGATGACCGAAGCCGCGGCGGAAAAATGTTCGGAAACGGAAGCTACTTCCGGTTCACTTTCCAGAGATGCCTTCATCGGTTCCAACGTCATATGCGTCCCTTGTTCGCGAGCAAGATTTTGACTGCAACGACGGAATGCTTGAACGGCTGCTTTCTGGGGGGAGTGTTTTCGAGATGCGGCTAAGTCAATTTCCGGATCAAGCCACGACGGCGACCTTTTCGGCCAGGAGCTGCCGGGCGAGAACCAGCGCGCGGCCAATGGCCTGATCCATGTCGTAATAGCGGTATTCTCCAAGACGGCCGCAGACCATCAGATTGGGGATGGCGTCTGCGCGCGCCCGGTACTTCTTGTAGAGATCCTGGTTTTCTTTGTCGGGAAAGGGATATTCCTGATAGTTCGGATCTTTCGGATCGTAGGTGTATTCACGCGTGAGCACGGTGCCGACGATGTCTGGAACTTCCTCTTTCGGCATCATGTGTTTCCATTCCAGAGTGCGGATGTGCGGACCAAGTTCGGGGTCCGGATTGTTCACCTGCCCGCAGGGAAGCGCGAAGTCTTTGTCGGCGATGTGCGTGTGTTCACGTCGCTGCCCACGATAACGCAGCACGCCGAGGTCATAGAAGAAGTATTCGTCAATCGGTCCGGTGAAGATCAGTTTTTTGCGCGCCGTGACCAGATGCTTGTGGTTGAGGTAATCGAAGTTCATCACGATGGGAATGCCGTCGATGATGTTCTTGGTGAATTCGGCATAACCGTCGCGGGGAATGCCCTGATATTTATGCCGCATCAGCCGCGGCTCGTCGTCTTCGCGGACGTCGAAGCGGCGGGCAAGATCGGCCGAAAGCTGATTTGCCTTCACGCCCCACTGTTTCTCGCTGTAGCCCTTGACGAACTTGCGGTAGATCGGCTCCGGCATCATGGCCAGGGAGGCTTCTTCGAAATTGCGGGGAACGCCAGTAAACGAGGGCTTCCAGTTTTCGCCAACCGTGCGGCGAATGTAGCTGGCGGCGATTGGCCAGTTTTCAATCTGGCCATCCACGAAGGACTTTACGATGGCTTCATACTTATAAAAGCTGGCGAAGCGGTTGACGTACTCCCAGATTTCTTCCGAGCCGGTGCGGAAATAGTGCGGGCCATAAGTATGGATGCGAACGCCAGATGGATGCTTGTGGTCGTGTACGTTGCCGCCTACGTGCGCCCGCCGTTCAAGAATGAGAACATCGCGGCCGGCATCGGTGAGGAAGCGGGCGATGGTACCACCGGTCAATCCCGAGCCGACGATGACGTAATCAGCCTTAAGATGCGGCTTCAGACTGGAATCACCGCCGTTTCGGTTTCCGTTCCTGCCCCGATTTAGAGTCTGTTCCATTTCTCTCGTACACCCGCACGAAGAATTGAATTGCAATCGTTAGATTTTCTTGGGGGATTTCTACGACTCAGCCGAGCGATGCCTTGTCGACCACGTAATTATCGAGCACCAGCGTGTCCATTTCGCTTTTCTTGAACGTATTGAACGCGTTGGCGGGAGTGGTCACAATGGGCTCGCCTTTCAGATTGAACGACGTGTTCAGAATGACCGGCACCCCCGTGGCTTGACCGAAACGGCTGATCAGCTTGTGATAGCGCGGGCTCTGGTCTTTGAACACGGTTTGCAAACGGCCGGTCCCATCCACATGCGTGATCGCAGGCAGAATGCTGTGCGCGTGCGGCTTTACCGGTACGACATATTGCATGAAGCGGGCCGGGTAATGGTCAACGGCATGGGGCAACTCGAAGTAATTTTCCGCCGCCTCGGCCAGAACCGACGGAGCGAACGGCCGGTACGGCTCCCGGAACTTGATCTTGGCGTTGACAATGTCTTTCATCTCGGCCTTGCGGGGATCGGCGATGATGCTGCGATTGCCCAGCGCGCGCGGACCCCACTCGAAACGCCCCTGATACCAGCCGATAACTTTGCCGCTCATCAGGCGCTCGACGACCTGGTCAAGCATTTGGTCTTCGCTCTCGATCAGGCGGAAGGGAATGTTGCTGTCCTTCAAGAAAGTGCTGATCTCAGAAGGCCCGTACTGGCGTCCCCAATAGGCGTTATCCATGCGGAAGTTGCGGGGCTTTCCCAACAAGGTGTTGTAAGCCCACAGAGCTGCCCCCAGCGCGCCGCCACCATCGCCCGCGCCCGGCTGCACAAATACCTGCTCGAACGGCGTCTCGCGAATGATGCGGCTGTTGGCCACGCTGTTCAGCGCCACGCCACCGGCCATGCAGAGATTCTTCATGCCGGTTTCTTTGTGCAGACTGCGCGCCATGCCCAGAATCAATTCTTCTGTGACTTTCTGAATGCTGGCGGCGATATCGGCGTAGTGCTGGTTCTGCTTCGAAAGTTCGCTGACGTTCGCAGGCGGAGCGCCGAAGTAAGTCGGGAATCCGGTTTCCTCGGTAAAGAACAGCAGCTTGTGCGGGCGTGGCTCGCCGAACAGATCCACGAATTTCTGGTTGTAGGTGGTGTCGGTGGAGTGGTGGAAGCAGAAATAGTCCATGTTCAGCGAGAAAGAGCCGTCGCTGTTCTGCTGCACCGTTTTCCAGACTTTATCCACGTAGCGGGGCTTGCCGTAGGGCGCCATGCCCATGACCTTGTATTCACCTTCATTCACTTCGAATCCAAGAAAGGCGGTGAAGGCGCTATACAGAAGCCCGAGGGAATGCGGAAAGTCCATCTGCTTAAACAGGCGGATGTTGTTGCCCTTGCCCACGCCATAGGTTGCAGTGATCCATTCGCCCACCCCGTCAACCGTCAAAATTGCGGACTCGTCGAAAGGAGAACACAGGTAAGCGCTGGCTGCGTGAGAAAGATGATGCTCGGAGAAGAGGATCTTATCTTTGCTCACGCCGAGTTCGGTTTGCAGTGTGCTCGCGACCCACAGCTTGTCGAGCACCCAGGTGATCATGGATTCGCGGAAGACGCGCCATGATTTCGGATAGGTGCCGAGTACGCTTGCCAGAATGCGGTCGAGCTTACGGAAAGGCTTTTCGAAGAAGACGACGTAGTCCAAATCCTGCCCGGTAATTCCGCCGGCTTCCAGGCAGTACTGAATCGCCATTTTCGGGAAGCCGTAGTCGTGCTTGATGCGCGAGAAGCGTTCCTCTTCAGATGCCGCGACAAGTTTTCCATCGCGCAGCAATACCGCTGCTGCGTCATGGTAGTAACAGGAGATGCCCAGGATATCCACTAGATCATTGCCTCTTGGCCCACTGCATGTCCATGACTTCGTCGGGGTGATCGAGCCATTGCGTGGGACGTTTCTTGATTCTTAAAGGATCGGAAAAAAACCGCACCATAAACCCGAAAGGCCACAGCACCACAACATAAATGATGGTCAGGATCAGTCGGGCATTGAAGTCGCCAATGATCTTGGCGAGCTTTCGCCCCACTGCGGTAAATCTCAGGAAGAGGGCGAAAAGCAGCAGCCCAGACCACACCCAGCAGTACCAGCGCAGCCCTGCCCAGCAACCCGATGTGCCGGCTTCACATAATGGACTTGCCATCTTTTTCCCCTAGAACAACGTGTAAATAAACGGCGCAATCGCCGGGTTCGACGCCAGAATCAAAACCACTCCCAGAACCAAGATGATGGTGACAATTGGTATCATCCACCAGCGTTTGTTGCTCCAAAAGAACTGGAAAAGCTCCCCCGCAATGCCGAAGCGGCGGCTCGCAACATTAAGAAAACCCATGACTTCCTCCTAAGGTCGTTTAATGGCAAGGGGCAGCTGCCAGGCCGCCGGCTTGCGCGTGTGCAAAAATTTGCAGCTTCACTAACCGTACAGCAATTCTGAAGTAGGCGAAACGCCGTCGGTGTCGAACGAGCGCAGACCCAGTAACTGAAGGGTTACAAAGGTAACATACGCGGGGTTGAGGTAAACGTAACGCCGCCATAAACGGCGGGGCTCCATGCACAGGCGGAAGAACCACTCCATGCCCATGTCTTGAATCCACCGTGGAGCCTGACGAACTTCGCCCGCGATGAACGGAAACGCCGCCCCGACCGCGAGTGCAGGCATGGGAAGCAGATCGCGCATTTCGTAGACGAAGACTTCCTGCCGGGGACAGCCCAGACCAACAAAAGTTATGCGAGCCCCGGAATTGCGGATTCTTTCCGCAAGCTCGATTTTTTCCTGCGGCGTGAGCCGGCGGAACTTGGAGGTTTCCGCGCCGGCAATGATGATGCCGGGGTAGCGCTCGCGGAGGTTTTTCTGCATCGCGCCCAGGATGGATGGCGTAGCGCCATAGAGGAAAACCGGCACCCCATCTTTCGCAGCGCGCTCGCAGAGATAGAGCGTGAGGTTGGGGCCATAGCAACGGTCGCGCAAAGGCGATTTGTGAAGCAGGTTCAACGCCCACCGCACCGGCTGGCCATCGGGAAGCACGACATCGAGATTGTTCAGACGATGCTTGTGTTCTTCGTCCAGCGCGCCCGTCATTAGGCCATGGACGGCCAGCGCCGAGATTGAGGCCGGGCGGCCTTCTTTGGCGGCGCACATCACGTACTCGATGGCGCCTTCGTAGTCAATCTCGTCAATCAGGATGCCGCAGACGTTTTTCTTTTCGGCGTGGATCACGCGCTCTTCCTCCACCGTTCCCGGTTCATCTCATAGATCTCGTTCAAAATTGCCGGGACATCGTACTTGTGGCGCCAGGCTGGATAGTGTTCCTGAAAGCGCGAGACGTCACTGATCCACCAGATGTGGTCGCCCTGGCGGTTCTGGTCCACGTATTTCCAGTCCAGCTTGTTGCCGCTGATCTTTTCGCAGAGGTCAATGGCCTCCACCATGGAGCAATTGCTGTGGCGCGCCCCGCCCATGTTATAAACCTCGCCGCAACGCGGGTTCTGGAAGAAGGCGTCAAAGGCGCGAATCAGGTCGTTGCTGTGAATGTTGTCGCGGACCTGTTTGCGCTTGTATCCGTAAATTGTGTAAGGCGAGCCCGTGGCAGCACACTTCATCAGGTAGGCAAGGAAGCCATGGAGCGCGGTGCCCGAATGATTCGGTCCAGTCAGGCACCCGCCGCGAAAACACGCTGTCTTCATCTGGAAGTAACGGCCGTATTCCTGCACCAGCACGTCGGCGGCGACCTTCGATGCCCCGAAAAGACTGTGCATGGTGTGGTCGATCGACATGGTCTCGGGAATGCCCTTGACGTAGGCATGGTTGGGATCGATTTCCCAACGCGTGGCACACTCGACCAGGGGCAGGTAGTTGGGCGTGTCGCCGTAGACCTTGTTGGTTGAGACAAAGATGAACACTGCTTCCGGCGCGTACTTGCGCGTGGCTTCCAGCAAGACCAGCGTGCCTTCGGCGTTGACCGTGAAATCCATCATGGGATTGCGCGCCGCCCAGTCATGCGAAGGCTGCGCCGCCGTGTGCACGATCAGCTTGATGTCTTTTCCGTGCCGCCCGAAGATCTTCGAGATTTCGGCCTGATCGCGAATGTCAGTCTGATGGTGGGTGTAGGATTTGACTTCCTTCCTTAACCGGTCCCGCACCCAGGTGGTCGAGGCTTCCTCGCCGAAAAATTCCTTGCGCATGTCGTTGTCGATGCCGGCAACGTCCAAGCCTTTGGCGGCGAAATACCCTACGGTTTCTGATCCCACCAGTCCTGCTGATCCTGAAATGATTGCGACGCTCATCGTTTCGTTAGTACGTCCTGCCTTTCGAATGTAGGGAGGTTTAGGCCTGTGCCGATGCCAGCTCTGCCAACTCAACGGCGGGTTGCAGAGCCGTGGCACGGGCATAAATGTCCATCAGCAGGGGATAGTTCTTTTGTGCTGTATACCGGCCGAGGTACGTGCTGCGGGCGGTTTTGCCCATGGCCTGCATCTCTTCCGGGTGCGACCATGCCCACTGCACCTTGGCGGCCAGATCGGACGCGTTGCCGGGAGTGAAGTGCAGCCCGGTGCGGCCGTCTTCGACCAGTTCCTGCATTCCGCCGAGGCGCGAACAGATGACCGGAACGCCGCAAGCAAAGGATTCCGCAATGCCCATGGGAAAATTTTCGTAACACTGGCTCGGCGCCAGCAGAAATTTTGCCGCCTTGATCGCCTCGTGAGCTTGCGGGCGCGCCAGTCGGCCGGTGAATGTAACGTTCGCCAGCGAAAGCGCCGCAGCTTGCTGACGCAGCGAAGTCATTAGAGGCCCATCGCCCACGATCATGAGCGGAATATCGCATTGCAACTGTTTCCAGGCCGTCAGCAAAGTATCGAGGCCCTTTTCTTCCGAAAGGCGCCCGGCAAAGACGGCGTAGGAACCTTTTCCCTCGCGTTCGCCGGGATCAGGGTGAACGAAGTTCGGTTTCACGCAAGTCTTTTCGCCCGGAAGGCCATGGGATACCAGCTTCCTCCGGGAAAATTCGCTTAATGCGATGTAGAGATCCGCATACGACTGGCGTTGCCGCTGGGTCTTGATCATAAGAGCCACCGCCGTGGTGGTCGCACGCGAATTGCGGAAGCAGGCGTGAGCAATTCCGCGTAGCAATGAATGCTCGGCGCACTCCTCACATGCTTTGCCCTCGCGAACAAAATTCGCGGCGGGGCAGAACATGCGGAAATTATGCAGGGTCTGCACCACCGGAATGCCCGCATCGTGGCAGGCGGCAAAAACCGAGGACGACATCATCATGAACGTGTTGTGCACGTGCACGACGTCGGGCTTTTCCTGGCGCAACAGGCGGCCCAGCGCGGCTCTCGTGTCAGTTGACCAGGCGATGTTTCTCAGCAACGCCAACTTCCGCATTCCGCTATAGGTCTCAGCCTCGTAGTTGGTCCTGCAATAAGTCAGAACGGTGTGGCCGGCTCGTTCGAGCAATTCGCGCTCCTGCTCGAAGACTACTTCTTCCCCACCCGGTATCTGGTATTGATTGTGGACCAGCAGGATCTTCATGGCTTTAATTTGAATTCCGGGTCAGGCATTGCACCAGATCACCATTGTTCAGGTACAAAACATCCTCGCGGCTGGAAACGTAATCGAGTATCTCCGACAGCGCATCCCATTGTTTCAACTGGTCGATTTCCCAGGAGTGTCCCCACAGGTGCCACATGCCGCCCTGCTCCAGCACGCGGTCAAACAGTTTCTTGCCGATCGCGACCCAATCCTCGCCAAAGCCAAGCTGGGTGGTGTAGTCGTACAGGCGGCCGAGTTTTCGCGACTTCAGCACGTTGCGCAAATATTCGTTGCGGGTGTGCGGATAGACTTGAATGCTGGTGGGCAAATCGTAGAGATCGTAGTTCGTATCGGTTGCCAAAAGGCGAACAGTGCGGGCGCCGTCGTATCCGGCTTTCTTTAACTCTTCCACGACCTCCGCGGTGAAACGCCCTCGGGGGTAGCAGAACATGCGGACGCGCTGCCCCAGAATATCTTCGAGAGAAGCCTTGCAGCCGTTCACCACTTGCTTGGCTTTGCCGATGGGAATCTCCGACATGATTTCGTGGGCGATGCCATGCCCGCCGATTTCAAAACCCTTTGCGGTCATTGCCCGCATATCGCCTTTGCTCAATGCCGGACTATCGCTGAACCTCTCGATGGGCACATAAAACGTCCCGCTCATGCCGCGCGACTCGAGCATCTCGGCAATCTTCAGATCGCGGGCGTCGCCGTCATCCCAGCTGGTGGTGACGATTTTTAATTTCTGTTTCGTCATTGCCTAGTTTTTTGCGGCCCGCTCTTTGAGCGCTTCGAGCACGCCATAATAGGCGGGCTTTTTGCCGTGGTTCTCATCGAATAAATCGGGCTTGGCATCAGGGTGTGGATTGCGCCGTTTGGTCGCCAGCCATGTGTCTTTATCGGAAAGGTCCCAGACGGTTAGGCCCTTGCAGTTCGAGTCGGCCAGGCAAGTTGCAGCTACGTCGTGATAGATTTTTTTCTGGTTGGCCATTGCATCAGGAAACGCTCCGGCCGGGCCCTGGTAGACGTCCATTTCTGTGATGTAGGCGTGGACCCCGGCTGAGCGGGCTTGCGAAAGCCAATATTTGAATTCGTCCAGGTAGCTCGGCCGCAGCAACTGCGCTTCCAGATGCATTTCGATTCCCGCGGCGTCAATCGGCACGCCTTGCGATTTCAGGCGCTTGATCAGGGTGAAGAATTCGTCGGTCTTGGCCCGATCCACGCCGTCGAGGCCAAATGTCTCGTTCAGCACAAGCTCAGCTTTGGTTGCCGGACGCGCATAGCGGAATGCCCTTGCAATGTATTCGTCTCTGCCAAAGCGCTTTTCCCAGGGTTGGTTGGGATTTGACAGCGGTTCGTTCACTACGCCCCAGGCATAAAAGGCGTCGCCCCCATGTTTCACCACGGTTTGAATGTCGTCCTTCATCACTGCATCCAGCGCCTTGGCATCCTGGGCGAGTGGTCTCATCCACTCCGGCAGCGAGTCGGCGCGATAAATCAGCGCCGCGCCGTAAACTTTCATGTTGTGTTCTTTGGCGAAGCGAACGGTGCGGTCAATACGGTCGAAATCGAAGCGGCCTTTTTCGGGTTGAACAACTCCCATCATTCCCATCACCAGGGTTGAGTTGAACTCGCTGCCTAAGATCTTGCGGCCTTGCTCATCCTGGTCCCACGACCTCGGCCTGATTCCGGTGCCGATTCGAAACCCAATCTTGTCGGCGTACTGTCGAAGCGTTTCCTGCTGGTCCGGTGAAGTGCTTTGCGCGAGCACGAACCCTGCAAACGCGATCAGGAGTGTTACAACCAGCGGGAACCGGAGGCTCATGTTCCGTAGGCCGGCTCCGGCGCATCCAGCATGACACGCTCTTCTTTCGGTTTCAGGTACTTTCGGCGGATAAACTCGGCAGCCGCCAGCGCTGCGAAGAAGTGACAGGGAGGATGCAAGCTGAGGTCAGTCATGAAGAACATGCGGACCGAAACCACCGTAAGCACCGCCATGCCTTCATAAGCGAGCTGCCGGTCATACATGTTGTACCGGTTGCTGATCGTCGCTTTGACCAGGATGTACCAGGCGGTGATCATGATGAGCAGGGCTGGAATCAATCCCCAGGCTCCCATGCCTACTGTGATCTCGACCCAGTCGCTGTGAATGGTCGCAGTTGAACTGAATCCGATTTTGGCCAACACACCGAAGCGAGCCGCCGCCCACATCCCCAGACCGGTCAAGGGATAGTTGGAGAACTTCTCCAGCGCCACTTCCCACCACTCGACGCGTCCGCTAAGCGATGACATTGCGTTGGCGCTTTGTCCGCGCTCCACATACAGATAAAGAACTTCGCCGAAGCCGCTCACGATAATGGCTAACAAGCTGGCAAAGACGATGGATGCGCCCTGGCCGACACGGTTGGAAAGCAGATAAATCAAAAACACGGCGATGCAGAATCCCCCGAGAGCGGAACGAGTCTGGGCGAAGATGACGGTGACGAATCCGAAGATGAAAACCGCAATGTACCAGGCTGTGTTTTGCCGCTTGCGACTCAGCGGCAAGAGCCGGCACAGAGCAAGCGCAGTGATACAGGCCGCGTATTCGCCGATCTGGTTCGAGGAAACATCGGGGAAGACCCCCTGCAGCCAAACGCCCAACTCGCCGATTCCGGCCTGCCCGTAAATACCGCCTTTGGCCAAAGCGTCGAGCGGATCCCAAATGCAACCGAACCAGACGTTGACCAGCATGACGCCGTAAAGTATCCAAACCCAGTCAGTAAATTTCTTGAAGTCTTCTGACTTTGTGACCACCAGAAGGATGGTGCCGAGCAGACAAACATCCACTCCGTATTCGATGGCTTTGTATAAGGTCCACGCAGCATAGACCGACCAGATGGTGGAGAACAGGGCCATCAGATCGAACCAGATAAGCAGGCCCACAATCCCCCGGAAAACTGAACTCAGCCAGTCCAAACGCTTGCGAAACAGCTTGACCAGCAGATAGGAGCCGACAAATCCCACGGTTGCGATACGGAACAGGGCGGCGTTGTCCACCGGCGCTTCCAAACCTTCCACTGCGGTACGTTTGCGGAATACCAGGCCGCTGATGAAGATGATGAGCCACAGCCAGTGATACCACTGCAGGCTCTTCCACATTTCCACCGATCCTGCCCAGAGCTCGCGGAAGGTGTGGTAGAAGTAGAAGACCCCAACCACCCCGGCGACAATCAGCGCCAGGAAAATGTCGACGTCGTATTTGCGGTAGCTGTGCGCGTGCTTGGTGATGAAGCTCTGCAATGCGAGGATCGCGTAAAAGCCGAGACTGCCCACGGTGATGAACAAGACCACCAGCCAAGGCGAACCGCTTTCCAGGGAAGCGCGCTGCGCTCCGTTGCCGAATTTGCTGCTCGTGCTCAAATGACTACTCCTGACTACCTACCAACCTGTGATTCCAGGTAAGGTTCAGACAGCGAGGCTTGAATCGGGATGGGAGTTGATTGTTTCCCGCTCAGGACATACCCCATCTGCTCCAGAACCTGTCCCGCGTGCTGCTCCATGAACTCCACTTGCATTGGCGTAAGCCGGTTGCGCCATCCGCCAGTCGAGCCTCGGCGAATGAATCGGGTCTCTTCCCCATGGCTGCCGGCCGGAACCGCCCTGGAAAGCTGGGGCTGGCTCTGTTCTTTCTCCTGCATCCGCTGCAGCGAGTTGTTGGCAATGGCGTCGCGCACGCTCTGCGGCTCGACCATCACGCCGAGAAAATCCAGAACCTGGCTCACAATGGCTTCCGTGTTGCGCCGCATTTCCTCGAACTTGATCAACAGAAAATTGGGCGTATGAGCCAGCGGCGAGTCGACCCATCCCGGTACATGCTCTTGCCAGGGGCTGAAGGGATTCACTTCGCCGCGCACAAACTGGCGCATGAAATGATCGAAGTCATCGGGTACCCATCCCAGCGCCTTCTGGTACGCGAACTCGGACAATACAACGTCACGCACATCGCGCACCAGGTAGATGGCTTTCCTGTACTGCTTGCGATAGGCCTCGTGGGTCTTGATCAAACGTCCGCTCCCCGGTAGAAGCGGTTGCGCGGGGCCGTGCAGTCCGACTTCGGCAACCAGGTGGTTGACCTCGTCGAAGCCGGAAGTCTGCCCTGCGGCCAGGATGTCAAAAAGTACAAAGCGCAGCCACGTGTTTCCGGAACGGGGATAGGAAGCAATGAAGGCGTCGTTGGGATCGAGTCCCCAATGGCGCACCCAATTGAGCGGAGCGCGCATTCCTGACTTTGCCGCCCGATACCAGATTTTCTGTGGAGTTAGCACGAGGGTTGTCTCTCAGTATCTCCACCAGCTGGCCAGGTAAGCGACCGTGCCGCCCACCGACCGGCGCAAACGCCGAAAAAACGATGGCGGCGCCACCTTCAATCCCGGCTTCGGTTGCGGCGCGCGAAAGCTGGCGCGATTTCCATTGGCTTCGGGTGTTGTGTCTGTCATCTTGTGGTCCTTGCTCGAAAGTTGATGAACCTACTCCGGGGACTCCTCGGTCAGCCTTGACTGCCCCACAGGCTGCAGCCCAACCTTTTCGCGGCTGACCCGGTCGCTGGCCCGGCGAAACCGGGAAAAGTGGTGACCCAGACTCTCCCGGCCCATGCAGTGGTATTCAAACCCGACGCGGTTCGCTTCTGCCGGATTGTAAATATTGCGCCCGTCCACCAGCACCGGCACTTCCATCACGTCGTGTACCTTGTGCAGGTCCAGCTGCTTGAACTCATTCCACTCGGTCAGAATCAGCAGGGCATGAGCTCCCGTGGCCGCCTCGTACGCGGTGTTGCAGTAGGCGACGCGCCCGGCCTCTTCGGGCAGCACCCGCCGCGCATTGGGCATTCCTTCCGGATCGTAGAGGCGGAGAGATGCTCCTTCGCGGAGCAGGGCATCAATGATCCTTAATGCCGGCGCTTCACGAATATCGTCCGTCAGCGGCTTGAAGGCAATCCCCAGGACTGCAATCGTCTTTCCCTGTACCACCCACAGCGCCTTATGGACTTTCTTAAGAAAGCGCTCAATGCGCCGGGTGTTGATTCGCTCCACTTCACGCAGCAGGGAGCAATCTACTCCGTGCTCTTCGCCGAGATGGGCAAAGGCGCGAAGGTCTTTCGGAAAGCAATATCCTCCAAAGCCGATACCAGCGTTCAGGAATCCGGTCCCGATACGGGGATCGAGCCCAATTCCGCGGGCTACATTCACCACGTCCGCACCCACGGCCTCGCAAATATCCGAGACCATGTTGATGAAAGAAATCTTCGTGGACAGAAATGCGTTCGCGGTGTGCTTGATCAACTCCGACGTTGTCGGGTTGGTGACTACGATGGGGCAATTCAAGGGGCGATAGATGGCTTCGAGCAAGTCGCGCGCCCGCTCCGAATCAACCCCGATCACAATGCGGTCGGGATGGAAGAAATTTTCCACCGCCTTGCCTTCCTGCAGGAACTCCGGATTGGAGGCCACGTCAAACTCCGGGATGGCGTGGCTGCTCGCGGTCTTCCGGCCATTCCCGCCATTTTTGCTGAGGGCCCGGTGCTCCACTTCGGCGTAACGCGTAATGGTCTTTTTCACCCAATGTGCAGTAATCGCCGGGACCGTGCTCTTTTCCACGATCAGTTTGTATCCGTTGAGATTGCGGGCCACCATGCGGGCGATATTTTCAATCTGCGTCAGATCGGCCTTGCCATCATCTCCCTGAGGAGTACCAACGCAGACGAACAGGACTGTCGCGGCCGCAATCGCTGCATCCACGTCGTCGGTGGGAATAAACAGGCCGGAATCGAGGTGCTTTTGCAGCAGCGGCTCGAGGTCCGGCTCATAGAACCAGGACTTGCCCTCCTTCAGCGTGGCAATGGTTTTGGGATTCGAATCTGCGCCCAATACTTCCCAGCCCAGATCGGCCATGCCCAGCGCCGTAGGCAGTCCGACGTGTCCCATTCCCAGAACTGCGATTTTCGGTTTTCCTACGTTCGTTTTTCCATTGCTACGACCCGACATTTTTCAGCTCCTTACCGTGGTAGGTTAATGACGCATTCGTGATGACAGCAAGTCAAGGGGAATTAAACTCTCTCTAATTCATATCCTGTGACGCGAACCAAAATGGAACGCTGAATCAATTCGATGGAAACTACCAGGCTGCGATCGGTATTCTTGGCGATCAACGTACCCTCTACGCCGTCCAATGCTCCCCCGCGAATTCGTACCCGCTGATTGATGTGAAGGAAAGGGTAGGGCTCAAACGCAACATCATTGTCCAGAATAAGGCGAATATCTTCGATTTGCTTTTCTGGAATGGGAGTGCCATGGCCCTGGCTGCCGACAAACCCGGCGACTCCCGGGGTGCGCAGCACCGACAGCCGGCTTTCGGGAGTGGCATAGGAATGCACAAACACATAACCGGGGAACAGCGGCAGGTCTACTTTCTTCCGGCGATCGCTCCAGTTATGAATCCGGGTTATCAATGGCAAGAAGCACCCCATGCCTTTTTCGCGGATTTCCTCGGCCACCTTCTTTTCATGCCGGGAGCGCGTGCGAACGGCATACCAGTTCGGTTGTGGCATGCTTACATTGTCGCCGATTGTGCTCCAATTGAGCATAGCTTCGCCCTGTCGGCCCCATCCCAACGGCCGGAATGCCGATAAACCTTTCTCCCTCAACTACTTCGCTCAGCTTCACACGCCGGGAAAGAGCGTGCTTTGGAGGAGGAGAGAACTCTGCGGGATGGCGGCTGTCAGACCCAGAATGCAGCCGCCATCACCATGACTGTTAAAACAGGTTGTAAACCTGTCGCGGAATCGGATAAGTGCGCTTGTTTAAAATTGCGCCGAGCAGCCGCACGTTCGCCAGCTCCAGGCTTTCTTTGGCCTTGCCGGCCGCCTCGCGTCGAGTCGTATTGCCTCGCAGAACCAATATGAGTCCATCGGAGAGTCGGCCCACCGTGCCCCCGTCGGCGTAAAGGTTAGTGGGCGGGGCATCAACCAGCACATACTCAAACTCAGCGCGCAGATCGGCCATGCGTTGGCGCATGGCTTCAGAACTCAGGGCCGCAGCCGGGGATGGCAGGGCGAGCGCACCACTGGTGAGCACCCACAGATTGCTTCCCGCAATCTGCTGGGCGAAAGTGCGTACGGACCCGGATTGTGTCACGGCTTCGGCTAGACCATACGCGTTCTCCAGGCCAAAAAACTCGTGCAGCGAGGGAGTGCGCAGATTGGCATCCACTACGCAGACCGAAGCGTTGGTCTGCGCCGCCAGCGTCAACGCCGCGTTGGCGCAAACCCACGTGCAGCCTTCGCCGTGCTCGATGCTGGAGAACACCACCGTGCGCGGCGCATCCGGATTGGTAGAACGGAACACCCGTTGCACCATCTTGAGAATCTCTTCCTCGCCCAACCGCACCGATTTCCTCCGCTCCACCAGGACTGGGGAAGCGATCGTCGCGGTGGTCGCTGGAGAAGCCGCCACTTCCTGTTCTTTGTCAAGCCGTTGCAACGTTTCAAATGTCCTGCTCAAGATAATCTCCTCGCTCTTGGGGCCCAGGGTTCTTAGTTAAGAATCTAGTAACGTTCTTTTTCTGAGTTGACCGGTACCTCATAACCGTTTTCAGGAATTGAGGCGAATACCGGCACATCCAGGAACTCGCGAACCTCGTCCGGAGTGCGGAAGGACGGATCCAGGTAGTCGGCGATCAGCGCCGAGCCGGCGGCGATGAATGCCGCGAAGAATAACGCCAGAGAAACCAGCAAAAGCGGAGAGTACAAAGTCTGGTCCGGATTGGTGGGTGGCTCGGCCACGCTCACGTTGAGGACTTTGCGCTCGTCCAGCATGTCCTGAATGCGGGCCTGCTCGCGTTTGCTCAAGTACAAGAGATAGTTGGCCTGGTCCGCCGAAACTTCGCGCTGCAGATCGTCCTGCGTGACGCTCTTCGCATTCATAACCTGGGCTTCGTTGCGGTATTTGCGCACGATGTCCAGGTCGGTAGCAACCTGCCCCTTTTCGTTGGCTAAGGCCGTTTCCGCCTGGGCGATGGTCTGGTTCACCCAGTTCCACACCGGGTTCTGGTCGTACGTGGTGTCGCCCAAGGGATCCTTTTCCTGGCCTTCGATCTGTTTCTTGGTGACCGCAATCTGCTCGTCAATGATCTGGATTCCGCGGTAGGAATCCTCGTAGTTCATTGCCAGGGTGACGCGCTGAGTTTCCAGCGTATTCAAAGTCGCGCGCAGGCTGGCCAGCAGCATGGCATTATCGCTATCCCGGCTCTGGGTACGGACGCGTTCGGGAACCACTGCCTTGAGCGCTTTCAATTGCGCCAACTGCTCCTCGGTGGCGTGCACCATTTTCAGATCGGTGTTCAGAGTGGCCTCGAAATCAGCTCCTTTTTGCACGGCATTGGTGGTCTGAGTGCCGGCCTGAACTGCATCCTCGGCCTTGGCGAAGTCCACCAGCTTGGCTTCCGATTGCGCCAGCTTCTTGCGGGATTCCTCGGTTTGCGCCGCGAAGAAGTCGTAAACCTTGGGCATGCGATTCACCGCAAGGTGCTTTTGCAGGTACAGGCGAACCAGATTGTTGGTTACGCAGGAGGATTGCACGGGGTCGCCGTTGGCATAGGCCACCGTCATCAAACCGGTGCTGCTCACTACGCTGACCTGGAGATCGGAGGCCAGCTTGGCCACCGCCTGCGGTTTGCGCTCGTCATCGTAGCCAGGCACCAGCGCGGTAATCTTGCGCACGTACGGCGTGTAAAACTTGGGCTCGCCCCACATGGTCATGGGGCAGGCGTCCACCACGGCCTCGAGCAGGTCGTTGCTCTGCAGGAGCTCCGACTCGTTGGTGATGTCAATGGTGGTGGCGCTGGCATCGGTGGGCAGCTGCGGCCGCGGATTGCTGTCCGGCGTGATGGCGGGATCCACGCGATCATGTTTCACCAGAATCTCGAAGTCGGACTCGAACTTCAGGCCGACCACGTAGATTGCCAGCAGGGCAGCCAGCAGGCTCCAGAGAAAAGCCGTGCGCATGAGCTTCCTGTGGCGAAAACCGATCGCGGTGAATTCCTTCAGGGTGGAAGAGATGGACTTTACCGGCTTGTTGCCGTTGCCATTCCCATTTCCGTGCCCGTTGCCGTTTCCGTTGCCGTTGGTTTCCATGTCGTCTCCTGGTCGCTCTTTAGTTCCTGTTATCGCCCTATCGCCTTAGTTCGTGGGCGGCAAGTAGTCCAGACGGAACGTATTAATTGGGATAACCTTCTCAAGGTTGATCAGCTTCGAAATGTTGTTCTGCGGTACCCAGATCATGTCGCCCGGCTGGAGGTGCATATCTTCAGCCAGGTTGTGGGTGTAGAGCATGTGCTTCAGATCAATCACCTGCGACGAAACCCACTGATCACTCACTTTGCGGAACAAAACCACTCGCGAGTGCTTTGCCATCTGGTTATACCCGCCCGCGATGCCGATCGCCTGAGATACCGTGATGTCGCCTTTCATCTCGTACTTGCCCGGTTTGGACACCTGACCCCAGCAGATGAAATAGGGGGGCAGGAACGAATTCAATTCCACCGTGACCACGATCGGGTCCTTCATCAGGCCTTTGTAGGCCTCGCGAATCTTCTCTTCGATCTGCACAACGTTGTCGCCGAGAACATAGATCGGCGGCACGCCGCCCTCCAGGCTGATGTAGCCATCGGGCTGCACATTGATGGTGGCTTCGCTGTAATTGGGCAGGAACTCGAACTTGATATTCAACTGGTCGCCAATATTGACCTTGTAGAGCGGATGCCGTTCTCCCAGCTGAGGCGTCGGCCCGGCCGTCGTGGAGTTCAGGCTGGCTGGTTGCGCGGCGGCGTCTGCCATCGTGGCCTGCGCCTTGTCAGAAGACATTGACGTCATCGCGCTCTGCGGAGCATCCGGACCGGTCGGAGTTGCGGGCTGCGACGATGCCGGCTGGGCTGTTTTTGCGCTCGATGCCGATTGCGTGCTCGAGTCGGAAGCCCCGCTCTGCTGTGGCGCACCTGGAACACTCGCCACTCCGGGTAAGGCAACGGTGGTTGGTGTCGCCTGAACGCTGGATTGCGAGGTTGAGTTGGACTGAACTGGCGTTACCGTCGTCTGGCTGAGACCGGGAACGGCTGCCGCCGGCGCCTGACTTTGCGGGACAGGTTCCACTGCCTGTGTGGTTACCCCATAGATGGGGACAGCGCTCGCTTGCCCGCTAGTGGCGGCTGCTTGAGCTGAATCGGCAGTCACGCCAAAAATCGGCACCGGAGTCTGCGCCTGTGACGGCGCCGAACTGGCTGTTTGGGCTTTTTGCGCGAATCCCGCCGCGCTCACTCCGAGCATCACCACGCAAGAAATCAGCACTCGCTTGCTATTCATCAACATCTCCTCGTTAACCTCTTTCAGCAACACCTTGAGTCCTTGGCCTGCCGTCACTCACAGAGGTTGATCTGCTAGGTATCCGGACCCGGTCAGCTGGTGTTTCCGGCAAACCAATGATTCTCGCCCCTACAACGTCTTCGCCACTTTACCCCACTTCTTGCAAATACCAATACACGAAAGAGCAGCAAAATCGTCGCGCCCCGGCATTTTGGAGGAAAGGGCCACAGGTTAAGGCGTTTGCCCGAACCCGTGATCCTGATGGCTTAGGTACGAAGCAACCGTCTTGCCATCCGTTCGCCAAGTATAAGTGCATGAAAAATATAGATAAACCATTGTCTTAGAGTGGCTTCCGAAGTCCTGCACCGGCTGCCACGGCCGCTTTTAAGGGTAAATCGCCGGGCCGTGGGAAAAACTTTGCATAAGTTGGCAACCTAGTTTTTTGCACGTAACTGCAATGGTTCCTGCAACCACTGGCGGGGGGGATCCGGAAAAGCTGACTTCCTAATTGAAGCCGGTCACTTAGGCGGCTGAGAGCGCAAGATTATACCTGCTTTGTCCACCTGTCCATCATGGAAGAAAGACTCCACTCGACGGTGTAGAGAAGAAAGTTAGGTAATGCATTACTTAATGGTGAACAGGTGACTTCCGGCGTTCCCATGGCGCGATTCAATGAGAGGTTCACGAGGCCAAGGTTGCGCATCCCGATCAGGGTCTAACGATTTTCCCTGCTGAGTGCAAATTATTGACTCTTGACAGATTAGCGGTTCCAGTGAAACATGGAAGCCAGGTTAGAACTGCATCAATCGCGTGAGTTTCTCGCAGAGCCGCAATCCCCTTGCACTGGCCTGATATCTGCATTGAGTCATAATTGGATTTAGGACTTTTGGCTTATGTTTGACAATTTGCGGGCTGACATGGCGAGGTTCAGAGGCGACCGCAAGCGGATGATCGCCGAAACCACCTGGGGGAAGTTCGTCTGGTTGCAGAATGTCCGGGTTCTGCTTTCGGTGACCATTTGGTCGGTCATCCAGTACCGCTTCGCGCATTGGGTGTACAAACTCCGGGTTCCGGTGGTCAAGCAGATATTGACGGTTGTCGCCCTGGTATTTCAGAAATGGGTGGAACTGTGGACCTGCTGTCACATTTGCCGCGAGGCGGAAATTGGCCCCGGTCTCTTGATCCACAGCCCGTACAGCATCGGCATTGGCGCTACAAAAATTGGTAAGAACCTGACGGTGGGAATGGGCGTGCTGATCACCAGCGGCGCCAAAGGCCTCGGCGACAATGTGTACTTTGGGCCGGGCGCGAAGTTGATCGGGGATACGCGGGTGGGCAACAACGTCGTGGTGGCGGCCAACAGTCTGGTGATTTCTGACGTTCCCGACAATGCCACCGTCATCGGTGTTCCGGCCCGGGTGATGCCGGGGGGACAACCCCAGCGCTTCCCGACCCAGATGCCGGTGTCCATTAGTTAGAAATTCAGCGGTAAGAATCTCAAAGAGAGGATAGCTCTTCTTGGATTTTGCATGGAGTGATGATCAGGCTGCTTTCCGCCGCGAAGTGATTCGTTTTGCAAAAGAGGAACTGAACGACCGTCTCATCGAGCGCGATCAGGACTCGGAATTTTCCTGGGAGGCGTGGAGAAAGTGCGCCAAATTCGGCATTCAGGGCTTGCCAATTCCGGGCGAATACGGCGGCGGGGACGCGGATTGCCTGACTACGGTTTGCGCCCTTGACGCCCTCGGCTACGGATGCCGTGACAACGGATTGCTCTTCGCGCTTAACGCCCACATGTGGAGTTCCGAGATCCCCGTACTTACCTACGGGACGGGAGCGCAGAAGAAAAAGTATCTGACCAAGCTGGTCAACGGCGAGTGGGTTGGAATTCATGCCATGACCGAGCCGATGTCCGGTTCGGATGCCTTCAGCCTGCGAACCCGCGCCGAACGCAAAGGCGATGGTTATGTAATCAACGGCTCGAAGACATTCATCAGCAATGCCCAAGTCGCCGAGATGGTGATCGTCTTCGCCAATCTTGATCCCGCGAAGGGCGCTGCCGGACTCACCGCGTTCATCGTTGACAAGGACACCCCCGGTTTCTCCATCAGTAAAAAGATCCACAAGATGGGACTGCGCACCGCGCCCATGGCTGAGTTGGCCTTTGTGGATTGCGAGATTCCCAGGGAAAACCTGCTCGGCAAAGAAGGCGACGGCCAGATTATCTTCACGACTTCCATGGAGTGGGAGCGCATCTGCATTCTGGCGGGTCATCTCGGCATGATGCAGCGCATGCTGGAAACTTCAATCAAGTACGCCCGTGAGCGTCATCAGTTCGGCAAACCCATCGGAGAATTTCCCGCAGTCTCCGACAAGATTGCAGACATGGATATCCGCCTGGAAGCGGCGCGCCTCCTCATGTACAAGGCCGCCTGGCTCAAAAGCAAAGGACGGCACCCGCTGCGCGAAGCCGCCATTGCCAAGGCCTATGTTGCCGAGGCCACGGTGCTGACTTGCCTGGACACCATCCAGGTCCATGGCGGCTATGGTTACATGACGGAATATCAGATTGAACGCGAATTGCGGGACGCGATCGGGGGCAAGATTTATTCCGGTACTACCGAGATTCAGAAGAGCATCATTGCCCGTTTTCACGGAGTAAAGGAATAGAGCAGCCGCACCGCGCAATTACGCAGTCGATTGCGAACGACGAACGACCAACGGCCAACTACGAAATATGCCTTACATCCTGCAACAACTTCTGACCGAAAGCGTTACCCGGCACGCCGCGAAGCCGGCAGTATGGGCGCGGGGACGCACTCTGACCTACCGTGAATTAAACCAACGCTCGAACCAACTGGCTCATTTCCTGCGCAAGCAGGGAATTCAAAAGGGTGACCGGGTTGGAATCTTCTTTCCCAAGGCTCTCGAGTCTCTGGTCGCCATGTTCGGCGCATTAAAAGCGGGCGCGGTGTACGTTCCTCTCGATCCCAATCAGCCCGCCGACCGCATCAGCTACATCATTACCAACTGCGGAATTCGCGGCCTCATCACCAGCGAAGACCGGCTCTGTCTCCTCGATCCGGCGGCGATTCCCTGCGTCGAGTTCGCTTTACTCACGCAAGATGCAAACGACGCCCCAACCCCAATTCGTACCTTCGGCTGGCAAGCACTAAACGATCTTCCTGCCGACCATTCGCCCGAGCTCCAGGCCACCACCACCGATCTGGCATACATTCTCTACACCTCCGGCTCGACCGGCCGCCCCAAGGGCGTGATGCTTACGCACCAGAACGCGCTGACGTTCATCGAGTGGTGCGCGGAGATTTTTTCAATCGGCAGCGACGACGACGTTTCCAACCACGCGCCATTGCATTTCGATCTTTCAGTTTTCGATGTCTATAACAGCATCAAAGCCGGGGCAACGGTTCACATGGTGCCGGACGGCGTCGCCGTCTTTCCCGCGAGCCTCTCCGCGTGGATGGAGCAGCAACAGATTTCAGTGTGGTACTCGGTGCCCTCCGCGCTGGTTTATCTTGTGCTGCACGGCAAGCTCGATCCCGAGAAACTCAAAAAGCTACGCCTGATTCTGTTTGCTGGTGAGGTCTTCCCGCAAAAATATCTGAAGCAGCTGGCCGGAATTCTGCCGCGCGTCGAACTGTATAACCTTTACGGACCGACCGAGACCAACGTCTGCACTTACTACCGCGTGGATCGAGCCAAACTGCCGGCCATGGATAAAATTCCCATTGGCCGCGCTTGCGCCAACACGGAAGTCTTTGGCGTGGACGAAAAAGACCGCATCATCGGCGTCGGCGAAGTGGGCGAACTCTTCGTGCGCGGGCCCGCGGTTACTCCCGGCTACTGGGGCGATCCGGAAAAGACCGCAAAAATGTGCGTGCCCAACCGCTTTCAGAAGAATTTCGAAGAAAAGATGTACCGCACCGGAGACCTGGTCTCGCCCGATGAAAATGGCGATTACTATTTTCTGGGCCGGCGCGACAACCAGATCAAAAGCCGCGGCTACCGCATCGAGTTAGGGGAGATCGAAGCGGCGCTGCTCGGCCACGCCGGAGTTTGCGAAGCCGCCGTCATTGCTATTCCAGACGAAGAGATCGGGAACCGCATCATGGCATTCGTAGCCCCGCACCGCCCCGGATCATTGACTGCGGTCGACCTCCAGCAGCATTGTGCCGCCAAAGTTCCGAAGTATATGATTCCCGAGCAGATTGAATTCAGCGACGGGTTGCCGAAGACCTCGACCGGCAAGATTGATCGCGTCACTCTGGCAAAGAGTGTTGCGAGCGTCCCAGTCTAACGCGAGTTCATGTACCATTCGTGATGGCATCGGAAAGCCGGATTTTGCTATTTTGAGGTGAGTCGTTTCGTTCGTTATTCGTTCGTTATTTCGATTAAGGGCACCAGCCAATGGGGAGTGAAAATGTCAGAGCAGGGTTCGATCAAGGAAGTTGTGCGGCAGTTTGTGATGGAGAGCGCCATGAGCAAGGGCCTGAAAGAGGTCGGCGACAACGACTCGTTGACCGACAACGGGATTATTGATTCCCTCGGCATCTTTCGCCTCGTGTCGTATCTCGAAGAAACCGTCGGCGTGCACATTGGCGACCATGAGATCACGCAGGACAACTTCGCGACTATCGCGGAGATTGAGAAGTTCGTGAACGCGAAGCTGGCGGAAGGCAAAACCACCTCGGCCCACTAGGTCCCGCCGTCCCTTTTCAAGGGAAACCCGTCAGCGCCCGCGCCCACTCCGCGGCATATTCCAGCGCATCGGAGCGAATACCCTCGATATGCCGCGAAAGCGTCGAAGGAAGGATTACGCCTGCCCGGCTTCCTCCGTGAAAAAAAAGAAAACAGGGAATCCGTTGCCGGATTCCCTGCATTGAGCCTTTCTACCCGCGAGCTTACAGCGTCAGAAGGAAATTGAGCAGATCGATCTGTTCGGCTGGCGACAGCGCGTTGAAATTCTGTACCACCTGCCACGCCTCGGAATCCGTGCTGAGAGCATGGTCCTCGATAGCGCTGGTGATGTCGGTGGTTCGCCCATCGTGCAACAGGGGGTACTTGTTCGAAAGCTTCACTGACAAGCCCCAGAGAGGCGTGGTCCGGAACTGGCTGCCGGTAGCCGAGCCAAACGGGCAATGGGCCGCGGGCTGCGGATCGCAGAAGCCATCTCCCAGATGGTTCTGTAGTGTGCCGATCCCCATATCGTGGAGCAGAAGGTCAGAGTACAAACCTACTTGCTGGCTCGAAAGCGCCTTGCTGAAGAAGCAGTCGCTGCCGGCCGACCCGCATAAGCTCGTTTCGCCCTTGACCCAGAACTCAGGCACCTGCACCTTGGGCCCGGTCGTATAGCCCACGGACGGCATAACGTGACACAGGGCGCAGCCGACGCCACCGTTTGCCGGCACGTCGAACAACATTTGCCCCGTGAGGCACGAACCCGTGCACGCCTGCGGAGCGCTTGGCGCCAGATATAGGAGGTAGTGGAACACGGCTATCGTCTGCGTCCCATTGTCGTTGGGCTGAGCCAGTCCCTTCGGAATGCAGCCCGAATTCGCCGGAACCCCGTTGTCTGTCGGGTCAATCGCATACATCGGGTTGGTAATCGCGATCTCGTTCGTCAGCGCGAGTCCGACGAACTGGATCAGGCTCGCGGCCTCCGCCTTGTAACCGAACTTTCCGACCTGGCTGGTATTCCCGAATTCATCGGTCACTGGATTGACGACGCCATGAATGCCCAAATTCTGCCATTGTGAACCCACGGCATTCTCGTTCGTGGCCATGGTCTGGATCGAACTGCTCGGAATCGAGTCAATCAGTCCCATGCCAAAATTCGGCGGTGCCAGCCGTTTATCAATCAGCGTGGCAGCCACTGGAAACGTCGGCGTCGAAGGGACTACTTCGCCCTTCATCTTGCACTGCGGCACCAGCTGGCCGATGCTCTGCGTTTGCAGCAGGATTCCGCCCTCATCCCCAGAGCCGTTCGTATCGCTGCCGTCCATGGGATCAAACTGGCCGGTGGAGTCAATCGTAGCGAAGATGGTGTCAATTTTGTTGAGGTTGTTTCCGCCGCCGCCGGCAATCGGCGCGCCATGGCAGTTGATGCAGGTTTCCTGCGTATAAACCACGCCCAGGCCTTGTTTGGGGTCCCACTTCTTTTCGTACGGTGTTTCCCCCTGCTCAAACATGGTGTTCTCGCGGCTGGTAATGTTGGGAATAGGACATCCCAAACCGACGCACTGAGCCTTGACCACTGGCGTCGAGCTGCGGAACATCCAGAAAGTTACACTGAAGAGAGTGACGGCCAGGGTAGCTACTGCCATTCTTTGGACGGGGCGCCAGGTCGCTCTGGTCTTCATAAAAACACCTGCCTTAGATTTGAAACACTTGGAGTTTGGTAGCCCAGGGGGAGTGAGTGCAATTCCGCTTCCGAACTGGACTATACTACGAAACTGCCTAGCTGCCTATTAGGTGACCAGGATTTTACAATTGCCGGGGGGAATCTGCACCATTATTGCTTTTCGGTATAGAACTTTGCAGCTTATAGCACATACAGGGCATTTACGGCCATAGAGAAGCCTATTGACCTGCCCGGTAAGGCGCCAGCGCGACCCACTCGATCCGCACCCGGTCTCCGGTTAGGCACTGTGGAGTCTACTGATGGGCTTCAAAATCGCGACCATGTGTGCAATTATTTGCACATCGAAAGGGTTAAGTGGCCGCTTTGCCACCAAAACACTTTGCTCTGGCCTGTGTTGAAGAAAGAAGTGTTGGAATCGAAATTGCCCTGATATGAGTACCGCCAGTGTGCCACTCCCCTGAGGCGAGCGGCTATAACTATAAAAACACTAAGGAAAACTGAGAGGAATTCTGTGCGACTGAAATGGTTGGGGTGTCTTTTAATTCTGTTGTCCGCAGGCATGCTAGGTGGCTGCTCTAATTTGGTGCTCGGAGGCAACAACGGCAATGGCAACGGCGGTCCGCAACCGACCAGCATTAGCGTTACCGTGAAGGGAGGGGCAACCTGCACCAAGACCTCGCCTTGCGGATTCAGCGTCGGCGCGAACCCGGGAATCCAGCTCGAAGCCACCGCGACGTTTGCTAACGGCGCTACCCAGAATTACACCAGCGCCGCCACCTGGACCGCTTCGCCGTCCGACGTCGTTACCCTCAGTCAAAGTTCAGGCATTGAAAATGTGGTGGGAGCAAAAGTCGGAACCGCCACCATCACCGCGACCAGCACGAATAGCCTGACCTCAACAGCCGTCGTCACCGTGAATCCGGCGGCGCTCAGTTCAGTTACCGTCACGCCCATGGGCAATGGAATGTCGGTTGGAACAACTGCCAATTACGTCGCGACGGCCAACTTCAGCGACGGCAGCACCCAGGTCGTGACCACTACTTCAAGCTGGAGCGCTTCGACCACTGGCGTCGCCAGCGTGGGCGCCAGCACCGGTGCAGTCACGGCGGAAGCGCCCGGGCAGACTACGATCACGGCATCCTATGAGGGAGTCAATGGTTCCACCGCTCTTAACGTAGTCTCTGCCACTGGCGCTTACACCAATGCCAGCCTCAGCGGTAACTATGCATTTACCCTGACTACAACCGGGACCAACGCCAGCAAGCAGAGTGTGCCGGAGTATTTTGTCGGCAGCCTTTCGTTCGATGGCAAAAGCAAAGTGACCGGCGTGATGGATTCGAACGTCGCCACCGGGACCAGCGCCGTGGATGCCGCCGTCAGTGGCACCTATAGCATCTTCGCCGATGGCCGTGGATCGTTGACTTTGAACGCAACCGGTTTGCCGAGTTCCGCATATCGCCTGGTGTTGACCTCAAACCTGTGGGGCACGACTTCCGGGCAGTTCATCCAGTTTGATGGCAAGGGAAGCGCAATAGGCACTCTGGTCCAGCAGGCGAGCCCCATCTCTACAACATTGGGCGCGAGTGAAGTTTTCCGGCTGAACGGAGTTGATGCCGGCGCGAATCCGCTGGGCGAGGTTGGAGTGCTTGCCACAAGCGGGACGACAATCACTTCCGGCGAATTTGATGAGAACGATTTTGGCGTGATTGACGACGGCACGACGACGCCGATCACCGTAACCGGAGGCAGCTACAGCGCCGTCTCCTCGAGCACCGGGCGAGGAACGCTGACCCTGAACTACGGCAGCGCCAGCACCTCGAAATTCGTCTTCTATACCACCCAATCGGGCAACCTCATCCTGCTTTGCACCGACGCAGGATTGCCGGCACTCGGCTCCGCAGAAGCACAATCCGGAACCCTCACTACGGCGTTTGCTCCGCAGTCGGGATATGGTTTTCTTCTCGATCGTTCTCCCGCGTTACAGGAACGTGGACTTTTCGACACGGTCGGGCGAATCGCATTTGATGGCGCGGGCGGAATAACTGGCGGGGCTCAAGACGAAGTTTCGGGAGTCAGTGAGGATTCCATCTCTAGCGGCACTTACACAGTCGCGACCAATGGTCGTACGCCCGTTACGATCACCACTACGAGTTTCCCCCTCGGACTTAGCTACGTTTACTATGTAATCTCGGCAAATCGTGCATACGTCCTGAATACTACCGGTTTGAGCGATCCGACCGGTCCGACCGGTGCCATGGACATTGAATCCGGTATCTCGGAAAGCGCGAGTATCCTCGAGGGAAACTACGGCTTCGCCGCAGCAGATCTGAGCGAGCCCACAGTTGACTCAGTAATCGTGTGGATGTCGTCTGGGGGCGCGGGCAATGTCCAAGGCATTGGCGATGTCGTCTCCGGAAGTTCGCTAAGCAGCGTTATTCTCAGCGGCACTTACACGGTCGCGGATCCAATCGGCCGGATCACGATTCTGCCGACTGCCACCATCGGGGCTGAGAGCTACATTTTGTACGTGGTGTCGCCCTGCGAAGCCTTCCTGCTCGGCGTATTGCCCAGCTTCGACGGCACGGTGTTGAACCAGACTTACTCGTCGTCCTGTCCGGCTCCGTAAACAGAAACAGCAAAGCACTACCGACCCAGCGTCCATTTGGGGGAGGCTACGGTAGCGCTGCCTGTTACCAGGTCCCAAAAACTGATAGAAGTCTAGGGCCGGGGTTGACCGATTTCTAGTGCATGCTTGTATTCCCCAGGGCTCGCCCAGAGAGGACCGCGCTCGTTGTGTTAACCCGCCTCGCTTGCTTTTTCCCCATTTGAATTCTTCTCCGGCCGAAGCAGCGGGAAAAGAATCACATCCCGGATGCTCTGCGAATTGGTCAGGAGCATAATCAGCCGGTCAATGCCCACGCCCACGCCACCCGCGGGCGGCATCCCGTAGGAAAGCGCGCGGATGTAGTCTTCATCCATCTGGTGGGCTTCCTGGTCTCCGCGCTCGCGCTGGGCGAGCTGTTGTTCGAAGCGGCGGCGCTGGTCCTCGGGATCGTTGAGTTCGCTGAAGCCGTTGGAAATTTCCATTTGCCCGGCATAGATCTCGAAGCGCTCCGTCCACTCGGGGTCGTCGGCTTTCTGCTTGGAGAGCGGCGAAACCGCGGTCGGGAACTCGTAAATGATGGTGGGCTGGACTAGATGTTCCTCGGAGACGGCCTCGAAAAGATTGGCGATCATCTTCCCCGTCGGCTCTCCCGTTGACACCGAGGCAGTTTGGGCGAGCCGTGCAGCATTCACTCGCATCGTCATACCTCTGATTGAGTCCGGCGAAGCAAAATCGCCGAGCACAGGTTTTGGTGCCGAACTTTCCGGCCAATACTGAATGATCGCCTCGCGCATCGTCATGCGCCGCCAGTTTTCCCCGGCCCACTCAATTTGCTGCTCGCCCCACATGGTTTTTGTGCCGCCGGTCACGTCAATGGCGGCCTGCGTGATGAGTTCTTGAGTAAGGTCCATTGCGCCGCGATAATCAGTGTAGGCCTGGTAAAACTCCAGCATGGTGAACTCAGGATTGTGGCGCGTCGAGATGCCCTCATTGCGAAAATTGCGGTTGATTTCGTAAACCCGGTCCAGGCCGCCGACGGTAAGCCGCTTGAGATAAAGCTCCGGCGCTATGCGCAGGTAGAGGTCAACATCCAGAGTATTGTGATGCGTGACAAAAGGCCGGGCGACCGCGCCCCCCGCGATGGGCTGCATCATGGGGGTTTCGACTTCGATGAAGCCGCGCGCGTCGAGCGAGCGGCGAAGCGATTGAATCAGCTTGCTCCGTTTGAGGAAAACTTCGCGCACTTCGGGATTCATGAAGAGGTCCACGTAGCGCTGGCGGTAGCGGAGTTCGACGTCAGTCAGCCCATGCCATTTTTCGGGCAAGGGAAGCAGGTCTTTGGAAAGGAATGTGATTTCCTCGACGTGGACGGTTAGCTCGCCGGTGCGGGTGCGGAAAAGATATCCGCTGACGCCGATGTGGTCGCCGAGATCGAGCAGCTTGTAAAGTTCGAAGCCCTTGTCGCCGACGGCATCTTTCTTGACGTAAATTTGCACTTTCTGCCCGGCCTGCTGGAGGTGTGCGAACCCGGCCTTGCCCATGAGGCGGATGGCCATGATGCGTCCGGCGACGCGCACGTTGACGCGGGAACTTTCCAGTTGCTCGGCAGTCTTTTCAGAAAATCCGGCAAGAATCTGCGGAAGGGTGTGCGTAAATTCATACCGCGTGGGGTAGGCGCGCTGGCCGAGGGCCTCGATTTGCTTGAGTTTTTCCAGGCGCTGTTGATAGATGTTTTCGTCGAGTGCCAATCCGTTTTTCTTTCCTCTGACTGAGAGATAAGCAGCGATTATAAACGTGAGTAGAGGAGCAGCGTGCATGGGATACTAGCGGATATGCCCCTGACGCTTGAAGACTGCCGCCGTTTTTATACCGAGGAGATTCGGTTCGCGGCGAACCTTCAGAATGTCGCTCTGCTGGAGGCGTTTGCGCGAGTGCCGCGAGAGAAGTTTCTCGCCGCCGGGCCGTGGAGGATCGCGTCGGCAGATATGGCAATGGGCGGGGCGAAATATATTCTCACCGAAAATGACGATCCGTGCCATGTGTATCACAATGTTGCCATCGCGCTTGATCCGGCGCGCGGCCTGAATAATGGGCAACCGGCGGCGCTGGCGAAGTGGATCGAGGCCCTGGCGATCAAGCCGGGAGAACGCGTCTTTCACCTCGGCTGTGGAGTCGGTTACTACACCGCGATCATGGCGGAGGTAGTCGGCGCAAGCGGGTCAGTGATTGCGAGCGAGATTGACGTCGATCTCGCGGCGCGGGCAAAAGAGAACTTAAAAGCGTGGCCCCAGGTCGAGGTTCGGGAAGGCGACGGCGTAACTCTCAACCCCGGTGCGTGCAATGCCATCCTGATCAATGCCGGTGTTACCCATGCTCATTCCAGTTGGCTCGACAGCCTCACCGAAAACGGCAGGCTGGTTCTGCCGCTGACGATCCCGATGGGCGGAAGCATGGCAGCGAGCCTCGGTAAGGGAGTGATGGTGAAGATTGCTCGTGGAGCGGCTGGCTTCTCCGCGCGGGTGGTCACATTCGTGGCGATCTATTCCTGCGCCAGCGTGCGCGATCCGCAACTGGAGCCGGTTTTGGCAAAAGCCATGGCGAGCGGGGCGCTGCTCAAAATAAAATCACTGCGCCGCGACTGGCACCCGGTCGCGGAGACCTGTGTGGTGCACGGGGAGGAGATGTGTCTAAGCTCGGCGCCATCAGCAGAGCAGACGCCTTGAAGCCGCTTCCCCACAGCGTTACTATTGCTTCGGCAGTTTTTTCAGAGACGACAACCTCATGCCGCAAAACTACGTTCCCATCTTTATCTTTGTCGCGATCATCGCCATCTTGCTGCCGCTTACGCTGCTGGCGGCGAAGCTGGTCCGGCCGGAAAATCCCAGCCGCACCAAGCTCATGCCCTACGAGTGCGGCATTGACCCGGTGGGCACGTCGCGCGGCCGCTACACCATACGCTTTTACATTGTGGCCATCTTATTTGTTGTCTTCGACGTGGAAACGATTTTCCTATTCCCCTGGGCGGTGAAGTTCAAGGCGCTGGGCACATTCGGCCTGGTTGAGATGCTGATCTTTCTCGGCATCCTCGTGGTCGGATATATCTGGATCTGGAAAAAAGGCGCGCTGGATTGGGTGTAGAAGCAGACCCCGGCCAGATGCAGCATCCGGGCCTGCGTGAACCGTGATTGAATGCCAGACGCAACTCCCCAATCCGAGATTTTCAAGGCCAGCCGCTGGACCCGGGGCAATCTCATTTTTCCCACTCGGATTGAAGTCAGCCAGCAGCGGGTGACTCGCGTCAAGCCGAGATGGTTTGGCAGCAATGAAGAAAGCATCGGCATCATGCAGGTCGCGTCGGTGCACATTTCGACGGGAATCTTCTGGTCCGACATTCTGATCGAGTCCACGGGCGGCACCGACCCTATCGCGAGCCACGGTCACCGCAAAGCGGATGCGCAGAGAATTCGCGATCTGATCGAGAGTTATCAATCACCGAAGCGGACGTGATCATTTATTGGATGGTCTCGTTGACAGCTGAAAGTACAAGCTGTTAGAAGTTAAAGTTCTGCAAAAGTCTGCTTGGCCGGAGGTTTGTCCGTTCTCTAGCGATGCCTGATGAGACTAAATCGTCTCCGCCTTCGCCACCGGGCGAGCACAAAGCTGCTCCGCCCGCCAAACCTGCTGGTCCCGCGCCCGTCCCCTGGGACTCGCCGATGCTTGGCAGGCTCAAGCAGCGGTACGGCTCGGGAATTCGCGAGGCCAGCACTTATCTTGGCCAGAACTACATGGTCGTGGAAGCCTCGATCATTTCCCAGGCACTACAAATCCTGCGCGACGAACACGATTTCGACTACTGCGTAGATATCACTGCTGTTCACTATCCCCAGCGCGAGAAGCAATTCGACCTGCTCTGGATTCTCTACTCGTTCGCGCGCAATGAACGGATCCGGGTCAAGACCATGATTGCCGATGGCGAGAGCGTGCCCAGCTCTGATCCCATCTGGCCGACTGCGAACTGGCTGGAGCGGGAAGTCTTTGACATGTTTGGAATTCGCTTCGACGGGCACCCGGATTTGAAGCGCATTTTGCTGCCCGAAGATTGGAAGGGGCATCCCCTGCGCAAGGATTACGGAATTATTCAGCAGGACGAGGAATGGGTGAAGGTCAACCTGGGAATTGAGAGCGGCCAGTGAGCAACGGGACCAAAACCGAAGACACGAAGATGCGTGCCCACGGGGCCGGTAAAGATGCCGGCAGCTATATCTCCCACCTCGAGCTTGGCGAAAAAGACCAGACCTTTCTTGATTCCGACGAACTGATCATCAATATGGGGCCGCAGCACCCGGCAACCCATGGTGTGCTGCGCGTGATCCTGAAGCTTGACGGCGAGAAGGTGCTGGGTACGGAGTGCGTGATCGGCTACCTGCATCGCGGGGTCGAAAAGATTGCCGAGCACCGCACCTACACCATGTTCAATCCCTACGTGGACCGCATGGATTACGTCGCTGCGGTTTCGAACGGGTTGGGCTATTGCGAGGCGGTCGAAAAGCTGCTCAACATCGAAGCCCCGCCACGCGCGAAGTATATCCGCGTAATTCTTACCGAACTGAACCGGCTGGCCAGCCACCAGCTTTGGCTGGGAACGCACGCGCTGGATATCGGAGCGATCACTCCGCTGTTCTATCTTTTCCGTGACCGGGAGGAGATTCTCAAGATTTTCGAGCGCTATTGCGGCGCGCGCTTGACGACGCATGCCTTCCGCATTGGCGGCTGCCAGTACGAAACCTATGATGGCTTTGAGCAGGATGTCATCAAGTTCCTCGATTTCGGTTTGCCTAAGATTGATGAGTACGAAGAACTGCTGACGACGAACCGGATTTGGGTTGAGCGGACCAAGGGCGTGGGCAAAATTTCTGCCCAGGATTGCATTGCGCTCGGAGTGACCGGACCAGTGCTGCGCGCAAGCGGTGTGAAGTGGGATCTGCGCAAGGCGCAGCCTTATGCAGCCTACCCCGAGTTTGAATTTGAGATTCCCATTGGCCAAAACGGCGACACTTACGATCGGTATCTGGTGCGCATGCAGGAGATGCGGCAATCGTTCCGCATCATTCGCCAGGCCGTCAGCAAGATTCCCGAAGGCCCGATCATGGCGAAGGTCCCGAAGGTGATGAAGCCGCCGGTGGGTGAAATCTATCACTCCATCGAAGCCCCCAAAGGTGAGCTGGGATATTTCATCGTCAGCGACGGCTCGACTCAGCCGTATCGAGTGCGGGTGCGGCCGCCCTCGTTTGTGAATTTGCAGGCGCTTGACCTGATGGTGAGAGGCCAACTGGTGGCCGATGTGATCGCAGTCATCGGCACGCTCGATATCGTTCTGGGCGAGGTGGACCGCTGATGCTCGACTACATCACCTCCTACCTCGGCAGCAATGTGACTCCCGGGCAGGCGGGCAATTTTTTCTGGGCCTTCGTTTACATCCTTCTTATTTTCATCGGTCTCTCGGTTGCCGTGATCGCCATGAACTGGCTGGAGCGCAAGATTCTGGCGCACATGCAGGTTCGGCTCGGCCCCATGCGGGTTGGGCCGCACGGGCTGCTTCAGCCGATTGCCGATGCCGTCAAGCTGCTGATCAAGGAAGACATCATGCCGGCTGAAGCCGACAAGCTCGTCTTCTGGATCGCTCCTCTGATCGTCGTGACCACCGCCTTCACTGTTTTCATTGTTGTCCCCTTCGGGCCGTCCCATGCGGTTACCGATATGAACATCGGCGTTTTGTTCATGCTCGGGGTTTCGTCGCTGAGCGTGCTGGGCATCGTAATGGCGGGATGGGCTTCGAACTCGCATTATCCGCTGATGGGTTCGCTTCGTTCCAGCGCGCAGATGGTCTCCTACGAAATTGCCATGGGGCTGGCCGTGGTTTCGGCGATTCTGATGACCAGCCTGCACGGTCTGGGCATGTATGGAGTGGCGGCTAGCGGTTCGGGCACCGGCACGCTGAGCATGATTGAGATTGTCAAAGCCCAGCAGGAGCAGCAAACCTGGTTCCTGTTCAAGTTCTTCCCTTTGGGACTGATCGCGTTCTTCATCTTTGCGGTAGCCATGGTTGCGGAAACCAACCGCGCGCCCTTCGATCTGCCGGAAGCGGAGTCGGAGCTGACCGCCGGCTTTCATACTGAATACAGCGGCTTCCGCTGGTCGCTTTTCTTTCTGGCAGAGTATTCAGCCATGATTGCGGTCTCTTCGATTGCCGTGACCCTGTGGATGGGCGGATGGATGCGGCCGTTCCCCAACTGGCTGAGCGGGGATACCTGGGACACAGTTTTCTCGTTGTTTCCCGGAATCACGTTTCTGATTCTCGCCGCGCTGGCTTCCGCCGGTGTAGGCAAGATGCCGAAACATCCCTACTTCCGCATTCAGACCATGGGACTGGCGGGGTTCGCGGCCGTGCTGGGTCTGATCGGGATCGTGCTGTTTATTCCGCCGGTCCGCGACCGGATTCAGGACATATACTGGTTCTCCATCAAAGTGGCAGCGTTCATGTATCTCTACATCTGGTATCGCGGGACCTTTCCGCGCTACCGCTTTGACCAACTGATGAAAGTGGGATGGAAGGTGCTGCTGCCGGTCGGCATCGGCGTCTTGATCCTGACTGCGATCGCGGGGGTTGTGCTCTGACATGCAACCGGTAGCCACAACATTTTTCTTTTATCTGCTGGCCGGGTTGACGATAGCGAGCGGGCTTGCCGTGATTCTCCGCAAGAACCCGGTACACTCGGCCTTGGCCCTGATCGTGACCCTCTTGGCGCAGGCAGGGCTCTACCTGATGCTGTATGCGCCGTTTGTGGCTGGCGTGCAGATCATTCTTTATGCCGGCGGAATCATGGTGCTGTTTTTGTTCGTGATCATGCTGGTGAACATCGAGCGATCGCAGAAAGAAGAGCAGTTCAACAAGCAATGGATCGTCGGAATTATCGCTGCTTTGGCTCTGGGCGGACTGTTGGTTGCGGTTTATACCAGGGGGCAGGCTCTGTTCCCCTCCCATGCTGTCCAGATTCCCGAACAGTCGAATACCCAGCAAATCGGCGTGATGTTGTACGGCGATTACATGTTCGCTTTTGAGATCGCGTCGTTATTACTGCTGGTCGCAATCATTGGCGCGGTCGTGATGGCGAAGAAGAGAATTTGAAGAACTGCTGGCTTCCGGCTGGCGGAACCCGTAGAAACTGGGGAAGGGCACGGCTTTAGCCGTGCCGATTGAACATAAAACGCTGGGGCTTAAGCCCCTGCGGGTTTTGGCCGTTGCTAAAGGCCTAAGACAAACATGGAGCCGATTTCAACCCTGCATTATCTGGTCGTGGCGGCGGCGCTGTTCGTGCTGGGAGTAATCGGTGTGCTCACCCGCCGCAACGTGGTCATCGTGTTGATGTCGATTGAGCTGATTCTGAATGCGGTCAATTTGAACCTGGTCGCATTCTCGCGGCTGTGGGGATTGCACGGGCAGGTGTTTGCGATCTTTGTGGTCACAGATGCCGCGGCGGAAGCGGCAGTCGGGCTTGGTATTTTGATTGCGTTCTTCCGCAATAAAGAAACCGTGAATGTGGACGAAGTCGATTTGCTGAAGTGGTGAGTTTAGTCTCGCTATTCAGGGAATGTTTTGATTCTGAAGTGCATGGGTCCTTCGCTGTGCTCAGGATGACAAGACGGATAGCGAACGGCCAACGAACCAACGACTGAACGAACGACATGTTTTTTCTCTCTTACATCTGGCTCATTCCGTTGTTTCCCGCCTTCGGCGCGGCGGTGATGTTCTTTTTCGGAGGCAGGCTGCAGAAGTCTGCAGTCAGCGCGCTGTGCGTAGGAGTAGTCATTCTCGCATTTTTGTTTGCCTGCGGCAGCGTCTGGCAATATAACGATTACTCCCGCGACCATCCCGGCAAACCCTACGAAAACATCGTTTATACCTGGCTCGGCACTGATACCGGCCAGATGAACTACGTGAAGGCCAACGGCACTCCTGTTCCGTTTCAGGCTGATGCCGGGTTTCTGCTGGATCCGCTTTCGGCGATCTGGCTATTGTTCGTCACCGGCGTGGGCGCGCTGATACATATTTACTCCGTCGGATACATGGGTCACGAGGGCGGCTATTACCGCTTCTTCGGCTACCTCAATCTCTTCATGTTTTCCATGCTGACGCTGGTCCTGGCCAACAATTACGCACTGATGTTTGTGGGGTGGGAAGGCGTGGGTTTGTGTTCGTATTTATTGATCGGATTCTATTTCCACCGCCACTCCGCCAGCAATGCCGCGAATAAAGCCTTCATCGTGAACCGCATCGGAGACGCCGGATTTATCCTCGGCATGTTCTTCATCGCCTGGTATTTCGGATCGTTGCGCTTCACCGAAGTCACGCATCTGGCGCGCGGCGGGCAATTCGCCATTGGCGATCCATTTATTACTGCCGCGACGTTGCTTCTTTTTGTCGGCGCCTGCGGAAAGTCGGCGCAGATTCCTCTTTACGTGTGGCTGCCGGATGCGATGGAAGGCCCGACGCCGGTTTCGGCATTAATCCATGCCGCAACCATGGTGACGGCCGGTGTCTACATGGTGGCCCGCTCGAACGCGTTGTTTGTGCTGGCTCCGGCTTCCATGAAGACCGTCGCCATTATCGGAGCGCTTACTGCGATCTTCGCGGCCTCGATCGGGCTGGTGCAGAACGACATCAAGCGGGTATTAGCCTACTCTACAGTTTCGCAGCTGGGATACATGTTTCTGGCTTTGGGCGTGGGCGCCTTTGCCGCCGGTGTATTTCATGTGTTCACCCACGCATTTTTCAAAGCCCTGCTTTTCCTCGGCTCCGGCTCGCTGATTCATGCCATGAGCGGCGAGCAGGATATGCGCAACATGGGCGATTTGCACAAGCGCATCCCCATTACCCACTGGACGATGTTCATCGCCACCTTCGCCATTGCCGGCATCCCGCCGTTCGCCGGATTCTTTTCCAAAGATGAAATTTTGTGGCAGGCATGGTCGTCGGAAGGCGGGGCGTATCGCCTGTTGTGGCTGATCGGTTTTATCACGGCGCTCATGACCGCGTTCTACATGTTCCGGCTGATGTTCCTTACCTTTCATGGCAAGCCGCGCATGAGCCATGAAGTCGAGCACCATATTCACGAGTCGCCGAAATCCATGACTGTGCCGCTCATCATTCTTGCCGCGTGCTCGCTGTTTGCCGGGTGGCTGGGGTGGCCGCACAGCCTTGGGGGTTCAGACCATTTCGCCAAATTTCTCAATCCGGTCTTCGCCCGGGAGGCCCAGGTTTTTGAAGCCGAAGGCGCCAACCGTCAACTTGCCGCCGGTCGGAAAGAAGAAGAGAAGACGAGCCCGATTGAGTATGGATTGATGTTCTTGTCAGTCGCGGCTGCGGTGGTCGGCTGGGGCATGGCCTGGCGAGCGTACCGCTCGGCTGACAAGGGCTACATCGAGCCGATCGCAGCGAAAGCCCCGCCGGTGTACGACGTGCTTTACAACAAGTACTACGTGGACGAAGCGTACGATTATGCCTTCACAGGACGCCGCAAAGTTGGCGATGTTCGTCTCGGCGTGATGGGTCTAGGCGAGGCTTCCTCGTGGTTTGATTCGCACATTATCGACGGCACTGTCAATGGCGCAGGATGGATCACGCGGCTCACCGCAACGATTTCTTCGTGGTGGGATAAATGGATCATTGACGGAGTGCTGGTGAATGGACCAGCAGTTATTTCGCGGCTGCTATCGTATCCGGCCCGTATGCTGGAGTGGGGGCTGGTGCAGTGGTATGCGCTGGTGATGGTTCTGAGCCTGGTTGGGTTTGTTGCCTATTACGCCTGGCGCTGAAGGCTGGTGTGGCGCGGGCGCCCTCGCCCGCGCGATTTAGCGTGTGAAGGGAAGGGCAACTATAAGAGTGCCATGGTAGGAGTGTTGGTCGCGGGCGAGGGCGCCCGCGCCACATAAGTGTGGACTAAACATGCAAAGCCATATTCTCTCGATCATCTTATTCACGCCGCTGGTTGGGGCGGTCCTGCTCCTGTTTGTCCCGAAAGAAAACAAGCAGGCCATTCGCGTCATAGCGAACCTTTTCGCGCTGGCCGGGCTCATCGTTTCTCTTCCGCTGGTGCCGTGGTTCTGGGCCCAGCGCTTCGAGCCGGGTTTCAAGTTCGTGGAAGGCTCGGTCAACAACTGGATTCCCTCGATCGGCGCTGGCTACGTGCTCGGCATTGACGGCATTTCGTTCCTGCTGATCATGCTGACCACCCTGCTTGGCTGGATTTCGATTCTTTCATCGTGGACCGCAATCGAGAACCGGGTGAAGGAGTACTACATCTGGTTTCTCGTGCTTCAGACCGGCATGCTGGGCGTCTTCATGGCGCTCGACTTTTTCCTGTTCTTTGTTTTCTGGGAAGCCATGCTGGTGCCGATGTATCTGCTGATCGGCATTTGGGGCGGCCCGCGCAAGCTTTACGCGGCCATCAAGTTTTTCCTGTATACCTTGCTCGGCTCGGTGCTGATGTTGCTGGCTGTCCTGTTCCTTTACTTTTACAACTTCAAACAGACGGGGCAGTACACCTTCAGCATTCAGGCGCTTTATCGAACTGCGCCGCACATTTTCCACGATCCGGCGTACGGTTCCACTTTTGCCATCTTGCTCTTTCTGGCATTTTTTGTCGCCTTTGCCATCAAGGTACCCATGTTCCCGTTCCACACCTGGCTACCCGATGCGCACGTGGAAGCTCCCACCGCAGGCTCGGTCATCCTGGCCGGAGTGCTGTTGAAGATGGGAACCTACGGCTTCATCCGCTTCGCGCTTCCGTTCTTCCCCGATGTTGTAATGCACCCGAAAGTGCGAGCCTGGATGATTTTTCTCTCCATCGTCGCCATTATCTACGGCGCGCTCGTTTCCCTGATGCAGAAAGACATGAAAAAGCTGGTGGCGTACTCCTCCGTGAGCCACCTCGGCTTCTGCACCCTGGGAATTTTTGCCCTCACGCCGCTGGGCCTGAGCGGCTCCGTCCTTCAGCAGATCAACCACGGCATTTCCACCGGCGCCCTGTTCTTGATCGTCGGCATTCTCTATGAACGAAGGCACACGCGCGAAATCGCCGAGTATGGCGGGATTTCAAACGTCATGCCGCTCTACGCCACCATCACCATGATCATGTTTCTCTCTTCCATGGGCCTGCCGTTGCTGAACGGGTTCGTCGGCGAGTTCACCATCTTGCAGGGCACATTCATGGAGAACTGGCGTTGGGCGGCTTGGGCGGTGCCGGGAGTCATTTTGGCTGCGGCTTACCTGCTATGGCTTTATCAGCGGGTGTTCTTTGGTACTGTGACGAATCCAAAGAACGAAAAGCTGCACGACCTCACGCCACGCGAAGTGCTCACCTTTGCGCCACTGCTGATCATCGCGTTCTGGATCGGGCTCTATCCCAAGCCATTTTTTGAGATTCTGCAGCAGCCGGTCAATCAACTGGTAATGACGGTGCGGCCGGGATACCCGGGCGTTGGCGGTGGCGCAGTGAATGCAATAGCGAAGCCAATGAATTCCTCGCCCATGGCCGACTCCAGCGCGAAGGGGTACGAATAGTGCCCGCAATTCCTCAACAATATTTCACCGGCACGGACTACCTGCTCTCGCTGCCCATCATTCTGCTGACGCTGTTTGCGCTCGGAATTCTTCTGATCGATCTGATGGTGCCGCCGGAGTGGAAGTGGTCGAACGCTGTGACCGCCTTCGTGGGAGTGCTGTTCTCAGCCGCAGCCGTATTCAAGATACAGCGCGCACAGGCGCAGTTGGCTTCCGGCGGACGCCGCCTGGAGTGGGCCTTTGTGCACTCCATGATCCTCGACCACTTTTCGATTTACTTTTTCTATCTGTTTCTTGCCGGGGCGGGACTGGCCATCCTGATGTCGGTTCGTTACCTCGAGATTGAGAAGGAAGACCACGGCGAATTCTATGCGCTGATCTTGTTTTCAGTCGTGGGCATGATGTGCATGGCATCGGGCTTCGACATCGTCCTGATTTTTATCGGCCTCGAATTGATGGCGATTTCGACCTATGTGCTGGTGGGATTCCTGCGGCGAGACCGCCGCTCGAACGAAGCCGCGCTGAAATATCTTCTCCTTGGGGCATTTTCTTCCGGAATCTTTGCTTACGGATTGTCCTTGCTCTATGGCTTGACCGGCAGCACGAATCTGGTCGAAATCCGCGAAGGCGTCGCGCATATGATGGCGCATTCCGGCCATTCCAACCCGGTGCTGATCATTGCCCTGCTCACTACGGCTACAGGGTTGCTCTTCAAAATTGCCGCCGTTCCGTTTCATCAGTGGGCGCCCGACGCTTACGAAGGCGCCCCAACCAGCGTGACTGGCTTCATGTCTGTCGCCGTAAAGGCCGCAGCCTGGGCGATGCTGCTGCGCATCCTGCTTTGGGGGCTGTATCCCATGCGCGAGGCATACGTGCCCCTGATCATTTTTGTTTCGATCGTCACCATGACGGGAGGCAATCTCGCGGCCCTGACCCAAACCAATCTCAAACGCCTGATGGCGTACTCTTCCATCGCGCACGTCGGTTACATGCTGCTGGGATTGGTTGCGCTGGCCTCGGTGCAATTCCCGGCGCAGGCGTTCTTCGACGGCTTCAAAGGAATTCTGCTGTATCTGCTGGTGTACACCTTCATGAATCTGGGCGCGTTTGCAGTGATTACTTCGCTGCGCCAGCGGGATGTGATCGGAGATGAAATTGACGATATCGCCGGGCTCTACTCCCGCGCCCCGACGGAAGCCGTGCTGATGCTGATTTTCTTGTTGTCGCTGGCGGGAATTCCGCCGCTGGCGGGCTTCTACGGGAAATACTTCATTTTTCTCAGCCTGATTGAGAGTGGGCATTATGCGCTTGCATCCCTCGCCGTGCTCTATGCAGTGTTCGGACTCTACTACTACATGCGCATTGCCAATAAGATGTTCATGTCCGAGGCGATGGATAAGACTCCGCTGCCAGTTAGTGCAGGGATGCGCGTGGCTTTGGCAGTGACCGGCTTGGGCACAGTCGTGATCGGAATATTTCCCGAGCAGTTCATCCGGGCAGTGACCTGGTCGCTGGGAATGTAGGAATAGGCTCTGGGCGCTAGGCTTTGGGCTCCAGGTTCTGAGAGCCTAGAGCCGAGAACCTAGAGCCTAAAGTCTGGTCAGGATGCCGGCCAACGACAAAGACCCCTCCGGAAAAAGTCTCTGGCTGCAGCTCGCGCGCTATAGCGAGCTGGCGTTCATTTTTCCCGCTACCACAGTCGCGGGGTGGCTGATCGGCCTCGCGTTCGATCATTGGCTGCACACCACGTGGCTGTACCTTCTGGGGCTCATTCTCGGGATTATCGCTGGGTTTGTGCAGTTAATACGGCTGGTCTCGTCGGATTCTAAGTGATCCGAAGTTCTTCATAATGTTGTCGTGATGACTTCTGAAGCAGAAACTGAGTCATTTTATTCCGGTGCCCTTAGCCGCATCTCCCGCAGCATGATTGCTCTTGCCCTGGTGTTCACCGCAACGGCATGCCTTCGCTTCGGCTGGCGCATCGCGCTCGGCTTTGCCTGCGGATGCGCCATTGCTTATCTGAATTTCCGCTGGCTGGAAAAGGTCGTTTCCGCCCTGGCGGATCGTGCCACGCAGAGCGGCAGAAGCCAATCGAGCGCGGGAATCGTCTTCCGCTTCCTGTTCCGCTACTTTTTGATGGCAGTGGCTGTCTATGCTATATTCAGTGTTTCTCCCGCCAGCCTGAATGGCCTGTTTGCGGGTTTATTTTTGCCCGTCGGGGGAATTGCCTGCGAAGCGGCTTACGAGCTGTATGCGGCGTTGGCGCGGGGAATTTGATGTTCAGTAAAGTGCACAGGGTCTTCGCTTCGCTCAGAATGACAAGGTGTTTCTCTTTTTATGCCTGAACAACTCTGGTTCACAGCATTCCTGAATCATCTCTTCGCCGGACCGGTGACGGCGTTGCTGCGGGCTGTGCATTTTGAGCCCAAGTATCCGCAGGCGCCGATTGCTAACTCAGTCGCGATGGAGCTGCTGGTTTTCCTGGCGCTGATAATCCTGTTTGCCTTGGTGCGCTCGCAACTTTCGGTGGATAGTCCTGGCGCGTTGCAGCACATCTTTGAGGGCGCTCACGGTTTCGTTAACGGACAGAGCGAAGAGATTATCGGACACCATAGCGAAGGCTATACCCCATTCCTGATGGCGCTGGGATTCTTTATCCTCTTTTGCAATCTGATCGGGTTGGTACCGGGGTTCGAATCGCCGACCGCCGTGCCGGTCGTGCCGCTGGGCTGCGCCGTCTGCGCGTTTTTCTACTATCAAGCGCAGGGGTTCAAACATGCGGGAATTGGCTACCTGAAACACTTTGCTGGCCCCATGCCGTTGCTGGCGCCATTGATGGTGCCGATTGAGCTGATCAGCCACTTGGCGCGCATGTTGTCGCTGACCATTCGTCTTTACGCCAACATGTTTGCCGGAGACATGGTTACGCTGGTGTTTTTCTCGCTCGTCCCAATTGGCGTCCCGATCCTGTTTCTGGGTCTGCATATTGGCGTTTCGCTGCTGCAGACGTATATTTTTGTGTTGCTGACCACGGTTTATCTTGCCGGGGCGGTCGCAGAAGAACACTAAGTTTCCGCCGTTCAGCGTGAGGGCGTCTGCACGGGATGACGTCAACCACCCACTGGCGGCAATTCATAAGGAGAAGAACACAATGAAGAAGCTGAGTAATCTGTTCATGCTGTTGTCGGTAATGAGCTTCGCGCTGCCCGCGCTGGCCCAGGGCGGGGACGCGTCAAGTGCTGTGAACTGGGTGGCGATTGCCGCTGGATTTTCCATGGCCTTCGCTTCCGGAATTTGCGCGCTGGCGCAAGGCAAAGCCACCGCGGCTGCGGCGGAGGGGCTGGCGCGCAATCCTGCGGCCCGGCCGGGCATACAGTTGGCGCTGATTCTGGGTCTGGCGCTGATTGAATCGCTCGCGCTCTACACCCTCGTGATTATTTTCGCCAAGGTAAAATAAGCTTCGGCAAGACTCAAAAGCCCTTGCGGATTACGCAAGGGCTTTCGTTCTTTTGCGTACTTCTTAGGAAGCCTAGCTTTTCCTTTGCCCCTCCCAGCCTGCTTCGTTGCCCTCAGGACCATGAGCCAGGGCGTCCATCAAGAGGCGGCGCAAGCGGTAACGGCTCTCGAGGTCGGTGTTTACCAGCTCAAACCCCACTTCGTTCACCCGCGCCCGCCGCAACAACACCTGTCCCCTCACGTGGCGGACGCCGATGGAAATTTCGATATTGGCTTCCGAGCCGACTCGCAGGGTATCCTCCTTTACTCCCATCCCGCCGCCCAAGCTTAACTCACGAATGGAAATGGCAGAGCGGCCCCAGGAGCTGCTGATGACGGCCGAAATGGGCTTGCGCAGAACCATGCGCTCGTAGCGGCGCTGCCGCACCCAGGGACAGGCCGGAGCGGAATCCAATGCGGCAACCGCCAGTTCAGCCGCCTCAAGCCCGCACTCTGACAAGACTTGCGCGGCGTATCGCGGTTCGATCTTCGCCAGCGCCTGCGCAGCCGCAATGCGCAGTTCGCGATGGTGCGTCCACTTCCACATCTTTTTTGCCTCGAGCAGATTACGCAATACCGGAATCGACTCCGCTTCACGCAAACGCCCCAGCGACTCCACCGCCTTCATTTGAATCAACGGCGAGCGCCCCTCCGCCTCGCCCGCCTGCGCCATAACAATGAGCGGCGGGACGGCTGTACGGTCGCCGCTCATGCCGATTTCGTCAATGGCTTGGGGCAAGACCCATGGATCGAGAATCTCAAGCAATTCCAGTAAAGTCCGGCCCCGGTCCTCTGCGGCGCCATAGGCGATCTGCCGCACCACCAGATCGTGATAAAAGCGATTCCATTCCGGCAGCCGCACGGGCAACAGTTCCAGCAAGCTGGGCACATCCACGCGGCTGAGCAAGCCGACCGAGGCTGCCGCCTGCCGGGCCTGCCCCATACGCAACATCTCCCTTAACTGCTGCGTGCTTCCCGGCGAAAGCTCCTTGACCAGTTCCACCATGCGGTCGCACTCTTCGCGGCGCATGCAGCGGAAAAAACGGTCCGCCAGATGGCCCACAGCGGCCTCGGAGTTTATTCGCAATACCGAAAGCAGGTCATGGGGCACTTGCTGCAAGCGCAGCGCTTCTTCAATAAATTCGGGCAAGCGGTTTTCCACGCCCACGCGTGTCCGCAATTCGACTGCGGTCCCCGGCCGCTGGCGCGCAACATTTGCCAGGCCCTGGCAGACATCCTTGAGGGCGCCAAATTGCTTGCGGTTGCTGGCTTCCGAGCTCAGGCGCACAAAAGCGGCGCTGAGCAGGGTTTGCAGTTCGGTCTCACGCTCCGCCACCAGGACTTCGCCCAGCTTGCGAATGGCTTCTCCGATCAGGTCCATCTCAGGAGCGGCAAACAAGTCAGCCAGTTGGCTCAGGCCGATCGCGGTCTTGCGCCGTGGTTCCGGCTCCTTGGCTTCCAGGCAATTGACGTAATTCTGCAGGATCGCGCGCGCCTCCTCGCGGTCCTTCTTCTCCAATAGAAACTCCACAAATTGCCGGATATTGCGCGGCGGAACACACGGGGCTTCATCCGACAGCAAAACGCTTTTCTTGCCTTCTTCGGGCACCTCTGCCCAGAACATGCGGTCCAGAATGTCAGCGTGGGATTCGACCAGAATCCCTGCCTTGCTCATTTTGTCTTCTTGAATGCGGAGGATATTGCGCAGCGTGTCCATCTGCCGGCTCATGTGCTCCAGCATCTGGTGGACGGCGTTTACTTTGACTTCGCCTTTCTGGAAGCGGTCCATGGCAAAGCGGATCGCCATGTGCTCCGCCGCTTTCACCAGCAGCGGGGTCTCGGTCTTTTCTTTTGGAACCGTGGCCGAAAGGGCCTCCAGCAGCTGCTGAAGGTTGACCTTGGTGTTTTCGTCTGTGCTGTTGAGTTCTTCCCGCAGAGCTTCGGTTTTTTCCTTGGGATCGGCGCTTACGCTGGCTTCGCCGAACTTGGTCAGCAGGCGGATTGCCTGTACAACCTCTTGCTCTTGCAGGGGCACGACGCCGCCAGACCAGTCCAGCGCTGCCGGCCCGTTACCCTGCGCATCCGGGGCTGGTGGTTCCCCTTCTTTTTTCAGCCAACTGTCTGGGACGCTGCCAAGAGCCACGCCGCCGGTTCCGCTGCCGCCATGAGATCCCTCCGCAGCTGCGATTAGTTGCAGCAACTTCTGCGGATCATTCAACCAGTCCTTGAACTCAGGACCAAGACTCTGCGCCGCGATCTGCGCGGCAATCGCGATATCGCCGGTTGCCGGGTCGGCAGCCACGAACTTGACTTCGTTGATGCGTATGGTGGCCTGTTTATCGTCGCCAAATGTGTCCTTGATCTGCTTGACGATATCCTGGGCCTTGGAACCGCCGGAGGCAAAGGCGCGCACGAGCCGGGCAAAGTCCTCGACCGTCACGTCTTTGGAAAATTGAATACTGGCCAATCCGGCCGCGGTAAGAAGCTTGGCAAAACTTTGTTCCGCCTGCCCGGTTTCGAGAAGGATACCGTCGAGCACCAGCCGGTTGTCCGAAACTCCTAAAAGAAACCCCTGCTCGCGGTCCTTGGGAAGCCCTTGCTGCAACTCGTTCCAGGTGATCTTGAATTGTCCTTCAGTGCGCTTGTGCTCGGGCCCGTACAGGCGCACGTATTTCACCAGGATATTCAGGCTGTGGATAAAAGCGCGGGCTGACGCATTCCTGCTTTCTTTGTTTGGGTTTGCAGTGAGAATACGCGGCTCCTGAACTCTTCTCTATCGGGTTAGCGTATCTGGAAACAACGGGCAAAGCATATTACGGAGGTACTCTGCCAGCCGTTGTCCTTTCAGGGACTTACAGGCGCATTGCCTATTATCAGGTAAGTAAACCTTCGGGATCGCCCGTTTGTTGACAAGTGATCGACCGGTGGAACATTGAATACTGCTGACTCTTCGAATTCTGACGCTTCCGGGTCAACGCGGTCGAGAGAAGTAACGAGAGGAATAACTGCTTAACGCCGGGCACTGGAATAAAATCGCCTCTGCAGCGACAATTGGTGTCTGGTTTCCAACTGAAATGTGTGCAGCCGCGGCCATTACGGCACCAGCCGGTAAGACGGAGAAGGCGGGCCTTGCCTTCTGGATGGAACGCGTCCTCGAAGAATGTGATCGTGCCGCCGCCGGATTTGCCGCCGATCCGGTGCATGACCTGAGAGTCTCCCTGCGCCGCTGCCGATCCATGGCTGACGGCTTGATGACCATGGATCCCGATCCCGCCTGGAAAAAGATGAAAAAAGGCGGCAAGCGCCTCTTTGCCAGCTTGGGCGAACTGCGGGACGTGCAGGTGATGGAAGAATGGGTGCATCGCCTCGAAGCCCACGGCGATACCGAAAGCGCCCCGCTTCTGCGGTACTTCGCCAGCCGGGAGAGTCACCTGAAAACTGAGGCGGCAAAAGCTCTTGCTGGCTTTGATCGGAAACAATGGAAAAAGTGGAGCGCTACGCTGCCCCGGCGCAGTGCGCGCATTTCGCAGGGAAGCACGCTTTTTAAGCACCTCGCTCTTGAGCGCTGGATGGAGGCTTACGAATTGCATCGCCGGGCTTTGCGCAATCGTTCTGGCGTCGCCTACCACAGCCTGCGCATCGGCATAAAGCGCTTCCGCTACATCGTGGAGAATTTTCTGCCCGAGCAGCACGACGCCTGGAGCGACGATCTCAAAATCCTGCAGGATTTGCTCGGAGAAGTGCATGATCTTGACGTTCTATGGACGACCGCCCAGCACATCAGAGCATTTCCTGACCCAGAGGCGCGTTCGCGCTGGCGTTCGCGCATCATTGCGGAGAAGACGCAGCGGATCGAGGAATATCGCAAGAAAATGGTGGGTAACACATCGCTGTGGAAAGTTTGGCGGTCAGCTCTGCCGCAGGGCAAGGAGATTGAAACGGCAGCTTTGGCGCGGCTCAAGTTGTGGGCGTCATTGCTCGATCCCGACTTCAAACACTCCACTCATGTCGCGAGGCTTGCCCTGCAGCTTTACGATGGTTTGCTAAATGGCCAGGAGTCCGGCAGCGCCGCACAACGTACCGTCCTCGAGGTGGCGGCGTGGTTGCACGAGGTGGGCCGATCGAGGAAAGAAAAGAATCACCAAAAATCCAGCTATCGCTTGATCGCAGGACTGAAAGCCCCATTCGGCTTTCCCCAGCAGGATTTGCGAGCCGCCGGCGCGGTGGCGCGCTATCATCGTGGACTTTTGCCGCGCGCGGGCCAGCAGCCCCTGCTTGGGTTGAGCCCAGCCCAGCGCAAGGAAGTTGTTCGTCTGGCCGGTATGTTGCGTCTGGCGAACGCATTCGATTCCCAGCATGACGGGCGCACCGGCCGTTTGTCGGTCAGCCGTCAGAATGGCTATATCGCAGTGGCTGCCCAGGGCTATTCTTCCCGCGATCGAACTGCGGAACGCATCGCGGCCGCGCGCCATCTTCTCGAAACGATTTACCGGCGTCCGATTCTGGTGAAGCCTGCCGAGACAAGCCGGTCGCCCGGAAAAGCTACTGCGCGGAGCCAAAAACCGTAGCTCTTCTGCTACTACCGTCCGACTATCCCTGACATGTAAAACCATAGTACGGATGACGCACGCTCAACTGGTGCAAAAGGCAATCGCATGGCTGCGAAGATACGGCTGCGGAGTGGTGCTCTCCGAGCAGGCCTGCGTCAGTGGCGAAATGCCAGACGCGATCGGGTGGAAACACTCAGGCCATTCGGTGCTCGTCGAGTGCAAGGTTTCTCGGGCTGATTTCCTGGCAGACGGTGACAAACCGTTTCGCAGGAAGCCGGGGATCGGGCTAGGCTGCGAGCGCTTCTATCTGACTCCACATAGGTTGGTTCGCCCCGGCGAAATGCCACCTGGGTGGGGACTGCTCGAATTTCGTGGGCGCGACATTGAAATCGTGTCTCCTTCTGCAAAAGATTTGCGCAGTGCGCGCGGGCTTCATGCCGAGATGAATCTACTCTTGTCGAGTCTGCGGCGCGTGGAAATCCGGATTGAGCCGCAGTCAATTACTGAGTTCCTCAAGTGGAAGAACCGGATGGCCGAATACAACGGCGGCGGCCTCCCGGGGGGAATCCGTGCAGCCGAAGAGGAACCCAATGATTTTCTGCGGCCACAAAGCCCGGTGACTATAGCCTAGGCCTTCGATGAGTCAGTAACCTTTTTCCTTATCCACTACTTCCAGCATCGGTTGATGGGCCAGATAGCGGCGCAGGTTCTCGCTAATCTGCGCATAATGCCGCTCCCAGAGTTTTTCCGTGAGGCTGGCGGTGTGGGGCGTGATAAAGACGTTCTCCAGTCCCCAGAGAGGCGAATCGGCGGGCAGAGGCTCATGCTCGAAGACGTCCAGCGCAGCGCCGCCGATTTGCTTCTGCTGGAGCGCATGGATGAGGTCAGGCTCGTTGACCAATGGGCCGCGACCGACATTGATCAGATAAGCATCCGCCTTCATTTTGCACAGGCGATCGGCGTTCATGAGGCCGCGCGTCTGCGGCGTTGTGGGGACAGCCAGCACCACGTAGTCAGATCGCGAAAGCAGTTGTTCAATTTCTGCCACTGAATAGACAGTTTCCACGCCTTCCGGCTTTGGTTTCCCCGGATTCTCCCGTACCGCCACTACTTGCATGCCGATAGCGGTCGCTCGTTTGGCTGCTTCGCGTCCGATGCTGCCAACTCCCACCAGCCCGACAGTGGCTTCTGAAACTTCGCGAGGTCTTGGAAGGGACTCCCACATGATTCGTTGCCCCCATTTGCGCTGTTCCTGAAGGCGGGCCGCCTGAGGCAGTCTCTTTGCAAGAGCGAAGATCAACGCGATGACGTGTTCGGCAACTACCGGGCCATGCACTTCGCGGGCATTGGTCAAGATAAGGTCGCTGTGGATCAGCTCCGGAAACATCAGTTGGTGCACCGCCGCCGCGGGCGAATGAATCCAGCGCAGTTTCTTCGCCTGCTTGATCTGCTCCGGCCGCAAGGACCACGCGATCACGATTTCAGCTTCGCGGACCTGCTCCTCGATGCCTTCATAGTTCGAGAAGTGAACGATTTCAAGCTGGGGAAAATCGCCCCTCAGGCGCTCCACGAACCACGCCGGGGCATTCCATAGATCAAACTGGTGATGAAGAACGATGACGACTTTCAATGATTTACCCGCCGGCAACGGGGACGCTTCCTGAACTTCCGTGGCCCCTGTGCCCCATCTAGTCAGCTTTTTAGTGGAAGCCGCAAGTCCTGCCCTGTCATCTCGCGCGGCTCCGGCAGACCCAACATTCCGAGAATTGTCGGCGAGATGTCGCGCAGTGATCCTCCGGATTTGAGCGTGAATTTCTTAGCGTGTTCGGCCACAACAATAAACGGGACGGGATTCGTGGTGTGCGCGGTGTGCGGTCCGCCGGTCACAGGATCAATCATCATCTCAGCGTTGCCGTGGTCGGCCGTGATCAGCATAGCGCCGCCTTTGGCTCGCACCGCGGGCTCGATTCTGCCGAGGCAGGTATCCACGGTTTCGACGGCTTTTACCGTCGGCTCGATTTTGCCGGAATGGCCAACCATATCGGCATTGGCAAAGTTCACTATGATGACATCGAATGTGCCATCCTCGACGGCTTTCACCACAATATCGGCGATTCCGGCAGCACTCATTTCAGGCTTAAGGTCGTAGGTGGCGACTTTCGGCGAAGGCACTAGAGCACGATCCTCGCCGGGAAAGGGCTGCTCCACGCCGCCATTGAAAAAATAAGTGACGTGGGCATACTTCTCTGTCTCAGCCACGCGGAGATTGCGCAAATTCGCCTGCGCCATGACGTTGGCGAGGATGTTGTCGAGCGACTCTGGCGCAATCACCGTTGCCAGGTTGAAGTTCTTGTCGTAGCGCGTCATGCAGACATACTGCAGATCTTTCGGGACGCGCTCGCGAGGAATTGCGGCGTCCAGATCGTCCGCGCCCGGCAACTCGCGGCCGCCTTTTTCGTTCAGTCCGCTATTGCGGGTTAAAGCCCGCGTGATTTGGCGGACCCGGTCGGCGCGAAAGTTGAAACAGATGCACGAGTCGTCGTCACGGATGGTCGCCAATGGCTCGCCGCGATCATCCACACACACGAACGGGACAACGAACTCGTCGGTTACGTCTTTGTTATAGGACTCTTTCACTCCCTGGATCGCATCGACGTAAGTGCCTGCCTCGCCTTGACCGAACACCATCGCGCTGAAGGCTTTGGCGATTCGTTCCCAGCGGCGGTCGCGGTCCATGGCGTAGTAACGGCCGCTTACGCTGGCAATCTTTCCTGTGTTGTACTCGCGCATCTTCTGCTCGAGTTGTTCGAGATAGCCAGCGCCGTTGGTGGGCAGAGTGTCGCGTCCATCCATGAAGGCATGCACGAAGACGCGGTCCACGCCATTTTGCTTTGCCATGCGCAGAAGGGCATGAAGATGGGACTGATACGAATGCACGCCACCATCGGAAACCAAACCGAACAGGTGCAGCCGCCGTCCACCGAAGCGGGCATTCTTCATGGCGGCGAGCAATACCGGGTTCGAGAAGAATTCGCCGCTCTGAATCATCAGCTCAATTCGCGTGCTATCCATGTGCACAATACGGCCCGCGCCGATGTTCAAATGTCCGACTTCGCTGTTGCCCATTTGCCCGTCGGGCAAGCCGACGTAAGCTCCGCTGGTATAGATGAGCGTATTCGGATATTCGCGCAACAAGCGGTCATAGGTGGGCTTGCGGGCCAGCGCAATCGCGTTGGCCTTGGTTTCAGCCCGATATCCCCAGCCATCAAGAATGATCAGCACGAGCGGTTTAGGACGCAAAGCAACTCCTCGGCATAAATGAATTATGCAATGCGAGCACCAGCGCGGTGCATTCCTCGGATAAGATACTCTAACAGCAACTCATTCGAAGCGAGGCACACATGTCTATCAACGATCTTTTGCTGAATGAATTCGACCAGGAAATGAAAGTTACGCGCACTATGTTGGAGCGCGTTCCCTTTGATCAGAAGGATTTTGTTCCGCACCCAAAATCCATGCCGCTGAATAAGCTAGCGCCCCACGTGGCTGAACTGGCGGGCTTTGGCGCGACCGTGCTGACGACTCCCGAGCTAGATTTCTCCAATGCCCCGAATCGCGAGCGCCCGCCGTTTGAATTGGCCGGACTGTTAAAAGCCTTCGACGAGAATGCTGCCAAAGCCAAGACTGCCCTGAAGACCATGAAAGACGAAGATTGGACCGAGAACTGGACGCTGACCTTTCAGGGTAAACCCATTTTCAGTGGCCAGAAATTCCTGGCTTACCGGCAGATGTTCATGAACCATCTGGTGCACCACCGCGCCCAGCTTGGGGTATACCTGCGGTTGAACCACAAGCCGCTTCCGGCGACCTACGGGCCTTCGGCGGATGACAGAATGGGATTTTAACAACCCGGGCGGTAGCCGAAAACTTCGCTTGACTTGTTTATTGACGTTGGCGTAGCCTCGCGTCCGAATTTCTCCGTCAAATCTTTTCGTGCGGAAAGAGGCTGCCTATGGTTTCGCTTGCCCAGCTTTGGCTTCCCATTTTGCTGGCTGCGGTCATCGTCTTTGTTGCCAGCTCCATCATGCACACCGTGCTGAAATATCATCAAAGCGACTGCCATCAGATTCCTGATGAGGAGAAAGTTCTTGCTGTTCTGCGCCCCGCCAATCTCAAACGCGGTTTCTATTTCTTTCCCTACTCATTGCCGAAGGATATGAAATCGCCGGCCACCATAGAGAAATTCAAGCAGGGCCCGGTCGGCTACATGACCGTGGTCCCGAGTGGCGCGCCGAACATGCCGAAACTGATCTTTCAATGGTTTATCTTCTGTCTGATCGTAGGTTTTTTTGTTGCCTATCTTACCGGGCGAGTACTTGCGCCCGGCGCCAACTATCTCGTCGTCTTTCGCGTTGCAGGAACGGCGGCGTTCCTCGCCTATGGCTTGGGCAATCTCGTCAATGGCATCTGGAAGGGACAGACCTGGTCCATGACCATCAAGGAAGTCATTGACGGATTGATCTACGGACTGCTGACAGCGGGCACGTTCGGATGGCTCTGGCCGCGGTAAGAAGCGGCACATCTCATCAATTCTGCTGCGACGGCGGCCTTTGCGGGGCAGTTCCGGGTTGAGCTCGATCTTTCTCCTGCTCCACGCGATTCATGATGTCGTCGAGGTTCTTTTGTATGCGCGGGTAAGCGGCCTGAATGCCCTCTGAGGTCATGGCCGGCATCTCGTGGAGCAGCTTCTTGCCGGTTGGGGAGGAGTAGAACGCGATCATCGCGTCAACGTCCGCCTTGCTCAGGTGCTTCTGGTATACGGGAACCATGTCTGCCATCAACTGGTCCACCGGATAAGTTTTAGCAAATTCGTTAAACTCGCGGTCCATCTCGGCGAGTTGTTCTTCGCTCACACCTGCGTGCCGCCGCTTCAGTTCTTCCCGGTTCAGCGAGGCCATTTGCTGAATGACCTGCTGCATCACCTCCCGCATCTGGTCGTGCGTGTCCATCACCTGAAATAGGTTGAGGATGTCATCCTTGGTGGCAGGAACGTCGGGTTGTTGGGCGAAGGCAGGAATTGTCACGAGGACTGCAAGGCAGATAGCGCGAACGGGCCGCTTCATTATTCAGAGTTCTCTCTTTTGTTGATTCGATACATCATGTGAGATGCTGTAAGCAACCATTACTAGCCTTTGAAATTTAACGCCCTCAACCCCAAGAACCTCGCCGAATCTCCCAACTCTTCCTCGATCCTCAACAATTGGTTGTATTTCGCAATGCGATCCGTCCGCGAGCCTGACCCGGTCTTGATCTGGCCCGCTCCAGTCGCAACTGCCAGATCGGCGATAAACGTATCTTCCGTCTCTCCCGAGCGGTGCGAAATAACGGATGTGTATCCGTTACGCCGCGCCAGGTCAATGGCATCGAGGGTCTCACTCACCGTCCCGATCTGATTCACCTTGATCAATATGCTGTTGGCGACGTGCTGGTCTATCCCCTTCTGCAGGAACTCGATGTTGGTCACAAAAATGTCGTCGCCCACCAATTGGATTTTGCTGCCGAGTTCTTTGGTCAGCATCGCCCATCCGTTCCAGTCTTCCTCCGACAGGCCGTCCTCCAACGAGACGATTGGATAATCCTTCACCCACTTCGCCCAGTATTGCACCATTTCTTCAGAGGACTTCATAGAATTGTCGGATTTCTTGAAGACATATCTGCCATCCTGGTAAAACTCGCTGGACGCGGGATCGAGCGCAATCGCGATCTGCACCCCCGGTTTATATCCGGCTTGTTGAATTGCTTCCAGCACCACTTCAATCGCCTCGACGTTCGATTTGAGCGACGGAGCGAATCCGCCTTCGTCGCCAACTGCCGTGTTGTAGCCGCGTTTTTTCAGCACTCCCTTCAGGGTGTGAAAAACTTCCACGCCCCATCGCAGGCCTTCAGTAAACGAGCTTGCTCCCACGGGCATAACCATGAATTCCTGGAAGTCAACGTTGTTGTCGGCGTGCGCTCCACCGTTAAGAATGTTCATCATGGGGGAGGGAAGCAGATTGGCTCCCGCTCCGCCCAAATAACGATAGAGAGGAAGATCGTAGGCGGTTGCGGCTGCGCGGGCGGCGGCCATGGAAACGGCCAGCATGGCATTGGCCCCGAGACGGCTCTTATTGTTTGTTCCGTCGAGTTCGATCATCCTCTGGTCGAGGGCGCGCTGATCGGCAGCGTCGAAATCAGCGAGGGCTTCGGCGATCTCGCCATTGACGTTCTCAACTGCCTTGAGCACTCCTTTGCCCAGGAACCGCTTTTTGTCGCCGTCACGGAGTTCTACCGCTTCGTGCTCACCGGTTGAAGCGCCGCTGGGCACAATGGCGCGTCCCCAGGTCCCATCGGCGAGGCTGACCTCCGCTTCGACGGTCGGATTGCCTCGCGAGTCCAGAACCTCGTGGGCGTGAATGCCCGCAATATTTGTGGCCATGATTGCTGTCCTCTAAGTCGGTTTTAATGTTGCTTTGCCGCTGCAAAGCGAGCCTTGCAGTATAAACCGAAGCCCTTATCTATGCTGGTTCCACAGCCCGTTCCGATCTTGTGGCGGCTCCGCCCTTGAACTAGATTTTTTTCAGGAAGAGCGAATCAAACTGGAGGTACCATGCGGAAATTCCCGATTCTGTCGTGTGTTTTGCTGCTTACGGCGCTGGCGGTAGCCCAGTCCGACTTGTCTTTGCCCGCAGGCACAGCCCTCAAGGTCAAGCTTGAAACCACACTCACAACTTTTTCCAATAAGGCGGGCGATCCGTTTTCCGGCCGTGTTACCGAGGCGGTTATGGTAGACGGCAAACCTGTCCTACCCATTGGAACCACAGTACAGGGCCGCGTGATCAAGGCCAGCGAGCCTCGGCGCATATCGGGCAAGCCGACGATCGACATTCTTCCCGAAACCGTAGTTCTTCCCACGGGTGAGCGTTACACCTTAAATGCCACGTTGGTTGATACCAACTACGGCCGTGGCACCGACGTCAACGAAGAGGGGCAGTTCAAAGGTCCCGGCCATGAGACCCGCGATATGGCGGAAATTGGCGCTGGCACGGGCGGCGGGATGCTGGCCGGTGGCCTGATCGGCGGAGGGAAGGGCGTCATAATCGGTGGACTGGTCGGCGCGACTGCGACGGTCACCCACTGGCTCAGCAAAAGGAACTCCGCCATGCTTCCGGCTGGAACTGAGCTAACCATGGAACTCAGCCGTCCCATGGCGTTAAGCGCGGCAGTCAGCAGCGGACAATAGCGCAGCTGACTGCCTATACTCCTTAGTCTCCGTTGCCGCTCAACTTCACTTTCTGGGGGCTGCCGCCGCCAGTGTCGGTGACGTTCAGCGTTGCGCTGCGGTTGCCGGTAGCCCCGGGAGTGAACGTAATGCTGATGGTGCAGTTCGCTCCTGCCCCAATGCTGGTTCCGCACGTGGTGGCGCTGGTGATGGTGAAGTCGGTCGGGTCGGCTCCCGCCGTCTGGATCGAGTTAATCGTCACCTTCTTGGTGCCGACATTGGTGAGCGTGGTAGTTCTCGCCTGGCTGGTTTTGCCCACCTTGATCGTTCCGAAGTTCAATCCCGAGGGGCTTAGCTGGATCGCGGTGCCGACGCCGCTCAGCGATACGGTCTGAGGACTTCCGGCGGCATTGTCAGTGATGGTGATCGAGCCCGAGAGGTTGTTGATGCCCAGCGGCGTGAAGGTCACGCTGATGGTGCAGCTGCCCCCGGCAACTAGGCTGGTTCCGCAGTTGTTGCTCTGAGCGAAATTTCCCGACGCGGTGATTGAACTGATAGTCAGGGTGCCGCTGCCCGTGTTGCTCAAGGTCACATTTTGCGCGGGGCTGGTGGTCCCGTAGAGCTGAACCGGAAATTTCAAACTGGTCGGAGAGAGCTGCACCGCAGGCGACCCGCCAGTCTGGTTCATCATTATGGAAACCGCGCTGCTGCCCTGGTCGGCCACCGCAAGGTCCAGAATGCCATTGTTGTTAAGGTCTGCAATGGCCACCGCATAAGGGCTGGCTCCGGTGCCGTAATCGGTGTGGGCCTGAAAAGTCCCGTCCCCGTTTCCGAGCAGCGCGCTTACCGTGTTGGACGTCGAGTCGGTCACCGCGAGGTCAAACTTGCCGTCGGCATTCAGGTCGCCAATCGCGACCGAGCGCGGACCGGCATTCGTGCCGTAGTCAACGTGGGTTTGGAACGTACCGTTTCCATTTCCCAGCAGAATGCTGATTGCATTCTGGGTGAAATCGGCAACTGCCAGGTCCACATTCCCATCGTTGTTCAAATCCGCCGCCGCTATAGAAATCGGGTCGGTACCAGTACCGAACGGCACTTGCGCCTGGAACGTGCCATCGCCATTGCCGATCAGTATGCTTACGGTATTGGCGCTGCTGTTCACGACGGCGAGGTCGAGTTTCTTGTCGCCGTTGAAATCCGCCACTACGACCTCTCGCGGCTCGAGCCCGGTGGCATAAGTCACCTGACTCTGGAATGCCGCGTTTCCTTCGCCGAGCAGGATACTGACCGTGTTGTCCTCAAGGTTCGTTACCGCCAGGTCCTGCTTGCCATCGCCGTTGAAATCTGCGGCGGCCACCGAAATGGGATCCCTGCCGGTTGCATAATCAACATGCGTCTGGAACGTGCCGTCCCCGTTGCCGCGCAGAATACTGACGCTCTCTGATCCCAGGTTGGCGACTGCCAGGTCCATCTTCTTGTCGTTGTTGAAGTCAGCGGCAGCGAGCGAGTAGGGCGCAGTAGCTGTTCCGTAGCTGACCTCAGGTTGAAATTTCCCGCTTCCTGCTCCGAGCAGCACGCTCACACTGTCGGTCGCGAGGCTTGCGAGAGCGAGGTCTGGAGTGCCATCGTTATTGAAATCGGCGCTCACAACATCGATCGGCTGGGCGCCCGTGCCAAAATCTCTTCGAGCCTGGAAGGTGCCGTTTCCGTAACCCAGCAGAACGCTTACCGAGTAGCTGAAACTGTTGGCGACAAGCATATCCGGCTTGCCGTCGTGGTTTACGTCGGCGACGGCCACGAAGATCGGGTCATTGGCTACTCCCCAATCTAGGTGGCTTTGGAAGGTGCCATCCCCATTGCCTTGCAGCACGCTGGCGGTTTCGCCCAGCATGTTGGCGACTCCAAGATCCACGACTCCATCGCCATTCACGTCCGCGATGGTGGCGGCGTGAGGGCTGTTGCCCGTCCCATAATCCACATGGGTCGGGAAGGTTCCCGAACCGCTGTTCATCAAAACACTGACCGTATTCGCCAGGCTGTTGGCGGTTACGATGTCAAGCGTGCCGCCCGAAATCAGCGTGCCTAATGCAACTGAAACCGGCTCTGCGCCGGTGGCATAGTCCACATTGGTTTGGAACGTGCCGTCTCCGTTGCCAAGTAACACGCTCACGGTGTTGGTCTGAAAATTTGCCGTGACCAGATCGAGGATGTGATCTCCGTTTACATCGCCTTCCGCCAGAGAAACCGGCAGGGTTCCGGTATTGTACTGGACCGACTTCCGGAACGTCCCGTCTCCATTTCCAAGGAGCACACTGACGTTGTTGGTGTTCGCATTCGCGGTGGCGGCGTCCAGCTTGCCATCCCCATTAAAGTCTGCGGCTACGATCCAGAACGGTGACTCGCCCGTTCCGATAATCACGGCCGGCTGGAAGGTGCCGTCTCCGTTTCCCAGCAGGATACCCATGTCATCATCGTAGTAATTGGCCACCACAAGGTCCTGCTTGCCGTCGCCATTAAAGTCGCCGGCCGCGACCGAGATGGGCTTGGTCCCGGCGGCGTAAGCTACCGCTGGCTGAAAAGTTCCATCGCCATTGCCCAGCAGGATGTCCACGTTGATATTGAAGTCGCACGCGACAGCCATGTCCGGAATACCATCGCCGTTAAAGTCCGCCACGGCGATCGAATAAGTGTTCTCGTCGGTTCCATATTGCGGAGCGACCAGAAACAGCGGTTGTTGCGCGGCGGCAGAAAGTACTCCCACGAGAAGACACAAGGCGATCGTTACAATACGGCGTTGACTCATAATTCCCCCGAATTGCGAAACCAGCAATGCACGACTGAGCTTGACTTCCATTCCTATTGCTTATTCTCCGGCGATTTGTTCTGGTCCGCCGGGGAGGGAGAGTCTGCTGTGGTGCTAAAGGTAAATTCCGCGGCGAAGGCATCGTACAGACCGCCGAGGCTGGTCTGAAAGGCGCCTGTGGTCACCGGGAAATCGCTTGATTCACTGAGGCCGGTAATATACGCGGCGGGATTGATCCCACTCCCCAGCGCCAGCATCGACGTAGCTACGCCCCATTCTCTGGCGGTGCCGCCCAGGTAACTGGAATAGCTGGGAGTCTCACCAGGAACAAATTTCGTTACAAAAACGTCAAACTGTCCTGCAAAGGCCGGTTGAAAGGCGTTTCTGGTTACCGGAAAATCCGCCGCCGAGGTATTGCCGCGGATATACACCCTGCCGCCGTTGAGCGCAATGCTGGTGATTCCATCGTCCCCCGAACCGCCCAGGAATGTGGAGTAGATCAGCCCGCTGCCGCTCGGATTAAACTCGGTAATAAAGCCGTCGTGCCCGGTGCCGCCGGCATGCGTTTTCTGAAAGGCATTTGAAGTTACCGGAAACGTAGTTTGCAGCGTGAGCCCGGTGACGAAAGCGTCCCCGGCGGGATCCACCGCCACCGCAGTCGCGCATGAATCACAAGGATTCCCTGGCCCGGTTCCGCTCAAATAAGTGGAGTATACCGGGGCAGTGCCGGTTGGATTCATCTTGGTCAAATAACCGGCTTGAGTCGAGGTGCCCAGAGAGGTTTGAAACGCGCCTGCGGTCGTCGGAAAATCCGTGGAATAGGTATAGCCAGCCACATAAGCATTGTTGGAAGAATCGAGCGCAATCGAGTATCCGGTATCCCCGCCGCTGCCCCCCAGGTAAGTGGAGTACAGCACCGCCGTGCCCGTCGAATTGACTTCCGTGATGAATGCATCTCCACCCGGTACAGCGAGCTTGCACTTGCCCATATCACCCGCGAACCTCAACTGGAATGCTCCGGCGGTCGTCGGAAAATTCTGCGAACAAGTCGTGCCCGTTACATAAGCATTCTGCGAAGCGTCCAGCACGATGGCGTTGCCCTGGTCATAGCGGCCCCCGCCAAGATAAGTGGAATACACCAGCGCCGATCCCGTGGAACTCAGCTCCAGCACGAAAGCATCGCTGCTCCTGCAGGCGCCCGCGCAGGCACTCTGAAATGCGCCCGCGGTGACTGGAAAATCAGAAGAATAGGTTTGCCCTACGACGTACGCGTTCTCGGACGGATCCAGTGCGATGCCATTGGCCAAATCAACTCCGCTTCCCCCGATATAGGTGGAATAGAGCAGAGTGGATCCGGTGGGATCGAGCTTCGTGACAAATACGTCGCTGGCTACGCAACTGCCGCCGCCACAGGATGTCTGGTAAGCTCCGCTCGTTAGCGGGAAATCCGAGGAAGCCGTCTGGCCGACCACGTAGGCATCTCCCGCGCTATCCACGGCAATCGCGTTGCCGTAGTCATTTCCGCTGCCGCCAATGTAGGTCGAGTATCCCAGGCCGGGATCGATCACCAAAGACCGGCTGCGATCATAGTTGCCCACATGGAAGGAAACTTCATTGGCCCCATTAATCGCAAACCCTCCCGCTACCTCTTCCCGTTGGCTAACACCGTCGGCGGATGCGACCTGATATACGACTGGCTTGTGCATGCGAACTTCGCGCCGTCCGATTTTTACTACCAAGTCTCCGCTCTTGTCTGTTCGCGCGCGCGCGCCATGATGGGCCCGAGAGCTTTCGCCCGGCGATGCCATATCAAGGGCCATGCGAATCACTTGCGGATCGGCGTTGGCTCCCACTACAAAGTCGTATTCCAATTGTCCCTGGTTGCCGTAGTAGACGAGGTCGATGCCAGGATAAACATTCTGATATCGCACCTTCGCGTAATTGGCCACATTCGCACGCCAGTTCTTCGGGTTGTTGCCGAGCAGGTAGTTGGTCTTTCCAGGCAATTTGTCGGTGCCCACCACCTTGGCATCCGGGTTGGAATCAAGAAGCCTGATTCGTAAGGCGCGGGTTGTCCGTCCGACTTGCGTCATGGGCTGATCGAGCGGGACAGCCTCGCGAACCTGGCCTCTGGGGGCGGGTCGCTCATCGCGTAATGCCAACACGGCTTCCTCGCTGGTGAGGAAAAGCGTATAACCGGCCCCCCTTGAAAGGAACTTCACATCCGGATTCGTTTGACCCTGATTGGCTTCAAAGCTCAAGGGCAGTTTGCCGTATGCTTCGCGGATTTTCCCCTCAGAATCCGAGTTAGGAACTGCCGCTTTCCTTGAAGCTGGAACCTCTGTGACCGATTTCGATTGGGCAATGGCCGCCGGGCTTGCCAGCGCCAAAAGGCAGATGGCGGATATGAGTTTCAAAGCGCCTCCGTGTTCAACCAGGTGATCGTGCGATTGTTGAGCTGCCCCAACCGATGGCCGCGTCTTGGGGGGAAAGTAAAGCAGCAAAAGCGACTTATTCTCCTACCACTCGCGCCTAGGGTCAAGGCGAAAATAATTGCACAATAAAGCAAACAACTGTCATCCAGCACGGGCTGACAGCTTATTGATTCTTAAAAGCTGTCAGCCTGAAGATCAAACACCGCTACACTGCCAAACCGATCCTGGTTAATGTGCCTCCGATTGTGCAGGCTTGGTCTTGGAACGAGCGGCCGGAGTCAGGAACCATGGCGTCGCCGTCGGATCAGCCTTCAGGAAGTTCAGCACTTGGTTGGCGACCTTTTCTTTTCCGCTCGCATGGTTGGGATGCGTCCCGTCGTACTTCAGATCCTCGCAAGGCCACACCAATCCTTCAGTATTTGGCACGACCAACCCGTTCGACCAGTAATACGGTCCCCATTCCATCCACGGTGCCAGCACCGGGCCTTTCGTCGGGTCATAGTTCAAGCGCTTGAGCCCGTTGAGCTGGTCCTGGATTGCCCACTTCACCGCGAACCCGGTTTCATAGGCATAAGGTTCAGGGTTGTCGGTCACCACGCCGTTAGAATATCCGGCATAGTAGCGGCTCGAAAGGTACACGATCTTGATGTTGGGAAACAGGATTTGCAGAGTTTGCATCACCTGCTCAATGTTGTTTTGGAACTGGCTCACGTCGCTGGGGAATGTTCCCGAATGGATACCATTCACCGGCTCGATCCATACTGCAACCACCTGTTCCGCAGTGACCCCGTAGTTCGGTAACAGGTAAGTCAGCATGGTGGTCCAGTACGCATTCTGCGCATCCTTCAGGTATCCGAGAGTCGCGCCGCCCTGCCCGCCGTTGACCACCACGACTGACGGGTTCTTGGCCGGGTCCGCGTTCCCATCCTGGGCGAGATATTCGCCTTCCAGAAATACGATGGATTCGCCGACGATCAGCAACACTTCTTTACCGTTGGGATCAGCAGCGCCATTCGCATCCAGCGGCTGGATCTGCTGTCCGAGACCGATACCATAGCTCAAATGGGCCGCCGGTGTCTTGTTGCTGCCGCCCGGATACAATCCACCCTTCGTGCCTTCGTAGGTGTTGGGTCCGAGCACATCGAGCCCTTCCATCAGGGTCTGTGTACCCGTCACATCCCAGGAGATATTGTTGCAGTTTGCCCCAGTTGGCTTGTCGACATTGAGCGTCAAGGCGTCGGTTGACGTTGCTCCCACTGCATCCTGTACTTGTACGGTGAAGAAATACTGTCCCGTCTGTACGCTCGGATCCAGCGTGCCGGAAAGAATGCCGGCGCTGGTCAGAGTCAGGCCGGTCGGCAATGTTGATCCCGATTGTACCGACCAGGTGTAGGGCTCGGTTCCGCCGGCTGCGGTCATAGCCGCGTAGTACGCAGCGCTGGTGGTTACATCCGGCAGGATCTCAAACGTTGTCGCGGCCAGCGGCGTAGTTGCTGTTCCTGCGCCGCTGAGGTCTATTCCTTGTACCGGAACAGAGTCGTAAATGAGCGTGGCTGTCGTCGTGAAGTTTCCCGGTGTGCTCGGGTTGAAATAAACGTCAAACGAATAAGATCCGCCCGGTTGCACCGTGGTCTCTGAGGTGGGCCCGGCAAAAAACGGCGGATCAACGGTGATCGTATCAATCGTGAATGCCTGGCCTCCGGTATTGTTAATCGTCACGACTTGAGGGGCAGAGATTGATCCCTGGGCCACGTTGCCAAAATTGATTGCCGTCGTGCTCAGGCTGGCGACCGCAGTCGTAGTCGCGCCGGTTCCTGTCACTTGCGCGGTCAGGGGGTTGCTTTGCCCCTTGACGGTCACGCTCAGCGTGCCGCTCGCCGCGCCGGCCTGGGTGGGCGCAAAAACGATGGTAAAGAAATCACCTGCCTGCCGCTGCAACGGCCACGGGGCCAGTCCATAGATCAACTGGAATTGCGACCCGGTCAATGAGAAGTCCGTAACGCTCGTGTCCTGGTTCGTCCCGTTAAACACGGTGAACGTGCACCCCTGACTTTTTAGCGGCACTGTCAATGTGCCGAAGTCGCAACTGGCCGGGGTAATCGTAACGGTGTCCGTCGTGGCTTGTGATTTCACGGCGCCCAGCGCAATGCAGCACCAGGCGGCCAAAACCAACACTGAACGGCGAGAGAGCGTCATCATTGTTCTCCGTACCTTCCCAACGCGTAAGATTTTCCCCCACCTTCATTTCGAAAGTGAAGTCTTTATACCGCAATTGTTTTTCCCAGACACCAGGAAAATCCTCAGGTTGCAGCAGGCATTGGCCGCAGCTGCCCTTGGCGAATGGCTGCTTGAAACCTGCCTAACAGACCGCCTGCCTGCGGGAAGTTTTTTCTTCCACAGGCAGTGGCGGTGCACAAACAATTTTTTTGATACCCGGGAACTGCAATCTACGGAATGTACAAACCCTGAACTAGTTTTCCCACGTCTTCAGCGCTTTCGGCGCCTCATCGCGCTGCTTTTTCAATTCACGTGCTATGTCCCCCAGCGGCGGAGCCTGGGGCAGTGGCATGGCTTCCCACAGCGGCCTTTCACCGTGCGCAGACATCTCATTCGAGCTTTCCCGCAGGTCCTGGTCCTGTGCCATCGGCTGTTGCGCCGCCCGCATCTGGTGAGTCACAACTTGCACACTCGAGCTCAGCGTGGATGGTGGAAGATAGCTTTGTCCAAATGCCACGCCGGCGAAAAGCAGGCAAATCATCAACAATAAAGTAGTTTTCATCGCGTCATCTCCAAGGGACCTGTCGCTCCATCCCTATCCATTGCCGCCCGGCTTTTGCTTCCGCTGGGCAACCGCCGGCGGCGAATCCAAAACCAACGGCCTCACATGCATTGCCGTGTTGATCCGGGGGACCTCGTGGGTGAGGGCACGATAAAACAGTCTTGCCGCCTTGTAATGCTTCTGCGGCTTTGTAAGCCTTTAGTGCAAGCTAAATGCCAAAGTCTGCGTGCCCTAAGTACCGCTTGCAACGGGTTTTCCGCCCGGAATCGCAACTATTTGCATACTTTGTGGCGCGGGGTACGCCCTGCCTCCGACGAGCCAATAAACCGCTCATCCTTGCGGACTTGCCACGACCCCACATCCGGGTACTACACTGAATGGCACCGCAACCTATCCCGAGGTCCCAGGTGAAAGTCTCCAACTCGCGGTTTCGCTCTTATCTCATGGTCCTGGCAGTGCTTTTGACCAGCATGCAGTGCCTGATGGGTCAATCTGTTCCTTCCGATCTCTATTCCGGTCTGCGTTGGCGGATGATTGGACCATTCCGGGGGGGCCGCGCCGTTGCGGCAGCCGCTTTGCCCGGCGATCCAACGAGCTTTTATTTCGGTGCAGTCGACGGAGGTATTTGGCAGACCACCGATGCGGGCGTGGTTTGGAAGCCGGTCTTCGACGGTCAGGCCATCGCCTCCATCGGCGCCCTTGCCATCGCCCCCTCTGACTCGAAGATCATTTACGCCGGCACCGGCGAATCGGATATCCGTTCCGATATGTCTTCCGGCGACGGAGTCTACAAATCGTCCGATGGCGGCCAGACTTGGGTGAATGTAGGACTGCGCGATAGCCGGCAGATCAGCCGTATCGTAATTGATCCGCAAGACGCCGGTCTCGTGTACGTGGCTGTGCTCGGCCACGCTTATGGGCCCAATGCGCAGCGAGGAATTTTCAAATCAAACGACGGTGGAGTCCATTGGAACAGGGTGCTGGATCTGGGCCCGGAAATCGGAGCCGCGGACCTCGCGATCGCCAGCGCGAACCCCAAAGTCCTGTTTGCCACGATGTGGCATGCCCGGCGGACACCCTGGAGCACTTATGCCCCGCTCGAGGGCCCGGGTAGCGGGCTGTACCGTTCCAGCGACGGCGGCCAGTCGTGGACGCACCTCGTTGGAATGGGATTGCCGGAGCGCGATTGGGGCCGCGCCGGCGTAGCCGTCTCGCCGGACGGCAAGCGTGTCTATGCCCTGATTGATGCCGGAAAAGCAGGGCTCTACCGTTCCGATGATGGCGGGGACACGTGGATGCTGGTGAATGAGGACCGGCGGCTCACCAGCCGCAACTGGTACTTTGGCAACGTCACCGTGGATGCGGAGAATCCCGATGTGATTTACATTCCCAACGTTGCCCTCTATCGCTCGGAAGACGGTGGCAAGACCATTTCAATCGTCCGCGGCGCGCCGGGCGGAGACGACTACCATCAGCTCTGGGTTGATCCCAAAAACTCCTCGCGCATGATTCTGGCTACTGACCAGGGCGCCAGCATCAGTCTCGATTACGGAAGAACCTGGACTTCCTGGTACAACCAGCCGACCGCGCAGCTCTATCACGTGACCACCGACGAGCAGTTTCCATACGTGGTTTATGGCACCCAGCAGGATAGCGGCGCGATCGCGGTCCTCAGTCGCACCGACCATGGACAGATCACCGGGCGCGACTGGTTTCCGGCCGGCGCCAGCGAAAGCGGATACATTGCAATTGACCCCGACGACCACGACATTTTCTACCTGACTAGCCCGTACGGCGGCGTCTCCCGTTTCAACCGGAGGACATCGTTCAGCCAGGACATCACGCCGTGGCCTTTTCCCGCCTGGGGCAGCGAAATCTCGGCGCGCAAATACCGCGATCCGTGGACTCCCGTTCTTGTTTTTTCCCCTTTCGATAAAACAAGCCTTTATCTCGGCACGCAGTATGTGCTGAGAACTTCTGACGGAGGGTTGCACTGGCAGGAAATAAGCCCCGATCTCACCGGAGCCGCCGCCGAGTCCGGAGCCAACAAAACTCCAACCACGGTCGAAAACGCGATGCAGCGCGGCTACGGCGTGATCTACACCATTGCGCCTTCTCCACTTGACGGAAAGCTGATCTGGGCCGGCAGTGATACCGGTCTCATCCATCTCACCCGAGATGGAGGAAAAGCGTGGAGCGATGTAACCCCGAAAGGGCTCGGCAATTGGAGCAAGCTATCGTTTATCGAAGCGTCCCACTTCGACCCTGCTGAAGCTTACGCCGTAGTGGATCGTCACCGGCTCGACGATCAGAATCCATATCTCTACCGCACTCGTGACTATGGAAAAACCTGGGAATTGATTGTCGAGGGCATCCGCGCGCCTGCGTTTCTACGCGTAGTCCGTGAGGATCCTCAGACCCGCGGCCTGCTCTTTGCCGGCACCGAACTCGGGATTGATGTCTCATTCGACGACGGCAGCCATTGGCAGCCTTTGCAATTGAACCTGCCCCCGACTTCGGTTCAAGACCTTGTGGTTCACGGCGACGACCTGGTAATCGCGACCCATGGCCGCTCCTTTTGGATCCTTGACGACATGACTCCCTTGCGCCAGGCAAAGGACGCAATGAACGCCGGGGACGCATGGCTTTATCGGCCGGCGCCGGCCGTCCGCGTGGACAATGACTCGTTTCAGGGAACACCACTGCCTCCCGAGGAACCTGCGGCGTCAAATCCTCCCAGCGCTGGCGGAGCTGTCCTTGATTACTACCTGCCATATGCCGCCAATGATGTCACGTTGGAAATCCTCGACGACAGGCAGAACCCGCTTTGCAGGTTTTCATCGGAGGGAATCTCACAACCGAAGCATAGCGGAGCGGCTATAGCGGAGCGATGGTTCCCGAAATCTCAAACGATTGAAAAGACTCCAGGATTGCACCGCTTCGTGTGGGACCTGGCCTGCCGATCCGAAGAAAAAAGTTCGGATGAATCCTCGGAGAGCGGACGCCCACTTCCAGTCGGTCCGCGGGCCATGCCGGGGACCTATCAGGTTCGGCTCACTGTGGATGGAAAAATCCAGACTCAGCCCCTGCAACTCACCATGGATCCGCGCTCCGGCACCACTCCGGAAAGCCTCAAACAACAATTTGATCTCGGGCAGAAAATCTTCGCTGAGACCCTCCGCAGCCGCAAGGCTTTAGCCGAGATGACCTCCGTGCAGAAACAATTGACCGAGTTAGAATCCAGGCTGCCCACGGACAATGCGGCGCTCCGGATCTCAGTGACGCAATTCAAATCTGAGATGGGGAAGATCTTGCACGGGGACCAGTCCAGCCCTGCGGCAGGGGGGCTGGAATCGGCGGATTCTGGCTTGGCTGCCGCTTTGAGAGTAGTCGAAAGTGGAGATCGAGCTCCGGCCTCCCAGGCCATCGCGGTTTACCAGGAATCAAGCCACGCGGTGATGCTGCGCATTGGGGATTGGACTCGCTTGAAATCGGAGCGCCTGCCGGAACTTAACCAGCGACTGCGCCAGGCGAAACTCGGAGCCATCGCCATCGCTGAAATTGAACGGGAAATCGAAGAACGGATGACGCAGTAGGCCGCGAATCTCTATTGCAACCGCGAGGGGAACGTCTCCGCCGGCAGATGAACGCAGCCGCACCGGTGTGGTTCGGGCTCACAGGCCGGGCAGTAGGGCATTGCGACGCGCAGGACTGCTCCTGCCTGTAGATCAAAGCAGCTTGCGCTTTCGAGAGTGATCTCGGGAATTGCGGCCCGATGCAATTGACTGCCTGACACGGCATCTCTCTCCTCTGCAACGTGGTGAACCAGAACCTCCGCGAACACGTACATGATCGCTGTTCCACAATCCACGCAGTACAGTTCCCAGTCCCGCATGGTGCAGCGTGACAGGAGATAATCCGAGACGTTCTCGCTGAACTGGATCGCGTCAATGTGTTGCGGTGTTTCCATCTTCCCCGGTCAGAACGAGATGTTCATTGTATCGCGGTTTTTCCGATTGCCTAATGCACCGTCACGCTTACGTTGATTGAGTGCGTCAAACTGCCGCTCGAGCCAGTCACTTTGACGTAGTAGTTGCCGGCAGGGGTTCCGGTATTCGCGCTCTTTTGCTCTGCGTCGCTCCCCCCTCCACAGCCCATTCCGGCGGCCACAAGGGCAAGCGCCAGAAATCCACACAACCGCCGCTTGGGGATGCGCCAGGGCAACCCCATGAAAAAGATGCCCGCCAGCACCCCTCCGTTCGTCAGGACGATGCCGGCCAGAAAACGCCTTCGATCAAATGGAAGCTGGCGCGCAACACCCGAGCCGGAAGTAACCACTGTCAGCGTTGCGCTGCCGCTCGTGTTCGAGCCGCTGAGCGCGGCGGACTTCGGGCTTAGCGAACAACTGATGCCTGCTGTCGTCACAGAAGGAGCACAGCTCAGGTTTACGGTTCCGCTGAATCCGGCATCGCCCTGAATCGTCAAGACAGTCGTTCCCGATGCTCCAACCGAGAGAGTCAAGGATCCCGGAGCCGAGGAAAGAGAAAAATCCATCACATTTTCCGCGACCGCTGCTGATTTCGAATTCAGGTAGTTCAAATCTCCGGAATACACCGCAGTGACAGTATGTGACCCGCCGGTGAGCGTCCTGGTTGTATAGCTGGCCTTGTCGCCGGAAACCAGAGCGGGCGATCCCGCCGCGGTTCCATCCACCTTGAACTGCACCGTTCCGGTCAAGCCAGGGCTGGATGACCCGGGCATTATGCTTGCCGTGAAGGTCACATTGTCCCCCGCAGTGATCGTCAGATTCGATGACTGGAGCGACGTGCTGGTGCTTGCCCGGGCCGGATTACTGTTCGGCCACGCATCGGCCAGATTGCAAGCATCCACCGAGCCAAGTCCGGTGACTTCGTCGTAGCCCTGTCCCGCGGCGAATCCGAAGCTTCCAGCGCTCGGGCAGTTCGTCGAGCCCTTTGTGCACGGCACGTCATTGTTTCCGGACGTAATTTCGTGGAAGGCGCTCATAAGATTGGTGGCGGGAGCGTAAAGGCTGGAGTTTGCGTTTCCCAGTCCCTTCGATTGGGTTGCTTGATTGATCAAGGCCAGAATTGCGGCAAAAGTTGGAGCTCCTGCCGAGGTGCCGCCAACCACCGTCAGATCATCGTTGCTTTGGCGGTATCCGTTGACGCAGCTTCCGTTGGAACAAAGCAGATAGCCATCGTGGTCGGCGGAGCCGTTCAGAGCGAGATCAGGAACGTCGCGCTTGCCATCGTTTGGCACCCCGGTGCCGGTTTGCCATGCCGGCTTGCTGAAAATAGTACTTGCTCCCCCGCCGCTGGCGGATAACGTCCCATTCACCGTGGTGTCGTTCCACGCCTCTTCCGGAATGTAGCTGATGGCGGAGCCGCTATTGCTGTTATTTGTGCTGTTCCAGTACGTGCTGGGATTGCTCACATCCTCGCTGAATTCGCTGCCGCCTACAGCGGTAATTTCTGGAACGCTGGCCGGCGCGCTCACCGCGAAACCCTTGGCGGCAGATTTCGATGTGTCCGGGTCGCAACCCGCCGCACCACTGTCGCCTGAGGCGGCCGTAATCGTTTGTCCCTGGGCATTGGCCTGCTCGGCTAATTGCTCCAAGCCTTCTACTGTTGCCGTGCCCAGGCCGGATTCACATGCGCCATAGCTGATGCTCACCACCGGCGCCAGATTGTTGTCCACTGCATAGGTCAGCGAATCAAACACGCTGAAGTTCCTGTTGTTGCCCACATAGACGTAAATGATCGTGGCATCGCTGGCGATCCCGCCCGACCACTCGACGTCCAGGTCGGCCTCGATCAAATCCGAGGTCGAAATCACCGGCGTTCCGCTGTTCGGGACGAGCACCAGTTGCGGATCGTTCGCCGGCAGGTTCGAGGCAGCACGGAAGGCGTCAATGTCACTGGTAAGGATCTCCGTCTGGCCGGTGATCGCAATCTGCTGCCCGCTCCCGGTGAACCCGGCGTTGTACAAGCCCTTGACGTTGTAGATGGTCGCAAAATCATCGGGCGCGAGGAAGTGGTGCCCGGAGATGCTTGACGTATATTCCGGGCGGGCAATCGCGGCACTCGGATGAGGCCGGAAATCATCCAGGTTGCGAAACCCCAATACTGCATCGGAGAGCGCGGCGGGCACGGAAAGGTCCACTGCCGGAGCGAAATGCGTCTCGCCGTTAATGACGTAGTTATGAATTTCAGTCCGGAATGCATCCCCCATCTGCCCGGCGCTCCCGCTGAACCACACTTGCATTCGGCTGCGGGAAACGCCTTCGACGCTGAAGCCTTCCCGCGCCAGCCACTCTGTCACTTTGGCAATGTCGCGCGGCGTCATGCCGAAACGCTCCTCGTATTCCTCCGGCCTCAGCCATTTGTGATAGTTGGGCGACCCGGGTTCTTGTTGTTCCCTCAGCAATTGCTGAAGCGCCATGCGTTGCGCCGCCGAAGGTTTAAAGATGATCGAAGCAGCGTCGATCTGCATGCTTCGTTCCACCGGGCCGCGGTCAAACTCCGGCAGCGCGAGCGGAGATGCCGTGTCCCGAACGACCATAGTCTGGGCGCCGTCAATGTTCCCAGGAACACGATCCTCTTGTGCCGCGCACACTGCGGCGACAATGAGCGGAATGACTATACTGCCGTGCCGAAGCCAGGACCGCATTGCGAAGGCCGAACCCCTGCGGAAGTATAAAACGCCTGCCGGGAAAATGTTCCGCATCGGCGCAACGTTAGCGCGATTTGACCAGTTTTTTACAAGCCGCCGCCGAAGAGTCCGCCCTTCCCCCCGCCGCGCCACGCCTGTGATATATTTCTCAACACTTCACTTATTGCTTGCGATCGAGGCCGCCATCTCGTGGCCTCACGATGGCATGTCCTGATCCAGCGGGCAGGACGAGGGCAAATTGTTCGGAGCCGGAAAAATTTGCGGTCTTCTAACCGCAAGAATTGAGGAGAAACATGAAAAAAGCATGGTTGATCGGCACGGCGCTGTTCGTAATATTCAGCATGGCCATCCTGGCCGCGGCCAGCCCGAAGTCCACCACGGTGAACGGCTGGGTCAGTGACTCGGTGTGCGGCGCGAAAGGCGCGCAGGCCGGGCAGGAAGCTTGCACCCAGAAGTGCATTGCCAAGGGTGCGAAGATGGTGGTGGTCACCGACAGCGACCAGAAAGTCCTGACCGTGGACAATCCCGACGCGCTGAAAGGTCATGAAGGCCACCACATTTCGGTGACCGGGACCGTCACCGGCGACTCCATTCACGTGGATAGCGCCAAAATGCTGTGACCTGCAACCTTGCGAGGTGCCCAGGTTAGCGCCGCGTTAGTGACGAAGACCGGGCGCGAGCCTGGGTATCGTGCGCATCATTGCTGAGCAAATCATCCCGATTTGTGAAGCGGTTGCGCCGTGTTCGCAGCTTTTTCTCTTCCTGTTTTTGTACAGGCCCCTCTGTTCCGATTCCGTAACAAGCTGAGAAATTAACCTTGCTGCAACACAGGCCCGATGAAAGAGGCCCGGGGAGGCTCCGGTGCCGTGCAGCGTTTCCCCAGCGCCGTGATTACCGTCTGGTTCACGCCGGTTTACACCGGCTAGCAGACGGCTGTCCTCCAAATCAGCGACAACGGCGGCGGCAGCCCGCAGGGACCGTATCTGTCCGGCACCGGGACGAAGTAACCCCGGCATGCGGTAATCGTGCACTTTGATTGTCATCCTGAGCAAGCCGCCTTTGCGCCGCAAAGGATCTACACTCCGGCACAGTCGTCCGCTTGACACCAACGCCGCAACCGGTTATCCTTGGCTGTGATTATCTTATTGCTAATATGTTTGTAGACATGTATAAGTAATGATTTCGCAAGATTTTACGTGCAACTGCTTTTTCCCCAAAGATTTAGGTTGAGTTGCGGCGCTATCCCGATGATTCTAGAGAATCGCAGCGCGGAAAAAGAGGGCAGGAAAGCGTCCCTCGAACTCGAAAACTAATCGGCGCGCAGTCTATCTGACTACGCCTTCCAGCGGCGAGCTGGCTGTGGCGTATAACTTCTTCGCCATCCGGCCCGCGAGATAAGCCTCGCGTCCGGCGATCACGGCGTGCTTCATGGCTTCTGCCATCCGGACCGGCTCCTGCGCGTTGGCGATTCCGGTGTTCATAAGCACGGCGTCTGCTCCCAGCTCCATGGCAATCGCGGCATCCGACGCCGTGCCCACACCCGCGTCCACAATGAGCGGCACGCCGGTGATGACCTCGCGCAAAATGCGGATGTTGGCCGCGTTCTGGATCCCCAACCCGCTGCCGATAGGCGCCCCCAGCGGCATGATGGCGCTTGCCCCCGCGTCCAGTAGCCGTTTGGCAAATACCACGTCATCGGAGGTGTAGGGCAGAACGATAAACCCCTCCTTTGCCAGCGTGCGCGTGGCTTCGAGCGTGGCTTGCACGTCGGGGTAGAGTGTCGCCTGATCGCCAATGACTTCGAGCTTGACCCAATCAGAGATGCCGACCTCGCGTCCCAGGCGGGCGGTGCGAATCGCCTCATCCGCCGTATAGCAGCCGGCAGTATTGGGCAGCAGAAAATATGTTTTGGGATCAATGTAGTCGAGCAGCGATTCCTTGCTGCGGTCAAGATTCACCCGCCGCACCGCGACGGTTACCATCTCCGCACCGCTGACCTCGAGAGCGCGCGCTGTTTCCTGGAACGACTTGTACTTTCCCGTGCCCACGATCAGGCGCGAGCGGAATTCCCGATTGGCGATGATTAGGGGGTCCATGACCTTATTGTAATCACAGGAAGAATCAAAAGGACGAGCCGTCCAGCTATGCCGGCTTCTTCAGCAGGCTCAGGGCAAAGAAAATCACGGAAACAATCACGACGACCGGCCCAAGGCTGAAGCGGGGCAGATAGGAAGTAATCACGAAGCCCAGAGCTACCGCCGCTGCGCTTACGGCGCAGGAACTGAGAAGAAAATGAGATACATCGCTTGCCAATCGCCGGCCGGTAGTGGCGGGAATGATAATCAGGGCGCCAGCAAGCAAGGCTCCCATGAAGCGGAGGCCTACCAGCACAGTCAAGCTGAACATCATCAGGAAATAAAGGTTCAAGCGGTCCAGTCGCACCGAGGTTGCTGCCGCCAGTTCGGGCGAAAACATGCTGAGAACCAGCTGCTCCTTGAATCGAAAAATGACAAAAATGATCAGCAGCACCGCCGCGGCGCCCAGCAAAAAAGAGAAGAGCGAAAGCGGCTGAAAGCGCCCGAACAGCGCCTCGACCAGATCCTCTTCAGGAGTGAGGGCAGCGCCCACAGCCAGTGACCCGGCAAAGACGACGCCAATCATCGCCTCGGTCGCCAGGCCGGTGGTTCTTTGCAGATGCCAAATGAGGAGAGTTCCCAGAAGCAGAGTGGCGCCGCCGCCCAACAGCGGGTTGAAGCCGAAAAGAAATGCCAGGCCCAGGCCGGGAAGGGCGACGTGAGAGATGACATCGCTGGCCAGCAGCATGCGCTTCATCAGCGCAAAGCTTCCAACCAGGCCGGCGGCCACGGCAAACAGAAGGGCCAGCAGAATTCCGTAGACTTGCGGCGTGCTATTCATTTACGGCGCCATGATGGTGAATATGCGCATAGAATTTGGGCACGCCCGAATATACCGCCGAGAGCGTATCGGGCGTGAGCACCTCGCGCGGCGGCCCGAAACAGGGGCTTTCAGAACTGAGGCACAGCACCCTGGTGGCAAACTGGAACACCACGCTGAGATCATGGGAGACCAGCAGCACGGTCAGGTGCCGTTCCTGCCGCAAGCGTTCGAGCAGTTCATAAATATGTTCCTGCGCCAGTTCGTCCAGGCTGGCCGTGGGCTCGTCCACAAGAAGCACATTGGGGTCACCAAGCAGCGCAAACGTGATCATGGCTTTTTGAAACTGTCCGCCTGAGAGTACCCCGATTCGGGTGGAGAGCAATTCCGGCGGCAGGCCGACGATAGCCGCCTTTCGCCGCACTTCATCAGGAGCAAGCTTCAGCAGCCGCGCCTTCGCTCCGAGTACGTCGCTGACCAGCAGCGGCAACTGCTGATCTGCCGCGATCGTCTGCGGAACATATCCGATCTTGGTTTCCGGGGCCCAGTCAATCTCGCCCTGGTGAGGAATTTGATTGAGCAGCGATCGCAGGAGCACGGTTTTTCCAGCGCCGTTTGGTCCAATAATCGCCAGGGTCTCTCCGCGCACAGCGTCGAAGTTGAGGTCGTGGATTACCACCCGATTGCCCAGGGTGACGCCCAGGCTTCGTACGGATAGTACGGTCGGTCGATTGGTCTCTGGCATTTGTTTCAGCAAGAGTAGCGTATTCAACCAGCGTTGAGAAGGTCGTGATTCCGAAGTGAAAGCTGGCTGAACTCCCGCCAGCGAATCACGTCAGCGGGGAGAATCCGTTAGAATACGCTGCTGACCTATGTTCGGCTTGCTCTCCATCATCGCCATCGGATTCTTTCTCGGCATGCGCCACGCCACGGATCCCGACCATGTCGTTGCCGTGACTACGATTGTCAGCCGGCAGGGCAGTGCCCGGCGTGCAGCCCTGACAGGCGCATTCTGGGGGTTGGGCCACACGATCACAATTCTTGCCGTCGGTAGCGCAATCATTCTCTTTGATATCGTTATTCCCGCCCGGCTTGGCCTCGCGATGGAGTTGTGCGTGGGTTTTATGCTGATCGTGCTGGGCGTGTGGAATCTTGTCAGTTTCACCCGCGATCTACCGGGGAGGGAAAGCTTTAGGCGGACGAATGCATCGCACCAGGTTGATTCCCCCCTGGTTCACTCGCACCCGGTTCATTCGCACCCGCACGGGCATGGCGATCATGCTCACAATCCTCTCGATCGCCTGGACCGCCGTTTTGGCAAGACATCTCTATATCAATGGCTGCGACCATTGATGGTGGGAGTCGTGCACGGTCTGGCGGGCTCCGCCGCGGTGGCCCTGTTGATTCTGGCAACCATCCGGAATTCCACCTGGGCCGTCGTATATTTGCTGGTGTTTGGGGTGGGAACCATCGCAGGAATGATGCTGATTACCATGAGCATCGCATCCGCATTCAACCTGGTAGGGAACCGCTTTCAGGCGTTGGGACACCGGCTTGCGTTGATCTCAGGCTTCGTCAGCTTAGCCTTTGGTCTGGTCTTGGCGTATCAAATCTGCGTAGTCCATGGGTTTTTCAGCAGCAACCCCCACTGGACGCCCCACTGAGGCTTTCCTAGCAAGAGATGCGCGGACAAATCTTCAGGCGTCACTAGGCAGCTGTTCTGGCCTCGCTCTTCTCGCCCGCGTATTTTTCCGCAATTGCCTCGTAACCCATGGCGGCCGCGTGAATGGCGCGATCGAAGAACTGATTGAGCAATTGCAGGAATTCCAGCTTTCCGAAAATCTCTACCGGGCGATCTCCGAAGAAATCGTTCATGATGAATTCCCAGAGATTGTCTTTTGTAAGAACAATCGCCCAGATCAGCTGGCTAAGAGGCACACCCTGGTGGCAGCGTCGAACCCCAATCTCCATGTAGCGCGCCTCGATATCTGCTTCGCTTCGATCCAGCAGCCACTCCCCCAGATGGCGGTAAATGTCATACACTCTCTGCTTTAACTCCTCTGGAGGTACCTTGCAGAAACTCTCGGTATGTGCAGACCGTTGCACCTTGTGCAGAAGCCCGCTAGCCAAAGCATCAGAGCGGTCTTCGATGAGACGGACGAACCTGTACGTGAGCAACATTACCGCCTCCTTGCAACCTTTTAATACTTCCTTGCCGCTTTCGCTTGCCTGCCTGTCCTACCAAACGGGCTTGCCGTCCTTATCGCGAAAGATGAAGGTTTCATTTCCTCGGGTAATGCTGCGCGCGAAGATGGTTTCGACCCCTTCAAATCTGACTTTGGATCCCACTACCTCAACGCGGTCTCCCGGGTTCAGGGCAATATCGTAAGTTTTGACGAACTTGCTCGCGGCGACGTGAATCTCGATCGTGGGTCCATTGCTCAGCTTGAGGACGAAATGGAAGCCCATACCTCCGCTCACCGGACAAACTCGGTCAGAAATCGAAACTATCGTCCCTGCGAAGGTACCCTCCGTCGCAGTGTCATATTTTGGAACCGGTGCTGAGCTCTGCGGCGCACCCAGCGATGCTGTTGACGCTACGAGCAGGAACACAAGCAGGAGGACAATATGCCAGCCTTTCATAAACTCCTCCTTCTCGGGGCCGCTAGGGCAAGCCCCGCTTTACGATTTTATTGTGGCTCTGGATTTCGTTGCGCGATGTGATGCAGATCACGGGAGTACTTGGCTCAGGTATGCAGCAAATGCACAGATACAAAGGGCTGCGCTCGAGCGCTTGGCCCAGTGCATGATTTCGGGGGGAGGATCAGGCTTTACGGTTGGTACGTGATTGGACGGAGTTCGGCGAGCTGCTCGGGCTGGATAACATCCAGCCGGACCTGCTGTAATCCCTGATGGGTGAAGTGCAGGGTCTCGGCTGCTCCATAAGACAGATCAATGATCCGCCCAGGAACTATCGGGCCGCGATCGTTGATGCGGACATGCACCACGCGTCCGTTGCGGAGGTTGGTAACCCTTACCCAACTCCCCAGAGGGAGAGTGGGATGGGCCGCGGTCAAGTCGTACATGTTGTACGGTTCCCCGCTGGCGGTTTCCTTGCCCTCAAAATCTTCACCGTACCAGGAAGCGGTGCCGATCTGGTAGGGTTTCGTGTGGGTTTTGCCGGAAGTTCCGGCTTTTCTTACCGGTATGGGTACTGTGGCTTGGGCTTCTTTCGACCCTGAGCTGGTTGGCCCCTGAGCCGCCCCAAGGCTGACGACGACCAATACACTCGCCAGTCCGTGAGCAATACGTCTTCGCATTCAGTCACCTCGCATCTCGATAGTCGCGTCCTCCCCACCGAACCTGTTTCGCCGAACGATTTCGAAATGCTAAAGGTTCCTAAGCTGACCTGTCAATCGATGTTTGAACGTAGAAGTTAATCGGGTAGTTATGGATTTCTTACGTAATCTACTGGATAACTTAGACAAATCCCTAAGTGGACCTGTAGACACATCCAGTTATCTGTTTATAATAGAGTAAATAACCTAGGAATGGTGCACTATGAAAAATCTACCATGCCATTATTTTCATGAGGTTAGCGCAGTTGAAGGGCATGCGGCGGCAAATCTTGCAAAACCAGCTGTTTCCGATACAGTCCTGGTATGAAAGCTCCGCCTGTTGTTTTGTCCATCGCCGGCTTCGACCCCTGTTCCGGGGCTGGAGTGACAGCCGATATAAAGACGATCGCCGCCCACGGCTGCTACGGGGTGGCATGTATTACGGCGCTGACGGTGCAGTCCACGACCGGCGTACGGCGGGTCGAGGCTCTAAGTCCAGAGCTGGTGGGCGAGACTCTGGAGAACCTGGCGTCAGACCTTGAAATTGGTGCCGTACGTATCGGAATGCTTGGATCGGCCAAGATAGCTCAAGTGGTTGCCGGCTTCGTGCATGCTCTTAAGCCGCCAAACGTGGTACTCGATCCGATTTTAAAGTCTTCATCGGGAAAGGACTTAATCGATGCGAGTGGCGCTAAACTATTGATAGAGAAATTGATCCAGTTGGCGACGGTGGTGACCCCGAATGTGGACGAGGCCTCCTTTCTCACCGGGCTCGCCGTATCCAGCCCCGAGCAAATGAAAGCGGCGGCTGAAAGGCTTCACGCGATGGGGGCCCCGGCGGTGGTAGTTACCGGAGGGCACCTGGAGAAGGCCATTGACTTATTGAGTTTTACTACGCGGCGCGGGACGGAACAGGAAATCTTCAAGTCTGAGCGGCTGCGTTCACAGTCTACGCATGGTACCGGCTGCGCTTTTGCGACCGCCGTGGCCTGTCACCTGGCTGGCGGTCGAGGATTGCCGGAGGCTGTACTACTTGCGAAGGCTTACGTGGCGGCGGCCATCAGCAATGCTTACCCGCTTGGGGCCGGAGTTGGCCCGGTTCATCACCTGTACCGAATGCAGCAACAGAGAAGACCGAGTGCGGTGAGTGATCCAGAGAAGGTGCCCGGCAATGAGCCGGAGTAGTGGCTAACTCTTGTCGAGCGAAGTAGCCTTCAGAAGGATTCCCGCCAGGAAGGCAGCAATGGCTCCAAGAAGCCATTGCACGCGCCAAAGCTGGATGGCCTGGAAATCTGCGAGACTTTGAACCGAATAAATCAAGCCAACTGCGACCGTTGCAGCCACGCAGCCTAAACCCAACAGAAAAGCAATTAAGGACAATGTTGAGAGTCCCAGCCGTTGTTTTACGCTGTGGAACTCTAGGACTTGCAGGGCCTCAAGGTAACGAAGCCATCGCGGTTCAATTGCAGCCGTTTTCGCTTGCCGCGGCGCGCCGCAATTGTGGCAAAAACCAGCTCCTATCATGAACTCAGAGCCGCATCCCGGGCAAACCTGCATCGCGACCGAGGTTGTGTTGTCCGATTCCAGTACCGGGCGGGTCCAGAATTCCTGGGATGGGTTAGGTGCGGCGTGAGACTGAGACATAAGGATTGCGCTACTAAAAACATGGGCAAATCGAGGGCCAAATGCGGATTGCGCTAAGTTGTTGCTGAGCGCCGAGGCAGGTATTTTGAGGCGTCGGCATTTTACATCGTCGAGAAAGAATTACCTGCGGTTCCGGCGCGAAAGTTCACGGGGAGAACTAAGACACCATGTATCAGCTTCATTACCAAAGTGCGGCAGCGTGGTTAACGACTCTGGTTCGGCGGCAAAGCGGTAGCGGGTGGGCATTGTCGAACTCTGAGGTCCCCTAACAAGGGGTCCCGACAAAACAGCAGGGGCAGATGGTTCAGTGTGACGGCGGGATTTCCTCCTCGAGCGCGCCCAGAGTCTCATCATCTACATTCCATTTCTTGAGCACGGAAAAGATGATTTTTGAGCTGAACCCGGCACGGAGCAGCTGACGAAAAATGCGTGCCGTCTGTTTTTGATCCTTGGGTTTCACCAGCCGCTTTCGGCGCAAGTATTCCCGGGCGAGCCGTTCTTCGTTTATGGCGTTATATGCAGAGGTGACGGCCTTTTCGATCACCTGCCCATGAACGCCTTTAGCTTTTAAATCGGAAATCACCCGAAACCGTCCGAATTTTTCGTTATCGCGGCGGAAGGAGGAATAAGCGCTAGCGTACTTCTCGTCGTTGAGGTAGCCCTGATCTTTCAAACGGCGAATTACCAACTCAACCAGGGTCTGGCCATATTCCGTTTCGGCCTCGACCCGGGGGCGCAACATACGTTTGAGTTCCGCAACTGAGCGCATCCGGCGTCCGAGAGCTCCGATAGCGTACTCGTAGAGTTCGTTTTCGGAGTCGGTTTTTTTTGGGCGTGGAAAGGACATTGCCTTCTCAACCTTAAACTATTTCAAGGGCAATTTTCACAGGGGAAGCGTGTAGTCTGAGGCTCGTTTCGATGCAAGCGGCAGGCCTGGATGGCGAAAATTGGGAGGTTTGGATGTAACAACTTTTTACCTGCCCCGAGGTGACAGTGGGAACTTTAGGGCGTCTATATACGTAACAAACATCGAAAGTGAGGAATGGCGGTCATGCTAACCATTGATGTTGAGAAAACCAGCGATGTGGCCATTGTGCGGTGCTCAGGACGAATTGTGCGCGGCGAAGAGATATTCACCCTTCAGGACGCGGTGGTCAGTGAAAAAGACACGCGCATGATTGTGCTCGACCTTTCTGAGGTGGAGATGATGGATGCGGGAGGCTTGACTGCCCTGGTTTCACTTCATCGCTGGGCGTTCGGTCGCGGCATTCAGCTCAAGCTGGTGAACCCCTCGAATTTCGTCAGCGAAGTGCTGAATCGCACCGGGTTGAACCGGGTCTTCGAAATTTCCTCCTTTCATGATGCGTTGATTGTGTTGAGCGGCGTGGAATGCCAGCGCTCTCATCCATCGAGGTTCGCTGCTGCGAGATAAGGCTGGTGCCTTGCACAAAGGGCGCGCCGCAAGGCGCGCCCTTTGTGCTTCAGGAGGAAAACAATCAACGGCCGCCGAACCCGGCGGACTGCATCGCGTTCTTTGAGATATCGCTGGTGGAAGAAATACCGGCCATGCGCAGCTTGAAATCGTCCGCGTTCGAGGCGTTCTCGAGTGCGGTTTCGTAAGCAATGAGGCCCGCCTGGAACAGGTCCCACAAACTCTGATCGAAGGTCTGCATGCCGTATTGCGAAGTGCCGGCCGAAATGGCATCGCGAATGGCCCGCGTTTTCTCGGGCACGAGAATGCACTCGCGAATATAAGCGGTATTGATCATCACTTCGACGGCGGGAACGCGGCCTTCGCCGTCGCAGCGCTTCACCAGCCGCTGGCTGATGACGGCGCGCAAGACCGCGGCCAGCTGCAGACGAATCTGCTTCTGCTCCGGCGGTGGGAAAACGGCGATGATACGGTTGATGGTTTCGACGGCATCGAGCGTGTGCAGAGTCGAGAACACCATGTGGCCGGTTTCAGCGGCATGCAGCGCAGTGCCGATAGTTTCGATGTCGCGCATTTCGCCGACCAGGACGACATCCGGGTCCTGGCGGAGGGAAGCGCGGAGCGCGGCGGAAAAATTCGGCGTATCCACTTCAATTTCGCGCTGGTTGACGTAGCCTTTTTTGTCGCGGTGCAGAAATTCGATGGGGTCTTCAATCGTAATGATGTGTTCGGCGCGAGTAGAGTTGATGCGGTCAACCATGGCCGCCAGAGTGGTGGATTTGCCCGATCCGGTGACGCCGGTGACCAGGATCAGTCCCCGGGGCATGTCACAGACCTGCTCGACGATTTTGGGCAGGTACAGCTCGTCCAGGGCGCGAATTTTCGTGGGGATCATACGCAGGACCAGTCCCACGTTGCCGCGCTGCTGGAAAACGTTGACACGGAAACGGCCAAGTCCGGCGACGCCGTAGGCCATGTCAATTTCCGTGGTTTCCTTGAATTTCTGTTTTTGGCGGGCGGACATCATGCTGAAGGCCATGGTCAGCATATCTTCAGCGCTGATGCGCGGCTGATCCGTCAAAGGGAACAGTTCGCCGTCAATACGCAGGTGGGGATAATTCCCGACCTTCAGATGCAAGTCGGAGGCGCGCCGCTCCATCGCGATACGCAGCAGGTCATCAATATTCATGCGAATGTACTCAGGACATTCGTATGATGAACCGAAATCGGTTTCGGCCCAAGATGACCTAGGTAACGGACGACCAGGAAGTTGGGCAATGGCTTGTGGAGTGGCCAGAGACGCGCCTGCTTCGCGACCCAAGCTGCTGCAACGAATCCGGACTAGACAGTAACGGGTTGTTTAGTGCCTACCGGAACGGGGGTAAACCAATTGAAGCGATCTTCTTTCTCCCCGCGCACGATCGAGTAAAACTCTTTGTGGATGGCCTTGGTCACCGGGCCCATCACGCCTTTACCGACGCTGATTTTATCCACCGAGCGAACGGCGGTGATTTCAGCGGCAGTTCCGGTGAAGAAGACTTCATCGGCGATATAAAGCATTTCGCGAGGAATGCCTTGCTCGATGACGTTGATTCCCAGTTCTCGAGCTATCCGCAGCACCGAGTCGCGGGTAATCCCGGGCAGGACTGAGTTGCCAAGCGGCGCAGTGAGCAGATTGCCGTTGCGCACGACGAAAACGTTTTCGCCCGAGCCTTCGCTGACGTAACCCTCGGTGTCAAGTGCGATGCCTTCGACATAGCCATTAATAATGGCTTCCATCTTAATGAGCTGCGAATTCATGTAGTTCGCGCCGGATTTGGCCATGGCAGGCAGCGTGTTGGGAGCAATGCGGGTCCAGGAGGACACGCAGACGTCAACGCCCTGGGCGGCATCGGTGCCGAGGTACTTGCCCCAGGGATAATTGCAGATGTAAACCTCGGTGGGCGAATTGAACGGGTTTACGCCGGCTTCGCCGTAACCGCGCAGCACGATGGGCCGGATGTAACATGGCCATACCGCATTGCGGCTGACAGTCTCCAGCATTCCCTGCACGATTTCGTCGCAGGTGAAGTCCACATCAATGCGATAGACCTTGGCCGAATCCAGCAGGCGCTGGATGTGGTCCTTGGCGCGAAAAATGGCTGGCCCGGTGGGCAGAGCATAGCAGCGGATCCCCTCAAAGACTGAAGAGCCATAGTTCACTACGTGTGACATGACGTGGACTTGGGCATCATCCCAGGGAATCAGCTTGCCGTTATGCCAGATCGTTTCTGTCTTCTGAATCGCCATGCGGGCTCCTTAAGTCCAAATGATTCGCGGATTCGGCTGGGAGATGCCTTCTTTTTTCGATGCCAAAGTACGAGCAGGCGACCAGGTACTTGCGATCTTTAGCATGACAAAACTTAGGCATTATAACCGAGGTTGGAACTGTTCGAGCATGGCTCTTTTTGGGGGCGTAACTTTTTTTTGGCAGTGTAACTAAGGAAAGGCTGGTGGCGCTGGCCTGGTCTTGGCAAAGCTTGGCGTAACCGGCCTCAGACTACCGGGCTGATTGCACGGCAGCAGGCGGAGCCTGTAGCCCTTCAGATCTCATTCCTGCCTGAGCAACTCCTGAAAGCTCATCACCCCGAAAATATTGGTCCTTGGCCGCTGCCATTTTCGGCATGGCGGCAAACGGCTTGCTGTAGTCATTATTTGCATTCCAGAAAAGAAAACCGATGCCGTTTTTGTTCTTTGCCGTCAGCACCTGGGTCTCTATGTATTTTGGCGAATAGGTGTTGGTGCGCCAATGAAAGGCCTGAAGCCAGGGACGAATGACCACGCCGCTGCCCTGAGTGATCAGTTGAAAGCGCTCCATTGATTCGCCGATGAAGTGCTCTGGTGCGTCCCCAGGGTGGTCGTAACCATCCATGCCGAAGAAGTGCGAGGGATAGATCATGGGGGAGAGGACGTCACAATATTTGGCCATCGAGACAATGTCCTGGCCGGTGTGCGAAAGATCCACGGGGCGTTGCCAGGCCATGACGCCGAAGACGTCGAGCGACAGCAGAACACCTGAGGGGTGCAGTTCGGCGTAAGCACGTTTGAGGAAATCGGCAATCACGTCGCTACGCTGCCATTTTGGGTGCTCGGTCTGGAACAAGAAGCCGGCATCTTTTTGATCACCTTCGGCCGGGAAGCGGACGTAGTCGAATTGAATTTCATCGGCGCCGCCTTCGATGGCTTTCTTCGCCAAAGCAATGTCATACTCCTGCACCTTGGGTTGAGAAGGGTCCGTCCAGACGAACTTGCCGTTTTCACGCCAGGGCTGGCTGGTGCGATGGGACTTTACGGCCAGTTCCGGGTGCGAGGTTACCAGGCGCTCGTCGCGGAAGATGGCGACGCGGGCAATGGCGTGCATGTTCTGCGAGTGTAAAAAGTGAGTGAACTTGGCGAGGTTGCGGATGGGCGTGTTGTGCTTTCCGGCGAGCGGGTGATCAAAGGGAATGTTGATGGTCCCGTCGCTGTCTTTGATATCGAAGACGACTGCGTTACCGCCGAGCTCGCGCCAGCGGCGGATGATGCGCAATCCGTGGTCGCTGCCGGCCATCAGGCCGGTGAGATAAATGGCGCGAACCTCAAAATCGCGTGGAACGGGAATGCTTTTCTCAGCAACCGGTGCGGACAGAATGTCGGGGACGATTACCGGCTGACCCGCTTTTAGAAATCTTCCTGTCAAGTTCCCGTTGGCCTCGTCAATTGCCCGCTCAAGCTGCGAGGTCGTCAGGAACGCGGTTTGAGGCACGAACTGCCGGGCAACGCTGGTGATAGTGTCTCCCTTTTTTGCGACGTAAATCGCGCTTCCCGGCGGCACGACGGGAACAGCCAGAGACGGCTGGGGGTGCGGGTTTACGGAGGTCGTCCGCGAGGTCCACAGAATTTTTGCCGGGGTTGCAGATTGGGCCGCCGATGCATGCGGGACATGGAGAAAGCGCCAGACTACCAATGCAAAGGGCAGACAAAGCGCAAGACGGGAAAAAGTCCGCAGCAAATGACGCAAGGATTTGTACATGGCTTGACCTGATTCGAGATGCTAGCCGCCGTTTCTCCCCGCAGCTAGTTACGTGTGGTCAATGTCACCGGGAATTTTCCGAATGCGGAGCAGCACGGAGGGGAAGTTTTCCCCTGCGCAAAGTATTTCTCTTTACATGATCTGGGCTTGGAATCTAGGGTCTTTGCCGAAGTTTGGAACAGCATCTAAGTCATCGGGAATCAAGGAGTGAGCCCGGGAGGGGAGTTGGTTAGCGATTTGCACTAAAGTACGTGTCTGGGGAAGCGCAGCAAGTGACAAATTTTGTCGCTTGCCGAAAGCGAATTACTCCTCCTCCCGCAAGCGAACCAGGCCCAGGAAAAGGAAAACAGGGCCAGACCTATGAAGACAGTGCTCAATACGGTTCTCGATCCTACTCGCCGCAGCAACGATGCCAAAGATTTTGAGGCCGCTCTGCGGCGCAAAATTGTCGGCCAGGATGTAGCGATTGAAAAGGTGGTAGAGATCTATCAGATGTTCCTGGCGGGCTTGAACCCTCCGGGGCGGCCGGTAGGCAACCTGCTTTTCCTGGGGCCGACGGGCTCAGGAAAGACGCGGGTGGTGGAGGCCATGTCGGAAGCTCTGTTCGGAGATGCGCGGGCTTGCATCAAAATCGACTGCGCGGAGTTCCAGCACTCGCATGAAATCGCCAAATTGATCGGTTCGCCGCCAGGATACCTTGGACATCGCGAAACCCATCCGCTGCTCACTCAGGAAGCGCTGAATCAGTGGCACACCGATAAGCTAAAGCTTTCTATCCTGCTGTTCGATGAAATTGAGAAGGCTTCTGACGCGCTGTGGCAATTGCTGCTCGGAATTCTCGACAAGGCGACGCTGACGCTGGGTGATAACCGGCGGGTAGATCTCTCGCAGTGCATCATCATTATGACCTCCAACCTTGGCGCCGGGGAGATGTCGAATCTGGTAGAAGGCGGCCTGGGGTTTGCTGGGAAAGCGACCCAGGTAGATGCGGCCCTCGATCAGAAGATTGACCGCACCGCAGTCGAAGCTGCGCGGCGAAAGTTCACGCCTGAATTCATGAACCGCATTGACAAAGTCGTCGTTTTCAAGACGCTGCGCCCGGAGCATCTGCAACAGATTCTGGAAATTGAATTGGGGATGGTGCAACAGCGGATTCTGATGGCTGCTACCGCCAATCAGTTTGTGTTCAATTGCACGACAAAGGTAAAAAGCTACCTGTTGAGCGAAGGCACCGATCCAAAGTATGGAGCACGGCATCTCAAACGAGCCATCGAGCGCCATTTGGTGTTTCCGCTCGCAAATCTGGTGGCCACCGGCCAGGTGAAACTAGGGGATTTCGTGCGGGTTGACCTCAACAGCGATGGCCGGCTTGACTTTGTGAAAGAAGCGGAGAACGCAATGGTGCCTATGCTGATGGAGCGCTACGGAGCAGCGGTTGGAGTTCCTCCGGCGGCGGCGCGGGCGGCGCGAACGGCGGGAAAGCGCGAGTTTGGCGCCAGCCCATCAGCGGAAGTCAAGTAGCGCAGAGTTTTGTAGTCTGCAGACGGAAGACGCCGGTGAACCAGCTGGCGTCTTTTTATTTTGCGGACAGTGCCCAATTTTTCGCAAAATTGATCGCCAGTCCGAGTCTGGACTACGTCCACGCATAGAGTTCCAGATTTTGTAACAAAACCCAAAATTCAAAATTCAAAATTCAAACATCGTGTATTAGTACCAGGAGGAAATCTCTAAGTTCCAGGAGGTGGCAAATGTCCGGGGCAAGAATTCTGACCTTCTCAAGTATCGTTGTGGCTTTGGGCCTGGGCCCGGCCTTTGCTTGCTATACCGACAATCCTGAACGTTTCACCTTTCTTACCACGACGGAGGACAATCGGCTCGGGCTTGTAACCGCGACGCCACAATGATGAACGTTGTTAACAAACACAGGTTGCAAGGGCGTTGTTAGCTGCCCTGCTTCAGTTCGACCAGCACCTGGCGGGCGATTTCTTTCAGCGTCTCAAAAACACCGTTCCCCTGAAACGCAACCGCCTCCAGGACCGGTTCGTTCTTCTTCTGTAGATCTTTGCTCAATTGATCCACCGGCAGAACGTTCGGCAGGTCGCGTTTGTTGAGTTGCAGCACGTACGGAATCTTGTAGAAGTCGTAGCCGTGCTCCTTGAGGTTCGACATTAAGTTATCGAGAGCTTCGACATTGGCGTCCATGCGCTCCTGCTGCGAATCGGCGACAAAAACAATGCCGTCCACGCCCCTCAGAATCAGCTTGCGGCTGGCATCGTAAAACACCTGGCCGGGAACGGTGTAGAGGTGAATGCGGGTTTTAAACCCGCGCACCGAACCGAGATCAAGGGGCAGAAAATCGAAGAAAAGCGTCCGGTCGGTCTCAGTGGCCAGCGAGATCATCTTGCCTTTTTGCTGTTCGGCAGTCTTCTGGTATATGTGCTGAAGATTGGTGGTCTTGCCGCCCAGGCCAGCGCCATAGTAAACGATCTTGCAATTAATCTCGCGGGCTGCAAAGTTAATAAAACTCAAGACAGTCCTCAGAATAGACGGCTGGATACCCGATTTACGCGGGCGATCACAGCCTGTGATTTGTGGCTTATTACTGCTGGATTTATACCACAGGCCTCGAATTACGGGCAGGTTACGAGGGTTACCTCCTCACCGCGTGGCGGCGGTTGAGGATAAAACCCAGGAAGGTCTTCAGATTTCAGCGAGCTACGGGCAGAGGGTAATACCCGTCCTTGGCAGTCACATCCACGCAGGGGCGCATAGAGGTCCTGCAACTGGGGCCGTGATTGGCCACGCGCACCTCGATCTGGCGATAACTCGTGCTGGGTATGGAGCGGGCCAGGTAGCCGAGAGTGTATTCATTGCGGGCATCGCCTATCATCTGCTGGTAGACATCCTCGACTGAACTGCGTGTGAACTCGTTGAAGATTTCACCGCCGGTGGCGTTGGCGTACTTGGGCAGAATGTCACTGTAGCCAAATCGAGGCAGGTGCAGATGTTCGATCTTTCCGTATAGCGGAATGGCTGCTCCCTCCACCCCGATCCCGTAAACCATAATCCCATTGGACAGCAGAACCTTTAATACGTCCTGATAGCTGGCATCGCTGCGATATTCGCGGCCATCGCTGATGATGAAAATGACCTTGCGCCGGGTTTTCTCGCGCTTGCTCAGGTCCATGGCAGCGGCCAGAACCGCATCGTTCAGCACGTGGGCGGTTTTATTCGGCGTGATGACCGGAATGGTCGGAGAGCCGACAGGGATGTCATTGACGGTGGGGCCCTGAGGTCCCAAGGGCCCGCCCGTAACCGGGGGGCCGTTATTCGCGCCGCGCTTAGTGGAGAGGTCACTGAGGGCGGCGGCCAGCTGGTTCCCCGCGGCGGCGAATCCTGAAAGCTTGCCCACGTTGGTGCTGTAGGTGTACACCGAAACCTCGTCGAACTGGCTGAATGCCCCTTGCAGCGCAGGGAAGGTCTTGTTTACCTTCTGCACCGCAACATCAGGCATGCCGACATCTATGACAACGGCGGCAGACAGGGCCAGGGGATCGCTGGTGAAGAAATTCAAGGGCTGTTTTTTGCCGTCTTCATAAACTGAGAAATCACTGGACAGCAACCCATTGACCAGATGATCATGTTCGTCCTTTACCATGACCGGGACAATGACCTGGTTGGTGTTGACTACGATCTTGTAAAGCTCTTCGTTCGCCCCGCTCTGCCCGGGACCTTTCCCAGCTGGTATGGTCGTGACCTTGAATGGGGGTGGTGCCTCGGCGTCTTCGGTACTGCCAGCGGAATGGCTGGCCGGGGGCGCCTGACCCGGAGGTACTGGCTCAGCGGGTACGGGCTGCGCCGCGGCCGGAGTGGAAGGAAACTGCGGCGGGGGCTGTACCGCCGATGGAGCGTCTGGAATGTCTTGATTCTTCGCCGGTTGTTGCTGCTGCTGAGGCGCGGATTTCTCCTGGGCGAACCCCGCACTGGCGAATCCTGGGCTTATGATCAGGCTCGATGCGATCACCATCGCCCACATCCCTGGCTGAAAACTGAAAAGCACGCGCGGTACACCTTCCTGCCTGACTCTAATAACCCTGGGCTTAATAAACTTTGCACTTAATAAATCGGATGCGGGATTGGCCGGTCTGGTGCATCTAACCCCACAGGATTAGACTAACAAAAAGAACCTGAGAATACTCGCATGTCCAACAATCGAACGTGTTGGGTCCTTCCCATTGTTTTGACAGCGCTTCTGGTGTCGCCTGCCATCGGGCAACAATCGTCGCCGTCGCGTCAAAATGCTGATCCGGAGCAGTCAGCTGAGACCCTGAAGGTCAACGTCAATGTTGTCCAGCTTTTTTTCAACGTCAAAGACAAGAAAGGCGGGTTGATTCCCAATCTCGCCAAGGAAGATTTCGAAATTCTGGAGGATGGGAAGCCGCAGACCATCAAGTACTTTGCGGCGGAATCGAACCTCCCGCTGACGCTTGGCATGTTGATTGATTCCAGCGGAAGCCAGATGCGCGTGCTCGATATGGAAAAGCAGGTTGGCGGCGATTTTCTTCAACAGACCTTGCGCGAGAAAGATCTCGCGTTCGTCATTGGATTCGACGTCAACGTGGATTTGCTTCAGGATTTCACGAGCGACGTTCATGCGCTGAAACGGGGCCTGAACAGCGCGCGAATCAACACCGGCGGTGGAGGTGGGGGCGGCATTCCAGGATTGGGCGGGGGGCCGGTTCCGACCGGCGCGAACGGTCCACGTGGCACGCTCCTCTACGACGGTGTATATCTCGCTGCCCACGATGAACTGTCGCAACAGGTAGGACGCAAAGCTATGATCCTGCTCACCGACGGTGAAGATCAAGGTAGCCAGTTAAGAAATAGAGATGCGATTGAGGCGGCGCAGAAATCCGATAGCATTGTTTACGTTCTGCTTTGCGCTGACCGGGGGTTTTATGGCTTTCGCGGCTATTCCGGCGACAACGAGATGAGAAAGCTTACCTCGGAAACCGGCGGGCGCGTGATCGAAGTCGGGAACAAGTTCGACAAGTTGAAGGACGCATTTAATCAGATTTCTAATGAACTGCGCAGCCAATACAACATCGGATACACGTCAACCAATCCAGCCCTCGACGGCACCTTCCGCAAGATCCAGATTCAAGTCAAGAACAATAAAGACTATAAAGTGCAGTCCCGCAGCGGATATTATGCGATGCCGAAGAATGATTGATGCTTAGCAATGTTGAGGCATAGCCCACCGCTCGCGCTCTGGTTCCACGGCGGTTTCCGCACTGAAGAGTCCACATACGACCATCAATTGGCGCGAGGCACGAACTTCACATTAATATACGCCAGCCTCTGCGCTGCGCCACGCGCGGCCGGGAAATAGGTCGTCTGCGTCACCAGAGAAACCGCGGCGGTGCTGAGGCTCGCGTCCTGACCTGGCATGGCCTCGGCTTCCATCACCTTGCCTTTGCGATCGAGTGTGGCGACAACCACTACAGGCTGAACCACAGCGGCAGAACCCGGAGGAGCGGGCGCGATGTGTGGGAACCGAAATGGGCCGGCCATCATGCCTTGCGGACCGTTATCGCGCATGTAGTGAGTGGGCAAGAAATAGCCGGGATCGGTGACATGGGGATCGGCGATGCTATCAATGTGAATTTGCAAAATGATGGTGCCGCCGGCGACGACTGAAATTTGCCGGGCCAGAGTGCGCCCGTGAAAATGGATGGTGACATCGTTGTAATCGTAGATGGTGTAAATGCCGGGCGCTTCCGAATAAGTGCGCAACCTTCCAGTCTGGGGATCAATGCAATATTCGGTTTCGTTCCAGCGGCGGCCGGTGCGGGCTTCAGAGCTGTCAGTTTCCCCATTTCCCGAATCTGCGCCGCGCGAACTGAGCACGCACATGACTTCATCCCCATCCCATTTCGCTGTGGCGACGCGAAGATATGCAGGCGCAAAGTTGCCGACAACCGGCCAGAAGACGGCGGAGCGCACCATTTGCAGGCGCAGCGGTATGGATCCTTTCGGCTTTTCGTCGTAGACTGCGCCGCGATAAAAGAGATGAGAAATGGAGTAATCGGCGATTTTGGCCTCCCAGCGCCAGGTTTGGCCGTTCATCCAGACTTCTTCGAGTTCACCCGAACCGGTATAGCGGCTCTGGCCCAGCGAGTTGAATGAGAGCTTGATGTCGAAGGCAGCTCCGCCCGGAGTATGCATGCCGTTGTTCTGGCGGGCTTGCTCCAAAAGTCCCAAAACCAGGGCACGAAGCTGCGGGCTGTCGAGAACTTTCGTGGGGCCGGTCGCTAGCTCAAGGGGATCGCTTGGCAAGGGCGCGATAGGAGGGCGGGACTGAGCAAGAACAAGAGAACTCAAGAGAAGTACAGCGGCGCAAACGCGAAGTGGGCGACGAACAGGCACGGGCCTTCCTCCTTTAGCCTGACTCTCTCCCCAAGCTGACGTATTGTACAACGGCTGGCAAACGGGGCGGTCAAGGCCGCGCGTCTTACCGATCTTTCAGTCGGATCGCGAATTTCAGCCCCGACCAGACATCGGTTACTGCGCAGACCTTCACATCTACCAGCCCGGTTTCGAGGCCGAAGTTGCGGACGATGTTTTCGTCCACATCGGTGGCGACTCCCGAGGATTTTTTCGGCCAACTGACCCAGAGCATTCCAGCGGGGGCGAGCCGTTTGGCGAAGGCAGGGAACTGCTTTTTCAGCTCACCTTGATTTGCAACGAAAATATGAGCGAAGTCGAGAGCGCTGCCCTGTCCATCTTTGACCATTGCGCAGGCGGCGATTTCACTGGCCAGTTCTTTTTTCACGTCCGCAGGCAAGTTGAAAAATGCGATTCGATGGGATGGCTTGATGCCGAGTTTTTTCGGTAGAGGAGTTCCGGAGTATCCCGGCATGTTCTATTGCGCGGGCGCGAAATAGCCTTTGCGGCTGCGGACGCGCAATCCCTTCTGGTTCTGGGCCAGAATCTCGATGCTGTGAAAGCTGCCGTCGGGCTTGAAATCGGCCGGCTTGTAGGAGATTGCATACTGGCTGCGAAGCTCATCCTGAATCGCGGCGAAAGCGTTGGCCACTTCGCTTAATTGAAATGGAACGTAGGCGCGGCCGCCGGTGGCATCGGCAATGCGTTCAAGAACCTTATCTCCATGGTGGCCATCGCCGGTCATATTGGTGCTGATGGTGTAGACGATCACCTCGGCGCGCTCGGCCATTTCAATCGATTCTTCGCGGGTGACGTGGCTCTGGTTGTCTTCGCCGTCACTCAAAAGAATGATGGCGCGGCGGACCGGCCCCTCGTGCGGTTGCTTCAACAGCTTATCGCGGCAGGCATAGTACAGCGCGTCATAGAGGGCCGTGCCGCCGCCGGGGCGCAGCGTGCGCACGCCGATGGAAAGCGCTTCGGTGTTGTCCGTGAAATCCTGTGTTACCTCGGGAGTTACGTCGAAACCGACAACAAAAGCCTGGTCGTAACGGGGACGAACAGTCTGGCTCAGAAATTCAACTGCTGCCTCCTGCTCGAACTTGAAGCGGTCGCGGACAGAATTGCTGGCGTCAATCAGCAAGCCGACCTCCAACGGGAGGTCGGACTCGCTATGGAAGCTGCGAATTTCTTCCGCCGGCTTGCTGTCATCAAGCACCTTGAAATCGTCCTGTTTCATGTCCTTCAGATAGTGGCCGTGCTTGTCGGTCACGGTGAAGACGACGTTGACTTCGTTCACCGTCTTTTTGATCGTGCTGATGGCCTCATCTTCTCTCGCTGACTTGACGGCGGCAGAGTTACGCGGCGGTGGCGGCTCTTGTTGCTGTCCAAAAAGATAAGGGGTGAGCACAGCCAGCACGGCCAAAATTGAAGCTAAGACGCGAAGCCTCATGGGATTGGGACAATTATAGCCGGAATTGCGGCGGGTTGAGGTTACCACCGAGTTTGCCCAAAGGATACCTGTATTAGAGACTGGCCACGAAATCGGATAGTTCTCGTGGCACAGGGGCGGTGAAGGAGAGCGCTTTGCCTGTGCGTGGATGCTCAAATTGCAAGGCAGCGGAATGCAGGAAGTTTCTGGCGAGAGAAATCGTTGGGCGGTTCTTGCCTCGCAGTTCACGCGGAGCGCCGTAGAGGGTATCGCCGACTACGGCGTGGCCAAGTGAAGAAAGGTGCACGCGGATCTGGTGCGTGCGACCGGTATCAATGTGAACATCGAGAAGGGAAAACTTTCCGTAAGGTGATTCGATCTTGCGCTGGACGGAGTAGTGAGAGACTGCCTCGCGCCCGCCGGAGCGGCGGGTGGTCATTCGGGTCCGGCGCACGCGGTCGCGGCTGATGCTGGTGGTGATGGTCCCGCGGTCTTGCTTGAACCAGCCGTGGACGAGCGCGAGGTAGGTTTTCTTGACTCTTCTTTCCGCGAATTGTGCCGCCAGCCGGCGATGGGATGCGTCATTACGAGCGACGATAATAAGGCCGCTTGTGGCTTTATCGAGGCGATGGACGATGCCGGGGCGAATTTCGCCCCCAACGCCCGAGAGTTGACTGAAGTAGTGCAGCAGGGCGTTCACAAGCGTGCCCCGATTGCGCTGATCGTCGTTTGCGCCCGCGCCGGCGTGGACCATCATGCCCGCAGGCTTGTTGATGACTGCCAGGTCCTCATCTTCGTACAGGATATCGAGCGGAATGGCTTCGGGCTTGGCGCGCAGAGAGGGTGGTTGAACCGGGCCGGTCAGAGTGATTCGCTCTCCTCCGCGCAAACGTAAAGAGGCGCGGGTGACGGTGCCGTTGACCAGAACTTTCTGTTCCAGGATGAGTTGTTGAATGCGGGCGCGGCTGGTATCAGGGATTTGAGTGGCGAGAAACTGATCGAGCCGCTTGCCGGCGTCTTCTGTGGACGGAACCACCGTGAACGGGATTGACGTAAGCCAGGTCACTACCGACGTAATATAACGCCCGTCCCAGGTCTCACAAAAACGGGGAGCCCTGGGGCACTTCCGCGCAGGGCGTCTCACACTAGGTTAGCGAATCTCCCCACGCACCATGCGCAGGGCATCGGCAAGATTGGGATCGCGGGCGCCATTGGCGGTGGATTCTTCCGCCGTAGTGTCGCCTTCGCCGGGCGCGAGAAAGAGATTGCTCTCGAGGCCGTGCTGCCTGGTGTAGAGATCGTAGTAACGGCCGCGCAGCGCATAGAGTTCCTCGTGCGTGCCCCGCTCGACGATCTGGCCTTGCTCCATGACGAGAATCTGATCAGCGCGGCGGATGGTCGAAAGGCGATGAGCGATAACGAACGTAGTGCGGCCTTGCATCAGGTAGGAGAGGCCTTCCTGGATCAGCGATTCGGATTCTGAGTCAAGGCTCGAGGTAGCTTCATCGAGAATCAGGATGCGGGGCTCGGCAAGGATAGCGCGGGCTATCGAGATGCGCTGCCTCTGGCCCCCGGAGAGCTTTACACCTCGTTCCCCGACGATGGTGTCATATTTCTCCGGGAAATTTTCGGCAAATTCATCCACGCGGGCTACTCGGCAGGCCCAAAGAAGTTGCTCTTCGGTCGCATCGGGTCGCGAAAAGACCACGTTTTCGCGAATCGTTCCGTCAAACAGGAATGACTCCTGCAACACCACTCCCAGACGAGTGCGATAGGAATCCAGACGAACTGTGCTGAGGTCAACCCCGTCAACCAGGACCTTGCCTGTAGTGGGGGCGTAGAAAGAGGAAATCAGGCCGATGGTTGTGGATTTACCGGAGCCTGACGATCCAACCAGCGCGGTCACGGTTCCGGGCCCGGAATGGAACGAAACGTCGTTAAGAACTTTGCGATTGCCATCGTAGCTGAAGCTGACATGATCGAAGTCAACCGTTCCGGATATATCCTCCAGCGGCACAACTCGCTTGGGGTCATGGTCTTCGGCTCGTTCGCCCAGAATTTCCTGAGTTCGTTCGAGCCCTGCCAGAGCTTCCGTAAGCTGGGTTCCGATTTGCACGATCTGCATAATGGGCGCGATGAGGAATCCAAGGAAAAGCGTGTAGGTGAAAAAGCTGCCAATGGTCATCGCGCCGGCAAGAATCTGCCTGGCTCCGGTGTACATGATTACCGCGCCCACAACGCCCAGTAACAGACTTGCCGACAGGCTCATCAAGGATGTCGCTGTCAGGGTGCGCATCACGTTATCCAGCAGACGATGCACGCCAGTCGAAAAGACCTTCTCCTCCCGCTCTTCAGCACGGTAACCCTTGACCACCCGCACCCCACCAAGTGACTCGGCCAGGCGGCCCGTGACTTCAGCCGTGATCTTGCCGCGCTCACGAAAAATCGGGCGAATCGTGGTAAAGGCTTTTTTCAGAGTGAGGGCAAAACACAGGAGAAAGGCAAATGCCAGAACTGTCATCAGGACACTGATGCGAAAGAGGACGACCAGCGCGATTGCGGCTGTAATCAATCCTCCGACCAGATCTACCAGCCCGGTGCCAATCAGATTACGAACGCCTTCCACGTCGGTCATGATGCGCGAAACCAGCATGCCGCTTTTGTTGGAGTCGTGAAAGGCAATCTGCAGGTGTCCGATGTGCGCCTGCACTTTCTGGCGGAGTTCGGCGATCAGGCGTTGCGCGGCCTTGGAAAGCAGCTGGGTCAGAGAAAAAGACGTTACTCCCTGGATAGCAGTCGCGAACAGAACTCCCACCACCAGCGGAGTCAGAAGCCGGACATTATGCTTCATGACCACGCTGTCGATCAGGTACTTGGTCGAGTAAGGAAGCACAAGTCCGGCTACGCGGTTGATGACCATAAGTACGAAGCCGGCCGCAAGCAGCTTGCGGCGAGGCCGCAGCAGCTCCATCAACAATGGGAATACGATCCGCAGCTTTTTGCGCGCCGGTGGAGGAGGGATCTTCGCGTTAGTCGCCACTGTCAGCATTAGAATACTCCGAGACCGGTGCGGGTTCATTTTGCTGGTTCCGGCCGGCGGGTTGCGCATCCTATAACTACCGCATAACAACTTCTGGAGACAGTGCTCGATGAGAATTCTGCGACGATGGGCAGCATGGATTCTTTTGTGTTGTTTTGTGGACACTGTGCCGCTGATGGCTCAAACCTTTCACAACGCTCCGGCGTCCGAGGTGCAAGCGAAGAACCCCTATGCCGGGGAGCCGGATGCAATTACCCTAGGGCAGGCGCTTTTCACCAGGCATTGCCAGGCTTGCCATGGCGGGCTGACCGAGGGAGCGGGCAATCTGCCGGCATTGGCTGCAAGCAGCGCGCTGCACGCGGCCAGTGATGGCGAGGTGTTCTGGTTCCTCACTCAAGGCGAGATAACCCACGGTATGCCGTCATGGGCAAAGCTGCCCAAGCAACAGCGCTGGCAAATCGTGAGCTACCTGAAATCTGCTCCGGCAATGCCCGTGCCCAAAGCCGCAGCAGTAACCTCGGACTCTCCGCAGGGTCCGTTCACTGATTACCGCTACGAAAAGCCGGGGACGTTCCGCAAAATTACGGTGAACGACCTGCCCCCGCCGTATGCGACTAAATCGGCGGACAACGGGTCGAGCCTGGTGGCGCGTCCGCCGAATGCGTGGCCGCAAGCGCCGCCGGGATTCAAGGTTGAGCAATATGCGGCAGGCTTGCAAAATCCGCGTTTGATTCGGACGGCTCCGGATGGAGATTTGTTTGTCGCAGAGATGGATGCAGGTAAGATTCTGGCGATTCGCGGAATTGGCGCCGACGGCAAGGCGCAACGAGTGACGACCTTTGTCGGTGGACTCAACGAACCTTACGGAATCGCGTTTTATCCACCGGGACCGAATCCGCAGTGGATTTACATCGGGGATACGGACGCGGTGGTGCGCTTTCCCTACAGGAACGGAGATATGACGGCCAGCGTACGGGCGGAGCACATTGTGGACCTGCCGCATGGGGAGGGACACTCAACCCGCGATATTCAGTTTTCGGCGGATGGAAAGAAAATGTACGTTGCCGTCGGGTCGGGTTCGAACGTTGACGACCCAGACACGACGCCCGGGGAAAGGAACCGGGCGGATATCTTGGAGTTCAATCCGGATGGGTCGGGAATGAGAATGTATGCCTACGGGATTCGCAATGCCGGAGGCGGATTGGCGATCAATCCCGCCAATGGCGAACTGTGGTGTTCAGTCAATGAGCGCGATGGGCTTGGCGATAACCTGGTTCCTGACTACATCACGCATGTCCAGGATGGAGGGTTCTACGGATGGCCGTGGTGGTACATGGGGCCGCATCAGGATCCGCGGCACCAGGGCAAACATCCGGAGCTCAAAGATAAAGCGATTGTTCCCGATGTATTGTTGCAACCGCACAACGCCTCGCTGGAGCTTACGTTTTACCAGGGCCGGCAATTCCCGGTGGAATATCGGGGAGATATTTTCGCGTCCGAACATGGATCGTGGAACAAGTCGGTGCGCGTGGGATATGAGGTTATTCGTGTACCGCTGCATCAGACCGGTCATGCCAGCGGCGAGTACGAGGATTTTCTCACCGGCTTCGTGGTGGATAAAGGACACGTTTGGGGAAGACCGGTCGGTATCACCGTTGCGCAGGACGGGTCCCTGCTGGTGACAGATGACGGCTCAAATTCGATCTGGCGGGTGAGCTACGTAGGAAGGTGACAGGCGAAGCCCGCGGCTAGAAAAAGCTCGGTGGGCTAGGAGTTGGTTGCGGCGGAAGACTGCGGAAGAAAACCGGAGCAGCGGATTACCGGCAGCCGAGGATACTTGGCATATCTGGGGTCAGTATCCGAGAGTTGGCAGCGGTAGAAGATGGATCCGCGGTCGGATTCGATTCGGCCGGAGTGTACGCAATCAGCGCATAGGCCGACGTCGGCGTGTTCGTTCCCCGCGGTACTTTCCTTCACTCAGGCAGAATAGCCCAAGAACCCGTACCGAATGTGTTCGAGGAGCCGCCAGTCGCCCCGCAACGCATCTCTCAGCATGTCAGCTTTGCCGCAACCAGCGTGTATCCAAGTGGAAAGGTCCGGTTTGTACGCCTCGAAAAGGCCCGCAGGAGCGGGGAAGATAGGACGATCTGGCAAAAAGAAACGTAAGCCGAGCCAGCCAGTTTTCCCAAGGCGCAGATGGATTTGCCGGTTATATCTGCCGCAACCTCGGGCAACCCGCCGTAAGGGTCAAGCGATACGACGCGCAGAGCGTTGCTTTCGCACAGATGAGACAAAGCAAATTCCGTATAACGGAAGAAATCGTACGGTTGTTCGTGCAGCCAATAGAAGAACGGCACGCCGATGATTACTTTGCCGCCAGGGCGCAGGACTCGCGAAATCTCGCCCAGAAGTTCGAAAGGGCGCATCACGTGTTCAAGTACATCCATTAACAGCACAGTGTCGAAGGAAGCGGACTGTAAAGGTAACGGATTGTTCAGGTCAACCACCGCATCCAGGAAGCCGTTCTTGTGCGACGTATTTTCCCAGTCCAGGCAGGTTGCCTCGGTGACGAGGCCTTTGTACATTTCGTAATAAGGCACATGGCCACAGCCGAGGTCGAGCAGCCGTCCCCGCGCATGCTCAAGAATTGCCGCATGGTAATGCGGAACCTGGCACGATGCCACTACCCTGGATCCTACGCCGAGAAAATCCTGGTTTCGGGATGGTGCAAAGCCGTTCTTAGCTCGGACGACTTTTGTTTCGGTCCAGAGATGCGGGTTCTTCATCAGGAGGTAAACCAGGTTGTGAAAGACAATCGCGGGATTACGGATGTACGCTATACACCGCAGCCACACCAGCCGCTTGCAGTGCGCCCGGTACACCCTGGTAGACGAATCTCTTGGTGTTGCTGCTGGGGATCACCACGATGTCGTCGGCTTCGAGAGGAAGATCGGGTTCACGGCCCTTCATGATTTTCTTGAGTTCAAGAGGGGTCTCGGAATAACCGGACGCTGTACGGCGAAGCAGGCGGGACCTGTTCAGCGATGAAGTGGGAGTTGTGCCCGCCGCCATGGCAACCGCCTGGAGCAAGGTCATGCTGCCATTGGTCTGCATCATGAAGCCGCCGGGCCGGCCGACGTCTCCAATGACGTAAACCATACCGGCGCGGGGAACCACGACCTTGTCGCCGGGTTGTAATTGAATGTCTTCGACGATCCTGAGTTGATTGCCAGACGAAAATTCCATCTTCACCTTCTTCTCAACTCCGTTCCTCCGGACGCTGATCTCACTGCCCGCGGACTCAGTAGTGCCTCCAGCCTGGGAAATCACATCGAGGAGTCCCTGGTTGCCGAGCACCGGATACACTCCTGGTTTTCTTACCTCGCCCGCGATCGAAACCCCCTGCGTGCTGTATTCCTGAATCAGCACGGAAACTTGTGGGTCCACAATGTAGTTGCCGTCTTTTAGCAACCGCGCGACCAGCGCCTGTGCCCCATCCGTAGTCAGCCCGGCGACATGCTGATGCCCGATCAAAGTGAAGGTTGCGTCGCCGGTGTCGCTGACGCGCACCGCCTGGGTCAATTCCGGCACGTCGAAGACGGTGATCGCTAAAAGATCGCCCGGCCCGATGCGAACTCGTTGCGGAGTTTCAGAAGCGTTGGGTCGAGTGTTGCCGGTCCCTTGCGGGGGCATACCCGGGGCCGCAGACTGTGCCGCGGACGGATTGACGGAAATCGAGATCAAAATTCCCAGGCAAATTCGAAGTGATCTTCTAAGGTACAGGTTCAACATTGGGAGTTGCTCCATTGGGTTTTTGCGAAGCTCCATCGTGTCATTGGGCGGCGCCGGCTGCGGATGCCTGATCGTAGTAGCCGCGGCCGTACTTCGAGCCGTAGTAGTAGCCGTAGTAGTTGTAGTAGTCGGCAGAGTTGGGATTGAAGCCATTGATAAGCACGCCGGCGATGCGGGTGTTGGCCCGGGCAAAGGTTTTGCGCGCCAGCACCAGAGATTGCCTGGTGGTTGAGCCCGAGCGCACGACCAGCACAATGGCATCGCAGCTGGGCGAGAGAACGACCGCGTCAGTCACCGAAAGCACCGGAGGGCTGTCAATGACTACGAAGTCGTATTCTTCACGCCACTTGTTGATCAACTCCACCATCCGATTTGATCCCAGCAATTCTGCGGGGTAGGGAGGCCGTGGTCCTGCCGGCAGCACAAATAATCCAGGGGCGTTAGGGCATTCGACAATTGGGGCAGCGTGTCCATTGGGGCTGGTCACCATGGAACTCAGACCGGAACTGCATTTCAGGTTCAGGTTCTTGTTCAGATTAGGGCGGCGCATGTCGCCCTCTACCAGCAGCACTTTTGCGCCCTGTTGGGCCAGGGCGGCAGCGCAATTGAGACTGGTGGTCGTCTTGCCCTCGGCAGGTAGAGCGCTGGTAACGAGAATTACTTTGGTCGAAGCGTCCGCGTTCATCAAAAGAATGGAAGTCCGCAGCGAACGGTAAGCCTCGGCAACCTGTGAATTTGGTTCCGAGAAAACTGCGATTGGGGTACCGCGATCGGGCAACAGCTTGGCGTCTGTGCCGTTCCGGTTTTTTCCGAGAGACGCGAAAGTTGGAACCAGGCCGAGCGAAGGGAGGAGCGAGACCTGTTCCGCCTGATCCGGAGTGCTGATGGTTTGATCGGCATTTTCAACCACAAACGCCGCCGCCAAGCCAAGCAGCAAGCCGCCCATCAACCCGATCGCAAGATTTACGGGAATCTTGGGCCGCGCCGGTTCGGCCGCCGGGCTGGCAGTGTCAATGACAACAATGTTGGTGGATTTTAACCCTGCCAGGATGCCGGCTTCCTTCAACTTCTTGAGCAAGCCTTCATACAAATCGCGGCCGGAGTCAACTTCCTGCTTCATGATCACGTATTGAATCGCGGCGTCACTCAACTTGTTGGCTTCAGCCTTCTGCTGGTCGAAGGACACGCGCAGCATGGCCTCAGCTTCCTGGGCGGAAACAAAATCGTTATAGGTGCGGGTTCGCAACTTCTCGACTTCGGCATGAACACTGGATTCCAAGTCGGTGATCTGCCGCTTCATCTGCTCCAGCTTCGGATACGCGGTGCCGTACTTGGCCTCAGCCATGGCGTACTGCGCCTTGAGGTCCGCCTGTTGGGCTCGCAGGTTTTCGATCAAGCCCAGAGAGTTTGAAGGAGCGACCGATCCTCCGCCTTCAGGGGAAACGGGGAGACTTCCCGCCATATTCGAGATGAGTTCGGGATCGCCGGTCTTTGCGATTCGCCACACCGCCTCCTTCAAAATGCGGTTGGCCTCGGCCATGGTGAGCTGCTTGTTGATCTCTTCCAGTTTCACCATGATCACGTTATTCACTTCGTCGGTACCCAGTATGCCGGCCTGTTTTTGATACTGCACCAGCCGTTCCTGCGAGGATTCAACCTGCGACTTCAAGTCGCTCAACTGTTTCGAGAGCCAGTCCGAAGCCTGCATGGTGGCCGAAAAGCGGATCTGGAAATACTCTTCGAGATAATCGTTCACCAGCGTGTTGACCACATCTGCGGCGATCTTCGGATCGCGGTCCATGAAGTGGACTTCAATCATTCGGGTGCCCGAGACAGTTTTCACGTCCAGGTTCTTGTGAAACGCCTTCAGAACTACCATCCGCCGCATAGGAGCTTTATCGAGCGGAAGGTTCTTCTCGCTTTCCGTGTTCTTGCGGAAGTTGGGTATCCATGCCAGGAGGGGGTTTGGAGTTTCCAGATGCTTCTCCAGATCCAGCTGCCTTACCACGTCAAGCGCCAAAGTGTCACTTTGCAGGACGTTGGCCTGGGTTTGCAGCGTGACGTTGTAGTCGAGCGCGTCGTCGGCGCCGCCGCCGGCCGCCATGCCCGCCATATCGTCAAGCCCGAGCATGTCGGAGCTCTCCTTGTTGACTTCGACAGTCGAAACCGATTCGTACTTCGGAGTCATGACTAGAGACACCAGCAGGGCCATGAGAAGCAAACCTATGACGGAGCCGCCGATGATCCAGCGGCGCTTGCGTAGTACGCGCCATAGCTCGGCAAAGGAGAAATCGTCCTCGTGCACGGAAAGTCGGCGTACCGGCGTCACATCAATGGTCCGCGGCACAATCGCGTTACTCGAACCGTTTAACGGCTTGTGAGGCATCATGGAACAAAGCTCCTATTCGAAACCAAGGCGATGAAAACCAGAGAATCAGAATTCGTGAACTCGAAGGGGGATTGTTTGGGACGGTCAAGAATCATCTCGCCGGCGCGTGGTCAAACGCTGCAGCAACTGCCTTCCAGGCAAGCTTCGGTTTCAGGTCCTCGTCATAGAGGAGCGGACGGACAGGCGATCCGTCCGGGCGCGGATTCTGCTGGCTGATCCAGGTATAGCGATCACTCAGCCCCCACGTTAGCACCGCTTTGACGGCAGGCTGCTGCAACATAAAGGCAAGGTAGTCGTAGTATTTTTGCGCGACGATCTGGTCGCGTTGTTCGATGGTTTCGAGAAGATGCTGGTCTCGGATATCCATCTCTGTGACTAGAATTTCCAACCCGAGATCGGCGACCGTTTGCAGGAATCGGGCGTAGGCCGGACCTCCCACGAAAGTCTCCGCAAACAGGTGTGATTGGATGCCAAGACCGTGAATCGGTGCTCCCCGTTGCTTCAGTTTCGTTATGAGAGCTAAGGTTGCCTGACGCTTAGTTTCCGTGGGCCGGTCGTCGGGCTCGATCCAGTTTTCGTTGTAAATCAGCCGCGCTCCAGGATCCGCTTCATGGGCTGCACGAAATGCCATTTCGATGTAATCCGGGCCGAGCATTTGCAGCCATGGTGTGTTTTTGAGGCCGTCTGAACGGCCGTTCTGAGGCTCGATGGCTTCATTGACTACGTCCCAGGAGTGCATCTTCCCGGCGTAATGGCCGACAACGGTTGAAATATGGTCGAGCATCATCTTCTTCGCATTTCCCGCGTTGACCACGTTGTTGAACCAACTCGGCAACGCTTGTTCCCACACCAGCGTGTGCCCGCGGTACGCCATCCCGTGCGAATTCAAGAATCGGTAGTAGTAATCCGCCGCGCCGAAATCGTACTTGTCCGGCGAGGGGCGCAGCATATCCCATTTGAGGGCCCCCTCTGGGACTCCGATCTTACATTGACGGGTCACCAGATCGCCGTAGGCAACATTCTTGAGAGCCTCGCCACGCAACGCCGTACCGAAAAGAATTCCTTTCGCGGTGGCTCTTTCGCCAAGCGATTGTGACGTGTCTGTACCCGAGAATAAGGGAACATCGCGGGCGGTTGTCCGCTGAAATGCTGCGGTAACCGCGGCCGCACTCGTCCCAATCAAGAACTCCCTACGGCTCAGCCCCATGATTGACTTTTTTCTCCATTGGCAGTTTTCATCATCTGGATCTCTGCAAAGAGAAATCCGAGCACAAACCAGGGTTCCACCAGGTACCGTCGCCACAATCTGCCCGGCTCCGCCGCTAATCGGTAGAGCCATTCCAGGCCAATTTGTCCGAGCCACCGGGGCGGAGTAGGGATCTCGCCGGCAACGTAGTCCATCAATGCGCCGCAGCAGAAGATCGCGTTCGCGCGGAGATGCTCCCGGTTTTGCAAAATCCAGGTTTCCTGACGCGGCATGCCCATGCCGACCAGCAGGACATGCGGGGCGAATTCGTTGATCTGGGCGAGAACGCTCTTGTTATTAGGGCAACCCGGCTGGGTGTCGAAATACCCATGAAAACTTTTGAGCGTCAGCGCTGGGTATTGCGCCCGAAGAATGTCCGAGCCTTTCTCTACGACCTCCGGCTTCGAGCCAAGATAGAAAATGCGCCATCCCTTTGAGCAGGCGTTTTCCAAGAGCCGCGGCAACAAATCCATGTATCCGGTTCGATGCTTGCGCTCAAGTTGCATTCCCAGAAGTCGGCCGAGAAGCACCAGCGGCATACCGTCCACATGCACGTAGTCCGCTTGTTCATAGAAGCCGCGCATTCGAGGTTGCCGGCTCAACAGGTAGAGACTGTGCAGGTTGTGATTTCCAATCACATACTGCCTGCGCCCGCGGACAGCATCTTCCACCAAATTGACCAACTCCTGGGCGGTCAGCCGATCCAGGCGAAGGTCAACCCGGGGGAGTGTCGCTATGCGGGCTGTTGCTGGTGCTGAAGACATGACCACTGGGTCTGAAGCAGCAATTGTTCGTATTGGGAAACCATGAACTCGGTACTGAAAGAGCGCGCGCGTTCGGCAGCTCGCTTGCCGAGTTCGAGGGAAAGATCGGGGTTTGTCAGTAACTTTGTTCCGGCCTCGGCGAATCCCGAGGGATCAGGGGAAACCAGAAGGCCTGCCCCTTGCAGGAATTCACGGTGCGCCGGAATGTCGCTGGCCACAATGGGCATGGCTGCGGCCATGGCTTCCAGGACCGCCATCGGCATTGCCTCGCAACGAGAAGGGAACATGAACAGATCGCAGGAGCGCATCAGAGCTTGTACCTGCGGGTGCGGAATTTCGCCGGCAAAAACCACCCGATTGGTCAGACCTAACACGCGTGCCTCGGCTTCGATCTGGCTCCGCAGTTCACCGTCGCCCACCAACGTGAGTGATGCATTGGGCATGTGCAGCAGCGCCCGGAGAAGAACCGAATGGTTCTTTTCTTTCGCGAAGCGCCCCACGTGCAAAATCTGGTGAGGGCCTCTCACATCCCGCGCTTTTCGATCATTGCCGCCGCATAGCTCGATGGGGACGCCGTTGTAAATGCAGCGTACAGACTGCGTGTAAGCCTTGGGATAGCCGGCCATGGATTCGATGACGGCTCGTGAAACCGCGATCTGGCTCGTGTAGAGGCCGAGGGCGCCGAGGATGTGGTCGAGGCAACGCGCGAAACCTGGGTAGGCTCGAATGATCCCGTGATGAACCGCAACGCGAGATCTGATTCCCGCCACCGCGGCGGCAACTTGCCCCATGACGTTGGCATAATGGGTGTGGCTCAGCACCACATCCGGTTTTCGAGAGCGAAGCCAGCCAAGCAATCTTGCCGCAATGCGCACGTAGTCTGGTTTCGACGGAGGATGATGCCAAAGCACCTGCACACCCGGGCTGCCAAGGTAAGCAGCCCGCTTCAGGTAAAGAAACCACAATTCGGCGTCGTGTCCGCGTTCACGAAATGCCTGGTGCAACGTGTGCGCAACCTTTTGAGCCCCGGCAGGCTCCATCTGGGTGACTATCTGGACGATCCTCACTATTGCGCGCCTCCCATTGCAGCTCTCAGGCGGCGTCGTGTGCCGCGTGGGATCACGCGCATTCCGGCGAATAGCGCGATCTCGAGCAAGCTTGGGCTACCGGCGTTCATGGCTTCCGAGAGTAAGGCCAGGTATTCCCGCGCCGTGCTGGTTGCTGCTGCCTGGGCGGCGACGACTACGAGCAGGAATGCTGCGTATGCGCGGGCCGTGACGTCGAGGCGCCGATTACGGATCCATTGCAACGAGTACGCCCAGTCGTCCGCGTTGCTGATCCCGGTAAAAGCCTGATCCATATGGCAAATCGCCAAGGCATCGGGACAAAATTCCAAGCTCGCTCCCGCAACCTTGCAAGCCCGGATGACCCAGTCCCAGTCCTGGTGTTTCTTCAATGCGTTGCTGAAGGGGACAGCGCACAGCAGTTCACGCCTGGTCAAAATCGTTGGCGTAGCAATCAACCCCTCCCCTTGAAACAAGCCATGCCGGCAGAACAGGTAGTCGCTGACTGGTTCGTGGGCTGAAGGTAATCTTCGAGGCCAAAGATATTCGGCGATCGGGGTACGGGCAATGATTCGGCACGAGATGATTGGAAATGAGAACCGTGAGCGGAGAGCGAGCTGCATTTGCAGTTCGATTTTCTGTTCGAGCCACTCATCGTCGTCATCCAGGAAGGCGATCCACTTACCTTTTGCCGCGTCAACTCCGGCATTGCGCGCGCCTGAGCCGCCACGCGACTCTGGCAGCTCGACAATTCTTACCCGGCTATCGTTGATCGCTTCCAGAGCTTCGAACGCCGCGGGATCGGGGCCATCCAATACGACCACGATTTCCATGCAGGAATAGGTCTGGGCCAGCGCGCTTCTCACCGCGCGAACCACCAACTCCGGACGGTTCCGCGTGGGGATGACCACGCTGACCTGGCTTGAATCAGGCATGGGCTGCGCTCGCGAACGTTTGGTCTGTGCCGCTTAGCACACTTTCATAAAGTTGTTCGAGCAACGCGGACTGCTTCCTGAGATTGAAAAGATCCTTGACTCGTTCGCGCCCTTGGGCGCTGAAGCGCTCCCACATGCTTTCGCAAGTCACAAGAAGTTCGATTTGCCGAGCCAGCGTTTGTGGATCTCCCGGAGGCGCGAGCATCCCGGTCTGTCCATCGGCAACCGCTTCCGGAACTCCGCCGGTGCGAAAGCTCACGACCGGCAGTCCCATGCTTTGAGCTTCGGCAAAGACCATTCCGAAACCTTCGGCGTCCCCTGAGGCAGCTACGACACTCGGTGTGCAAAGAACTCTGGCGCAGTTCATCCAGCGTTTTACAATGCCGGGTTCCTGCACTCCCAGAAAACGAAAATTGGTTAAGGTTGCCGCCGCCTGCTGTTCCAGCTGCCTGCGCAGAGGACCGTCCCCGATAATCACTAACTCAGTTCCAGGCACGTTCTCTTGAACTTGCCGCATGGCGTGGATCAGGTACTCACAGCCCTTCTTGGCCACGAGCCGTCCCACGAACAATACGGTCGGTGTCCGCTTCAGGGTCGGGCTGGCGGTGAAAAATTGCGTGTCCACTCCGGTGTAGTGCACAACACACTTTTCCGGCGGGAATCCTTTCTCGATGGCTTGCTCGCGAATAAATTCAGAAATACAGAGAAACAAGACAGCGGTTTCCGCCAGTTTTTTGCGACGACGGACATAGCTGGAGACATGATGTTCGTCGGCGAGCGTTACATCGTAGCCATGGAGCGAAACCACGAGGGGGATGCTCAGGGCGCGGGCAAAAGCCATCGCGTTGCACGCGTCAGGACCGAAATGAGCGTGGACGAGCTGCGGCCTCAACTCTGCAAGCTGCCGGATCAGTTCCTTGCTCGGGCCGGCCAGCCGAAACCGTAGACGCTGGGTCTTTCCCGACAACCCTTCGGAGCTGATGACATGCTGACGATCCTCAGGGACTTGCAAGCCGGTACGACGCCGCAACCCGAGATAGACCGGCTTGAAGCCAGAGAGCGCTTCAGCCTGCGCCAGGATAAACGTCTCGGAGCTGCAGAGCAGATCGTCTCTATAAACAATCAGTGATTTCATCCGGGCAGGTAACCAAGCGGGGACAATGGATCATTGGAAAATTCGTGGGGGCCGTCTTCAGAGGCCCAGGCGTACTCAGCTTCTGTGCTCTCGGCATGGCGACGTGCCAGCGCAAGAGAAACTGCCGTGGCAACGTAGAGCGTCCAGAAAATATTGTTTTGCTTGAGAATTGCACTCTCTGTGACGTTGTAGAGGACCAACAAGATCAGGTAAGTCAGAGGCCAGTCGTAATTTCCCGTTTCATCCAGCCGGAAAAAGCGTACGCCAGTTCGAACCGATAGAAACCAGCCGATGGCGAATAGGGCGACTCCGGTAATGCCCAGCTCCAGGCCGAGATCCAGAAAACCATTGTGGGCATGCGGTACCATCCAGCCTAAAGTGAGTACAACATCGGCCGATTCGCCGCTAAGTCCCCGCCAGAACGCATTGAACCCGTAGCCGAGCAGGGGATGGCGTGAGATCACCAGAATCACGACATGCCAAATATCGGTCCGGCCGGTCAAAGTGGAGTCTCTGCCGAGAATCTCCATGAAAATCCGGAAGTTCGAAGCGATGGCGACAGCAGCCGCTGCCGAAATTCCTAACAGCGTGACCACCAGCGGAACGGCTGTGGCCAGCCTCATGCGCAGGATTCGCATGGCCAAGCGCACCACCAGCATGGCAAGCAATACAGACTCTGCCGTGCGCGATCCGGACATCACCAGTAGCCCGCCAAAGAGAATGAACAGGCACCAGCGTGTCAGGTTCTTCAAGGTGGGACTGCAGGCCGCCACGAAAACCCCGAAAACCATGACTCGACCCAGGACGTTTTTCTGGGTGAACGCGCCTTGCCAATCGCCCTGGTGAAAAACGTGGTCCACTCCATACTGCGGCAACAAAGCGACGAAGAAGAGGCTCGCGAGCGCGGCCAGAAGAAGTGACCAGCGTAAGAGCCGCAGTTGCTCCTCAGTATCGAAACAAGCGCCGAAATAAACACCGAAAAGCGTAGTGGCAAGCAAAACAATCGAGCGGCGGATGGTGAATGCGGGATCCTGTGACCAGGCGGTGGAAACGACCGCCAGCCCCACAAGCGCCATCACGGGCATTGCAGCGCGCACTCCGGCAAAGAAGCGTTTCCATCGGAAAGTGACAAAGATCGCAGCCGTGAAATAAAACGCCGTCTGAATCGCAAGTTCAACCGGATTGCCGTCCGGTTTCTGGGGAAATCGTGGATCGACGGCCGGCTCCAGCAACACCGGCAATATGGCCGCAGTGAAATAGAGCAACGTCAACACCACAAACAGTTTTTCGATCAGCTTGAACATTGGGTTTAGGAGGTGACCAGATCCCCTTCGGAAGTCGAAATAACGCAATTGCGGCGCTTCAGAAAGGAAGCCAGCATCCACAATCCTGCCGCCAGCATTCCGTCACTGGCCAGGCTCGACCAGGCTGCCCCGCGCCATCCATACGCGGGAATGAGCCAGAGATTGATCAGCACGTTGAAAACTGCGACGCCGGCCTGCATGGCTGTGCGCAGGCCCTGGTATCCGGCTCCAGTCAGAGCGTCGGCGACGAAATAATGAAGAGTCTTTAACAGCGGCAACAGCGCCAGCCATCGCAGAGCTTCAGTGGCCTGAGCAAACCTGTGACCGAGAACATAAGGCACCAGGGGAGCCATGAAGACAAGAGCAAAGAAGGCCAACAGCGAGTAGGGAAGTACGCGGCGTAGCAGACGGCGCCCGTAGTGGAGGCTGGCCTGCAAGCCGTCAGCGCCCTGGCGAAAAAATCCGGGATAGGCGGCAATGAGGACCGACCTTACGGGAATGAAGGCCACGTCAATCAGGCGATAGGCAGCGGCATAGATTCCGGCGGCCTCAAGAGTCGCAAGCCGCGCGACCATGGTTTTGTCAATATCGTTGTAAATGGAGAGGGCGGAGAGGCTGAACGAAAAGTAAAAGCCCTCGGCACTCTCGCCCCGAACCCGATGGAGAGCAAGCTTAGGAATTCCCAGCTGCCAGGTTGCCCAGGTAACACCAATGATCGCGGCAAGAACTGACCCGCCAAGGTAAACCGCCGCCCACATGGTCACGGTCGCGTGCCTGGCCGCGATGGCAAGCGCGGCAATTCCGGCAAGCCGAGTAAGGCCGATCAGGATATTGAGCTGCGCATTCTTGTCGAGCATTTCAAATCCCTGAAATGCCCAGGCAGATATGTCCACGAACTTCACGAAAAGCAAATCGGAGATACAGACCAAAACGATGGCGAAAGTGGGGATACTTCGCGGCAGAATGACAAAGCACAGGCCTATGACAACTCCAAGGAGCCCTGAACCGGATGCCAGCGTGATAAGAAGTCCATTGCCCCAATACTCAGGAAAAAGACGATGATTGCGGGCGACATTTTTGACCAGAAGATTTCCAGTACCGAGTCCGACAAACGGTGAAGCCACGGCGGCGAGGGCGGTTACCGAGATAAAGGCGCCATACTCTGCCGGTCCGAGGCATCGCGCAATGATGATGAAATAGACGGCCTGAATCAGCAGACGGAGTCCGTAGCCCATCATGGCCCAGATGCTGTTGCGAGCGAGCGGGCTGGCAGGACCTGTCGGAAGCCAGCTTGTAAGTTGAGCAAGCTTGGGTTCGATCAGCGTTGGCATAAGTTACGGGATTGATCTCAGGGGCGGAGCGTTCCAATGAGAATTCAAACCCTGGAACAGGGCACATGGGTGGGCCGAAGTGTCATTGACCAGTTCCGGCGAGCACCACGACCAAAGTCTTGAAAAGGATTTTGCAGTCCAGCCACATGTTCCAGGTATTCACGTACTGGGTGTCGAGAGCTATGTAATTGGCGAAAGAGGGATTGCGCCGCGCCGCAACCTGCCACAACCCGGTAATGCCGGGAACCACATCAAGACGCCGCAAGTGTTCTAACGCATACTGGTTGTATTCTCCCGGCACTGGCGGACGCGGCCCGACCAGGCTCATGTCGCCCTTCAGCACGTTCCAGAGCTGCGGTAGCTCATCAATGCTGAACTTTCGAAGGTACTTTCCACTTCTTGTGATACGTGGATCGTTTGCGATCTTGAAAAGTACGCCGTCGCGCTCATTTAGATGGTCGAGCTTTTGCTTGAGCAGGTCGGCATCTTTCACCATGGTCCGGAACTTATAACAGATGAAGGTTCTACCTTTCTTGCCGACGCGCAGTGATTTGTAAAAAATCGGCCCCTCGGAATCCAACTTGATGGCGAGGGCGGCGGCGGCGAGCACCGGAAGCCCTAGCATCAGTAAGAATGCGGAGACAGCCACATCCACCAGGCGCTTCAAAATCAGTTGCACAATCGGTATGGGTTGCTGATATAGCGAGAGGGTCGGCACCTGGCCGACGTATTCAATCGGGGCAGCGCTTCCCAGGTTGTCATAGAGATCAGGTATCACCCGTACATTGACGCCGGCTTCGCGCGCCAGCTGGGCCACGTCTTTGATGAGATGGCGGTCGCTGGGCATGCAGATGAGTACTTCGTCCACGAAATGAGCTCGTACGATCGACCCGAGATCCTCAATTGGCCCGAGCATGGCGGGATCCGGTTTCTCTGAATCATCAGTGCGCGGCTCGCCTCTGCGCCGGTCCAGAAACCCTCTTACCACGTATCCCAACTGCGGATTTTCCCCGAGATAACCGCGCAACAATTTTCCTGCCCGTCCGGCGCCGACAATAAGCACGTTTCTTTTCTCGGTAATTCCGGCAATGGCTTGCGAGTGCAGAAACGTGCGCCACAGGGCCATCCATCCGTAGCTCAAGAGAATGGTGGTGACCACTGCTTCACGAGAGATAGTTTTATTGCCGGAAAGAAATATCGCGGCAATCATGACCAGCCCGGCGGAAGCGACCGCCCTGGCCAACAGCGACAATTCTTCCCGGCGGCGGCGCGCCCAGGGGCGAACGTACAAGTGCTGGGTGCTTGCGAACAAGGTGACCAGGACGGAGAAAATCAGCATGAACCCGGCATGCCGCGACAAAGTAGAGGTGAAGCTCGAGCGGTGGCCCAACGCCGACCGGAAACGGAACCCCAGGGCGGTCACCGCACTGATCCAAACCAGGCAAAAGTCTGCCGAAATCAGCAGCTTTCGGGTAAAGGCAACGTTGTCTGTCGAAACCGCGTGATCAATCCGATGAATGCTGGCATCTTGATCCTGGGAGGTCTGGATGCCGACGGAGTCAATGATCTCAATGCTCGCCATAGGGGGCCAAACTGAAGTTTCCGGTTACAGCCACGTGTGGATCAATGGGGGAGATAATTGGGAGCGATTGGTTCCAAGTCTTGCGCCGCTATATCCACGGCTACGCTTTGCTGGATCAAGTCCAAGGAGAGCACGAAGCGGAGGCCGTTGCTCTTTCGCACCAGCACTCCCTGCAACCCGGCCAGAGGGCCGCTTCGTACTCGAACTTTTTCCCCAACTGCCAAGTATGAGTGAGGCTCGAATCTCTGCGTTTGCAAATTCAGGCGCAGCGCATTGATTTCGCATTCCTGCAGCGGCGCTGGTTCACGGCCCTTGCCGACGATGGCAATTACTCCCGGGACTTCGAGAACTCGCACGCGCTCATGCCGGGCCATTTGCACGAACAGGTAATTGGGGAAGAGGGGAAATTCTACATTCGCTAAACATCCGTTCTTCCAACGATTCACCATCCGGTAAAGCGGCAGAAAACTTTCCATCTGTCTGGATCGAAAATGCTCTTGAACCCGCTTTTCGTGCCGTGAACCGGTGTAGACGGCATACCAGGCCTTGGGTTGACGATCGGAAGAGATCATCAGGAGCGGATTTATTTCTGCCGTCCTGACCTCCGGTGTGCTGCTTTGAGACAAAGCTTCGCCCTCCTCGCTTAGATAGCAGGCTTCCGTTACTGCCTCCGTCCCTGTGCTGAGTGGTTCGCATGGTGGCGACACCTCCACACACTGGGATTGACGTCACTAATGCAGGGCGAGTGCCAAGTCGGTATTGCGATTAAAGTGCTTTCTTTTGATGTTTATGCGGTATCCACAATGGCGAGGGAGCATTCCCCTAGTCTCAGTTTGAAACGAAAATCCGAGGCTTGTACTGGACTGTCTCATTTAACCGCAGCTTGAGACGGCCGTCGGATGGCTACCTATAAGCGTTGGTTTGCGACCAATAAATTTGGTGCCTTTAGAAAAAAAGATCGCCAGGCAACTTGCGAGAACCGCTAAGCGATGAGATATCAGTCCGTTGGGATGTCGAATCAAACTTGTGATTCGCTATCTGGGAACTTGACGGCGGAAGTAACCCAGCGGTACAGCGGACCATCGAGACTAGTTGCGGTCGTTAAAATGCATTAATCTCGCAGGGCTTGGCTATGTTCGCTGAGCGGAAATGCATTAGCACCCGGAGGTAACGGTGGGGAATCACTACAAAAAAATCTCGTTTGCGTTGAGCGTTCTACTTTTGGCGTGCTCCCCATTGTTCGGCCAATCGGATAGTTCCAGAAGTCAGCTTGCGGCCTCCACGGTTGCGAATGCCGGTCTGGATGACGACCATAACGGTGGCGCCGGCGTGCCCGATGCTCCGAGCGCCAGTAAAGCAGAGACCACGGGTTCTCCCGAAGCGTCTCCCACCCCGGTCCGCAAAGATTCGCAGCAGGGCGCCCCTCCGGCCGCCATGGGACCGGACTGGGCGGAGGTCCACCGAACTCTCGACCGGGAATACTGGGAGGTGACGGGTTCGTTGTTTGCCCTCAGCATCGCGAATGCCGAGTTGGCGCAACGCTGCTTACACCAACTTACCTGCACCTGGGTTCCTACCGCATTTCGCGGACGGGCAGCCATGTATGGCGCAGGATTGTCGGCCGACGCGGGGATCTCTTATTTCAGCTACCGCCTGAAGCGAAAAAGAAAGAGTCTGTGGTTCCTGCCATCTGCCGCAGCCACTGCTCTAAACGCCTACGTCGCGGTGCATGATTACCGCCGGCTGCGTTAGCCTCTCATTGCGAAATCACCAGCGGTACTGGCTGATCGTACGGTTCAACCCTCACTCTAAGTGACTTGCGGCCGGTAAAGCCTGCTTCAGTTACGGGAAAACTCACCACGATGGTTCCGATGGTTTGGCCCCCAGGTTCAATCTTGGTCTCGGGCTGCAGCGGCTCCAGAGCGTGACGCTTAAGGGCAGGGAAGGCCTGATAGTAGCGGTCAAGGTCCGCTGCCGAAGCAGCCTCATCACTCAACGCGCCGGATCCGGTATCAAGTTCGACTTTAATGGCGCGAATCCAGAACGGCTTTTCGCCGTGATTCTTGATGGCAACATTGATGGCGGCCATCACCGCGTTTTGATTGGGAATTTCCACAGCGCTGATTTCGCCGATCGAACCGCTGGCCTGCGCCTGGGGCCGCTGCACGAAAGCCAGGATGCCAGCCATCACAAGGACCAGGCCAACTCCGATCAGGAGGATTCGGATGGGAGGCAAGTTCTTTTTTGCAGTGCCAAATTCTTCTCCGATGTCGAAGCTGGAGGCGAATTGAGGCGATGGGGTATCCGGAGGCATGGCAGCTCTATTCGATTCTAGCTGTTTTTGGACACGCGCAGGCGCGTGTCTCCGGTTCATGCTCGATATGGACCAGGACGCCTGATCCTATTCGTCGGGCATAATGAAGCCTATGCCTTCGCGAGAGAAATCCTGCCGAAGCCTGCTCGCTTGTCCTCTGCTCGCTGGTTGTCTGCTCCTGCTGGCGAATTGTCCCGGCGTGGATCAGCTGGTGGCTGCGCAAGCCACCCCTGAGTCACATCCAGCCGCTAGCTCGGCGACTCAGGCCGGCACACTACCCGCTGCGAGCCAGCCCAGTGACTCCAAAATCACGCCGCAGCAAGCGGACGAGCTGTTTCGCGACGTTGACGAGATCCTGAAATTCGCTAGCGATGACACCGCCCTGCCCATCAAGAAGGAAGTCAAACGCAGGCTGACCAGCCGTGATGAAGTAGTCGCATACCTCGAGAAGAGCATGGCCGAGGACAAAAACGCGCAGCGGTTGCGCCGTTCCGCGCTGGTGCTGAAAAAGTTCGGCCTGGTTCCTGCCGAGTTCGATCTGCAGCGCTTTCTGGTAAGCCTGCTGCGCGAGCAGGTTGCCGGATATTATGACCCGAAGACCCAAACCGTTAACCTGCTCGACTGGGTGGATGCCGACGCGCAGCGGCCGGTCCTCGCCCACGAACTCACCCACGCGCTCCAGGACCAGTCCTTCGGCTTGGAGAAATGGCTCAAAGCAGGAGATACCGACCTTGATGAAAAGAAAAACTTGACCTACCAGGATTTCGAGGATGACGAAATCGCCGAGGCCCGTCAGGCCGTGGTGGAAGGGGAGGCGATGGCGGTGCTGGTGGATTATATACTCGCCCCGGCCGGGCAGTCGTTGCTGGCCTCTCCGCGGGTGGCACAAGCCTTGAGCGATGGCATGCTGCTGGGTACGGCCGACTCTCCCCAATTCCAGAATGCGCCGGTCTTCATGAAAGAGGCGCTGACGTTTCCTTACCGGTACGGGCTTGAGTTCGTCGCCGCCCTGCTCAAGCAGGGCGGCAAGGACAAGGCGTTTAGCGGCGCGCTGCAAGACCCCCCGCGCACGACGCGACAGATCATGGAGCCGCGGGTGTATCTCTCGGGCGACCATCTCGAAGCCATGGCTCTGCCTGATTTTGACCGCGACTTGAAAAACTACGACCGCTTTGATGTCGGCGCCATGGGAGAATTCGACGTGGCGATGCTGGTGGACCAGTATGCGGGAGTCGAGGTTTCGCGCGACCTCTACCCGCACTGGCGGGGGGGATACTATTACTCGGCCCATCCCAAAGGCGATCCCTCCGCGCCTTTAGGACTCTTATATGCCTCGCGCTGGTCGGACGGGGAGAAGGCTTCCCAGTTCGCTGCGATCTATGCCCGTGCGCTGGAGAAGCGCTACCAGCACGTTCGGGAAGTAGCGATGAGTGCACCGGGGCCGGCTCACGCTTCGCGGGACGTCGAGTCCCTGACTGGATCGCATCGCTGGCTGACGGAGGACGGTGCGGTCGTGATTGAAGTTCACGGGGAAACCGTTTTGATCACGGAGAGCCTGGATCAGGCCGCGACCGAGGCGCTGGAACGGGATTTGTTTCCACCCGAGCCGCCATCGCAGCCGAAAGGGCCTTCGTCTTGCCCCGGCCCGGCTCGATGATGACAGAGTTTAGGGTGACAGTTGTTCCGAAGGCAGTTCCTAGGTTACGCCCAGGGTGCTGAGAAATCGCTCCAGGCTCGCCGCGTCGACGCTCAGGCGCCGCCCGTTTTCCAACATGTTCTCGATCTGGTCGAAGGCCTCAAACAACCGCATCTTGACTGCGGCGTACTCTTCAGCCGTATGGAGACTGCGGCCATGCCGCAAGGCCCAGGCTGCGACTGCTTCCTGCATGAGGAAAATGCTGACCGCAAAGGTGGTCTTGCGGTCGGGGGTGACGTCAAAAATGTATTCCGTGGCAGCCCCCGCGGGGGCGGGAGCCGACCGCTTTCCCACAAAGTAGTACTGGTAAACATAGCCTTGACCGCCGGTATAGGTCTTCATGCGCCGGATGGCCTTCGCATCAGCCATGACAGGTCCGCCGGAAACGCCCTTTACGATCGCCCATCAGTGCTCGTCCGCGGCTTCTGCGCGAAACTCCCGCAGGCGTTTGACGGCGGTCTCTGAGCTCAGCGGCGAGTAGTAGACCTCCTTGAAGGTGTAGGACTTCGCCTTCGCCGTGATAATGGGCAGAATCTCAATGTGCCAATGGTAGTCCTCGTCGATTGTCTTCCAGTAGCCGAGGGACCCGGAGCGATGGAGGGTGTTGGGCGAGGTGTGCAGCACCAGGTGAAAGTCTTCCGTGACCGTGCGGATGCGCTGCAAGGTGCTGCGCAGCAACGCGCCCAGTTCTGTCAAGCTGCTGGAACGGTTCAAGCCAAAGCGTTCGAAGGAAGCTTCATGGGTGCGTGGCACGATCCAGGTCTCATAAGGCACCCGCGGCGCGTAGGGGCAGAGAGCGATGAAATCCCCCCGGATCTCAAGCACCCGCTGGTTCTGCTGCGTTTCCTGCGCGAGGATATCGCAAAATACGCAGCGTTCCTTGGCCTGAAAGTATTCGCGCGCGGCCCGCAGCTCGTAGAGCACCCGGCGCGGGACGAACGTAGTGGCCGTGAGCTGCGAGTTCGGATGCTCGAATTCCTGGCCCGCGCTTCTGCCGTGGTTCTTAAACACGCTGATGTACTTGAAGCGTTCATCCCGCTTGAGGTCCTGAATGCGCTGGGCGGCAATGAACAAGAAGCGCTCGATTTCGACGTCGCTCGAGTTCCACAAATTATGACCGTGGCGGGGGTTCTCGACCAAAACCTCATGGGCCCCCACCGGGCGCATGCGGTCGTAGAGCCCGTCGCCGCGCCTCGCCGCCTCGCCTTCCACGTGGTAGAGGGGCGTGGGATGGACCACCGCGCGCGCCGACCAGCCTCCGCCCTGCAACGCAGGCAAGCTGGCGATCACCTGCACCGGACCAGCGGAATCGGGACAGAAGGCACAGTAGCTTTCCCCGCGCGCGGAGATCTCCGGCACGTCGTCGCCGGTGATGACCCAGGAGCGGGTGATGGGGTCTTTGCGGAGTTCCATGCTCTAGGAAAGCACCGGCGCGGAGCCCGCGTCAACCCGTGCGGCGCCGGGGTGATACCTTTGGTCAGTCCGGGATGGCTTTTCCACCGCTCCGGGCTTGCTATAATCCGCCCAGCCAGCCTATCGGTTCCGAGTTTTTAAAAACTGATTCCGAGTTCCAGGACCTGATTCCGAGTTTCCTACAATGCCGGAACCTTCTACGCCGCTGATGCGGCAGTACACCGCCATCAAGAAGGAGCACCCGAGCGCGCTGCTTTTCTTTCGCCTGGGCGATTTCTATGAGCTTTTTTTTGACGATGCGGTGCTGGCCGCGCGCGAATTGCAGATCACCCTCACCTCGCGCAACAAGGAAAAAGGCATCGCGGTGCCCATGTGCGGCGTCCCCTACCATGCCGCCGAGGGTTACATTTCGAAGCTGATTCGCAGGGGTTTCAAGGTGGCGGTCTGCGATCAGGTGGAGGACCCCCGCCTGGCCAAGAAGCTGGTGCGCCGTGAGGTCACCCGGGTGGTGACGCCGGGAACGGCCGCCGATTCCACGCTCGGCTCGGAAGAAAACAATTTTCTGGCCGCGGTAGTGCAGTTGGACGACGGCGCCGGCTTTGCCGCTTTGGACCTTTCGACCGGGGAATTCCGGGCCACGGAATTCGAGGGGCCGGAGGCAGCGCGCCGGATTCAGGAGGAGTTGCAACAGCTGCGCCCGAGAGAGGTCCTGTATGGATCCTCGACGCCGCTGTTCGACCACCCATCCCGAGCTGCAAACTTGGGCCTGCTGTCCTGCGGCCCGGGAGCGGCCTGGACCGAGACTCCGCTCGAGGATTGGATCTTCGCTCCCGACCATGCCCTTCCCTTGCTGGAAAACCATTTCGGGGTCCTTTCGCTGGAGGGTTTCGGGCTGGCAGGCAAGCCGGCCGCGGCGTCGGCAGCCGGGGCCATCCTCTACTATGTCCGCAGCACGCAGCGCGCCAGGCTTGACCACGTGGACCGCTTGGGCTTCTACGAGCGCCAGAACTGCCTGGTACTCGATGCGGTAACGGTGCGCAATCTTGAGCTGGTCGAGCCGCTGTTCTCCGGAGCTGACCCGGGCGTCACCTTGTTTCGATCGCTTGATGCCGCGCTCACTCCCATGGGCAAGCGTCTGCTGCGGTCGTGGCTGCTGCGGCCCTCGATTGATTTAGGGGAAATTAACGCCCGCCTCGATGCGGTGGAGGCCCAGGTGAAGGACACCATCGCCCGCGAGGAACTGCGCCGTTCCTTCCACGGTATTCTCGACCTGGAACGCCTGTTGAGCCGAGTCACGCTCGAGACCGCAAACCCCCGCGACCTGCTCGCGCTCTCGGCCTCGCTGGGGAAGTTGCCATCGGTACGCGGGGCCCTGGCCCGCTTTTCCGCCGAGCGGCTTCGAGCTCTGCACCGATCGGTCGATGAACTCGGCGACCTGCGCGAGCGTATCGATAAGACGATCGTCCCCGAGCCTCCCGTCTCTCTCAGCGACGGAGGGGTGATTCAACCGGGCCTAGATCGAGAGCTGGATGAACTGCGGGACCTGAGCCGCAACAGCAAACAGTTTCTCGCCCAGATCGAGCAGCGGGAGCGGCAGCGCGCAGGCATTGCCTCGCTGAAGGTCAAGTTCAACTCCATCTTCGGCTATTACCTTGAGGTCTCAAAACCCAACCTGCACCTCGTCCCGCTGGACTACGAACGCAAGCAGACCCTGGTCAACGCCGAGCGCTTTACCACGCCCGAGCTGAAGGAATATGAGGCAAAAATCCTGGACGCCCAGGAGAAAATAGTCGAAATCGAGCGCCGCATTTTCGCCGAACTGCGGCGCGCGGTCGCGGGCGAAGCCCGCCGTATCCGGAGCACGGCGCTCGCTCTGGCCGAAGCCGATGTTCTGGCCTGCCTGGCCCACATCGCCGCCCTGCGCAGCTACTGCCGTCCGGAGCTGAACGATTGCAGCGAAATCGTGATTGCCGACGGCCGCCATCCGGTCGTCGAGCAGCAGGAAAATTTGGGTGGGGAACGCTTCGTGCCCAACGATCTTTACCTCAACGCGAGCACGCATTCCGTTATCCTGCTCACTGGCCCCAATATGGGCGGCAAGTCCACCTATCTGCGGCAGGCGGCGCTGATCGCCATCCTCGCCCAGATGGGGTCTTTCGTTCCCGCGCGCTCCGCCCGCCTGGGCGTGATCGACCGGATCTTCACCCGCATCGGCGCCAGCGACAATCTGGCCCGGGGGCGCTCGACCTTCATGGTCGAAATGACTGAAACCGCGACCATCCTGCACACGGCAACCCCGCGATCGCTGATTCTGTTGGACGAGATGGGCCGCGGCACCGCCACCTATGACGGCCTGGCAATTGCCTGGGCGGCGGTCGAGTATCTGCATGCCCGCACCCGCGCCAGGACTTTGTTTGCGACCCATTATTTTGAACTGACAGAGTTGGCCGACCGCCTTTCGGGAGTAAAGAACTATCACGTTTCCGTAAAGGAGACGGGCGGCGGGATTGTGTTTCTGCGCAAGGTCGAGCCGGGCGCGGCCGACCGCAGCTATGGCATTGAAGTCGCCAAGCTGGCCGGACTTCCCGCCCAGGTGGTGGAGCGCGCCCGCGAGGTGCTGGCCGAGCACGAGAGCATGGAAGGGCGGCTGACCGATCAGCTGGCCGCCGGCGAGTCGGAGCGCGCTCCGGCAGCGCAGTTGACTATTTTCACGCCCCTTTCCCAGCCGGTGCTGGAAAGACTGCGCGAGGTGGACCTTGACCGGCTGACGCCGCTGGAGTCTTTGAATCTTCTGGCAGAATTAAAGAGGCAGATCAGCTAGGCTCTCGCGGTCGCACTCATGGCACGGACACGCCCCACCGCCGATCTTCAAAACCAAATCGGCCAGCTTCTCATTTTGGGTTTCGACGGAACGGAAATGTCGCCGCCGCTGCGCTCACTTCTCACCCGCGTGCAGCCGGCCGGTGTCATCCTCCTTGCCCGCAATATCTCGGAAGCAGGGCAAACCCGCGCGTTGCTCAGGGATTGCCAGGCCTGCGTTGCTACTCCGTTGTTCACTTGCGTGGATATGGAGGGAGGCAGGGTTGACCGATTCCGGGATGTGATCGGCCCGGCCTCCTCGGCCGCCGCCGTCTTCGCTACGGGCGACCGGAACCTGTTTCGCAGGCACGGCAGAATTATCGGAGAATGCTGCCGCGCCCTGGGCTTAAATACTGACCTTGCTCCGGTCGTGGATCTCGCCCTGCCCGCTTCACGCCAGGTGATGAGCTCGCGCGCGGTCTCTGCGGATCCCAGGGAGGCGGTGGTTTACGCTCGCGCTTTTCTGGCCGGATTGCGCGAGGCGAATGTAATCGGCTGCGGCAAACATTTTCCCGGCCTGGGTGAGGCCAGACTGGATACGCACCACGAACTACCTCAGGTCGCGAAGCCGTGGAAGGAGCTGTGGCGGGAGGATCTTTACCCATTCCGCGCCTTGCGCAGGCAGTTTCCCATGGTGTTGGTCAATCATGCCAGCTATCCGTCGGTCACTCACGACGCCAAGCCGGCGTCGCTTTCAGAAAAATGGATCACCGGGGTACTGTGCAAGAAAATCGGTTATCGCGGACTGGTGCTCTCCGACGATCTCGAGATGGGAGCCATCGTAAAGAGTATGCTGCCGGGAGAGGCGGCAGTGGAGCATATCCGCGCCGGTGGCGACCTTTGCCTGATCTGCCACACGGAAGAGCTGATCACGCGCTCCTGGGAAGCCCTCAGAAGGGAAGCCGTGAGCGACCGCAAATTCGCTCTACGCGCCCGTGATGCCGTACAACGCGTCCTTGCCTTTAAGCGCACACATCGGAGCCAGCTGCGACCGGCCCGGACGCCGAGCTCAATGAGGGTTCGAAAGCTGGCCCGCCAGCTTTGGGAGTGCGCAGAGCAAGTCAGACTCGAGGCCATTTCGAGCAGGACCGAACAGGAGCCGGCATGATCGTCGCCGGCATCATGAGCGGCACTTCGGCCGATGGCATCAACGTCGCCCTGGTGCGCATCACCGGTTCCCGCGTTCCGCAGCTAAAGCTCCTGACTCACCACGAGTTTCCCTACCCCAAAGCCGTTCGCCACGCCGTACTCGCGGCCATGAACTCGCCGCGCGCCAAAGTTGCTGATCTGGCGCGCCTGAACTTCCTTCTCGCCGAACTTTATGCGGAAGCAGTCAGGAAGCCAGAACGAACGTCGCGAACCACAGCGCAACTCGCCGGCTGTCATGGGCAGACGCTCTATCATCAGGGTGAGGTTGCGCCTTTTCTTGGTCGCAAGCTTGCGGTGACCTGGCAGATCGGCGATGGCTCGATTTTGGCCGCTCGACTTGGGATTCCGGTTGTTACCGACTTTCGTCCCGCGGACATAGCGGCCGGCGGTCAAGGCGCGCCTCTGGTTCCTTATTGTGACTATCTGCTTTACCGCCACCCGCGTGTCGGCCGCATCGCCCAAAATATCGGCGGCATCGCCAATCTCACGGCGATTCCGGCTAATGCTTTGCCGGCAGACGTAATCGCCTTCGACACCGGCCCCGGCAACATGGTCATTGACGCAGTCGCAGAACAGCTCCTGGGCATACCTTATGATCGCGATGGCCGCGCCGCCGCCCGCGGCGCTGTGCTCGACTCCGTCCTTAGGGAAATGCTGCGCCTGCCTTTTTTCCGCCGCAGACCCCCGAAGACCGCTGGCCGCGAACAGTTCGGCCGCGAGTTCGTCGCGAACCTCATTCGACGGTGCGGCAAAGCATCCAAGAACGACATTGTCGCAACCGCGACAGCCCTCACCGCGCAATCCATCACCGATGGGATCCGCCGCTTTGTGGTTCGCAGGCCGCGCACATATCGCGATCTCATCGTCTCCGGCGGAGGGGCTAGCAATCCCATGCTTGTGGCAATGCTGAGAAACGCCGTTTCGCCGCTCGGACTGCAACTGCGTTTCTCCGACGAGTTCGGGATGCCCTCGCAGGCAAAAGAGGCAGCGGCCTTCGCTTTGCTGGCCTACCAGACCTGGAATCACCGCCCCTCGAATCTTCCATCCGCAACGGGCGCGAAGCGACCGGCAATTCTGGGGAAGATTTCTTATGCCTGACCGGCGGCGGATTCGCCGGGCTCTTCTTCTGCTTTCCCTGTTTGCGCCGGTGCTGTTGTCTTCGTGTTCGTCCAAAACCGATCGCGACACGCTGGTCATGATTATCGAGAGCAGCCCGGCCAATCTCGACCCTCGTGTTGGCCTTGACGCGCAGTCAGAACGTATTGACAGCCTGATCTTCGATGACCTGCTCACCCGCGACTCCCATCTCAACGTGCAGCCGGGCTTGGCCGAAAGCTGGGAGATTCCTGACCCGAGGACTTATCTCTTTCATTTGCATCGCAACGTCCGCTTCCACGATGGCCGCCCGCTTACCTCCCGCGACGTCAAGTGGACGCTCGACTCTCTCTTGCAGGGCAAGATTCGTTCTACCAAATCCTCTACCTACAAATACGTCGATCACATTGACGCGGCCGGTGACTATACCGTGATTTTTCATCTGAAAGAACCCTTCGCCGCGCTCTTGTGGAATCTCTCCGATGGCGCCATGGGCATCGTGCCCTACGGCAGCGGCGGCGAAATCGGCCAGCGCCCTATAGGCTCTGGCCCTTTCCGCTTCGTGAACGCTGAACAGGATAAAGACGTCGTCATCGCCCGCAATGATGACTACTGGGGAACCAAACCAAAGCTGAAGGAAGTCCGCTTCGAAGTTGTGCCCGACTCTACGACCCGCGCTCTTGAGCTGCGCAAAGGCAGCGCTGACATCGCCATCAATGCTCTCCCCGCTGATACCGTGCTCACCATCGAGCGCCAACCGAACCTCGAAGTCATGCGGGCGCCGGGCACCGGGCTGGCCTACCTGGCATTCAACCTGCGCGACCCCATTCTCAAAGACGTCCGCGTGCGCCAGGCTCTGGCCTACGCCATTGACCGCCGCCCGCTCATTCACTACCTATGGCGCGATTTCGCCCGCCCGGCCTATAGCGTGCTTCCACCCGAAAGCTGGGCCTTCAACTCCGATCTTCCCCATTACGATTACAATCCTGAGCGCGCCCGCCAGTTGCTCGACCAGGCTGGCTTTCCAGCTATCAGTGGCGTGCGCTTCCACCTGACCATGAAAACCTCCAACACGGAAGAGAGTACTCGCCTGCTGGCGGCCGTCCTTCAGCAGCAACTGCGCGAGGTCGGCATCGCTCTCGATATCCGCTCTTATGAGTTCGCGACCTTCTTTTCCGATGTCACCCACGGCGAGTTCCAGCTCTACTCCCTGCGCTGGATCGGCGGGAACCAAGACCCGGATATCTTCGAGTATGTCTTCGATTCCTCGAAGTTCCCCCCCCATGGCGCCAATCGCAGCTTCTACGCCAACCCGCGCGTCGATGCCCTCATCGCGCAGGGCCGCACCGAGGTCAACCAAGACGCGCGCAGGCAGATTTACGCCGAACTCCAGCGCATTCTCGCCGACGATTTGCCCTACATTGATCTTTGGTGTCAGGACAATATACTGGTGCACTCGACCCGGGTGAAGAACCTGACTTTGAATCCGTCGGGAAATTATGACTTTCTCACCACTGCGGAACTGGCGCCTTGAGCGGCGCCGTTAATCCTGCGTGTTACCATCGAAATTTGTCTGTCATTCTGTGGAAACAGCTTCTGCATGCGCATTCTTTTCATCGGCGACATCTTCGGACGCCCCGGACGCACCGTAGTCAAGGACCATTTGCCCGCGCTGGTCAAGCAACACTCCATCCATCTCATCATTGCCAACGGAGAAAATTCCGCGGCCGGCTTCGGCATCACCCCGTCGCTGGTGGAAGACCTGTTCGATCTGGGCATTGATGTCATCACCACCGGCAACCACATCTGGGACAAGCGCGAGATCATCGACTATTTCGAAGCCGCCGATGGCAACCCGCACAGTCCTGCCCGCCGGGTGCTCCGCCCCGCCAACTACGCCCCTGGCACCCCCGGCTGGGGCGTGTATGAAGGCGAGAAGAATCACGTGCCCTATGCAGTCATCAATCTTCAGGGGCGCGTCTTCATGGCCTCGAATGACGATCCCTTTCGCATGGCTGACGAGCTGCTAACGAAGATCAAGGCAAAGATCATTTTTGTGGATATTCACGCCGAAGCCACTTCCGAGAAAATGTCGCTTGGCTGGTATCTTGACGGGCGCGTCACCGCCGTCGTGGGCACCCACACGCATATTCCCACCGCGGATGAGCGCGTCCTTCCTGGCGGCACGGCCTACATCACCGATGTGGGCATGACCGGCCCTTATGACAGCGTGATCGGAGTAAAGAAAGAGCAGATTCTCGAGCGCTTCCTGAGAAATATGCCGGCGCGCTTCGAAGCCGCGACCGGCGATGTGCGGCTATGCGCCGTGGTTGTAGATTGCCACGAAGCCACCGGCCACGCGAGAGCAATTGAACGGGTGATGCTGAACGGCTGATAATGTGGCGCGGGCGCCCTCGCCCGCGAAATGTGTGGGTCCGGACGCTACTGTACGACAGGTGTAGAACTTCTGCCCGGTGGCGCTCTGCGCCGCTGACAAGAATGTCTTCGGATACTTCCCCTCGCCGCAGAGCTAAAACGATCCGAAGTCCTTGTACCACAAACCCTCGGGAACGTACGGTTTAGTCTCCATCCAGATGCGAAGCTGGTTCAGGTCGTCCACGCTGATGTTGCGATCGTGCATGCGTCCGATCAGATGATTGCGAATGGGGCAATTGCGGCCACGTCTCGATTTGCGGCATCATTCACCGAAAACAAAGCGGCCCAGCTCATCTCCCAGGCGTTCGACTTCCTTCGCATCTTTCGAGGCACGGAATCGCTCAGCCAGCGCAAAGAACGCCTTCTCTTTCTGCTTTCGGGCTTCCATCCCCTCTTCGATCAATTCCAGCAGCATACGGTTATCGCTGAGGCGCTGCGATTTGGCGAGTTTATTGACCTGCCGGGCAACCTGCGCGGGAAGCGTAACGCTGCGCCGGACTTGCTTTGTGGATCGCATGGCACCATAATACACCAGAGTGGTGCACAGCCTGTTACGGCTTTAACACTCGGCTCAACTTCGTGTTGCCTGTCACCGGCAACACCTTAACCGCGGCCTTCGATAAGGCAACATAAACCTCTCTCGCAGGCGAAAGAGTTTTGAGCGCGGCAAGATGGCGGCGGACCACCTCGACGTCCCCGCGGACGAGCGGGCCGCTGAAAGCGCCCGCCCCGCCGAGCGCCTCGTAGTTTGCAAGGGTTTGCCGCACGATGGGCATCATGCGGCGGCGAGCTTGCGCGGCGGAGATTCCAGCGGCGCGGCCAGCTTGTTCAGCGCTGACCAGCAGGGCAATCAGAAGCGGCGAGGTGAACGCTCCCCAGGCATGGTAAAGGGCTTTGTCCTCCCTGCGAATGGAGTAAGTCTCGCCGCTAAGTTTGCGAACGATTCGCCGGGCGACGCGCGTAGCGTGCAGATCGCCTTCGATCGCAAATGAGACATCCTTGAGCGAAGGCGAAGAACCCCGCACGAAGCTCATAAGAGGATGCACGGAAGCTACGGCTGATCGATGGCGGCGGAGCACGGAAAGTTCGTCGCCGGGAAGCGCGCCGCTCGAGTGAAAGGCAATTTTGTTCTTGATGCGCGGGCCGAGTTCGCCTGCGACGCGGGCAATGTCGCGGTCAGCCACACAAAACCAGATGAGATCAGCATCGAGAGCGGCGTTGGATGCGGTGGATACCTTCGCCTTGACTTGCGCTGCCAGGCGGCGGGCGCGGCGTTTCGATGCGGCTCGTTCTGAAGACACGATTTCGGCGATCCTGTAACCGGCTTGCTTGAGCGCGAGGGCGAGGGTGGTGCCAAGGCGTCCGGGACCGATGATGGCAATGGTGAGCTGGCGTGGCATCGCCGGAAGGATAGCAGAATTTTGTTGCCGTGCGGCTGGCAACCCTGGCATGGTCCTTCGCTTCCCTGAGGATCGCAATTCGACGGAGCACGGCTGCTTTATATTGATGCCATGGCGAAATCTTCTTCATCAGGAAAAGCTCAAGTCATCTCTTCCCGCGAGGTCTACCGGGGGCCTGCGTTCTGGGTCTCGACCGACCAGGTGCTTGAGCCGGGAGGTCTACGGGCGCGGCGAGACGTCGTGCGGCACACCGGTTCGGTGGTGATTCTTGCGGTGGAAGGGAAGACCGCGAAGCCGCGCGTGCTGCTGGTGCGGCAGTATCGTCACGCGGCGCAACAGTTTCTGTGGGAGCTGCCCGCCGGGCGCAACGACAAAGGTGAGTCCGGACTGGTCGCCGCGAAACGCGAGCTGCGGGAAGAGACCGGCTACACCGCCGCAAGGTGGAGGCGCATTTTGAAGTTCTATGCCAGCCCGGGATTCCTGGCAGAAACGATGGCTATCTATCTTGCGCGAGGACTGCGCGCAGGCATTGCGCAGCCGGAAGAAGATGAGAAAATCACGCCTCGCATGTTCGAACTGGCCGAAGCCGTGCGCATGGTTATGTCGGGGAAGATCCTTGATGGCAAGACCATCGCGGGGGTGTTGTGGCTCAGTCAAAATCAGCATAAAAACGGCACTTAGTCTCTGATGTTTGCTTGACAGTGTCACCAAAACCGACCGAAAATGGCCTCAAGGCTTGGCACGACCTCGGCGCAGAGCAAGCAGGTACGTGCCCGAGGGGGCGTACAGTGGATCGTTTGAAAGGCACCGTCAAGTGGTTTAACAACGCAAAAGGCTACGGTTTCATCGGGCGTGAAGATGGGCCGGACGTCTTTGTACATTACAGCGCAATTACATCGGAGGGATACAAGAGCTTGCAGGAGGGAGACCAGGTGGAGTTTGAAATCACCGAAGGTCCAAAAGGTCCGCAAGCAGCGAATGTTACGAAGCCTTCTTGAAGTGACGCATTAAATTCATAGCCGGTATCGTTGATTGGATGTCCAACCTGCCCGCCCGGGCAGAGTGTTCGTGAGGTCCGAGTGAACGGCAATGCCTGCGCCATCGCGCATTGATTCCCGCCCTTTATCTCCCGCCCTGATCTTGTTTAATCTCTTCTCAGATGGATAACAAAGCCATCGCGGGCATTCTCTACGAGACTGCCGACCTGCTGGAGATTGACGGGCAGGATTCGTTCCGCATTCGCTCCTATCGAAACGCGGCGCAGGTCATCGAAGCCTTCCCCGGGCAAATCGCAGACATCATTGATGAACCGAAGAAGGTGCTGGAGATTCCCGGCATCGGCAAAGGAATGCTGGCGAACCTGAAGGAAATGATTAAAGAAGGCAAGCTCTCGCTGCACGCCGAAATGTTAACCAAGTACCGGCCTTCGATGCTCGACTTGCTGAAGATTCAGGGACTCGGCCCGAAGACGATTGCCCTGATCTGGAGCGCCTACCAGGTTTGCGATGTGGAAGGAGTCGAGAAGTTGGCGCGCGAGCAGAAGATCCGCATTCTTCCGCGCATGGGTGAGAAGCAGGAACTAAAGCTGCTGAAGGCGATCGAAGATTACCGCCGGATCGCCGGAAGATTTCTGCTTGACGCAGCCGAGATGCAGGCGGAAAAGATCATCGAGCATTTGAGCAATTATCCGGGCGTGGAGAAGGTTACGCCGGCGGGTTCGCTGCGGCGCGGGCGTGAGACCGTAGGTGACCTTGACATTCTGGTCACTGGCGCCGCGTGTTGCGATGACGCCGAGCGGCAGAAATTGATCGATCACATCATCAAACTGCCGGGATTGATGAAGATTATTGCGCGCGGCGATAACAAAGTCAGCTTCCGGCTGCGCGGCGGAATGCAAGTGGACGTGCGCTTTCTCGCCCCAGAATCGTTCGGCGCGGCTATGCAATATTTCACTGGTTCGAAGGCGCACAACGTGGCACTGCGCCAGCGTGCCCTGAAGATGGGATACACGCTGAGCGAGTACAGTCTGGCCCGGCTGGATGATGAAAAAGTGGTTGCAGGAAAAACCGAGGAAGAGATTTACGCGGCGTTGAAGCTGGACTACATCCCTCCGGAGCTTCGCGAAAACCTAGGCGAGATCGATGCCGCGGAAAAAAATGGCCTACCCCCACTGATCACGCAGAAAGACTTGCAGGGCGACGTGCACATGCACACCGTCGAAACCGACGGCCGTAATACGATCGAAGAAATGGCTGGCGCGGCTCAAGCGCATGGGTACAAGTACGTAGCCATTACCGATCACTCGAAGAATCTCGCATTCGCGAATGGACTGGACGATGCGCGGGCGGTCGAGCATATAAAGAGGATCCGCGCGGCGAATGATCGCACTGAGGGCATTACGATTTTCGCAGGAGTGGAGGTGGATATTCTGGCCGATGGAACGCTCGATCTTTCGGACTCAGTGCTCGAGCAGATGGATGTGGTGATTGCCAGCGTGCACTCGCATTTTAATCAGAGTTCCGCGGAGATGACCGAGCGGCTGTTGAAAGCAGTGGAGAATCCGAATACGTCTTTTGTCGGGCATCCTACGGGACGATTGCTGCTGCGCCGCGATGCTTATCAGTTCGACGTAGATGCCGTGCTGCAAGCCGCGGCTAGAAAGAAAGTTGCCATGGAGCTGAATTCGTATCCCGACCGGCTGGACTTATGCGACCGACATCTGCGGCTGGCAAAGCAGCATGGAGTGAAGATCGTTATCAATACCGACTCGCACCATACTTCGCATCTGGAAAAGATCCGCTACGGCGTTTTGCAGGCGCGGCGGGCATGGCTGACGAAAGAAAATGTGCTGAACACTTTACCGCCGCAGAAGTTTGCGAAGGCGATGAAGCATGGATGGTAACAGCGGCTAAAGTCGGTCGCATGAAATCAGCTTTTCGCACGGCTAAAGCCTGCGCTTCCACGGCGAATCCTGGTGTCGTCTTCTTGGGAGGCGGTGGCCGCACCTGGCAGAAACGGCATCATTTTGATAATTTCCCCGCCACCCAGTTCCCTGCCTCTCTGGTTCCTAACGTTCCGCCGATGTCTTGCGTGGTTTTCTTCTGGCGAACGGCATCCAGAACTGCGGCTTCGATTTTCTGCGCCTCTGCCGCCATTCCTAAATGCGCCAGCATCATTGCGGCTGTCAGCATTGCGCCAAAAGGATTGGCAAGGTTTTTCCCCGCAATCGGCGGAGCCGAACCATGCACCGGCTCGAACATTGACGTCTTGCCAGGATGAATATTTCCACTGGCGGCCATGCCCAGACCGCCCTGAAGTCCGGCGGCGAGGTCGGTGATGATGTCGCCGAACATATTGTTGGTCACGATCACGTCGAACTGCCGGGGATCGCGGACCATTTGCATGCACAGCGCATCTACGTACATGTGTTCGGACTTGATTTGGGGATATTCGGCCCCCACTTCCCTAAACGCCCGCTGCCAGAGACCTCCGGCATGAGTCATGGCGTTGGATTTGTCGCACATCAAGACTCTATTGCGCGGCGAGCCATCAAGCCTGGTGTGCCGCTCGCAAAATTCGAAGGCGTAGCGGATGATCCGTTCTACGCCCTTGCGCGTGTTCACATCTTCCTGCACCGCGATTTCATCCGCCGTGCCCTTTTTGAATACACCGCCCAGGTCGCCATAAACGCCTTCGGTATTTTCACGGAGTACGACGAAATCTATGTCTTGCGGACGCATTCCTTTTAGCGGACACAACGCTTCATCAAGCAGCCTCACCGGGCGCACATTCGCATAAAGATCCATCTGGAAGCGCATGCCGAGCAGAATCTCTTTGGCATGAATGTTGGTCTTCACCCGGGGATCGCCAAACGCGCCGAGGAGAATGGCATCGAACTCGCGTTCGAGCATGGCGAACCCATCCGGTGGGACGGTTACGCCGTCGGCAACGTAGCGGTCGGCGCCCCAATCGAATTGGGTCATTTCGACGGCTGCGCCGGAGGCTGTGATCACGTTGACGGCCTGCGGAATCACTTCTTTCCCAATGCCATCCCCTGGAATTATCGCGATGCGTTTTTTATGGCTCACGTGTCGTATGGACGACGAGGAAAAAGATTATATACTGCCTCGACCGCATGGCTACTTCAGAGACCAATCGGGCTGAGCTGTCACGCGACCTGGGCGTGAGCCACGCCACTGCCATCGTGGTAGGCACGATCATTGGCAGCGGGATCTTCCTGGTTCCTGCCGAGATGATGCAGGCGGTTGGCTCGGCGCAGCTCGTTTATCTGGCGTGGATCGTCGGCGGGCTGCTTTCTTTTTTTGGCGCGCTCACGTATGCCGAACTGGGCGCGATGAAGCCGCAGGCAGGCGGCGAGTATGTCTACGTCCGCGATGCCTACGGGCCGCTCGCCGGATTTCTTTACGCCTGGACCTGGTTCATCATCGCCAAGCCGGCTTCTATCGCCACCGTCACCATCGGGCTGGTGCGAATTCTGGGGACGTTTCCATGGTTCGCATTTTTCTCCAGTAACGCCTTCGCGTATCCGTTGGCAATCACCTACGGACAACTGGTGGCGATCGGCGCCGCCTTGCTGGTCTCTTTCGTGAATTACCTGGGCATAAGGAAAGCGGGAGAATTCCAACTGGTTTTTACTCTGCTCAAGGTGGCCATCATTCTGGGCATTGTTGTGGCCGGGCTGGGCTACCGCGGCGGGAGTTGGTCGCATTTCGGTGCAAGCTATGCTGAAGCGAAAGGCGGGATCGCCGGCTTCATGGCAGCGCTGGTGGCGGCGCTTTGGGCGTATGACGGCTGGAATGATTTGAACATGGTCGCGGGCGAGATACGTGATCCGGAGCGCAATATTCCTCGAGCGCTGATCCTGGGTGTTGCCATGGTAGGCGTGTTGTATATCCTGCTGAATGCAGCGGTGCAGTTCGTATTACCGGCCCAGGAGATTGCGGCTTCGCCGCGCCCGGCCTCTGATGCCATGCAATTTGTCATGGGCAGGTTGGGGGCAGGAGTCGTTTCTGTCGGCATGGCTGTATCCATGCTGGTTACGCTGAACGGAACCATCATGAGCGGCGCACGCGTCCCCTACGCCGTGGCCCGCGATGGCTATTTCTTCTCGGCGCTGGCGGAGGTTAGTCCGCAGTTCCGTACCCCGTCGGTGGCGATTGCAGTGCAAGCCCTGCTTTCGGCGGTGCTACTGCTGTTGGGGGGCAACTTCCGGCAGTTGTTCTCGCTGGCGATTTTTGCGGAGTGGCTTTTCTACATGATCGCCGGCAGTACGGTGTTCGTATTTCGCCGCCGGCAGCCCGAGGCCGCTCGGCCTTACCGGGTCTGGGCGTATCCTGCGGTCCCAGCGCTTTTCGTTCTTGCATCTGGCTGGCTGTTGTATTACACATTCACGGCGAACCTGCGAAACTCTGCCCTGGGTTTAGGGGTGATCGTTGCCGGCATTCCAATCTTCTATCGCTTCGCGCGAAGACGATAACGGCGGCGGCCCGCGCTCCCGGTTGGGGACTGATTTCTGATCGGTAAATTACTGATTACTTTGGTACAGCCCCACAGGACACGTTTACCTCCCGCCCCCTGTCCCTTAACTTGGAGTCTCTGACCCAAGCACTCTCCCCATGCGCTCGGGTTCCCCATTTGGAGCTAATGGATGGCGACGTCCCCGAAGTTTGAGTTGGGTCTGCTGCCGGAGCGCAAGATGGACTGGCGCACCCTGGCGACAAGCTACGGCCTGGAATGCCTGTTCATTTTGTTGCTGTTATTTGTGGGAGTGCTGTTTCCAGACAAGATAATTTTTCGGCCCAGGTACACGGTGACGGAAATCGTGCCCCGGCCGGACCTCCAGCCAAAGCCGCTGAAGGTCAAGAGGATTCAAGCTCGTCCGCAGGTTACGCGAAAGCTGCTGGCTCCTGCTCCAGTGACAGTGGCAAAGCTGTTTGTTCCCCGGGATCTGCGTTCGCGCAAGAAGAAGAAAGAAGAGGAGGTTGCGCCTCCGAAATTGGAAGTCAAGGATATGCCGCCAGCGGACCTGATTCCGGCCATGTCAGGCGCTCGCCAACCAAAGATTATTTATACGGGCGCGTTCGGCAGCTCGGCCCCGGCTACAGTTAACGCGCCGGTTGAAAAAGTACAAACCGGCGGTTTTGGAGCTCCCGATGGCCTGAAAGGTCCCGGCAAAGACGACGCTCACATGCAGGTTGCGCGTGTAGGTTCATTCGACCTTCCTGAGGGCGAGGGCAAGGGCAACGGCTCGGGAGGAGCCAAGGGAATGCAGGGCACCATCGCCAGCGCGGGCTTCGGTAACGGGATCGCGCAGGGCGGATTGGGCAACGGCCGGGCCAGCGGGCGCGGAGCTCCGATGCAGGCGGGCTTCGGCTCGCAGCAAATCGCCCACAACGGCGTGAAGACCACGCCAACCGACAGTGGTCCCGCGACCACAGCGGTCGAAATTCTGTTCAAGCCGAATCCGCTTTACACCGAGGAAGCTCGCCAGATGAAACTGGAAGGCGAGGTTCTGCTGGAAGTCACGTTCAGCGCGAACGGGCAATTGCATGTGAACCGCGTGGTACGCGGCATGGGGCACGGCTTGGATGAAGCCGCGGTTGTGGCCACCAACAAGATCAGGTTCAAGCCGGCACAACGCAGCGGTTCGCCGGTAGATTCGACCGCGATTGTGCACGTGATGTTTCAGCTGGCGTATTGAGGATTTGGTTTGGGGTTTGGCAAGAGAAGTCGAAGTTTTGGAAGTCGAGGTTCAGATAAAGAGAGGATTCGAGTCATGCGTACTTGGAAATGGATGATCGTTGCTTTCCTGCTGATCACGCTTAGCGCTACGGCGCAGCAGACAGCAGATCAATCAGCGCCCGCGGCGGTCGCGCAGCCTGCATCCCAGGCAGCGGCTCCGGCCGAGGGTTCGGTACCTTCCGCTCAGGACACGCCGCAGGCAACGGCTCCAGCCGAGAACAGCCCCGCTGCTGCTGCCCCTTCTCAACCGGCAGCCTCACCGGCGGCTACACCGCAGCCGCCCATAATGACCACGCCAACACCAACGACGATGGACCAGGTGGTAGACCGCACCATCGAGCGCGAGCACGCCCTCATGAGCATGCTGAAGAACCGGACTCCGCTAGTGGAAACATATCTTCAGAATCTGAAGCCCGATCAGCAGCTGGGTGCGGTACCGAGCGAAGATCATTACTTCCTCGGCCGCATGGATCTTGGCGAAAGCGTGGATCGCCGCGATTACCTCTCGCACGACACCAGCTTCGAAGGCCGTATGCTGGGCGGCGTGACCAAGATGTTCAAATTTGAATATCAGCCGATGGGTTTCTCGTGGATGATCTTCGCCGATCGCAACGACTTTGACCGCAGCCACTACACGTTCAAATACGTGCACCGCGAATTTCTGGGTGACGTGCGCTGCATCGTCTTCGACGTGACCCCAACGAAAGACGCGGGCAAAGGACGCTTCGTAGGCCGCATTTGGGTGGAAGATCAGGACTACAACATCGTCCGCCTAAACGGAACCTATGCGCCGCGTCCGAAGAACGCGTACTTCTTCCACATGGACAGCTGGCGGCTGAACCTGATTCCGGGTTTCTGGGTTCCTTCCTACATCTACAGCGAAGAAGGCGACTTCAGCTACGGCGCCAAGGACAAAATGGCGTTCAAGGCACAGAGCCGCATTTGGGGCTATGACCTGAAGAAGGGGTCCAAAGACGACGAGCTTACCAACATCAAGGTGGACGAAGTGAAGGACGTCAGCGCGGCTACTGCCGATGCCTCCCCGCTCGAAGCGCAACGCGAATGGCAGCAGCAGGCGGAGGACAACGTCATTGAGCGCCTGCAGGAAGCCGGGCTGGTGGCGCCGGAAGGCGAAGTCGACAAAGTTCTGCAAACCGTCATCAATAACCTGGAAATCACCAACAATATCGAGTTGCCGCGACCGGTGCGGGCACGCGTCATGCTCACCTCACCGCTGGAGACATTCAGTGTGGGCAACACAATTGTCGTGAGCCGCGGGCTGATTGATACGCTGCCCGATGAGGCCAGCCTGGCGATGGTGCTCTCGCATGAACTGGCGCACATTGTTCTGGGACACAACCTGGGCAGCAAATTCGCCTTCAACGATCGCATGCTGTTCACCGACGAATCCACTTACAAGAATTTCGGGTTCCGCCACAATCCGGAGGAGGAAACTGCGGCTGATGCGAAAGCGGTCGAACTGCTGAAGAACTCGCCTTATGCCCAGAAGCTCGATGTGCCGGGATTGTTCCTCAAGGAACTGAGCACCCGGGCGCCACAGCTTTCCGCGCTGCTGACGCCGCATCTTGGCAACGGGTTCACCGATGACAAGGGCCAGCTTACCCGCTTGAACGCACTCGCAACCGGCGGGCCAGCTCTGGATATCAACAAGCTTGACCAGATCGCAGCTCTGCCGCTCGGCGGACGGGTGAAGCTCAATGCCTGGGATGACCGGGTGGAGTTGAGCAAGTCGGCGCCAGTCGCGATCACTTCCGCGCGCGACAAGATGCCGTTTGAAGTGACGCCGTTCTTCCCGCGCTTGACCCGCATTACGAGCGGAACGGCGCCCGAGGCTTCGACCAGCGCTGCCAATACAGCTCCGGCGGCTGCGCCTGCACCGAGCCAAAACCAACAAACCAAGGGAACCTACTAACCACGAGTTGAACCAAGCGCAGGCCGGGGCCGGAAGCAATTCCGGCGCTCGGCCTTTGTGCTGTGTGCAGACTGCGTTTACCGCACAACAATCCCCGCGTAGCCGACCACCATATCCCTGTCACCGGAGATATCACCGGAAGTCGCATACCTGATCAACTCTGCCGAGGTTGCGCCCAGGCGGCTCGCGGCAGTGAGCATGGCGACGGTCGGCCCGAAACCGCACATGCTGATTTGCTCTGTCATTACGACGTCGAATAATCCGCGTGCGTCGAGGGCCAGAATTTTCTCGATGGCTCGGTGATCTTTAATCCGCGTGATGTGGTCGTTTTCGTAGTGGTTCATATCGCTCGAAGCGATCGTCAGCACCGGGGTTTTTACTTTCTTCAATACTTCGGCGAGGGCCTCCCCCAGCTTTTCGAGGGCTTCGAACCGTCCCGTGCCGAGGGCAATGGGAACGAAGGAAAAATCCTGGGCGATGGTTTGCAGGAAAGGCAACTGCACTTCGATGGCGTGCTCGCGGCGATGGGCTTCGCTGTCTTCGACCAATAACGGAAATTCGCGCTTCAACTCCTCCGCGAGTGGCTGGTCTATCGGCACAGTCCCCAAGGGCGTTTGCCAGGCAGCGTCGGTCATGATGGAAAGAGGTTCTCCCAGGCCGGTATGGTTGGGGCAAAGGATAATGCAGCGCTTAGGGATTTGCAGATGGCGATAGACGGCTCCTGCGACCGCCCCGGAGTACATGTATCCAGCGTGGGGAACGACGCAGCCGAAGGCAGAAATAGCGGTTGTTTCCGGCGAGAGATAGTTCTCAAGATCGCGGCGGAGGACGATGGGGTCGCCGGGGTAGAAGCGGCCGGCGACTGCCGGATGACGGATAGTCACGCGCATGCTGGACCTCCATGGGCTCGGCCGAGGATCAACTCGATTCGACCGGGACCTGCTTTTCAGCCAGTGCGCGAAACAAGGCGGCGCTTTTCTCGAGTGACAGGGCCTCCGCCCGTATTGTGGGCTTCACACCGGTTTCCTGCAAAGCTGCGCGCAAGCCGGCAGGATCATAAGTGGTGATGAGATTGTTCCACAATGTTTTGCGCTTTTGTGCAAACGAGAGCTTGAGGAAGCGAAGGAACTCTGCTTCCGGCACTCTCAGTTCATCGAGCTTGGGCGCAATCGTCAGCCGTACCACCGAGGAATGGACCTTGGGCGGAGGAGAGAACGCTTGCGGCGGCAGGGTGAAAAGCCTTTCCACGCGGGCGTAAAGCTGGGCCGTGGCGGAAAGCAGGCCGTATTCACTGTTGCCTGGCTTCGCGGCAAGACGGTCGGCGACCTCGCGCTGCACCATTAATATAATCTCATCGAAGTACTTGCGGTCTTCGAACAACCGCAGCAGGATCGGTGAAGTGATGAAATACGGGAGATTGCCGACCACATGTACGGTTTCCGGCTGATGATTCATGCCCGGGCGAGTGCTGCCCGGCTTCGGCCCGAAGAGGGTGTTGAAATCGATGGCAAGAATGTCACCCTCGATAATCTCGACATTCGGGGCCAGGGAGAAATTCATGCGTAACTGGGCCGCCAGAACGCGGTCGAGTTCGATGGCAATGACGCGGCGGGAGCGCCTGGCGAGCAGGGAGGTGAGGACACCGCGGCCCGGACCGATTTCGAGCACAGTCGAGCCTTCGAGTCCGCCAAGAGCCTCCACGATTCGCAGCGCGGCAGAATTATCCTGCAGGAAATGTTGGCCCAGTTTTGGTTTGCGACGTGGCCGCGCGGCAGATACTTTCGGCACGTTGCCCTCTTTCTTTCCGCCGTTTAGACTTGAAATTTCATTCCGCGAGTTGCGCGAGCGGGCTGGACTACAGCAACTTTCTCCGTCGCCAGTAACATCATAGCTTGCGCGGCAGGCTCACGGTCAAACGGGAGGATCGGTTCTTATGCATATCGCCTTTGCAGCATCGGAATGTGTGCCGTTTTCAAAAACCGGCGGATTGGCTGATGTGGTTGGCGCGCTTCCGAGGGCGCTTGCGGCCGCGGGCCATCAGATAAGCGTATTCGTGCCGCGCTATCGCCAGACCAAGCTTAAAGATGCCGAAACCGTGGTGGGAAGCATTACCGTGCCTTTCGACGATCATTATCGCTTTTGCTCCGTGGTCACCGGCGGCAATCAGGCGGGGGTCCATTTCTATTTCGTTGATTACCCGCCATTTTTCGACCGCGACGCGCTCTATGGCACATCCGCCGGCGATTATCCGGACAATGCCGAGCGTTATGCGCTGTTCTGCCGCGCGGTGCTGGAGGCTTCCAAGATTCTGGGGGTTCCGCAGATTTTCCATTGCCATGACTGGCAATCGGCGCTGATTCCGGTGCTGCTGCGGACCCAGTACGCTGAGGATCCAGCGTTCCGCGACGTGGGGACGGTTTTCACCATTCACAACATGGGATATCAGGGACTCTTCTCGCCTGACATTCTGCCGCTGCTCTCGCTGCCGTGGGACTTGTTCGCCATTTCCAAGATGGAGTTCTTCGGCCAGATCAATTTTCTGAAGGGGGCGCTGGTATTTTCTGATTTCATCACCACGGTAAGCCGGAAATACAGCCAGGAGATTCAAACCGCAGAGTTCGGATTCGGGCTGGAGGGGGTTTTGCGGGACCGAGCCGCCACCGTCACCGGAATCCTCAATGGCGTGGATTATGAAGAATGGAGCCCCGAGGCGGACAAGTTCTCGGCCGCGAAGTACTCGGCGCAAGACCTGAGCGGCAAGGCGAAATCCAAGCAGGACTTGCTGGCCACATTCGGGGTAACCAACCCCGACTTGAAACTGCCGGTGATCGGGATCGTCTCCCGCTTCGCCGCGCAAAAAGGCTTTGACCTGATCGCGCAGATCATGGATCGGCTGGCGCGGGAGGACATGATCGTGGTTGCCCTGGGCAACGGGGACAAGCAATACGAAGAAATGTTCCAGCGGCTGCACCGGCAATTTCCGCAGAAGATCGCGGTCAAGGTGGCCTACGACAATGCCGTGGCGCACAAAATCGAAGCTGGCAGCGACATGTTTCTCATGCCCTCGAAATATGAGCCTTGCGGATTGAACCAGATTTACAGCCTGAAATACGGGACCGTGCCCATTGTGCGCGCAACCGGAGGTCTCGATGACACCATCGAGCCATGGGACGCCCGCACGGCCCGGGGAACCGGCTTCAAGTTCAGCGACTATAACGGCGAGGCATTATTGCTGACGATCAAGGAAGCGCTGAGAGCATTCCGCGATCAGCCCTCGTGGCGGGCGCTGATGCGCAACGGGATGAGCAAAGACTTCTCCTGGCACGCTTCGGCGAAGGAATACCTGCGCATTTACGAGCGAGTGCACCATGCGCGGTCGGGCCAGCCCGCGGCGCAGATGGCAACGGTGTGAGCCGGTTGTTGGCGTAACGATTTTGCCGAACTGGCGCTCGCCCCGGACAGCCGAGGGCGGCTGTCCCCACGCGGATTTCTTTGAGGCTTATTCCCTGAGCTACAGCATGCCGCTGGTTTTCACGGTCAGGATACTCAGTGCCATCTCCAGACTTCGAATGGCTTCGGTGAGTTCGGGATGCTCACCGACCTTCTCGCGCAGAGTTTTTAACCGTTTGTGCGCGTCGGAGACATGCGAGGCCGCCGGATGAGCAGGGGTTGGCTTGGGCTCCTGGGTCGGGGATGACATGCAAATATCTTACTCCGGATGGCCGGGCGCAGAAACGCAGGAATCCCCAGGTCAGGTTTCGCGCGCCATTTTGGCCCGCCGCTTGGGCTCATGGCGCATGCTGCGGCCTTCCACCAGATGAACGAGTTCCTCGCCGAGATTTTTGGCATGATCACCGGCGCGCTCGAACGCCTGCGCCATCAGCAACAACTTGGTGCTGTAATCGCGGCGGCGGTCTTTATGCTTGCTCTCAAGGTGGCGCTGAAAAACGTCGCGGCAAACCTGGTCAATCTGTGAGTCGGTCTGCATCACCCAGGTAGCTGAGCCTACTTCACGGTTGACAAAGCCCAAATGTACCGCGGAGAGCATTTTTTCCAGCGTATCCGCCATGGCGATGAGATCGCGGCGGTCTTCGCGGGCAAGTGGAGCCGCCAATAGTTGAAGGCGCTGGGTCACCGACCATGCCAGATCACCGATGCGCTCCAGATCAATGATGAACTTCAAGCAAGCCAGCAACTCCCGGGCCTCAACCTCGCTCACTTCGGTAATGGCGCTGGTGATGCGCTCATCCACCCTGCGTTCCATGCGGTCCAATTCTTTTTCGCAGTCCTTGACCGCGATGAATGCCATTTTGGAGGAGTTCTCAAGGAAATCCTTGATATTGAAAGCGGCGTCCTTGGCAACCAGGCAGGCCTGTTGCACGAGATCGGTCATCTCCCGCGTTGACTCAAAGTCCGGCACCGACTTCCGTTTGGCGGCAGGCATGATTGTGTAATGATAACGCGCAGCCGGTTTAACCTGGCCTGGGGTGCAGATTAAAAATCGGTAAACGCTGCCGAACCCCCCGAACGCCGTAAGGGGGCTGGCGATTTGCACCATTGACGATGCAAGTTGCCGCTTGATGTACAGGGGAGCCTGATTTCCACTTGCGAAGTACAGAGCGGGTTACGCATAATACGCCTTGACAGCCTCTAAAACCGTGTACCGGTACACTCGAGCAGATATGCTCCGGATTCTTCGGCTCACGGCACGTCAGTTGGCAGCTTGGGAAAAAGCCGGACTGGTGGCCGCCGGGGAAGAATACTCTTTCTTTGACCTGCTGCAAATCAAAAAAGTCCGTGACCTGTGCGCGCAGAAAGTGCGTCCTGCAGTAATCCGGGAATCGCTGGCTGCGATGCAGAAGCAGGCCGCAGGGCTGGAAAACCCACTGCTGGAAGCAGGGGCGTTGAGTGCCGGTCACCGGGTTGCGTTCCGTCACGAGGGGAAACTGCTGGAACCGATCGCGGGCCAGTTCATGTTCGATTTCTCGCCCCGTGAAAGGGTTGTCGCCAGCACTACGCTGCCGATTCATCCGCCGGAAGCCCCTGCACGGGATGTCGCCGAGCTGTTTGCGCGGGGAATTGCCCTGGAGGAAAATCCCAACAGCCAGACGGAAGCAATCGCTCTGTATCAGAGGGTGCTGGAACTGGATCCGCAGCACTCGGCGGCAAATATCAATCTGGGTACGCTTTTCTACAACCGTCAGGAATATACCCTGGCAGAGAAGCATTACCGCGCCGCGATTTCGATTGACCCGCGTTACGCGCTTGCCTATTTCGATCTTGGAAACGTGCTGGATGAAACCGGACGCGTGAGCGAGGCTATCGAAGCCTACAAGACCGCATTGCAACTGGCCCCCACTTACGGGGATGCCCATTACAACCTGGCTTTGGCCTATGAGAAGGTGCGGGAACCACGAAAGGCGCTGCGCCACTGGCAAGCCTATGTGAAACTCGACAGCACCGGGCCGTGGGCGGTCCATGCCCGGAACCAAATCAAACGCATTTTACTGGCAGATGGGTTGAAGCTGGTGCGGTAAATCGGCTGCCGAGCGTGCGGGTACGTGCGGCGGCTGACGAGATGTTAGAATTTCCGGTTCGCTAAATTCCTATCCAAGGTAGTCCTGATGCCTGAAGCCATCTTGCAAGCGCCCACTGCCAACCCTCTGACTTCCTTCTCCGAGGATGAAATTCTGTTTCGCGAGAACATCCGGCAGTTCGCCGAGGAAAAAGTACGGCCGCTGGTCAAGGAGATGGATGAGAAAGGCATTTTCGAGCACGAGCTCATTGACCAGTTTTTTCAACTTGGCCTGATGGGCATTGAAGTCCCGGAGAGGTTTGGCGGAGGCGCGGGAAGCTTCTTCGAGGCGATTCTGGCGGTCGAAGAACTTTCCCGCGTAGACGCATCCGCCGGCGTGGTTGTGGATGTGCAAAACACGCTGGTCAATAATGCGCTGCTGCGCTGGACGACCGAAGAACAGAAGAAACGCTACCTGCCGCGCATGGCCGCCGATACTTGCGGGGCCTACGCGCTGAGCGAAGCCGGCTCCGGGTCGGATGCGTTCGCCTTGCAGACCCGCGCCGAGATGAAGGGAAGCGAGTACGTTCTCAACGGCCGCAAGCTGTGGATTACGAACGGGAAGGAAGCCGGCATCTTTATTTTGTTTGCGACGGTTGATCCGGCGGCGGGCTACAAGGGGATTACTGCATTCATCGTGGAGAAGCAATTTCCCGGATTCAGCGTGGGAAAGAAAGAAGACAAGCTGGGCATTCGGGCTTCTTCAACCTGCGAATTGATCCTGGAAGACTGCCGCGTGCCCAACTCGAACGTGCTGGGCGAAGTTGGCAAAGGCTACAAGATCGCAATTGAAACGCTAAACGAAGGCCGTATTGGTATCGGGGCCCAGATGGCTGGTGTGGCGCGCGGCGCATGGGAGTACGCCGCGAAATACGCGCAGGAGCGCAAGCAGTTCGGCAAAACCATCTCGGAGTATCAGGGAATCCAGTTCCAGATCGCGCAGATGGCAACCGAGATCGAAGCGGCCCGGCTGATGGTTTACAACGCGGCGCGCATGAAAGATGCGGGCGTTCCTTTCGTGAAAGAGGCTGCCATGGCGAAACTTTTTTGCTCTCAGGTCGCCGAACGCGTGACCTCGCTGGCCATCGAAATTTATGGCGGCTACGGATTTACCAAAGATTACCCCGTGGAAAAATATTGGCGGGATTCGAAGATCGGCAAGATTTACGAAGGTACATCGAACATGCAGTTGGCAACGATTGCCAAGCTGGTGCTGGGCGGGAAGTAGAACCACCTGGCTTTCGTTGGCTCCCGGTACCTACCCTGCGCGCAAGGTTTAACTCTGACACAATTTGCCACTTTGCAAGTCACGCCCGTAACGCGGTACGGTTACCTATAATGTGCATGCGGTTGCATTTGATAGTTTAAAGCGACCCCGATCAATAGCCTCTAAGTTGTTTTGCAAGAACAAGTTGGCTGGATTACCTCAGTTGGTGCAGTAGCTGCATTTAAGAGAAATGCCCGCTGCTCTGGGGCCCTAGATTGGGGTGCCAGTTGATCAACCTGCTGCCACAAAATACAGTCGCCATAGCAAAGCCGAAGCACACCTTGCTGCCGTTTCTCGTGGTTCTGTTTCTGATCTCGTACGGACTCATGGCGATGCTCGTAGTCGAGCAGGGACGAACGATTGATTCCCAGCGCAACCTGATCCGGTCACTGTTTGACGACAGCGCCCAATTAAGCCATCTCAAAGGCAAGAACCTCCAGAAGCAGCGCGCCGAAGCCCAGGCCCAGGCTGAGGCGAATGCAAAATCCCAGGCGCATCACCCGTCAACCCAGGCACAAGCGGGAGACAACGCCGCGAGCAAGCACGGTAGCAGTAAGCTGAAGAAACAGGTTCCGCATAACCCGCCGGAAGATACTTCTGACCCGGTGGACCAGCGCAGGAACGTGTTTTTTATTTGATACGGGCCAGAAAAAGACCCTGATGAAGGTTCTGGCTGCGTTGCTGGTGGCGTTGTCTCTTCCGAGCATTCACTTTGCGCCCACTCCTGCACGAACTCCTGTGGCACGGGGTCCCGCGCCGCGGAAGACGCACAGCGGAGGAAAGTGGTACATGGCAGGAAACGGGCACGCCGTCTATTGCACTGGTCCAGTCATGATCATGTCCCAGCCTGACGGCGAATTGCAACGGGTGGCGACATTCTGTGAAGGCGAGAAGGCGATTGTGCCGCTGAAAGATTAGGGGTTCCAACCGCCGCTTATCCGGAGCTTCTGCTGGCAAGCTTGCTCCCCGTTTTCAGCCGCTGCGGCAGTTTTTCGTAGATTCCGCCGAAGCCCCCGTTGGAAAGAATAGCCACCACATCACCGGGCCGCAGTTCGGGGGCAATTAACGCCACAATCTCATCGGCGCCGGGCACAAGGCGCGCCTGCTTACCGCGCAACTTGATGTCCTCCGCGACCGCAGCCAGGTTCAGGCGCTCGCTTTCCGGAATGGTCTCTGACTTGAAGACGCCGGCAATTACGATTTCATCAGCGAGAGAAAGACTCTCCGCCAGTTCATGCTGGAAAACATTGCGGCGCAGGGTGTTTGAACGCGGTTCCAGAATCACCCACAAGCGGCACGAAGAATAGCGCGAGCGAAGCGAGCGCAGGGTCAGGGCAATCGCTGTGGGATGATGAGCAAAATCATCAATGATGGTGATGCCGTTGATCTCAGCTTTCACTTCGAGCCTACGCTTCACGCTCTGGAAGGTCTTCAAGGCTTTGGCAATCGTCTGTTTCGGGATCCCATAAGAACTGGCGAGGGCCGCGGCGGCGGTTGCGTTCCAAACGTTGTATTCGCCCGCGAGCGGAAACTCGAAATCCATCCATGCTTCGTGGTTGTGCAGCACCGACCACCCGGTATGGGTGGGAAGGGAATGCATACCGGTGATGCGCCAGTCTGACCCGATACCGGCGCCGTACTTCTCCACCGGGCAAAACGCCTTGGCCAAGCAGCGCTCAAGGCTCTCTCCGGTGTCAAATGCGACGATCCGGCCGCGCCGCGGCACCAGATTTACCAGGCGCTTAAATGCGGTTTCGACTGCCTCCAAGTCACGGTAGATATCGGCATGATCGAATTCGACCGAAGTAAGAATCACCGCGTCGGGAAAGTAGTGCATGAACTTCGGTCCCTTGTCGAAAAAAGCGGTGTCATACTCATCGCCTTCGAGGATGAAGTGGCTTCCGTCTCCGAGCTGAAAGCTGCTGCCGAAATTTTCGGCGATGCCGCCAATCAGGAACGAGGGCTCGAAACCCGCTTGAGAGAAAATCCACGCCAGCATTGAGGTCGTGGTGGTCTTGCCGTGCGTGCCGGCAACGACCAGCACCTCTTTGCCGACTAGGAACTCGTCGCGCAGAATCTGGGGCAGGGAGCAAAAAGGAATGCGTTGATCGAGTACGCACTCCAGCTCTACATTGCCTCTGGAAATGGCATTTCCGACAACGACCAGGTCGGGCCGAGGCTGGAGATTTTCTGCGGCAAACGGCTGGGCCACAGGAATTCCCAGAGACCCGAGGAAATCAGACATGGGAGGATAAACGGCCGCATCGGAACCTGTGACCCAAAAACCGCGCTGTTGCAGCATTCCGGCCAGCGACGCCATGGCAGTGCCGCAGACTCCGATCAGATGGATATGTTTAGAAGGCATGATTCCTCATGATTCGCGCGCTGCCCGTCGCGATACCGTCTGGCTGGTCGCAGGTTCAAGGATTCTAAGGGTCACTCCGCCGGAGCTGACCTCGAGCGCCGCATTGACGCCGATGGGAAGCGTAAGATTCCGCCGAGAAACGTGCCCGGAGGGCAAACCGAACGCGATAGGAACGCCGAGATCACCTACGATTCGCAGGATGATTTCTTCCAGCGCGTAACCCTGGTCACTATTCTGAACACAGTCCAACATCTCGCCGAACACCAGGCCGCGAACAGAGTCGAACTTTCCGGCCAGCTTGAGTTGCATGAGCATGCGGTCAATCTGGTAGGGCTTGGTGGCGACGTCTTCAATGAAGAGAATCGCGTCTTCTATCTGGGCCTCATAAGGCGTGCCCAGAGAGGCGGCCAGCATGGAAAGGCAGCCGCCATAGAGGACTCCTTCAGCTGAGCCTTCAACCAGTGGTTTGATATTCAAATCGGCCGATGCCAGTTCCCAGGCGGTGGTTCCGTTGAGCGCAGCGTTCCAGGAGGGAAGATCCACGCCGTCGCCGGAGGCGAAATCCTTGGCAACCATGGGGCCATGAAAGGTGACCAGGCCGGCCCGATTCGCAAACCAGGTAAGCAGCGTCGTGATGTCGCTGTAGCCTACGAAGATCTTGGGGTGGTCCATGATCACTTGCAGATTGACAGCCCGTAGAAGGTAATTGCTGCCATAGCCACCGCGCGCGCAAACGATGGCGCGCACATCATCGCGGCGAAACACCTCTTCAAGCTCCCTGGCCCGGCGCTCGACAGACCCGGCGAGATAGAGATCGTGCTCGAGAATCGAATCGAAATAGAAAGGGTGGTATCCCAGTTTGCGCAAAGCATCGCAGCCCTCCTGCAGCAACTCAGGTTTGACGATGCTGGCGGGCGCGATGATGCCGATGGTATCTCCGGCGCGAAGAGCGGGCGGTTTGACTAAAGAAGAGCGATGTGACGCCATCTGTTTCAATTCTACGGATTCGGGATGAAAAACTCCCCCCGGCATACGATCGCAGCCGGCCCGCGGAGGAAGAGCTCGCCCTTCCAGCGAACACCCTGCACACCCCCGGGTGTGTGAACGCGAAGGGGCGATTCCGCTTTTCCCGCCGAAATGGCGGCCACGGCGGCGGCGCAGGAACCGGTCCCGGAGGAGCGTGTTTCTCCGACGCCCCGCTCGAAGAAGCGGACTTCGATGTTAGACCGGTCGTTTATTTTGACGAACTCGACGTTAATGCCGTGCCTGAAATCGTGGCGCTTGCCAATTTCGGCCGCTGCAGACTGCCAGCCGGGAGCAAACTCGCTGACGAAGACGACAAAGTGCGGATTGCCAACCGCGACCGGGATACCATGAACCTCGCCAGAGGCCAACCTGACAGAGAAGGCCTCGCCGACCTGGGCATCGCCCATACCGGCCTCAAACTCGAATTCCCGGTCGCTGCGACCGGTCAGCGTACAGGTCTTGAGGCCTGCGCCGGTACTGATCACGAACTTTTCTCGCGGCCGTTCCATACAAAGATAAGCAGCAACGCAGCGGGTACCATTGCCGGAAATTTCGGCTTCCGAGCCATCGGCATTGAAGATGCGGGCACCAATATCGGCATCTTTCGCAGGAAAAAGCCACTCGACCCCGTCAGCGCCGACCCCGTCATGGCGATCACAAAGGGTCCGGGTAAGAGCAGCAAAGTCAGACGGGGCAGAGGTCCCCTCAAGGATCAGAAAGTCATTGCCGCAGGCGCTGGCTTTCACAAATGGAAGACAAGACATATGCTCGATTTGGCCGCATTTTAGCACCCAAAATTCAAAGGGCATCCCTTTCGCGGACGCGGGGTTAACCGGCGAGATTACCGTGGTTCGCGTGCGGCAGTGAGTCACCGTCCTATTGGTGGGGCCGGGTGCTTGAATGGGTCCAATAAATAGTCGCGGGCGGCTGGCCCAAAGTGCGAATAACAACCAAGGACGCAAGATTGGCTTTATCCACTTTGCGGGAAACCGGGTCGCCAGCGAAAGCGATCACGTAGTCCGCGTAGCCCGCAGGATTTGCCAGGGCGCGTTCCCATAAACCCTCCAGATCGTCCGGATGCTTCCACGGGCGATGATTCCCTTCGTTGATCACGCGGCGTAGCGGGATGCCCGCCCGTTCCAAAGCTCCGACATGATCTCCCAGGTACATCAGCAGAGTTGAATCGGGTGGCAACATTCGCAAGTTTGCCGCCAGAGTAGCTTCGAAGGGAAGACGCGTCTGAGAATTTGCGCGAGCCTCGGTGACGCACGCCGGCTGTGCATGCCAAACGAATCCATAGCTCAGGACCGTAGGTACCACGAACGTCCACATAACCGCGCTTGCAGCCCGCTTATACCTCACGACGGTCATCAAAAAGTTCGCGGTCACGGCGGTGAATACTGAGAACGCCGGGAGAAGCTCGATTCCGTAACGTAGGTTGTAAGAAGAAAGAGGCCACCACGAGGGAACGTAAATGGGGACGCCCCCGTAGGCCACTGACAACGCATAGAACGGCACTGGCACCCACAGGAGCAGGAGCGGCCACAAAGTTCGGTTGCGAAACAGGATAATGATCGTTCCTGCCAGTAAAAAGAGCAGCCACAGGCGGCCCCAATTTCCCGGCGCCATGTTCAGCTCGGCAGCTTTCAGGAAATAGCTGGCGGCTGTGGGCAGGTCTCCCGCCCCAGGATGGGTGATAGCTGAGCTGTTCTGCTCGATGGCCCTCGCGGAGTACGGGCCATTGGCAAATTCCAGGGGATTGCGATAGACAACCGCGTTGTAGCCGATCCACAACGCAGGCCCCGCAATGGCCAGCAGGATGAACCCGGCAAGACCGCGGCGTACTTCTGCGGGAGATTTGAGCTTCACGTATATCAATGGCAGTGCTGCCAACAAGATTGCTGCCAAGAGCCATCCGTCGTAACGAGTGAAACAGGCGGCGGCAAGACACAAACCACATTTTGTCAGTGGCGATAGTTTTCCCGCCAGAAGCTGGTCTCGGGATGGCATCGCGCGAACAGACTCCACGAAGAACACCAGGGTCCAGACGAACAACGCCAGATAAAGCGTTTCGGTCATAGCGGTGGTTTGGAGATAGATCAGATTTGGATTCGCCGCGTAGATTAAGGCAGCAAGCCATGCCGGACGCGAAGCCCTCGGCCCGTCAGTTGGCCTAAGCGAAACACGCACCAGACGGAATATCCCGATAACACTGATGATGTAGGCAGCCAGAGAAGGAACAGAGCCACCGACTCCGCTCTGCCACAAGCGGTCTGAAGCCACGAATGGAACCAGCAGCAAGTGGGGCAGGGGAAGCCATACGGTGCCGAGTTGCAGCAACCCCGGAGTGCGGGAATCAAGAACTCGGCGAGCGATGTTGATGTGGGCTATCGCGTCGCCATAGAGCAGGAGGCCGTTGTGCCGCAGGTAAACGAGAAACGAGATGCAGGAGACAAGAACCGAAAGCTGGCCAACGATGGTGGTTTCCACATCGCGGCCGCGTCTCACACGGGCGGTCATTGCAGGTGAGTCAATTCGCGGAAGACCTGAAAACGGGCTTCAATGTCATCCCGTTTCAGGTTTTGCAAGCGTCCGGTACCGAATTCCTCGACGGCAAATGAACCCATCACCCCGCCGTAAAACAATGCCCGTTTCAATACCTCGCGATTTAACTCCGCCTGCGAAGCGATGTACCCCATGAACCCGCCGGCAAACGAATCGCCGGCGCCCGTGGGGTCTTTCACTTCCTGAATGGGCAACGCAGGAGCGCGAAAGGGGTGGCGTCCGATACCGAACGCGGCTTCGCGGAAGAAGATGGTCGCGCCGTATTCGCCATGTTTGACTACGAGTGCTCGGGGCCCCATAGAGAGGACTTTATGAGCAGCCCGGGGCAGGTTGCTTTCGCGAGCCAGCATCTTCGTCTCCGTATCGTTGATCAGCAAAACGTCGACGAGCTTCAGGGTTTGCGCCAGCTCCTGCGGTGTGCGCTGTATCCAGTAATTCATAGTGTCGCAGCCGGTGAGCCGAACCTTGGCCATGGTTTGGCGGACGTGGGTTTGCAGCACGGGTTGAATGTTGCCCAGGAACAGGAAGTCCGTGTCCTGATATTCCTGGGGAATAACAGGCTGAAAGTTCTCAAAAACATTAAGGTCGGTGAAGTCAGTTTTAGCCTCGTTGAGATTATCAACGTAGGTCCCGCCCCAGCGAAATGTCTTGCCTGGCGCACGCTCGATGCCGCGCGTGTCTATGCCGCGTTTCCTGAAGATCGTTTCATCACTGGGAGCGAAGTCTTCCCCGACCACAGCGACGACGCGTACCTCGGTGAAGTAACTGGCGGCGAGGGCAAAATAGGTTGCCGATCCACCCAGGACGCTATCTGCTTTTCCCGACGGAGTGGCGATGGAGTCGAATGCGACTGAACCAACTGCAAGAATGCTCATCGTTTGGGTTTGCCTTGCAGGTATTTGTTGAGAATCAACTTCAGTTTTTTGCGGGTCGCGGCCGGAACCTTAGCGCGGTCGGTAAGGATGGCGTGAGCCAGAGCTGAGCCGCACTTGCAAGCTCGCGCCTTTGGCATGGCAGCGACGGCTTCACGCACCACTTTGCAGGCATTCTCCGCATTCTTAAGTAACACAGCGATGACCTGGTCCACGGTCACCGAGTCATGATGCGGATGCCAGCAGTCATAATCCGTGACCATGGCTACGGTGGCATAACACATCTCGGCTTCGCGGGCGAGTTTGGCCTCCTGCAAGTTGGTCATGCCGATCACGTCCATGCCCCAACTGCGATAGATGTTGGATTCGGCCTTGGTGGAGAACTGCGGGCCTTCCATGCATAAATACATCCCGCCGCGTTTGCCGGTCACGCCGGCTCTGGCGCATGCCGACTCAAGCACCTGGGAGAGTTCAGAGCAAACCGGGTCGGCGAAGGAGACGTGCGCGACAATGCCGTCGCCGAAGAAAGTGTCTACGCGGTGGCGCGTGCGGTCGAAAAACTGGTCAGGAATTACAAAGTCAAGCGGCTTGTGTTCTTGTTTAAGGGAACCAACTGCGGAGAGGGAAAGGATGCGCTCGACTCCGAGTTGTTTGAATCCGTAGATGTTGGCCCTGAAGTTGAGTTCGGTGGGCATGATGACATGACCGCGGCCGTGACGCGCGAGGAAGGCGACTTTGCGCCCTTCAAGGGTGCCTACCACATAGGCATCTGAAGGGTTGCCGAACGGGGTTCTTTGACGGATCCCACGCAAGCCTGTAAGCCCTGGCATGGAGTAGAGTCCACTGCCGCCGATGATGCCGATCTCGGCCATCTGCGGAAAACCTCTTGATTTTTGCGCCATGTGAAACGGACATTATACCGAACGCCGGCAGCGGGTATGGTTCGCGACCGTCGATTGGAAGGCTGCTTCGAAACAAACTCCTGGATTTGTGTATTGCGGCTCAAGGGAACTGCGTCTCCTCCAGCTCTGGAACCCTCCCCCACGTGTGAGCTACGTCACATTACCGTGTGATGACGCCTGCGGCTTCTGCCCTATCTCTGCGGCAGACTATAATTCAGCCAGACGGGGGAGGATTTGCCACCCCAGCAGGGCCACTAAACGAAATGCCAATACTTTGGTTGCGAGTTGCGCTGGGATGTTACGCCGTAGGCCTGCTTTACGCGCTGGTGGCGTTGACCCGCAGCAGCGACCTGCTGAACCGCGTCGCGCTTCACGCCGCGTATCTGGGCATGGTGTTTCACTTTGTTTCGCTGGCGGAAGACATACACATCTCCGGACAGATTACGCTGACCTCGATTCACAATGCCGAGTCAGTGCTGGGATTTCTGATCATGGTGGTGTTCATGATCGTGTACCTGGTCTATCAGACGACATCGCCCGGCATTATCGTTTTTCCCGTCGTATTTCTGCTGACGTTCGTGGCCGCGACGGGAGAGCAGCCTTTTCTCCTTACCACCCCGACCCTGCGAACGGGTTGGTTGTTTGCCCATATCGCGTTGATCTTTACCGGTTACGCCGCGCTGATTCTCAGTTTTGGCGCCAGCTTGCTGTATTTGATCCAGGAGAGGTCGCTGAAGTCGAAGAAGCCAGGCGGACTGCTTTCCCGTCTACCCGCGCTGGAAGTGATCGATGAAATCGGATTCCGCTCGCTGCTGCTGGGATTTCCCTTTATGACGCTGGGGCTGATTGCGGGGACGGTGGTGGCGCAGGCGACCTTTGGCCGGCTGGACCTGCTCGACCCGAAAATCTTGCTCTCGATCCTGATGTGGGCGGTGTATCTGATTTTGCTTTACACAAGGTGGACCGCGGGTTGGCGTGGCCGCCGCGCCGCGTATTTGGCTGCGGGCGCCTTTGCAGCCGCGGTCATCGCCTGGGCGGCCAATTATTTCAGCGCCATTCACAGGTTCGCACAATCATGAACTTTCAACTGATCGGCGTGAATCACAAGACTGCGCCGGTCGAAGTGCGTGAACGGCTGGCGATTGCGGAATCGCGGCTGCCTGAGGCGCTGCGGCGATTTACCCAGCACCCCGGAGTGGATGAAGGACTAATCCTGTGCACCTGCAATCGAGTTGAGCTGCTGGCACAGACGAAGAACGGCATCACAGATTTGCGCGGCTTCGTAGGCCAGTATTTTGGACTGGACACAAAAGTACTGGCGCCGCATTTCTACGAATACAGGGAAAAAGAGGCGATCCGCCACCTGTTTCGCGTGACTTCCAGCCTCGATTCCATGGTGGTCGGCGAACCGCAGATTCTGGGCCAGGTGAAAGAGGCGTACGCCACGGCTCGCGCTGTGGGAGCGGTACACGCGCAACTGGACCAATTGCTCACGCGGGCATTTGCAGTCGCCAAACGGGTGCGGACGGAAACCGCGGTGGGATCGTCCGCGGTGTCGGTGGCCTCGGTCGCGGTTGAGCTGGCAAAGAAGATTTTTGGATCGCTGAACGGGAAAAGCGTTTTTCTGGTTGGCGCGGGTAAAATGAGCGAACTGGCCGCCCGCCATTTGCTGGCGCACGGTGCAGCTTCAATCATTGTGGCGAACCGGACTTATGAGCGCGCGGAACGACTGGCGGCAAAGTTCGAAGGAACGGCGATCCGCCTCGAAGAGCTTTACAACACCTGCGACCGGGCGGATATCGTTATCACATCCACCGGCGCGCCGCACCCGATTTTCCGCCGCGAGCATGGAGAGCTTTTCCTCAGCCGGCGCAGAAACCGTCCCATGTTTTTCATTGACATCGCCGTGCCGCGCGACGTGGACGCGGAAATGAACAAGCTGGACGGAATTTTTGTCTATGACATTGACGATCTGCAACAGGCGGTTTCATCGCATGTGGCGGACAGGAAGAAAGAGGCGGAGCGGGCCGAGGCCATTATTGCGACCGAGGTTGAGCGGTTTCAGTCGAGGTTGCAGACGCTGGATGTCGTGCCCACGATCGTCTCGTTGCAGGACCATCTGGAAACCATCCGCCAAGCCGAGCTGGACCGGGTGCGTGGACGTTTGGGAGAGCTTTCGCCCGATCAGCAGCTTGCGGTAGAAACACTGACTCGAGGCATCGTGAACAAGATCATGCATACGCCCATCAGCGAGCTGAAAACTGCGGCGCGGGATTCAGGGGCGACGACGGTCATTGATGTGGTCCGCCGGTTGTTTAACTTAAGCGAGAAAAAGGAAGATGCAGGCGATGGAGGCCAGGGCTGATGGCCCATTTGCGCATTGGGTCACGCGGCTCGCAGCTCGCGCTCTGGCAGGCCCATCACATTTCAGCGCTCTTGCGCGAGCGCGGGCATGACGTTGAAATTGAGATCATTCATACCACCGGCGACAAAATCATTGATGTTCCATTGGCGAAGGTCGGCGCGAAGGGCATGTTCACCAAGGAAATCGAAGAAGCGCTGGCGGCGGGGCGCGTGGACCTTGCGGTACACAGTCTGAAAGACCTTCCGACCGAGCTTGCTTTTGGTTTTGAAATTGCTGCGGTTACTGAGCGGGAAAACGCGCGCGATGCGTTCTGTTCACGGAAGTACGCCAGCATTGAACAACTGCCGCAGAATGCGCGCGTCGGCACCAGCAGCCTGAGACGGCAGGCGCAAATCAAGGCGCTGCGGCCCGATCTCGACATTCATCCTCTGCGCGGCAACGTGGACACCCGGCTGCGCAAGCTGGAAGCCGGAGAGTACGACGCGGTGATTCTTGCGGCAGCCGGGTTGAACCGGCTGGGCAAGACACAGTTGATCAAGCAAATAATTCCGGCAGAGATCATGTGCCCAGCGGCAGGGCAAGGAGCGCTGGGAATTGAGATCCGAAGCGGAGACGGCAACGTCCGGCAACATATCGAATTCCTCGATGATGCGGCGGCGCGAAAGGCCACGGCCTGCGAACGGGCGCTGCTCAACAAGCTGGGCGGGGGCTGCCAGGTGCCGATCGGCGCGCATGCGGAAATACGCGGCAGCCGCCTGCATCTGGACGCGGTGGTGGCGCGACCGGACGGATCGGAGGTATTGCGCGAATCCCGCGATGGGGACGATCCGATCCGGTTGGGCGAAAGCGTAGGCGAGCTTCTGCTCCGGCGCGGCGGAGAAGCCATTCTCGAGGAAGTGTACGGGAAAGGAACTGCCGTGCCGCAACAACCGTGAAACGGCTGGCGGGGTTGATCATGTTCGTTCAGCAGCAGGAATCTTGTCATTGACCTAGATGAAACCTCGTTCGTCCTCGACAAAGCCGCTGGCTGGAACGCGAGTTCTCGTCGGCCGCGCCAAACATCAGGCCGGCTCGCTGTCTTCCGGCTTGCGCAAGCTCGGCGCTGAGGTGATCGAAATTCCCTTCATTGAGATTCGCAGGCCGCGATCCTACAAACCGTTGGATGATGCGATTAGAAAGTTAGCGGACTATGACTGGCTGATTCTGACCAGCGCGAACGGCGTGGATGCTTTGTGGGACCGGCTCCGCAAACTGGGAGCCGGCAAGCGCAGCTTGCGCCACTTGCAGATCGCGGCGATCGGTCCGGCCACACAAAAGGCGATTGAGAAACGCGGTTTGAGAGTCGAGGTGGTTCCGGAAGAATACATTGCGGAGGCAGTGGTCAAGAGCCTGCGCAGGAAAGCTGTGGGGAAACGGGTACTGCTGGCGCGGGCCAAGGTTGCGCGTGACGTGATACCAAAGGAGCTCCGGAGGCTCGGGGCGCAGGTGGATGTGGTTGAGGCCTACGAGACGGTCGCACCGAAGAGGTCTCGGGCAAAGCTGCGACAATTGCTGAAGACACAAGGGCCACGGCTGGGCGTGGTTACGTTTACAAGTTCGTCGGCGGCCAGGAATTTCGTTGCATTGTTGGGGAATCGCGAGGCGCGAGTTAGGAAGATGCTTGATGACGTCCACATTGCGTCCATTGGCCCGGTGACCTCGGCCACGCTTCGCGAATTGGGCTTGCCGGTCCACATCGAGGCCCGGAACTTCACGATTCCGGGATTGATTGAAGCGATTGCGAAGGGAACTATTCGTTGAGCGAGCAGCCGCACTCGGCGGGCGGGGCGTGTGCTTTTAAGAAGTCCGCAGCGCGCTTGTAAGCATCAATCTGATTTTCGACCCGCGCGAAGCCGTGCCCTTCATTTTCGTACATCTTGTATTCCACAACTCCGCCACGCTTCTTGATGGCATCCACAACCTGTTGCGATTCTTCGTGCGGGCAGCGCGGGTCGTGGCCTCCCGCGAGCAGAAGCAAGGGCGCCTTGATCTGATCCACAAAGAAAATTGGCGAACGGTCGTGGAAAAGAGCTTCGTTCTTCTTAGGGTCGCCCATCGTGGCAAGATCTGACTGCTGCAAGACCGGATCTTCGTTTTCAATTTCAGTAAACCAATTGACAAACGGGACAATGGGCACGCCGGCGGCCCAGACATCGGGGGCCTTGGTGACACCCATCATGGTCATGTAGCCGCCATAGCTACCGCCGACGAGGGCGATTTTCCTGGGATCTACAAACCCGGTTTGCCTGACGAAATCGGCGGCGGCAATCACGTCCTGCAAATCCCCTCCGCCCATGTCGAAAAGATTCGCCTGCTGAAACTCCTTGCCGTAGCCGGTCGAGCCGCGATAATTCGGCGCGATGACCATGTATCCCGCGTTGACCATGTGCTGGATGAAGCGATTGAAGGAATTGACCGTCTGGGAAGTGGGTCCGCCATGAACATACACAATGGCGGCGTTTTGGCCGTTGCGCACCATATTGTAAGGGACATAGACGAATGCGGAAATCGTCCACTTGCCGTCTTTGCTGGGATAGTGGACCAGGAATGGCTCGACCATGTCCTGCGAATCCGTGCCCGCGATCAGTGAATGTGTGACCTGGTGCGATTTCCCGGTAGCAACCGTGTAAACCCACAGGTCGCCTGGCGAAGTGGGGCCGTTGTGGTAGTAGAGCAAGCGTGAGCCGTCTTTGGTGAAAGGATCGTGCCCGGCAGGCTCATTCAGGCCCTGGGGCAGAGGCAGAGCAATTGTCTTTGATGTTGTGAGATTGTGAAGGTAGATGCCGGTGTTGCCATCCACATTGGCGGTCCAGATGACTGACTTGCCGTCGGGAGAAAAATTGCCAGCGTGGATTTCCCATTTATCTTTGGTGAGCCAGGAAATTTGCTTGGCGGCAATGTCGAGCAGGCCCGCGTTTTCATAACCGTTGCCGGAATTTGCCGTGATGAGAAGTTTCCTTCCATCGGGCGAAAAATCGTCGGCGCGGAAAAGATGCTCGCCCTGGTGAGGTGTCAGCAACGTGCTTTGGCCGGTCGAGACTTCGGCAACAAAGATGTTTGAGTCAGTCCCCTTGGCCTGATCCTGCGTATAGGCGATCCATTTGCCATCATGCGACCAAATGGGGTGGCTGTTCAGCTTGTCCTCAGGAGTTGCGCTAGTGAGGTGTTGCACGGTCCGCATCAACGTGTCATAGACGTCAATTTCGTAAACCGAAGAAGTTTTTGGCTTCACTGTATAGGCGAGATAGCGGGCGTCAGCGGACCAGGTGGGAGATTCTTCCGCGATCTCGCGGGTATTGGTCAAGTTCACTAGCCGACCGGTACGCGGAGAGACCAGAAAGATGTCCCACTGCTCGTCGCCGTCGTAGTCGGACATATAGGCAATCCATTTTCCATCGGGAGACCAGGTGATGCCCGTCTGCCGCTGATCGCTGACGGTAAGCTGAGTGGGCCAGCCGCCAGCCGAAGAGACAAGCCAGATATTATTTCGTCCGCTGATGTTGGTGACGAAGGCGATAGTCTTTCCGTCGGGCGACCAGGCGGGGCGGCCGACTTGCCGGGTCATGTAAAGGCGCTCGATGGTAAGGTTCTGCTGGTTCTGTTCGACATGGGCATTGGACTGGCTGGTGATCTGCTTCGGATCGGTGATTGCCTTGGGCAAAGGCAGAGTCTGGGTCGTCGCGAGCGTGCTCATGAAGAAGAAAATAGCAGAGGACATGAGAGTGCGCATGGGAGTAAGTGAAGAAAAGGAAAGTTTAACAGAGGGCTGCTCGGGGGGGCTGCTGGCACGGCTAAAGTTGAGGGCGGCGTTTACCCTGAGTTCTGTTTCTGTGCTCATATGGCCCGTGATTCTTAACTGAATAGAATGATGCTTTCGGAACTCCGGTTTCGCGCGCAATCTCGGGAATTGTCCTGCCTTTTAAAGCTAGCGAAAGCGCGTCTAGAATACGTTTTTCACCAAGCTGCTCTAGCAGGCTGCGGAAAAAGTCATACTGGCCCGGTTCAGGGAAAGCATTCGCACGCCTGCATCGGGACAGCGGAATTCCTGAACTTGTGACTACTCCCAGAAGATTCGCCAAAAGCTAGTCCGCCGAGATTCGTAAGTTGCTATGAGAACTGAATATTTCGGTTGCCCAGGCGCACTACTTCTCAGCAGGCAGACGCCGAGTCCAAAGCGGGCTGCAACCTTGCTGGAATCTGGCCATGTTGCCAGTCGTTGAGCGGACTCAGGCAGGTGCGCCGGATCGGACGTTTCGTAAACAACGTCATTGATCCACCCGGAGGGAAAGCGCATGTCCTGCTTGCATACCTTTTCCCGAAACGTGTTTCTACCCATTCTTTCCAGTTTCGACAGATGTGCTGCCTGACGGACCTGAAGAAAAGCTGTTGCAACTGCGTCGGCGGCAGCATCCTCCTGATCGGATGCAGCCGTGGGTACCACGATAAGGAAGATGAGAAGAGCCGAAAAGATCAGCTTCGCCATACTGATTCGGATCGATCGTCCACGAAGGCACATTGTGACACAAGCTTCCTCCAAAATAACAATCGAGGTACCAGAAAACTCTCTTGTTTCCACAGCGCAAGCTGATAAGAAGAAGGCATGCGCGGAAAAGACGAGCAACAGTTGGATGTGTTTAGCTACGTAAGCCCAGAGCAGCGCGTGCCCCAAGACCACCCCTTGCGTCTTCTTCGTGTCATGACCGATGAGGCATTGAGAGAACTGCAACCACGATTCCACAAGCTGTATGCGAAAACCGGGCGGCCGTCGATCGCGCCAGAGAAGTTGTTGCGGGACTCGAGAGAATCTAAAGTCGCGGAGTCCATTTTTCCGCAGCCTGCTAGACCAACCCAATTTACTTGTTTAGACATTATCCACTCTCCAATCGCGTTGCCCGCGATCCCTAAACCGCGCCTCTATGAATTTCTACCGTGCTCCAGGTTTTGTCGGCGGCGTGGCAGATGTTTTCGAGCAGACATTCGGCACATTTTGGGCGGCGGGCAATACACAGCTTGCGTCCGTGCCAAATGATCTGATGAGAGAACAAAATCCATTTTTCCTGCGGGATGACTTTCATCAGGTCCTGCTCGATTTTCGGTGCGTCGGCATTCTTCGTTAGTTCCAGACGCCGCGAGATGCGGGTGACGTGGGTATCCACGACCAGGCCGAGGGCTTTCTTGAACCAGGTTCCCAGGACCACGTTGGCGGTTTTCCTGGCCACGCCCGGGAGGGTAAGCAGGTCGTCCATGTCGCAGGGAACCTGTCCGCCAAAGTCTGCGACAATTTTTTTCGCTGCGCCGACGACTGACTTTGACTTGTTGCGGAAAAACCCGGTAGAGCGGATATCCGGTTCGAGCTGTTCGGGTGTGAGGGCGGCGAAGTCTTCGACGGTGGGATATTTCCTGAATAATTCCGGCGTTACGCGATTGACATTCACATCGGTGGATTGGGCCGAAAGAATGGTCGCGACCAGAAGTTCCCAGGCGCTGCGATGAGTGAGGGCGCAGATGACATCGGGATAGAGCTGGTCGAGGCGCTTGAGAATTTCTGAAATGCGGCCCGGGGCCACGGGGTTGTAGCCTCGGGTGATCGCGCCCGGCGCCTTCGGTTTTACCGACGGACGATTGCGAGTTGGCCGCGACTTCGCGGGCAAGGGCGCCCCCGCCACACGGGCTTTTTCGTGGCGTCCGGTTTTGGCGGGTTGGCGGGGGACGATTCCGCGGACCATCGAGCTTGATTCTCTTCTGGAGGGTCAATGGTAGCAGAAGGCACCACAGGTTCGGGGATGACCAGCGGTGTAATTGACGTGTCCGGGCAGTCCCCGGTAGTCTGAGTGCAGATCCATTAAGCAAAAATTCTGGAAATCGCCTTTGGCTGTGAAATCCATCCAACTCGGGCAGGTCTGGCGTAAAGAGGACACGGGGCAGGATTATCTCGTGACTAAGGTTTACAGCGAGGTGTTCTCGCAGTACGCGGTGCTGCGTCCCGCCGAGGTAACGGCGCCGGATGCTCCGACCGTGCGCGTCAAGGTAAAGAAGACAGCCGAGGGGGCATCGCTCCCGGGATTCGCGTTTACCCAGGAAGGCTCATTCTAGTCATCGCGGATCAAACTTGGCAGAGGCGCTCACCGTCTGCGTGCCGATTCTGTGTCCTTACGAAAATCTCTAATGAGTGAAAAAATACTTGCGGTAGTCTTCGTATTCATCAAATCAGTGATTGCAGCGACCGGTTATGGCGGCGTGGGCGTCCTGATGGCGATTGAATCGGCTTGCATACCGCTGCCCTCCGAGCTGATCATGCCGTTTGCCGGATATCTGGTGTATGAGGGGAGGTTTTCTCTGTTCTGGGTGGCGACGGCGGGCGCCATTGGGTGCAATCTGGGTTCGCTGGTGGCGTACGAGATCGGATATTATGGCAGCCGCCCGCTAGTGGAAAAATATGGCCGCTGGATCTTGCTCAGCGAGCGCGAGCTGTTGTGGGCCGAAAGATTCTTTTTGCGCTGGGGATATCTTGCGGTATTCATTGCCCGTTTGTTGCCGGTGATTCGGACATTTATTGCTTTGCCTGCCGGGATTGCGCGGATGCCGCGGGGCAGGTTCCATGCCTATACCTTTTTCGGTTCATGGCCGTGGTGTTTTGGCCTGGCCTGGCTGGGCATGAAGCTGGGCGAGAACTGGCGCGAGCTGGGCAAGTATTTCCATCAGATGGATGCGGTAATCGTGGTGGTGTTGGTGATTGGGATTGTCTGGTTCGCGTGGTCACACTGGCAGAACCGGATGAGGGTTGAGCCTTAGCTTTCGATGTTCACCGCAGGAGAGCAGCTATGAGGCATTGGATTTGTGGGTTCCTGACGCTGTTGATTCTCGTTTGTGCCGGATTTGCGCAGTCCGTGCCGTCTTCCGGGAAGCCTTACGCCATCGAGTACTACTACAAGGTGAAGTGGGGCCATGCCGACGAATTTCTGCGGCTGTTCAAGAAGAACCATTATCCATTGCTAAAGAAGGAAGCTGAGATGGGCCGGATTCTGAAAGTATGGATGGACCAGCCGCGTTTTCATACGACGGAGGACGGGCGATGGGATTACCGGGTGACGATTATCTTTAAGAATGCAGCGACCATGGACGAGCCGTTCGACGAAGATGCTCTGAAGAAACAATTGTTTCCGGACCAGGAAACGTATCAGCGAGAAGAGCAGCGGCGGTTTGAAATCCTGGACGCGCACTGGGATTTGCCGGTAAAGATGGCGGATTTGGAAGGCAAGTAAGACTCTCACCGCGACGCGGGCGGTTCCAATCGATGGCGCGAACGCCCGTTTAAGCTGGCTGCTCTCGCTCTCCACGCCGATTGGTTGCAAATTTCGTTCGGAATACGAGAACATACCTGTTTGCCTTAATCCCAAAATTTTCTTAAGAAAGTGTGGCCGAAAATGGCTGGTGCGCGGAAGCACGCGGTAACCGAAACGATTCAGCGTTCGGAGAGAGAAATCCAGGTTCCCAAAGGGAAGCTCGGGGTCATGATTCCGGGCATGGGGGCCGTGGCAACGACTTTTGTCGCGGGCGTAGAAGCGGTGCGCAGAGGATTGGCCAAGCCGATTGGATCGGTGACGCAGATGGCGACCATACGGCTGGGCAAGCGCACCGATGCGCGCTCGCCTAAGGTCAAGGAATTTGTGCCGCTGGCCGGGCTCAACGATCTAGTGTTCACCGGGTGGGACATTTTTGAAGATGACATGTACACGGCCGCCTCGAAGGCCGGTGTCCTGGAACGCGACCTGCTTGATAAAGTGAAGCCGTTTCTTTCTTCGATCAAGCCGCGCAAGGCGGTGTTTGACCACAATTACGTTAAGAATCTCGACGGGCCGAATATCAAGAAAGGCAAGAGCAAGATGGACCTGGCGGAGCAGGTGCGTGCCGATATCCGCGAGTTCAAGAAGACGTCGCGGGCGACGCGGCTGATTACCATCTGGTGCGGTTCAACCGAAGTTTTCCTGCAGCCGACCGCGGCACACCAAAGCGTGAAGGCTTTTGAAAAGGCATTGACACAGAACGACGAGGCGATTGCGCCTTCGATGATTTATGCCTATGCGTCGCTGATGGAAGGCATACCGTTCGCGAATGGCGCGCCGAACCTTACGGTGGACATTCCGGCGATGCTGGAACTATCGCGGAAGAACGAGGCGCCGATCTGCGGCAAGGACTTCAAGACCGGACAAACGCTGATCAAGACCATTCTTGCGCCCGGATTCAAGGCGCGAATGATCGGGCTGAACGGCTGGTTCTCGACCAATATTTTAGGCAACCGCGATGGGGAAGTGCTCGACGATCCGGGCTCGTTCAAGACCAAGGAAGAGTCCAAGCTCTCGGTGCTCGAGCATATTTTGCAGCCCGAGCTTTATCCCGAGCTTTACGGCAGTTTTACTCACAAGGTGAGGATTAACTATTACCCTCCGCGCGGGGACAACAAAGAAGGTTGGGACAATATAGATGTATTCGGGTGGCTGGGCTACCCGATGCAAATCAAGGTGGATTTTCTGTGCCGGGATTCGATTCTGGCGGCGCCGATTGTCCTTGATCTGGTGCTCTTTCTCGATTTAGCGCAGCGGACGCCGGAGCTGCGCGGCATCGGCATTCAGGAGTGGTTGAGTTTCTACTTCAAGTCGCCGATGACGGTGCCCGGGCTTTATCCGGAGCACGATTTGTTCATTCAACTGATGAAGCTGAAAAACACGCTGCGGCATCTGAAGGGCGAAGAGTTGATCACACACTTAGGGTTGGAGTACTACGACTGAGGTGTGATTCTTTCCCATGTCTGGCAACAAACGGCGAGACACGGGGCACCCGCGCGGTTATTTTGTGATCTTGGCGAAATCTTCGGTGACGTACAGCTGGCCTTTCTTTTCTGCGACACCGATGCCGACCGAATCCATGTCGACGTCGAGAATATTGGCGCGGTGCTGTGCCGACTTCATAAATCCTTCATGAATGGCTGCCGCGTTCTCTCCGGCGTCAACATTTTCCGAAAGCCAAACGAAGTGAACGCCGCCGGCCTTGGCGCGGGCAATCAGGTTCGGCTCGCCGGGGAGTTGATGGGAGATAGCGTCGTGCTCAGCCATGACTTTCGCGTGGTGCAGGGCGGCCTCGGCGAGGGCGTCATTCCATTTCAATGCAGGCAAACTGTTGGCCTCGCGTTCATGATTGAGGGCGAGGAAGAGTTCGCGTGGCGCGGATGTGGGGGATTGCTGGGCGAAGGCAAGGGATACGAACGTGATGAGGAGTGGTGTAATTCGCCTCGGTGGGGTGAGCATCATTGCGTTTTGGGTTTCGGAAACCTCAGGCGCTGAAGCGCGTGATCGTTGACTATGCTGTTATCGGCACGGCTTAAGCCGTGCCCTTCCACGGTGCTCTCGGTCTTTCGGAACCTCAGCAGGCAGCCAGTTTTCAATCGAGTCCCAATTCTTTCCATTTCTTGTCGACTACCGCCTTGGTCTTTTCGTCCATCAAAATCTCGTCGGGCCAGGGGCGGGTGAAGCCTTCACTCGCCCATTTTCGCGTGGCGTCGATGCCCATCTTTGAGCCGTAATTTGGAAGGCGTGCGGCGTGGTCAAGCGAATCCACGGGCCCAAGCATGAACTGAATGTCGCGCTCGGGATCAATATGGTTGAGCGCTTTCAGGGTGACCTCGGCGGGGTCCTGCACATTGACGTCTTCATCCACCACGATAATGCACTTGGTAAACATCGCCTGCCCCAGCGACCAAATGGCGTTCATGACTTTGCGCGCCTGGCCGGGATAAGACTTCCGGATGGAAACCAGCATTAAGTTGTGGAACACTCCCTCGATGGGCAGATTGATATCCACGAGTTCGGGGATCGTCAGCTTCATCAGCGGCAAGAAAATGCGTTCGACGGCTTTGCCCATCCAGGCATCTTCCATAGGAGGTTTGCCGACGATCGTGGTCGAGTAGATCGGGTCTTTGCGATGAGTGATGCAGCTCACGTGGAAGACCGGATATAGGTCTTCCAGCGAATAAAATCCGGTGTGGTCGCCGAAGGGGCCTTCCGGGCGCAGCTCATCGAGATGGACGTGACCTTCGAGGACGATTTCGGAAGACGCCGGAACCTCGAGATCAACGGTTTCGCATTTGACGAGTTCGACAGGTTTTTGCCGCAAGAATCCGGCGATCAAGTATTCTTCGACGTCCGGGGGCGCGGGAACGATTGCGGAGAATGTAATTGCGGGTTCGGTGCCGATAGCGACTGCGACCTCCATTGTGCCGGCGGGACGATCTCCCTCGGCGAGGACGGAGCCGCCGGAGGAGCGGGCCATGATGTCCACAGCTGCGGAAGCTTGGCGAGCGTCGCTCGCAAGAACAGCCGAGGGCGGCTGTTCCCACGTGGACTGTGCAGATCGGCGCAGCATCTCGCGATAGTGTTCGGCGCCGATTTTCTGGCGTTGCCAGTGCATGCCGGCGGTGCGCTCATCATAAATCTGCATGCGGTATATGCCGACATTGCGCTTTCCGCTCCTGGGATCGCGAGTAACAATACAGGGCAGAGTGATGAAGCGGCCGGCATCTTTTGGCCAGCACTGCAGGATGGGGAAATCGAGAAGAGAGAAGCCATCCTTTTTGATGACTTCCTTGCAGGGCCCGGTGGAGACTGTTTTGGGGAAGAACTTGCCCATTTCGGCGAGCATCGGCAGCATCTTGACTTTGTCGATGAAGCCCTGCGGCGACTTGACATCCATGAACTCACGGATGCGAGCGGCAATCTCATCGAGCGATTTGACTTCGAGCGCGAGCTTCATGCGCCGCTCGGAGCCGAACTGATTGATCAACACCTGCGCTCCCGCATGGCCCTTGACATTTTGAAAAAGCAGCGCCGCCCCCCCGGGAGCAGGGGAACGTCCCTTGCTGACGCGGTCGGTGATTTCGGTGATTTCAAGAATGGGATCAACCTCGGCGCGGATTTTCTTTAATTCGCCGGCGCGCTCGAGGGCTGCGATCCACTGCCGCAAATCGTCGTAGGCCAAGGTTTCCCCGGTTGTGAAACGCGATTATAAAGCACGGGCAGCGCGTGGCCCTCTGCATCGAGAAGCGCGGCGGAATAAAATTCAACCATGCGCGCGATGGCGCTCGACCAACCTGGACCTGCGGAGAATTCCCCCCTTCTGCTCAGGGACGTGGCGAGGCCGGAGCCGGGAACCAACGAGATTCTGGTTCGGGTGAGTTGCTGCGGGGTCTGCCATACCGATCTGCATACTGTGGAAGGCGAGTTGAACCTGCCGAAGCTGCCGGTCATCCCGGGCCACCAGATCGTCGGAGTTGTTGACGCTCTCGGTGCGGGCGCGAGCCGGTTCAAGGCAGGAGATCGGGTAGGGATTCCGTGGCTTAACTGGACCTGCGGAGAGTGTCAATACTGCCGGCGTGGCCGGGAGAACCTGTGCGAAAAGGCGAAGTTCACGGGATATCAGGTCGATGGCGGATATGCGGAGTTCGCCGTCGTCAATGAAAATTACGCGTACCCGATTGCCAAGATTTTTTCGGAGGAAAGCGCTGCGCCGCTGCTGTGCGCGGGCATTATTGGATATCGCTCCTACCGGAAGACGGGTCTTGGCGAGGGCGAGAGGTTAGGGCTTTATGGGTTTGGAGCTTCGGCGCATATCGTTTTGCAACTGGCGCGGCATCAGGGCAGAGAAGTATATGTGTTCACACGGGCGCGGGAGCACCGCGAACTGGCAGCCAGGCTAGGAGCGGCGTGGGTAGGGAGCGCGGAGGATTCGCCCCCGGGGCTGCTGGATGCGGCGATCATTTTTGCTCCGGCGGGCGCGCTTGTCCCGCAGGCTTTGAGAGTGTTGCGCAAAGCCGGGACGCTGGTGCTCGCGGGAATCACGATGAGCGCGATTCCGCAGCTGGATTATTCCTTGCTTTATGAGGAGCGCGTGATTCGCAGCGTGGCGAACAGCACGCGGGAGGACGCCGGAGAATTCCTGCACTTGGCGGCAGCGATTCCGCTCAACACCGAAGTCGAAGTGTTCGCCCTGGAACGGGCCAATGAGGCGCTGCAAGCCTTGAAAAGCAGCCGGATCAAAGGGGCGGCGGCGGTGCTGCGAGTCAGCCGGTGAGGGCTTAGCGAAGGGGATAAGGGAGTGCTACCGCAGAACCTGGTTTGTTAGAGTCTGGTTTGTCAGAGACCGGTTAGTCAGAAGCTGGTTCACCGCAAGTTGGCTGATCCCATCAGCGGGTTGTCGCCGCTGTTGCTCACCAGGATCAACGCGGTGGTCGCAACGCCAGATGGGTTGAAACTTCCCATGGACAGCGCGATCGCGCAGTTGCCCCCATCTCCGTTCGGCACGCCATTGATGTTCGCCACGAAGCCGCTGACGGTGTAAGTGTATGCGTGACCGATGACGGGGCCGCCGTGACCGTCGCAACTGCTGCACGTCAGAAATGTCGCGGATCCCTTGCCATTGAAGCTGATGGTTCCGGTGATGATCTGGACCGTGGGCAGGTTAAAGCAGACCTTGCCGGTTCCGCTCTGGACGTTGGCGCAGGTTTGGGTGCTAGTTGTAGAAGACTGAATCAATTGGAAGTTATAGGTTCCGTTCAAGCTGGCAGCCGATGTGGCAGAAGCAGGCGCCATGGCCAGCAGCATAAATAAGGCGGCGATCAAGAACTTTTTCATTCAGATATCTCCTGGATTGAACTTTAGTCCCTGTGCGATTCCCGTTTCGGACATGGGCAGGATAGGGAATCGGTACATGTCCGGCCAGCAAAATCGCCAAAACTGGCAATCACTGGTGACAGCAGACAGGTTACCGGCAGGGCACGCTCTTTCGCCTGGAGAGCTGAGTTCTGTGCCTTCATTTTCAATCACTTACCTTCCATACGATGCAGCAAAGAACCGCTAAACCTCTATTTTGCTCACTTCATTGGGTTATGCGTGTCGCTGCTATGAGCCCTGAGTAGGATCAGCATAGAGAAATAGAGAAACAGGTGAAGGTCAATCGGGGGTGAACAGCGAAGGCGAGGGTTTGCTGTGAAATCCCCTTGGTTTTGTAACCTCAAGCAGGCAGAAAGTGGAGAGCGAGACGACATGCATAAGCCAGTAAAGTACGCCGAGAAGGCGGTCACGGTAGCCGCGACCGGGATTTGGACTATTTTCGACCGCCTTAACCGGATTAAGCCGAATCCGTCCCCTACCCCCAAGTGGTCAGACAAGCCACTTCTGAAGTCTTACGAGAAATCGAAGCCGCCACTGGGTTGGCCGCGCTCGACAGACTCGCTCTGCCCGCGATGTGTGCCTGAGATTCGCCAGCGAATTCTGGATGGCGAACTTCCAGTCGAGGTGCTGAACCAAGAAAAAGTCGGTGAGGTCAAAGCGCAGATCGTGGAGCGCGATGGCAAGATTCTGATGGTGAAGGATTGCCCCATCCATGGCCACTTTGAAGATGTAATGTCGGTAGACACAGATTTTTCGAGGCATCTCGAAGAGGTTTTCCCGGGCCGCGACATTCGCGCGCACAACGATGAAAAGCTGCACCATCATGGTTCGAGCACGGTGAAGTACGGCCGCGGCTCGGTACTGACCATTGACCTGACCAACCGCTGCAACATGATGTGCGATCCCTGCTTCATGGATGCCAACCAGGTCGGCTTTGTGCATGAACTGAGCTGGGAAGACATCAAGACCATGCTCGACAACGCGATCACGATCAAGCCGCGGCGGCAGATGTCGGTGCAGTTTTCGGGCGGCGAGCCGACGCTCTCACCGTACTTCCTGGATGCGGTCCGCTATGCCCGCAAGGTGGGGTACAACTCGGTGCAGGCGGCGACGAACGGAATTGAGTTCGCCAAGAGTTTTGAGTTTGCGCAGCAGGCGGCGGAAGCGGGATTGCGCTATGCCTATCTGCAATTTGACGGCATTGGCAATGCTGCCAACGCTCACCGGAAGGTGGGCAATCTTTTCGACGTAAAGCTGAAAGCCATTGACAATCTGCATCGCGCCGGAGTGGAGATCGTTCCGGTCATCACCATTGTGAACGGGATCAACAACGAGCAGGTGGGGCGCATCATTCAGTTTGCGCTGGATAACCCGAAAAAGATTGGCTTCCTTTCATTCCAGCCGGTTTCATTCACCGGCCGCGATGAGGCCATCACAGACGAACGTCGCGTTGCGCAGCGCTACACGCTTTCGCACCTGGCCCACGACGTCAAGAACCAGACAGGTTTGGGCGAGCCCTCGCGCGACTGGTTTCCCATTTCCTTCATGGGGACTTTTTCCGACTGGGCTGATTTGATGCACGCACAGGATGCCAATAATAACTGGGGCCAGCTTTCCTGCGGATGCCATCCCAACTGCGGCACCGGCATGGCGGTGATGATTGACAAGGAGACGAAAGAATCGGTTCCGGTGACTGCGTTCCTGCACGGCGATCAGCTGGCAAAAGATATCGCCAAAGTGAACGATGCCGCGCGCGGAAAATTTCTTACCGCATTTGGCATGGCGCTATGCCTGATGAAGAATTACGATCCGTTCAAGTCGCCGACGCACTTCAAGATGATTGATCTGCTGCGGAAGTTCGACAAGAACTACAACGTGACCGGAACGAACTACGGCAAGGTCGGTCCCGAGCGGACGATTGATGACGTCATGAAACGCCGTCAGGACCGGTGGAACTTCTTGTTTATTGCCGGCATGTGGTTTCAGGATTTGTTCAACTACGATTTCCGGCGGACCGAGCAGTGCATCATCCCTTACGCCACGCAGGAGGGCGAGATTTCTTTCTGCGCCTATAACACCGGCGTGGGCTGGCGCAACATCATTGAGAAGATGCACATGACGGCCACGCTGACCAAGTGGTACGAGGAGCACGGACGGCATGAGATCTTTGCCGGCGGCAAGAATGTGAAGATGGAAACCACGGAGCATTCGCTGGTGCTGCGCGAAGGAATTGTGACCGAGGAAGAGCAGCACGATCTGGACAAGCTGGGCATCGCCAAGAACGCGCGCGAAGAGAAGATTCGGGCAAGGGATGCGAAGTTGAAGTCGGAGTCGCGTGGTCCGAAGAAAGACGCCGCCGCGTACAATGCCCGCATGGCTGCGCTGTATCGGGAAGTCGTGCTGAAAGAGAAGCCAGTGCAGTCGGAGAATGGATTTATTCCGCTGGGAGCGCTGGTAAAGCCTGACGCAAGCCAGATTCATGCGCCGGAGCCGCAGGTGGCGGAGCCGGTCGCGGGGGATTAGCTCCCCGCCGTCGACAATCAGCTATCCGTAAGCAAAGAGGGCCGCCGTAAGGCGGCCCGTTTTGCATCGCCCCAGACTTTCCACCCTTGATCGGCTGCTGCGCCCTTCGCATCAACATAACATCGCGGATGATGGGTATGCTGCAGAATTTACACTTTTGTGCAAAACGGTGCACCTTGACAGATTATGTCGTTCAGCCTAACATTCTGCAGGTTTTAGATTACTCCCCGCTGCTCCCAGCCGGGTTCGTTGTTTCATGACTATCCGACAAATCTTTCCAAAGGAAAACTACGCGAGGACCTAAGAAATGAAACTGTGCCGAATGCTCGGAATCGCGCTTGTGGTTCTGCTGGCTTGGGGCGGGCTTGCCCAGGCGCAAACTTGGACAACCCTGACCAATCAACCCACTGTTACGACCGACACCTCCCTCCTTCTGACGGATGGCACGGTGATGATGCACCAATACAACAGCAACAACTGGTGGCGGCTGACCCCGGACAACACCGGCAGCTACATCAACGGAACCTGGACCCAGCTGGCCTCCATGGACTCCGCCTATAAACCGCTGTATTTTGCCTCTGCCGTGCTGGCCGACGGTAACGTCATTGTCGAGGGCGGCGAGTATAACAACCTCTCGCAGGACGAAACCAACAAGGGCGCATTCTACAACTCTGCGACAAATAGCTGGATGGACGTGAATCCTCCGACCGGCTGGAGCGAGATTGGCGATTCTCCGGGAATCGTGCTGCCGAACGGAACCTTCATGATCGGGCAGAACGAAACCAGGAATTCGGCGCTGTTGACGGAATCGAGCCTGACGTGGGCGATCCTGTCGAACAACGGCAAGGCGGACAACTTCGAAGAAGAAGGCTGGGCCATGCTTCCGGACCAGACTGTCGTGACGGTTGACACTCAGGACAACCTTAACGCAGAGAAGTATGTCTGGCAGGCCAAAAAGTGGATCAACGCGGGCAACACGATTGTGCAGCTGCAGGACCCGGGCTCGGAAGAAACCGGCCCCGAAATCCTGCTGCCGAACGGTACCGTCGTTGCTTTTGGCGCCAACGCTTCAGGCGCGGGACGGACTTCCGTCTATACGCCTCCGCCGGTGAAGAGCCAGCCCGGAAGCTGGGCAGCCGGACCGAGCATGCCTGGCAAGAATGATATGGCAGATGCTCCTGCGGCGATTTTGCCGGATGGCAACGTTCTGGTTGACACCAGCCCGGGAATTTTCAGCTCCCCGGTCAGCTTCTATGAGTACGATGGAACGCAGTTCAATACGGTTCCTTCGCCTACGAAAGATGGCTCAACCTCATACCAGGGACGCATGCTGGTGCTCCCGACGGGGCAGATTTTCTTCACCGTGGCCGACGGCACGACCAAGACCGTGTCTGTCTACACTCCGAACGGCTCGGCTAACCCGGCGTGGGCTCCGACCATTACCCACGTTGCGACGACTCTAACTCACGGCAAGACCTTCGGCATTGGTGGAACTCAATTCAACGGCGTGTCGATGGGCGCAGCCTACGGCGATGACGCGACGATGAACACCAATTATCCGCTGGTTCGGATCACCAACAACGCAACCGGACACATTTTCTACTGCAAGACCCACAACCACAGCACGATGGCCGTGGCGACGGGAACGGCGAGCGTTTCCACCCACTTTGATGTGCCCGCCACCATTGAAACTGGCGCCAGCACGATCGAAGTTGTGGCGAACGGAATTGCGTCCGGAGCAGTGAACGTAACCGTGAACTAATGGAACGTGAGTAGCTGGAAGATCTACGGGCCACTCTTAGTTTTGTTCTGTGGAGGAGTGGCCTTATTTGTTTGTGAAGTGCTGGGTCTGGGAGAGCTAATGCGATCTCTGATTTCATGCGCCGATGTTGGCGCTACCGGTAATCTGCTCGCCGCTTGTGGGGAGAATCTATGAAGCTGGCCTCGTGGTGGTGTTGTTGCGCAGCGGCGGTAATGCTGGGAGTCTGTGTGGCGTGGGGAGTTGCAGCAGCCTCGGGGCCAAGCCCAATCGTGGTCACCTATGACGACGTGCCGCCACCATTGCCGGGGAAACTCATGACCGTCTATAGCGTGCAAAGCGACGGCTCGTTGGTCCCAAAAGAAAGTGTACCAACCAGCGGCTTTGGCGTCGGCGGGGGTTACTTCGGAGAGAACCGAATTGCCGTGCTGAACAGCGGAAGTCAGCAATGCGTTTACGTAGCCGAAGGCCGGACCAGCGACATCGTTGGAATATTCATAAGCAACGGCCAGATTGCCAGCCAAACCTATGGTTCGGCGACAGACACCGGGCTCAGTAACGGCATTGGCCTGGCCATGAATTCTCAGTATTTATATGTAAGCTTCTCCGACGACAGCGCCATCGGAACGTTTGCGGTGGAGGCGGATTGCAGTCTCACATTCATAGGGGACACCGCGGCGCTGGGGCTGAAGGGCGGAATCATTGACGGCATGCACATCGGTGGAAACATCATGGTTGTGACCTACGGCGACGGCTCAATCGAATCGTTCGACATTTCCGGAGGCACTCCGGTATCGAATGGTGATGAGCAGTACTCAACCGCGTCGAGCAAGGGCAACACCTATCCGACCGGTGTGGACATCACACAAGACAGCCATTATGCGATTTTCGGTGACACATCCACATCCACGACCATCGAAGTGTCCGATATTTCGTCGGGGAAATTGACGCCCACGGTGGTTTATCATCCCGGCACTTCGATCAACTCCAGTAATGTTATGCTCAGCCCGGATGAAACGCTGCTGTACATCAGCAACAGCCAGGGCGATAGCATCACAGCGGCTTTTTTCGACAAGACTTCTGGAGCGATAACAACCGGCTGCACTTCTGCCGGACTCAAGGGATACGTTACAGCCTGGTCTTACGTTGCAGGCCTGGCGCTGGCGGGCACGACGGGAACCGGTGGAACCGTGTACGTGGCCGAGTTCGGGGCGCCGTCCTCGATTGGAATCGTTAACGTGAGCTCATCGGCAGGGAAGTGCACGCTGACCGAGGCGGCAAGCTCACCTCAGAGCGATCCTAATAGTAACTCGTTGCTGTCCATTGGAGCGTTTCCTTCTCGCACGTTCTAGGGGTTACGATTGGTTCGGCTTGCGGTGCACTAATCTGTTGAGGAGTGAGGAGTTGTCCATGCACTCAGTGTGCAGATACTTGTTAGCGGCAGTGGTATGCGGGTTTGCCTTTTTAAGCTCGCTGGCACAGTGTCCAGCCCGGCCGAATACGGGCACCGTCGTTCAGAATCCGTTGAACGTTTCTTCGAGCAACGGGGTACTAAACGCCGGATTGACGATGCAGTATTCGGTGGATAGCTCCGGCTACAACCATTATTGCTATCTTTACCAGACTTCGACCGGACAGGTTGAAGCTCCAACTCTGCGAGTGAACCAAGGGGACGTGTTGAACCTGTCGATCACCGATGCCATCACGGGGGACCCAGACCAATCACAAAAGATGAACATGCCGTCCTCCAACGTAGTTTGCGGATCAGGGGGAACGGCGACGCTCAGCTCGACCAACGTTCACTTCCACGGCATGAATGTTTCCCCCAATTGCCATTCCGATGATGTGCTGACGACTCTGATTCAGCCGGGTTCGCCGGCATTTCCATACCACATTCAGATTCCCAGCGATGAACCTCCGGGACTTTACTGGTACCATCCGCATGTGCACGGGTTCACCGAATTTCAGGTGAATGGCGGGGCCGCAGGCGCGCTGATTGTCGAAGGAATGGACAAGGTTCGGCCGGAAGTTGCGGGTCTGACCGAACGGGTGTTTGTTATTCGTCAGCAGTTCCTGGTTCCCTGGGTGCCGGGTCCTTATCAGTTGACGATCAATTATGAGCCCGCGATTTATCCCCTGGAGGCGAATCCGATTATCCAAATGAACCCGGGCGAGAAGCAGTTCTGGCGAGTGGCGAATGCGACCCTGCAGGACTTTATGCCGTTGCAGGTGCTGGTCAATGGTCAGCCAGAGCAATTGGAGTTGATCGCCGTGGATGGTTACCCTCTTGCTCAGCCGCGTCTCGAAACCACGATTCTGGTGCCGCCAGCCGGGCGGGCGGAGTTCATTGTGACGGCGCCGGCGGAGGGGCAAGACGGTAAATTCCGCACGCAAGCTTATAGCACGGGCCCGACGGGAAATCCCGACACGTTGCAGGAACTCGCCGCGATCCAGGTCACAGGTAACAAACCGGAGCAAAAAACCAGCCCTCGCACCGGCGCGCCAGGAATCTCATTGGACCACCTGAAGTTCAGCGACCTGGCAAGACAGACGGCGACCACGCAGAGGAAACTTTACTTTTCCGAGGAATTTGGCGGGACCAACGGGCCGATTCAGTTCTACATTACGGTGGACGGACAACCGCAAAAGGTGTTCGATCCGAACGAAAAACCGGCCATCACGACCAAGGTGGGAGCGGTGGAAGACTGGACGATTGAAAACCGCGCCCTGGAAACGCACGACTTTCACATCCACCAGATCCACTTCATGATGCTGGAGGTGGATGGAAAGCCGGTCACTAACGACATGCGGGATTCGGTGGAGATTCCGTATTGGGACGGGCCGGGGCATCCGTACCACAGCGTCAAGGTACGGATGGATTTCCGCGACCCGACGATTGCGGGGACATTTGTGTACCACTGCCATATCCTGCTGCACGAGGACCTCGGCATGATGCACAAGATTCAGGTTGAGCCGTAGGCATTCGCTGCTATTCACAGCAGAGGGAGTTTTCCTGGACATGAGAAACAGAATCCTGCTCGTTCTCAGTGGAGTAATCTTGCTGGCCGGAGCGTACCTGGCCGGCGTTCGAAAGGCGACGGTCGCTCACGCGCAGGAGCCGGCTGCGTATCCCCGCCAGCCGATGCAGGGCAGCGTGCCCAAGTCGTATGGCCGCCTGGTCGCGGCCATCCCGGACCGCATTGGAACCGGCGTGATTTTCGAGGATGAGCAGGGAACGATCCGGTTCGTGAGCATAAACGGCATGAAAGAGGGCGAGCTTGCCCGCTACGATAAAACCCCGACTCGGGGCGGCATTCCGCGGTCGTATGGCCATCTCGTTGCCGCTGTGGTGAACGGGGAAGGAACCGGCCTGGTTTTTGAAGACAGCGCGGGCGCCATTCGATTTGTCACCATCACCGGGGTGGTCGAGGGAGAATTAACCCGCGAATAAGACTTGAATCTCCAGACGCTCGTTTGCCCAGGCAGGGCCATTTTGCGAAAATCGAAAACCGGGCGGAGTGGTTTATACATCCTATCTTCGTTGTTTTTCATGCGCTGGGGGAGGAGATTGAAAATGAAACCCCTGTCCAGATCAGGTTTGTTGGTCGCGGTTGTAATCCTGCCGAGTCTGCTGTGGGCCCAGCGTGAAGCGTCCTCGGCGGCTGAGGCCCGTCTGCAAAAAGAGGTGCGGCACGAACTGGTGATGCTGCCCTACCTTACCGTCTTTGACAATCTCGCCTACAAAGTCGAAGGCTACAACGTGACGTTGCTTGGCCAGGTTGTGAATCCAGTGCTCAAGTCCGACGCCAAGAAAGTGGTCAGGAAAATTGAAGGCGTCGAAAACGTGGACAACCAGATTGAAGTGCTTCCGCTGTCGCCGGTGGATGAGAGGCTGCGCCGCCGATTATACCGGGCGATCTACGGTTACGAGCCCCTGCAGCGCTACGCCATGCCGGTTCCGAAGCCGATTCGCATTATCGTGAAGGGCGGGCACGTCACGCTTGAAGGCGTGGTGGACAGCGAGGCGGACAAGAACCTGGTGAACCTGCGGGCGAACGGGGTGAGCGGGGTATTCTCCGTCACAAATAATCTTGTCGTAGAAAAGTCGTGAACGCCCTACTCCTGTAGTCGCGCCCTTTCCCTGAACCACTGCCAGGAAGTAACATAAGTTCTTCCACCTTTCCTCGGGAGAACTGCCATGTACCGTCTGAAGCTGCTGGTCGCGGTTGCATTTGTGCTGCTGCTCAAGAGTCCAGCGACGTCTCAAAACAAATCGGAGAGAGAACACAATCCAGGTGAGCAGCAGGCTAGCGAGCAGGAATCGGCGACTCCACAGGAAGAAGCCAATGAAGACCCCCATTTCCGAGGCATGCAGTACCGCCTGATCGGTCCTTTCCGCGGCGGCCGGTCTTTGACCGCTTCCGGGGTTCCGGGCGATCCCAATACATATTATTTCGGCGCGACCGGAGGTGGAGTGTGGAAGTCGACCGATGGTGCCATGACCTGGTTGCCTGTTTTCGACAAGCAGCCAGTTTCGGCGATCGGCAGCCTGGCCGTGGCGCCATCGGATCCGAATATCGTTTACGTCGGAACGGGCGAAGCGTGTATTCGCGGAAACATCTCGCATGGCGACGGAGTTTATAAAACGGTGGATGGAGGCAAGACCTGGAAGAACATGGGTCTGCGCGACTCGCGGGCGATTGGCAAGGTCATTATTGATCCCAACAATGCTGATGTTGTTTTTGTGGCGGCGCTTGGGCATCCGTTTGGCCCCAATACAGAGCGCGGCATCTTCCGCACGCGCGACGGGGGCAAGACGTGGGACAAAGTTCTTTTCAAAGACGAGAACACGGGCGGGATTGACATCGCGTTCGATCCCCGCAATTCCCACATCCTGTTTGCGTCTTTATGGGAGGCGCGGCGAACGCCGTGGAGCCTTTCGAGCGGCGGGCCGGGCAGCGGCTTGTACCGCTCGAATGACGGCGGCACTTCGTGGAAAGAGCTTACCGGACATGGTCTGCCCAAAGGTCCATACGGCCGCATCGGGGTGGCGGTCGGGGCGAACTCGGACCGGGTCTATGCATTGATTGAAGCGAAAGATGGCGGGCTTTACCGCTCGAACGATGGCGGCGAAAACTGGGAATTCGTGAACGGCAACCGCGCCTACTGGCAGCGGGCGTGGTACTACATGCACATTATTGCCGATCCTCAGAATTCGAATACGGTTTACATCGCCAACGTCGAATTCTACCGGTCAACTGATGGCGGGCACACGTTCAATAAAGTCAAGGTACCCCATGGCGACAATCATGGCATGTGGATTGACCCGAGGAATCCCCGGCGGATGATTGTTTCGAATGACGGCGGGGTCACGGTAAGCGTTGACGGAGGAAAGAACTGGAGCCAGCAATACAATCAGCCGACCGCGCAGTTCTACCACGTCACGACCGATACGCGCACGCCGTATTACGTTTACGGTTCGCAACAGGACAACAGCTCGGTGGCAATCGCCAGCCGCGCCGACGAAGGGCGCATTGGCCGCCCCGATTGGTACCAGGTGGGCGGCGGTGAGGCGGGGTATATCGCGCCGTATCCGCCTGATCCTCTGATCATCTACGCGGGAGATTATGAGGGGCTGATTACTCGTTATGACAAACGCACAGGCCAGCTCAGGAACATTGCGGAGAATCCGGAATTAAGTGATGGCGGCGGAGCGGCGAATCTTCGGCACCGCTTCCAATGGACCGCGCCCATCCTGATTTCCCCCCACGACCCGAACACTCTTTATCACGCGGGCGAAAAGTTGTTCCGGACGACCGATGGGGGCGGCCACTGGGAAGCGATCAGCCCCGACCTGACGCGCAACGACAAGAGCAAGCAACAGGTTTCGGGAGGCCCGATTGATAAAGACGACTCCGGCACAGAATATTACGACACGATTTTTGCCCTTGCCGAGTCGCCGCTGCAGAAGGGTGTGATCTGGGCCGGTACCGATGATGGATTGATTCATGTTACGCGCGACGATGGCAAAACCTGGACCAACATTACTCCAAAGGATTTGCCGGAATGGAGCCGCATCAGCCAGATTGACGCCTCGCCGCACGATGCGGGAACGGCTTACGTGGCGGTGGACCGGCACCAGATGGATGATCTGCATCCGTGGATTTACAAGACCAGCGATTACGGGAAAAGCTGGGCGAAGATCACCAAGGGAATTCCGGACAATACATTTGTTCGGGCCGTTCGCGAAGATCCCAAGAAGCGCGGGCTGCTTTTTGCCGGAACCGAGACTGGAGTGTTCGTTTCTTTCAACGACGGAGCTGACTGGCGTTCCCTTCAGCTCAATCTGCCGACAGCCCCGGTGCACGATTTAGTCATTAAAAACGACGATCTGGTGCTCGCGACACACGGGCGGTCGTTCTGGATTCTCGACGATATCTCCCCACTGAGGCAATACAGCGGGCAGATTGACGCGCAGGATTTGCACCTTTACACGCCCGCCGTCGCGTTGCGAATTCAGAAGGCATCCGACGATGAAGCTGGAGGCGAGGACGAAGACATGCACAAGCCCGCCCTGGCGGGAAAGAATCCGCCGACGGGGGCGGTGATTTACTACTTCCTGAAACACAAACCCATGGGTGAGGCGACGATTGAAATTCTCGATGCCTCGGGAAGCGTGGTACGCAAGTATTCCAGCAGCAAGAAACTGGACCTCGATGAGCCGCTTGATCCAGATGATAAGAAACCGGAGAAAGAAATCAAAGTGGAAGCGGGCTTAAACCGCTTCGTCTGGGATTTGCGCTACCGGGGCGCCAGCCGGGTACCTGATTACTATTTGTGGGAATACAAAGACGGCCTCCATGGGCCGCTGGCCTTGCCAGGCAAGTATCAGATTCGGCTTACCGTCGATGGTAAAACTGAAACTGCGCCACTTGAAGTGAAACTTGATCCGCGGGTGAATACCTCGCAGGCGGACTTGCAAAAGCAGTTCGACCTGCTGATGCAGATTCGCGACGAACTGAGCCGGGTCTATGACGCGGTCAACCAGATCCAGGACGTGCGCGAGCAAGTGGATGGACTGAAGAAGCGGCTGGCGAAAAACTCGAGCACCAAATCAGTGCTCACGGCGGCCGACGGCCTGAATGGGAAGCTGGTTTCAGTGCGCGATGAACTTTCACAGATGAAAATTACCTCGAACGAAAGTTCGCTGGCTTATCCGCAACGTGTGGATAGCAAACTGGCGTTTCTGGCGATGGTGGTAGGCGAGGGAAGCGATTCCGCTCCTACCGAGTCGCAATATGAAGTTTTCGAGCGGCTGAAAAAGCAAGCCGACGACTTACTGGCGCAATGGACCGAAGTGCAGAAGACGAATCTGGCAGACTTTCAAAAGATGGTGGCTGAACAAAACATTCAGGCCATCGTGGTGCCGGAAGCCGGGCATTCGGGAGGCAGCGAAGGGACGCGGTAAGATTGCAGTTTAAGCATCCCGGCCAAGGCAGAGCCACAGCGGGACTTCGCCCACAGCAAGTCCGCGGCGGATGGTTCTGACCCACCTAAGTTCAGTGTAGCAATTTGGAATGGGCGATTGCGCCACATGCGCGGGATTTATATCCGGCGTGATGTCATGCGGTTAGTTGCAAGGGTGTAGTTTTGCGGTATTGACAAGGCAGCCAGCAACGCCGGTGGGCGCACCCATCTAAGATCCCCTCCCGGCCTCCGTTACACCACCCTCCACCCTCCTACCCTCCCCGTTCGTGCCACGACTATGGCACGTAAGTGGATTGCACTTCGAAGCCGACTTAAGTACTTTGACAGCATTGGCCTCCCCTAAGGTGCAAACGCACTTGCAGGGGGTGAATTATGAAGTTAGTTCATCTATGCTACGCGGCGCTGGGAATTGCGGTGGCCCGCTGGATTTTCAGGCGGCAGCCGGTGCCAGTGGCTGATCCGGTTACTCGTTTTCGCTCTTCTGGCCTGTTGTAAGGACTGAGTTTTCCAAGGGGGCGCGCGGAGCCCTGTTGCGTTGCCGCTTTGTCCCGTGCGCCCGCGGTTTTTCCTTCCGTTCCTTCCTACCCGTCCTTTCCTGAAGTGCTACGACTAAGGTTTGGCTGCAGAGGACCTTTCTTTCCGCGGTTGTAGTTACAATTTTTGTCAAGGCCGAGTTTTGCATCGGCGCCTGAATTTCAATGATCCGCAAGCTGCAGTTCGGCGGGGCTTTGGCGTTGCTGGCGGCGTGCCTGCCGCTGGGGGCGGCCGCCCAATCCGATGGCGATACCCCGTTGGGCGATGTGGCGCGTTCGCTGCGCAAGAGCAAGGAAGCCGCGGTCCAGCCGGTGATTGACAACGACAACTTCTCGAAAATGATGGCGGAAGCCGAAGCCCAGCGGCTCAAAGGCCAGCCGGTGTTTTCGATTGATACGCCGCGGCAGGCCTTCGAAATGAAATCTCCGGATGGGACTTGCAGCTTGTCGTTCAGCGCGAACGCTACTGCGCTATTGACCTCGCCTTACGTTCCGCAGGACCTTCCGCCGAGCGAATTGCCGAAGCTGGATGGGCCGGCCACGATCGAAAACGGGACGCTGCAGATTTCTGTGTTCAATGGCACGGCCTGGGACCTGAGAGAAATTACGGTGGGGCTGACGATCGTGCAGGACGGCGCAAATCGTGGCCGTTACGGCACGGCTAAGCTGTTGCCTGCGGCCGAAACGGAGCGTACCCCGGAGGCGAAGCGCGCCGATGTGACCCTGCTTTATCATCTAAAGGGAGTCGCCGCGCCATCCGCGACTGCGGTTTTCAGTGAACCGCTCGGCGGCGGCCCGGCGCCCGGGCAGGAGTGGCATTGGGCCATCGTGCAAGCGCAGGGACTCCCGCCCAAGCCGGTACGAGAGAGCGCTGCTTCCTCAAATCAGTAGACGCTGCGTACTTCTTCGACCCGCCCGCTCGTGATGCTGCGATAGGCGGCGTCGAGAACTTCCTGGTTCTTCCAGCCTTCCTCTCCGGGGATGGGAAAAGCCTGCTTGCCTTCGACCGCGGCAGCGAATGACTCCACCTGGCGAGTGTAGGCCAACTGATTGGAGACGGTTTCGGTTTCGAGGGTGTTGCCGCGCCGGAGCTCGATCTGGATGGGCCTTTCGACATTGAGCGCATCGTCGGCGCGAAGCACGCCATCTTCTCCCACCAGCTCGAGCGGTGTCCGGTAGTCTGCGCGGAAAGAGACCGCCACCGAAGCCAGCGTGCCGTGCGAGAGTTCGAGGACCAGTGTTGCCGCAGATTCGACGTCGCCGGAGATCTCATCCGAGGCGGAGCGGGCGCTGACGCGAATGACCTCATCCTGCAGGATGAAACGAAGGGAGTCAATGCAGTGGACGCCAACATCGGCGATGGGGCCGCCGCCGGCGATGACTGCGTCGTTTATCCAGGAGCGGGCGTGGCTGTGCTTGGCCTGAAAAGAAAATTCCGCGCGAGCGAAAATGGGCTTGCCTATGTCTCCCGCGGCCACGCGCTCGCGCAACCGGCGAGTGCTTTCCTCGAAGCGGAAGACTTGGGCGACACCGAGAAGAACGTTGGCATTGCGCGCCGCGTCGATCATCTGGCGGCATTGGCCGGCATCGATGGCCATCGGCTTTTCGCATAAGACGGGCTTGCCGCATTGGACTGCGAAAAGAACGTCCTTCAGATGGCAAGAGTTGGGTGTGGCAACGAAGATGGCGTCAACTTGCGGAGAGCGGCAGAGGGCTTCGGCGGAATCGAAGGCGAGAAGAATGTTGTATTGCTTGGCGGATCCCCGGGCCTTGTCTATGTCGCGGCGCGAAAGTGCGGTTACGCGGCAGTTTTGCGCCAGAGCGAAGCCGGGCATGAGGCGCTTGACCGCATGCAGACCGAAGCCGAGAATGCCGAAGTTGATCATGGATACAGCCTGCTCAGCCTCCGCGATGATCTGCTAGACTGAGAGGCTGAGAATGGCGCGTTGCCCAAAGCAATCCAACTGGGAATATAAAGGATCACATGGGCTGGCTACAGAATAAATTCGAAAAGAATTTTCTGATTACTACGGTAGATTATGTCTTTAACTGGGCGCGGAAGTCGGCGGTGTGGCCGATGACGTTCGGGCTGGCGTGCTGCGCCATTGAGATGATTGCTTCTTCAACGGCGCGTTTTGATATTGCGCGTTTCGGCTCGGAGGTGTTTCGTCCCAGCCCGCGCCAGTCAGACCTGATGATTGTGGCGGGTACGGTGACGTTGAAGATGGCGCCGGTGGTGAAGCGTATTTATGACCAGATGCCCGATCCGAAATGGGTGATTTCGATGGGCGCCTGCTCGTCGGTGGGCGGCCCGTTCAACACCTATGCTGTGCTGCAAGGCGTGGATAAGATTGTTCCCACGGATGTTTATGTGATTGGCTGTCCGCCGCGGCCAGAAAATCTCTTTTACGCGCTGCTCAAGCTGCAGGACAAAATTGATCAGATGTCGCTGGCCAAGAAGCCGACGGAAGTGCGGCTCGATCCCAATATGGTGGAGAACTTCAAGCGGCAGGTCATGATCGCGCAGACCTTGCAGCCGAAATAGCGATTCGGCTGCGCGCTCTTTCCTGGAATTCATGCCGGGTTTCGTCAAGATCGCAAATGAAGCGGAACTTCCTGCGGCCAACATGGCCAAAGAGTTTCCTTGCGGCGGAAACGTCATCTGCGTGGCGAATGTGAATGGAACCATCAGCGCGATGGATAATGTTTGTCTGCACCGGGGAGGGCCGCTCGGGCAGGGCGTCATCGAAGGCAACAAACTGGTCTGCCCGTGGCACGGCTGGCAATGGGACCCCAAGACCGGCGAGGCCGGGAACAATCCTGCGGCGAAGATTCAGATTTATCCGATCAAGATTGAAAATGGCGATGTGATGGTCGAAATCATTGGGTCCTGAATCCCGGTCTAGATGTTTTCTTGCTCCAATCGAAGGATCGCGACGGTCGCTACGAAAATAAGAAAAGCAGATCCAGATTTGGGACAACACCGTCGAATTTTGGGAACGCCAGGCGATCATCCGGCCTCGGGGCCGTTTTCCACATTGCTTGTTTCCCGCCAAAGCGAGAAAATGGAGGACACGCGCCAAAACTTTCCCAGCGGAGCTTCATGGCTTTTCCGTCCATGTCTCGTCCGGATGACTTTGAGGACCCCGCGGCCCCTCACGCCCCCCTTCGGGCAGTACGAAACACCCCAGCGTTAAGTGAGATCGCGCGCAAGCTGGCGGCTCACGATGCCGGGGCCTCCACCGCGCAACTCGCGCTTGATCTGGTGCTTAACGAGATCGCAGAGCAGGCATGCGTTCTGACTCAATCAAGCGGTGCGGCAGTATTCCTGGCCCGGGGAGATCAAATCGTGTGCCGCGCCAGCGCCGGGCCCACAGCCCCTGATCTTGGCATGCGTTTAAATAAAAGCAGCGGTTTGTCGGGCGACTGTTTCCAATCCCGGCAATGGCAATGCTGTGAGGATGCTTATACCGATCCCCGGGTGGATGGCGAGGTCTGCCGGAATCTCAATATTCGCTCCGTGCTGGTCTACCCGGTGCTCAGGTTGCGGACTCCCCAACACGAAGAGACGCTCGGCGTGATCGAACTGTTCTCCCCTCTGGCCAACGCCTTCGACGAATCAGATCTCCGCGCTGTTCAACATCTTGCCCATCTGGTGGTGGAGAACGTGGACCTTGCGACCGAAGCGGAAACAACTCCGGCCGAGAAAGCCGAAGAGCAAGATGGCGAAGCGGACTTTCTGGCTTCATTCAGAGAGAGCGATTCTGAGCCGCGCTGGGGCGGCTATTGGACCCTGATGCTGACAGCCGGCGTGATCGTCCTGGCTGTGACGGTAGGATGGATGATCGGGCGGGCGAGTTGGCACAGGGCAAGGGAAATTCATCAAGCTGCGCCGTCAGCCATGGCGAGCGAGCAAAAACCGGCGCCTACGGCTGCCGAAGCGCCTGCGCCACAGGCTCCGGATCCTCCAATTGTCCAGGAGCCGACCCATAAGGTGGCTGCGCAGAAGGAGGGACGTTCGGAGCGTCCCAAGGCCGACCCGGACGGACTGGTGGTGTACAAAGAGGGCAAGATTGTGTTTCGCAGCTCTCCTGCCGACGCAGAGAAGGTTGTGGCAGCGGGGGCGAGCGCAAGCCCTCCGGTTGAGATCTCGCCCAATATCGCCGACGGCTACCTGACCCGGCGAATCGAGCCCGACTATCCGGAACAAGCGCGGACTGAACAAATTCAGGGACCGGTGGTGATGGATGTCATGGTCAATTCAAGTGGCGTGGTCAAGGAGCTAAAACTGGTGAGCGGCGATCCGATTCTGGCGGCAGCGGCCAGCGACGCAGTCCGCCAGTGGCGCTTCAAGACTTTCTTCAGGAACGGCCAGCCCTCAGAGTTTCAAACCCGCATTACTGTGGATTTCAGGTTACCGTAGGCGTACGACAGTAGGGAACCTTGTGAGATTTCTCGCCCGCTGGTGAAAACGCGGGGAATGACGCCAACCCTGGGGTAGTGAGCCGGGAACTCTCCCACTACCGCGCCGGCCAGTGGTTTTGCGAACTGCCGCAAATCTCGTACAATCAGAGTCACAGTCTGCATGGGGTGCGCTGTTTCGAGACTGCGGTTCCTACGGATTCTAACTTCTTGTTCACGACTTCTTATGCCACTAGAAGTGTCGTCGCGACGATAGCGGACAGGTTCCAATCTGCCTCCCCCGGGTTCGTGCGCAGATGCTCTGCCTTTGCGCGGGGAGCAAGCCCATGTTCCTGAAATTTTTTGGACTGCGCGAGCAGCCTTTTGGAGTGACTCCCGATCCCCGGTTCCTGTATTTGAGCGCGGCGCACCGGGAAGCACTGGCATCCCTGTACTACGGGATCGAGGCCAACCGGGGATTCCTCGGGCTGGTGGCGAAACCGGGGATGGGAAAGACCACCATCCTGTTTCACCTGCTGGAAAAGTTCCGCAGTTCGGCGCGGACCGCGTTCCTGTTCCAGACCCAGTGCGATTCTCGCGAGTTTATGCGGTTCCTGCTGGGCGAGCTGGGCTATGAAGGGGAAAGCCAGGACTTCGTCAAGCTGCACGAAGAGTTCAACAAGCGGCTGCTCCAGGAAGCACGCGCGGGAAACCGGTTTATCGTAGTCATTGACGAGGCGCAGAACCTGCAGTCTTCGGTGCTGGAAACGGTGCGGCTGCTCTCCGACTTTGAGACGACCCGGGCCAAGCTCATGCACATTATTCTCTCCGGGCAGCCGGAGTTGGCCAACAAACTGGCCAGCCCCGGCCTCTCGCAGTTGCGGCAGCGGATCTCCATTGTTCACGGGTTGGAGCCGCTTTCGGAGTGGGAAGTGAAGAGCTATATCGAGCACCGGCTGCAAGTGGCCGGCTACACCGGCGAAGCTCTGTTCACGCCGGATTCTTTTGAAGCGATCGCGCATTTCACCGAGGGCATTCCCCGCAACGTGAACAACTTCTGCTTCAATGCGCTGTCGCTGGCATGCGCGCTGCGGAAGCAAACGGTGGATTCCGAGGTGGTGCAGGAAGTCATTGCGGACCTTGATATTTCCAAGCTGGTTTCTTCCACCGCGAGCGCGGTCAGTGTTGACATGCCATATGCGGGCGAAAGGAATATTCCAGCTGCCTCAGGGTTCGCAAGCGATAATGGAAGAAGTCACCGGAAGTTGGCGGTCCCGGCGGCGGAAAGCCTGACCCCCGCAGAGGCCAAGGCTTATATGCAACAGGTGGTGATGAAGTTGAAGGCGCTGCAACAATCCCATGACAAGCGGGAAGGCGGACGTCAAGAGCCAAACGACGGGGGCCAGCCGAATTCAAAATGAAGGCGCCGGCAGGTGGAAGTTTCCTTACTGAGTCGAATGCCAGGGAGCGAGTATGAGTAAGAATTACGAGCTGTTGCGAAATCTCGGTAAGGAGCAGGAACTGCTGAAGAATCTACCCGCCGACGGCAGCCAGGCACACGCCATGCCCCCAGCCACGGGAACACCGGCCTTGACTTCCAACCTCGCCCAACCCGGTCTTGAGCAGATCAATGCCCTGGTGCAGCAGGTCTTTCTGGCGTCTGGCGCGGATGCGCCCCGGGCCGTGGTTTTGGCCAGCACCGAAGCGGGCACGGGCTGTACCTGGGTTACGGCGCATGTGGCGGAGATGCTGGCGAGCCGGGTCGCCGGCGGAGTTTGCGTGATTGACGGCAATCTGCGCGACCCTGCTTTGCACCAGCAATTTGGCGTGGAGAATAACATCGGGCTCTCCAATGCGCTGCTGCAACTGGAGCCGATTCGCACTTTTGCGCGCCCGCTTTCCTTGTCCAACTTGTCAATTATCAGCAGCGGCTCTGCGACAGCCGCTGCGCAATCCCTGATCACTTCTGATCGCATGCGGCTGAGGATCAATGAGCTGCGCTCTGAGTTTGACTTCATTCTGATTGACACCTGCGCCCTGAACGTAGGCAACGATGCGATCGGCCTCGGCAGCTTTTCCGACGGCGTGCTGATGGTGCTCAAGGCGAACGCTTCGCGCAAGGAGAGCGCGCGGCAGGCGATACAGGACCTGCAAGGAGGCAAGGCCAAGGTCCTGGGGGTGGTGCTGAATCAGCGGAGCTTCCCCATTCCCAACAATCTCTACAAGAAATTCTAGCTCGCCAGCGTCTGGTTTAACCGCGAAGCAGGGTTGGCGGCCGCGATTTCTTTGGCGGAAACCGGCTGCACTTTCTTCTCGCCATTGCCCGATTTTGGCCCGCCTGAAGTATCGCCATTAAGGCTATAGGCGTAGAGCACGACCTCGACCCGCTTGGAGACGCCGAGCTTATCGAAGATCCGAAACAGATAATTCTTCACGGTGTGCTCGGTCAAAGTGAGGCGTTGAGCGATTTCGCGATTGGATAGACCCTCGGCCACGCAGCGCACCACTTCCTGTTCGCGGCGCGAAAGTTGAGCCGCACCTTTGGTGTCCATCGGCCGCAAAGGCACAGTCTCTCCAAGCGCTTCCAGCAAATATTGAAGTTCCCGGCTGTTTGCCCAGATCTGCCCCTGGCTCACGCAATAAATGCATTTCGCCAAGAGAGTCAAGGATTCGGAGCGGCTGAATATGCCGCGCACACCGGCGCGGAAAGCTTCGACCACCTGGCTGCGATCAGAAGTATCGAGCAACATGACGACCCGGCTTTCGGAGCACACGGTGCGCAGTTCGCGCGCGATCTCGAAGCCCTTGCGGGAATCGGCATCCATTTGGGAGTTGAGCACCACCACCACGGGTTTCTCCCGGGCGGCGACTGCAATAATGGCAGCGGCGTCGCAGACGGGTTCCAAAACCCGGAAGCGCTTATCGCGCTCCAGTGCCGAAGCCAGAAGCTGGCTGTTCATGCGAGCGCTGTCGGCGGCAAGCACTCGGATCACATCGGAAGCCTCGGGCAGGATGGTCGCTCGATCCATATAGATTCAACCTGGGTTGTGGGCCCGGAATCCCTTATCTCCCGCAAAGACGAAGCTGCAGACAAGGCTCGCCGGACAAAGTGTCCAATTTGGTCAGGAGCGTATAAAAAGCCTGGGCAAGACCAGACGCCAGCACACGGAGGAAGTGCACACCCCTTTTTGCCGCCCCCCACATTTGGCGACTTTCTGAGACTTTAGGCTCATGGTCCTTGGGTGTAAATGGCACGCAAGTGCCAGAACGGAACCCAGCGCCGGCCGATCACTGGGAAGACTACCTCCAAGCGTTTGGAGCGAAATGGGTTATTGACTCTTCGATGGCTTGTTATCCATTGGCCAGTTCTTTGGCGCGTTGGGCGGCTTTGACCACTGCTTTGATCAATGTAACCCGCAACTTGCCCTCTTCGAGTTCAAGGATTCCATCAATAGTGCAGCCGGCGGGAGTAGTGACCGAGTCTTTCAACAGGGCCGGATGGTCGCCGGTTTCGAGAACGACGGTCGCAGCGCCGAGAGTGGTTTGCGCGGCGAGTAACGTAGCGATGTCGCGAGGTAAGCCGACCTTGACGCCGGCTTCGGCGAGTGACTCCAGAATGATGTAGATATAAGCCGGGCCGCTGGCCGAGAGTCCGGTGACGGCGTCCATGTGCTTTTCGTCAACCACGACCGTGCGGCCGACGACGCTGAAAAGCTTGCAGGCCGTATCCATGTGCTGGGCGGTGGCGTACTTGCCTTTGCATAGAGCGGTCATGCCGCAGCCGAGGACCGAGGGTGTATTGGGCATGGCGCGGATGACGGGGATCTGCCCGGTAAGCGCGTCTTCGATCTGCGAAGTCGCGACCGAGGCCGCAACCGAGATGACGAGTTGCCTGGGAGAAATATCGGGACGAATCTGTTCCATGACTTCCTGCACGACTTGTGGCTTGACGCAGACGAAAATGATGTCGGCGTTTTTCACCGCGGCAAGATTGTCGGTGCCGACAGGCACGCCGAATTTTTCTGCCATGGTTTTGGCGCGCTCTTCGTGGTGCACGGTCGCGACCGTGGCTTTGGGCGAGAGCAATCCTTTTTGCAGGAGGGCCTTGAGCAGGATGCCTCCCATTTTGCCCGCGCCCAGAACGGCCACGCGTTGAGTGGAAAGATCGGAAGTCATTTTTTCTCCCTGGGACGTTGTTTTGCCGAAGCTTTAATGTATCAGGAGAAAGGATTGGCCCGCACCGGAGCGCGCAAACGCAAGTAACGAGCCTCCTATTTCAGAGCGAAGGATTCTTTCGCCATCCTCACAACCTCCCGCCCGATGGGCAGGGAAGCGGTGGCTGCGGGCGAGGGCACGTTGCAGACGTGCAGCATGTTTGCCGAGCCCACAAACTGAAAGTCATCCACCAGCATGCCGTCGCGAGCCAGCGCCTGCGCGCGGACCCCTGAGCCGTTAGAAACCAGATCGGAAGATGTGATCTCAGGTAGCAACTTCTGCACCGCGCGGACGAAGGCAGCCTTATTGAAGGAACGGTAAAACTCTGCTGCGCCGAAACGCCAATGCTGTGCGGCCATCCGCCAGAAGCCCGGCCAGGAGAAAAGGCGGAGAGTATCGAAGAGGTTGAAGTCCGACCGGCGATAGCCCTCGCGTTTGAATGCCAGAACGGCGTTGGGGCCGGCATCAACGCTGCCGTTGATGCGGCGAGTGAGGTGAACGCCAAGAAAAGGAAAACGCGGATCGGGGACGGGATAGATCAATCCGCGAACGAAAGCGCGTTTGGCGGGAGTCAGATCGTAGTACTCGCCGCGAAAAGGCACAATCGTCACCGTGGGCTCTTGGCGAGCCTGGCGGCTGAGGCGGTCACTCTGGAGCCCCGCGCAATTGATGATGTAGCGAGCTTGAAACGCTCCTGCGGTAGTTTCGAGCACGGTCGTGTTGGCGGGAACGATCTTGCGGACCTCGGTGCTGGTGCGAATTGTGCCGCCTTGTTTAGTAATCAGTTCGGCGTACTTTTCACAGACTGCTGCGTAATCCGTAATGCCGGTCGAGGGAACATGCAGCCCACGCACTCCACCAGCGTGGGGTTCGATGTCACGGATTTGTTCCTGGTTGAGCACCTTCAGGCCGCTAAGACCGTTGCTTTGGCCACGCGCATACAGGGCCTCGAGGCGGGGGATTTCGTTTGAGGCAGCTGCCACGATGAGCTTTCCGCAAATCTGGTGCGGCAGATTGTGCTCGCGGCAGAAGGCCACCATGGCCGCCGCGCCTTCCACGCAGAGCCGGGCCTTCAACGAGCCGGGTTGATAGTAAATGCCGGAGTGAATGACGCCACTATTGTGGCCGCTCTGATGGCGTGCCACGGCGGATTCTTTTTCAACCAGCAGCAGCCCGAGGCGAGGGAAAAGCCTGGTGGCGTGAAGAGCGGTGGAAAGGCCAACGATCCCACCGCCGATGACGGCGATGTCGTAGCTCTGGTCCGGCATGGTCTGCGCTCACAAGATAAACCAAAAGAGGCGCCTTGCGCGGTGACCGCTAACCTATTGCACAGTGAGCAATGCGGTGGTGGTGCGAGTTACAGATCCGGTGGTCGCGGTGATGGTCATGGAGTAGGTGCCGGGGGTCGTCCCCGGCTGGGGCTGTGCGCTGGTAGCGTTGCCGCCGAGGCCGCCCGAGCAGGAAGGAAGATAAACCAACCAAAGGGCCACGAGGAACAGGCAGAGGATCTGAAGCATTCGTTTTCGCGCGCACCCGCGCGGCGCGCTGATGAAAGTCAAGCCGGCCATCGGCAAGAACAGAGCGCAGAGCCGCCTAATATCCGAAGCTCTTGCCTCGACTGTCGGAGACCGTTTCCAGAGACTGCTTACAGAAGCCGTAGTTGTGACGCTGAAAACTACGGCAGTTTTTCCGCTGCCTTCCCCGACCTGCGAAGGCGCAAACAGGCACGTGCTGAGGGCGGGCTGGCCGGTGCAGGTCAGAGTGGCGGCGCTCGGAAACGTGCCGGAGAGAGGATCGACCGAAAGATGATACGTGGCCACCTGCCCGGCGGTAATGGTTTGGGGTCCGGTGTTGTTGGTAATGGAAAAATTGAAATTCGAGCCCGAAGGTGAATTTATGGTGAGGGTCAATTGCATAGCTTGCGTGAAAGGGCCCGATGAGCTGTTGATGGTGACGGTATAAGTCCCGGGTGGAGTGCCGAGAGAGGGCGGAATCGGAGCTGTGGTTGTGATGCTGAGCGTGATATTTGTGGCTGAACTTCCCGCTGCGAGGGGCGACGCAGGATTGAAAGAACACAGGGCAAGAATGGGCAGTCCCGAACAGGTGTAGGTGACGGAATCTGCGAAATGGGAGGCTCCGACCGGTGAGATGGTGAGTGAATACGCTGCGGTAGAACCTGGGTCGACCGCTTGAATGGTTGTGCTGGCGGTAATGGAAAACCCGGTAGTCACTACCAAAGTCAACGTTTTGGTTTTGGATGCTGGCGCGCCTGCGGCGCTCGCGGCAATTGTCACCGGAAACGTTCCCGTTGGTGTGGCAGGTGTAGTGCTGATGGTGAGCGAAATGGTTATTGGGTTAGACGAAGTTGGATTCACCGAACTGGCCGGCTGGAAATTACAACTCGCTCCGCCCGGAAGGCCCGAGCAGGAAAGATTGACGGTTCCGCTGAATGCTCCGAGAGCCTTCACCTGGAAACTCACCGGGGAAGACGTGCTCTGATCGGTCACGGTTACGGTTGCCGGCGTGGGAGCGGTCAGGCTGAAATCCACGACATGCAAGGTGAGAGCAAAGTCATGCGTGAGATTGTTTTGGTCGCTGCCCTGGATATTGAAAACGTAATCCTGATCGGAAGTGCTGGAAGCGGTAACGGTAAAACCGGCGCCGGAGCTCGTTGGAGTGAGAAGGGTGGGGATGATCGAGCATGTTGGAGGCGTTGAAGTAGCTCCGGTCGCGCAGCTCAGGCCAATCTGATTGTTGTAGCCGTAGAGGGAGTAGACGTCTCCAGTGAACGTGGCGGATTGCCGGCAAAAACAGTTGCGGATGGATCGGATACAGAAAATGCAAAGTCAGGTGTGACCAGCAATGGATATTGCCAGATGCCGCGGCCGTAGGTCGAGGCGCGGAGCAGCTTGGTCGTAGCAGTGTTGAACATGGCGAGCGCCGTAACCGGTACGTTGGGGAGGTATCCGGGAGATTGACCGCTGTCGCCATCGGGCGCAGGGCCGAGTTCGGTCCACTCAGGGGCGATCGCGCTGGTATAGAAGACGCCGACATCAGTGCCAACGTAAATCGTGCTGGTGGATGTGGTGGGGCCGGGATCCACGAGCAAGGTGTTTACGGGGGCGTCGGTGAGATTGCCGGTGAAATCGGTCCAGGTTGCGCCGCCGTTGAAAGTTTGCCAGACGTGAGAGACGTTGAAGCCCATGATTCCGGCGTAGGCGGTCAGGCCGGCGGTGTCGGCCGCATCGAGAGCGATGCTGGAGATGGGGAAATTCTCAGGGTTGATCGAGCCCGTGCGATCCGCCCATGTCGGGGTACCGCCCGCAACGTTTGTGCTGACCCAGAGATGGCCGCCGGTAGGGGATGTTGGAAGCAGTGGACCGAAGCCGTCGGTTCCGGCGTAGATCACTTTCGATAGACCTGTGGTTGTGTCCAGCACACCAGCGGCGACCGAGCTCACCAGGTTGGTTTCGGCTCCAGTGCAAATGGCATCGCCTTCAGTCTCGAAGTTGGGGCTCAATAATGTGTACGACCCTCCAGCGCTGGGGCCGCGCCAGATGCGGCAGGTGCCGACGATGAGGTCTTGCGAATTCTGCGGATCCAGGATGAAGGGTGAGTAGTAGGGGCCGGTGTCTCCGCCGACCGTGGCGCTGCTGACGACCTGATCGTTCTGGAAATCGAGGGTGACGCAGCCGATTCCGAGGCTGCATGAAAAAATATTAACGCCGGAGATGGAGTCGGGAGGGTTCGAGACGAACCATTGATATTCGTCATCGGGACTGATCTGGTTGTAGCCGCCATCGCCGCCGTTCACGTTCTGCCAGGCGGTGCTGGTTTACACGGATTCGGAAGCGGGTGAACCGTTGCCCTGTGCGCCAGCGAGGATGACGTTTGGATCATTGGATGCCTGAGAGAGGGAAGCCAGCTGAGTCATGGAGCCAAGGGTCTGATTCAGGCTGTCGAATTGATTGGTCTGGTTGCAGCTGCCGGTCGTCAGGTCCGTGTAAGCATCCAGCGCGCGATAGATTCCGCCGTCATTGGCAAAATACATTACGGCTTGTTCGTTGCCGTTTATCAGCATGAACGCGGCCGCATGTTGCGCGGGATGAACGTGCGCGATGGAGCCAAGATAGGGCGGGCATCCGTAAACGTGGGTGAGATTCAGAAAGCTTGCCGAGCCGGTGCCGTTGCAGGTGGGAAAGACGCTGCTGACGGTGCATTTGTAGAGGTTCACTGCGCCCGCGTAGAGGTCGGTGGCCTGGCCGTCGGGAACGGCGGTGAGGGTCAGATTGTAGCTGCCGTCATCGGTGCCACAGCCCACCTCATCACCACAGTTGACGATGCCGGTTTCGTTGATGTTGGTCCAGGTCAGGCCACTGTTCAAGGATTGCCAGATTCCTTGGTCGTTATTGCTGGCGTCAACGTACCAGGCATACGTTTCGTTGCGTCCGGGGACGACGGTCAACGCGCCGCGATAGATAGGGCATGCGCTGGGGGAAGTTTCCTGGGCCGGGCAGGCAGAAGTTGTGAGCACGCTGCCGGGCTGATTGGCAAGGCGTGTCCAGTGGATGCCGTCGGCAGAAGAATAAAAGCCGTGGTAGGGAAGGGCGGCGAAGAACATGTTGGCGGCTGAGTTAAAGACGACGGAAGTAGCAGAATCGGGGCTGGTGGGCGCAGTTCCGTCGGTGATGATGGCGAAGTTCCAGTCATTGCCACTATCAGTGGAATAATAAAGACGGAGGTTAGTCGTCGGAGGATTTGCCCGGCCATCGTAAATGCCTTGAGTTGTTCCTCCGACGGCGGCGACGACGAGGCTGGGATTGCTGGCGCTGAAGGCAATTTGGCTAAAGCCGAGTCCGGCGAAAGAGCGCGCGCCAGTGACATCGGTGGGGATTAGATTCCATGTCGAACCTCCATCGGCCGAACGCAGTATGCCGAGGCCATAGTAGGAATCGGTGGAGTTGTTGGTTTCGCCGGTGCCGACCAGGATCAGGCTAGGCGATTCGGATTGCGCCTGCACGGCAACGGCTCCTACCGCCAAGGTCGCCTGGTTATCAATGAGCGGAGCCCACGAGACATTTGCCGGATCTGAGCTGGCCGGCCCTGCATTAGTTGATTTCCACAGCCCGCCGTATGCTCCTCCGACGTAAACCGTGTTCCCGGTAGTGTCGGCGGGATCCACGGCGACTGCAGTAGCCCGGCCGGAGACCCAGTTGTAGTTCTGGATGCCTTCCCCGCTGGCGTCAGAAGCCAGGGGCGCTGGGCCAAGCGAACTCCAGACGGTTTGGGAAGACGGCGAGGGTGATTTCGTGTTTGTCGCGGCCGCGCGAGCTTTTCGCATGTGCATTTGTTCGAGGTGAGCACGGTAGCGCAGCGCCGCAGCGGATTGGCCGGGAACGAGCCGCCCATGGAGGAACCATTGGTCGCGACGAGAATTTTCGGATAGTTTCTGCGCTGAGATTGTTGCCGGGAAAATGAGTAAGAGAAAGAAACTGCGATGCAGCGAACAACGAGAGCGGAAGTGTCGTTTTTCTTCCACTTGGGTTATCCGGCCTGCGAGTTGCTATTCAGCTTGACGGTCGAGGGCGGAGAAGAGGGACGATTCTTCGGTGGGCCATCCGATGGGGACAGCTTGCCCGGACTTCCCGCCGACACTTTTCCCAGTTTGATAAGCCTGGCGGCAATTGACCCTACGGTCCGGTTGTGGTTTTTTGCGATCTGATGGAAGTCAAGGCCCTTGCGCAATTCCTGGCAGACCTGTTCGTCTTCAGCGTGGGTCCAATACTTGCCGGAGCTGATGGGCTTGTTGCGGTCGCGCTCCTGCTGCGCGACCAATGCCCCGACCGCACGGTTTAGGGCTTTTACCACGCTTGGGTTCCGGTACACTGAATCGTTCGCGCAGGGCTCTTTGGTTTCCGGATTTACACCGTCAGCCAGAGCACGCACGATGGGGATGGCTTCCTGAACCTCCATGGTCGCGGCCTCCTGGGGTATGTATGCTAGCCGGGGCATGGCTTGGAGCGTTGTGACGAATGAACATCGGAAGGCTTGGCCCGCCCAGAATGGGAATTGAACGGACGATGACGTCTCGTTGCTTATGAACTGGCAAGCGTTTTGGCTTTCAATACGGCTGGCGGGAACTACAACCGCAGCGCTGTTGGTGATCGGGCTTCCGGCGGCTTACTGGTTGGTTTTTTCGCGTTGGCGGTGGAAGTTTCTGGCAGAAGCAGTGGTGGCGCTCCCGATTGTTTTGCCGCCCACGGTTCTGGGGTTCTACGCCCTGGTGGCGCTGGGCGCTCGCAGTCCGCTGGGACGATGGTGGCAAGGGCTTACCGGGCACACCATGGCGTTCAGCTTCGAGGGACTGGTCATCGCCTCCATTCTTTATAGCCTGCCCTTTGCGGTGCAACCTTTCGCAGCATCGTTTGCGGCGGTGGATTCACGCCTGCTTGCGGCCTCGGCGACCTTGGGAGCTTCGAGGCTGCGAACGTTTTTAAGGGTGGTGCTGCCGATGTCGGTGCCGGGAGTACTAAGCGGCATCGTGCTGAGCTTCGCGCATACCATGGGCGAATTCGGAGTGGTGCTGATGGTGGGGGGCAACATCCCCGGGGAGACGCGGACGGTCTCAATTGACATCTACGATAAAGTGCAAGCGTTTGACTACGCGGGGGCGAACCAGACTGCGCTGGTGTTGCTGGGGATATGCTTTGCCTCGCTCGTGCTGATTTACGGACTGAGTCCCCGGCGATGGACGACCAAATGGTTCTAAAAGGCCAGATCGGGCAACTGCATCCGTCGCCAGAAGCAAAGCCACCAGACTCGAAACCATCAAGAATCACGGGTTCACATACGGAGAACAGTGAAGCTGGAGAAATTCTCGGGCTACGCATTCTAAAGCGGCATACAAGCGAAGACGAAAGTTTTCAGCTCGATGTTTCGTTCACGGCCCGGGCCGGCATCACAATTCTCTTCGGTCCTTCCGGAGCGGGCAAGACGACGCTGCTCGATTGCATTGCGGGGTTAACCGCTCCCGATTCCGGCCGAATTCACGCCGGATCGCGCACGCTGTTCGATGAGCAGCGCAGAATCAACATTCCGGTCCCGGAGCGCGGCGTGGGGTATGTTTTTCAGAACCTTGCCCTTTTTCCCCACTTGAGCAGTGAGAAAAATGTGCAATTCGGCTTGAGTCGGCTGAGTGCAACGGAGAGGCGAGAGCGGACGGATGCAGTGCTCGAATCCTTCCGCATCTCCCATCTGCGGAATCGGCGGCCATCAGAAATCTCCGGCGGGGAACGGCAAAGAGTGGCTCTCGCGCGGGCATTAGTTACGGATCCATGCGTGCTGCTGCTCGATGAGCCGCTGGCGGGGCTGGACACACGCACGAAATCCAGGATCATCGACGATTTGCGCGAGTGGAATGAGGCGCATTGTGTTCCCGTTCTATATGTGACCCATAGCCGGGATGAAGTGTTCGCCATGGGGGAGCGGGTGCTGGTATTGGAAAATGGCAAGCTGATCGCACAAGGCACGCCGCATGAAGTGATGTCCGCGCCCCGCTTGGAAACGGTGGCGCAATTGGCTGGCTTTGAGAACATTTTCGACGCTGTAATCGTGCAGGTCCACGAAGACCGCGGAACGATGACGTGCCGGATTGCGGGAAGCACTGTCGAAATCGAAACGCCGCTGGTGCGGGCAGAGGCAGGTTCACAGTTGCGTATCGGGATACGCGCAGGAGACATACTCCTGGCTTCCATTCACCCGCAAGGGCTCAGCGCGCGCAATGTCATCCCAGCAAAAATATTATCGCTTGCGCAGCGCGATGTGCTGGTGGTTTGTCACGTTGATTGCGGTATAGACATGGAAGTCCACCTCACCTTAGCCGCGCGCGACGCGCTGCATTTGCAACCCGGAAAAGAAGTGTGGGTAGTGATAAAAACGCATTCGTTCTATTTGATGGCTGTTTCGTAGGGTCTCTGAAGATGACCTCAATCACGGAATCTTGTCTTTGCTCCACTTCAATGACAGCCACCCACTGGCCGTCGCGGCGATCTTCATAGACGATCCGGCCACCGAGGATCTTCGCTGCCGCTGCGGGCGGGACGTCGCGGTGATATCCGAAAAATTGGGCTTTCCAGCGCTGCCAGCTCTGCCAGCGTTCAAACCAGGGATTCGGCGGTTCATACTTGGTCGAAAAAACCAGTGCCGCCTCGAATCGCGCGCGCGAGTCAACAGCGGACATGACCTGTTCCGCGGCGAAGTCTTCGATGCGAACAATCTTGATGGGTTGGGCAAGGTAGCCAAGATAGGGCCGCGAGAGTTCGTCGCTGGCAGGCCAGGCGGTGAGCACGCGGGCATTGGGATAGTGCGCAGCGAGATAGTTCTCGGCGTGTTCGTGCAGCAGAATATAGTCGCGGTAGGCGAAATTGTCCTCCAGGCTCAGACCGTACGGCGGATTAACAAATAGTGCAGCCACGAAGGCGAGGGCAACGATGGCGACGATCCAACGCCACGCATGCACTCGGCGCCGCAAGGTCGAAATGCATACCATGATGATCAGCGGGACTACTGGGAGCATATAGCGGGCGAGAACCGCGCCTCCGACAAACGACATTGCTGTGAGGTACGTCAGAGTCACAGCTAAAAAGGCAAATTGGGTGCCGGTTTCGATTCTCCTGCGTTCGCCGTCGCCATTTCCGATTGGGGGAAGCCACATCGCGGCGAGCGCCGACAGCGTGAGCAGATAGAGATTCAGGTAGCCGAGCAGTTGCCAGAGACGAAGGCCAAAGGCGAGGAGGATGCGCAGGGGCTGCAACGTCGTCTGTACGTTGTAGCGAAAGAACTCGGGATTGCCGAAAACAAACCCAGTTTGCGAGTAATGGAAGGCATACCAGAGCGCGAGAGGGACAACGGGCAACAAAAGGGAAGAGCGACCGAGCCAACTTTTCGCCCCAGGCCCTTGGCCAAAGCGTTTGGCAAATATGTGAAGAGAGGCAACAAAGTCCCAGGCGAACAGGCCCAACGGAGCAAGCAACGCTGTTTCCTTCGCCATCACCCCAACGGAGAACCAGAGGGCGGCGTGCCAGGGGCGGTTCTCGACGTAAGCGGAAAGTCCCCAGAAGATCAGCCCGGCGGCGGCTAGATCAATCTGGGCGAGCGAACTCTGGGTGAAAAACACCGGATAGATTGCGGTGCAGATGGTCGAGGCGAGCGCGACTTCGAAGTTCGCAACGCGTCGGGCCAGGCGAAAAACTCCGAGCAGAGAGAAAGCGGCAATCAGCAACATGGAAACCCGCGTGACCAGCAGTGAGGGGCCGGCAATCCTCCAAGCCAGGGCGAGAAACGCCAGCACCAGCGGCGGATGGGCGTTGGAGGGCGTGGAATGCGGAATAAGCGATCCGGTCAAGAACAGATCGCGCGCCGCGGGAATGTAATACCCGGCTTCATCCCAAAAATAAGGAAGGCGCAAGCACGAGAGGTGGGCAGCGAGCAGGAGCAGAAAAAAAAGCCCGAACAACTGAGCCGAGGAAAGCCTTCGGGATTCGTTGGGCTCCGGCACCGGGAAATATTCAGTGCACCGGCCCGGCGGTCATCATGCGGGGATCGAGCTTGATTTCGCCAAACGTGCTCTCATAGCCGGAGACGTTCTGCTGGAGGATTGCGAGCAGCGCTTTGGCCTGCTGCGGGCTGAGATACACGCCCTGAAAATTCTTGATCTGGACCTGATTTTCGGCGGTTTGGTTTAGGGTGCCGAAGACCAGGAAGAAATCCCACACATTGACGCGTACCTGCACGCTGTTCGCGTAGTTTTCGCGGTACTCAGGGCCACTGACGAGCTTAATGCTGGGTTGCTGCGGAATAGTCATAGGAGACTTAGTTTAGCGAAGCGGCCAGCAGAAGCAAAGAGGCGAGGCATGTGGCGCAGTTTGACGACGCCAGTGGGAAAGTGATGCCAATCACAGCCAGATGTGAATCTGAGCGTTGCAGTGGGGCCCGGAGATTGAAATATTGCAGGCACGGTGAAAATGTGCGCGGAAAGGTATATAAGAGAAGTGCCGGAGCCACTCGAGGCAGCCATGTTTTTGCCTGCGGCAAACTCGGCCCCATCCACGCGCAGCGCTTCGGTTTGCGCGTACCCACAAAAATTCGTTTTCTCTATCACTGGGGTGCAGCGGCGGGCTGCGGCCCAACTAAGTCTGGGAGGTTCCCATGCCGGTTTACGATTACATCTGCAATGATTGCCACGAGCCGTTCGAGAGCATACTCACGTTGACGGAGCACGATACCGAGAAGGTGGTTTGTCCGCATTGCGGCAGCAAGAATGTCGAACAGGAGGCGGCAGCTTTCTTCGCGGTGACGGAGAAGAAAAGCTAGGTCAAGCGTGCGTCCGGCACCTTGAGAAAAAGCTGCTCGCAATGACGCGGTGCTGAATGTCCGGTCTGCGCTCAGTCCACTCTTGCCCATCTATCACGCACGTCCGTGACGCCGGGCGCTGCGCGGCACCTTTGAAGCTACTAGTCTGGCTTGGAGTTCCGGAGACTTTCCCGGAAGGCGGCTGGGTGTCGCAAAGATCCATCTCACAACCATCCGGAACCGAGGCGGTTTTTCCTGCGATCTGCAGTTGATGTTTCTCTCTGTCTACCTTTGCTGCGAATCGCGAAAGCTAAGGACCTCAACACGGAGAAAATCTTATGCAATGCAATTTATTTCGGAAGTTAGAAGGCGCGGCCTTCGTGGCACTGATCGCGTTGTTGCTGACGAGCAGCACTTCGGCTCAGAGCTACAAAGTGCTCTATACCTTTACCGGCGGCAGCGATGGAAACGGGCCGAATAGCCCGCTCGCAATGGATGCAGCTGGCAACCTCTACGGAACGACGTCCACAGGGGGAGCTTATGGCTGGGGCACGGTCTTTAAGCTTGCCCAGAATTCCGCGGGAACCTGGACGGAGAGTGTGCTTTACAGCTTCACCGGGGGCACAGATGGCCGAGAACCGATGCAACCGGTGAGCCTCGACGCGGCAGGTAATATTTACGGCACAACCGCGTACGGCGGCGACGTTGGAGGAGTTGACTGCTCCGTGGGCCCGTGGTACTGCGGCGTGATCTTCAAGCTTGCTCCCAACGCCGACGGCACGTGGACGGAGAGCGTGCTTTACAGCTTTGACGGCAACTACGGCTGGAATGCCAGCGGTGTAGTCCTCGACGCGGCAGGCAATCTCTACGGAACGACCGATTACGGCGGGGAGTGCGTTTACGAGCTGACGCCGAACTCAGACGGAAGCTGGACTTTCAACGTTGTGTTCGCCTTTGACGAAACCAACGGGTTGGATCCCTTTTCGCCGTTGCTAACCTGGGATTCGGCTGGGAACCTATACGGCACAACCGCATACGGCGGCAGAGGCACAGATTGCTGGAACGGGACTTGCGGTCTTGTCTACGAGCTTGCGCCTTCGGGGGGAGGCTGGGATGAAACCATCATTCACAGCTTTATGGGTGGGAACGATGGGGCAACGCCCTTCACTGGCCTAGTCTTCGACAAGGCTGGAAATTTGTACGGGACGACCTATGAGAACGGCAGCGGGGGATACGGAACCGTCTTCAGAATAACTTCCTGGGGCGGCAAATGGAAGAATCAGGTAATCCATGCGTTCAGTGGAAGCGACGGGCAAGGTCCGCTTGGAATGATGGTGTTTGACCGGCGCGGCAGATTGTACGGGGTAACCCAGTATGGCGGACGTTATGGTAACGGAACGGTTTACCAAATGGTTCGCAACTCATCCGGCCAGTGGACCGAGAAAACAATTCACAACTTTGTGGGCTATAAAGACGGCTCCGGCCCTACTGGCGGTCTTAGCATCGACGCGGCAGGAAATCTCTACGGCGCCTCAGGCCAAAATTCCAGTCACGGCTACGGTGTCATCTTTGAGATTACGCCATAGTCCATGATTCTACGGCTGCTCGGTGTGATTGGCAGCGCGGGACGGCCCCACCCTTTTTTCATGCTTCGCGAAAGGGCGTGCGCAGCCCGTTCTGAGCAATTCATATCAGCCACGGAAACGTGGCGGAAAAGACAATATATGACGAAAACAACTCTCACTAATCGCACGAAATTATGGCGCACGCCGGCTGCCCTGATGCTGGCCACGGTTCTGCTGGCTGGGATTGCGGCAACCAGCATTGCGCAAGCACAAACTTACAGCATCCTGTACACGTTCAAAGGTGGCACAGACGGGGGCAGGGCGGACGGCAGTTTGATCGTGGATATGGGCGGAAACCTCTACGGTAGCACTGAATTGGGCGGTGCGCACGATTTTGGAACTGTGTTCAGGGTGGATTCGACCGGCAAGGAAACCGTGCTGTACAGCTTCACCGGGACACCAGACGGGTATTATCCATGGTCGAGTTTGGTGGGGTTCGCGGGAGACCTCTATGGGACGACGTGGAAGGGCGGCGCTTTCGGCTATGGAACAATCTTCAAGGTGAACACTAAGACCGGCACGGAGACGGTGTTGTACAGCTTCACTGGGGCGGCGGACGGCGGAAATCCCTTTGCTGGTTTGGTCCGGAACGTAGCCGGAAACTTCTACGGCGCTGCCTACGGCGGGGGTGATCTCACCTGCGATGCCCCACAGGGCTGCGGCACGCTGTTCAAGCTGGATGCCTCCGGTACCTTCAGCGTCGTGCATACTTTTGCCGGATACGCAGGGGACGACGGGGCACAGCCGTATGCCGGTTTGATCCAAGATGCAGCGGGAAACCTTTATGGTACCTCCCTTGAAGGCGGGTACCCTTTTAACGCCGGAACCGTGTTTAAGGTGGATACCAGCGGCAATGAGACCGTGCTTTACCGTTTCACTGGAGGGAATGATGGGACAGCGCCTTATGGGGGTCTGGTCCGGGATGAGGCGGGCAACCTTTACGGGACGACTTTGTACGGCGGCAACTCCGGAACCGTATGCCAGTACGGTAACAGTTGCGGAGTGGTGTTCAAGCTAGATACGTTCGCCAACCAGACCGTGTTGTACAGCTTCACTGGGGGCAGGGACGGTGGGAATCCCTACGGTGGTTTGGCGCGGGGTCCGAAAGGCGACTTCTACGGAACCACATTGTTGGGTGGTGATCTCTTGTGCAACGCCCCTTATGGCTGCGGAACGGTGTTCAAGGTGGACGCCACGGGCAACGAAACCGTGGCGCATAGGTTTATGGGATCTGGGGGCGACGGGAGTTATGCCTACACAGGTTTGGTTCGGGACAAGACTGGCAATCTCTATGGAACCGCGGCCGGAGGCGCGGACGGTTTTGGTGTGGTGTTCAAGTTAAGCCATTAGTTGCTGGAAGGCTGACCGGCGCGTTCAACCTCGGTTTTAACGGAGTTCCCGCGAGCTATAGCGTTGTGTCCGACACTTATCTCACTACCACCGTTCCCGTTCGTGCGACTTGGGGATTCATAACGGTGACGACACCCACGGGTACGTTGAAGAGCAACAAGAAATTCATCGTCAAGCAATAGGGGTGCAGACCGGACACCTCACCCTTTTGCGCACCTCTGCGAGGGGGCGGGTGCAGCCCACACAGAGTGATTCATACCAGCCACGCAACGTGGCGGAGGAACAGCACAACAGAAAAATATAAAGGAGGATTACTCATGAGCAACGGGAGACTTTCCATCGGATTGAGAGCGATACTGGCGGTCTTTGCCGTGCTTCTGCTCGTGACGAGCACGCGGGCGGTCGCCCAGCAGGAGACGGTGTTGTACAGCTTCACGGGGACGACGGACGGGTCCACCCCCCACGCCGGACTGATCTTCGACGCCGTCGGCAATCTGTACGGCACGACCTCTCAGGGTGGCGCTTATGGCTTCGGTACAGCGTTCGAGTTGACGCCTACGGCGGGAGGAAGCTGGACGGAAACCGTGCTGCATAACTTCAACAACAACGGCATAGACGGTAGCTATCCATTGTGTTGCCTGATCTTCGATAGCTCCGGCAATCTCTACGGCACCACCTGGCAGGGCGGTGCCTACGGCTATGGGACGGTGTTCGAGCTGACCCCCAGCGCGGGCGGAAGCTGGACTGAGACACTACTGCATAGCTTCAAGGACGCAGACGGGTCCACCCCCGGCGCCGGACTGATCTTCGATTCCGTCGGCAATCTCTACGGCACGACCCTAGGAGGCGGCGGTTACCGCTCCGGAACGGTGTTCGAGCTGACGCCCACAGTGGGCGGAGGATGGACCGAAAAGGTGCTGTACAACTTCAAGCAGAAGGGCAAGCGCGACGGCGCGCGCCCCAACGCCCTGATCTTCGATGCCTCCGGCAATCTCTACGGCACGACCGCAGTGGGCGGCGCCTACAACTTTGGGACGGCGTTCGAGCTGACGCCAAGGACAGGCGGGAACTGGACCGAGAGGCTGCTGCATAGTTTCCAGCATTCCCCCAAGGACGGGGACGACCCCGAGGCCGGCCTGATTTTCGATGCCTCCGGCAATCTCTACAGAACGACCGGGGCTGGGGGCAAATACAGCTCGTCCGTTGGGACGGTGTTCGAGTTGAGCCCCATTGCGGGCGGTGGCTGGACCGAGAAGGTGCTGCATAACTTCCTCAATCACGGCAACGACGGAACCGAAATCGAGGCTGGCCTGACCTTCGACGCCGCCGGCAATCTCTACGGCACGGCGAACTCTGGCGGCGCTTATGGCTTCGGTACAGCGTTCGAGTTGACTCCCACGGCGGGCGGAAGCTGGACGGAAACCGTGCTGCATAGCTTCGGTGATAACGGTACGGACGGGACCAATCCCGGCGACGGCGACCTGATCTTCGATGCCGTCGGCAATCTCTACGGGACGACGGTGTACGGCGGTGCCTACGGCTGGGGCACGGTGTTCGAGATCGCACGGTAGCTTCAGTGCTCCGGACCGCCGCGCGCGGGCCAAGTGGCGCCGAGTGTCCCCACCCCTTCCGGGCACTTCGCGGAAGGGTGGGGGCCCGGAACCGTCGGCATGAGTTAGCGCACGAAGCGGCAGATTCATAACAGCCACGGCGACGTGGCGGAAAGGCACTATATGAGAAATGTTAAGCAAGGGCGCACTACGCGAACGAAATCATGGCGCACCATGCCTGCCCTGATGCTGGCGACATTCCTGCTGGCTGGGATTGCGGCAACCAGCACTGCGCAAGCGCAAACTTACACCGTGCTCTACAACTTCGGAGGCGTGCCCGGAGATCCGGAGTGGTTTGGATATTCGGGAGTGATCGCGCAGGGCCGGGACGGCAAACTATACTCGACCTCCAACGGGAGTAGTAACGCCTTTGATATGACGACCGGGGGAACGCTGACCGTGCTTTACACCTTCAACGGTTACTCTTCTGGCTTCGACCCCGAGGGCGGCCTGGTGCTCGGCACCGACGGGAACTACTACGGGGCTAACTTCGCGGGCGGCACCGACAACCTTGGCAACCTGTTCAAGTTGAGTAGCAGCGGGCAACTGACCGCGCTATACAGCTTCACTTGCGGTAGTGACAGCGCCTCTCCTCCGGCGGCACCGATTCAAGGGTGGGACGGCAACTTCTATGGCGTGTCCGGGGGGGACGTGGTACCTGGGTATTGCCCCAATGTCGGCGCGATTTACAAGCTCACGCCCTCCGGCGCGTTTACGTCGTTGTATCAATTCGACGGTACGCAAGGCGCTGAACCCTACGCTCCCTTGATTCAAGGGACGGATGGTAACTTCTACGGGACAACCTCCGCACGCTGGGGCGGCGGTGTCAGTTCGGTGTTCAGGATCACACCCTCAGGGGTGTTCACAGCGCTCCACATCTTTGATTGGTACGACGGATATGGACCGTATTGTCCCTTGGTTCAAGGCAGGGATGGCAACTTCTATGGAACCGCTTCATCGGGCGGCAATGCTTTCTGGGGGGTGGTGTTTAAGATCACTCCAGCGGGGGTTTACAGTATTCTCCACAACTTCGCTGGGGGAACGACGGATGGGGCGTATCCCTTTGCGGGTCTGGTGCAAGCCACCGACGGCAACTTCTACGGGACTACATCGCAGGGCGGCACGATGAATTACGGAACCATCTTCCGCATTACTCCACAGGGAGATTTCTCTATTCTGTACAATTTCGACGATACCACGGGCAGGTATCCATACATTACACAAGCCTCGACGTCGGAGCGCGGCCCTTCGTTCGATTGCTCCCCGCAGCAGGCCGTGCGGGCGGGAAGGCGGAAATACTCGGCCAGGGCTTTACCGGAGCGACCACCGTTTCCTTTAACGGCGTTCCTGCCAGCTTTCTCATCAGCTCCGACACATTCCTTACAGCCATCATTCCCGCGGGTGCGACCACGGGTCCTGTGACGGTGACGACCCCCACAGGCACGTTGACTAGCAACGTGGGCTTCCGGGTGAAATAGGAATTCCACGACTCCGATGGGCGCGTTCGGAGGATTCTCCTGTGACGGTTCGGGAGATCCTCCCGCCGTCCAGCTCAGCACATGCAAGAAAGGAGGAAATTATGAAACGCTTCGGCTTAATAAAAATGATCTGCTTGATGGTCCTACTCTGCGCCGTGACAACAATCGCTGCGCAGGCGCAAAACTTCACCACACTGATGGCCTTCACTGGCCCAAACGGCGCAAATCCGGGCCTTGGGCCTCTTGTCCAGGGCTTTGACGGGAACCTGTACGGCACGACGTATAACGGTGGCAGCTTCGCTAATTGCGAATACGGTTGCGGCGAAGTGTTCAAAATCGCACCCGATGGCTCATTCAGCACCGTTTACAGCTTCTGTTCCGTTTTTGAGGGATACGTCTGCCTCGACGGCACGAACCCTTACGGGGGGCTGGCTTTGGGCATGGACGGAAACCTATACGGGACAACGCAGTCTGGAGGCGCTTACGGCTGGGGAACAGTTTTCAAATTGAATGTCGAAGGCATCCTTACTACTCTGTATAGTTTTTGCGCCCAGGCCGGCTGCCCGGACGGACGCTGGGTTTCCACCCCGCTGGTTCAGGGCAGCGACGGGAGTTTCTACGGCACAACGTGGCGGGGGGGAAACAGCGCCTGCGGAGACTCAGGGTACGGCTGCGGCACCGTCTTCAAAATCACGCCGCAAGGGGTGTTCACCACGCTTTACGTTTTTTGTCCCCAACAAGACTGCTCTGGCGGTTCTTATCCTTATGCAGGCTTGATCCAAGCCAGGGATGGAAACTTCTACGGGACAACCGCCTACGGCGGCAACCTAACAGGGGATTGCGCGGATTACGGCGGCTGCGGCACGGTTTTCAAAATCAGCCCCAAGGGCGTTTTCACTCCCCTGTATGCTTTTTGCTCTCAAACGGACTGCCCCGACGGCATGTGGCCCCAGGCGCCGCTGCTGCAGGCGAACGACGGAAGCTTTTATGGAACCGCCAGCACGGGCGGGGCCTATGGTCAGGGCGTCGTCTTCAGGCTCACAACTGCAGGTACCTTTACCACCCTGTACAGCTTTTGCCCTGTCTACCCTTGCGCTGACGGCGCAGGCCCCGAAGCAGGACTCGTTCAGAGTACCGACGGCAACTTCTACGGGACAGCCCTGGGAGGGGGAACCAACTGGAATGGAACGGTCTTCAAATTGACCCCTGCGGGTACGCTGACCGTGTTGCACCGTTTCTGCAGCCAGAAACAGTGCAGTGACGGCTCGCTGCCCTGGGCAAGTCTCGTTCAAACCACCGCCGGAAATTTCTACGGTACAACCGAGACCGGCGGATACATGAAGTGCATAGAGAACATTGGTAACGGAGGATGCGGCACGGTTTTCCAACTCTCGACGTCGTTCGGCGCGTTCATTAGAACCTTGCCTACGTTCGGCAGCGTGGGCAAGCCCGTCACCATCCTCGGTAACAGCCTGACCGGCTCGACTGAAGTAACGTTCAACGGAACTGCGGCGACGTTCACCGTGGTCTCGGATACCGAAATCACAACTACCGTCCCCGCAGGCGCAACCACCGGCAAGGTCCAGGTGAGCACTCCCACCGGCACGTTGACCAGCAATACGAGATTTATCGTCAAGCCGTAGCGCGGTGCGTGCTTTGCGCGGGGAGGAGGAGGCTTCCTCCCCGCGCTTTTCTGTTCTGACCCCGTAACCAGAAAACTCTCTTGTTTCCAAAACCAGCCGGTAAGACGAGGATATGCGTGGACAAAGTCATCCGCCGGAATCACACAGAGCGGTGATTCCCGTCACTGTCTTAGCCTTCCAAAGCGCATGAAACTTAACTGACACTTCTCCATGTTCGTCCGCAGTCCGGCAAAAGATCGCACGGACTCGCCGAGACACAAGAAAAGGAGCTCCGTATGCTGGTCAGCAAGCAACAAGCGCTGGATTATCACTTTGGCGGACGTCCCGGAAAAATCGAAGTTGTTCCTACCAAGCCCTGCCGCACACAACGGGACCTGAGCATGGCGTACACCCCGGGCGTAGCGGAGCCCTGCCTGGAGATCAAGAACAACCCCCATGATGCTTTCAAATACACCGGCCGGGGAAATCTGGTAGCGGTGGTCACCAACGGCACTGCCGTGCTCGGCCTCGGCGATATCGGCGCTCTGGCGGGGAAGCCAGTCATGGAAGGCAAGGCGGTGCTCTTCAAGCGGTTCGCCGACGTCAATGTCTTTGACATCGAGGTCAACAGCCACGATCCCGATGAAGTTATCAAGGTGTGCCAACTGCTGGAGCCGACTTTTGGAGGAATTAATCTCGAAGACATCAAAGCTCCGGAATGCTTCTACATCGAGGAAACGCTGAAAAAAACCATGCGGATTCCCGTGTTCCACGACGATCAGCATGGAACTGCGATCATCACCGGGGCCGCGTTGCTCAACGCGCTGGAGCTGGTGGGAAAAGACATTTCGAAAGTAAAGATCGTGTTCAATGGCGCCGGCGCCTCGGGCATCGCCTCGGCCGAGCACTACATCCGGCTGGGCGTGAAGCGCGAGAATATTTTCATGGTTGATACCAAAGGCCTGGTGTACGAAGGCCGAACCGAAGGAATGAATCCTTACAAGCAGCGCTTTGCGCAGCGCACCTCGCTGCGGACCCTTGCGGAAGTTGTCGAAGGCGCGGACGTGCTGGTCGGGCTTTCGGTAAAGGGCGCATTCACTCCGGCGATGATCAAGTCAATGGCCTCTCAACCGGTGGTGGTCGCCATGGCGAATCCCGACCCTGAGATCACGTACGATGAGGCGCGGGCCGCGCGCAAAGACATCCTGATGTGCACCGGACGTGCGGACTATCCCAATATGGTGAACAATGTGCTGGGATTCCCGTTCATCTTCCGTGGCGCGCTTGATGTGCATGCTACGGCGATCAATGACGAGATGAAGCTGGCGGCCTCGCGGGCACTCGCCGCGCTGGCCAAAGAAGATGTTCCCGATTCCGTGTGCCGCGCCTATGGCGTGGAGCGGCTCGCTTTTGGGCCCGATTACATCATTCCAAAGCCATTCGACCCACGCGTTCTGGTTTGGGAGGCGTCGGCCGTAGCCGAGGCCGCCATGGAAACCGGGGTTGCGCAGGAACCTGTGGACATCGGCGAGTACCGCGAACAGCTTGAAAAACGGTTGGGCAAAGCGCATGAGATCATGCGCGGTGTCATCCACAAGGCGCGAGCGAAAACCAAGCGGGTGGTGTTTCCGGAAGGCGAAAATGACAAGATTTTGCGGGCCTGCCACATCCTGGTGGAAGAAAAGATCGCTCGACCCATTCTGCTGGGTGATGAGCGGATCATCCGGGCGCGCGCGGCGGAACTTGCGGTTCCCCTCGGCGGAATGGAGCTTGTTGACCCGGCGACTTCAGCCTGGCGCGAACTTTACACGCAGGAGCTTTTCTGGCTCCGCCAACGCAGGGGAGTCACGCTTCCCGATGCGCGTGAATTGATCACCAACCGGAATGTCTTCGGTTCGATGATGGTGCACATGGGAACAGCCGACGCGCTGGTCTCTGGCGTTACCCAGCACTATCCGGATACGATCCGGCCGGCCTTGCAAATCGTCAAGGTACGTGACGGCGTGCACAAGGTTTCCGGCCTCTATGCGCTGATCACCAAGAAGGGCGACATGCTCTTCCTGGCGGACTGCTCGGTGAACATTGAGCCCGCGGCGGAAGACTTGGTCGAAATCGCCCTGTGCGCTGCCGAAACCGCCCGCCGCTTTGACGTGACTCCCAGAGTGGCCATGCTGTCGTTCTCCAACTTCGGCAGCACCCGGCATCCGGTCTGTGAGAAAGTGCGCAAAGCGGTGGAGTTGCTGCGCCATGCCGACCCGAACCTGATGGTAGATGGGGAAATCATGGCCGACGTTGCAGTTTCTCCTGAAATGCTCGAACAGGCCTATCCCTTCAGTACGCTGAAGGGAGGGGCGAACGTGCTCATCTGCCCGGATCTCAATTCAGCCAACATCGCCTACAAACTGCTCTCGAAGATCGGCGGAGCGGAGACCATTGGCCCAATTCTCATGGGGATGAGCAAGCCCGTGCATTTGCTGCCGAGGGGAGCCGAAGTTGAAGAGATCGTGAACGTTGCCGCGATTGCCGTGGTGGATGCTCAAGAACTTGAGGTGCAGGCGCCAGGTGAGCCGGTGGCAGAGCCGGTAACAGCGCAAAATAAATAGCGTTTGGGGTGCCATTGCCAAGTCCCATGGGAGTGAGTTGCTATACTCTTTCCAGCACTCATCGCTGGCCGGGATGGCGGAATTGGCAGACGCGCTGGACTTAGGATTCTAGGCCAATTTCGACTATCAGGCGGGCAATTCTTTTCCTTCAAGCACTTAACTTCTCCGTTCTTTCCTTCCCGTGTGTGGTCCGTGACGGTCGGTGATGGTCAATTTCGGTGTGTCGGTCACGTTTCGGTCACGGACAACTTTCAACTGGTCCTACCAAGGTCGTAGTGTCCTGATTTGGGTATTTATATACTTACCTCACATGAAAAATCCTGTCAAAATTGGCTTTCCGGGGAGCTTATGATGATAGCGAATGACCTGCCCCCAGCTTTCGATCACGTAAGAATACGACAAGTTTCTATTACTCCACCCTCGGTTTCAGCCGGGATGGGGGAGCGCGAGGGGCAAGGGAC